>PVML01017060.1_pt1 | contig 210896 bp, 162 predicted proteins | sample 1853371 | NCBI WGS metagenome assembly PVML01 (sample SAMN08533508, study PRJNA380276) | Human gut metagenome, whole genome shotgun sequencing project. | isolation source: participant 1, chromium library | host: Homo sapiens | collected 2017
CTGATTAATATCTTTATACTCATCCGTATATCTACGAATCTTATTCACCAGAAGCATATATTCTTTCAAAAGCTGGCACGCCTCCAACACTTCCTGTTTCTTATCAAGGTTAATATTCAACACCCTTACCATCAATTCCAGCTCTGGTTTATCCGTCTTCTGCTGAAACGAATGCGACAGCCTCAGAATCGTCTCCGCCTCCTGCTCCGTCTCCCCATTATAAAACACAACAAAATGCGGTGTCGGCACCTTTACCAGCGCCGATGCATAAAGCGTCTGATTCCGCACCAGCATCTGGTACTCCTTTGCCACATACATCAAAAAGCGCAGCGGCATATTCGGATTCCAGGTGGACTGATGTTCATAAAGGTTCAGCTGCATATCAAGCAGAAACGCCTGATCATTCTTCATGTTCATATAAACCGCATTTTTCAGCGTCACAATCTCAAGCTCCGATGCATCTGTGTAATGCGAATGATTCACCGCATTATAAAGACTCAGCAGATTCTCCCTCGTGCTGAAAATCATCCGAAACAGCGTATCCTTGTGATTCCGCTTCACTTTTACAGAATTCCTACTTCTCATTCATTCTCCCTTCTGGCAGGAGAATTTCCACTTTTCTTTTAACCCTTTGAAAATCTCCTGCTCTTCAATTGTTGTTGACTTGGATAAGCATAAGATTTTCTTAGATTATTTTTAGAATATAGATAAATATATGAAATGTGGTAAAGAAAAATATATGCTTGTTATGTTAAATGTAGCATATCCTTACAGGAGATGCAAGCAGAATAACATCCTTTTTTAACAAACTTTTGATGTTTCAAATTCATGTCCTTCTTCCCTTCTTCCCAGACATCCCCGCCATCACAATAACAAACCAGAAAAACGGCTGCCTGCAGTTCATCAGCGTAAAACTCTCTGCCAGAAGTGCCAGCACCGCCGCCCTCTGCGCTTTCTCACACCGAATCACATTTTTCACAATCCAATACACCAGAAATGTGGTAGGAATCAGTCCATACGAAAACCAGACATCAAAAAAGCTGGAATGAATCTCATTAACATGAAAAACATCAAACACGCCCGGACTCAGAAGCTTCTCAAATCCATCATACGGAATAAAACGTTCAAAAAAACCCTCTCCCGCTCCATAAAACAAATACTGAGGCGTCAATACCAGCCGCTCCGCACTTCTGTCATACAGCAGATCATAGAGATTTCCATTTGCCAGCTTCCATATTTTCTGCTGGATTCTGGAAAGAAGCGTATAATCCGTCTGCGAAACATCAAAATTTGCCCCTGGCCAGATCCGATAGACGCCCAGCGCCAGCATCACTACAACAGCTGCCCCGCCGAACCACCAGAGTTTTTTATACTTTGAGTGCGTGCATCTTTCCCAGAAAAACTGCCATGCCAGTATTACAAAAAAGGCAAGCAGTCCCACAAACATACCGGTTGATTTTGCTTTTCCAATCAGAAGAACTCCCCAAAAAAACATTCCCCAGCACGCAATCCGTGTCTTGACTGTATACTCTGCCTTCCGCCGGTATTCCATAAAAAGCACCAGAATCATCGTAAAGATGAAAAAAGCAAACTGGTTCGGATCATTAAACGTTCCCATAAACCGAGAACCGCCCCAGCTCTCATGAAAATAGCGTCCTCGTCCGGAAATCAAAACAATTGTCTGAAACACCAGATTGATCCGACATATCCAGCAAAGTCCCCGCATAAACGAATCCGAATAAAGTGTCCGGAACGCCCAGATCAGGAATGCAGAATAAATCCAATAAAGCGTATGTAACGGAAAACTTCCTTTTCCTGTCCGAACAAAATAAATGCCATTAATGACAGCTGCAAATATCAGGAAGACCACCCAGGGAAAATCTTCCTGATACCAGATTTTCTTACCACTTCTCCACGCCATGATAAGCGCCAGGGCACCGGACAAGGCGAAAAACAGATCCGCGATGCCGATGCTGCCGCTGGGGAGAAGGTAGAATTGTTTGGTGAGGACGGCTGTGTAAAATAAAACTTCAACCATCCTGTTTCTCTCTAATTTCATTTGTTCTTACTTTATCCTAATCCCACAAATTTTCCGGATATAATCCACTCTCTATCATCTGTCGGAATCCCTCCTGCGCCGGTTCTATATCTTCTTTATAAGTAATTCCAATCCATCTGTCCGGCGTATTCAAAACTTTTACGGAAGCTAACTTCTTTTCAAGCAATTCCGCCACAATATTTGGGAGAAGATACTCCTTCTTCTCCGGATTTTCCCCTAATGCATCAAGGAATCTGGCAAATCCTTCATCTATGTACCGCAAAAAATCCGGATATCCGGCCCACATATTCATGGATACCATCGTATCCGGTGTGATCCATTTGCTTACCTTCGCATTATCACACTGGATTTTTCCATCTACACACTGAATTCCCGTCGTTTCAACGACCTCTTTCAAGAATCCCGCCTCATCTGCCACGCAGACACCTCTGGTAACCGCTCCGTTTTCACTCAGCGTATTCTTTAAAGAAAAGCCTGCCATTGCCAGATTTATCTTATCCGCATCTGTATTTCCAGAAAGCAGGAACTCATGAAGCTTCGAAAAAGCTTCTTTCCCATAATAATCATCTGCATTGATGATCACAAATGGTTCTTTCACAACATCTTTACAAGCCAGAATTGCCTGCCCGGTTCCCCATGGTTTTACTCGTCCTTCTGGAACATGATAGCCTTCAGGCAAGTCTTCTAACTCTTGATAGACATATTCCACAGGCATAACCTTAGATAAGCGATTTCCAATCACTTCTTTAAATTCTTTCTCAATGGCTTTCCGAATTACAAATACAACTTTTGTAAAACCAGCTTCCTTCGCATCGTAAATCGAAAAATCCATAATAATCTCTCCATTCGGAGCCATCTTAGCCAGCTGCTTGATACCGGTTCCAAAACGGGAACCTATACCGGCAGCCATGATGATGAGGGTTGTGTTCATGTTTTCCTCCATAACTATAAAGATGCAAATTTACAGAGTTGTTTCTTTCTGAACTATTCTCTTCTGTTCTCCCCATTTTTTACAGACTAACAGCATCAATTCTGAAATCATTACCGACCAAACGATTGACATTCCTAATTTTAACCAATATCCATTTAAAGGAAATAATCTTTGAATCCAATCTTGAATAGGATAATGGATGCAATAAATTGGAAGTGCCAATTCACCCAAATGAATGCATATCGAATAAATATGCTTATTTTTTATATAATTTTCATCATTCATTAATGTAAAAAACATCACTATAATTAAATAGGCAATTATCTCCGCTGAAATATCAATTCCACCATTTCTAAAAAAAACAGTAATAAAAATAAAGCCTATAAATCCAATCACACTCGCTATACGAAATAACATTTTAGGGAAATCATCTTTTTCTTTATAATATCTTGTCATATAAAACAATGCGCTTCCAACAGTCAATCCAGCGATTCCTCTAAAGCACTGAAATATTCCGCCTTCCCAAATTGCAATTTTTTTCATATAATCCATGCACAATGCATATAACATAATAGGAATAAACCAGCATAAAAAATACTTATAAATTTTTTCATTTTTGACCATTAAAATTATAATCAACGGCAAAAACAAAATCAAATGCGTAATATACCACAAAGGTGGATCATAGGTATAAGAAGAATTTGCTATATCACTTCCTTTTAACAATAATAAATTATATATTAATGAAAAGGAAGCTACGCCTCTGTCATTTTCAGAGCATTTTGTAATAACATTCAAAAAGCTGAACAGCACCCCCCCTACTGCATAAGGATACAATTTTTTTATTTTACTTTTTACATAAAAAAACATTTCATCGTACTCAACTTTATGTTTTTCCATTTTTTTGACAAAATGACTCGTTGTATAATATCCCGTTAATATAAAATAGAACTCTACAAATGCCCATCCTCCCAAAAAAATCGTACGATCCATCAATGTATATGAATGATGACATAATATTATAATTGCGCCAACAAACCTACACAATTCAATATATTCACACTTATTTTTCATTCATTCTCCTATACGTTTTACTTTTGCACACACAAATCATGTACACAATTCTGTCTATAAATAAAATATTAAAACTTTTTCTTCATACTTTTTATTAATAGCTTTCACTATTTTATCTTGTCTCTGTGTATTCTTCTGGTGTATAATGAATAATTTTTGTACCACCCTCTTCAAACTTGAATGGGACATGTACCAAATCTTTCATTGCTTCTTTCACTCTACTTTGTCGTTCTTCCGGAACATAAAAAACAAGAAATCCGCCTCCTCCAGCACCTAAAAGCTTCCCTCCAAAAGCACCTTCTTTTATTCCAAGTTCATATAATCGATCAATAGAAGAAGTAGATATCTTCGAGCCCGTTTGCTTTTTTAACTTCCATGTAGTATCTAACAATTTTCCAAAATCATCAATATTTCTATTTTTATTTACCAATACCTGTTCCGCTTCATCTACCAAATCATACATTTCTGAAAGATATTCTGATTTACTTTTTGCAGCCACATTATTAACTGCTTGTATTTCAGAAGAAAATCGCGTGAAACCAGTAAAAAATAACAACAAATTATTTTCTAATTGTTTCTTCCTTTCCGGTGAAATCACAATTGGCCTTACATCATATTCATTTCCAGAAAAATCGATCCGATTCAAACCTCCAAATGACGCAGCTATTTGATCTTGCCATCCGCCTGCCTCTTTACAAAGTTCTCGCTCCAAATAAATAGCTTCATCTGCTAATTTCTTTTTATCCGCATATTTACCCTTTAATGCATAAAAAGCATTTAACATTCCCACCGCAAAAGAACTGCTTGTTCCAAGTCCCGATCTAGCTGGCAAATCTGCCTCATATACTAAACGTATCTCATGCATATTAAGCATATTCATTGCATTTCGAATTGCCGGATGCTTTATCTCATTATTTTCATTTACATATTCCATTTTCGAATACGTCAAATGTGTTTTATATTCAAAGAAACGCGGTAAATGACGGACATTTACATAACAATATTTATCAAACGTCGTAGATAAAACTGCCCCTCTATTTTCATAAAAATGTTCTGGGATATCTGTTCCACCGCCAAAAAAAGACATCCGAAATGGTGTTTTTGTAATTATCATATAATTTTCTCCTATATAAATTCAAACTTCATATTTTATGAAGACAATTAGCTTTTTAGAATATCATCCATTAGTTTATCCAATGGATATCTTTCAATAAATAAATTGTATTGATGAATACTCTCTTTTCTAATATCATCAATAGTCTTTTTCCGAACATCATCTTCATAATTTGTAAGTTCCATAAGATATTTAGCACACTCTTTTTCACTTTCTAATTGATGATATTTTTCTTTTAATCCAAGTCCAGTTGCTGCAATTTTTGTACAAATAATAGCCACTCCATATGACATTGCTTCTAATGTCTTACACTTCAATCCAGAATAAAAAGTATCAGGATTGATGTATATATCATATGAGGAATAGAACTTTTTCAAGTCATCAATATATCCTAAAATTCTTATATTATCTGGAACCTTTAATGATGAAAGCATATTACAAACCCCACCCGCAATATTTAATTGTATTTTTTTGTTATTTGCAAGATCCGATATTAATTTCTTAATAGCAAAATAATTAGGCGGATTTGAAGAAGCCAAATATCCTACTTTTATTAAATCTTCTTCATATTTATTATCATTCCTTTTTTCATCAATATAATGGCATGCAGGAACGAATGGATATGTAATTACCTTCGTTTGATAATTTGTTATTTTTCTAAAAAACGTTGCATCTTCTTCCTGTGATGCCAAAACAATATCTGCCCGTTTAAGTGCACGTGCTTCTTCTCTTTCCGTATTTACCCCAAACCAAAAACTCCACTCTGGAAAACCCGCTTTTTTTAATGATTCATTATGTTTTGTAAATTTGTCATGTGTATATAATACTTTCTTTGCATTTGGCAAAACCTCAAATGCTTTTGAATAAAATAAATAATTTGCCATGCAAAGATCGTAATGATAATGTTCATTCATTCGGACTATCGATTGTAAAAATTCATCATCAACCCAATCATCTATATAATCCCCATCCGCACAATTAGGTGAAACATTAGTATGCGAAAAATATGGATTTGATGCATGTTGATAAAAAACTCTATCCCAAACTTTTCTATTTATATTATCAGGTCTAAACTCATTATAATACAAAAACAAATGCATTTGATATTTTCTCTTTTTTAACATTTCGGCAATATTTTCAATGTTATGAATTGCTGCATTTTCAGAATACCATGGCACAATTACAAGTGCTTTTTTCCCTTCTCCCACAGGTTCTAATTCAAATATTCCTGTATCAAAATCCATGCAATATAATCGATTTGAATTACCATCTATTTGAACTTCTCCCTCATGTAATTTATTCCATATAAAAGGTCTATGCATGAATTGATTAAATTTTGTCCATATAAAATCACCCATTCTTGTATGATACATGACCCTTAGAATATTTTTCGTTAAATCATGTTTTCTACGACCATCTTCATTTACAACTATCCCTGTTTCAAATTGTTTTAAAAATGGATATACAGTTTTATAATAATAATCTCGCATTTCCCATCTTTGGAATCGTGCATTATCTAATCCAACTCCAGCTTCTTTTCCCTCTTTATAAAATTCTTTTGCCTTCTCTAAAAATTTTTTTTGCGTTTTATCATCCAAACGATTATAATGGAACAAAAAATCAAAATACCCATGCAAATAAAAAGCATTTTTAAAAATCTCAAATTTTTTATGCTCCATCAGCCATTTTTTTATCTGTGCATAATTCTTAAATTCTGCATCCCAGTTCTTCGATGATTTACTTGAAGAATTTGTTGTCATAACTCGATAGTCATATACCGCATCAGGTATACACACAACTGTTTTGGTGGATGAATATATCATAAATTTAAAAATTCCATCTTGATACGCTGCTCCAGCCGATTCAATCATTCTAATTTGATTATTCTCTAAAAAATCTCTGCGATAAAGTGCCGCCCATATAGATGATTCCATTAACATCAAATCGTTAGAATAACATGGCTCTACTATCACCTCAGGCTCATAAAAAGGAAATGGGGGTTTTACTTCACAACTTCCACCATCTTGATATAGTTTTTTAAACCCCGCCTTAACAACATTGGCCTGATGTTTTTCAGCTGCTTTGTATAAAACTTCCAACATATTGGGCTCAATAAAATCGTCTGTTTCAACAATTGCAACATATTTTCCTGAAGCCTTATCAAATCCACTATTAACAGCTTTTCCGTAACCTCCATTTTTCTGATGAATAGGTTTTACACGATGATCTTTTTCAGCATAATAATCCATTATTTCTCCGCACTTATCAGGCGAACCATCATCAACTGGAATAATTTCGATATCTTTTAGCGTTTGATTTAATACACTCTCAATGCATTGTTGAAAATATTCTTCGACTTTATAAGTCGGCATTATTACTGATATTAAAGCCATTTTTTCTCCTTTATAACTTACCTCATTATCAAAATCTTTGCACTTTCATATAAAGCACTGATCACATCAGCACAATATCATTTATTTATCACATTACCTATTTCATCTTCCGTAATCCAATCGCTCACAACTCCATCACCTAAATATTTACTTTTATATTCCTCAAAGTCATTTTCCACCGCCCAAAAAATCTTAATTCCAGCTCTCCTAATATCTTTTATTTTCTCATCATCAGCATATTGTAAGTTTATATTAACTGCTTTAACTTTGTATTTATTACAATTCGAAAGCAATTCATCAAACTTGTCAGGATAGACTGCATGCTGTCTTAACATAATATTCTTAAATGGATATATTTTTAATACATCCTCTAAGTCCTGGACATCATAGCAAGAAACAACCAAATGATTCAGCATTTCATCATTTTCTTTAAAATGTTCAATAATCCACGTATATGTTTCTTTTGCATCCTCTTTTACATCCAAAACCATATACGCGTCCGAATGGGATTTCATCCAATCTACAACATCTCTGAATGATAACGGTGTATATTTTGACAAGATGCGAGCTTGTTTAAATTGTTCTAAAGTCGGCAGGTATTCTCTTGGTATCTGCTCTTGAAGATATTCACTCGGCTGGCGTTCAATCTGCTGTAAATATTCAAATTCAGGCTGCCCTAAGTCTACTTGTGTCCAGTCATGCCTCAGTACAATTTCATCATCCGAAGTAAACCTCAAATCAATATCAAATAGCCTTGTCTCATTTTGATAGGACTGATTGAGTGCTTCTAACGAATCTGTATATATGTTTCCATCTATTCCCCCTCCAGCATGAGCAATCACATTATAGTCATAAAATTTAGCTTCCTGAGTTGGTTTGCTGCAGGAACATAATACACAGCATCCGCATAACATTAATATGTATTTCCAACATTTCATCTTTCGCTGCCTTTATATTCTTCCCTTATTTTTTCTTTAATACTTTTTGTAGAAACTGATTTTGTATATGGAAAATAAACACACGAAACTCCCTTTTGTTTCAATTTTTCTTCTATTTCATTGTACATCTTCGTATTTTTCCAATCGTCTCCATGAAATAAAACGTTGTAATTAATTTCCGTTAATACCTCCAGCTTGTTCATTGTTTTCTGCGGAATTACTTGATCTACACATTTCAATGACTTTACAATACGAAGTCTGTCTTCAAAAGGAATAATGGGAAATTCTCCTTTATACTCTTTTACCAGTTCATCTGTGCTTACACCTACAACAAGGTATTCACAATTTTCCTTTGCTTTTTCCAGTATATTTAAATGCCCTACATGGAACAAATCAAAGGTGCCTGTTGTATACCCGATTTTGAATTTCTTTTTCTGCATAAAACAATCCCTTTATACTAATTTTCATTACATTTCAATTTACTTAGATATTCCTTGTAATCCATCTCTGTATCAAAAATTACCCCTCCATGCGTATTCGATACATTCTGAGGCGTCATATAATCTCCATACCTGTTTGTCAGATATGCATCATACCCAGCCGGTACCGGCATTTTCAAATATTCAAAGTCCATCCAAATTGTCTCATCATACATATGGCGGTCTCTGATTCTCTTTTCTGTATCAAAAATAAAGTTTAAAGGTGCCACCTTATCTGCATCTTTCTCTTTGACTGACCGGAACATATCATCTATATATTTCCAGCAATTGTCTGTACTCAGATTTTCTTTCAACTCCTCTGGAATTTCAAAATCCTCCGGCCATTCAAATTCTCTTCCATCTGTCGTTTCAACAATAAATTGCTTTAATACATCACAGTTCATTCTCTGCTTCTCTACAACCTGTACATCATTTGAAACATTCTCTAAAACAAACAGATCGATAAAAATACCCTGATTAAATTCTTTATTCTGTCTTTCTTCTACGCTTAGGATTCCAGTTGTATAGCTATTTCGAATCTGAGCATGTCCATGTACATACTTTTTATCCGTGTACACATTCTGAAAAAAATACGGTTCTGTGAAATATCTGGGAGCAATCTCACATAACTTATCATAGTCTTCCCGGAACATTGCAAAATCCATATCATCATCCCAAGGAATGAATCCTTTGTGGCGCACTGCTCCCAACATAGTTCCTGCATCTGCGAAGATTTTTAAATTATTTTCCCTGCACACCGTCAGCAGGCGATCTGCCATCTCCAATTCAATCGCCCATACTTTTTTCTGCTGTTCTGTTATTTCAAAACCGAATTTTGTTTCCGGATCAAAAAATGACTTTATTGGATATGTGTTCCATCCATGCGGCATTACCAAAAATCCATGCTCTTTTCGCTCAGCTGTCTTGATATCCAACACAATAAAATCTGTCAGACTGTCATGAAGAACTAAATTTTCTCCCCATATACGTGCTTCCAAATAATATTGACCATCCAAAAGATAATTTTTATCAATATGACATTCCATGACTCCGCAATGCTCGGATAAAATCATTTTTTTATATTCCAATGCGGTTGATGTCCGATAAACTGGTGTATGATCTTTTGTAACAATTCCAAATGCAAAACTTAACGGCATATTTTTAGTTCTGCTTGCATATTGAAAACGAATTGTTATCTTATCTCCGGTATCAAAACAAGCACTGGATTTTCCTTCTTTGTCCAGCAGTTCAATCGAAGTAAAATGAACCAGTCCTGTTCCTTCTCTTTTCGCCTCCGGAGCGCTGAAAATACTCAGTGAGCTGCAGGTCTCATCAGTAAAAGGATTTTCCTTCTCCTTTTCCTTCATCTCTCCTTTATTTCCACTTAAGCTGTTTAAATACGCTCTTGATACTTCACGGACAGTTCCACAGCCTCTGACAACTCCTTTTTCTAACCACAAAGCATTGTCACAGATTTTTCGAACCGATTCCATCGAATGAGATACGTACAGAAGTGTCGTTCCTTCTTCTCGCATCTTTTTCATTCTTTTCTCACATTTTCGCTGAAACGCATAATCGCCAACCGCAAGAACCTCATCACAAATCAAAATATCCGGCTTAACCACCGTCGCGATCGCAAATCCAAGTCTTGCTGCCATACCGGAAGAATAATTCTTAATCGGCATATCTAAAAAATTTTCCAGCTCCGCAAATTCTACTATTTCATCAAAATGCTCTTTCATAAACTGTTCGTCATGCCCTAAAACAGCTCCATTTAAGTAAATATTTTCCCTGGCTGTCAAATCACCATCAAAACCGGCGCCCAATTCAATTAAAGGAGCAATCGTTCCGTTTACCGTTACTGTTCCTTTATATGGTTTTAAAATTCCGCAGATCACCTTTAACAACGTCGATTTTCCAGAGCCATTGATTCCTATGATTCCCCAGGACTCACCTTTTTTTACACTGAATGATACGTTTTTTAATGCAAGGAACTCCTCAAACATTAATTCTCGCTTTACAAGCTTAATAAAATATTCTTTCAGATTATCTATCTTTTCAGAAGCCATATTAAATCTGGCTGTTACATTCTTTACTTCAACTGCTATTTCATTTTTTTCATTCTGTTTCATTTTTTCCTCGTCTAAATATATAAAATAAATTTATCCTGTGTTTTAGAAAAAACAATGCTTCCGACAACCAGCGATATAAGTGCTACCGTAAATCCGTAAAGAATCCACTTAATATCAGGGAATACTCCTTTTAAAACAATGGTCCGGAATTGTACTACATATGAATACATTGGATTAAATATTTTAATTAAATGCTGTACTTGTTCTGGAAGCTGCTCAATTGGATAAAAAATTGGTGTAAGATAATTCCACGCTGTTAAGACTGCTGCATAGATATGCTGAATATCTCGGAAGAAGACACATCCCTGCGCCAATAGCAATCCAAGTCCAATACTAAATATATAAATTTGTATCAGCACAACCGGAATCCAAAACATATAAAAATTAAATTTCACACCGCACACAATAAATACAATCAACATAGCTCCAAGAGAAAATAAAGTATTTACGAAACTGCTTGTTATTTTGGATATTGCAAATATATATTTAGGTACATATGTCTTTTTTAGCAATGCACTATTTCCTATAATTGACCACATGGCCTGACTGGTTGCATCTGACATAAAACTAAACAATGTAGAACCAATAATCAAATATACCGGATAGTTTTCAATATTAAAGCGAAACATTTGTCGAAACACAATTACCATAATAATCATGATCATTAATGGATTCAGAATGCTCCATATATATCCCAGAAAACTTCTCCGGTATTTCAATTTAATATCTTTTATTACCAACTGCTTCATGAGTGGTTTATATTTTTTAAATAATTCTATTTGCTTCTTTCCCATTCTCAATTCTCCTAATGGATACTAACCTCTATTTGTTAATATTTTTTCAATCCAGAGCTTTCCATTTTTTAATATTTCGTATTTTGTCTTATATTCTTTTTGAGTTTTTCCATATTGAACCATCAGAATCCGCCAAGTATTTATGCAATACATAGCTGCTTTGAAAAGCTGTCTTTCTTCCCGGACTGCCACTCTCTTCTTTTTTGCCCCAGTATCCCGCAATTCAATCCGCTTCTTTCGGAAAATCGAAAACGGTGCATCATACGGACGTAAGATACCTACTTCTTTATCTGCTGGCAGGAACCAGCCGTTGAAAGTTATCTTTTTCCAAAACTGTTTTTTATTCCGATCCGGGTTATAGCACCTCTGTAATTCTTTTAGGGTTGGCTGCTCTTCCAATTCCATCGGCTCTGTATCCGGAAGATGCTTTCTCAACTGATTGTTCAACCGCTCTGCGTCTGTCCCCATCAGCCATTCTGGACCTTTCATGAAATCTATCATTCCCCGCCAGGAGAAATAGGCTTCTTCATAACGCATCTTTAAAACAGCTGTTATGATAAATTTAGAGATCCATTTCCACATCTGAATTCGTGACATATCCGGTTCATGCAGTGCTGCAAATATCAGGTTATTCCGCACATCGTAATATGCGTTGGTTCCCAGAAAATTCACTTCAAACCCTTTATGCCAGACATTGAATCCATTTAAGAAAACAATGCCTGTCTCTCTGTTTCGAATCTCATATTCGATATCATCCCGGTGAATAAACAGCGGAAGCGGCAAATTATCTTTTCGAACTGTATTCAGGGAATAGCAGCAACACCACCAACCGGAATACATCCGATACTCATCCTGCGGTGTCTCAATCAATGGCTTCCGGCAGTTCTGAAAGCTACGCATATCTGTCATAACAAGACGGTTAGTCACATTGAATCCTTCAAACCACTCTCCCATTGCCTGACAAATATATGGATAATCTTCCCGAAGCAGCGTACCTCCCAAGCGGATATCCTCCCACTCATCCTTCCGCATCCCCAGGAACCCATACGCCCGCACAAAAAGCTCCGGATCCATGATGGCATCATCATCCATCAGCTGTACATGCGTTAATCCGAGACGTTCTTTTTCCTCGATCGCCTCAATCATGCCTCTGGTAAAACCACCCGCGCCACCGACGTTACGGTTTGGTATGATTCGAACGGTTTCTGGATATCTGGCTGCCAGGCGGCTGATTTCTTCATGTTCCGAAAGCGTTCTTCCGTTGTCTACCAGCCAATAGCAGAGTTTTAAAGAAGCATTTTCCGGTCGTTCCAGAAATTGCAGGATACTTTTCAGATTTCGGAGGACATATGGCTCTCTCTTAAACGTGCAAACTACCGCTGCGATCCGCACCTGTTTTTCATTCCGACAAGTTCCCTCATACCAGCCTTTTATATGATTTGATATATCAAAACCGATATTTTTCTTTGTATCCTTTATCGTTTTGGCAGCTGCATTTTCTGCTGATTCTGTCTCCGCGTCTTTCACGTTCTCCGATTCTGTCTCTTTCCCGGCACCTATCTTTTTCACCGAAAACCAGAAAACTCCTTTTTCCGTCTCCGGATATGGGAACTCCAGATCCAGAGTTTCTTTCCCCCCCGTCAGCATCTTTTCCTGAATGACATTCTCATCCAACATCAGACGAATTGCCTGACAGCCATTCAATTCCAGGTGCAGCGTCAAACTTTCCTGGTTTGTGTACTTCTTTCTTTTTTCGATATAGAAAAGGTTGAAATATCCATTGAAATCGACCCATTCTCCATTTCGATGGAAATACAGTTCTTCTTCCCTGCAGATATCTGCTTCCGGAAATCGTATATTTTGTAGACGCATCCGCTGTGTCTCCTTTTCAGTCCTTTTAGGAACTGCCGTTCCTCATTCCATGTTTTGGGATTATATAGTTTCTAATCTGTCTTTATATCTCTGACGGATCTATCTTCATATTTAGAACTTCCTTCTGCTCCGCCCAAGCGCCCACACCGCCGCCCGATACAGCCCATACCGGCTTACCCGCAGCAGCTTCACCGCCTTATTTCGGTTCGCATGGTAAATCTCCGGATAGTCCCGAAGTAATTCATCTTCAAACTGCATCAATGCATGCTTTACTTCCTTGTCTGCCGGAAGGCTCAGAAGTATCTTCACTCTCCCAGCTGCCACCCTGGCGATTCCATTTTCAAGATACTGTAGCTTTTCCTGACTGCATGGAAGCTTCTTTCCGTCTTTTCCGGTAAGTGTTCCACCCTGATACAGACGATAAAATGACAGCAGGGATTCCATCACCCGGTCATAATTTTCCTTATTCCTGATCATCTTCTCCGGGCTGACACTCTGTCCTTCCCGGCCGATCCGGTACTGATAGACAAAGTCCGGGATAAAGGATACGGTCTTGACCCACGGAATCGGATACAGGATGTATTCGGCATCAACGTAATAGCAGTGTTCATCGATGGAAAGCGGCATCTGCCGCAGAATCTCCGTCCTCCAGGTAATTCCATGCATTTTCATATAAATCTGATCCGCGATTCCATCGAATTCATAGGAAATCCCATATTTCACCCCTGAAAATGGTTCTGGAATTTCTGCTTTTTTCGGAAAGGAGCTTTCCTCTCCGCTTCCGTTGTCAAATCGCCAGTAGAAACCGCTGACCAGCACATCATCCCGACAGTTTTTCAGCGCAGCAATCAGATGATCCAATGCCTCCGGATCCACCCAGTCATCGGCATCGACTACTTTCATATATCGCCCCAATGCATTCTGGATGCCGCAGTTGATCCCAGATCCATGACCGCCATTTTCTTTATGAATGACACGGACAACGGTCGGATAGCGCTCCGCATATTGATCGGCAATCGCACCGGTTTGATCCCTTGATCCATCGTCTATAATCAATATTTCCATGTATTCGGACCAATCCATACCTGGTTGAAAATCAGGCATTCTTGCTGATACGGTTTGAATGTTTGATTCCGTTTCATTTCCTGTCCAGCTCTGATTTTTCTTTTTCAAATCCCGGTCTCTGCACCCTGCGCACAGTGAATCCAGGGTATATGTGATATATTTTTCTGCGTTATACGCCGGGATGACGACTGTCAGAAGCTTTTCCATTGTCTGCGACTCCTTCCGTACTCTCTTTGAGCATCATGATCTTCGGTGTCATCAGGATGAGCTTCAGGTCAAGAAGCAGAGAGTAATTTCGTATGTAAGTCAAATCCAGTTTCAGTTTGTCATAGGACGTTGTATTGTATTTTCCATAGACCTGCGCATATCCGGTCAGTCCGGCTTTCATCTTTAAGCGGTAGCAGAATTCCGGGATTTCTTTCTCGATCTCCGCCGCCAGCTCCGGGCGTTCCGGACGCGGTCCTACGATCGACATCTCACCTTTCCAGATATTGAAAAGCTGCGGCAGCTCGTCCAGGCGGGTTCTCCGAAGGAAATGTCCCACCGGCAGGATCCGGTCATCGTGTTCCGCTGCCAGTCTCGCCCCGGTTTTTACCTCCGCGTTCTGTATCATCGTCCGAAATTTGCAGATCTGAAATTCTTTTCCGCCCTCTGTGAGACGGGTCTGCTTGTAAAAGACCGGACCGCGGTCGGTCAGGTAGATCGACAGCGCCACCAGAAGGAAAAATGGGGATAATACCACGATTCCGATGCTCGAACAGATGAAATCCATCGCCCGCTTAATAAATCGCTGAAGATCCGATATGCCATCATTTCTCGATAATAGCAGAGGACTGTCAAAGATATCTAATTCCTGGGAAGTCCGGATCAGAATATCCGATAATTTCGGCACCGTGTAGGTCCGGATATCCTGCTCAAAACATTTCTTTAAAAGCGCATTTCGATCCTTCGCCGGAATATCTCCGATGATCAGAGCGTCGTATTTTTTTGCTTCTTCCAGAATCGCTTTCATGCCAACCCGGATATGAATGGCTGTTTCCAGATAGTATTTATCTTCTCTGGAATGAATCTTTTCCATCAGATGAAAGGCCGGACGGTCTCCGCATACCAAAAGCATTCTTCTTGGCGGAAACAGAATCCTGTATATCTGCTGAAACAGGAACGTCCAGATCAGTGCAATCAAAAGCTGGACAACCGTCATCCCAAGCAGTATCCGGGGATCATGAAATTTTTTATCTAACAGAGAAATCTGAATATACGTAATCAGATTTAAAAGTCCGATCGAAAGGATCTGAGAACAGAGCAGATTTCCTTTTTTCAGGTATCCGATCCGGAATCCCCCGTAAGTCAGCAGGAAAAATAGTAATAGTCCCGCATACAGGGCGATCATCAGCCAGTTTCCTCTTCTCCAGAACGGAAATTCGATCATTTTGTTGAAATATCCGTTCCAGACATATCCATAAGCGCCAACTTCTGCCCCCATCAGGAGCAGCGCACCTATCAGACGGAACAGTCGTTTGAATGGTTCATATTGTCTCAAAATAGTTCCTCTTCTTTTTGTTTTTATTCAGGCCGAACTCCACAGAACCCAACGTGTAATTCTATTCCAGGTAATCTGCCTGTTTCTTTTTATAGGAACACTAAGCATCCTCAGAAAGCGTTCCTCTCAATTTTTTCTGATAGAGTATTCCACGCACGGATGCCGGAATCAGACTTGCAGTAACGCGGATCACGCAGTTTCGCAGATACTCTCTTCTATTTAAAAATCCACTTTTAAAAAACGTTTTCTGCAGATTCAGAGCGGCCCTGGCATAGGACAGACCGCCGCGGCGTTTGATCATCCCATTGTCCGTTCTCGCATACACCAGAATATCCGAAAGATTTTCTGCTTTATATCCTGCCTGCAAAAGACGGACCCACAATTCATAGTCCTCCGCCCCCGGAACCGGATGATAGTTTCCCACCGCCAGCACAGCTGAACGCCGCATCATGACGGCCATATGGTTCATCGGATTGCGCTTTCTGGCAAACGTTAAAATTTCTTTATATTGGCAGGGAAGTGACCGAATTCCAGTGATTCTGCCCGGCGGAAACAATTTTCCATTCATCCCACTTCCAATTTCACCTCTATCTGGCGCATTTAGGTTATCTACATTTTCCTGTTCTGGCACTTCTGCTGCGACAAATTCTGCAATTTTTCCGCTCAGAAGTCCGAGTTTCCCCTGTTCTGCTTTCTTTCCCAGCAATTTGCCCGCTGCTTCTTCTGCATATCGTTTCAGCTGCTTTTCACAGCGATCCGGACAGGCAATATCATCACTGTCCATGCGGGCGATCCATTCATTTCGGCACGCTTCTACACCTGCTGCCAGCGCCCGTGCGATTCCGCCGCATACAGGAAGGCGAAGCACCTGCAGAACTCCCGGCCATTCCCGGTCAATCGTCTGGATCGTTTCATCCAACACTGGTGTCAACGGTCCATCGCATACCAGGACAAATTCATCTGGAGGAATCGTCTGATTCATCATGCTGGCTGCCGCCTGATAGAAATACGCTGGATTTTCTTTGTGATATACCGGCATCAGAACCGAATATTTCATACACTCATACTCATTATTCTGCTGCCAGCTTTGTTCCATCGTTCTCCGCTCCATGTAATCTTGTTATCTTTTTTGATGGGTTCTTTCCAGAGACCGATACCCGGCTAAAATCGTTTTCCTGGAAATCTCCTGAAAGATTTTTAGGGTTCAGGGGTCCTTTCTTTGGGAAAACTGCCTCCGGATCATCTTCCATCCGGATTGCCAGCTCTACCTGTCGTGCTTCGTTCAGCAGTTCTGCCTGAATCGTCACGATTCGTTTCCGCAGCCGCTTCCGGATGATCTTTGGCAGCATCTCACCAAGCACCCCTTCCGCCCATTCGATCTCCCCCGCGTCATTTGCCCGCACCAGAAACCGCCGGACGGTGTGGGAAGAATCCTCCCGAAGAAGTTCTTTCAGAAATTTCTCTTCCTCTTTTTTCAGGGGGACTGCCGTTCCATATGGATGTGCTTCCGAACCAGCATTCAGAAATCGCACCAGCCCCGCCAGACATTTCACTCCGTCTTCCAAAACAGGCTCATCCGCCGTGTCCACAAACACATAGCCCGGAAACATGACTTCCGTATCTACATAGTAGACACCGCCCATCCGCCAGGTCCGTTCTTTGGACAGCACAAAACAAGGCTTTTCAGCCTTATCCCGATAAAAATGATTCAGTTTTTCCGCCGCTTCTGCCTCGCGTCCCACAGGCGTCTGCACCACGTACCACATACAGGCGTTCTCCCTTTCATGTTTGCGATTTTCGCAGAATATCTAGTTCTGCGAAAATAAACGGTCTTATATGCAGAACCTAGATACTGTATTGACAAAAACTTCAAAAGCAAAGGGAAATATTATATGAGAATTTCAGAAATTTTTGTTCAGAAATGACGACTTAATAATTTCATAAGAGATTCTTGGGAGAAACTTCTATTGAATTAACCTTGAAAGTATCGTATAATGATTGAAGATTTTCGCAGAACTAGATATTCTGCGAAATTTTTTATTCTGATTTTTCTAGCTACAAGCTATTATGTTGCATTTATGATATAAAATTTATCTTTTGAATTGGTAGACTTTTTAGACAATTTTATTGAACGATAGCACTCCACACCTTCGCTTCCTCCCAGAAGCTTCATGTGGAATGTTTCGTATAGACAGCAAAAAAGCATTCCAAATGAGTTTTTCCTCATCAAGAATGCTTTTTGCATTCAGGGCTGATTGAAATGCCGAATTGTCCGGGTTGACAAACATTCCCATATTCACCTATCCCTTCTGAAATCACATAATTTTATTTTATCATTTAGGAAATCAAATAGCAGGCACGCGAAAAAGGAGCGGGCAAAAAACAGCGACCACACAGTTTTTCTCCCCTGTATGGCCGCTGACCTTATCTGCACAGAAAAGTCACAGATTCTTCTGCTTCTTCCCATGCCGTTTTTATTTATTTCATAACAATATTCACAATCCGTCCCGGAACGTAAATTTCTTTTACGATATTTCCTGTCAGCTTGTCCTTGATAGCCTCTTTACCAGCGGCGATAGCATCTTCTTTGGAGATGTCTGCCGGTACGGTGATGGTCGCACGGACTCTGCCGTTGATCTGAACGGCTACCTCTTTCTCGTCATCCTTCATCTTCTCTGCGTCGCACTCCGGCCAGGAAGCATGGAAGACACTGTCGGTGCCGCCGAGCTCCTGCCACAGCTCTTCGCCCAGATGCGGTGCGAACGGTGCCAGCAGGATAGTGAAGGTCTTGAGGGTTTCTTTGTCGATGCCGCCCTCTTTCTTCGCCAGATCGATGAGCTTGTTGTTGTACTCCATGAAACCGGAGATAACGGTATTCAGGCTGAACTGCTCGAAACGCTGCTCAATGTCGAATACCAGTTTGTGGCGCAGTTTAACCATTTCCTTGGTCTCTTTGATGTCTTTGTCCTTGCTGGTCATAACCAGGTTGTAGAAACGGTTCAGGAAACGGGATACGCCCTCGATACCGCGGTCATCCCACTCTGCATCCAGTTCCGGCGGTCCTACGAAAAGCTCATAGAGACGCAGGGAATCGCAGCCGTAGTCGCGTACCAGATCATCCGGGGATACGACATTTCCTTTGGACTTACTCATCTTGATACCATTCTTACCAGTGATCATACCCTGGTTGAACAGCTTCTTGAACGGCTCGTCGAAGTCAATGACACCGATATCGCACAGGAACTTGGTGTAGAAACGGGAATACAGCAGATGCAGTACTGCATGTTCAACACCGCCGATGTACATATCAACCGGCAGATATTTGTCTGCTTTCTCACGGGATACCAGTTCTTTATCGTTCTTGTTATCTACATAGCGCAGGAAGTACCAGGAAGATCCAGCCCACTGCGGCATGGTGTTTGTCTCACGTTTTGCCGGAGCGCCGCAGCACGGGCAGGTGGTGTTGACCCACTCGTCGATGGCTGCCAGCGGGGATTCGCCGGTACCAGTCGGCTGATAGCTTTCTACCTCCGGAAGTTTTAACGGAAGCTGATCCTCCGGAACCGGTACATTGCCGCACTTCGGGCAATGTACGATCGGGATCGGCTCGCCCCAGTAACGCTGACGGGAGAATACCCAGTCACGCAGTTTGTAGTTGACTCTCTTATGACCGATACCTCTCTTCTCGATCATTTCCGGCGCTTCTTTTTTCAGTACGGAAGATTCCATACCGTTCCACTCTCCGGAGTTGATCATCGAGCCGGACGCTTCGGTATACGCCTCGGTCATGTTCTCGATCTCTTTGCCATCTTTTGCGATAACCTGGATGATCGGAATATTAAATTTCTTTGCAAACTCAAAGTCACGGTCATCATGTGCCGGTACGCACATGATCGCGCCGGTACCGTAGTCAGCTAATACATAATCAGACAGCCAGATCGGAACCTTCGCACCGTTGATCGGGTTGATTGCATAGCTTCCGGTAAATACGCCGGTCTTTTCCTTATCCTGCAGACGGTCTACGTTGGAACGCATGGAGGAATCGAAAATGTATTTCTCAACTGCCTCACGGGTATCATCGGTTGCCAGGCTCTTTGCCATCGCGTGCTCCGGAGCCAGTACCATGAAGGTTGCACCGTACAGGGTGTCCGGGCGGGTGGTGTAAACTGTGATCTTCTCATCGCGTCCCTCTACGCCGAAATCAACCTCTGCACCGTAGGATTTGCCGATCCAGTCAGTCTGCATCTTTTTAACCTTCTCCGGCCAGTCCAGTTTGTCCAGATCGTTTAAGAGGCGGTCTGCGTACGCGGTGATTTTCAGCATCCACTGACGCAGGTTTTTCTTGGTAACCGGAGTACCGCAGCGCTCACAGCAGCCGTTGACAACCTCCTCGTTTGCCAGACCTGTCTTACAGGACGGGCACCAGTTGATCGGGAATTCTTTCTCGTATGCCAGGCCTTTTTTGAACATCTGGACGAAGATCCACTGGGTCCATTTGTAGAATGCCGGATCTGTGGTATTTACTTCCATATCCCAGTCATAGATGGCTGCGATCTCGTTGATCTGACGTTTAATATTTTTAATATTGGACTCGGTCGAGATAGCCGGGTGTACGCCCATCTTGATCGCGTAGTTCTCTGCCGGCAGACCAAATGCGTCCCAGCCCATCGGATGGATCACGTATTTGCCGCGCAGCAGCTGATAACGGCTCCATACGTCAGAAATAACGTAGCCTCTCCAGTGACCAACGTGCAGACCACTTCCGGACGGATATGGGAACATATCCAGGCAGTAATATTTTTCTTTCTTTCCATCGTTTACATTGATGGGATGTTTTTCCCAGTTCTCGCGCCATTTTTTCTCAATGGCGGTATGATTGTACTGTGACATCTTTGTTCCTCCTGTTTTCTGCTTAACCCACGCTGATTTTTTGCTATTTCCTGTCAAAATCCGGCTCCAGTCTCTAAAATGATGATTCATTATTGCAATCGACTGGTTCGTTGGCAGTTGCATAACATCCAACCCTTGCGGACATTCTTTCAATCCGGTAACGTCAAAAACGCCCTGCGTCTCTACATTACCTGTATAGAGACGCAGGGCGAAAATTCCAACTGCGCGGTACCACTCTATTTCACACGGAATCCGTGTGCTCCTCATCGTCCTGTAACGGCGGATGACCGGCTCTGTCTACTCGGGTATTCAAAAACACTTCTTTCAACAGGCTGCTCCCGGACCAGTTCGGCGGCTTCCTTCCGCTGCCTCACACCATCCGGCAGCTCTCTGTAGAAATTTCGCGGCTTACTACTTCCGTTCATTGCATTTGTGCTATCTGGTAGAATAGCATAAATGGGAAGAAATGTCAAGTAACGTGACCTTCTCAAACTTGCACGTGACAGATTCGACGTTCTTTCAATACATGACATTTTCGACAATCTTTCAATCACCGTCAAACCTACACCTGAATCCGCTCTGCCACTTCATCGCCCAGTGCCAGCCGAACCTTTCCATTTCCGATGATCAGACCATCCAGCACACGTCCAAGGACCCGGATACGGCTTCCTTCTTTGATTCCATAGCGCTCCAAAAAGTTCATCACATCCGCATTTCCAAACATCCACTTGATTTCACAGGACTCTCCCGCCTGCACCTTTGCCAACGACTGCATACAACGACCTCCTGACTGATATTCCGCTTTCTGTAACTGTTCAGTACCTTCACAGTCACGCGCAAAAATCCATTAAAAATTGCCTACGGCAATGGGATTTTTGTCTGCTGGTCCATGTTTTCGTACGGTCAGCGCAGTAAATGCGCAGACCTACTGAACAGTTACTGCTTTCTTTACTATTATTATATGCAGTCAGACTATTGTTAGTCAATAGTAATAATTGTTAGTTAATTCTAACAGTATTTAGCCGTTACCGTGAACCATCTCCACACTTCTCCGTCCATCTCCCGGCGGATTCTGCCGCGCAGGCGAAGGTAGTCCAGATGCGCCATGCACTCGCCCACCGCAAACCACTTCTGGGACGGTGGAAATTCTTCCCAGCTGGCGGCACGGATCTTCCAGCGCATCTTTCCAGCCGTCTCATATGCCGTCATACCCGGATGTTCGGCAAGCAGCGCCTCCGTCTCCGCCAGACGCCGCTCATGGTGTGCCAGCAGCGCCTCGATGCGCGCTGCATAATCGCCCGTCTTCCGGTGTCCCGGCAAGGCAAGGCGGACCGGATATTTTCTGGCGAGGCGCAGGCTATCGAGATAATCACCTAATGAATCCTCCGATTCCAGCCAGGAAGTAATATTCGGCGATATATCAAACAGGATATGATCGCCCGTGAACATGATGCCCTGTTTCTTTGCCCAGAACATCGCATTGCCCGGCGTATGCCCCGGCACGGAGATCATTTCCAGGGTGTAATCTCCTACCGTGTATTTCCAGCCTGCCTCAATCGGAACAAAACGGTCATCAACCTGATCCAGCTTATAGCGGACTGCCGGATTGAGCGCCTGCGTTTTCTTCATTTCATCCTCCGGAAATCCCCCGGCACGGAATTGCTCCGCCAGCCGAAGCGGACGCTCTGGTGTAAAACCGTCCTTTAAGATTGCCAGATCGGTTCCGCTGATATAGATGTGGCTGTCCGTCCCTGCCGCCTCCCTGGCAAGTCCTGTGTGATCCGAGTGCAGGTGTGTCAGAAGAATATCCAGCCGCTCCGGACTGCTGCCAAGTGCCCGAAGCCCGGCAAACAGCGCCTCCCGGCATTCCTCGCGCCGAAATCCGGTGTCAATCAGAAGGTCGCGCCCGTTTTCTTTCCCCTTGATCAGGTAACTGTTGAGTTCCCGCAAAGGATTCTGCGGCAATTCCACACCGATCCGCCAGATTCCATCTGCCACCTGTTCTACAAGGGCTTCCCCCTTCTCTATGTTCTTTGTGATTTCTTCTCTTTTATTTTCTTTAAGCATATTTTTCCTTATTGAATCTATTGAATCTTCTCAGCCTTCTGCTTTCTCTTCTCTATGATCCATCGTTCGGAACAGATGTGCACAAATCAAAATCGCCACCACAATCGACAGATAATCAGCCGCCGGCTGTGCATAGATAACTCCATCCAGGCCAAACATCGCATTCAGCACGAAAATCAGCGGAATAAAAATCAGTCCCTGGCGGCAGATCGTAAGAATCAGCGACGGAAGCGCTTTTCCCATTCCCTGGATCGTATTGATGCAGAGGAATAAGATACCAAGGAGTGGCGCAGAAAGCTGCAGGGCAACCACCATCTGAATACCATACTGGACAACTTCCGCATCATTAATAAACATCTGAATCATTGTCTTTCTTGCGACAATCATAATCAATGTCAGAATCGTTCCCATAATAACCGATACAAGTCCTGTAAATTTGAATACCGACATCAGGCGTTTCTTGTTGCGCGCTCCATAATTATAACCGATCAGCGGCTGGATTCCCACGCAGAGACCAATCTGCAGCAGGACAACAAGCATATTGGATTTCATCGCAACCCCCATCGCCGCTACCGGTGTGTCACCGTAACCGACCAGCGCCTGGTTCAGGATAATATTGGCAAAGCTCATCAGGATGTTATTTAAGGATGCCGGAATACCGATCCCTGCCACGCCGGAAGCGATTCCATCTCCCATCTTAAAATCACGGAAATGAATCGACAGTGTCGATTTTCCCCGTAGATAATAAGCAATATAGTAAAGACAGGCCGCAATATTGCCGATGATCGTCGCAAGCGCTGCACCGGTCACTCCCCAGCCAAGCACCAGGATCATGATCGGATCCAAAATAATATTTACTACGGTACCTATCAGGTTTCCGATCATCGATTCTCTCGATGCGCCTTCTCCCCGCAGAATATTCGCAAATGCAGTTGAAAACATAATAAACGGCGCGCCGATTGCAATAATCGCCAGGTACTGTCTCGCAAAACCGATCGTATTTACACTGGCACCGATGAGATGCAGAATGGTTTCCATTCCAAGTACAGACAGGATAGCCACTATCACGCCCAGCCCCAGGGATCCATAGCAGCAGAATGAACTGATATGACATGCCCGATCTTTATGGCGTTCTCCCAGTGCTCTCGATATCGCTGAGCTGCCGCCGATACCGAACAGATGGCCTAATGCCATAAAAATCATAAAGACCGGCGTTGCCAGCGAAACTGCCGCCACCTGCAGCGGATCCTTCGTCTGACCGATGAAAAATGTATCCGCCATGTTATAGATAACAACCACCAGCATGGAAATCATGGTCGGAACCGCCATGGTTGCGACCGCCTTCGGTACGGGTGTTTTTTCAAATAAATCCGTATTTGTTTTCATTTGTCGTAACTCCTCTCTTTCTATATTTGTTGTATTCTTTACAGTCACATTCTCGCGCCGAGCGCGGTCGCTTGCGACATGTTTCTGCTTCGCGCAAGTGCACATCATTGGCACGTTAGTGCCTTTTTGTGTAATAGGGGATTCCAAGGAATTTCCTATTACATAAAAATACAGGCACTTCTGCCTGCTGTGTAAAAGACCAACTCTTATTTATAAACACTTAATTTTATCATAAACACCTATTTTGTCAACTATTTCCGTATTAAACCTATCTTAAACTCATCTTAAAACCCAGCTTAAAAATTGTCTTTTGGAATTGTCTTTGGAAGTTGCAAAAAAGCGCTTTCTGGGATATGATGGAAACTAGAAAATTATGAATTTCATACCGATGGAGGATTTTTACTATGTCTAACAATTACGCAGGCAAATTTGTAAGTGCTGAGACCGCCGTCAAGGCCGTTCAACCGGGCGACTGGGTGGATTATGGCTTTGGCGCTGGATTTCCGGAGCTTCTCGACCGTGCGCTGGCAGCACGCAGGGATGAGCTGACCGATGTCAAGATCCGCGGTGGTTTAGTCATCCGCCCGCGCATCGAGGTTGTCGAAAGCGACCCGGAGCAGAAAGCATTCAGCTACTACAGCTGGCACATCGGCGATTATGAGCGCAAGCTGCAGACCCGTGGGCTCTGCAAGTTTATGCCGATGATGCTGCGTTCCCTGCCGGAAATGTACCGCCACCACATTCGCGTGGATGTTGCCTTTGTACCGGTTTCCAGACCAGATGCGGACGGCTGCTGCGGACTGGGTATTTCCAACTATGCATGGCGCACCATCTTTGAGAATGCGCGCACCGTCATCTTCGAGATCAATGAGCGCCTCCCGCGCTTACAGGGCGTCGATGGTTCCCACCGTGTCCACCTCTCAGAGGCAGATTTCATCGTCGAGGGCGAGCATGAGCCGCTTCCGATCCGCACCTACCGCGATCCGAGCGCCATTGATATTGAGATTGCCAAACGTGTCGTTGAGGAGATCCCGGACGGCGCTGTCCTTTCCCTGGGCGTCGGCGGCGTTCCGTTTACCGTTGCCAATATGCTGGCACAGTCCGACAAAACCGACCTCGGCTGCCACACCGGCACCATCAGCGATGCTTTTTTAGCCCTCTATAAGGCTGGCAAGCTGACCAACAAAAAGAAGGAAATTGACAACGGTTATTCTACCTGGAACCTTGCCATGGGCTCTCAGGAATTATATGACTGGCTGGATAATGAGCCGCAGCTCTTCCATCCGGCTGACGTCGATTACGTCCACTCCCCGTACCGCATCGGTGAGATGAAAAATGTCATCAGTATCAACGGTGGTGTCGAGCTGGATCTGATGGGACAGGAAAATGCCGAGTCTGCCGGCACCCGACAGCTCTCCGGTATCGGCGGACAGATGGATTTCCTGGAGGGCGCATTCCGCTCCGAGGGAGGCAAGGGCTTTATCTGCCTTGCTTCCACCCACAAGAAAAAAGATGGCTCCTTAAAATCCAACATCGTACCGTTCATTCCGGGCGGCAGCACCGTATCTGCACCGCGTACCATGATTCAGTACGTGGCGACCGAATACGGTATCGCAAAACTGACCGGGCTTACCTTAAAAGAACGAGCGGATGCCATGATCGCCATCGCACACCCGGATTTCCGTGATGAGCTGCGCCGGTATGCGGAGGAGAATTTTAAATAAAAATTGGAAAGATACATCGGAACCGAAACATCAACATTCCATGTTATCTTTGATTCTTTGAAAACCAGAATTTTCAACATAGAAAAGCCGTAACCTTATACTTTCGCTCATGAGTTTAATCCCATGGGCGAGTATATCTGGTTACGGCTTTTTATTTTTTATGCCTCTTTCTTCGCCCCTATAACAACCACAACCACCATAAACCGGCAGACCAGAATAATCATAGACGCAAAGAGCTGCCACAGCGCGATATGCAAAATCAGGCTGACTGCGTACCCACACAGTGCTGCTCCCATTACCATAGCATATCCACAGCACAGTTCGGAGTGATACGAATGTCTGGGCGAACCTGCGGTGTAGCTTTCCATCAGTCCATAGAGCACCACATATTCCAGCATACACGGAATCAGCGACCAGATGGTTCCGTCCGGCCGCCTCCAGAACATGGACAGGAAGCTAGAAAAAGCAGTCACCAGCACAAGCGCCGCCCCTGCTGCCCGGTACACTCTCATCTCTTTTACATCCATCTGGAAAAATCCAGCCTGCCGCTCTTTCTGGAGAATCCCGATATATAAAATCAGGAACCCGATGCAGGGCGGCAGCAGCATCACATGGAACAGATTAATATGAATCGAAGCAAGAATCAGACCGGCTAAAATCTTATGATCTCCCGTTTTCACTTAAATGCCTCCTCTTTCAGCAGATATTTCCACACATCAATAAAGCGAAGCTCCCTTCTCTTCCTGTATTCATTTTCAAATGAAAGAACCTGCTCCTCGCCATCTTTGCCGATATATGAAAGCACTGCAACTCCTGAATGAAATACCTGCGGCGACTGGTCTTCCTCTTTGCCAATCCAATGGCTCTGGAACGTCAGGACATCACCCGTTTTTACTGTCAGCCGTTTCGGCTCTTCCCCTTCTTTTTGGGCTGGGATAGGCTCTCCATTTAAGGTCATCGAAAAATTTTCCATCTCCCCGGCTGACGCAATGCAGCCTTTTACTTCGATGGTTCCATCTTTCTGAACGGTGTAAACCTGTGTGGCCGTTCCATCTGAATTGGCGCTGGAACTTGGATTTTCCAGGGCGCTCCCGCCCTCCGGATTTGCAATCAGTACCAGATTACCAATTTTTACGTCCGCTGTGTTTCCATCTGAATAGAGCACCTGCGCCCGCGTCAGGATTCTCCACTGACTGATCCCGTTATGCTGCGGATCTTCAATCGAAAGCGTAGCATCCAGGCGATGAAGCGCATACTGTCCCGCTGACTGGACTGTCTCCCGCATTTCCTGCATTTGAAGTTCAGGCAACTCTGAAAAACGAATTTCTCTCACACAGATCTCATCCGTCACATCCGTCAGATAGGCAAAATTTACCTGTGTATACCATACATCCGAAGTTTCATCTGTCTCATCCACACTTTCTTCCCCCAGTGCATACAAAGACACTGTATTCTCCAATCCCATATCCGCATTCAGGTCTTTCACACCTTCGTCTAAAACTCCAACTTTCACATCGGAATCGGTACTTTCTTCTTCAAGCGCCTCACTTGACACAGATGAAACGATTCCATCCTCCGAAGTTTCTACTCCGTCCAGCCCACAGCCCAGATAAGCCGACTGGCTGTAGTGCAGAAACAGCGGTTCTTTCAGCCGGAACGTATACTGGGCGATCAGACCCGCCAGCAGACAAATAAGCGCCAGCACCAGCCAGATACGCACGATCATCCGCTCCGGGTGTTTCCGAACTGTTTTTGCCTGTTCTTTTACTTCCATGAGTTCCCCGCTTTTCTCATTTTTCTCTATCATAAAAAGGCCACCCACCTGTCTGTATAAGTTGTTCTCTTTGCAACATTATACCTTTTTACAGGTGGGTAGTCTTTTCTATTTTCTTACAATTTATAGCCTTCTTTTTGAAAATTGCAAAAGAACGCAATTCGTAGCAATTTGGCATCCGCATTCACTGCCTTAACCTCTCGCCTGTCCCATCGATAACATTCGCAGCGCTTTGTTCAATTCAAGCACAGCCTATAACCATATCGATCCGAAAGGTCTTCCAGAAAGAGAAAGCCGCCGCTGACAGCCTTGATGAATCGGTATCGATCCACTCAGCCGCCTGCGGCGGTTTTCTGCTTATTTATATAAGAATATCATATTTTTGACCGAAACGGTAAGCACTTCATCTGCCATTATTCAGCTTCTGCCGCTCTCGCCTCCACTTCTCTCTTCTGTACATCGCCCGGAGCCTGCTCGTAGCGGCTGAACTCATAGGAGAATTCACCGATACCGCCGGTCATGGAACGAAGGTCGGTGTTATAACCAAACAGCTCGGACATCGGGATATCTGCCTCGATGATCTGTTTGCCGTGATGGTTGGAGTTCATACCGAGAACACGACCTCTTCTGCGGTTCAGATCGCCCATAACGTCGCCGGTGAATTTATCCGGAACGGTTACTTTCAGAGATGCGATCGGCTCAAGGAGAACTGGATTCGCTTCCATGAACGCTTTCTTGAATGCCAGCGTCGCTGCCATCTTGAATGCCATCTCGGAGGAATCAACCGGATGATAGGAACCATCTAACAGGGTTGCTTTCACACCGACAACCGGATATCCAGCCAACGGACCCTTCTGTACGCATTCCTGAACACCTTTCTCAACTGCCGGGAAGTAGTTCTTTGGAACGGCACCGCCAAATACCTTCTCTTCAAATACATATGGTGTCTCCAGATCGCCGGACGGCTCGAAGGACATCTTAACATCGCCGTACTGTCCATGTCCACCGGACTGTTTCTTATATTTGCCCTGTGCTTCTACTTTCTTGCGAAGTGTCTCGCGGAATGCAAATTTCGGTTTGCTGAGCACAATGTCTACTTTATATCTTGCCTGCAGCTTGCTGACAACAACTTCGAGCTGCTGCTCGCCGATGCCGTAAAGTAAGGTCTGACGGTTCTCGGTATCGCTGACGCTTCTGAGTGTCAGATCTTCGTCCATCATCTTCGCCAGTGCACTGGAGATCTTGTCCTCATCGCCTTTGGTCTTAGCTGCGTATGCCATGTAGGTATACGGGGTAGAAATCTTCGGTTTGTGGTATACAATCGGAGCCGTGCGGACTGCGATGGTATCGCCGGTCTGAGTAACGTTTAATTTGGCAACCGCGCCGATATCGCCCGCCTTTAATTCCGGAACCTCGATGACATCCTTGCCGCGGAGAACATATACTTTCTGAACTTTCTCTTCAGCATCTTTGTTTACATTGTAGATAACGGTATCTGGTTTTAAGGTACCGGTACAAATCTTCATCAGGGAGTATTTGCCGATGAACGGGTCAACCACAGTCTTGAAAACACGTGCCGACAGGGATACATCGTCATTATATTTAGCGGTAAAGCGCTCTGCGGTCGATACATCGACACCGACACACTCGAACTTGTCCGGTGACGGGAAGTATTTATCGATCGCCTGCAGCAAATATGCGAAGCCCTGTGCATTGACACCGGAACCCATCATAACCGGAACGATGTTGCCCTCACTTACGTGCTCGCGCAGCGCCTGTGCGATCTCTTCCTGTGTAAATTCTTCACCGGAGAAATAGCGCTCCATATATTCTTCACTCGTCTCTGCCACTGCCTCGATCAGCGCATCACGGATGATGCCGAGGTTCTTCTTGGTGTACTCCGGAATCTCGCATTTCTCATATTCGCTTAAATGAGTGAAACGGCGGCCTTCCATCTTTACCGCATTGACAAAGCCGACAAATTTTTCATTTTCACGGATCGGCACCTGGAACGGCGCGATCTTACGGCCAAACTGTTTCTCCAGTTTTAAGATCAGCTCACGGAAGCTTGCCTGATCGTCATCCATGTTGGTAACGAAGAACAGGCGCGGCAGGTTGTACTCTTCACAGAGTTCCCATGCTTTCTCGGTTCCGACTTCGATGCCAGCCTTGCAGTTTACAACGATGATTGCTGCATCTGCTACACTGATAGCTTCCTCTACTTCTCCCACAAAATCAAAATAGCCAGGGGTATCTAACAGGTTAATCTTGATCGGTCCATCTTCTCCCTGATACTCCAACGGAATCAGCGTGGTGGAGATAGAGAACTGTCTCTTGATTTCTTCTTTATCATAATCGCTGATGGCGGTTCCTTCTGGAACTTTTCCCATTCTCTTGGTAGTACCTGTTACCAGTGCCAGCGCCTCTGCTACCGTTGTCTTGCCGGCACCGCCGTGCCCCAGTAACACTACATTGCGGATTTGTTTTGTCCCATACACGTTCATATTTAAGTCCTCCCGTCTATTTATTTTGATGTTTTCTTCTTGTATTTTAACCTCTGTTCATATTGTACAAGAAAATAGAGAAAATTTCAAGTAAAACAACACCTTTATACAAAATTTATTCGTTTTATTTTGAAAAGCATTGAAAATGCAACAATTTCCCTGTTCAAAGGCGGTGAAATCAATCGCATTTTCGCAAATTTAGTAATAAACAGATGTAAAAAAATTTCTTTTTCACTTCAACGCGTAAAATCGTTGACAAGTGACTTGTTCTATTCTACAATAATTTCTAGTTTCATTTTTTTACTATACTACTTATGAAAGAGAGCGTAATTGCTATGAATACACCGATTAATCATCTTACCGCCGGTTTCATCGGACTCGGTCTGATCGGCGGCTCTATCGCCAGAGGTTTGAAACGCAGCGCCCCGGATATTCAGATCATGGCTTATATGCGGACCCGCGAAAAATTGGAACAGGCACATGCAGACGGCATTGTTGACCTGATTCTGGACGGCGTGGACGAGCATTTAAGCGAGTGCGACATCATTTTCCTGTGCACACCGGTTGAATTTAATGAATCCTATCTGCGCCAGATCCGACCGTTCTTAAAGGAAGGCGCGATTGTGACTGACGTCGGAAGCACCAAGACCAGCATTCATGAGACCGTTGCCGCGCTTGGCATGGAAAGCTGCTTCGTCGGCGGACACCCGATGGCTGGCTCGGAAAAGACCGGCTACGAGAGTTCAACCGACCATTTGCTGGAAAATGCATACTATATCATTACCCCGACACCGCACACCCCAGCTTCCCACACTGACCGTATGGTGGATGTGGCAAAGGCGATCGGTGCGCTGCCCCTGGTGCTGGATTACCATCGTCATGATTTCATTGTCGCGGCGATCAGCCATCTGCCGCACCTCATCGCCTCCAGCCTGGTCAACCTGGTACACGACTGCGACAGCGAGGATCAGATGATGAAACGGCTGGCTGCCGGAGGTTTCAAGGATATCACCCGTATTGCCTCCTCTTCTCCGGTCATGTGGGAACAGATCTGCATGACGAACACAGGCAATATCACTGAGGTGCTGGATCGCTACATTGATTCCCTGACGACATTGCGGGAAGAACTGTCCGACCACCAGTCTAGAGCCATCTACCAGCTGTTTGAATCCTCCCGCGACTACCGGAATTCGTTTGCAGAAACTCCAAAAGGATCGATACAGCCGGAATACACCTTCTCCGCCGACGTGGTGGACGAGCCAGGTGCTATCTCCATCATTTCCTCGATCCTCTCCGGTAAAGGAATCAGTATCAAAAATATCGGCATCAGCCACAACCGTGAGCATGGCGAGGGCGCGCTGCGGATCAGCTTCTACGACAAGACTTCGATGGAAGCGGCGTGGGCGCGTTTGAAGAAATACAATTACACGCTGTTCGCGTAGACTGCAATGTATGTTTCAAACTTAACTTTCAACATTAATGTTTAGGCAGGTACAACTATGAACTCAATGAAATTTACCCATACATCTTCTCTCCGGGGCGAACTGACCGTTCCGGGAGACAAGTCCATCTCCCACCGCAGCGTCATGTTCGGCGCTCTTGCGGACGGACTGACCGAAATCCACGGCTTCCTGCAGGGCGCAGACTGTCTCTCCACGATCTCCTGTTTTTCCAAAATGGGAATCTCGATCGAAAATCAGGGCGAGACCGTTCTCGTCCACGGACGTGGACTGCACGGGCTGACTGCCCCAGACTCCGTTTTAGACTGCGGCAACAGCGGCACCACAACGCGCCTGATCTCCGGCATTCTCTCGGCCCAGAAATTTGACACAACACTGACCGGCGACGCTTCCATCCAGAAACGTCCGATGAAGCGCATCATCGATCCTCTCTCTCAGATGGGCGCAAAGATCGAGAGTGTCAATGGAAATGGCTGCGCGCCGCTCCATATCACCGGCTCACCGCTGCACGGCATCCATTATAATTCTCCGGTTGCCTCCGCCCAGGTCAAATCCTCGATTCTGCTGGCAGGTCTGTATGCCGACGGAGAAACCCGCGTGACCGAACCGTACATCTCCCGCGATCACAGTGAACGGATGCTGTCCGCATTCGGCGCAGACATCCACACAGAAAGAACCACCGCGATTTTACAGCCGGCAAAACAGCTCTATGGACAGAAAATTCAGGTTCCGGGCGATATCTCCTCCGCTGCCTTTTTTATCGCAGCCGGACTCATCGTACCGGATTCAGAAATCTTAATTAAAAATGTCGGTATCAACCCGACCCGCGACGGCATCCTGCGCGTCTGCAAGGCGATGAACGCGGACGTCGAACTTCTCAATGTAAACACCGCCTCCGGCGAACCGACCGCCGACCTGCTCGTCCGCTCCGGTAAGCTGACTGGAACCGCAATCGAGGGTGCGATCATCCCGACTCTCATCGACGAGCTTCCGGTGATCGCTGCGATGGCGTGCTATGCCGAGGGAACCACCGTCATACGCGATGCCGCGGAACTGAAGGTAAAAGAGTCAAACCGCATTGCTGTCATGGTAGAGAATTTAACCGCTATGGGCGCGGATGTGACCGAGACCGAGGATGGCATGATCATCCACGGCGGCAAGCCGCTGCACGGTGCTGTGATCGACAGCAAGAAGGATCACCGCATCGCCATGACCTTCGCCGTTGCCGCACTCGGCGCTTCCGGCGAGACCGAAATTCTGGATGCAGACTGCGTGAACATCTCCTATCCGGGATTCTATGGGGATCTGGAACGGCTGTGTAAATAAAATGTGACTATGCATATTTGAGACAAAAAGGGCAGGAAAAGCTTCAAATCGCTTTCCTGCCCTTTTCTTTTGTCCTACTGCCCATATTTCGCAAAATACCGATCCAACACCTGTCTTGCGATCGGCGCAGCGACCGCACCGCCGGAACCGGACTCTTCTGCCAGCACGCAGATCGCCACCTTCGGCTTGTCTGCCGGAGCGAAACCGACAAACCAGGAATGTGTCTCCTTACCTGTCTCAAACTCGGCGGAACCGGTTTTTCCGGCCACCGTATAGGATCCCCCCCGCATCGCGGAACCCGTACCAATCTCGACCACCTGGCTCATGAGATGGGTCAGAAACTGTGCGTCATTCGCAGACATCAGGGTTCCATAGGCGGACGGAAGGAACTTCTTGACCGTCTGACCACCCACATTTTCAACATGATCGATCATATATGGCTTCATCAGCGTGCCGCCGTTGGCGATCGCCGATACGATCATCAGGTTATGCAGCGGCGTAATCTGGGTTTTTCCCTGTCCGATCGCAGTCTGAAGCTTTTCCCAGTCATCCGAACTGCCGTCGAGCGAAAACGTGCTCTGGTTGTACGGAAGTGTGTACGGAAGCTCCGAATTAAAGAGCATCTGATTTGCCAGCGCCCGGAATTTTTCTGAATTAATCTGCATTCCAATCTCCGCAAACGCACCGTTGCAGGAATTGGCAAATGCCTGAATCAGGTTCTGCGCCCCGTGTGCCGTCCCGTGGTAACATTTAATCGTATAATCGCCATTCTGGTAAGAGCCATTACAATTATACACATAGTCCTGCCAGGTATTCGGGTTCTCTTTCATATATTCCAGCACCGTCAGCATCTTGAACGTCGATCCCGGCGGATATAAGCCCTGCGTCGCGCGGTTGACTAACTGCGCCTTCGTATTGTCCGGCGATATCAACTCTGCCCAGCGCTCATCGACGAGATTCGCATTGAAATTCGGCTGGGAAACCATCGTTAAAATCTTTCCCGTATCCGGTTCCATGACGATCACCGCGCCCCGGTGTTTTCCGATCGCGTCGGATGCCGTCTGCTGCAGATCCACATCGAGCGTCGTAATCACATTGTCTCCCAGATTTTTCTGCCCCTGAAATTCATTGATCGTTTTCTCAATCAGATTCACATGGGAGGAAAGCAGGTAGAAATTCGCCAGCGACTCCAGACCTGTTTTTCCATTTTTGCCGGAATATCCGACCGAATGGACAAACAGATAATCATACGGATAATAGCGTTTCTCGCTTCCGTCACTTGCAACGTTCGTCTGCGCCAGCACCGTTTTATCATTGCTCATAATCGAGCCGCGGGTTACCCGGTCTGAGAGGAGATCGAGCCTCGCATTATAAGAGCTGCCGATCACATTTTCACTCTTAAACTGGATAAACCAGCCAAAATAAACGGCCATCGCGATAAAGAGCGCCGCAATCCCATAGGTCAGCCACAGAATATGACGGTTTGAACGCGCTCTCGCATTTTCAGTTCTTTCCATTTCATCCTTCTGCCTCATCAAACTGCTGCTCCTCCTCTTCTTCCTCATTCCGTTTCAGGACATATAGTCCCTGTATCACGCCAAACAGGATAAATGTGCTGAGAATTGAACTGCCTCCGTAGCTGACAAGCGGCAGCGTCACACCGGTGGACGGGATAAACTTGGTCACGCCGCCGATCGTCAGGAACACCTGCACCACATACTCAATTCCCAGACCAAACGCGATCAGCTTGTAAAATAATGCCTGCATCCGGGTCGCAATCAGCATGAACTGCATGAAGCAGCCCAGACAGATCAGGAGAATACAGAGCGCATAGATGCCGCCCAGCTCCTCCGAGATCGCCGCAAAAATGAAGTCCTTCTCGACAACCGGTATCTTCTTCGGCATCCCTTGGTAAAGTCCCATGCCAAACCAGCCGCCTGTGCCGATCGCAAAGAGCGCCTGCGTAACCTGATATCCTTTTCCTGCGATGTCACTCCACGGATCCTGCCATGCTTCCACGCGGACACGCACATGCGAAAACAGCTTATACGCCAGCATCGCAGCCGCACAGCCGCTTCCAAGGCCGCCTGCCAGATACAGCCAGTTGGAGGTTGCAATAAACAGCATCAGGACATAGGCGAGGAAAAAAATCAGTGCACTTCCCAGATCCTTGGATAACACCAGAATCAACACGTGCGCCGCCGCCACGCCGGTCGTGATCGCCACATTTTTAAACTCCGTTGAGCGGTAAAACATCGTCGCCACGAAAAATACAAAGCTGATCTTAACAAACTCGGACGGCTGGAACGAAAATCCGCCGATACTGATCGAAAGCTGCGCGCCGAAGCTGGTATTGCCGATCACACAGACAACCAGCAGCAGCGCCAGACCTATCAGGCCGTACACCCACGGTATCTTAGCGAGCTGCCAGGTTCTATCTATCACATATGGTATAATCATTGTGATAACCGCCGCAACTGCCATGATGATAAACTGGCGGACCGCCTTGTCCATCGAGATGCGCGTCAGCATGATAAAACTGGTGCACAGAAGCATACACGTGTTGTTCAGCAACAGTCTCGACGCATTCCGGTAAAACAGCCGGTATAAGAGCTGGTACAGGACAAAAAAGACAAGCTGCGCGCCGAAAAACAGCACAACTGCCTCATCCTCGGTTTGTAGATAAATGATCGTACCCGACAGAAGAAATATCAAAAACAGCGGTACATTCTGCAGACGACAGAGCCGGAGTTTCGACTCGTCATCCGGCAGTGAAAAAAAGCGGAAATTATAATATGTATAAATCAGTATCAGCAATATCATCAGATACCTGGACATCGTTGTCACAAGATTTATCATGGTGATCCTCCTTTTCATGTGTACCCGGAAGATTCCCGGTACACACGCTACTCTACGCCCCTCTTAAAATGACCTCTTGTAAATTCGCCCTCCAGCTCCACCGGTTCCTGATGGAGGAAGGTCTTCACGTAGGCATCCAGCACTTCCCCGGTCTGTGCCGCACTCTCCGACGTAAATGCCAGACGCAGCACCTCCGGCTGCAGGCGGTCTATCTGCTTTTTATCCTTCAAAAGCGACAGGGGGCTGGAATTGTAGATCGTATTGCAGCAGAAACGGCACTGGTTCCTTACCGGAAATACCTTCTTTTTGCGATCCCGCAGATACAGATATTCCGGACATTTACTGCATCCTTCCACTGTTTTCCGGATGCACTGGGCGGTTACCATGACCGGGATCGAACCATATACGATAAGTTCCCGTTCCCGGCTGTCGCGCGCCTCCAACTCCCGGCTGTTGAGCTCGACCGGAAGGGTAAAACGCATTGAAAGCTCCGGCGCCATCTCCCGCACAAAATCCTCCGCCCGGTGATTCATCGTATAAATACCATAATCCATCACAAGCGGGATGGAAATCTTCCACTCGCGCACCAGTTCCAGCTCTTCCCATGCCCGGATGACAAGACCGTCAAATCCCGCCGATTCCAGCCTGGAACGATGTGTTTCAAAATATTCCTTTGCCCGATCGCGGAAAATATGCGGCATTACCAAAAGGCACTGCTTGTCTGCCTCATGGCAGCGCGATACCCATTCGTTCCACTGTTCGGCGCCAAATTCAGCACTATCCAGATAGATGGCACCGACTTCCGGTACGGATAACGCCACTTTTAACTGTGCCGGGTGTTCGACCGAAACATGGATGTGGTACAGAGCTGTTTTATTCCCTTTTTTATTCTCAAACAGCGTTTTCTGGCTCTGTACAGGTAAATCTGCTGTGAGTTCAACGTCCTGAGCCGGGCTGGTTTTTTCTGCTTCCGAACCTGTCTGGTTATTTTCTTCCAGATTCTTTTCTTCCGGATTTTGCCATCCTTTTCCTGTCCCGCACGCCCTATTTTCCGGTATCTCCCGGCGGTATGGACGCAGTATCTCCTCGGTCAGCTGCTCAAACGCAGAGCGGCGGAGTTCATTTAACTCCTGCACCGGCACAAAGGGGCTGCCGCCTGTCTCCACTTCCAGATTTTCAAAATAATACGGCGTATTTCCCGTTTTTCCGAGCTGTTTCTCAATCCGTTCCTTGCTCATCGGCTGTTTCACTGCCGTCTGGACAACTGCTCCGATTCCGCCTGCCATCCGGCTTTCTCCCGTCAGCGGATCTTCGTATTGAAGCGTCAGCTGCAGCGGTTCGCCTTCACAGACACGCGCAAACCCCTGAACCGGTTCTTTCACCTCTGCTTCCACATACGTTTTGTCCAGATACTGGTAAAGTTCCCGGTTTTCCTGGCGGAATGCCGGTTTCTCATGGCAGACCACCATATCGCGTCCATTGTGCTCGGTATAATAGCCTAACGTCTGACCGCCGCGGTCAAACAGATCCAGCAGCTCCTTCCGGTCTTTCGGGTCAACCCGGTAACCTTTTCTGCCATTCTTTAAATATAAATCTACATATTTCCGGTACAGGCGCACCACGCCTGCCGTATAGCGCGGACTCTTCATGCGTCCTTCGATTTTCAAGGAATAAACGCCTGCTTCCAGAATATCCGGCAAAATATCCAGCGTACAAAGATCCTTGAGACTGAGCACATACTTGGAATCGCCCGGATTTAACACGCCATTTTCTTTCTTTTGTTTTTTGTTTTCATTCGGGTTGTTCTCATCCAGCCGCCGAAGGACATCAAACGGAAGCCGGCAGGTCTGAGCGCATCGTCCCCGGTTGCCGCTTCTGCCGCCGATCAGGCTGCTGAACAGGCATTGTCCCGAATAACAGTAACAGAGAGCCCCGTGAACAAAGCTCTCTATCTCCACGCCCGTCTCCTGATAAATGCGGCGTATCTCTTCCAATGAAAGTTCACGCGCTGTGACGATGCGGACCGCGCCCATTCTAGTCATAAGCGCCGCGCCCTCCGGTCCGGTAATCGTCATCTGTGTGCTCGCATGAACCGGCAAATCCGGAAAATGCTCCCGGATATAAGAAAATACGCCCATGTCCTGCACGATCACGGCATCCAGTCCCGCCTGGTAATACGGAAGCAGATAGTCGTATAAGTCATCCATCTCGTCTTCCTTTACCAGCGTATTGACCGTCATATAAAGCTGGCGCCCATGCAGATGCACGTAGTTGATCGCTTCCAGCATCCCCGTTTCATCCGGATTTTCCGCATATGCCCTGGCTCCGAAACGGCTGCCGCCCATATAGACTGCGTCCGCCCCCGCAGCAACCGCCGCTTTCATGCTATCGAAGGAACCCGCCGGTGCCAGAATTTCCACCTTTTTTTTCATATCATTTCACCCATTATAACCGCAGAATTGCATCTTTCAGTTCCACCGTTCCCTGTCTCTTGGGAAATGGCTTCCGCTTCATATATGCCTCCACCTGTGCCTGACGGACAGCTGCCAGTTCCTCACGTGCTGCCCCTGCCTCCTGGAGGCTCTCTTCCAGATCTTTCTTTATCGTCTGTTTTTCCTGCTCCAGCTGGCTCAGCTGCTCTTTTACACTTTGTTTTTCCTGTTCCGTCTGCATCAGACGTGCTTCCAGCTGCGATTTTTCCGTCTGCACAGCTGTCGCCGCCTGTCTTGCTTCTTCAAGCTGTTGTTTGAAAATCTCCAGCTTGTCCTGCAAAGAAGCGATTTCACTCTGGGATGACTCGACCGCCAGACGCTGATCTTCTGCCTCCTGTTTCCAAACCTCTGCTTCTCCACGGAAATCGTTTGCTTCCTTCTTTGCATCCGCAATCTGTTCCAATGCCTCTTTCTTTGCAGCTTCTGCCTGCTCCCGGGCTGTCTGCTCCGCCCTGGCAGCGCGATCCTGGGCTGCTTTTTCCGCGGATTCCACGCGATCCTGTACCTCTCTCTTCGCACGTTCAATCTGCTCCTGCGCTTCTTTTCTTGCAGACTCAACCTGTTCCTGTGCTGTTTTCTTCACAGCCTCGATCTGCCCCTGCGCTTCTTTTCTTGCAGACTCAACCTGTTCCTGTGCTGTTTTCTTCACAGCCTCGATCTGCTCCTGCGCTTCTTTTTTCACACGCTCAATCTGCGCCTGTACCTCATTTTTAGCAGCTTCCACCTGCTCAGCTGCCTCTTTTGCCGCCTTCTTTGCCGTCTCCAGTTCTTCCTCGCTGACGGTGCGCTCATTGCGGAGACTCTCGAGTTTCATCTGGGTGCTGACCATCTCATGTTTCAGACGATATGTCTCTTTTTCCATGCTCTCTTTGTCGGATGCAAGTGCCTTCGCACTCTCTTTTTCTTTAAAATAATCATCCGCCAGATTCAGATAAGTCATAATACTCTGGTAGTCTTCCGGCATTTTCAAAAATCCCGGCTGCGCCTTGAGCTGGAAAATCTTCCCATTCAGATACGTGGCAATCTGCTGTACATATCCTTCCGTCTCACTGCCGCCCAGGCTATACACTTTTCCATCAATTAATACATCTATATACTGTTTTGCCATCGCATTCTCTTCTTTCTATCTATTAATAAATATGGTTCGACGTTGTCACGTCACCCACACAGAAATACCACCTTCAAATCAATCAAATATCAAATCTCAGAAATACCGTTTTTTGCTTGATTCCAGGCATACCCGAGATGCCGATACGCTGCTTCGGTCGCCATCCGCCCACGCGGAGTCCGGTTGAGCAGACCGTTCATCAGAAGATACGGTTCATACACATCTTCCAGTGTCCCAGCATCCTCGCCCAGCGCTGCCGCCAGCGTCTCCAGCCCGACCGGACCGCCGGAAAACTTGTCGATAATCATATGTAAGATCGCACGGTCGTTGTTGTCAAGTCCCAGCTTGTCCACATCAAGGATATCCAGTGCAAAATCCGCGACTTCTTTCGTAATCACGCCGTTGTACTTGACCTGTGCAAAGTCCCTCACACGTTTTAACAGGCGGTTTGCCAGACGCGGCGTTCCTCTCGAACGTCTCGCAATCTCATAGGCGCCCGTCTTATCAATCTCCACATTCAGAACTCCCGCCGTCCGCAGGACAATCGTCTGCAGCTCTTCAGGCGTATAAAAATCCATCTTCTGCACGATGCCGAAGCGATCGCGCAGCGGCGCCGTCAGAAGCCCCGCGCGTGTCGTCGCGCCTACCAGCGTAAATTTCGGCAGATCCAGACGAATCGAGCGCGCCGTCGAATCTTTTCCCAACATGATATCGATCGCATAGTCCTCCATCGCCGGATAAAGCACCTCTTCCACCTGGCGGTTTAAGCGGTGAATCTCATCCACAAAGAGGACGTCTCCCTCCTGGAGCCCGTTGAGAATCGCCGCAATCTCCCCTGGTTTCTCGATTGCCGGACCGGAAGTAACCTTCATACGGGTTCCCATCTCATTGGCGATAATGCCGCTGAGTGTCGTCTTTCCCAATCCCGGCGGTCCATAGAAAAGAACATGGTCAAGCGCCTCGCCGCGGGATTTCGCCGCATGGATAAATACCTTTAACGTCGATTTGATCCGCTCCTGACCGATATATTCGTCTAAGGTCTGCGGGCGGAGACTTCCCTCAATCCGCTTATCCTCCTCCGTCACCTCGGTTGTAATCGTCCTTCTGCTCATACTTGTTTCCTGTCTTTCCTGTTTTTCTCTCTCATTCAATTAAGCCATGACAGTTCCATTTTCTCATATCTGCCACACATTCCAAATTTTCATCTGACGCACAAGCACCACTATTTTTTATGATCCTGCAATTTCGAATGTCCGACACATAGGTTGTTTTACAAAAACGCCAGATATTTCAGCGATGCCTTCAATACCGCCTCGGAATCCATCTCTTCCGTCACATTGGCGCTCTTGACCGCCTTCACCGCCTCGGCATTCGTATATCCCAGCGCCACCAGCGCCTCCACGGCTTCCTTCGCCGCATTGCCTGAAAGCCCGTTTCCCGCAGCCGGCGAAACCGCCGCACTGCCATCTAACAGCGGTGTCAGCAGATCCTCTGCCTGTACTTTATCCTTCAAATCGAGAATGATCCGCTGTGCCGTCTTTGCCCCAACGCCCGGTGCACGGGAGATCGCCTTCGCATCCCCAGTCATAACCGCAAGACGCAGATCCTCCGGACGCAGCGCCGACAAGATGCCAAGTGCCCCCTTCGGACCAATGCCGTTGACCCCCAGAAGCTGGCGGAACATCTCCAGATCCGAACGGCTTAAAAAGCCGTACAGGCTCATATCATCCTCCCGCACCTGCAGGTGCGTATATATCTTTACCTCTTCCCCGAGCGGCGGTAAAACTTCCAGCACCGACATCGGGACAAAAATCCCGATCCCCATCATGCCGGACTCGACCACGATACGGTCCTTTGCCTTCTCCGCCAGGATGCCTTTTACATACGAAATCACGGTAAATTCCTTTCTTTTCTCACTGGTTCAAGATCTGGTTCAAACTAAAAAAAGAACGCTTCAAAATGCCTCCAAATCTTCTTTTCAGTATACCATAGCACAGTTTTCATTGCAAGGAAAGTGCGGAATTTCGAACATATATTCTGCCCAGTTGATTGAATTTCATTTTTACACATTATCGGGAACCTATAAATGAAAAAGCTTTTCAATTGTAATATCAATGATTACAGTCAAAAAGCCTTTTCAAAGGATGAGAATTATTATACTATTTGCATTGTGCAGATATGCACACTCCTGCGCTTTCATCTCGGTAATTGAATTGCCGAGGATTCCCGCTTATTGTCCTAAATCCGGCTTATAAATACATTTCTTTTGGATTACTTGGCGCAAATCTGAAAACCTTGGTAGAATCCGACTCCAATCGCTGCCATCAGTGCATCTCCATAAGCTGCCCCTATGTCTTTCTTTTGTCATTTTGCACAATAAGCAATTTTCTTTTTTGACAAGAAAAAGCATTTTTCACAGTTCTTTTTTGCGAATCTTTCCGCTTTCAGTCTTTGGAAACTCCTTTAGAAAGACAAATTCGCGTGGAATCTCATAATCTGCCAGTCTTTCTGCCAAAAATTCCCGAATTGCCATATTGGTACAACCACTTTTTTCGCTGTCACTTCCGGCAATTTCTTCCCTTTCAGCTTCTTTCTCCCACACAATCCACACTTTCAGATAATCGCGCCCATGCTCATGGACTGCCTTCACTGCCGTCTCTGCCACTCCCGGAAATGTCCGCACCGCTTCTTCGACCCGGAGGGATGACACTTTTCTCCCATTTATGTTGCAGATATCATCATCCCGCCCATCAAAATAGAAGAGTCCCTCTGCATCTGTGTGACCGCAATCCCCAATCACCGCGTCATTTCCAATTCCAAGGATTCCATACCGCGTTTTTACATGAAAATGGTCGTTTTCAATCCAGACATCCACCTCTGGAAATGCACGGCCAACCAGCGTCGTATCTTCTTTCATCTCACTTCCACGGATATAGGTAATATAGTTCAGCTCGCTGGCGCCATAATACAATGTAATCTCCGCTTCGGGAAATGCCTTTTTAAACTGCACTGCCTCCGCACCGCCCATACTTTGGGAGCCGCTGACAAAAGAAATAATCCGATAATTGACCGCCTGTTCCCGCTCATAGATACGCCGCAGCGCCCGCAGCTTGACAGGAATCAGATAGACGCAGGTCGCCTGTTCTGCCTCGATCATCCGCTTCCAGAGGCGCGGATCAAAGGAATCCGCCGCAACGACGCTTCCGCCGGACGCAAGCTGCGCCATATAAAGGTTCAGGTTGCCCGTAAACGCCAGGCTTCCCTGCATAAACGTAATGTTTCCCTCTCCCATTTTGAAAATTTTATTCTGAAGCTTAAAAAAATCGTGCCAGCTTTCAAAGGAGCGGAACAATACTTTCTGACGACCGGAGGTTCCCGACGTCATCACACCCATATATGCCCCTTCCGGAGGTGTCACGTCACGCAATTCATCGGAAATTTTTACATCGGACGGTGCAATCACCGGAACCGTATTTCCGTCTCCATATGCCAGAAACTGAATAAGCTGATGCGCGATCGTCGGTTCCTGGATCCAGTGGATGTGACGTTTTCCCTGTTTTTCTTCTATCTCTTTCGGATGTTTCCTTACACGTTCTGCCGCCTCGATGAGCTCCCCGAACGTATAGCGCTCTTTCTCCGTGATCAGGGCTTCCCACTCTGGCGGGTATGCCCGGAGCGCATCCAGATATGTATTTATACGTTGTGTCTGTATTTCTTTCATGATTAATTCCTGTCTTTTACTTATTTTTATATAGAACTTTTTACCAAATTTGAGCTTTTAAATTTACCACATTTACTTTTTATATCATTCAAGCACTATCTTCATCTACTTCATTACTTTCTCCACCAGAATACTGCTTCCGATCCCTCCGGCGGCTGCCACGCAGCACATTCCCAAATGCCCATTTTTATGTTCCAGTGCTTTCATCAGATGCAGCAGAATCATTGCGCCGGAGACTCCATATGGATGCCCATAGGCAAGTGCCCCGCCCCAGATATTATAACGGTCTTCAATCCCCGGAAATGCACGTTCAAATAGAACATCAATAACGGCAAACGCTTCATTGACCTCAAAAGCATCGATCTCCTGATAAGAATGCCCCGTTTTTGCAAGTATCGCCTTAGCAGCGCTGACGGCTGATTTTGGGCTCATCATCGGATCATCCCCGATCGCTGTACCAAACCGGAAACGGCATTCTGCTTTCCGTCCCTGTTCCCGCAAAAACCGTTCCGAACAAAGTACCACAAATGCCGCGCCATCGTGCATCAGGCACGCATTTGCCGCCGTGATTTTCGTGCCATTTGGAAGCAGATACGGCAGGCGGTCTATCAGACGCTGGCTCATTGTCGGACGGATTCCCTCATCCCGGCTGCTGCCGTCGATGGAAACCGTTATATCCTCCAATATTCCCTCTTTGCGCGCCTGCGCCGCCCTCTTATGGCTCCGGAGCACCCAGGTGTCCATCTCTTCCTTAGAGACATTTTCCCGGATCGCAGTCTCCTCCGCGCCCTCTAACATAACCTGCTCGCCGCGCTTTCCCGGCACAAACTGTGCAACCGTATACACCTTTCCACCGTCATACTCCGGATGGTTCGGGGACATCATGCGGTACGGCTGTACCGAAGAACTCTCCATTCCCCCGGCAATGACCAGATCCGCCATCCCGCTCTCAATCTTGGCTGCTGCCGCGCTGATCGCCTCCAGCGCCGACCCGCACTGCAGATCCAAAGTAACCGCCGGAATTCGCTCTGGAAACCCTGCCGAAAGTGCCGCCAGACGCGTGATATTGCCGCCTCCCCCGACCGCATTTCCTCCTATTATATAGTCGATCGCATCGGTTGGAAGCTCAAATCGCGAAACCACCTCCCGCAGCACCTCCGCCCCCAGCTTTTCCGCCGGGATATGACGGTACATTCCATCTTTCACCCCGATGTAACTGCGCAAACCGCCCAGAATATATACGTGATTCATACTTTTCTCCTGTTTTTCTTCTATTTCTAATTAAAATTAAAGGGATGCGGCAACGGACTCCTCATGCCTCCTGGTTGCATTTCTGCACTAAAAGGCTGATTCTGTTCACTACCACATCCCATCTTTATTTTCTATCTAATTTCCAAATAAGCCCGTCCGCTTCAGCGCCTTTCCAAGTGCTACCGCTGCCACACACTTAACGATGTCCAGCGGAATAAACGGAATTATCGACTGCACGATAACTGCACCCCACGGCTGTCCGGTCACGTGTTTCATCCAGCCTGCACCGAATGCGTAAATCACCGGAATACCAACTACAATCAGGAACGCTGTCTGGAATGCAACATTTTTCCATTTCCGGCAGAACAGGGAAATCAGGAACGCTACAACCAGAAATCCGATATAGTAACCGCCGCTCGGTCCAAGCAGTTTTCCCGGTCCTGCGCTTCCGCCGCTGAATACCGGCACGCCGCATAAGCCTAACAGCAGCCAGCTCGCCATAACTAAAATGGTATCCTGTGGTGCAATCAGCAGACCGATCAGGTTGACAATCATCGTCTGCGCTGTGATCTTTGCATCCGAAAACGGAAGCGGAATCGCGATATACGAAGACACACTGATAAGAGCCAGCATCATCGCCAAAAGTGTAAGCCGCTTCGCGCTCCATGCGCCGTGTACGTTCACTGCACTTGTCTCTGAACTCATTATATATACCTCCTCAGTGATAAAATTCTAAGCCGTGTAATGCATTTTCCTATGAATCACACACAGAGAATCTTTGCTAGAAAAGAGTATATCGGAATTTCAGAGGATTGTCAACCTTGTTTTTATAAATGGTTTACATATGCATCCATAGCTCCTCTGCACCCACTTTATCATCGGCATCCCTATTTTTCTGTAATCGAAAGAATTTCCTTTCCCTCTTGCTTCGTTCTCAGATACACCGCATTTCTTCCCTCCTGCCCCGAATCCGACAGATATACCTCCTCATCAGGACGAAGTGGGGCAAGAAAACGTACTTCCAGAGCGGTCTGTCCCTTCATCCAGCCCTTCTTCCACAGACGAAGCAGGCAGGCATTCATAACAAGAAACCCCGGCAGAACTGCCGCTTCTCCCTGATGGATCGGATTGGTATCTGCCGCCTCCCGGAGATATTCTTCCATCTGGCTGCGGCTAAATGCCAGCGTATCATCATCCTCACTTCCCAGTTCCGTAATTGCTTTCATGAGCGGCATTTTCTCTTTTTCCGGGACAAGGACGCTCTGGCGCGGTTTTACCAGCAGCACTTCCATCTCCTCATTTTCCCGTTCCTTTTCCTCCTCCGCTACCGCTATGCGGACCCGGATTGCCGAGCGACCTTTTTTGATGATTTCTGGAGTTAATTTGGTATGGCAAAACTCATTCTCCCCCTGTTTGGGCTGCCAGTCCAGATGAAGTGTAGTTGTGCCTATCATCCAGCCCTCGTAGCCCTCAAGGGTGGAAAGGGTACGTTCGAAGCGAAGCAGATGCTTCTGAAAATCCTGTTCCTGCATTGTTACATTCCTGTCATTTACACTATTTTGATTCATTTTCATTGTCCTTATATGCTTGCTTTCTTTGCTTTCATTTGAAAAAACAGCAAATCTGTCGATTTACCGCCATTGTAAATGGAATTTATCACTTCGTCAATGAAAACACACGAATCTCCCGCGTCTCCCCCTGATCCACCGGAATAAATCGGTCTTTTAAGCCCGGCGTCAGCCAGATCGTGCCGCTCTCGTCAACCAGGACTGCCTCATAATCCTGATGCGCCGCCCAGTGTGCCGCTGCCTTTTCCCGTCCCATGACAAACAGTGCGGTCGAAAGCCCATCGCAGCGCAGTCCGCACGGTCCGATGATTGTCACAGAAATCAGCCCGCTATGCGCCGGCGCCCCAGTGGACGGATCCATGATATGCCAGTAAATTGTTCCGTCATCATCCGTGAAATAGCGCTCATAGCCGCCGGAGGTAATGACCGCCTCATCCTGCACCCTGACTCCGCCCAGATAGCCGTCGCTCTCCGGATCCTTGATGCCGACATACCATTTCTCGCCATCCGGTTTTGTTCCGATCGTCTGGATATTGCCTCCAAGACTGAACAGTGCGCTCGTCACGCCGTCCCCCTTCATGGTTTTTACCACCTCATCCCCGGTAAATCCCTTTCCGACACCGCCTAGATCCACCATCATTCCTGGCTCGATCGATGCCGTATCTGCTTCTAAACCGACCAGACGATAATCGACCGATTTAAGCAGGCTTTCCCGCTCGCTCTCACTGGGGACCCGGTAATTTTCCGTTGTAAATCCCCAGCTTTGCACAACCGGGTAAATCGAAATATCGAGCGCACCATCTGTTTCTGCTCCCAGCACCAGCGCCTCCTGCATCAGATAACGCGTATCCGATGAAAGTTCCGCTGTTTTCTCCTGGTTCAGATGAAAAATATCGCTGTTTTCCTGCGTTGTCGAAAACTCCCCTTCCAGCTCTTCCACCCGCCGTTTCACTTTTTCCTGCAAAGCCGCACTTCCACCGTAGGCATCAAACTGCATCACAGTATCCATCGCAAACACCGTCCAGTTCTGCCCCTCTCCCGGATTCTGGTTCGAATTTGAGGGATTTTTCTCTAAATTTTCGTTTTTTTCTACTGCTGCCACATTTTCTGCCGTCTCTTCCGTAGACGCAGATAAACGAGGACGGTCATTCTGAACCGCCCCCGTTTGATCCGGCTGCGATGAAGCACCGCAGCCACACAGCAGCAGGGTTAATAAAATCCACCACTTCTGTTTCAATTTTTACTCCTTTAAATACAACTACTCTTCTTCAGAAACAGACTCTTCTTTCTCAGAAGCATCGCCTTTACCGCCGTCGGATTCTTCCTTATCAGAAGTATCATCTTTTACGTCACCGGTCTCATCCTTCTTGGAATCGTTACCAGTTTCGCCGGATTCATCTTTCGAATCATCCTTGTCAGCATCGCCTTTATCTGAAGTTTCGTCTTTCTTCTCATCCGAAGTATCCTTGGACTCGTTCGAATCCTCTTTCTTGTCCTCGTCTACTTCCGGTGCCTTGTTCGCATCGTCTGTCTCGTTCTTCTTATCGCCATCCGGTACATCTGCCTTGTTTTCGTCATTCGTCTTCGGCTCTTCCGGGGTTGTATCCTCTGCCGGTGTTTGCTCCGGTGTGGTTACTCCCTCGGTTGGGGTGGTGACGATCTCGCTTGGGAGGACTTCGTCGGCGATGAGCGTTTTGGATTCCTTGATTAATTTCCAGTTTTTATCAAGTTTGCACTCAATCGTTCCGTTATTCTTAGTGTAGATAAGAATTTCATTATCCTCTTCTTCACTTAATCCGGACGCTGAAACCTTTAAACAATCATAATTATCATTGCTATAAGATGTATCCGTTGCATGCGGTGCAAACTCACCACTTCCAAGTAACGAGGGAACGGATGCCTTGCTATACTCTTTTTCATTCACCGCAACCGAATCAATCTCCTTTAAGAAAGTTTTTAACTTTTCTCCCTCAACTCCATTGAAGCGAATCAGTAAATAACTTCTTCCCATCCAATCACTCTCTTTTACAACACTGGAAACCTCAATTTCTGTATCTGCTTTCTGGCTCTCAACTGTAACCGTGATCGACTGATTCTTGTAACCTTTTGCTTCGATCACAACCTCATTCAGACCACTATCCAGTGCGCTTGTCTGAATTGTCAATGTTGTACCATTTACTGCAAAATTAAGCGCAACATCTTCCTCCTCATCATTGCCAGTTACTTTTACAGACTTAATTGCTTTCAGATACTCTTCATCACCAGTCAGAACCAACGGTTCTCCCTCATCAACCGTAGTGTTGCCTGTCAGTTCCGGTGCTGGAAGCAGTTTCTCTTCGTCACCCGCTAACTTCATATCCTTTGTAACTGTAAAGGTAAGCTCTTCGTATCCTTCTGCCTGGATCGTTACGTCGGTGCTTTCTTCGGTGCTGAAACCGTCTAAAGTGAAATCGATGCAATCAAACTCCTGTACATTGTTATCTGGATCATCTGCATCTGTCATCTTCCATGTAGGGTTATACGAACTAAGGCTGTAAGTTGCTTTCGTATACTCTTTATTTCCAACTTTCACGGATGTAATCTTAGCCAAGTAATCTTTTACACTCGTTCCCTTTGAAGCCTTAAAAGAAGCACGGCCAAAATCTGGTTCAAATGACCAGCTGGCTTTATGTTTGCTAAACTCCACTACTTCTGGAGCTGCCATCTCTTCCTTAATTTCTTCCTCTTCCTTCTCAACCACAAATTCACATCTCAGCGCCTCTGTGTAGTAATTCGAACGAAGAGTCAGCTTATAGCTTCCCGGCTGAACCTGGTGAAGAATCAGCTTCTTGCCATCCCCGGATACTTCATAGTAAACATCGTTGCTGCTGGACACGCCCTTCGTGTAGATATTTCTCTCAACCGCATCTTCCTCGTCAGAAAGCAGGGTAACAGATTTCAGGTTCTTCAGGAAATCTCCCTTGCTGCCCTTAACGGTAAATTCAGCATTTGCAAAATAGTAAGTCTTATTATAATCTTCTTTTTTCTCAGCTGCAAACGCCTCTTTATCATCCGCATAATCAACGGTCAGCGATAAATCGTTTTCCAGCACCTTATCGTATGTAAATGCGATACTCTGGCTCTTATATCCCGTTGCATCGACAGTCAGCTTATACTCCTCACCATCCTTGAATACATCCGCCTCTATGGTAATGGTGCCAGCTTCTTTATCGATGGAATATTTGTCCTTGCTGAGTGCCTGCCAGTTTCCGTTGACAACGATGCTCTGAACCGCCTCGATATACTCTGTATCCTCTGTCTGCAGGACTACCGGCTCGCCCTCTTTGTTCTGTACAACTGTAATCACCGGTGCATCCTGACGGGAGAAGTTTCCATTGTACTGGATATCGCCGAGCAGACCATCTTCAAGAACCTCTTTTGCCGTTGCCGGATGGTTCGGATACAGTGCTCCGTTTTCACGGTAATCTGCAAATGGGAGCATTCTGTTCTCTTCGTATTTCTGATTCTCGCTCTTATTTACGTAGTCTTTCCATCTGAAGAAATCATCATCTCCAGTATCAAAGACTGCATCCGGAATCGCATTGTACCACCACTCCATCACTGCCTTGGACGCATCATTTTCCATCTTGGTCTGTTCAAGGAGATGTGCATTTACAAGCAGATCTGAATCAAAAATCAGGTTTGCAGAGATTGCAGTGCTTCCTGAGCTGCTGCCGCTGGAGCTTCCACTTCCGCTGGAACCGGTCGATGCGGTGCTGATACCGTCGAATCCGTATGCCGCCATTTTCTGACCATTGGTCTGTTCCTTCTCTTTTACCGGCTCTGCGCCCGTTGTCACCTTGAAGCTCTTGGAGAATGACCGGAAACCATTTGCATATACCGTGATCTTGTAATTGCCCTTGTATGGCAGATGGTCTGTATTATCATTGTACAGAACAAATAAATCCTGGCTGTAGAGATACCAGTCATCGATCATCTTAAGGTCGCTTACTGTTCCGTTCGGATCTTCCAGTGTCACACGCTCGATCGGTGTCTCAATTGCGTATACCAGATCGCTGACTGCAAAATGGAGATTCTTACCGGACTGCGGTGTTTCCTTAAGCTCCAGCGTCGGTACTGTCTCATTAACGACATGAATCGGGACGAGCGCGGAACCGCCTGCCGACGATACAACCCGCACATAATAACGTCCATTATTAAAGAAATTGCTCTGACCTGTCTGGATGGTCAGCTGTCCAACGCGTCCCTGTCCGTGCGCCACATTCTTTTCACTGTCAAATACGAGACTCGAATTGATTGTGTTCTTCTGCTCATTGTATTCAACCAGTTCCAGTTTGCGGATGCCGTCAAACCACTCTTTTTCCTCATCTGTATTATAGTTAAACAGAATGGTAACGGCTGCTTTTCCATTTTTGGGAAGAACCGCATCCGGCGAATAGCTCGGATGAGTCTGCTTCTCCTCATTCAAGTTATAAGTAGTCTTTTTCGGAGAAATGCGGGCATTTCCGTTTTCATCGTAATTGGTCAGATAATAGTCCCAGTAAGCAACTGACTCATGCGTCAGAATCTTCTCAGGCAGATAGCCGTCGTTTTCCTCATATACAGCATCTTCCTGGCTCTCATTGCTCAGAACCACCGTCTCTTCCTTTGCCGCATCTTCTTTGCTGCTGACGGTTACTTTGCCCGGCGTACCGAGAAGCGCCAGTTTTGCCATACGTCCGTCATCTGTGATCGGCGTTAAAAGATTGGTTACATCTTTTCCATCGACCTTAACGACCGTATTGCCTGCATTGTATCCCTCATCAAATGCGATCGGAAGCCACCAGCCCAGGGAATTTACTTCGGTAAGCTTTGTCTTCGTCTCATCTACCAGCGAAACCATCTGCGGCTTGTCTGGATTTTCAGTGTTTCCGTTATCTCCGGCATTTCCGCCATTCTGATTTCCGTCATTCCCGGAATTACCGTTATTTCCAGAATTACTGTTATTTCCAGAATTACTGTTATTTCCAGAATTACTGTTATTTCCAGAATTACTGTTGCTTCCAGAACCCCCCGAATGGCTGCCGCCGGAACTGCCGGAATTCCCCGAACCGCCTCCTGATACGCTGCTTCCGTTACCGTCTGCTGCCGGTCTGCTCGCGTAACCTCTATCCGCACGGGTCTGGACCTCTCCATTTTCATTGACCCACTGTCCATCCGCATTGACGCTGTAGCCGTCCGGCGTCCGACCTTCGGTGTGCATCTGACCATAGTTTTCTGCGCTCAAGTTATCAAAATAATAGCATTTTCCATCAATCCACTGCCATCCGGTCACGGTCATACCTTCCGTTCCATCGGATGCAGTGCTGAAGAAATACCATTTTCCTGCATTGTCCTTCCACCAGCCGCGGCGCATCTGTCCTTCCACGCCATCGGCTGTTGTGTTCATATAGTACCGGCGTCCATCGACGGTGATCCATCCAGTCATCATCCGTCCGGTCTGCGGATCCAGATAATACCAGCCGCTCTCGGTCTTGACCCATCCAGTCTTAAGCGTTCCGTCCGTTCCCTGATATTTCCAGTCCTGTCCTTCCTGAATCCAGGCGCCGGTCTGTACTCCGGACTCCGATGCCGGTCCAGTTGAAGCATAAGCAGTACCTGCCTGCGCCGCCGCTAACACGGTCACCGCTGCCAGAATTGCCTGCCGGGATCTTCCCTTACCTTTCATACATATTCCTCCATATAATCTTTTGTAGTATCTTACTCTCCGCACCGGATTAGGCATTCCTAACTCAGGTGGCCGAGGAGGTTAGTATAAACTAATCTAATAAAATCTGTCAATTATTTAAATCTATTTAAAAATGAGAATTTTTATCTATTTTTAATTGAATTTTATTCTCAATAAAGCATCGGTTTTTTAATTGCTAAAACTAACATGCAAATTTCTTTTTCCATTCAGCACATGTTAAGTCTCATTTTGCAGCGATTTTTTCCGCCTTTTTCCCTGATATTGCCTCGCTTGTCATGAATTTTAAAAAAACATATTTTGAGAATTTTTTTCTGTTTGCTTCATTTCGTATATTTTTATCCTTTTCGCACATACTCCATCTGTAAACATTTTGTCCCATTCCAGTCCCTTCGCGGTCACTGATATTGGCTTCTCTGATAGGAGATTTACACGATGCAGATTTCTTCATCCATTGAAAATAACCGGACTTTTTTTCAAAAAAAGCTCCGACCGGACATCAGTTTTGATGTCGTAGATCGGAACCTGATGATCGGCGGGCGCGATGCCTGCCTCTACTGTATTGATGGTTTTACCAAGGACGATACGCTTTTAAAAGTACTGCAGGCGATGAGCAGCATTGAAACCACTCAGATGCCTGACAATGCAAACGATTTTGCCGCCCTCTACCTCGCCTACGGAGAAATCGGGCTGGAAACGGATTCGGACGCGCTGATTATCCAGCTTCTCTCCGGTGTTCCTTTTCTTCTGATCGACGGGTATGCACAGGCACTCACAATAGACTGCCGCACCTATCCCGCCCGCGGAGTCAGCGAACCTGAAAAGGATAAGGTATTGCGCGGCTCGCGCGATGGTTTTGTCGAAACCCTTGTGTTCAATACGGCTCTGATCCGGCGGCGCATCCGCGATCCGAAGCTGCGGATGGAGATCATGAATATCGGGGAAAGTTCGCACACCGATATCGCCATCTGCTACATGGAAAACCGGGTGGACACCGAACTTTTAAACCGCATCCGCACCCGGATTCAAAAAGTGCATGTCGATGCCCTCTCGATGAACCAGGAAAGCCTTGCCGAATGTATTTATCCACACAAATGGTTCAATCCGTTCCCAAAATTTCGTTTTTCAGAGCGTCCGGATACCTCCGCTGCCTCGATTCTGGAAGGAAATATCATCATTCTGGTGGACAATTCGCCATCCGCAATGATTCTGCCATCCTCTGTTTTCGATATCATCGAGGAAGCCGACGACTACTATTTTCCACCGCTGACCGGCACCTATCTGCGCCTGTCGCGGACGGTCATCTTTTTCCTGACCTTATTTCTGACACCGCTGTGGCTGCTTTTTATGCAGAATCCCGGCTGGATCCCGGAATGGCTCGCTTTTATCCGTGTCACCGACGAGATCCATGTGGCGCTGATCTATCAGCTTCTGATCCTGGAATTTGCCATCGATGGTCTGCGGCTCGCGGCAGTCAACACCCCCAGCATGCTGACGACACCGCTCAGTGTCATCGCCGGTATCGTGCTTGGAGAATACTCGGTCAAATCCGGCTGGTTCAACAGCGAGACGATGCTCTATATGGCGTTCGTCACGATCGCCAACTACTCGATGACGAGCTTCGAACTCGGCTACGCACTCAAATTCATGCGCGTCCTACTCCTGATTCTGACCTTTTTCCTCAATCTCTGGGGCTTCATCGCAGGAACACTCATTGCCGTCGGCTGCCTTGTCTTTAACCGGACAATCGCCGGAAAAAGTTATATTTACCCGCTAATTCCATTTCACTGGAGTGAATTAAAAAAGCGGCTGCTCCGGAACCGGCTGCCGCATGAGGAAAAAAACGGGTAAGAATGTCGCATAAAATGTCCGCATACCCACAACTGCCCGGATGGTTCCGGGTACTGGCTATGGTTTATGCGGACATTTTAACTTCTATATCTATCTTCTATTTTTCTTTCTTATACACTACCTCTTTCAGCACCTCCAGCGCCTCCTCATACCGCTCTGCCCCCATCGAAGCACAGGACAACAGGAGCTTCGGATATCCCTCTTGAAAATGATGCTCCTGTTTTTCCAAAAGACTCCCGACCGACTCCACCGGGCGGACGGCGACGCCTGCCTGTGCCGCACGCCCGGCAATTTCCACCGATGTAAGCGGGCTGTCAAGCTCCATGAGAACCAGAAAACCGGCATCGCCCAGATGCGTTCGCGCTTTTTCTCCAAAAATGCGCCGCACCGCATCACACAGACACTTTGCCTTTGCCGCGTACAATTTCTTGGACTTTCGGATCTGGCTTTCCAGATGTCCGTCCCGGATAAACTGGCATAGGGCAATCTGCTCTGCCTTGGACGCCGTCTGGTTATAAAAACGCCCCCGCTCCTGATATCGTTTCAGCAGATCCGGCGGCAGGACCATGTAGCTCATGCGGATCGATGGCAGAAGCAGCCTTGAAAATGTCCCCAGATACACGACGCCCCGCCCGCCGGAAAGCCCCTGCAGGGACGGTGTCGGGCGGTTATAATAGCGGAACTCACTGTTGTAATCGTCCTCAATAATCAGCATATCCTCGCGCGCCGCATCCTTTAAAAGCTTCATCCGGTCGCCCACCGGCATGACCTCGCCCCAGACTGTCATCTGCGATGGGGTCAGATAGCAGACACTTCTCCCTGTATGTCTCATTGCCTCTGACATCTGTTCGGATAACCCTGTTTTCATCTCTCTTGCACATACATCTGGCTTTTCTATTCCGCACAAATCCTTTTTTGAGGACTCAATCCTCCTATCATTATTTTCCCAATATTCTCTTATATCTCCGGTCCGAAACCCATAATCCTCAAAAATCTGGCGTCCCTGCCGGAACGACGGATTAAAAAACCATGCGCTGTCCCGCTCCCGCAGCATCGGGCACAAAATATGCAAGAGACTCTGCACACCCGCCCCTACTACGATACTGTCCGGCGTACAGATCACATTGCGGTGGCGCCCCAGATACGCACAGAGCGCCTCCCGGAATTCCCGCTCTCCCTGCGGTTCTCCATAAGAAAGCAGCCGTTCATCCTGGCGCAGAGCGCTCTTGACATAGCGCCGCCATAAATCAAACTGGAAGCTCTCCCGATCCACATTCGAAGACGCAAAATCATACCGGATTTCCGGGCGTTCCTCCTGATGCGGCACACCGTGCTCTATTTCCTCCCGGTTTGCAGCCGCCAGCACCGCATCCGTTACATAAAACCCGCTCTGCGGACGCGAAATGATATAGCCATCCGCCGCCAGCAGCATATACGCCGTCTCCACCGTCGTCCGCGAAAGCTGCAGCTGCAAGGAACATTTGCGGATCGACGGCAGCTTCGCTCCCGGCTTCATCTGCCCGGACACGATCAATTCTTTGTAATATTCATATACTCTCAGATACCGGCTCTGTCCCGGTTCGCTTAAATTCAGTTCCATCGTATTTCCTCTATCTATTTATGTAAACGGCGATGCACCGCATCGATCATCCGCATCATCCCATATCCCAGACAACCGCTCCTCTTTCCGTCTTCACAATATTTTTCATCTCCACCACTTGTACCCCTTATACCCAACTGCCTTCCTCAATTATACCGTTTTCTCCTGCTTATAGGCAATCCCCAAAATTGAGTACTGTTACTGTTCACGCATATGTGCCCAGTAACGGAAATTCCGAGGAAGAAATCAAAGAGCCGCTTCTTCCTAAGAAAGAAGAAATCCCCCGCATGATTCCGGCTGAAGTTGGTCTGGCATACTGCAACAAGCTTTTCTTTTTGGAAAAGCTGTTCCGTGACCTTACTCCGGAAGAGCGAAAAGACAGACGTCTGGAAACAGAAGTGCCGGTATGGGAAAGCTTTTATGCATGGTTAGAACAACTCAATCCTGTAAAAAGAAGCAAGCTGGAAAAAGCTGTGATATACGCAAAAAAACATAAAGAACCACTGCCTGTTTAAGGCGAAGGATACCAAGGGGGCAGTGGACAATACGATGGATTATTCATCGCTTACGATTTACTAATTTCCCTAAACCATCCCACATTCAATCAAATTAAAAAGAGGCACGGCATAAATTATTCTGATAGATTTTACATCAGATTGCTCTATGCCGTGCCTTTTATGTTATTATAATGATTGCTACATACATATAGCAGGCTTCACCCTCCGTTATACACCGGATTCGCATTGATTTTCGGTACGAAGGCAACAGCCGTTCCGCAATTTTCACCATCCTCCCCATACTTCTTCATAGATCTGTCCGGCAGAAAATACCCAGAATGGATGTTTTGCCAAGTATACCAATGTTGCAAATTCCCGACGAGTCATAGAAATCAACTCACCGTTTCGGTATGCTGTTCTCTCCTTCAGCCGAAGCTCCAAGCCCGGAAAAACAAGAGTGTTACAAGGGTGGGATGTCACAATATGGTCAAATCCTGGCTCAACCGCAATAATCTCCATAATTCTACTGAGTATATATTCTTCATGGTCGGTAAGCGACAGTATCAGAAACTTGCCCATATTGTTCACATCCCTCTTTATTGATATTATTTTTGCATTACATTACGGGTTCATTTTTCATCTGTCGGATGCGGTATTCACCGCCATCGTCCCGTCTGCATAGAAGTAGTACCACTTACCATCGATCTGCTTCCAGCCTCCGGCAAACATCATTCCGGTGACCTTGTCCAGCCAGTACCACTTCTGATCCTCGGAGAGCCAGCCTTTCACTGACTCCCCGTTTCTGTAATAGTTCCACTGGCCGCTGTCATTCTGCTGCCAGCCGTTTGCGGCCTGCGGGTCAATGACGATTTCCACAAACCGCCGCAGAACCGTGGCGACCTCGGCGCGGGTGGCGGTTCCCTTGGGGTCAAACTTATTTTCATTCTTCCCGGCCAGGATGCCCGCCTGCTGCATGGACTTGACCGCATCCTTTGCCCAGCTGCTGATCTGTGTGTTGTCCGCAAAGGTCACAGCCTTCAAGGTCTGGGGCAGGTCATAGCCCAGCTTTGCAGCGTAATTTTTCATAATCACCGCCATCTGTTCCCGGTTGATGTTGGTGTCCGGTGCAAAGGTGGTGGCGGTAACGCCTTCCACAATACCGGTCTGCGCCGCCCAGTTCACATAGGGGGCATAGTAAGCGTCGGCTTTCACATCGGTGAATTTCCCGGTCTGGTAACTGTCCGGGTTGATGCCCGCCAACCGCCCCAGAGCTGTCACAAACATTCCTCTGGTCATGCCGGTGCCCGGGCTAAAGGTGGTGTCGCTGGTGCCGGAGAGCAGTCCCCGGCTGGCTGCAAAGAGGATGTTATCTGCTGCCCAGTGGCCGGTAATGTCGGTAAAGGCCGGGACAAAAGTTTTGTAGCCCACGCCGTAAACGCTGAAATGGCTGGTTTCAAAAACCACAGCTTTCAGGCTGGCATTGTAGCTGGATTTGGTGATCCATTCTACCTTGCCAGCGTCGTCTACATAGACTGCATAGAGATTACCTGTCTGCTCACCCTTTGCCAGTGTGTAGGGCAAACGCACCGATATAGTGTGACCATTTAAGTTGGCAATCGGTGTTTCTTTGCCGCCGGAGAGGTAGACCAGTGACAGGTCATAGGCCGGTCTTGTGCCGATGGCGGCTTTGGCCTCGGTGGAACGCAGTGCATCCACCTTATCTGCCCGGAGAATGATGTCCCCGCCAGCGGAGGCGGTATCCAGCTGCTTCAGAGTATCCAGGCCGATATTAACCGAAACCAGATGGTCTGTTGCTACGGTAAACTGCCGGACATTTTCTTTAACCAGCAGATCCAGTGTCTGCGCCTTGATGGTCACGTTAAAAGAGGTCTGGTCTGCCGCCGGGGTGATGGGAACAGTAACGCCAATCCCGTTCTCTGTGGTGCCGTTCTTTTTCGCATCCTGTTTGGCCTTGTCGATGGCGGACTGGACAGAGCTGTTATCCACTGCCGCATTGCCGTTTTTATCCGGCTGTATGGGTTTGGTTTCACCGGTGACAGGGGCTTCCGGCTGGTTGGTGTTATCATTGCTTCCGGAACCGTTAGAACCGCCGGAGGATGAGCCTCCACCGCTGCCCGAACCACCCGAGGAGGAACCGCCGTCGCTGGAAGATTGCTTGGAAACAGTCAACGTTCCAGAAACATAGGTGATCGCATAATTATCATTTGACAGCGTACCAGTAATGTTGATCGCAGTTTTGCCGGTTTTGCTCATATCCGGTGTCTGTGCGTAGTCCAGCGTTACCGTGCCGCTCAGGGTATCTGCACCAACCAGACCTTCCACCTTGTAATCCTTATCTGCTTCCGGGCTGCTCAGGTCGGGCGCGGTGCTGCCGGTGTAGGCGCTCTGATCAAGCGCCGTAACGGTGACCGCTTTCTCCACTACGGTCACAGGCAAGCTTTGTTCTGCCACATCTGCGTACTCTGCATTTCCCTGAACCTTGTACCAAACGGTGTATTCCCCGGCATTTTTCGCTGTGGGGAGCTGCTCACTCCATTTGGAATCGCCAAGCCGGTAGAGCATTGTGCCGCCAGTGGTCTTGCCCGCTGTAACCAGCGCCTGTTCTGTACCATTGTAGGTCTGGGCGTTTGCCGTAGGTGCCGTAACAGTGGGGACAAGCTTGTTGGTCGCATTGACATTGACGGTCAGCGTGATGTCCTCATAGTTTGTGCTCTTGATTACCACGGTCACTGTGCCCACAGAGCCGGTGGTTTCCACGTCATTTTTCTGAATCGGCAGGGTCAGCTTGCCGTTTTCCACCTTCGCGCCGCTGGTGTAGTAGCCGTCATTTAGTTTGATTTCGACGATCTCATAGGTGAGTGCACCGTACTCTTTGGGCGTTTCCAGCGTAGGCAGGGCGGGGAGCGTCACAGTGTAGGTCTTTTCGTGGCCGTTTACAATGGTAAGCGCAGTTTCCTTGGCGAAGTCAGGCGCAGCGGCCTTGGTGATGCTGCCAGTCGTGGTGAAGCTGCTCTGCTCCAGGGCGTAATTCTTCGCGGCCTGCTCCATCAAGGTCACTGTGGCAGTAATGTTCTTGCCGTTGCCCACACTGGCATCGTCAAAGTTGGCGGTGACGGTGTAGTCTGTGCCTCGGTTCAAGGTCACGTTGTCGAAGGTCACGCTGGAGATGTCCGCGTTTGTCGTGCCATCATAGGGCTTGGACGCAGCCGTTACCCCGGTAATCGTCAGCGGTTTCTTTCCAATGCGGACCACTACGCTGGCGGGTGCGGTATCGTTGTGGTTTGCATCTCCAATCACCCGATACCACACGGTATACGTTCCGGCATCGGTGCCGGCAGGGATGACCTGGCTGTATGTACCGTTCTCGGTCAGGCTGTACTGCATGGTGCCATAGTTCGTCACGCTGCCCGCGGTAATGAGCGCCTGCGCCTGGCCGGTATAGGTCAGGTTTTCCTGCGCTGTGGGGGGCGTGATGCGGTTTGACCCGATGTCGGCCTTTTGTACCGTTATAACAATATCCTGGCTCATCTTCTTGTAGCCGTTGCAGGTGGCGGAAAAGCGGAAGATGTGCTTGCCTGCGGACAGCTTTTGTGCGGCGAGATTAAATTGATTGCTTGTTGTCGCGCTGCCAACCGCTGTCTCTTTGCCGTCCTCCACCTTGTACCACTGGAAGCTTACAGCGCCTGCGCCGCTTTCCTTCTTTACATTGACAAGAAGCGTCCCCTACCAATAAAGATAATCATTTAAAATACCAATAAATTCTGAGATGTTTACCCCAGACCAATCTGCATTATAGAACATCTCATTTTTAATTCTTCCAAATACGCCCTCACAGGCAGAATTATCAGGTGAACAGCCTTTCTTTGACATTGATCGTATGAAACCATTTTTCTCCATCCTGTCAATCCAGCCTGGCCAGCGGTAGTGTACGCCTCTGTCTGAATGTATGATTGGTTTTTCTCCTAGAGATAATAATTTAGCTGCATCGTCAAGCATAGAATTGACAAGTAATGCATCTGGAGAAGTGCTTATATTCCAATTGACAAGTAAGCCATCAAAACAATCTACTATAGGCGATAAATAAACCTTTCCTGCCGGAATTGCAAACTCGGTTATATCTGTTAACCACTTTTCGTTAGGTTTAGATGCAGAAAAATTTCTGTTAATTAGATTATCTACTGCTGGAGATATTTCACCTTGATAGGAATTATATTTACGAGTTCGTTTGATTTTTACTACAAGTTGTTCTTCTTTCATAATCCTACGAATAACTTTTTCTGAGACAATTATATTTTCACGCTTAAGTAGGGCGTGAATTCGTCTGTAACCATATCGACCTTTATTCTCTGCAAATAATTCAATGACTCTAACACGTAAAAGTGTATATTTATCTTCTTTTTGTAGGGATTGTTCCTGATAATAATAACTGCTTTTTGATAATTGTAATTTCTGTAATAATAATAGCAGTGAGTATCTATTTTTCAAGACATCGATTATCACCGCCTTCTCTCTGTTGCTGAGAGCACTCTGATCGATGTCTGGGTCTTTTTTTAATACATTTATCGTTTCTTTAAGAATGTCTATTTCTAATTGCATATCTTGCATTTGAGCCTTCAACTGATTTATTTCATCAGAAGAAATATCTGTACTTGAAACAGAACCTTCTACTAATGTTCCCGGAGTAATGTTTTTGTGATTCATAAGACCTAATGTACCTTCTTTTAAATAACGTTTTCGCCATTGATAAATACTAGCTCTACTATACCCAATGTCTTCTGAAACATATTTTATATTTTCTCCGAGCTCATAGCAACGGTGAATTGCATTTAATTTTACTTCTAACGGAGGATTGCGAGGATGATCAGGAGGATTATCAATTACAGGGTATTCTTTCCTTGTTTTGGGTGGGGTATTTTCCTCAGCAATCCATGTGTACAGATTTCTACGTGTTGGATACCCTAGAATCCTAATAGTTTCAGTTACAGACTCTGTTTGATGATATATCCGTAGTGCAATATCCTTTTGTTCTTTTGAATACATAAAAAGGCTCCTTTCGAAGCCCTATAGTAGTCCAGAATTTTGTCCGCACCCTCCCCTCGCGCACTTATTAAAATAGGCAGAACCTCTGATTAAGTTCTGCCCATTTCTTATGAAAGATCAATCACCATTAGTTTCACAAAAACCGCATTCTCCATCTTCACAGGCACTACATCCATACGGCATGTAATGTTCTCTGTATGAATCTAACCTACCTTCGATTTTTACCATTTGCTGTGGATTCTGTTCCTTTAATACTTTCATCTTCTCACCTCCTTTCATTTTACACATCCCATTCCTCATCAATTGCCTGCTTTAATACATCTGTAAAAACGTTCTTATATATAAAACATTTATACATTTGATCTTGCTTCAATGCACCGACCCTACAACCAGAACCGCAAATCGGTAAAAATACACATTCTTCACATTTAGGATCTGTAGTTAACTGTAAAAAACGTAATCTTTCTGGATTATAGTTAGAAAAATCGCTCACAGAACCTATTGTTAATCCTGTATTAATAGTATGACTGCAATTATATAGATTCCCATTTGGTGCAATTGTATATCCGCGTCTCGTCGCATGTACACAACCAGCTGAATGGTAATAAAAATGATATACTTTTTTCCCTATTAATCTCATATCATACAATTTTTTATTGAGCTTTATAATATTTAGCATTAGTTCACGTGGTGCCGCTTCCATTTCATTGAACATTGGGAATAAGTAAAAATAAATATGCTCATGTGATATAAAACGTTTAGCAAGGAATTCTATCAGCTTCTGTATTTCTGCTATATTACTTAAAGAAACATTCATTCTTACGCTTACATCAATGGAATTCTTCGCCAACCTATCAATATTGTCACATACCTGAGCAAAACACCCTTCTACCCCTTTGACGGCATCATGAATTTCATTAACACCGTCTAACGTAATTTGTACATTAGTTAGTTGCCATTCCGTTTTAGCTACCTCAATCAATTCATCTGTGAACAAAATTCCATTCGTTGTGAGCGCAGCACTTTTTATAATGTACCCGTCATTTTTCAATTTTCTTGTAATCACAGAAATTACACTAGGATTAACCAACGGTTCCCCTCCAAACCATTCCAATGTGATTCCAGCATTCGTGGTAGATTGTTGTTCAATAAATTTTGCAACTTTATCCGCCATATCTAATGTCATTGTCTCCGTTTTTATACCTTTTTTCTTAGCAGTATGGACATTTGGCATTGCATGCGGTCGTAGTTAAAATTCGAAATGCATTTCCATCATTAGAATTTGTTTTAAAAATATCATATTTGATTATATCAAGCTCATTGACATTATCCTCTATCAACAGTCCCAACTTTTTATAAGTATCAACATTTTTTAAATTATGGATGCAGTCTATATCTATATCGTCTAATAAAACCAAAGCTTGAGTAAATGTATTATAGACAGCTTTCTTATTGTCATTTGTTTTGAACCAAAAATTATATCTCGACTCCTTCATTTTTCCACCTCTAAATATAACTTTTTAATTATCATCTGATTGCGCCTGTGCCTTTAAAAGCTCATCAATCGACATATAATAAATAAATGCTTCTTTTCTAGAATACTCTTCTGCATCCAGTTCGATTGCTTGAGACTGATATTCTATCTGTCCCTCTATTGTTCCATCACTGCTTTTGTAATTTTTCAGATTATCCACCCATTCACCAACATCATAAAATGCATATAAATTACGCTGCGATGGAGATATTTCATAATAGCACTCCGATAGAAGAATCTGATAAACATGACGGCATTCATGGAGCACAGTTCTCAATAACTCATCTGCCGTACCACCTGGCAAGTTCCCATCTTGAATAGGTTTTCTATTAATGTAAATTGTCTTTGTTTTATGATTATAGAATCCAAGCAGGCTTTCATTATCTGTATCAACAAATTCCACATTGATTTTACACAGTCCTAAATACCTGGCTTCACAGTAGATAATTGCTCTTAAGACATTCTGCTTTTTTTCATAATCTAAAGATTGAAATATTTCATTGTCACGAATGAATTTTATCATATCAAAATTTTCGGAAAGTTGATAACTATCATCATACGATATTCTGATACTTAAATCAATCTCATCCTGAGCAGCTTCTAAATTCTCTTCATTATCTTCGACCAATTTTGTATTAAAAAAAATCCTTGTAGCTATCGGTGCTAAAACAATCGCAATTGCTGCTGTAATTGCTACATTTCTTTTCAGTAATCGAACACATGAAAAAATGCGACTAAGCACCACAGACCTGACATCATTTTTCCTGTTTATTTTTTTAGAAAGAATACATGCACTACCATATACTGATAAAACAAGCATCCCTCCCAGCATACACCTGATAAACAACTTACAAAAAAAGGGAAGATAATCTCTTAATATCAGTATGACATACGATCCCATTCCAATTAAAACATCTTGTGAAATAGCCTCTTTCCGTCTATGATATCTATAATTTACAACAATAGCCACATTGGCAGCTATCGTACAGCTAATCAGACTTGGAACTGAATCTCTATGGTAAGCACCCGGAACAATCAGTCGTAACAACCAGTCTATCAAAAACATGAATGCTGTACAACATAAAGTATGGTTTACCAAAAATTCTTTTTCAGACATCGTTGAACAATCTCTAATTCCAAATCTTTTCCTCTGCATAATAATGTTGTCTCCTCTGTATAACAGAAAATAATGATCTGATGTCTTCAAGATGTCATCAGCCTAACTTCCTACTGGCTTATCTTTCTCCTCTTTACTAAGTTTGTGCTCTTCTTTGTCAAATTCCTCGTTCAAAATGCTCACGGCTAAATTCATATCCTTACTATCTATAAAACTTGAACTACCTCCACATGACTGTGTAATATAAGGATTTGAACTACTTCCCACCATTCCAATGTTCTTTTCCTGGATATAATTCTGAATATCAAAACATCCTGCTGTTCTATTTTCCCTTTTCATAGCCCTGTTTTCTTTTTTTTCTCCGTTTATAGCCGAGTGCAAATACATTTCTGTGAAATCTGGAATCCATGTAACGAATTTAATTCTTCCTGAAATAAAAACCAACGCTTGTCCCGTTTCCATAGCAGCAAGCTGGCTTTGAGTAATTAGTGGTTCTCTGGAGATATGTCCATCACAAACAACTTCTCTCTCTCCACAAAACTTTGAGAGTTCTGTTAACGTTTCCCAATGATTTACCCTAAAGGCAATTTTCACATCGCAATTACTCACAATAGTTGTAGAACGACTTTCTCCATAAATGTCAACTAACTGTGACATTGACTGCAGAACAAATTCCACACGTATATTCCGCGATCGTCCAGCTGTCATCAAATGTGGCAGATTGCTTATTGCCCTGCCAATATTTCCCAATTCTTCCAAGATCATATTCATTTTAACAGGAAGGCTTCCGCCGTACTCCTGTTCCGCGACTCTTATAAAATGAGCCATAAGCTGGCTTACCAACACACCAGCAAGTTCATCATAAATTGGAATTTCGTCCGGAATAATGATATATACCAATGTGGGCCTGTCTCCGGCAAGATGATTGATCTGAAGATCATCATGATTTAAGAAATCCCTAACGCTTTCACTTTTCGTTGCCATTGATAGTCCGTCTAAAAATGTCGACCTGATTCCACCTCTTGTATCATTAGCCGTAGTCACATAACTTAAAAGCTGCATGGCTACATTTGGGTAATCTTCCAGCAGATCTGCTAAACGCTTAAGATATGTCGACACCCCCAAACGTTCTTCGCCTTTAGCAACCATATAATAAATGCTTGCCAGATTTATTTCTTCAGGTTCCCCCAGAATAAACAATGCATAAACTAATCCCACAAATAGATTTCTGGCTTCCTTTATCCAAAATGGATCCTGCTGTTCTGACTCTGGATACATTGTATGTGCCAATTCTTCAATCATCTGTTCAGCAATATGCCTATCTTTCTTTGAATCAGAGGCCCATAGTTCATATGGTGCTGCCAAAGGATTCCATCCCTCGTTATCTTCATAGAGATTTCTAAAATCAATTACATGGAGATCATAAACTTGCGAGATATCATCCTGTGTGTTCTTAAAAATTTCACCTTTAGCATCAACAATGACTGCACTTTGGTAGTTTTTAATAATATTTTTCACAGTGGGAATTATTCCTCGTCGACTTTTACCAGAGCCAGTTACACCCAAAACCATTACATGTCCTTCACCATCATGTGTCCAGCATTTTCCATTTTCATATTTTAAAACAGGACCTGCGGAATTAACTTTCAGAACTTTTTCTATCTCGCATTTAGACGACCATCTTTCACTCCTCATCTCTTACTCCCCCATAAAGTTTTATCTTTGTATGCACAGAAATAATTTGCTGCTCTTCTGATGTTAATTTTCGGAATGTTTTCTTTATAATCAACATAGAATAGTAATTCCTCCGCAATTTCAGCCGCCTCTTTCGCATTTGAAATGTTTCTATTATTAATCAACCAACAAATTAAATTTCTCAGTTCTTTCTCGACCTCCTCAATATCAATTTTTCTCTCTCTTAAGCATTCAACAACTATTTCAGAAAATTCTTGTATTGAATATGGTGTGACATGAATATTGACATATTTTCCTATTACATTGCATATTTTGCCTGTAATAGCCTCCATACACTTACCACGCTTATCGTTATAATAAATAATCACAGTAGCATTTTCTCCAATCTTAGCGATGTGATTAACAAAGAAATCCACCTGGTTTTCGTTTACAAAACCCGAAAGGGCTGTCACATCAACCGCCACCACACCTTCAAACTCATTCGTATAAACGGCATTTTTTGAAATATCTTCGATTACGTGCTTAGCATTCTTCAAAGTGCCATCTAACTTATACTCTAGGAGCGCATCTAAGCCGCAGAATTTTCTAAGCTTATACATCTGCAATACGGAAGTAATATATTCAGCCACATATGTCTGTCCATTTTTAGGCGTAAGGTTTGCAATAATATGAGGAACCTTTACGCCCTCTATCCTATATGAGTCTATCTGTTCAACAATTTTTTTCATTTCTTTCTTAATACTTTCCATGCCAATAATTGTTTTCATAAATACTCCTATATCAATTCTGGAAATCCAATATGATCTATCAAACCATAATTTTTTGCCTGAATAGCAGACATCCAGCAATCTCTCTCCATGTCAGCAATTACAGAATCTGATGATTTTTTACACTTATCCGCTAAGATAGTTCCCAACCTTCTTTTGAGTCGTTGAATGTGTTCAGCAACCAAGGAAATATCAGTTGCCTGCCCTTGAACGCCTCCAAGCGGCTGATGAATCATAATCTCAACGCTTGGGGTCGCAAATCTTTTTCCAGGAGTTCCAGCCGCAACTAAAAACGCCCCCATGCTGGCAGCCACACCGGTCGCAATAGTCACGACGTCACAAGAGATTTGATTTATCATGTCATATATTGCTAAACCATCTGAAACTGAACCACCAGGGCTATTGATGTACATAAAAATGTCCCTATCAGATTTTGCGGCAAGATACCGTAATTGGGTAATAACAGAAAGTGCACTCTCAGAATTCACTTCACCATTCAGGTATATTATCCGGTTCTTAATCATGTCATAGCTAACAAGCTCCGTATTATATTCGTATCCATCTGTTACGGTAATAATATGTGGTAAAAATATCATTTTCCTCTCCTATTTTAACCATAAGTCATTGACATACGTTATAGGAACTCGCATGCAATGCAACACATCACCCTTGTTATTTGAGTTAATTCTATAATAACGCCTTTTTTAGTTAAAACTAGATGTTGGAATGTATAAATAGTGTCTATTTAGTGTCTATTTTTCATAGGAGTTGTCATTTCCTATTTTAACTATTTGGGAATATACTTAAGAAAAACACTAATTTTTTCAAGGACTGTCCACTATGCGTTTACGGAGTTCTAAATCGAAAAATAATTTCAGACGAAAAACTCCGGTTACCTTGGAATACCGGAGTAAGTAATATTCTAGAGTTTTATCTATTTTTGCATCTCATATAAACCAATTGGTTCTCAAGTCTATTTACCCTCTGCATTTCTTCCATTGTCAAACTATAATCTCCTTTCGGATTGTTTTGAATATTTTTAATTAACTGATAATACATCTCAGCCATCTCTCTATTAAGAAGCTCTATTGCCATCTCTGCCTTTTCAAAATAAATCGGCAACATAAATGAATGATTTTCACCTCTAATAGCCTTTCTAAGTTCTTCCGCTTGATTTAAATCATCAACAATATTTTGAATTTCCGATGGCGCCACTATCCGTAATAAAACCGCTCTTAGATAATAACTTGTCGCAAGTGCCGTTTGGTAGTCTCTAGCTTTAAAAAAAACAATACAGTCATCCAAATACGCAAACGCAGTTTCCGGATCTAATAGCTGCGATTTTCCCTCTTTAAGCTTATTTATATACATCTTCGAAATTTGCATTTTTAAAGCCATCATTTCGTAAGTGTCTTCCATGGAATGTTTCTCTAAAAATTTCAAATCACGCGTTTCTATCGTATATACACCGCCTCCATTATTAGATCCTGCAGAATTTCTAATCTTTGCAGACTCCAGTAATGCATTTGAACTGATAAAGCTCACTCGTTCCTTTTCAACCACCCGCTCTAGGTATTTTTGAGCACTTTCATCATCTCCAACGCTAGCATATATATGCCCAAATGTTCTATATATCTGGCATAAGTCAGTATTCAATAAATGTATTCGCCTATTACCAATTTCTCGCTCAATAGCGTTCAAAAATTTCAAACTTTCCATTGGTAAATCAGCATAAACCCATAAAAAGCGAATGTATGTTAAATAAAAAGATGTGTATTTTCCAGCCTTATATGGGAGATTCTCCAAAACACCTCGCACCAGTGAAATAAGTTCATCACTAAATCTTGGCGGCAATGCTGTATTTTCTCCCATTGTAAGCATTTCTATTTTCTCAGCTACACTTATATGAAACATATGTAGAAATTCTGATGCACCAAATGATGGCAGCGCCATAATAGCTTGCTTTATATGAGGATAAATTTTATATACTATTTCAATCTTGCCATCCACATTTCTCTTATCAATATACAGTAATGACTTTTCCTGCCCAGACCGTATTGCGTGTTTGTACTTTCTTTTTTCCTGAATGTTCATCTCCAAAAGATTGAAAAAGAAATCTTCTTTCATTGTTCCATTGGGTATTAGAGATAGAACCACCAAAAAATTAGATAACGTTTCCGAAACGTCTAAACCAATATTGCGAATATACGGTAATATATCCTCTTCTGCATAAATGCTATTTCCATTATGAGATTGCTCATAAAATTCCGCAAAACCTTCACATTCAGATTTTGAAATAGTCTTTGCTAACAGTATGCTTGAATAGAAATGATACCCAACTTTTTCCAGAAGCTCTTCTGCTTTTCTAGTTTCTTCTATGGAAAAACTGCTAGATCCTATATTTAGTCCCGTAATTTCATTAAAAATCTTCTCACTATACTGCTTTCTGTCACTGAAGAAATCGTGGTTCAAATCAATAATTTGACCTACTGTTTCAATATCATTCAACAATAGCTCATTGCTAGTCAAAAGAATTTTCTTCGCTTGTATTCCCTTAACTATTTTTTTATATAGAGAATCCCTTCTGCCGTTCCAGTTTGAAATAATCAGCACTGGTATTTTTTCAGATAGGTCAATAGAATCAATAATTCTTTCTCGTACCTCTTCAAAATTTGCTATTGCAATAGAATTTTCATATAATATTTCTCCATCATAATCAAATTTATAATAATAAAAATTATGCGTCTCAGCAAGGGTATACGCTAATGTTCTTACGATACTCTCCTTACCACAACCATCTCCTCCCAATACATATGCCATCCCGGATTTTTCCAAAACCTGCTCTATACAGGATACCGCCTGATGGCCCATAAATAATTTCACTTTTCTATTTTCTTTATAGCTATCAATTGTTTCTGTATTCTGAAACAGCTTTGGAAGTTTATATGCATTAATATAATTTGGATCTGGAAAAATACTGCATAATATTGCATATATCAAAAGTTGAAATAGTGTGCTCTTTGAATTGTGCCCATTATAGTTATTGAGCAATATTTGCAATTGCTCGCGATATGTATTTTCTTCCCCCGGCCAGTAAGTATCAGATATTTGTAGTATATAGCATAATATTTCTAATGGTGTGTATTCTCTCGGTTCTAATTCATCTGTTATACTTTCATATACTTCACGCGGATAATAACGTGTCCATGCATCGAAATCAATATATGCTTCTAACCCTTTTTTCATCTGTTTTATAACACCGTTCTTAAAGATATTGCCTCGCTGATCTACGATTTCTTTACGAAATGCAGCGTATTTCCACTGCGGAATTTTCTGATTTTTATTCTTGCGAAAAATACTCGATATTTTACCTTTTAATTCAACACTATTTTCTGCTGATGCACTACCAGACTTCCAATCACCTTTGGACATCGGTAATACCTTTCTCGTAAGAATTGGCAAAATATCATCCAAAAACTCAAATTGATATACCCTCACTCCTTTCGATATCTGAATCAATTCTATTATTTCCTTTAATGTTCCAGTGCTTTTCATGTATTTTCCTCCGTCGTAATCCTATTAATTTTTCTCCTGTACAAAATAATGCTTCCCATTACCATGGTGGCAATAATTACAACCATGGTTTCGACTGGATGCAATCCAGTTCTCATCAGATGGGGACAATGTCAATCATCATGCCTATCATCTGGAGCTTTTCCGTAATCACCACGGACATTATAATAATAATGAGGATAATGTCCATTTCCATCCCCAGACCCCCAAATATCAAGTCTCGAATCACTTTCTCGAATTAATTCTCCATTGGGTCCTTCATAGGCAAATTCACCTTTTCCCGCAGCCAAAATATCATCTTCTAAAGTTTTCTTTGCATACCTTGAAGTATCGTATGTGCCATTAAACTCTTTATCCCATTTGCTCATTGTTTTTACCTCCTGACTCTAATTGAATTCACTTATATTTTAACATTATCATTCTTGCCAGCCAATCCCAATTTTGTGTCAGACGTGTCAATTTAGTGTCAAATTAGTATTAATTTAGTATCAACATATATTTAATATTCAATAGATTTCATCTAATTATTACTACTGTTCTGATACTATCATATCATTAATTTGTATTATTCTCCATAATTGCATATAGCTGGTTTTAGCGGACAGCAGAGCCACATTTCCCGGACATGCAGGGCCATATTAAACGGAAAGTATTGATTGATCAGCGAAGCAGGGTTACCTGCTTCTCCAGTCTCTTGACTATGCCTTTTCAATCAGAACTGTAAATCCTGTTGTAAGGCGTCTCCGAATGCCATCCTGCTTTCCGTAGCACTCATTCTCATCACTGTGCTGATTTCCCCATTCATCTGGCGAGTATTGACAACTAAAAAGGGTGGGAGTCCCAAGGTCATCCCGAAGCTTCAGCAGATGATAGAGGATCTTGATCCCTTCCTCCGAATACCGGCTGATTGCAAAATCATTGATGAAGAGAAGCTGGATCCGCGCATAGTACTTAATGCGTTTACGATACCGGTTCAGGTCTTTCTGCCGATTCAGAACGATCAGTTCGTCCAGCAGGTCGCTGTAATCAACGAACTTACAGCGGTAGTTCCTGCGGCACGCTTCTACGCAGCCGGCGGAAAGGAAATAAGATTTGCCTGCTCCTGTGACTCCATAAATACCGACATTCTGACGATTCTCCGCAAAGTGAAATTCAAGTACCTGTTGTATTGTAGTATCATTATAGACCCGTCTATTTCCGGTCTTTAGATTTTCCACCAGCGCACTTCTGTTAATCAAACTGCTGAGCCTCAAGTTGGTTTCAAAACGCCTGTTTAATGTCTCTGTATACTGGGGTTCAAGGACTTCTCGAATAAACTGGAGCGCAGTGTAGTTCCCGAGTTCTGGACTTTGTTCAAGTTCAGAAAAACGTTATGCCGCCACAGGAAGGGAAAGCGTATCCAGCATCGCATAAATATCTGAGTTCGTGTTATTCATGATGGAAGCTCCTTTTCCTGGCATTCCAGAAGGCTCTTCAAGGAATACTTGCTGTCATCATCTTTGTATGTACCAGAGATCGTTCCAGATGTGTTCTCGCTCGTCTTGTAGAACTTTTCTACCTGATGCGAAGGTTCTATGTGATACGTGGAGACCGTGTTACTGACATAAGAATAGTTGCACTTGCCTGCCAGAACGGCGTCCTTACAACAGCATTCCAGCGCTTCCGGTGAATACTTCTCCGCACAGCGCAGGATTCCGAAGCAGCTTCTGAAAGACTGTACCGGATACTGGCTCTTTTGGATGACCGCATCGATCAAAGTACGTGTATTCAGTCCGATCGCGGAAGCTTTATGCTGGAAGTATGGAACGTTCCAGTAACCATAATCCTTGTATTCAGCGGGCATATCACTCGGAATAACGACCCAGTCTTTCGGAGTATAACTGCGTTTGTGGGTGCGGACGAGAGCACCCTGTGTGTTATAAACATAACTCTCTTTTTCGCCAGTCCTGATCTCGACTTCCTGTCGGAGATATTTTCGCGGCATGCTGTAATGGACCTTGTCAAAGGTAAAAGAAAAGTCCTGGGCAACTTTCACAGTTTTTCGTTCAAGGTATTCAAAGGCGCTGGATGGAAGTGGCAGAAGAATCTCTTTTTCTTCTTTGTTAAAGAGATCGTAACGGGAGTACGAAAGACCTTCAAATAGTCGTTTGTTTTCCGCATTTACCTTTTCTATCAGGACATGGTTTAATTCATCCAGGGAATAGAAGATCATATCTTCCATATCCATCAGGATGTGTTTTGTAATGATCTTAACATGTCCTTCTACCGTTGGTTTCCAGCGAGGGGATTTTACCTTCGCCGGTGTGAGCACGGTACCGTTATGTTCTGCCCAAGCCTGGAAGTCTTTGTTCACAACGGGGCTTACCCAGTCTTTATTGCGAGACACGGCAACCTTACAGTTATCCGGAGTGACTGTTGGCGTTACACCGCCGAAGAATGCAAGGGCATTGTTGTTTACGCGGATCCAGTTTTTTATGTCGCACTCCGTCATGCCCTCCGCATAGAAGTAATCACTATAGGTAAGTGCAGCAACAAAGATGGTAACTTTTGTTGTCTCTTCCGGATTGTGACGGTCATGAATGCAAAGCGTTTTCCCTGCAAAGTCCAGTTCGAGATTAACCCCTGGATACCGCTGGATATGGAAGGTAAACTGTTTGGAATCTGCCCATTCACTGTACCGTCTGCAATACTGGCGGTAGCTCATAGGACTCCTTCCGTCCACAATGCCCACAGCATTGTATTTCTGCCAGAGATGTTTAAGTGTCTCACCTTTACAGGCAAGTGCCTTATACGGCTTCTGCATCGAAATCCCGATACAGAAGCTGGTCAGCTGTCACACCAGGCTTTTTATACAGCAGGTTTTCAAGGTACTCGTTTGTGACATCCTTTGGCAAAGGATACGATAATTTCTGGCATTCCCGAAAACGTTTCAGGAATTCACCAACGGATGTTTTTCCGCAGTCACCGCAGCTTTCGGCAATTTCACGGATGCTGAGACGATTCACAAAGTGAAGTCTCAAAACTTTTTTGTAGTCCATAGTGGAACCTCCAAATATAATATTTCTCTCTTGTAAGAGATAAATCAGACTGTAGGCAAAGCCCCGCTTTTGCGGGGTTTTGCTATTGTTAGAACCGCTTTTCTGATATAATGATGTCAGAAGGGCGGTGTTTTTTATGATGACAAAAAATGCAGATAAGAAAAGGGAACAGATGCTGATGTTCTGTATGGATGACATGGTGCCACAGAATCACATGCTCCGTTTGATTGATAAAGCCATTGATTGGAACTTTATTTATGACTTAGTAGAAGAAAAATACTGCCCTGACAACGGTCGGCCAAGCATGGATCCCGTTATGCTCATAAAAATTCCGTTTATTCAGTATCTCTACGGAATAAAAAGCATGCAGCAAAAAATGAAAGAGATTGAAGTAAATGTTGCCTACCGTTGGTTTCTGGGACTGGATATGATGGATCCTGTTCCACATTTTTCTACATTTGGGAAAAACTATACACGCCGTTTTAAAGATACCAATCTTTTTGAACAGATTTTTTCCAAGATTCTCGAAGAATGCATGAAATACAAACTTGTAGATACCGACCAGATATTTGTTGATTCAACTCATGTAAAAGCTTGCGCTAACAGTAAAAAAATGCGGAAACGAGTCGCTCATGAACAAGCTCTTTGGTATGAAGATGAATTAAAAAAAGAAATCGAGCAGGACCGTCTGGCTCATGGTAAAAAACCATTGAAAGATAAAAATGATCACCAGCCACCATCATCTGGAGGAAACGGTTCAGAAAATTTAGAAGCTTCAGAAGAAATTCCGTCCGGTGTCAAAACACAAAAAAGCAGTATAACTGATCCGGAAAGCGGTTGGTTTCGAAAAGGGGAACATAAGCATGTTTTCGCATATGCAGTCGAAACCGCATGTGATCAGCATGGATGGATTTTAGGATATAGCGTTCATCCTGGAAATGAGCATGACAGTAGAACTTTTAAGGCACTGTATGAAAAAGTAAAAGCATTTGATCCTTCAATGATTATTGCAGATGCAGGATACCGGACACCGGCGATTGCCAGAAGGCTGCTATTAGATGGAATTGAACCATTGTTTCCGTATAAGCGTCCGATGACAAAAGAAGGCTATTTCAGAAAGCATGACTACGTTTATGATGAGTATTACGACTGCTATATTTGCCCTGAAAATCAGGTGCTTTCTTATAGCACAACAAATCGAGATGGCTATCGTGAATACAAAAGCCGTGGATATATTTGCTGTAATTGTCCCCAGAAATCTAAATGCACAGAAAGCAAAGATCATGTGAAGCTGGTAACACAGCATGTATGGGAAAGATATATAGAGAAAGCAGAGGATATCCGTCATACACTGGGAAACAAAGAGATTTATCAGAAACGAAAAGAAACGATAGAACGAATCTTTGGAACAGCGAAAGAACATCATGGTTTTCGATGTACTCAGTACATAGGAAAAGCGCGGATGAAAATGAAAGCCGGGCTTACTTTTGCATGCATAAACCTGAAAAAATTAGCTAAGATACTGGTAATGAGAAATCGGAAATCGTTGTCATTTATATATAGAATTGAATTTTTACTGAATAAAATAAACGCAAGAGAAAAGTGGTACCTGGCCTAACGGTCAAACACCACTTTGTCTACAGTCTGAAATGGGCAATCCCTTTCAGGACTGCCCATTTAGCATACTATTATGCGTTTTTTCTTACTTGCACCGATTTTTGCATCAAATGATGTAAATCGCTGTTTTTTAGTTTTTTATCAAATGAAATACATCCCGTCTATTTGATAAAACGGTACATCTTTACATCCCGTCGACTGCCGTCTCCGTGTGTTTTTCGCCTTATGTCGGTGTTCGCAAGTGCCCACCGCCGCAAGGCTCAGTTTCTCATCTTAATAGAGCTTAGCTCCTGCCGGGATTCTGTCATTTACCATCAGAAGGTTCAGTCCTTCATGACCATCTTCCTCATGTACTGCTGAAATCAGCATACCCTCGGAATCAATTCCCATCATCTTTCTTGGTGGCATGTTCACGATAGCGATTGCTGTCTTTCCAACAAGCTCTTCCGGCTCGTAATACTCGTGAATACCGCTTAAAATCACACGGTCTTTACGCTCTCCGTCATCTAATGTGAACTTCAAAAGCTTCTTAGATTTTGGTACAGCCTCGCAAGCTAAAATCTTCACTGCACGGAAATCTGACTTGCTGAATGTCTCAAAGTCAACCATTTCCTCAAAGATTGGCTCAATCTTTACGTTGGAGAAATCTACCTTCTCAGCGACCTTTTCTGCAGCTGCGGTCGCTGCTTCGGAAGTCTTATTTGCCTTCTTGTCAGCATCCAGGGACTTCATCGTCGGGAACAGCAGTACGTCACGGATAGCCGGGCTGTCGGTCAGAAGCATAACCAGACGGTCGATACCGTATCCGATACCACCTGTCGGCGGCATACCGATCTCCAGTGCATTCAGGAAATCTTCATCTGTATGCTGTGCTTCATCATCGCCTGCTGCCGCATTAGCATCCTGCTGTGCAAAACGCTCTCTCTGATCAATCGGATCGTTTAACTCGGAGTATGCGTTACACATCTCCCAGGTATTGATAAAGAGCTCAAAACGCTCAACCTTATTCGGATCGGACGGTTTCTTCTTGGTCAGCGGGGAGATAGCAAGCGGATGATCCATGATAAAGGTCGGCTGGATCAGTTCTTTCTCACAGTACTCCTCGAAGAAAAGGTTGATGATATCGCCCTTAGTATGACGATTCTCAAACTCGATGTGATGCTCTTTTGCAAGCTGTTTCGCTTCTTCATCGGTTTCCACCGCATCGAAATCAATGCCGGCATATTTCTTGATGGCATCGTTCATGGTCAGACGCTCGAATGGTTTACCGAAATCAATCTCAATACCGTTGTAGGAAATCTTTGTGCTTCCGCACACTTTCTCAGCCAGATAACGGAACATGCTCTCGGTCAGCTCCATCATGCCCTCATAATCGGTATATGCCTGGTATAACTCCATCAGGGTAAACTCCGGATTGTGACGGGTATCTACGCCCTCGTTGCGGTATACACGGCCAATCTCGAAAACTCTCTCAAGTCCGCCTACGATGAGTCTCTTCAGATACAGCTCCAGGGAAATACGGAGCTTAACATCCTCATTCAGTGCATTGTAATGGGTCTCAAATGGACGTGCAGCAGCACCGCCGGCATTGGATACCAGGGTCGGTGTCTCTACCTCCATAAAGTCTCTTCCAGAAAGGAAGTTACGGATCTCTTTGAGGATCAGGGAACGTTTGATAAATGTCTTCTTAACATCTTCGTTCATGATCAGATCCACATATCTCTGGCGATAACGCATATCCGTATCGGTAATACCATGATATTTCTCCGGAAGAATCTGCAGGCTCTTAGAAAGCAGGGTCATCTTCTCTGCGTGGATGGAGATCTCACCGGTCTTGGTACGGAATGCAAATCCTTCTACACCGTAGATATCACCAATATCGGATTTCTTGAAGTCTGCATAGGACTCCTCGCCGATTGCATCTTTTGCCACATAGACCTGGATGGTTCCCTGTAAATCACGGATATTGCAGAAGGACGCTTTACCCATGACACGCTTAAACATCATACGTCCTGCGATGGATACGTGAATCGGCTGTGCATCCATGATCGCTCTTCTCTCATTATAATCTGCATTCAGTGCTTCTCTTGCCTGAGCCTCATCCATGCCCTCTGTATTCAGCGGGGCTCTGCCTGCCAGAATCTCTGCCTCATGCTCTTCATAAAGCTTCTTCACTTCAAGAGAATGATGGGTCTGGTTATATTTTGTAATCTGGAACGGATCCTTGCCTGCATTCTGAAGTTCTGCCAGCTTCTCACGGCGAACCTTTAACAGCTGATGGATATCCGGTTCCTGCTGATTCTTCTTGTTCTGATCTGCCATCTTTTCTTACTCCTTCGTATTCCTGTTACTGTTCGCACTTATGATACTCGCTGGATGTCCAGGATCTTGTACTGGATAACGCCCGCCTGTGTCTCTACGTCTACGGTCTCGCCAGCTTTCTTGCCAAGCAGGGCACGACCAACCGGAGACTCGTTGGAGATCTTACCATCTAAGCTGTTTGCCTCGGTGGAACCTACGATCTTAAATTCCATCTCTTCATCCTCTTCGACGTCCAGTACCTTTACCTGGCATCCGATGCTGATCTTATCCAGATCGATCTCATCCTCAACAACAACCTCTGCGTTTTTCAACAGTTTCTCAAGGTCTACGATTCTTGCCTCGATGTCTCTCTGTTCATCTTTTGCTGCATCATACTCAGCGTTCTCAGACAGGTCGCCCTGCTCTCTCGCCTCTTTGATCTTCTGTGCGATCTCCTGGCGTTTATTTACTTTCAGATCATGAAGTTCATCTTCATACTTTTTCAATCCTGTGTAAGTTAAAATGTTCTTCTTTTCTGCCATGACAGCTATCCTTCCTTCTATCGATTCATCATTGAATCCCCTAATAATTGCATCGCACTATTATACATGATTCTTGGTGTAATGTCAAGAATCACAAAGTGCCATAATGGCTTTAAAAACAAGGGAAAATCCTACATTTTCGTGCTTTTTCTGTGCCTTCCGATTTCGTCCACCCATGTAACACAACCATCGTTTTGATTCCACACATTCATCCTTCTCTTAAATTCTCTCATCCACCAGCCGTTCCAGCTCCTCCAGCGTCTCCACCTGGTTTATATCATTGCGAAGCGCCGACGAATGTGGAAATCCTGCCGTATACCATGCCACATGCTTACGCATCTCCCGCATTGCGATCTCCTCGCCGCGAAATTCCGTCTGAAGCGTCCCATGGCGGACAATCATCCTCTTTACTTCCTCCGCAGTCGGCGGCGGCAGAAGTTCTCCGGTTTCCAGATAGTGGAGAATCCGTTTAAACAGCCATGGATTTCCTTTCGCGCCGCGCGCCACCATGATGCCGTCGCAGCCGGTTTCTTCCTTCATTCTCTTGGCATCTTCCGGTGTAAATACATCACCGTTTCCCCAGACCGGGATTGAAACCGCCTCTTTGACCTGACGGATAATGTCCCAGTCCGCCTTTCCGGAATAATACTGCTCTCTCGTCCGTCCATGCACGGCTACCGCCGCCACGCCGCAGCTCTCTGCCATCTTCGCAAACTCAACCGCATTGATATTCGAATCATTAAATCCCTTGCGGAATTTGACCGTAACCGGTTTATGAAGTTTCTTTACCATCGCCGTCAAAATCTGCTCTGCCAGCTTCGGATCCTTCATCAGTGCCGAACCTTCGCCGTTATTGACAATCTTTGGCACCGGACAACCCATGTTGACGTCGATGATGGCATACGGTCCTTCCTCCAGCTGCAGCGCCATCTCGCTCATGATCTCCGGATCTGAGCCAAACAGCTGCACCGCAACCGGCTCTTCTTCCGGCCGCGTCTCTAATAACGGCTTTGTATTGCGGTTCTTATAAAGAAGCGCCTTCGCGCTGACCATCTCCGTGTACATCAAACCACATCCCTGCTCCTTACAGAGCAGACGGAACGGCAGATCCGTCACACCTGCCATCGGCGCAAGGGCGATTGCATTTTTTAATTCTACGTTTCCAATCTTCATTTTATTTCTAATCTTCCTGATACCGTTCCATCTGCTCGTCGTCTAACAGTTCGTCCGCCGGGATTCCCAGCACCTTCACCTTATAATACAGCTCCAGCGATTCCAGCAGCTCACGCTTCTCCGCCTGATACTGCTTGATTTTAAGCGCGCTTCCGATCTCGTCAAAGAGGTAATCATTCTCCTCCGCCTCAACCTTAAACTGCAGTCTGCCATCCGGCATAAACTCCAGCAAAATAATACCGCCGATGTCCTCTGTGTACATGACACACATGATCTGCAATTCCTGCTTAATTGACTCCGGCAGCCCCGAAAACTGCTCATTCAGATAATATTTTTCCACATACGAATTCGCACCGCAGAGTACGGTGGAGTCCCCATCTGTATTGGAATTCTGCATTTCTGCCATTTTCTTGCACCTCCATCTGTTTCATTTTCCATTGCCCACAAACAGGGCTGACGCACGAACGGAGAGCAGGCTCTCCCTTTATCCCTGAGAAGCCTGTTCTCCGTTCATATGCCAGCCCATCTCACAAGCAGCCATCAAATTCCTTAACGAATCAGCAGCTTACTAATCTCATACTGATCTTCCGGAATATCCTTCTTCATATTCAGCGCCTCCTGAATATCAAAATCCAGAAACTCGCCGTGCTTATACGCTACCACGCGGTTGGTCTTTCCTTTTTCCAGCAGCTCCACCGCCTTGGCGCCCATGATGGACGCATAGACGCGGTCTTTACAGGTCGGCGCGCCGCCTCGCTGCATATAACCAAGGATCGTCGCACGTGTCTCGATGCCGGTTGCCGCCTCGATTCGCTTCGCCATCGACGCGGAATGTCCGATGCCCTCGGCATTAATGATAATATGATGTCTCTTGCCGCGTTTCCGGTTATCGATGATGCGGTTGATCAGCATCTGCTCATTGCCATCGTACCGCTCCGGAAGCAGAATATCCTCGGCGCCGTTAGCGATACCGCACCACAGGGCGATATATCCCGCGTGGCGTCCCATAACCTCGATGATACTGCAGCGCTCATGGGAGGTGGAAGTATCTCTTACCTTATCGATCGCCTCCATCGCCGTGTTGATCGCGGTATCAAACCCGATCGTATAATCGGTGCAGGCAATATCCAGATCGATCGTGCCCGGAAGACCTACCGTATTGATTCCCAGCGCGGATAACTTTCCGGCGCCGCGGTAGGAACCATCACCGCCGATGACGACCAGACCGTCAATGTTGTGCTTGCGGCAGATTTCTGCGCCGCGCTTCTGACCTTCCTCGGTCATAAATTCCGGACAGCGGGCTGTGTATAAGATCGTACCGCCACGGCCAATCGTATCTGCCACGCTGGTTCCGTCCATGTCCACAATCTCTTCCTGCAAAAGTCCAGCGTAACCACGCATGATACCTTTTACCTTCATGCCCTTGTTGATCGCAGTCCGGACCACTGCACGGATCGCTGCATTCATACCCGGCGCATCGCCGCCGCTTGTCAGTACACCAATCGTTTTAACCTCTTTTGCCATCGCTTATTCCTCCGTCCTAAGGCTTTCCGCTTCACATCCCCAACCGTGAACCAGCCGTTTTATTTTCGAATCTTTTGACCCTTCTGATACCAAATTGTTCTGCACTGCGTGCTACCACAATTTTCAAACAATTTTATTGTAATTCATTTTATAGGTCATTTCAAGATTTTTTATGATATTTTTTTAACATGTCGCCAAAGCGTGTTACTGTTCACACATACGTGCCCAGTTACCAAAGCTTTCAATGTCCAATGCAAATTTTAACACTTATGAAGAAATCTTCCCCAGCGGCTTCTCCACCACCTTGACGTTCTTCTCGCCCAGCATCTCGCTGAGCGTCGTCACCAGCGCCTCGCCTGCCCGCACATTCCAGTTGCGCGGCAGAACCTTTTTCGCGCGCTCACGTCCCAGGTAAATGATCACGGTGTCATTTCCATCACTTGTTTTCAGGAGGTCGAGAAGTTCTTTCTCTCCCGCCAGATACGCATCCTTGTCCGCATACTGAATCCACAGCTCGCGCGGCACCTGCGAAAATGGGATAATCTGCTCGCAGATCAGTTTTCCGGCCGGCTCATCGCCGACCGATGCGCGCCCGCGGATAAAGACTTTTTCATCCTTGATCAGCATATCGCGCCGTTTTTCATAATCCTTCGGGAATACCAGCACTTCCACACTTCCCGCCAGATCTTCCACCGTCAGGAACGCCATCATTTTGTTATTCCGGGTCGTCTTAACCGTTTTCTCGGTAATCATTCCGCCGATCGTCACATACGCGCCGTCGTGAACCACCGCCGAACCGGTCTCCTCATCCACAACGAAATCAGAGCTCTTCGCCGTCACATTTTTCTCCCAGGTGCCGATATATTCCTCCAGCGGATGCCCGCTGACGTAGACGCCCAGCATTTCTTTCTCGTATGCCAGATATTCTTCCCTCGAATACTCTCCGACATTCGGAAATGTGATCTGAAAACTCTTCTTGTCCTCTTCCGCCGCAAAATCAAAGAGCGACATCTGCCCTTCCATCGTATTTTTCTTCTCTTTATTCTTCTGATCGACCATCGAGCCGCAGACCATACATTTCTGCTTGCGGGTTCCCGGCAGCCCGTCCATCGCACCGGATTTGATAAAGCTTTCCAATGTGCGCTTATTGACCTCCCTGCCCGACATCCGGTCAATGAAATCTTCCAGCGAGCGGAATTTTCCATGTTCGGTCCGCTCCCGCACGATCTCATCCACCACCGACTGACCGATACTCTTGATCGCCGATAAACCATAGCGGATCGCGCCGTCCGAAACGGAGAAGCCGCCCTCGCCCTCATTGATATCCGGCGGCATGATCTTCATACCCATCTGACGGCAGCTCATGATATATTCCGATACCTTCGTAACATTATCCTTGACCGAGGTCATCAGCGCCGCCATGAATTCGACCGGATGGTAATATTTCAGATATGCCGTCTGGTAGGAGACAACCGCATACGCCGCCGCGTGCGACTTGTTGAAGGCGTATTTCGCAAAATCGATCATCTCATCGTAAATATGGTTCGCCGTCTTCTCGTCGATCCCATTCGCAATACAGCCCTTTACGCCCTCTTGTGCATTGCCGTAGACGAAATTCTGGCGTTCTTTCTCCATGACTGCCGCTTTTTTCTTTGCCATCGCACGGCGCACCAGGTCGCTTCGTCCCCAGGTATAACCAGCCAGATCGCGCACGATCTGCATAACCTGCTCCTGATAGACGATACAGCCATAGGTCGGCGCCAGAATCGGTTCTAACTGCGGGCACTCATAGGCAATCGAAGCCTTGTCATTTTTGCCTTTCAGATAACGTGGAATGAAATCCATCGGACCCGGACGATACAGGGAAATACCGGCGATCAGATCCTCCAGGTTTTCCGGCTTTAACTCTTTCATGAATCCTTTCATGCCGGAACTCTCCAGCTGGAACACACCGTCATTTTTGCCGGTTCCAATCGAATCCAGCACCTTTTTATCGTTGTAATCGATCTTATCTATATCGAGCGGTTTTCCGGTCGTTTTCTCCACCAGGCGAACCGCATTCTGGATAACCGTCAGGGTTCTAAGACCCAGGAAATCCATTTTCAGAAGTCCCAGCTCTTCCAGCGTCGTCATCGTAAACTGGGTCGTGATCGAACCGTCAGATGCCCTGGACAACGGCACATACTCATCGACCGCCGCACGGCTGATGACAACGCCCGCCGCATGCATGGAGGTATGTCTCGGCAGCCCCTCCAGACGTTTACTCATGTCGATCAGATATTTGACCGAATCATCCGACTCATACGCCTCGCGCAGATCCGGACTGGCTTTGAGCGCCTTGTCTAGCGTCATGCCGAGATCACCCGGAATCATTTTTGCGATCGCATCACACTGTGCATACGGCATATCGAGCGCGCGCCCCACGTCGCGGACGACACCCTTTGCCGCCAGCGTACCGAAGGTAACAATCTGCACGACGCGGTCTTTTCCGTATTTCCGCACGACATAGTCGATAACCTCCTGACGCCGTTCGAAACAGAAATCGACGTCGATATCAGGCATGGAAACTCGTTCCGGGTTCAGGAAACGCTCGAAAATCAGCTGATAGCGGATCGGGTCGATGTCCGTGATCTCCAGACTGTACGCGACGATACTGCCCGCCGCCGAACCTCGTCCCGGACCGACCATGATACCGTTTGATTTTGCAAAATGGATAAAATCCCACACAATCAGGAAATAATCGACATATCCCATCGAATGGATAACGTCCAGCTCATACCTCAGGCGCTCCCGCAGCGTCCCATCGTCGTTCGGGTAGCGCTTGTGAAAGCCCTCCTCGCAGAGCTTCTGCAGATATTCCCAGGACGTATATCCGTCCGGGACATCATACTGCGGCAGCTTCGTCACGCCAAACTCGATCTCGACATTGCACCTCTCGGCGATCTTGTGCGTGTTGTCAAGTGCTTCCTGGGCATACGGAAACAGCGCACGCATCTCCTCCTCGGATTTGACATAGAACTGCCCGCCCTCATAGCGCATCCGGTTCTCGTCCGTGACTTTTTTGCCCGTCTGGATACAGAGCAAAATATCGTGCGATTCCACATCTTCTTTATAAATATAGTGGCAGTCGTTCGTCGCCACCAGCGGAATCTGCAGTTCCTGGCTCATCCGCATCAAGCCCTGGTTAACCGTCCGCTGCGCCGGGATGCCGTGATCCTGCAATTCCAGAAAGAAATTGTCCGGTCCAAAGATATCGCGGTATTTCTGCGCCGACTTGCACGCTTCCTCATACATGCCTCTCGACAAATACCTCGGGATCTCGCCCGCCAGACACGCGCTGAGTGCAATAATGCCTTCATGGTAGGTTCTCAGCACCTCGTCATCCACACGCGGTTTATAATAAAAGCCCTCGACAAAGCCCTTGGAGACGATCTTCATCAGATTCTGATAGCCGGTATTATTTTCCGCCAGCAGAATCATATGATAATAGCGATCCTCGCCGCTTCCCGCCTCCCGGTCAAAACGCGATCCGGGCGCCACATAGATCTCACAGCCGATGATCGGCTTGATCCCATTTTCCCTGGCTGCCCGGTAAAAATCGATCACGCCGTACATGACGCCGTGGTCAGTAATCGCCAGACTGTCCATCCCCAGCTCCTTCGCCCGGGCGGTCAGTTCTTTTATTTTACTCGATGCGTCAAGCAGACTGTACTCTGTATGCACATGCAGATGTGTAAATGCCACCTTTTTCCTCCCATTCAGATCTTTTAAGGGACTGCCGTTTCCCGCGAAACGACACCCCCTCATCTATCAAAGCTCTTGTTTTGTGTAACTGTTACGTTCCCTGTCTCTTTCCGAAAACCGGTCAGAAATCTGGATTTCTACTGATTGCTCAGATATTTCTCAATTCCCTCGATCGCACTCTCCTCGTCGCTGCCATCAGCCGTTACCTTTACGTGCGCGCCCTCTGCCAGTCCCAGCGTCATCATGCCCATGATGCTCTTTGCATTGACGCGTTTTTCTTCACTTTCCACATAGATGCTGCTCTCATACTGGCTTGCCACCTGCACCAGCATCGCCGCCGGACGTGCCTCCAGACCTGAACTCAAACCAATTCTGATTTCCTTACTTGTCATAATATCCTCCTCATCGAGCCCCGCTCGAAAAAAACGGCAAAATCCGCTGCCACTACTGTATCGCACGGAATTTTCCATCCAGGAAATTCCTGCCTGTGAACAATAACCTAACTTTACTCGCCCCGCTCTTCGCGGAGGCTTTCAGCCACTGCACTTATCTTTCTGAGCCTGTGATTGACTCCCGATTTTCCAACCGGATGGCTCAGATTCTCCCCCAATTCCTTCAAGGTTGCATCCGGCATCTCCAGACGAACCTGTGCTACCTCTGAAAGAAGCTCCGGCAAGTAATCCAGCCCGACCGTATCACGGATGTATGTGATATCCGCAAGCTGCTTGACTGCCGCCGAAACAGTCTTATTGATATTGGCAGTCTCGCAGTTGACCTGACGGTTGACGCTGTTTCGCATTTCTTTCAGGATCCGGATATTTTCCAGCTCCATCAATGCCACATGCGCTTCCATCAGCCCCAGAAGTTCCACAATCTGACTGCCTTCTTTTATATATACCACATAATACTTCTTTCTGACAACTATTTTCGCATCGATGTCGAATGTCAGAATCACATTCTGAAGCTGCACCGCCTTTTCAAGCGACGCGCATACGATCTCAAAATGATAAAATTTCTCCGGATCGCTTAAGGATCCGGCTGCCAGAAAAGCGCCCCGGATAAATGCCTTCTTGCAGCACGCATTCTGAATCACCAGATTCCGCACCACCGAAAGGTTTTCCCCAACATTTCCCTGCGCATCCACCATCTTGACCGCCTCCAGCACCCGGAGTGCATTTTCGTGATCGCGCACCAGAAGCGTATAAGAACGGCTCTTTTTTAAAAATGCATTGCGCCGGATCGAAATGTCCGCCTTAATATTAAATGTATTTTTCAATAATGTAAAGTATTTTCGTGCAACCGCTACGTTTTCCGTGTGGATCCGTATGCTGAAATGATCCTCTTCATCGATATGAATCTTGCCGCAAAGGCTCAAAATCGCCGCCAGCTCTGCAATCTGGCAGTGCCTCGCCTTGCTCAGCTGATGCGACAGCTCTTCCTTTACCCGGGCTGAAAATGACAAAGTCCTCTACCTCCGTTTACCCTTTTGTCCGGTTATCCATCTCTATGTCCCGATGTTCCAGTTTAAGCCCTATTTCCGAGTGCTCCTTGAGGCGCTCATAGAGCCGGTTCGCCACCGTAACCGAACGGTGCTTTCCACCGGTACATCCGACGGCTATGACAAGCTGATTCTTTCCTTCTTTTACATAGTACGGAAACAGGAAGTCAATCATGTCATAGAGTTTATCCAAAAATACGTCTGCCGTCCCGCCGCGGCGCACAAAGTCCTGCACCGCCTTCTCATTGCCGGTATGGCTTCTTAAATTCTCATCATAATAAGGATTCGGCAGAAAACGGACGTCAAACACGAGATCCGCGTCCGACGGAATCCCATATTTAAAGCCAAAACTTAAGATCGTCACAAAGAGGCTGGAAAAGCGCTCGCGCCCCATGAAAATCCGTTCCAGTTCCGCCTTGAGCTCCCGCGTCAGAAGCGTGCTGGTGTCCAGAATATAGTCCGCCCGCTTTTTCAGGAAATCGAGTTTCAGGCGCTCTTTCGCAATACCGCGGTCCAGCCGCTCTTTTCCTGCCAGCGGATGGGAACGGCGCGTTTCCTTATATCGCTTGATCAGCACCTCATCGCTGGCATCCAGAAACAGGATCTCATACGGGAACTGGATGTTATTCCAATCATTCAGCGTTCCCTCCAGCTGTGCCAGCTCGTCGCCGCTGCGGACATCGATTCCCAACGCTGCACAGCTTACCTCCCCGCTGCTGCTCTGCACCAGCTCCGCAAATTTTCCTACCAGCGGGATCGGGAGATTGTCAACACAGTAAAATCCCATGTCCTCCAGCATTTTCAGTGCCGCCGTCTTTCCGGCTCCCGACATACCGGTTACGATCACAAGCCGCATATTGTTCCTCCCTTTTCCATACTCTATATATCTTAATATCTTAAAAGCCCAGCATCTTTACTTCCGTCTCCAGTTTCACCCCAAACTGCTCATACACGCGCTTCTGCACCGTCCCACACAGCCCCGCGATGTCCGAAGCCGTCGCATGGTCGCGGTTGATAACGAAACCACAGTGTTTCTCCGACACCTGTGCGCCGCCCTCCTGATAGCCGCGAAGTCCGGCATCTTCGATCAATTTTCCGGCGAAATAGCCCTCAGGGCGCTTAAAGGTGCTTCCGGCACTGGGATATTCCAGCGGCTGTTTTTCCCGCCGTTTGGCTGCCAGTTCATCCATCCGCACCCGGATCACTTCCGGATCACCTTTCTCCAGACGGATCCGCGCCGATAAAACGATATATCCGCGCTCCGGGATGCAGCTGTGACGATAACCCAGATCCAGTTCTTCCGTTTTAAGCTCTTTTACCTTGCCGTCCGGCGTCATCACGCGCACAGATTCCAGCACATCCTTTAATTCTCCGCCGTAAGCGCCCGCATTCATGACCGCCGCGCCGCCCACAGTTCCAGGAATCCCGGCTGCAAACTCAAATCCGGTCATTCCATCCTTCTGCGCCTCCCTGGCGGCACGCGAAAGCAGCACACCGGCGCCCAGCTCATAGACGCCCGGATAGCCCTCCGGACGGACCACCTCTGTAAACTGGCTTCCCAGAAGGATCATCACGCCCGGATAGCCCGCATCACTGACAAGCAGATTGCTTCCATTTCCTAATATGTAATACGCTTTCTCTGCCTCCCGGCAAGCCGCCAGCACTGCCGCCAGCTCTTTTTCGCCCTCCGGGGTCACAAAATAGCGGGCTGGTCCACCAGCCCGAAAGGTCGTATGTGCGCTCATCGGCTCCTGCTCCCGCACGGAAGCAGCGCCGATGGCATCACAAAGTTTCTGATAAAAATTAGACATATCTATTTTCCTTTATTCATTTCATAACGGCTCCATCCCTTGCAAGTCAGGATTTCCGCACTAAATCACACGAATCAGACTGCGTGAAGCGTTCCATCAATCTCTTCTTGCCAGGTTCGCCTGTACCCGCTTGTACAGTTCTTTCGCCGCATTATATCCCATCTTCTTGGTACGATAGTTGACTGCCGCCGACTCTACGATGATTGCCAGGTTACGTCCCGGACGGATCGGGATTGAATGGCATACAATCTTGTTGCCAAGGAACTCGGTATACTGATCTTCCATGCCAAGGCGGTCATACTCCTTGTCCTTATCCCACTCCTCCAGCTTGATTACCATGTCAATCGACTGTGTATCCTTTACGCTCTCTACACCGAACAGCGTCTTGACATCGATAATGCCAATACCGCGAAGCTCGATGAAATGACGGGTAATATCCGGTGCCGAACCGATCAGGGTTTCATCGCTGACGCGGCGGATCTCGACCACATCATCGCTGACGAGACGGTGACCGCGCTTAATCAGTTCCAGCGCTGCCTCACTCTTGCCGATACCGCTCTCGCCCATAATCAGGACACCCTCGCCAAATACATCGACCAGTACGCCGTGAATGCTGATCATCGGCGCCATCTTGACGTTCAGCCAGCGGATGATCTCCGCCATCAGATCCGAAGTCGTCTTCTCCGATACCATGCACGGAACCCCATAATGGTTACACAGCTCCAGCACTTCCTCCTCCGGTGCCATGCCGCGGCTATATACCAGACATGGTATACCCGAAGACAGCAGTTTGTCAAACATTTCCCGGCGGCGCTGAGGAGTCAGGGTCGAGATGTACGCATTTTCCACATAACCGATGATCTGCACACGGTCCTTGTCAAAATGGTCGAAAAATCCAGTCAGCTGCAATGCCGGACGGTTCACATCCGCATGCACCAGCATAACATTGTCCGTCTCCAGCTCCGGCGTCATATTGCGAAGCCCCATCTTATCGATCAGTTCTGTTATCGTCACTCCACCCATACTTTTGTCTCCTTTTATTTTTACTATTGTCTACATCCTATCACATCTTCCCCTGCTTGTCATCACGGAAAAATATATAGACTGCCTCGGCAGCTGCCCGGTTCATCTGTGGCGCAGCTTCCAGCTCCTCCACGCTCGCCTCCCGGACTGCTTCGATCGTCTTGAACGTCCGCATCAGAGACTTACGGCGCGCTGGTCCGATGCCCTTGATATCATCCAGCACGGAGCGCACCTGCTCCTTGCCCCGGAGACTCCGGTGGTACTCGATCGCGAACCGGTGCGCCTCGTCCTGAATCCGGGTGATCAGCTGAAATCCTTCCGAATGGCGATCGATTGGAATTTCCACATTCTGATAATATAATCCCCTCGTCCGGTGGTTATCATCCTTTACCATGCCACAGACCGGGATTTCCAGCTGAAGCTCTCTTAATACCTCCAGCGCGATATTAACCTGTCCGCGTCCGCCATCCATCATCAGCAGATCTGGAAAACGCGTAAAACTTCCCATCGCCAGATCGCCGCCCTCGGCTTGCAGTTTCTTCGTCTCCTCCAGGCCATGGGAAAACCGCCGCAGCAGCACCTCGCGCATTGAAGCGTAATCGTTCGGTCCCTGCACCGTCCGGATGCGGAATTTGCGGTAATCATTGCGTTTCGGACGTCCATTTTCGTAGACAATCATCGAACCGACCGACTCAAAACCGCTGATATTGGAAATATCGTAGGCTTCTACCCGCTTGATTCCCGAAAGTCCGATCCACGATCCAATCTGGTTCATCGCCCCGATCGTCCGAAGTTCCTCGCGCTTGATCTTCTCCTTATCCTGGGAGAGCACCATCTTCGCATTCTTCTCCGCCAGCTCGACCAGCCGCTCTTTCTCGCCCATCTTTGGCACGACAAAGCGCACCTTCTGTCCCCGGCGCGCCGTCAGGAAGCTGGCGATAACCTCCGCGTCCTCTAACTCCTCCTGCACCCAGATCTCATGCGGCACAAACGGCGTTCCCGCGTAAAACTGTTTGACGAAGCTGTTTAAGATTTCTGCCTTGCTCTCCGAGCCGGTCAGATTCATATGGAAATGTTCCCGCCCAATAAGCTTGCCATCGCGCACGAAGAACACCTGCACAACCGCATCGCGCTCATCCTTCGCCATCGCGATAATATCCCGATCTTCCATGCTCTGGCTCGTAATCTTCTGCTTCTGCGCCACCTTTCTGACACTGTCAAGCAGATCCCGGTACTCAATCGCCTTCTCAAACTCCATCGTCTCGGACGCCGTCCTCATCTTTTCTTCCAGATATTTCATGACCGGCTCATACTGTCCATTTAAAAACCCGACCGCCTGCTTCACCGATTTCTGATAATCTGCCTGTGAAATATACCCCTGACATGGCGCGTCGCACTGGTGAATATGGTAATAGAGGCACGGACGATCCTTTCCCATATCCTGCGGCAGCTTCCGGCTGCACGCCCGGATCCGGTATATCTTCCGAATCAGCTCGATTGTGTCTTTGACTGCCCCCGCGCTCGTAAAAGGACCAAAATACTTATTTTTATCCTTTTTCATCTGGCGTGAAAACAAGATCCGCGGGTACTCCTCCGAAGCCGTCACCTTGATGTACGGGTACGTCTTGTCATCCTTGAGCATCGTATTATAGCGTGGGCGGTGCTCTTTGATCAGGTTGCACTCCAGCACCAGCGCTTCCAGCTCCGAATCCGTCACGATGTACTCAAAACGTGCTATCTTCGAGACCATCTGCTTGATCTTCGCCGTCTTATCCCGGCTGCTCTGGAAATATTGGCGGACTCGGTTTTTTAGGCTGATCGCCTTGCCGACATAGATGATCGCGTCCTTCGCATCGTGCATAATATAAACACCCGGCTGCCCCGGCAGTTTTTTCAGTTCTTCTTCTATTTGAAACATCTCAAACCATCCTGTTTTGTAATCTGCTGCCACCACGTTTTCTTACGGCACTTTCGGTTCCAAAAGTGCCTACCCGTGAACAGTTACCCAGACTCTTCTGCCAGACAGCCGCTCACTTTCCATACCGCAGGCGCGGTGCATCGTACCTCTGCTGCATCCGGATGCACTGACGGATCGCGTCCAGCTCTTCCTCCACGCTTCCACCGACCGGATTCATATCCAGACAGAAGCAGAGACTGTCGAGATCCCGCTTGTCCACCTTGCCGCTCATTCTCTGGAGCACTTCCAGCCTGCCCTCGGTCGTTTCCTGATCCAGAAATTCTGCCACAAGCGGATGCAGCTCCGGTTCCTCCTGCGGTATGTCCCAGGAATGAGTGGCTGCGTCAGACATTTTCGAACGGCGTACACCTTCATTTACGACATGAGTCGTTCTGGTTGTCCTTATTTCCTGCTGTTTCGAATTTTCCCACGGACCCGCCGCAATCCGCTCAAACCGGTATCTCTGCGCTGCCTCCGGATATTTTACCCGATCTACCTCTTCCATAAACATAGAAAGCGGTCTAACCCAGACGCCATATTCTCCATAGAGCGCCTGATAGACAACCATCTTTTCCCCCGTTTCCGAGTGGGTCGCCACCGCCAGAATCTGATATTCTTTATTTTTAAAATGCCGGTACCGCTCGCCCGGCTTTGGAATTTCCCGCATGAATGCTGATACCTCCTTAAAACATCTCGCTACGTGTTCACATTATATCACGATTCGCCGTTCGCCTTAAATCTGCAAGCAGCTTTCTGGCTCACTTGCGCTCATTATATCATAAGAACGTATTCTCACCCGTCCACTCACGAACCCGCGCTATCGCGCTCCACCGCCCTGCTTCGCATGGCTGTTCGTTCGTTAATGGCGCAAGAAAAGAATATGTCTGCTTCGCAGCCGCATTCTTTTCTTCTGCGCTCATTATATCACATTTTGTATGCCCTTTTCTGTTTTTTATCAATTTACATCCAGATTTTCTTTCCTCCATCCCCATCGCCTGTACACAAAAATTTTCGCCAGAAAATATTACATTTCCGAAAACCAAATCCGTCATTTTTCCGATTTTAAATTTTTTTTATTTTCCCTCTACTCAAATAGACTTTTTTGTAGGATAATAGAACTAATTGTGATTCTTTGCGGTCTGCTGTGCTGCGTTCATTTCACACAAAGAGCATCGACATAAACAACTGCGAATGGCAGTCTGTGCCAGACATGGACTGTGACCTGGCGGCGCAATCATCCATACAAACATATGATTTTCATCCCACCAGATGGAAACCGGCATCTGCCCCCACCGCGATACCGGTATTCTGTGCGGGACGAAACTAAGAACGGAGGATTAGATGAAAATCGGTTTTGACAACAACAAATACCTGAAAATGCAGTCGGAACATATCCGTGAGCGTATCAACCAGTTCGGTGATAAGCTCTACCTCGAATTTGGCGGAAAACTGTTCGATGACTACCACGCATCCCGGGTTCTTCCGGGCTTTGCACCTGACAGCAAGCTGCGGATGCTTCTGCAGTTAGCGGATCAGGCGGAAATCGTCATCGTCATCAGTGCTGCGGATATCGAGAAAAACAAAGTACGTTCCGACCTCGGCATTACTTACGACGTAGACGTACTCCGTCTGATTCAATCCTTTACCGACAAGGGACTCTATGTTGGAAGCGTTGTAATCACCCACTATTCCGGGCAGAACACTGCGGATGTCTTCAAACACAAGCTCGAATCCATGGGCATCAAGGTTTACCGCCACTACACCATCGACGGTTATCCGGGCAATGTTCCGCTGATCGTCAGCGATGAAGGTTATGGTAAAAATGATTACATTGAAACCAAACGTCCACTCGTTGTTGTCACCGCGCCGGGACCGGGAAGCGGAAAAATGGCAACCTGCCTTTCCCAGCTCTACCACGAGAACAAACGCGGCGTCAAGGCTGGATATGCCAAATTTGAGACCTTCCCGATCTGGAATATCCCGTTAAAGCACCCGGTCAACCTGGCATACGAGGCAGCGACCGCTGACTTAAACGATGTCAACATGATCGATCCGTTCCATCTGGAGGCTTATGGTGTAACAACGGTCAACTACAACCGTGACATCGAGATTTTCCCGGTTCTGAGCGCTATTTTCGAGGGAATCTACGGCGAGAACCCGTACAAATCCCCGACTGATATGGGCGTCAACATGGCAGGAAACTGCATCATTGACGACGAAGCCTGCTGCGAAGCATCCCGTCAGGAAATCCTGCGCCGCTACTATCAGGCATTAAACCGCGTTGTCAAAGAGGATGTCGGCAAAGAGGAAGTTTATAAGATCGAACTTCTGATGAAGCAGGCAAAACTGACCACCGATATGCGCAAGGTTGTTCCGGCTGCCCTGAAACGCGCCGAAGAAACCGGTGCTCCGGCTGCTGCCATCGAACTTCCGGACGGAACCATCGCTACCGGAAAGACAACCAACCTGCTCGGCGCTTCCGCTGCCCTGCTTCTGAATGCTGTCAAGGTACTTGGCAATATTCCGCACGATGAGCACCTGATCTCCCCGATCGCGATCGAGCCGATCCAGAAGCTGAAAGTCGAGTACCTCGGAAGCCGCAACCCACGTCTCCACACCGATGAAGTTCTGATCGCGCTGTCCATGTGCGCCGCTACCAACAAACACGCACAGATCGCCCTGGAACAGCTCGAAAAACTGCGCGGCTGCCAGGTTCACACCTCCGTCATGCTGTCGGAGGTTGATATCAAGACCTTCAAACGTCTCGGCATCGAACTGACCTCCGAGCCGGTATATGAGCATAACCGCCTGTACCAATAATTGATATAATCCTATATAAATAACGGCTGTATCTCAGCAAAACAGAACTCATAGATTTTTCGTAACTGTTCAGTGCCTTCACAGTCACGCGCAAAAATCCATTAAAAATTGCCTACGGCAATGGGATTTTTGCCTGCTAGCCCATGTTTTCGTACGGTCAGCGCAGTAAATGCGCAGACCTACTGAACAGTTACGATTTTTCAATATATGAATTCACATTGCTGAAATACAGCCGTTCTATTTACTGTATAAATATTTCTTTTATGCTATACATCACTTTTATTTCCGGTCGAACGAGCTTCCACCGCGCATCTCATCCTCATTTGGACTCTCTGATGCTACAGCTTCTGCCGATTCCGGTGTTTCATCTGCCGGTGCTTCATCCGCCGGTTTTCCTTCCAGCTTCTGCTGGTTCTGTGAGTTTTCCGCGTTCGTTTCCTCCGCAGTCTTTACCGGCTGCACCTCATCGCCTGTCTTCTCAGCCTCCGGCATCTCAATCCGGTCCTCGCCTTCCTGTTTCTTTTCCTCCAGCTCCGGAATTCCCTTTACCTCATGGAAAATCTTCATGAACTCTTTACCGGTGATCGTCTCTTTCTCAATCAGGAACGCCGCAATCTTATCAAGCGCCTCGCGGTTTTCACTCAGCAGGCGTTTTGCCTCCTCATAAGAAACCTTCAGAATATGCATGACTTCCTTGTCAATCTCTGCCGCCGTCATATCACTGCAATTCAGGACTGTTCTCCCGTTCAGGTACTGATTTTCCTGGCTTTCCAGTCCCATCAGACCAAACTTCTTGGACATACCGTACTGGGTTACCATCGCACGCGCGATCCGGGTTGCTTTTTCAATATCATTTGACGCACCTGTCGTTACCGTATCAAAAACGATCTCCTCAGCCGCACGTCCGCCTAAAAATCCGACCAGCATCGCGCGGATTTCCTTCTCAGTATTTAAGTACTTCTCTTCCTCCGGCACCTGCATGACATAGCCAAGCGCACCCATGGTACGCGGCACAATCGTGATCTTCTGTACCGGCTCCGAGTCCTTCTGCAGGGCGCTGACCAGCGCATGACCCACCTCATGATACGAAACAATCTGGCGCTCTTCCTGGCTCAGGATGCGGTCTTTCTTCTCTTTGCCAACCAGAACCAGCTCAACTGCCTCAAATAAATCCTTCTGGGAAACGGCTTTCCTGCCATTCTTAACGGCTGTGATCGCCGCCTCGTTCATCATATTGGCAAGATCCGCACCTACAGCGCCAGATGTAGCCAGCGCGATCTCCTCGAAATCAACCGTCTCATCCAGTTTTACATCCTTGGAATGTACCTTTAAAATCTGCACACGCCCCTTTAAATCCGGCTTATCCACGATAATCCGGCGGTCAAAACGTCCCGGACGAAGCAGCGCCGGATCCAGAATCTCCGGGCGGTTCGTCGCCGCCATGACTAAAAGACCCTTGGAGGAATCAAATCCATCCATCTCCGAAAGGAGCTGGTTTAACGTCTGCTCACGTTCATCGTTGCCGCCCAGACGGGAATCACGGCTTTTACCGATCGCATCCACCTCATCGATGAAAATGATACACGGAGCCGACTGCTGCGCCTGCTTGAACAGGTCACGCACACGGGATGCGCCGACGCCGACAAACATTTCCACAAAATCTGAACCGGACAGAGAGAAAAACGGAACCTTCGCCTCTCCAGCTACTGCCTTGGCAAGAAGTGTTTTACCGGTTCCTGGCGGTCCGACTAACAGCGCACCCTTTGGCAGTTTCGCACCAATCTTCGTATATTTTCCCGGGTTATGCAGGAAATCAACAATCTCCGTCAGAGACTCCTTCGCCTCATCCTCGCCTGCCACATCCTTGAACGTAACGCCGGTCTCTTTCTGTACATATACTTTGGCATTGCTCTTGCCGACACCCATTATGCCGCCTCCGCCGCCCATGCGCTTCATCATCATATTGAAAATGACGAACATCGCTGCAATCGGAAGCACCCACTCAAGCAGAAGCATGATAATACTGCCTGTCGCATCCACTTCTGCCTGTTCATAGGTCGTAACACCAGCTTCATCCAGCTTCTTCTCCAAATCTGGATCGTTGATCGGAATCGTGTAGTACTCCATTCCTACCAGATTTCCGTATTTTCCCTGGCTGCCGCCATATTTCTTCGAATCTTCCTTCGGCGTGATCTGAATCTTTCCATTGCCAATCACAACCGATTCTACCTCGTGATCCTTAAGCATCTGATTAAACTCGCTGTACGGCATCTTGTGCGTGCGGCTGCCCTGCCAGAGGTTGTGCATCATCGCCACGCAGAGAAGCGTAAACAGCATCGTCATGATCAGCACTGCATAATTCTGACCGCGGGGATTTTTTCCATTTTTATTCTGGTTTCCCTTATTATCCATACACTTTCTCCATTCTGTGTCACTGTACATCCGGAATCTGCCACATCAGGTTACTAAAAAGCCCTCTAAATCTGCCGCATCTGCTTCTCATCCGGCTTCATGCCCGCTTTTCTTCCCCGTCAGCGCGCAAATTTCTGCGTACTCTTATCCATTATAGTGGCAGATTGCCTATAAATCAAGAAGTGAAAATATTAAAAACTTGTGAACTCCTTATAAAATATAGGTGTTTTCTCTGCATATATGAAATGCCATCAAAACTATCCGCTGTGTATCTCTTCCCGATACAGTTACCTCGTCACAGTTATTCGAAAAATTGCTTTTTAAAAAGTCCCTATTTACATTTGTGTGTCTGATGTATCAACAGTATAATGATACATTTCACGAATTGCGTATGCAATTAGAAAATCAAGTAGTCCAAATTCCATAAAATGAAATTTTAGGGCAAATTACAGACATTGGCTTGGCTGTAGTATTTTTAAACAACGTGTGTTAGACTACTGTTATACAAATCGGGATTGACCGAACTCTTTGAGAAAAATAGGAGGAAGCAGCTTTTTATGTTGTACTTAAAATCAGCTAATTTGGAAGATATTGAAAAGGAATACGAATTTATTACTAATACCCCTTCCAATGAAAATGGATTTACGAATTTTGCGTCTGGATGTTCAAGAAAGGAATTTGAAATAAAAATATTACCTGGTTATATTAATGCTGAAAAGGGAATTGATCTGGCTGATGGATGGGTTCCAGAAACGGATTTTTTCTTATGGGATGATGAGAAAATAGTAGGATTATTTCGCGTGCGTCATTACCTTACTCCTGCACTTGCAAACGGAGGAGGCCATATAGGATATGGAATAAAGAAAGAATTCAGAGGCAAGGGATACGCCTCGGAAGGGTTGAGATTGACAATCGAAAAAGCCTGGCACATTATTAAAGAAGACGAAATATATATGTCTGTTCATAGGGATAATATGGCATCTTTGCGTGTGCAGGTTAAAAATGGGGCCTATATTCATCACCAAGATGAAAAAGAGTTTTATACCAGAATAAAACGATAAATTCCCGTTTATTGGGAAGTCACAGAGAACGAAAAATCGGAATTTGGAGGTGATTTAAATGGAAAACAAAATTGTAGGTGCTATTTTCTGTTTCATGTCAGCAGTTTTAATTTCTGCACGATATATTTCTGCTGCGATATTTATGAGTGGAGTAGCTTCGTGGAATGCCACTTTATTTGCAGCAGGTCTTGAATATGTAGGTCCTTTTTTAGCAATAGCGGCTGGTATTGCGTTTATTATTGGAATCCTGTTTCTGGGATATGGGCTGTATCAGGATATTAAAAAGATAAAGAAGTAGAACAATTCCAGTTTGTCAATTACAGGTGACATTGAAAGAGTCAGCCCATTCAAGGTGCTGGCTCTTTCAAAAATTCCATTCTAATAAATTGCATGATAACTTAGAGTAAAAATGAATACCCATTAGCCGGAAATGAATAGAAAACGAATAAAAGTGTGGTGTTTCGTATAATTATGAGTTAGTATGCATCAGACACACTTTTGTAAAAAGGGAGTTTCAAAAAAACATTCTATCATTTTTGATCTATGATATAATGTGAACACTTGACGAGGTATTTTCGAGTCTAGTGAGAACATATACCTGACCACTTAATGAGGTGTTTCACGAATTTAGTGGTCATGGTATAATAAGCGCAGAAGAAAAGAATGCGGCTGTAAAGCAGACATATTCTTTTCTTGCGCCATTAACGAACGAACCGCCCTGCGAAGCAGGGCGGTAGAGCGCGATAGCGCGGGTTCGTGAGTATCATGTCCATGTACCAAATGAAGCCAGATCAAAGTCGAAAATTGATTTCGTATTTATTATAATTGACAACAATAATCCGCAAAAAGGAGATTCCACCATGCCATCCCACATCATCCACCCAATCCCACCTGTTTTTGACGCCGACTCCCGCATCCTAATCCTCGGTTCCTTTCCGTCGGTCAAATCCCGAGAAAGCTGTTTTTTCTACGGGCACCCGCAGAATCGTTTCTGGAAGCTCTTAGCGCGCCTGCGAAAGGAAAACGTTCCATCCTCCATCGAGGAAAAGAAGGAATTTCTGCTGCGGAACCACATCGTCGTCTGGGACACCATCCATAGCTGTTCCATCGAAGGATCCAGCGACAGTTCCATCCGCGATGTTGTTCCAAACGACCTCGCCTCTATCCTGGATCACGCTTCCATCCAGGCGATTTACACAAACGGCGGGCTGTCCGGAAAAATGTACGACCGCTTCTGCCGTAAACAGACTGGCATTGAGGCAATCAAACTGCCGTCCACCAGCCCTGCCAACGCTGCCTGGAACCTCGACCGGCTGACAGATGCCTGGAAATGTATCAACCAGATCCTGGGAAAACCCGGATCTGAAACAAAAAGCACTGTTTCCGAAGGCAATGCACACGGGGCAAAAACACGCTGCATCTAAACAAATACCATCTGCACCAGAATCATATAAAATACAGTCCCTGCCGGCCAATGGCGCTTCTGTCCGATCCACTGTTCCGTAAAAATCATTACAAACAGTGCCGTCAGTGCAAAGTCCAGCCCTTTCGTATTAAATGTAATCACATTTGACACTGCTTATCTTTCTTAGTAGAATAAATACATTATAACGATCGATTTTTCGGATTCAACACAGATTTGAACTATGTAAAAAAGCTTTGAAGGAATTACCTTTACAAAAAATCTTATAAAAAAAGGAAGCAAAACCTATGAACACATATATTCCCCTCCCTAATTCAAGTGCCGGCTCACCTGTCCAGTTCTCTGAACCAGCCGCCTACTCCTACGAAAGCTGCCATTGCTGTCCGCGAAATTGTCAGATCAACCGCACAAAAAAACAGGGCTGGTGCCACAGCCCTGCCGGTATCCGGGCGGCACGCGCGGCGCTTCATCCGTGGGAGGAACCGTGTATCAGCGGTCTGCACGGAAGCGGTACCATCTTTTTTTCCGGCTGCACGCTGCGCTGCTGTTTCTGCCAGAACTACCAGATCAGCAGCGAAGGCTTTGGAAAAGATATTTCCGGAACGCGCCTGGAGGAAATTTTTCTGGAACTGCAGGCACAGGGCGCGCACAATATCAATCTGGTGACGCCGACGCAGTACCTTCCGTCGCTACTGCCCGTCTTAAAACGGGTCAAACCGCAGCTTTTCATCCCGATCGTCTACAACTGCGGCGGTTATGAGACGCTGGAGGCGGTTGATGCGCTGGCTCCCTATATCGATATCTGGCTGCCGGATTTAAAATATTACTCTTCCGAACTGTCCGCCCGCTATTCCTCCGCCCCGGACTATTTTCCGGTCGCCTCCGCAGCAGTCAAACGGATGATCAAGCACACCGGTCCGCTGGTATTGGAAGATTTCTCCGAAAATGGCCAGGCCTGCCAGCTCATGAAGCGCGGCGTGATCCTGCGGCATATGGTTCTTCCAAAACACAAAGACGATTCCATCCGCCTGCTCCACTGGATTCACGACAACCTCCCGGAGGGGCATTTTCTGGTAAGCCTTATGAGCCAGTACACCCCCTTCTACCAGAGCAGCAAATATCCGGAAATCAACCGTCGCATCACAAGCTACGAATACCAGAAAGTCGTCGATGCCGCGATTGAGCTGGGACTCACACAGGGCTTTATGCAGGAAAAAAGCAGCGCAAAAGAAGAATACACGCCGCCGTTTGAATTGCAAGGGATTTGATATTTATATAAGAAAAGCTCCTTCTTGATGCCTTTCCATGAACCAGAAAAAGGGTATCGATAAATTGACATTTTATCGATACCCTTTAAACTATCTCGTCCATTGGATGATACCTCTTTCTTTGAACTTTTCCTTTATTCAATTTTGATTCCTTTTCAACAATTTCTGAATCGTTCAATCTTATTTTTTTCTTTTTTCACTTATCTATCTCTCTTTTAAAAAACGCTTCTTTTTAATGATACTTTCTCGTCATATCACTAAACCGAATCCTGTTTCTAAATATGTATGATAGATGATTGACTGATTTTTACTTGTTGATTTTGGTTTTCCTTTGTTCAATTTTTTTATTAAAAAATTGAACCAGTTTTATGTTTTCGGTGGAATCAGCTCCCTTCTTTTTTTGTTTTATTTCTTGTTTCTTTTGATGGTTTTATTCTAATACATATGTCGCATTTTGTCAATACTAATTTTGTATTTTCTTGTTATTTTTCAGTTTTATCTTCATCACGAATGCCAGCTATTAGTTTTCGTCTCGCAGTCACGCCATCTTATCTCTTTATTTACCATCGTTCACACATTATGAGCATCATGCAAACTGTTACTGGGAACGTATGCGTGAACAGCAACAAATCCGCAACCAGAACTTCACTTTTCCCCTGTTATTTTTCTTGCCAATCTTCCCATTTTCCAGTATAATTATGATATCGGTGCATTTTGGCACCTGCTTCTTTATATGCAGGCAATTTTTTCACATCTTACTGGTTCCTGCGATTCTCATGTTCAGTTTTTTCGATGATTTCCATGACCATTTTCATACTTACGCACTCAAAAGGTAAACGCTAAAACTCTGAACTTTTTATTTATTTTTTAATCACTAAGCAATCTTTCTTCACATCTCAAACTTCATGACTGCTTCTTGATTTGATTCCTTAAAACTTATTCACACGGGGAAACTGTTTCTCATTTTGCTGAAATTCATAACCTACATGAGCAAGCGGGCATCCCCTATCTGCAATTTTATTTCAGGAGGTACTCTATGGTCTATGAAACTTTTTTGAAAACAATCCAGTCGATGGTGCAGACGCGCCTCAATAAAAAAGCCAACGTCTCCCTGCGGCGGGTTCTGAAAAATAATGGACTGATGCTCGACGGGCTGAGCTTTACGAAACCCGGCTCACGGTTATCACCGACTGTCTATCTGAACGCCTACTATAATGAAGCGGAGGAAGGGATGCCGCTCTCCATTATTACCGATCAGATCCTGATGGTGTATGAGACAAATCCAGGATTTTCGGAGGATATCTGCGAGGAACTGCGTGATTTTGATGCCGTACGCGGCCGGATTGCCTACAAATTGATCCACGCCGCTAAAAATAAGGTGCTTCTCTCCCACATCCCACATATTCCGTATCTCGATCTGGCGATCGTTTTCTATCTGATCCTCACTGACAATGAGGAGGGACAGATGACGACCCTGGTACACAGCGACCATCTTGCCCTGTGGGATATTTCTCTGGAAGAGATCGGCATACTGGCGGAAGAAAATACACCTCGCATACTGCCGTACCACATCAGCTCCATCGAATCCACCCTCAATCAGCTCGAAATGGAGGACATCGTTGAAACGGAAGCTCTTCCATCGGTCGCTCTCTACGTTCTGACAAATTCGCGCGGCATCAACGGCGCTGCCTGCATGCTCTATCCCCGCGTCTTAAAAGAGTTTGCCGAAAGCCTGGGCGAAGATCTGATTATCCTTCCGTCCAGCATCCATGAAGTGCTTCTCACTCCCAGCAGCGTCTCTCTTCCGCCGGAAGAACTCAATGAAATGGTTCAGGCGATCAATCAGTCGGATGTGCCCGCTGAAGACCGCCTGTCAGATCATATTTATTATTTTAGCAGGATTCAGGGCTGTCTCTACCTGCCGCCCAGTTCCACTACGACGCTTTATTCCGGAGCAGACGGAACAGTGAATCCACAATAAAGATGGCAACCGCCATCGCCCCCGCTATCTGGATCGTCTGGATCAGATAAAAATTGTACCATTTTGTCTGTCCCTGTATCAGAAAATAGACGCTCCGGTAGATCGATGCGCCCGGCACCGTCGGCAGGATTCCTGCCACCAGAAAGATCGTGACGGGCGCTTTTAACACGCGTGCAAATACCTGGCTCAGCAGAGCCGCTGCCAGACTGGAAAAAAATGCCGCCGCCACCTGCGAGGTTCCCACCTGCATCGATACCAGGTACGCCAGCCATCCGGCACCTCCGGTAATGCCCGCATAAACCAGATATTTCCGCGGCATATCGACCAGCAGGGAAAAACCAAAAACCGCCAGAAATGCCCCCACGCTCTGGATCATCAATTCTCTTATCATCTCTGTCATACCGATCCTCCCGCCAGCCGGACTGCCACGATCGCCAGACCGACGCCCGACGCAACCGCCAGCGCCACCACGACTGCCTCCGCCATCCGCGCGACTCCCGAACTGTAATCCCCATTCAGCGTATCGCGGATTGCCGCCGTAAATGTGACCCCAGGCACCAGCGGCATGATTGCGCTGATAATCACTACATCCAGGCTCATTCCCAGAAATGCCCCACGGCGCAGCAGATACGCCGCAACCGCCAGTGCAAACGAGCCAAGTGCATTTTGACAGAAATCATTCAGCATAAGGTTAGACGCCGCCCGCAGGACAAACGCAAGAACGACTCCCACGACAGCCGCCACCAGGCATTCGCCCGGACCGCCTCCAAACATCACCGCAAAAAATCCCGTCGTTGCCGCATAGCCAATGCATTTCTTCCAGAATCCGTATAATGTCGTATTAGCAATCCGATCCAGTCGTTCCTGCGCCTCCCCGACGGACAATTTTCCGCTGCAAAATTCCCTTGAAACATTGTTTACCTGATAGATGCGGTTCAAATTCGTTGCCCGGTTTTCCACCCTTTTTACCAAGGTAAGCGGCGGAAGTGATGCATCCGCAATCGTCGCCACGATCCCCGTCGTCACGACAAACACATCTGCCCGTGCAATCCCTGAATGCTTTAAAATACGGTGAATCGTGTCCTCCACACGGTAGACCTCCGCTCCGCTCGCCAGCATGATCTCCCCCGCCCGGACCGCCATCTCCATCAGCGCGCCATATTCCATACCAACCACCCTCTGATTTACGAATTTTCCAAATCCAGCAACATTTTCTTGACCTCTACCATACGGTCACGCAACACGACCGCTTCCTCGAAATTCAGCTCGGCTGCCGCCTGATTCATCTTCTTCGTCAGTTCCTTTACAAGTTTTTCTAATTCCTGGCGATCCATCGATTCCAGATCCTTCGTTACCTTATTCGTAACCGGTTCGGCTGCCTGCGAGATCGTGATCAGATCCCGGACAGCTTTCCTGATCGTCGTCGGCGTAATGTGATGTTCCTCATTGTACGCCTGCTGAATCGCGCGTCTTCGCTCCGTCTCCTCGATCGCCGCCCGCATCGAATCCGTGATCGAATCTGCATACATGATAACATGCCCCTCAGAATTTCGCGCTGCTCGGCCGATCGTCTGAATCAGGGACGTTTCCGAACGCAGGAATCCCTCTTTATCCGCATCCAGAATCGCCACCAGCGCAATCTCCGGGATATCCAGACCCTCACGAAGCAGGTTGATGCCGACCAGCACATCGAAGACATTCAGACGCATATCCCGGATAATCTGGGCGCGTTCCAACGTGTCAATATCCGAATGCAGATATTTGACGCGGATTCCCGCATCGCGCATATAGTCGGTCAGGTCTTCTGCCATCCGCTTTGTCAGCGTCGTAACAAGCACCTTAAACCCTCGATCCACCTCCCGGTTGACCTCCGAAATCAGATCGTCGATCTGTCCCTCGACCGGTCTCACCTCAATCGGCGGATCAAGAAGTCCCGTTGGACGGATCACCTGCTCTGCCCGCAGAAGCTCATGATCTGCCTCATACTCGCCCGGTGTTGCTGAAACGCAGAGAATCTGATCCAGTTTGCTCTCAAATTCTTCAAAATTTAACGGTCGGTTATCCAGCGCCGACGGCAGGCGGAATCCATATTCCACCAGCGTTTTCTTGCGCGACTGGTCGCCCGCGTACATACCGCGCACCTGCGGCAGCGTGATGTGCGACTCGTCCACAATCACCAGAAATTCATCCGGGAAATAATCCATCAGCGTACACGGCGGTTCTCCCGGTTTCGAACCAATCAGATGACGCGAATAATTCTCGATACCGGAACAGAAGCCTGTTTCCCGCATCATTTCCACATCAAAATTCGTCCGCTCCGCGATTCTCTGTGCCTCCAGAAGCTTATCCTCACTCTTAAAGTAAGCGACCTGCTCCTTCATTTCCTCTAAAATATTGTTTGCCGCAATCTCCATCCGCTCTTTCGGGATGACATAATGCGATGCCGGGAAAATCGCGATATGTCCTAACTGCGCCTTGATCTCGCCCGTCAGCGTGTCAATCTCTGTGATCCGGTCTACCTCATCCCCGAAAAACTCAATCCGGTACGCATCGCCGCCCGAATACGCCGGGTATACCTCCAGTACATCGCCGCGCACCCGGAACGAACCTCGCTTGAAATCCATGTCATTCCGGCTGTACTGAATGTCGATCAGCTTGTGAATGACCTCGTCGCGGTCCTTCTCCATGCCCGGGCGTAGGGAAATAACCATGTTTTTATAATCGATCGGGCTTCCCAGACCATAGATACAGGAAACCGATGCCACAATAATCACATCCTGCCGCTCCGACAGCGCCGCCGTCGCTGAATGCCGCAGCTTATCGATCTCGTCGTTGATGGAGGAATCCTTCTCGATATATGTGTCCGTGGACGGGACGTAAGCCTCCGGTTGGTAGTAGTCATAGTAGCTGACAAAGTATTCCACCGCGTTATTGGGAAAAAATTCCTTCATTTCCGAATAAAGCTGGGCTGCCAGCGTCTTATTATGTGCAATAATTAACGTCGGCTTATTCAGCTTCTGAATCACATTTGCCATCGTAAACGTCTTGCCAGAGCCCGTTACACCCAGTAATGTCTGGAACTGATTTCCTTCCTTGAAGCCCTCCACCAGCTTTTCAATCGCCTGCGGCTGGTCGCCGGTCGGGCTGTATTCTGATACCAACTCAAAATGATCCATTGCTTTCTCCTGATTTGATATAATTCACAAAAAAATCCCATTAAGTATTTCTATTATACCAAATCCACCCATGAATGTATACATAAAAGCAAAACAAATCAGTACAAACGTTCGATTTTAGATAACTGTTCACAGGTGGGAATTTTCTGAATTTTCTAAACTGAAAATTCCGTACAATGCAGTTCTGGTTGCAGATTTTGCCGCCATTCCTATTATTTGTTTACTGTATTATTTCTTTCTTCCCGCGACTACTATCAGAACGATTCCTAATACTCCCATCATCCCCGCATACCCCACAAACGGCACGCTCACGCCCTCACTGAATCTTCCCATCCATTTCAGCACAAACGGCGAACACGCCGCTCCCAGATTGCAGCCGACCAGCACGATTGATGTGGCTGTATTGATAGAAGACTGCGGAATCTGCTCGGAAATCTGGTGAAAGGAATAGGTAACCAGAACGGTATAGAAAAATCCAACGATACTGATGCCCATTCCAAGCAGCGGCAGACTGCCCGCATATGCGGTCAGAAGCATCCCCGCTCCAAGCAGCAGGCATCCAACCCCCGGCAATTTTTCCTTCCACCACATCGTCAATTTTCCAAAATAAACACCGGCAGCTATTCCCATCAGCATCATGAGCGTGAGAATAATGCTGGCTTCCGACTCCGTTCCAAGCTTCTTCTCTAAAATCAGCATCGGGACACGCAGGGAATTGGAACAGTAGATGCAGATGACAAATCCCGCAAACAGTGCATAAGCAATGGGCAGGACTTCTTTTTTCCAGCATTTTCTCTTTCCATCTGCCTCCGCTTCCAGACTTTCTTTCTCTCCCCCTGAACTCTGTGAGCCCGCACTCTGTCCCATCTCCATATTCCCCGGAACCCATACAAGATACAGAAGTACAATCACAAATCCGAGCGCGTACACCCAAAATGCCAGATTCCACCGGATCAACACCAATTTTCCAGCAACCAGCGTCATAACCGCGCTTCCCAGCACCTCCGCCGATCCGCGGTATCCGAGCAGCGTCGCTTTTTCCCTGCCTTCATAATATTCACTGAAAATGCTGATTGCTTTCGCATTAATGAGTCCAATCCCGATCCCCAGGAAAATCCTGGATGCGAACACCACCGGATATTCCTGTACAAACACCGGTACCATGCCGCTGACCGATAAAAGAAGCAGACCGCCCACAATCATTGGACGGTCTTTCATATAACGCGACAGCCATGCATTCAGCACGATCATGACAGTGATCGCAAACGACGGTGCAGAGATCAATATCTCCACCTGTGCGGTTGTATATTCACTGAAATGCTGCAGCAGCGATGGCAGCACGATCGAAACAGAATACGCCGATGTCAGTATCAATGACAGCGATAGAAGCGCTATTTTCTTCATTTGTTCTTTCATATTAATTTCTCCCCGAATGTAAGTTTTATACTAGAATTTTGGTAACTGTTCAGTGGGTCTGCGCATTTACTGCGCTGACCGTACGAAAACATGGGCCAGCAGGCAAAAATCCATGTATCGTTTCTTAAAACAATACTCCATTCCTTCTATCATAAATGAAATTCATTCAGAAAGAAACACTTAAATTATTTTTTATTCTAAGTAAGATAGATGTTTCACTGTTACTGTTCACACATGTGTTCCCAGTTCTTCGTTACCTATCCCCGCGCAAACCAGTCTTTCATGCACTGAAGCACCTGCACCAGCTCTTCTTCCTTGATAATATACGGAACCATCGCGTACAGATAATTTAAGAACGGACGGCTGAACACGCCGCGTTTGTACGCATATTCCTGATACCCTTTCAGGGCTGCCGGATCATATACCTCGACACAGACACATCCGCCCATCATGCGGACCTCCCTGATTCTCGGATCGGTAAATTCTTCCATCTCCCGACGGGTGATAGCTTCGATCTTCTGAATCTTTTCCATATAGTTCTGCGTCTCAAACAGCTCAATCGAGGCAAGCGCCGCGCTGCACGCGAGGGCATTTCCCATAAAGGTCGGTCCGTGCATCAGCGCATGTTCCGGGTTATCATCGAAAAATCCATCAAATACCTTTTTATTTGCCACAGTCGCCGCATGACCAATGTAACCGCCGGTCAATGCCTTTCCGAGGACCAGAATATCCGGAAGCACCCGATCTGCCACAAAGCGGTTTCCGGTTCTGCCAAATCCGGTTGCCACCTCATCAAAAACCAGCAGCACGCCGTACTTATCACAGAGTTCCCTTGCCTTCTCCAAAAATGAAATGTCGTACATCCGCATTCCGCCAGCACCCTGTAAAAGCGGTTCCACCAGCACGCAGTTCAACTTGTCATGATACTGTTCAAATGCTTTCTCCAGCGCCGGGATCTCAGTCGGAATGTGAACCACATACGGGCTTGCACCATACGCTTTCAGCACAAAATGGTAGTCCTCATCATCGCCTGCCTCCATCGTCTTAAAGGTATCGCCGTGGTACGCGTGTTCCAGTGCCAGAATCATCGTTCGCTTCTCATCACCGCGGTTCATATAATACTGCAGCGCCATTTTCAGCGCTACCTCAACCGCCACGCTGCCGGAATCTGAAAAAAAGCAGTAGTCCAGATCGCCCGGCAGCCAGGACGCCAGTTTTTCTGAAAGTCTGCGCGCCGGCTCATGCGTCAGCCCGCCCAGCATCACATGAGAAAATTTTTCTACCTGTGAAATAATTGCCTGATTGATCACCGGATGTTTATATCCATGAATCACACTCCACCAGGATGAAACCGAATCAATCAGCTTCTGATCCTTCGTGTAAAGATATACCCCGTTCGCATCCACGATCTCATAAGGTGCTTTCATTGTTTTTAACTGTTCATATGGATACCAGATCATTTTTCTTCTCCTTTATCTTCTGTCTTACGCATACAGCCCTTTCAGCGTCTCCGCATCCATGGAAAGCTCCGTATCCCCATCCGCCACACAGGCAACAACCGGAATGCCAGTGTAATATTCACACATTTTCCGGTTATCCTCATGAAGCAGATTTCCCGTTTCATAATGGTTGAAAATAATTCCTTTCAGGGCAATTCCCTGTTGTTTCAGATAATAGGCAGTAAGCCCCACGCCATTGATCGTCCCAAGCCCCGCATCTGCAATCAGCAGGCAGCCAAGCCCGCACGCTTTTACTACTTCTGGAAGACGGATATCCGCCTCGTCTATGCAGAGTGGACAGAGAATTCCGCCGCTTCCTTCCATCGTCACATACTCATATTTTTCACAGACTTTGTGAAAATCTTCCAGCACCCGTTCCATCTGGACCGGATTGCCCTCCAGACGGGATGCCAGATGCGGCGATACCGCCGTCTCGTACACATACGGACACATTTCCTCAAGCGGCTGCCCGATTCCCGACATTGTTTTTACCTGCAAGGCATCTCCTGGAATCAGGCTTCCATCCGCACGCCGCTCATTGCCGCTCATTGCCGCTTTATAATACGCCGCATCCGCGCCGCTCTCCCGCAGTTTTTTCACAATCAAGCCTGTCACATACGTTTTTCCAATATCCGTTCCCGTACCTGTTATAAAAATCCCCTTGCTCATCTTTTATCCAAGTCTCCCTCCCTGAATCAGCGGAATCATCCTTTTTCCTATGATGGCAGCCACAATACAGAGCACGATATCGCCCGGAACTGCCAGAACAAAGCAATATAAAAACAGCGCTCCTACGCCGATCGGCGAATTCAGATAGAAATTGCTGATCACGTAGTAATAAATCATTCCAAATGCATAGACAATAAAAAGTCCCAGAAAATTAGCTCCCAGCAGGCGCCGGTAACTCGGATGCGTCTTGGCATTGGCAATCTTACCATTCACATACGCCGCAACCGCAAATCCGATGATATATCCAAAACTCGGCTGGAAAATATATCCCGGTCCGCCGCCCTGAGTGAAAATCGGAAGTCCAATTAAACCTAATACGATATAAACCACAACCGCCAGCGCCCCGTTGACCGGACCTAAAAGCAGACCTGCCAGCATCGTAAATAAAAACTGCAATGTAAACGGAACCACCGGAACCGGTATTTTGATAAATGCTCCCACTGCAATCAATGCGACAAACATCGCGCACAAAACTAAATCCTTTGTCTTCATGTGTTTCAAACCTTTTTCCTCCTTGGGTATCTGAATGATTTCAGGCATCCGAAGCCATTCTATTCTCGCACATGTACATAAATTTCTCTCCGCACCCCCTGTTCCAACCATCTAAAACAGCAGCGGCCGTCCCAGATCCCGGGTAGTCGAAACAGATGCAGAACTGATTGCAAGCATAACATAGCCTTTTTCAATTGTCAACCTATTATTTTTATATGGTTAACAATTAGTTTTTTATCTGTTTTTTATCTGTTTTTTATCTGTTTTTTATCTCTTTTCTTTCCATAATCTTGTTTCTTATATCCCCTGATATACATACGTTTCCCGTCCGTCCACACATTCACTGCCCCTGAATCCGCCGTTCTCCAGATCTCCGTTCCCGTCTGTTCCAGACGTTCCACCGCCTCCGGTGCCGGATGCCCGTAAGTATTTCCCTCTCCATAAGAGAGCACCGTGAAAGCTGGGGAAAAGCACTCCAAAAACTCCTCTGAGGAGGAACCGTTCGAACCATGGTGTGCGGCTTTTAACAGTGTCACTTTTTCCCTCTTTTTGTCCTCTTCCACCGCCAGAATCTTTCTTTCGTCCTCCACTCCAATATCTCCTGTCAGAAGCATACGAAACTTTCCATACGTGACATCAAACACCAGTGAATGACTATTTCGCTCCTCGGCTGGCTTTTCCCCCGCCTCCGGGTACAGGCACCGAAGCGCCAGGCGTTTCGCCCGCACCGTTTCTCCCCGATGCAGATAATAGACTTCCGCACCCCGTTTTCTGGCAAGAGTTTCCAGTTTTTCATATGCCTCCTGCCCTTTTCCCGCCGCCGGAAGTGCCAGATTCCGCACCCGGATATCTGCCTCCTCCTTCAAAAGCCACTCGATCCCGTTCGTGTGATCCGCATCCGCATGGCTGACCAGAATCCAGTCCAGCGTGCGGATTCCCTGACTTTTCAAAAATGGTTCCAGCACATTTTTCCCGATTTTTTTATCCTGGCTGCTGCCACAGTCCGAAAGAATTGCCTCATCCCGCGTCCGCAGAAAGACGCCGTCGCCCTGTCCTACATCGAGAAACCAGCTCTGAAAGCCATGAACAGGCTGAACCACTAAAAAGACTACCGCCACAGCAATAAATACACTATTTTTTCCCGGTGCATTCCATTCTTTTGGAAACAGAAAAATCCCTTTTCTCTCTAAATTATCTCTTGCTTCTCCCACACTCCACACATATCGAATCCCCAGTGCCACATAAAACACCCCTATTTTCCACATTTCCGGGCGTCCTGCCACAATGGAATGAAACGGCACGCGTTCCACCTGGATGCAAAGCCATTCATACAACTGAAAAATATAATGCCCCGGACCCGTACATGCACTTGCCGCTATTCTGAATATTTCTGGTATTTCTGATATTCCTGATGCTGCACCCCCAAAAGCCGAAAGCACTCCCGCAATGCTGCTGCCTCCGCCCATTCCCCCAATTTTTCCTCCCGCAAACGCTATACTGTAAATTCCAAGCGCCAGCAGACCGCTTCCGGCTGCATACGTAAGAAGCGGAATCACGATCAGATTCAGAAAAATCCCCAACATTGGAAATGTAAAATAGTGATACAGCTGAATCGGCATCGTATAAAGCTGAATTGCCAGGCTGAGCATGAGTGTTTCATATCCTTTCTTTTTTTCTTTCTTTTCTTCCTCCTCTTCCCGCTCTTTTCTCTTTTTTCCCACTTTCCGCAGCCGCTCCGTCTCCAGCCCAATCGCGGCAACCGCGCCATAGGAAAGCTGCAATCCCGCCGAAAAGAGCAGATACGGCGACTGCCACGCCTGCAAAATCAAAGACAGCGACAGCGCACTCAGCAGATCATAACTCCGCCCCAGATATGCCGCCAGACAGGACACCTCTACCATAAATACCGCCCGGAATACCGATGCTCCAAATCCGGTTACAAAACCATAAAAGGTAAGAAGCGCTGAAGCACCCAGTCCCGCCCATCCATACGATATACCCCAAAAACGCAGTGCGCTGTAAACGCTCATGCCAATCAAAGAGACATGAAGCCCGCTGACCGCCAGAATATGTGCAATTCCATTATCCTGAAACCGTTCGCGCAGCTCTTCCGATAACCCGGATTTATCCCCCAGCAAAATTGCCTGGAAAATCCCTGCATCTTCTGGAACACAGATTTCCTGAAAAACAGCCGTCGCGTATGCCCGGAAGCATTCTGCCTGACTTCGGAGAGGGGAACTTTTTCCTTCTGAAATAACAATCTGATCTGCCGTCACCCGGTTTCTGATTCCTAGTCCCCGGTAATACATCCGATACGAAAACTGCCCCGGATTGCACGCTTCTTCCAGGAACTCAGCAGTTCCCGTCAGATGAATCTGACTTCCGCAGGGTGGCAGAATTTTCTCTTCACACTTCTCCAGTAAATCGCTTTTACACGATATCAGTACCTTTCTTACACTTTCATCCTCTACCTCCACCCCCGTCAAAACCATCGTACACCACCCATTTTTCTCCGAAATAGAATCCAGTGTTCCAGATACCGCCACCTCTGCCGAACCACCCTTCTGCGTTACCATCCGTTCCAGCGCATCCGGGCGCATTTCCACCGTCATCCGTCCCCATCCTGCCAGGAAACAGAAAAACAGCAGAAAGACACGGCACATCATCGGATCTTTCCAATTCCAGACGCGTTCTGCGTCTGTCTGAAAGTCCGAATCTACCCGTCCTTCTGCTGTTTTTATGACTGCAGGTGAAAAAGCCTTGTGTTTCATAGGACACAATTTCCTATGAAACACAAAAAGCGCTGCTGCAATTATAAACCACACCGTCATGCCCATCTGGTACGCTGCGACCTCTCCAAGTACAAAAGCCACCATCATCCACATTACCGGTCGTTTGATATTCAATTCCTCTTTTCTTGTATTCTACAAAACATCAACAAAATCCCATTGCTGCTCTCTTCCAAACATGGCATATACATTCTGTCTGACAGTTACTTCACAATATACTTCTCCTCCCTCTCCAGAGGCTGCGCCAGCGAAATCACATTCCGGTAGGTCACATCTGCCGAGCCATTGACCGTAATCTGTACTTTATTCACCGTCTGAAGCTCTGTCAGCGAATCGACAATCGCGTAAATCGGAATATACTCCGCCACATCGATATCCCCGGAAATAAAACCGCTATCCAGGTTGACATAGCAGGTATTATCTGTCAGCGATACGTTTAATACCTTTGTATTTTTCGGCATCACTGAAAGCCCGCCGTTCTGGGAACCTGCCAGCAGCTGTTCCACTACCAGGCGTTCCAGCGATGTGTTCATACTGTGAAACACTTCCCGTTTTTCTGCCACCAGACCATCTTTTCCTTCATTGGCAAAATACAGGGTCAGCTCTACTTTTTCATACGAATTGACATCCGAAATACTGTCCACAAAATCACTTCCGGCGATCGCGCCCACCGGGTTGCCGTGTGTGTCCAGAAGCGGCTGTCCCTCGCAATTAATGCTGATATAATCGACTCCCTCTACCTGTGTAAAGGTCTTTGCCAGCGCCGCCCGGCACAAAATCTCCCGCGACGCTTTCATATTCATATATTCCTGATTAAAATTCAGCGTCAGCACGTTATTATCCCGGTTAATATCCAGGAATTCAACCTTATCGCTTAAAACTGCCTGATACTCCGGGTTTTCCGGCGCCGCAAGGATCTGCCCCGCCAGCTCCCCGATCAGGATCTCAGCGTCCGCCGTCTCCGTCTGATAGGAAACATTCGCCAGCCCCGTGCGCGTCGAATTGAGATAATAAATCTGATAAACGCCTTCCTCGCCCGCCGTTGGATGCACCTCTTCTTTTTTTCGGCATCCGCCCAGAAGAAGCAGACACGCCAGGCAAAGGATCAGCCACAAGCTTACGCTTCCTGCCCGTTTTCCAGAGCTTTTTTTTCTTATTTTCTCCATTTATTATTTCCTGTTGTTATTTTGCAATCTATCTCACAATAGACATTTCCCTGACCTCACATTCGAACACTGCAGCCTTCAAACACCGCAACTTTCGAACACTGAAATATTCAAACACCACAACATTCGAACACTGAAATATTCGAACGCCGCAACCTTCGAACACTGCAGCACCAGCAGCCCTCTCGAATCTCTAAACCGTCCAGAACTACGCTGTCTACGGAATATAATTCAACGGAATCCGCACCGTAAAGGTTGCTCCCTTGCCTTCTTCACTCTTCAGGCGGATCGCGCCCTGATGAAGAAGAATAATATTCTTCGTGATCGCAAGTCCCAGCCCGGTACCGCCCGTCTCGCGTGAGCGCGCCTTATCTACACGGTAAAAACGTTCAAATACGCGCTCCTGAAACTCTTTCGGAATTCCCACGCCATTATCCTCTACCTTCACATAAAAAAACTTGTGGTCGGCATCCAGCGTCACCCAGACTTTTCCCTCTTCGCGGTTATACTTGATCGCATTTTCCACCAGGTTCGAAAGTGCCAGGCTCAATTTTACCTCATCCACATCCGCCGATACTTCCCGCTTGCTCTCATATGTGATCTCAATGTTCCGCCGCTTCGCGATCGGGGTCAGACGTTTTAAAATCTGTTCCAGAAGGCCATTGATCGAAGTCTGTGCAATATTCAGATCCGGCGATGATTTATCCATTTTGACTAACGTCAGCAGATCATCGATAATCTCGCCCTCGCGGTCAATCTCCGCCGAAATATCCTGCATAAACTCCTGATATAACTCCGCCGGGGTGTTCTCCATCCCCATCAGAGAATCCGCCAGAACCCTTATCGAAGTCAGCGGTGTTTTCAGCTCATGCGACACGTTGGAAACAAACTCCTGACGCGACTGATCCAGGTTTTTCAGCTTCCGGATGGTCTGCATGACTGCCTCCGAAATGTCCCGCGTCTCCCGGTACGCTTTTACATCAATATCCTGATCCAGATTTCCCTCTGCCACCATATCGAGCTGCTGCTGCAGGCGGCGGAATGGTTTCAGCAGGCAAGCCGCCGCCAATAAATCTGCGATCAGAATAAAACAGAACATAACGAGCTGCAAAAATCCCGTCTTCTGCACAATTTTCTCCTGCAAAAGTGCCGAATTTTCCGTGGATGCCATCAGAAGAAGGACTCCCTGCACGCCTGCCGTATTTTTCCCTTTTCCGGCTGCCACATCCGAATCGATCGGCGCTGCATCCGTGCTTTTTGCCTGAATCGGCTGCGCTACATAGAAATACTTTTTCTTCTGGTTCAAATAGCTGGAAGTTTCCCCGTCAAATGCCTTTAACACATCCGATACAACCAGCATTTTCCCTCTGGAAAGATCAAATGTGTCTTTCAAGATCTTAAAGCTATCGTCCACCAGCACGATTCTTCCGTTCATCAGATCCGCCGTTGTACTAAGTTCCGCATCCAGCGCCGGATTTGGATTTCCCGACAGCAGTACATTGATATAATCACTGCTGCGTATCTTGTTTGCTAAAATCAGACTCCGGTTCTGCGCTTCCGCCATCCGTTCTTCCACGTGGCTCTGGTAAAAATACCCCGATGTAAAACGGACCTGTACCAGAAGTGGAACCAGCGTCAGGATCAGAAAGGCGAGGATCAGCGGGATTCGCATCCCGATCGTGTGCTCCATCGCTTTCCATATTTTTCTTTTATGTTCTGCTATTCTTCTCATGCCCCTGTCCTGAACAATTACAGTTCACGCGCTCTTACTTGTGTTGCTTAACTTACTGACATTGACCGTAAACCGAAATACGGCTCCGCAACTGCGTTTCTCACAACAACGATCCGATTTCAAGTTTCTTCGACGCCGCGATCGCCAGCGCTCCCGGTCCGATATGGCAGGCTACACTTAAGGACAGCGGATCTACATGAACTTCCGTCTCCGAGAAAAGTTCCCGAAGCTCGGCTGCCAGCTCCTGCGCCATCTCATCATTGTCGGTATGCGCTACATCAATATACGTTTTTTCTCCCGTCACATCACCAAACCGAGTTTCCAGATCGCGGGTGATCGCCGTGATCATCATGGAACGCGCCTGTTTCATCGTCCGCGCCTTCGCAAATGCGTCCAGCTTCTCGCCCTGTATCGTCAGAACCGGTTTTAAACGGAGAAGTGTTCCGAGCGCTGCTGCCGCTGGTGTGATTCTACCGCCCTTTTTCAGGTATTTTAATGTGTCAACCGTGACATAAATAGTTGAATCCAAACCTGTATCTTCCAGCTTTTTGCAGATCGCCTCCGCGTCCATGCCGGCTGCCGCCATGTCAAGCGCATCCTGCACCGAACGGCGCTGGGTCACGGAAATCCTGTGATTATCCGCCACCTGCACTTTTCCGTCGAAATCATCTGCCAGCATCTTTGCCGTCTGGCAGGAGCTCGAAAGCCCACTGGACATCGGAATGTGCACAACTGCATCGTATTCCTCCAAAAGTTTTTCCCAGAGATTTAAGATCGTCTCCGGGGACGGCTGGGATGTGCTCACATCGTGATCCCCGCTCAGATGCTCGTAAAATTCCTTCTGTGTCAAATTTATATCTTCCAGATACTCGGTTCCATCAATCATAAACGGCATCGGCAGGACATATACGCCCATCTCTTTCGCCTGTGCCTGTGTAATTCCGCTGTTGCTGTCTGTAACAACCGCTACCTTCATGCTTGTTTCCTCCTGTTTTCCCTGTGAATCTGCTGCCATCCTATTTTCCTTTCCGCATAACACTTTCTTTTCTAAAAATGTCTGCCCTGGAACAGCCTCCGAGCGGTTCACATAGATGATTTTATTTTATCCTATTTTCTTATGAAATGGAAGAGAGAAGTAACGGGATTTTCAGTTCAGAAAATTCCTACCTGTGAACAAAAAACTGCCACAAAACAAGCCCCGACCATTTCTCTGTTCATGATCTTTTCTTGCTTTATGGCAGTTTTCCCGATTCTTATTGACGGTTATATTTATACTTTCCTAATATATTCGAAAATTCTCCCTATTTCACCAACAGCGACTCTCCCGTCATCTCCTTCGGCTTCTCAAGTCCCATCAGTTCAATCAGCGTCGGCACAATATCGCAGAGGCGTCCGCCTTCGCGCAGCTTGTACGCCGGGTCAGCGCCGACCAGGACAAACGGTACCTGATTGGTCGTATGAGCGGTCCACGGCTCGCCGGTTGCCTCATCGACCATCACCTCTGCATTACCGTGATCGGCGCAGATAAAGAGAACGCCTCCGGCTGCCTTGATGGCTTCAACTGCACGTCCTACGCAGGCATCGACGGTCTCAATCGCCTTGATCGCAGCCGACTCCACGCCCGTGTGACCTACCATATCCGGGTTTGCAAAATTGATGATGATGACATCATATTTGCCGGACTCAATCGCCTCCACCAGCTTATCGCACACGATCGGTGCGCTCATCTCCGGTTTCAGGTCGTAGGTCGGAACCTCCTTCGGAGACGGAACCAGAATGCGGTCCTCGCCCTCGTTCGGCTCTTCCACGCCGCCGTTGAAGAAAAATGTTACATGTGCATATTTCTCGGTCTCGGCGATACGTGCCTGCGTCATATGGTGCGCCGCCAGGAACTCTCCAAATGTGTTCTTGATCTCTTCCTTCTTGAACGCAATCAGCTTGTTCCCGATCGTCTCATCGTAATCGGTAAAGCATACAAACGTCAGGTCAAGCTTCTTCTCTCTCGCAAATCCGGTAAATCCCTCATCGCAGAATGCGCGAGTGATTTCTCTTGCACGGTCCGGACGGAAGTTAAAGAAAATGACGGAATCGCCATCCTGAATCGTGGCAACCGGCTTTCCGTCCTTCTCTACATAGAACGGTACGACGAACTCATCGTTTACCTCTTTATCATAGGATGCCTGAATGCCTGCACACGCACTTTCTGCCTTCTCACCCTCTGCCTTTGTCAGCACATCGTAAGCTTTCTGGACACGATCCCAGTTTTTATCACGATCCATCGCATAGTAGCGTCCCATCACGGAAGCCACCTCGCCGATGCCAAGCTGCTGCATCTTCTTCTCTAATTCTGCTACGAACTCCTTACCGGAGGTCGGCGGTGTATCACGTCCGTCCAGGAAGCAGTGCACATACACTTTTTTAAGTCCCTGACGTTTTGCGAACTCCAGAAGTCCGAATAAATGAGTCAGATGGCTGTGAACGCCGCCGTCTGATACCAGTCCGAACAGATGCAGGGCGGAATCATTTTTCTTGCAGGTGTCTGCGGCTGCCAGAAATTCCGGATTTTCAAAGAAATCGCCATCCTCGATTGATTTCGTGATACGGGTCAGCTCCTGGTATACGATACGTCCGGCACCCATATTTAAATGTCCAACCTCCGAGTTACCCATCTGTCCGTCCGGCAGACCGACCGCCAGACCGCTGGCATTGCCGCGCACAAACGGGCACTGGCTCATCAGCTGATCCATGATCGGTGTCTTCGCCTCACATACGGCATTGTGCTCACAGGTATCTCTCATGCCGTATCCATCGAGAATCATTAATACGGTTGGCTTTTTTTTCATCTCTTTCTTCTTCCTTTCCTTCCATGAAATGAACCGTTTTTTCTGAAACAACCGGATGAACCAACAATTTTGATTGTTTCAGTTCAAAACCTTCACCTTCTTTTTTTACTGGCAAAAAGGGGACTGCCACGCCTCACACGTGCGACAGCCCCCTTTTGCTCATCTCTTATTTATAATTTACAATCTTTCCAAAATCTGCCTTTAAGGATGCGCCGCCTACCAGACCGCCATCGATATCCGGCTGTGCAAACAGCTCCGGAGCCGATGCTGCGGATACGGAACCGCCGTACTGAATGCGGATCGCCTCTGCGGTCGCTTCATCGTACACTTCCTTGATGCACGCACGGATCGCGCCGCACACTTCCTCAGCCTGCTCGGTGGTCGCTACCTTGCCGGTACCGATCGCCCAGATTGGCTCGTATGCGATCACAGCTGTCTTTGCCTGCTCTGCGGTCACATTCTGGAATGCGATCTTGATCTGCTGGCGGATCCAGTCAAGCGTGATGCCCTGCTCTCTCTGGGTCAGAGTCTCGCCGCAGCAAATGATCGGGGTCAGACCGTGCTCAAATGCTTTCAGTACCTTCTTATTGACCGTCTCATCGGTCTCTGCAAAATATTCTCTGCGCTCGGAATGTCCGATAATCACGTATTTAACGCCTGCATCGGTCAGCATATTCGGGGAAATCTCGCCGGTGTAAGCACCTTTCTCCTCGAAATACATATTTTCAGCGCCGACTGCGATGTTGGTTCCCTCGCACGCTTTTACAACCGGGATAATATCAATCGCCGGTACGCAGAATACAACGTCTACATCTTCCGAAACAACGAGCGGCTTCAGAAGCTCTACCAGAGCTACTGCCTCCGACGGCGTCATGTTCATTTTCCAGTTGCCTGCTACGATCTTTCTTCTAGCCATGACTATTCTATTCCTCTTTTCTGTTTGTTTATTTATTTATCATTCGCTGCCGCTACGCCCGGAAGCTCCTTTCCCTCTAAGAATTCCAGGGAAGCGCCGCCGCCGGTAGAAATATGGGTCATCTTGTCGCCAAATCCAAGCTGGTTGACCGCTGCTGCAGAATCGCCGCCACCGATGATCGTGGTCGCTTCGGTGTCTGCCAGTGCTTTTGCAACTGCGATTGTACCCTGTGCAAGAGTCGGGTTCTCAAATACACCCATCGGTCCGTTCCATACAACTGTCTTAGCAGATTTTACGGTGTCTGCATACAGCTTTGCGGTTTCCGGTCCGATGTCAAGTCCCATCGTGTCAGCCGGGATAGCGTCAACCGATACATTCTGTACCTCGATCGGTGCATCGATCGGATCCGGGAAGGATGCTGCTACAGCTGCATCAACCGGAAGAAGCAGTTTCTTGCCAAGCTTCGCCGCCTTCTCTACCATCTCACGACAATAATCTAACTTTGTATCATCGACTAAGGATTTACCAATCTCCTTGCCCTGTGCTTTTAAGAAGGTAAATGCCATGCCGCCGCCGATGATCAGCGTGTCACACTTCTCCAGCAGGTTGGAGATAACGTTTAATTTATCAGCTACCTTCGCGCCGCCTAAAATGGCAACGAACGGGCGGACCGGGTTATCTACTGCATTTCCAAGGAAATCGATCTCTTTCTGCATCAGGTAACCAACTACTGCGGTGTCCACATACTGGGTCACGCCTACGTTTGAGCAGTGTGCGCGGTGTGCAGTACCAAATGCATCGTCCACATAGACATCACACAGGGATGCCAGATCCTTGCTGAACGCCTCACCGTTCTTGGTTTCCTCGGCACGGTAACGGGTGTTCTCAAGCAGAACAACCTCGCCATCCTTCATCGCCTCAACGGCTGCCTTTGCGTTCGGTCCAACCACTTCCGGATCGGCTGCAAATTTCACTTCCTGTCCCAGAAGTTCAGACAGACGAACGGCTACCGGTGCCAGAGACAGCTCCGGCTTCGGCTCTCCCTTCGGTTTGCCAAGGTGGGAGCAGAGAATTACCTTTCCACCGTCCGCAATCAGTTTTTTGATCGTCGGAAGCGCTGCCACCAGACGGTTTTCATCGGTGATCTTTCCTTCTTTTAACGGTACGTTGAAATCACAGCGTACCAGAACGCGTTTGCCCTTTACATTGATATCATCCACGGATTTTTTATTCAGCATATCCTGTCTCCTTTACATTTAAAAGAAAAATGGATCCGGTCCCGACCGAGGACCGGACCCATCTTGAATCCTTATGATTTTCTATCGAATCGATAAAATTATGCCAGCTCTGCGAAGTATTTGATTGTACGAACCATCTGGCTTGTGTAGGAGTTCTCGTTGTCATACCAGGAAACAACCTGTACCTGATATAAGTCATCACCGATCGGAGATACCATAGTCTGTGTAGAATCAAACAGGGAACCATAGCGGATACCTACGATATCGGAAGAAACGATCTCATCCTCGTTGTAGCCAAAGGACTCAGTCTGAGCTGCCTTCATAGCCTCGTTGATAGCTTCCTTGGTAACATCAGCTTTCTTAACAACGGCTGTCAGAATGGTAGTGGAACCAGTCGGAACCGGAACACGCTGTGCAGAACCGATGAGCTTGCCGTTTAATTCCGGAATAACCAGACCGATCGCTTTTGCAGCACCGGTGGAGTTCGGAACGATGTTGACAGCGCCTGCTCTTGCTCTTCTTAAATCGCCTTTTCTGTGCGGTCCGTCCAGAATCATCTGATCGCCTGTGTAAGCGTGGATGGTGGACATGATACCGGACTGAATCGGAGCATAGTCGTTTAATGCCTTAGCCATCGGAGCCAGGCAGTTAGTTGTACAGGATGCTGCGGAGATAATCTTATCTTCCGGTTTCAGTGTCTTGTGGTTTACATTGTATACGATAGTCGGAAGGTCATTGCCTGCCGGTGCGGAGATAACGACTTTCTTAGCGCCTGCATCGATATGTGCCTGTGCCTTTGCCTTGGATGTATAGAATCCGGTACACTCCAGAACTACGTCTACACCAATCTCGCCCCACGGAAGTTCAGCAGCGTTTGCCTTTGCGTAGATAGTAATCTTCTTGCCATCTACTACAATATAATCTTCGCCAGCCTCTACCGTATGTCCATCGTATCTGCCCTGAGCAGAATCATACTTTAACAGGTGAGCTAACATTTTCGGATTTGTCAGATCGTTGATAGCTACGACTTCGTAACCCTCAGCGCCAAACATCTGTCTGAAAGCCAGACGACCAATACGACCAAAACCATTAATTGCAACTTTTACTGCCATGATCTCATTCCTCCTAGAAATTCATCTTCATGATTGTTAAATATTAATCAACCCTGCTTGTATTGTACCCAACTTTTCCTAAAATAGCAAGTGGTTTTTTGTAAATTTTACAGCAAATATTCAGTATTTTCTCTCTCACTGCGCACAACTTCGACGGATTGTCATACCTTAAATGGAATTTTGTGCTGACAGCCTTAATTTTGCATAATTTTTTAACCAAATGCTCTAATTCGAACTATTTTCATTTTAATCGATCTCTTCTTGTTTGTGAACCTCACATGGCTAAAGTCACGTGCTTCTCGGCCGTTTTAAACGGCAAGACTAAATATCGGCGGATACGCCAGTATCTTAGAATTCGTGCGGATACGCACTTTTTCCACACCGGATACGGCTGGTTTCCACATTACAGGTAGTCCGCTGTATATCTGCCTGCGTTTATGCTGCTTTTAAGTTGTTTACTTCTACATAAAGCTTTCTTAAATCTGCATAAACACAGGAGGTTCTACGCTTCACTACAGGGACTTTTGCCTCCAGTGAAGACCTTTCCGTTTCCGGCAAGGGTTTTAAAAGTTCCCGTATAAAATATCTCGCTCCAATATTATAGGCTGCTGACAGGTCGCAGTTATACTGCTTTCCTGTCTGGAAGATACATAGGCTATGGTTCTCCGGATTTCTTACTACCGCTCCACTTCCGTCACAGGCCAGCCTGCTGGTGTTCCGGGCACTAACTCTGGACACACGAATCCTGTTCCGATGTGCCTGATGTTCACATAGCTTCTGAATATCCCGCTTTCTCCATAAATGAAGTTTTTGCTTCTTTTTTCCGGATATTTTTCCCTGCATTTCCAGATACTCAAAAACAATTACATCTGCCTGATATTCTACGGCATATTTCGTGATCTCCGTAGCTATTTTGCGGGACAGTTCCATATTCAGCCTTTTTGCATAACCCCATCGGCTTTGAACCTGTCTGGAGGAATGTTCTCTCTGAAAACGGCGGATTCTGCCAAGCACATGATACAAATGGTCTTTATCACTGGGAAAATTTATAAATTTACGTCCCAGAATAGTGCCATCTGCACGCATGATACTACAAACTGCATCCGTATTGATTCCTAAATCAACGCTGCATATCACCTGCTGTTTTACAGCTGTTTTCGATAAGGTTACTTCCTCTGTGTATGAAAATCGAAGGAAATATTTATGATGTTTCCTTTCCAAAGTTGGTGCGGATGCCTTTTTCCCGCTCCACTTTTTCCGAAGATATTCCATATCGGTATGAAGTAATTTTACCTGAAACCACTTCCACTCACGCCCATCAAATAGCTTTAAATGTGCCACATCTTCTCCCGGTTCTGCTTCCTTATACATAACATCCCGATAAAATACCGGCATCGCATGATTCTCACAGACCAGCTTCGGTTTTCCTCTCAGTTCTCCCTTTTCCCACAAACTAAGGCGTGATTGATAGGAGGACACTGCTCCAAGTGCGTGTTGAATCGCCGCTCTTCTCAGATAAGATGGCATCTTAGGAAAATGACGGTCAAACGGAAATCTGGCATGATTCTTTTTTGTCTCATGTACCAGATGTTCCGCCTCATTAAAGCGTTTTTGTAGATTTTTGATTTCTGAAAGTTCTTCCCAGATCTCTGCATACACCGGAATCAGATAGGAAACTGCTTTCCGAAAAATATCCAGCGTAGAGCGGAGCGGTATATTCTTTTTTTTAATTTCTACTCCATAGCTGGATACAATCTGCATAAAGGTCCCTGCTTTCTGTTTTCGATATTTCGCACACTGTGCAAAATGATACTGTAAAAAATACGCATTTCTTCTACCTACGAAAGTAATTTTTCTTTCGTAGGTAATACACTATATTTACATTTATATTATACCATGCATCTCTTTGCAAGGAAAACATTTGTTCTGTATCTATTAAAATAATTGGCACACCTAACTCATCACTAAAGTAACGAGAATGCGGTGTGCCGTTTTTCAACCTTTTTCCATCCAGCGTCTCGTAAACCGTTACACTTTCGTTATTGTACACGCATACGTGTCCAGTAACGGAATTTGCCGTGGCTTCGCATTTGAATACGGCAAATTCCTGCTGCCACCACGTTTTCTTACGGCACTTTCGGTTCCAAAAGTGCTTACCCGTGAACAATAACCCGGCCACTTTGCAATTCGCCATCCGGCGCCTTGTAAACCTTCACACTTTCTTGCAGATCGTTTCTTTTTTTACTATAATAACTTTAATCATCGTTTTGGTTTACACATTTTGCAGACCGGATCAAATCATTTCCTACATCAAATAAATTCCGGAGGTTTTATATATGAAGATAAAGGAAGGAAAATCAGCGCTGGAACAGAATCTGTACCGCTCCTTTCTGCTCCTTTCCGCTACCCTGGTGCTCATCTCACTTGGTTTTACTCTGTTTTTTGATATTTCCAGGCAGCGAAAGGATATGGACAAGCTGATCAGCGGTACTGCTTCTTATATTGCTGCAATTCCGGATGTCGCCGCCATGCTGGAAAACGGCTATCCTGATTCCACCGTGACCCGCGACCTGGATTCTCTTTCTTCGAATATACCAGATATCAATGTCATCCTCATCAGTGATAAAAACGGACTGCGCTTTTACCACACGGACCGTCTGAAAACCGGCGATTCCTACGTGGCAAGTGACGAGGACGCTATTCTGGCAGGAAGCGATCCATATATCACAACCGGCTACGGCACGCACGGCATGCAGCGGCGTGCCTTTCACGCAGTAAAAAACAGCGGCGGAGAGATCGTCGGTTTTGTGATGGTTTCCCTGTTCACCGCTACCCTGTCCGCCCAACACCGCAGTCTGCTGTTCTTTTATATAATTATATTCCTGATCATGATGATCGTCAGCATTTCCCTGACGCACACAATGTTCTCCCTGCTGCGCGACTCCCTGTTGGGATATGACCCGGAAGAACTCGTCAATATCTATACCCGCCAGGATGAGGTCATGAATATGATCGACGAGGGACTTGCCGCAACCGATCTGGACGGCAGAATTCTCTTTGCCAACCAGAAAGCTTCCACGATACTCGGTCGTCCTGCAAACGAACCTCCGCTCACCCACCTCACGATTCAGGAATTGTTTCCACAGACCGCTTTCGATCAGATCATAAAAACCGGCGAAAGTGTAACGCATGAGAGCATCAGCTTCGCCGGACGCCAGCTCATCGTCAAGGAGGTGCCGATCCATGGACGCGGCAAACAGGCGCGCCGGGGTGTCCTGGTTGTTTTATTTGACCGCACCGACCTCCTGCGTCTCTCCGACGAGCTTTCCGGCGCCCACAATATGTTGGACACACTGCGCGCGTTCAACCATGAATTTTTAAATAAGCTGCACATCATTCTCGGCTACCTACAGACCGGGGAGATTCAGCAGGCGATGAATTTTATCACCAACAGCAGCCTTGTCTCCAGCCAGTCCGTCCGTGAGACAGCCAACTGCATCCGCGTTCCAAAGATCTGTGCGCTTGTGATCGGGAAAATGATGCACGCTGCTGAGCTTGGCATCCGCCTGCAGGTCAGCGCCGACAGCACCTGCCGCGACCATGATCTGCTGATCCCGGTGGAAGGATTTGTCACCATTCTCGGCAATCTGATGGAAAATGCCATAGAAGAACTAAGCCACGATCACACCGCCAGTCCGGATGTCATTGACACATCTGAAAGCCCGCGCGAGATCCACATCGGCATCTACTGCCGCCCGGATGTCAACATCATCACCTGCGAGGACACCGGGCACGGCATACAGCCGGAGCTGCTCGATCATATTTTTGAAAAAGGTGTTTCCTCCAAAGGCGAAAACCGCGGAACCGGGCTTTTCCTGGTTCATGAGCTGATGGAGGAGTACGGCGGAACCATCGATATCGACACAGAGCCTGGCGAGGGCACCTGCTTCACCCTGACATTTACCCGAAAGGAGACAGAATCTAATGTATAAAGTTATTATTATAGAAGATGATCCGATGGTTGCATCCATCAATAAACAATATGTCGAGCTGACCTCCTCTTTTCACGTGGAGGCAACTTTCAAAAACGGCATCCTTGCCCTGCAGTATCTGCAAAACTGCACGGTTGACCTGATTATTCTCGACTACTACACGCCTCAGATGAACGGTGACGAATTTATCGACCAGCTCCACGCGGCTGGCATGACCCCTGCGATCATCATGGTAACCTCTGCCAACGACGCAGAGACCGTCCGCCGGCTTATTTCCCGCGGCGTCACCGATTATCTCGTCAAACCATTTGAATATGACCGTTTCAAAGCCGCCCTGGAACGATTTGCGAAACGTCAGGAGGAATTGAAAACATCGACGTCCGCTTCTGACCTGGGACAGGCGGAGATCGACCGCCTCTTCTCCGTCCCGGATGTCTCCTCCCAGAGCGCTCCGCTGACAAAGGGCTTAAATGAACGCACCCTTGGACTGATCCGCCTCTTCCTCTCCGAACATCCGGAGGAGGTCTGGTCCAGCGAACAGATTTCGGAACAGGTTCATTTGTCCCGTATTACAGTCCGGCGGTACTTAAATTACTTAGTCGAAACCAACGAACTGGTCAGCATGATCGATTACCAGACCGGTGGACGCCCTTCTATTAAATATCGATATTCCGGAAAATAAGAGTCACTTCGTTTTCCAGCAATATACAGGTTTTTCCCGCTTTTTCGCGGCTGCAGCAGTACAGATTCACCATAGAGCCGAATCTATACTGCAGTCGCTTTTTTATAGTCATTTTTATTTACAATACTTACAAAACTGTATTTAAAATTACATAAATTGACTTCCCTTTTTCAATCTTATAAACTGTTTATAAAAGAAATAAACAAATTCTTAAAAAAGAATGGAGGGAAGTTCTATGTTAGAACACATTATGGGATACTTTGGAACTTACACACCGGCAGCCGACGGTGCCATCGCAACATTCCAGTTCGAGTATCTGACCACACTTGGTTTCGCAGCCATCGTTATCTTCTTAGGACGCGCGATTGTCGCTCACAGCGCCCTGCTCAGAAAATATGCGATACCGGCTCCGGTTATCTCCGGTATCATCTTTTCTGTTGTTGTATCTATCATCAAGGGTTCCGGAATCATTGGTTTCTCCTTTGATGCAAAAATCGTGAAAGACTTATGCCAGAACTTATTCTTCCTGTGCGTAGGTTTCGGTTTCAGCTACAAGATGTTAAAGCACGCAGGCGGAAAGCTTTGTATCGCAATCGCAGTTGCAGCCTGTGTCCTGATTACCTTACAGGATATCGTTGGTTACCTGGTAGGTAGCGCCATCGGTCTTCATCCGCTTCTGGCTCTGCAGTGTTCTTCCGCTGCTATGTCCGGCGGTGTTGGTACTGCTTCTGCATTTGGTCCTATCTTCGAGAACATGGGTGCTCCGGATGCAACCACAGTCGGTGTAGCAGCCGGTACTATGGGTAACATCATGGGTTCCTTAATCGGTGGTCCGGTTGCAGCTTTCCTGATTTCCCGTCACGGTCTGAAATCTGACCCGAACGACAGACCGGAATCCGCAAAAGCAGGTTCAGCAGCTGTTCTTAACAACACTCGTATGATCAAAGCATTTGCCCTGTCTCTGCTTGTAGCAGCACTTGGTATGCCGATCTACTGTCTGTTAGACAACATCCCGATGATCGAGATGCCGAAATTCATCGGTTGTCTGTTCGCAGGTGCTATCGCAAGAAACATCATGGATGCAGCTGGCATCGAATTCCCGGTTCCGGAGATCGACGCTATCGAGCATATGTTCCTGGAGCTCTACCTGGCACTGGTTCTGATGACCATCGATATCACAAAACTGGCTCCGGTAGCTGGTCAGATGGGTATCATCCTCCTTGCACAGGCTATCCTGATGGCACTCTTTGCAATCTTCGTATCCTTCAACTTATTCGGCCGCGATTACGGTGCAGCTGTTATGGCAGCTGGTAACTGTGGATGGGGCTGTGGTTCAGGTCCGAACGCAGTAGCAAACGAGAAAGCCGTTATGGATCAGTATGGATGGCACACCGTTGCTTGGGTTCTGTATCCGTCCTTCGCAGTTATCATCGACGATATTTACAACCCGATTTTCCTTTCCATCTTCTCCAGCCTGATTACAAAATAATCACTGAGACAAGATAGGATATTTCATATAAGACATATATAACAACATACTTAAAGCTCAATTAAAAATGTAACCTGAAGAAGAGCGTCCGGTTCCCCCACATAAACCGGACGCTCTTTTTTTCATAGAAATTTTCTATTTACCTATCTTCTATCTTGGTCTTGTCTTATCACTGTTTTTTGTGTTATACTTTTTATAGAGTTTTAATATTCTTTTAATCGCTAAGGCAGCATTCGACAGAACCGCTGCGTTTTTTTCTATATACTGATAAACTACGAAAAGGTGAGATCTATGAAAATAAAAAAACTGGTAAACTTGGCACCAATGATGCTTATTACCTTCCTGCTCGGGCTTTCCGGCTGTTCCGGCAGCACCGCAGCAGATGCGCGGGTCAACGACCATCCCAGCGAATCAGATGAAGAGCTGCATGTTCTGACCATCGGAACCGCCGACAGCGGCGGAACCATGTACCCGGTTGGCAGTGCCATCGCTTCTGTTTTAAGCGGACATGACGAACAGCTCAAGGTCAATTTAAGCGCCTCCAACGGTTCCTACACGAACGTGGAAAATATCAAAAACGGACAATTTGATATGGGACTGGTCAGCGGCGATGTGGCATTTTCCGCCTATCAGGGAACGGACGAATTTTCCGGTCATCCGGTCGAATCCCTGCGGGCGATCGGGGCTGTCTATTCAAGCCTGTCCACCTGGATGGCGCCGGAATCCGAGCATATCTCCTACGTTCATGAACTCGCCGGACACCACATTGCCGTCGGACCAGAAGGATCCACTACAGAGCTTTCCGCCCGCACCGCTCTCAGGGCAGCCGGGCTCAATATTGCCAACACTGCCCTTGAAAACTACAGCTTCTCCGCCAGCGTGGACTCTGTCTTAAACGGTAAACTCGACGCCGTCCACAGCTTCGCCGGAATCCCGGTCCACAGCCTGACCGACCTGGCCAGCCAGACGCCCTGCCGCCTGCTGGAGTACACTGACGAAGAACTGCAAAAAATTCTTGCAGCCAGCCCCTTCTACGTCCGCGCCACCGTCCCAGCCGGTACCTATCCGGGACAAACCAAGACACTGAAAACCTTCGGAATCAAATGCCTTCTCTGCGTGGACGCATCCATGGACGAACAGCTGGTCTACACCATTACCAAGATTCTCGACGAATCCCGTGAAGAACTGATCAGCGCCCACCCATCCTTAAGTAACTTATCTGATCCGGAATATATATGCAGCCAGCTTCCTATTCCGCTGCATCCGGGAGCTGAGAAATATTATACGGAACAGGGGCTGTTGAAAACAGAGTAACATGATAGCAAACAAAAACAGGTAACACAAAAACCTTGGCTTTCCTATGACATTGAAAAAGGCCGGGGCTGCAGCATTTCGCAGTCCCGGCTTTTTTGATGCCCGATCACCTGATTCTTTTTACTTCCGGATCTCCCGCAGCAAATTCACCATCTCGATTGCTCCCGTTGCGCAGTCAAATCCTTTATTTCCGCTCTTCGTTCCTGCTCTCTCGATCGCCTGCTCGATCGTATCCGTCGTCAGCACACCGAACATAACCGGCACGCTGCTTGCCAGAGAAACCTGTGCGATTCCTTTCGAAACCTCGCTGCACACATAATCATAATGGCTTGTGCTTCCACGGATAACTGCACCCACGCAGATCACCGCATCATACTTTCCGCACTTCGCCATCTCTGACGCAATCAGCGGAATCTCAAAAGCACCCGGAACCCACGCAACATCTACGTCCTCCTCCGAGACATTGTGACGGCGCAGCGCATCCTGCGCGCCTGCGACCAGTTTCGAGGTGATAAACTCATTGAATCGTGCCGCCACAATTCCGATCCTCATATTATTTTCCGCTACTACGTTTCCTTCAAATGTACGCATAAGTACCATCCTTTCTGACGTTCTTTTTTCGTCTGTCACTTTTTCTATTTAAAATTCAAAATATGTCCCATCCGCGCCTGCTTCGTTTTCAGGTAAAAACCATCATACGGTGTCGCCTCCATCTGAATCGGCACGCGCTCCTTGATTTCCATGCCAAAATCCGAAAGCTGATATACCTTATCCGGGTTATTGGTCAGAAGACGCAGCGTCTTGATTCCCAGATCCTTTAAAATCTGCGCCCCAATGTAGTATTCTCGCAGATCGCCTTTAAATCCCAGCGCCAGGTTCGCATCCAGCGTGTCCATGCCGCCATCCTGCAGCTTGTAAGCGCGCAGCTTATTTAAAAGTCCGATGCCTCGTCCCTCCTGCCGCATATAGAGGAGAACGCCTCGTCCCTCCTTCTCAATCTGTGTCATCGCCGACGCAAGCTGCTGTCCGCAGTCGCACCGCAGGGAACCAAATGCATCACCGGTCAAGCACTCCGAATGCACACGGCAGAGTACATCTTCTCCGTCTCCGATATCGCCCTTTACCAGCGCCACATGATGTTCCCCGTTCAGAAGATTCAGGTAGCCATACGCCCGGAATTCGCCGTATTTCGTCGGCATCCGCGTCTCTGCCACACACTCGACCAGCTTTTCATGTCTCTTGCGGTACTCCTGCAGCTGTTTAATGGAAATCATCGCCAGACCCCATTTTTCTGCCATCGCAAATAATTCTTCCGACCGCATCATCGTTCCGTCATCGCGCATGATCTCGCAGCACAGACCGCACTCCGGCAGCCCTGCAAGCCGCATCAGGTCTACCGTCGCCTCTGTGTGGCCGTTGCGCTCCAGAATGCCGTTTTTCTTTGCCATCAGCGGAAACATATGTCCCGGACGGCGGAAATCCTCCGGTTTTGTGTCCGGATCGACGCACGCACGCGCCGTGATGCCGCGCTCCTCGGCAGAAATACCGGTGGTCGTCGTTTTATGGTCGATCGATACGGTAAATGCCGTCTCATGGTTATCCGTGTTATCCAGCACCATCTGTGGGAATTGCAGCTTCCGGCAGATTTCTGCGCTCATCGGCATACAGATTAAGCCCTTCGCATGCGTCGCCATGAAATTGACATTTTCTGTCGTGGCAAAACTTGCCGCGCAGATAAGATCGCCTTCGTTTTCGCGATCCTCGTCATCCGTAACCAGGATTAAATGTCCCTGTTTCAGCTCGTCCAGAGCCTTTTCAACTGTATCAAACTGCTTCATTGTTCTCCTCCTCTATTAAAATCCATACCGCTGCAGAAATTCTCTTGTCATGCCCTTTCCTGCCTTATCCTCTTCTTCCGCTCCTATCAGCTTCGCCACATACTTTCCAATGCAGTCATTTTCCAGATTGACGATATCGCCTGCCCGCTTAAACGCTAGCGCTGTCTCCTGCAGCGTATGCGGGATGATGGAAACGGAAAATGATACGTGATCCACCCGTGCGACCGTCAGGCTGATTCCATCGATCGCGATCGATCCTTTTTCCACAATCAGCCGCAGAATCGGTTCTGGGGCCTGAATCGTATACCAGACGGCGTTTCCGTCCCGGCGCACATCCCGGATGGTTCCGGTTCCGTCGATGTGACCGGAGACGATATGTCCGCCAAACCGTCCGCCCGCCAGCATCGCCCGCTCCAGATTGACCGGGCTTTTGACACCCAGCGCCCCCAGGGACGAACGGTTCAGCGTTTCATGCATCACATCCGCACAGAAATAATCTTTCCCAAATGACGTGACCGTCAGACACACGCCGTTGACCGCAATGCTGTCGCCTAGATGGACATCCGAGAGCACCTTGGACGCCGCAACCGTCAGCCGTGCTGAGACCGCCTGGCGCTCAATCGCACGGATCCTTCCCACTTCCTCTATGATTCCTGTGAACATCTTTTCTCCTTTTCAAATCAGCGATTTTTTCCCGTTCTAACACCGCCTCATGCATCTTGACCGGACACCTCATATTCCAGCAGCAGATCCTCTCCCAGCCACACTGCCTCCGGCTTTTTAAGAAGAAATGCCTCCGGCGGCGCATCCACGCCGGTTCCCCTCACCGGGGTCGGGGCACCTGCCCCTCCGAAAATCTTCGGAGCAATGTAGGCCTGCACCCGGTTCACAAGCCCTGCCTTTAAAAACGACCATGCCAGCGTCCCGCCGCTCTCGACCATCACGCTGTCCACTTTCTCCTCGCCCAGCCGCTGCATCATCGCCTGCAAATCCAGTTCTCCCTCTTTTGCCGGGACACTTAAAACACGACAGCCGGCGTCCTCATATGCTTTCTTCCTTCCGGCATCCGATACCGCCGTCACAATCCAGGTCGGTGTCTCCCGCGCGGTCTGTACCACGGTCGATGAAAGCGGTGTCCGAAGCTTCGTATCTGCAATCACCCGGATCGGATTTTTCCCTCCCGGAATCCGGCAGGTCAGCTGCGGATTGTCCGCCAGCACCGTCGAAACGCCAGTCAGAATCGCCATATAACGCCCGCGGTCCTCATGCACCCGCTTCCGCGCCGCCTCGCCCGTGATCCACTGGGATTTACCCGACACCGTCGCTGTCTTTCCGTCGAGTGTCATCGCGTATTTCAGCACCGTAAACGGAAGTTTCGTCCGCATGAAATGGAAGAACACCTCATTCTGCCGTTCACACTCTCCGCGTAAAACTCCGGCCACCACTTCCAGCCCTTTTTCCCTCAGAAGCCGGATGCCGCGCCCTGCCACCACCGGATTCGGATCCGTGCAGCCGACAATCACGCGCTTCACCCCGGATGCCAGCACCGCTTCCGTACACGGCGGCTGTTTTCCGGTGTGACAGCAGGGTTCCAGCGTCACATACAAATCTGCTCCCGCCGTCTCTTCGCCCCGCTCTGCCGCATTCTTAAATGCCTCCCGTTCTGCATGAAGCTGTCCATATCGTGTATGATATCCCTCGCCGATGATGCGTCCATCCTTTACCAGCACCGCGCCGACCATCGGATTCGGATTGACCCATCCGTGCCCTTTTTCTGCCAGTGCTAACGCCTGCTTCATATATTCCCGATCCTGTGGCTGCTCACCGGGAACCTTTACATGGATTCGTTCCATCTTTTTCCCCACCTTTCTATCAAAAGAATGTGCCAAGGCACATTCTCGCACCGAACGCGGTCGCCTGCGACCTATTTCTGCTTCGCGCAAGTGTGCATCCTCACGGAGCGTTTTTTGTTTCATATGATACAATTTTCTATTGAAACAAAAAAGCCCTGAAATGTGAAATACTTTTATTTTCACATCTCAGGGCTTATAATTTCTATTTTATAATATCTTTCATGATATTAATTATCGTAAATATTTTTATACATCCTTTCTCGATGACTTTTCTCCCTCTTTTGCCATAGCGGTGTATATCCGCCATATCCATCATCCAGGGAAGTGCATCTGGAAGCTTCCCGGCACCGCCGTTTTTATTTACGTTTTCTCTTCTTTCATCCAGACTATACGGTCGGTTTTGGAATTGCACCAAATCATGCGCCATGCGCTCGCGGACTTTACCGCCGGTCGGGAATTACACCCTGCCCTGAAGATATCGTTATTTTGTTGTCATTCATTATCTGTATTGCATTATAGATCCAGAGGATCCGTTTGTCAATCTACTATTTTTATCATTTATTGATTGATGACCGTGTTATCTGAGTTACCGTTCCATTTAGCGCGCTCTACACAGCGCCCCATAATGCGCCCAATCAAAAGAAGATACACGATCACCGACACCGTCGTTCCGCCGAAATCCGATACCACTTCTGCGTAGAAAACATTTTCAACTCCCGCAAACACCGGAATCAGGAACACGCTGACCAGGTATAACAGCTTCCGGAACATTGACAGCGAGATCGCCACCGACGGCACCCCCATTCCGGTAAATCCATCTACGACCTCATACTGGACTGCCAGTGGAATAATCCCCATCGTGTAGACCCGGATCGCCCAGACAGTCAGTTCCACATAGGACTCATTGCGCGTAAAGAGATACACAAAATACTGCGCCAGCGTCCGTGAAAACAGGAACATGATGCTGCACTGCACCACCGCCAGCAATGTGATATACTTCTGTGCGCTCCGGATCCGATCCGGGCGTCCCGCGCCGAAATTGAAGCCCAGGATCGCACCCGTTCCCGATGTAATGCCTCCGAGCGGCATCGTCACGATCAGCATAAAGCTCTGCACGATTGTCGTACAGGTCAAAAGCATGTCCGCCTCCGCGCCGCCATACATCTGAATTACCGTATTGAGCGAAATGATCAGCACATTGTCAAATGCGATAATCAAAAATGGCGACAGTCCCATCAGCGCAATCTTACAGACTGTCTTCACCTGCGGACATTCAAATTCAAGCCGCAGAAGCACGCGATTTCCTCGCAGGAAACGAAGGACAAAGACCGCCGACGCAAACTGTGACAGAACCGTGGCAAACGCCGCCCCCGCCACGCCCATGTCAAACACAAAAATAAACACTGGATCCAGCACAATATTCGTTACCGCACCGAGCGCCACCGAAAGCATTCCGATCCGCGCAAATCCCTGGCAGATAATAAACTGGTTCATTCCGATCGAAAGCAACGCAAAGACCGTTCCCAGCAGATAGATCGTAAAGTACGACTCCGCATACGGCAGAATCGCCTCACTCGCACCAAACCGCGTCAAAATTTCTCGTTTAAATACAAACAGAACCAACGTCAGAACCGCCGACAGCCCGACAATCATCCAGAAGCTGTTTGCCAGAATCTTTTTCGCTTTCTCATCCTGCCCCTCGCCCATACGGATGCTCATGAGCGGCGAGCCGCCCAGACCGACCAGATAGGCAAACGCGGAGATCAGCGTCACAATCGGTCCGCTGACGCCGACGCCCGCAAGCGCCGTCTCCCCGATCACCGGGATATTTCCAATATAGATTCGATCGACCACGCTATAGAGCACATTGATAAACTGCGCCAGCATCGAAGGAATCGCCAGACGGAGCACCAGCCGCCGGATATCGTCCCGCCCCAAATCATTTTCTATCTTCATATGTATCCCACCTCCGTATGAAACCCGCCCTGCTGTTTTATTTTCTTAACTTTTCCTCCCAGAACTGGTTCCATGCGTGTTTCTATCGCCAGAGTCTACTCCCTCTTCTGTCGTTACTGTTCACACACGTGTGCCCAGCAACGGGATTTTGCCGATGCTGCGCATTCCAAATCGGCAAAATCTGCTGCCAGAACTGTATCGTACGGAATTTTCAGTTCAGAAAATTCCTACCTGTGAACAGTTACCCTCTGTCCTTTATACCGTCTGCCCGCCAAAATGTCAATGAGATATTCCTGATAAAAATTACCCCTTTTTTGTACAGTAAAAAGCGCCGGCACTGCAAGCAGGTCCGGCGCTTTTTACCCAATATCGGTTGCTGGTTGTCAACCGATACCGAAAAGATCCCAGCAGAAAATCTTGGACAGTTCGTAACGGAGTGTAATGCATCAAGGAATTTCGAGTAACTTGATTTGTTTTTGTTCGTCTCTGTCCGCGTTCTTCCGTGCGGGAATGATTTTCATCCGTTCAATAAGTTAATGCGCTGCATACGCATTTTATTGCACGTTAATCAAAAAAATTTTTAAAACTTTTTTTGATATAGACTATTTTATTATGAAAACCTGTTTTCGTCAAGTTTTCAGGGGTTAAATTATTACAAGTTGTTACAGGAAAATGTATTTGAGAACGAAGAGCACCGCCAGCACATACATAAGCGGAGTGATCTTCTTTGCTTTTCCTGCTGCCACATTCAAAAGTACATAAGAGATAATTCCCATGGAAATACCCTCGGAAATGCTGTAGAACAACGGCATGGCGATGATTGCCAGATATGCCGGGATTGCCTCGGTGATATTGTCCTCATCGAAACGAATTTCGGTTACAGTTCCCACCATCAGGAAGCCAACCATGATTAATGCCGGAGCCGTCGCAAAGGACGGGATCGCCGTAAAAATCGGTGCAAACAGGGTGGAAAGCAGGAACAGGAGTGCCGATACCAGGGCAGTCAGACCGGTACGTCCGCCGACTGCAACACCCGATGCAGACTCAACGAAGGTAGTCGTTGTGGAAGTACCTAATACCGCACCAAAGGAAGTTGCGATCGCATCTGCCATCAGCGCCGGACGGATACCCGGAAGACGGCCTTCCTCATCCAGCATATCTGCCTTGGTTGCTACACCGATTAATGTTCCAAGTGTATCAAAAATATCTACAAACAGGAATGAGAAAATAACTACGATAAAATTGATAATTCCAACTGCATCGAAGTCAACGGTAAAGCATTTACCAAATGTCTCTCCCAGTTTGGAGAAATCGGTGATTCCCAGGGTCGGGAACAGGGTGTAGAAACCATTCTCTACGTCCGGTGTGTAAATGCCGGTTACCTGGCACAGCATACCGAGAATCCAGGTTCCCAGAATGCCGTACAGAATCGCGCCCTTCACACGGTAGGTGTATAAAACCGCCATGATAAACAGACCGATCAGCGCCAGCAGCGCGCAGATACCTGCGGTATGGAAATTTTCCGGGAAGCTGATGATCGTTACCAGTGTGGAAGAGTCTACTGAAAGTCCCGCATTCTGAAGACCGATAAATGCGATGAACAGACCGATACCGACGGACACACCGCGCTTTAAAGTCAACGGAATCGCATTGAAGATCGCCTCGCGCACGTTTGTCAGAGACAGCACGATGAAGATCAGACCCTCTGCAAATACAGCCAGCAGTGCAACATGCCAGCTATAGCCATAGCCCGCGCACACCGTATACGCCATATACGCGTTGAGTCCCATGCCTGCGGACAGAACGAACGGCAGGTTCGCCATAAATGCCATGCAGGCAGTACCGATGAATGATGCCAGAGCCGTAGCCAGAAGCACCGCAGTCGGGTCCATGCCGGTCGATCCGAGGATGCTCGGATTGACTGCCAGAATGTACGCCATCGTCATAAAGGTCGTAATTCCAGCCATGACTTCCGTCTTTACGGTCGTCTGATGCTCGGATAGCTTAAATACTTTTTCAAACATCTTTTCTTCTCCTTATGTTTTTCATTCTATGATTCAACCGCTACAAAATCTCATGAAGCGGACGGCGCACCTTTTTGCGGGTGATCTCCACCAGCCCAAGCCGCGTCATATCCACCAGGATCGTTTTGACCGGGTCACGGGAAAGCTCTTCCCCGAGCGTCCGCATCAGCGTCTCCTGATCTTCTTTCGATTCCATATCGATAAAATCCACAATAATAATACCGGAAAGATTCCGCAGGGAAAGCTGGCGCGCCACCTCATGCGCCGCCTCCAGGTTGATCTTTAAGATCGTCTCGGCAGGCGTCTTTTTCCCTGTATATTTTCCTGTATTGACATCGATCACCGTCAATGCCTCGGTTGGCTCGATGACCAGATAGCCGCCGGATTTCATCCAGACACGGCGGTCTGTGGCGCTTTTTAAGACGGATTCGAGACGATACAGCTTCATTAATGGGAGGTTTTCATCTGTATATAGGGACAATTTCGGAATCGCCTGTTTTATGCTTTCATTTTTATCTGCCTGGGGCTGATTTTCTTTTTGTTCCTTGACCTCTTCCTTCTCTTCCTCCAGCCATGCCTCAATCTTCTTCGCATACTCCGGCACATCTGTGATGATCTCCGAAAGGGTTCCTTTCTTCGCATCCCTAAGACTCTGGATATAGGGCGGCGTACCCTGCTCTAAAAGGCTGTAACAGGTGCGGCAGGCTGCCCGGGCAAAAAGTTCTTCCATCTGCTGTTTCAGCTTCTCTGTTTCTGCACAGAGTGTTTCGATGGAAGCCGACGCCCCATTCGTTCGGACAATCAGTCCAAAACGCTCATCCTTATGTGTCAGAAGTTCCTCCCGCACCTTCTCTTTCCAGGCATTATCCTTGATTTTTGCCGAAAATCCGATCTGCGGTTTTCCAACCGTCAGAACCATATAGGTACCCGGAAAATTCAGACAGCAGGTCACGGACGGATCCTTGGTTTTCAGGGCGTCGCGGGACACCTGGACGAGAAGCTCGTCTCCAGCTTTTAGTTTCCGTGGACTTACTTTCTTCTCAGAATTTCCAGAATATCCGAATGAACATAGCTGGTTCAGCTCGTCTGTATAAAGCGGAACCGGGTTTTCCGCCAGGCTGAAATACCCGGTTTTTCCACCGCCGAGGTCAATAAACGCGGCGTTGATGTTTTTTACCACATTTTTCACCTTGCCGATGTAAATATTCCCCAGCAGGCTTTCATCGCCAGATTCCAGCGTCAGCGACCGGCAGTGCCCGTCCGAGAGGAGCGCCGTCAGGCTTCGATCCTTCCATTTTGTCACTATTAACTGATCCAAACTCTTCGTCTCCTCTCATTTTTTGCTGCCGTTCACACTTTGCGCTACCTGCAGCCGGATTTTGCTGGCGCTTCGCATTTCATCTCTTAATGAACATTGAAGCATTTACACAATCTCGCTTCCATACGCCTCAAGCGGCACATACTCCGGTGCGCCCTCGGCGCCCTCGTCCGCATACAGCTCCTCGCGCTCGACCTGAATGGCAAACGGGCGGTAGGTCAGCCCCAGGCTCTCATAGAATGCCTGCAATACCTGCTCCGGCTTTCCGTTTGCCGCACTGCCCGATAAGAGGCGCAGGAAGACACAGATTCCTTCTGCCTGTTTTTCCTCCTCAACCGTCTCATTTTCCAGATCCGGATACCAGTCTGCGACCATCGCCGGAACATACTCTTTCCGCTCCGCGATTCGCGCCTCACAGATCAGCGGACGCAGATCCACGGTTCTCTCGCCCTTTTTCGTCTGCTTCACAAACGGAATTGTCTCGCTTTTGCAGAATGTCAGGAATTTCCCGAAAAATTCTTCTACACTGCTGCCGTCCTCCGGTGCAAATCCCTCTTTAAACCAGAATGTGTAATCAGCAGCTGCCACCAGCGACATCGCATTCTTTGCCGTCTCCGGAAGCTCGCGGTAGCTGAGCACCTCCAGCCCCTCGGCGCTGACCTCATTTAAGCGGCGCACCATCCCGGTCGAATTTCCGCTGGAATTGACATCAATATCCACATACTCCGCATGGCTGATAAGCCCCACGCTGAGCGGAGAGGCAAACGACATGATCTGGTGCGGGCTGAATCCTTCGCTATAACGGATATCCACTTCCGCCCGGCGCATCACCTTCTGGAAGTAACGCATCACGTCCAGATGACCGATAAAACGCACCGTTCCCTGTTTTTGAAATTTAATTCGTATCTTCATGACCGCTCCTTCCTCATGCCCGTTCTTCGAAACAGACTCCGCCGCCGTACTTACGGACACCACATCCCGAACAGCGCATCCGGCAGTTCGGCGTTACCGTTTCCGCCTGTGCGTTCGCCCACTCGCGTTTCAAGAAATCCTTCGTCACACCCGCGTCGATAAAATCCCACGGGAACACTTCATCAAGGCTTCGCTCACGCGTCGTATAGAAATCAATGTCCACGCCGCAGGTCTCAAACGCCTTCATCCAGATATCATTGTTGAAATACTCTGACCAGGAATCGTAGATTGCACCCTGACGGTACGCCTCCTCGATCACAGCTGCCACCTTGCGGTCGCCGCGCGCCAGAACACCTTCCAGCACGGTCACATCCGCCTCATGCCAGTTATAGCGGAGACTCTTCTTATTTAACATCTCTTTCATGCGGTGGTTGACGATGCTCGCGCGCTCCAAAAACTGCTCTTTCGTGCACATCGGCGCCCACTGGAACGGGGTAAATGGCTTCGGCACAAAGAACGAGGTGCTGGCGGTTACCTGCACCTTGCCGTGGCGCTGCTCCTTCGGAACCGTGTCATAGTACACTTCCGCCACCTTCTCCGAAAGCTCGGCAATGCCCTGCATATCTTCCACAGTCTCAGTCGGAAGTCCCAGCATGAAGTAGAGCTTTACGCGGTTCCAGCCGCCCTTGAACGCCTCGGCAGAACCATTTAAAATATTTTCCTCGGTCAGACCCTTGTTGATAACGTTACGCAGACGCTGGGATCCCGCTTCCGGTGCAAAGGTCAGGCTGCTCTTCTTCACGTCCTGCACCTTGCTCATGACATCGAGGGAAAATGCGTCAATACGCAGGGACGGCAGGGACACATTGACGCCCTTTCCGTCAAACTCGTCGATCAGGAAATTGACGATTCCCTCCAGCTTCGTGTAATCACTGGAGCTCAGCGAACTCAGCGAAATTTCCTCATGTCCGGTGCTCTTTAGCATCGTCCGCGCCAGACGTTTCAGTTCCTCCAGGCTGCGCTCGCGCACCGGGCGGTATACCATGCCCGCCTGGCAGAAACGGCATCCGCGGATACAGCCGCGCATAATCTCGAGAACCACACGGTCCTGCGTCGCGCGCAGATACGGAACCACCGGCTTCTCCGGATACCAGGTATCGCTCATATCCATGACAAGCTGCTTGGAAACGGTCTGCGGCGCGTGCGGGTTGTTCGGCGTCATCGCCTCGATCGTGCCGTCCTCTTTGTATGTCACATCATAAAATCCCGGCACATAGATACCCGGAATCTGCGCCGCCTGCTCCAGAAATTCCTTCCGGCTGCCGCCGCGCGCCTTGATCTCCTTGTAGCGGTCGATCAGGTCAAAATAAACCACCTCGCCCTCGCCCATATAGAAGAGATCAAAAAACGGCGCGATCGGCTCCGGATTGTAGGTACACGGACCGCCGCCGATAACGATCGGATCCTCCTCGGTACGATCTTCTGCATGGAGCGGAATCTGTGATAATTCCAGCACCTGCAAAATATTGGTGTAGCACATTTCGTACTGGATTGTAATTCCAAGGAAATCAAAATTTTTGATCGGATCCTGGCTTTCAACAGCAAACAGCGGAATCTTCTGCTCCCGCATGATCGGATCTAAGTCCATCCACGGGGAATAAACGCGCTCACAGTAAACGTCATCCCGGCGGTTGAACATATCATAAAGAATCTGGATGCCCAGATGGGACATACCGATCTCGTACACGTCCGGAAAGCACATGGCAAACCGGACTGCTACCTTCGACGGATCCTTCTTCACCATATTCACCTCGCCGCCAATATAACGCGCCGGCTGGGAGATCTTGAGAAGGATTTCATCACTTAATGCTAATTTTCTCATAAAATTATTTTTACCTACATTTCTCATTTTTTGCGATGTGTTCATCGCTGTTTTTTAGTTCTTTTTTTGTTCTTCTCCGTAAGCGTAAAAACACAAATTCTTGTTAAGTATTTTTTTGCAGACAGTTTACATAACTTTTTTCACTCTTACAGTAAAAAATTGTTTCTGAAATACGCACAATTCTGATTTTTCATTTTTTTACGGACAAATCTGTTGCATATGTGCAGATCAGACCGCATTATTATACGGTATTTCCCGCGTTTCCGCAACAGATTCTTTCCCGAAAGAAATTTTTCGAACTCCTATCATCGAACTTTTTATCAAGTTTTCCGAATATTCATCAAATCCAGGAACCTCAAATAACATCGGCTCGATGAGCTTTGCCGTTCCCATGACCAGTACGCTTTTCAGCGCACCAAAGTCCGGGGGCTTTTCAAAGACAGCAAGACTGACATTTTTATTCCTCTCAAGTCCTATGAACTTCTCGCCGCCTTCTGTAAAAATCCAAAACTGGCCATCGTGATAGCTATATTCCAAGAGAGTACATCGCACATAGTCACCGATTCCGGCAGCTAATGCACATACTACATTGCCGTGAAGGGACTCCAGAACCTCCATTTCATTAGTTCGCTTAGCGCGAACTTCTGTATTGTCTGATTCAGAACAAAAAATACCCCGTTGGTTTTGAGGTAAATTGTTATCAGCTTACCACATATATTGTTCTTTTCAAATATTCCGCAAGCATATATAACGGAACATTTGTCAGCCAGTCTTCCTGCTTATAATTTGACATACTGCTACGAATCGCCATGCCCGGCTTATATTTATCGCAAAATGCCCTCAAACTCCTGGCACGGAGATTCTGTTCTGCCTTCACCTCAATCGGAACGCAGTCTAAATCTCCCTGCAACATAAAATCTATCTTTCCAGTTGATCGTGCTGTTGCAAAATAATAAAGCGGATATCCTGCAGCGTGTAACTCCTGTGCAACATACTGTTCCGTAAGTGCCCCTTTGAATTCTTCAAAGATCCGGCTTCCCTCCAATAGAAGTCTTGCTGATAGTCCGGCCTTTGCTGTTAACAATCCCACATCGAACATGAACATTTTAAAACTGTTCATTTCCATGTACGCAATCAGTGGAATATCTGGCTTTGATACTCTATAGCTTTTCAGGATTAACCCTGCATCTTCCAACCACTGAATTGCAAGTTCAAAATCTTTTGCCCGTGCACCCTCTCGTAGTGCTCCATACATAAACTTACGATTTTCCTTAGCCAATTGGGAAGGAATCGAATTCCAGATCATCATGATGCGCGGAACAACTTCCTTTGGCGCATGTTTGCTAAAATCCTCTTCATAGTACTGCAGAAGATTGTTTTGGATCTCACGTACCTCAAATAGATCATCGGAATCAATATATGTCTGGACTACTTCTGGCATTCCGCCCACATAATAATACTTTTTTAACAAATCCGTATATTTCCCGGCATATGCATTGATCAGTTCATAATCTTGGGACCTCAACGCTTCATGCAACCCCTTTTCACCAACTGCCAAAATGAATTCATTGAAGCTCATAGGGCATAATTTTAAAAAATCAACTTTCCCAACAGGAAAGGATGTTCCCTGATGTAATGCAACACCGAGCAGGGAACCAGCTGCAATGATAGAATACTGCGGTGCATTCTCATAGAAATATTTTAAAGATGCCAGCGCCTTTGGTGCTTCCTGGATCTCATCAAAAATAATCAATGTATTTTCAGCCTGAAAACTCTTTCCGTACTCAATTTTGATTGCAGAAAGGATCCGCTTTAAGTCAAAGTCTAGGTCAAATACATCCTTCATTGCTTTATTATTATCAAAATTGATATAGACTGTATTTTCATAGAACCTGGCTCCAAATTCCTTCATAATCCAGGTTTTTCCGACCTGGCGCGCTCCTTGTATGATCAGCGGCTTTCTGTTCTTTTTATTCATCCATCGTTCCAGTTTCGTAAACAGCTCTCTTTCCATTAAGAAACCTCCTGCGCAACATATACATCCAAAAGCATCTGTATTCTATCTTAACACTTTTCAGGGCATATTTCCATTGCTAAACAGCATTTTTGCGGACATTATTTTATTATAAATCACATTTTTTCGGTTAATATTATTATAATTCCAACATTTTTTCGGACATATTCATTCTTCCAGAATCGCCCATTTGACGGCCTCCAGATAGACCGAAAGCGTTTCTTCTTTTTCGTGTTCCAGAAAATGGGGGAAGGTTCCGCTTGGAATACAGTTGATTTTTATAGCCATATGTAAAGTCTTTTTGTATTGCAAAAAGCTATATCATAGATATAAGGATTCCAATCAGTAATGCTTCCCGTACCGTCCAAAAACATCAAAAATGAGGTGTCCTATACAGCCTGATTGGGTAAAAAAATACCCCGTTGGCTTCCCAACGAGGCATCGAAGATTATAATGTTTTAATTTGATTTCTGATTTCAGAATGTAGATGCATTCTTGGATTTTTATTCACTTTACAGTCCAATCATATAAAATTATCCCTGGTATCACTCCAGGAATCACTGAATCAGAAACAGGCAGAATACACAGAAGATGAATTATTCTTCCATACCGAAAATAAAAACGGACGTATTTTTCTCGAGACGACACCGGAAGAATATCTGATTCTCAGCGATCCGATTCATACAGATGACCATCAGAAAATCATCCAGGCTCTTTGCCGCCACATCGGTTACTGCAATGCCCACGCTCTAAATGCCGGTCATCCTTATGGTGCCATGCTGGATGTGGCAGATTTACGAAAAAATCATCTGGATACCTATGCTTATTTTTTCACAAAAGTTATAACAAAACCGAAAAATCACCCCTATCACTTAAAACCGGCAAATACTCTTATAAAGAGGCTGTGATCGACGAATTGGCCACAGCCTCTCCCAGTGAATATCTGACGAAAATATCGATACAGGTGTTTTAACCCTGCTGCTTCATCGCGTTTTCTCCGCACTGCCTTTACATTTCTCATAAGCAAATAGCGCCGCTCCCAGCGCACCGCAGAGCTGCGCCTCATCACAGATATAAAGTTTAGCACCAAGCTTCTCTTCCAATGTCTGGATGATACCCTGGTTCTTCGCCACACCGCCGGTCATCATATATTCGCCTGGATGATCCTTTCCAAGGCGGGCTGCCAACGCGCCGACTTTTGAGGCAACTGACACATTTAAACCGTGGATAATATCTGCCACATCCTTATTCTGTGCCACCAGCGACACGACCTCCGACTCTGCAAACACCGTACACATGCTGGAAATCACGATATTATGCTTCCATTCCAGTCCTTTCACACTCATTTCCTCCAGGGAAAGTCCCAGCGTTTTCGCCATCATTTCCAGAAAACGTCCCGTTCCGGCAGCACATTTGTCATTCATCAGGAAATTTTTCACGGCTCCCTGCCCGTCGATGCTGATCGCCTTGATATCCTGCCCGCCAATGTCGATGATAGTGCGGACATTCGGATTCAGATAATTTGCGCCCTTGGCATGGCAGGTAATCTCCGTGATGCTGTCATCCCCGCTGTCAATGTAGGATCGTCCATATCCGGTCGTATCGATCCGCACGATCTCCTCTTTCTTAATTCCCGCTTTCTCAATCGCCAGATCCAGACTCTTCTCGGCGCTCATCATCGCACCGCCGCCGGTCGGAATAATCATCGTCGATTTAATTTTTCCATCCTGATCCAGTATGACCACATCCGTACTTGTCGAACCGCTGTCGATTCCCGCTACATAAAAAATGCCCGACTCCATCTTCTTTCTTGCCTCCTCACTGATACCTTTTCCCGGATCCATATCCTCTGATCCCTCGATCGTCTCCTCAAATGCCTGAATGCGCGTCAAAAGCTGCCCCGCGCTCTGGCTCGTAAAATCAGTCTCAATCTTAAGGAGCGGAACCTTGATATCCCGCTTGATACTCGCATACTCAAATCCATAATAATCACAGAACTTGATCGTGTGATAAATAATTCCCTTTAAATTCGGATCCAGATACAGACGGTTTCTGCGGATCGAACGGTTCATGCGGAAACACGGCATCTGTCCCAGCAGGACGTCCGCGTAAGAAAGAAACAGCTCCTCTTCCTCCATATTCCACATTTCATCCTGTACGACCGACAGTTTCCGACCACCCGTACAGGTCAGATTTTCCACATTCATCTGGATATTGTCCCGGATCATATCCTCCAGAATGCCGCTGACCCGCACGCCCAGTACACCAATGTACGGCTCCGTGCTCATTTCCGGCGTAATAAAGGACTTGATAAAAGCGCGTTTATCAAACACTTTCCCGGAATATGCCTCATATGCCTTTTTAAGCCTCCGGATCGTGCCCGCAAATTTCACTTTTTCACATTCATTATCATCATGCGGCAGATCCAGCATATATAAAAACTTACATTTTCCCGTGCTCTCCACGATATCGTAAACGCGTCGCATCGAATCGCAGCAGTTTACCAGCACCAGCTGTTCAACCTTTCCTTCCAGCACTGCCTGAATGACCGATTTTCCAAAGCCGCACAGATTTGCATGTGCAATCTGATCCGACTGTTCGAAATTTTCCGGCATTTCCTCCAAAACAGAACATTCTTCTCCAAACCCCCGGAACAGCTCGATCGGGGTGTACTTACAGACGTAATAAATCATGCGTGTTTCTCCTCCTTGCCCTTTTCCAGCATTTCCACGAAGGCCTGAAGCCGCGTCGATACCTGACCGTCGCTGGTATTGGCAGGGTTGCAGCCGTCACCGTCGAGGATCATCGTCGGAAGTCCTGTCTTTTCTAAGGACTGCTTAATCAGGCTGGATGCACCGATCGTTCCCTTACAGCCCCAGTGGGCAAATAAAACAGCACCATCCGCTTCCGTGATTCTGGCAAGCCGTTCCGCTTCCTCAATTCTCTGTTTCACACTGCCGTTGTAAATGCAGTAGACCATTTTCTCTGCCATCGCCTCATACGGGTCTTCCGCATGCATCTCCTGAAAACCATCTGCGATGAAATCACAAGCGCGGATGTGCATTTTCTTACTATAATTAAAAATATCCTTAACCGGCTCCTGTAAAAATGGCATGATGTGCATCCAGATTACCGAAAGACCATCTCCCCTCGGTGACATCCGCACATCGCGCAGAAGTTTTTCCGTATAGGTAACCGCCGTCTCTGAGCCAGCCATCAGATGGCACATAAAAAGCGCATACAATTCATTCGTCAGAGAGGTCACCGGGTCATGCGCACACCGCAGGGCAAGCTGTTTTTTATAATTCGCCGCCGCTTTCCGGCTGTTATCTACCGCACTCCGCACTGTTTCCTCCGAAATCCGTCTGTCCGTCGTCTCCTCCAGAAACCGTTTCAATTTCCGCAGCTGATCCGCCACATACAGAACCGATTCCCGGTTTTTCTCATACGGAACATCAATATAAAAGCCTGGACATTCAAATTTATCCTTTAAATACGGAAACGTCATCATATTTCCATCACACGCAAGGTTCGTATAAATCATGCAGTTCGGTTTTGGCAGAATCCCCGTCAGCGCCGCCCCCAGAAACACCCTGTGGTACGAACACATCGTCTCCGGAAATCCTTCTTCCTCCGTTTTCCGAAGAAACGTCTGCTCACACTTCGTTCCCGCCATAAAACAGGACATCGCCTCCACTGAGTACGGCGTCAGCCCTGCCGCCATCACCAGCTCTCCCGGCACAAATATGCTGACCATCGCCGCATTCTCCGGTTCCGACAGCGACTGAATGATATTTTTCATAACCACCCGCGCCACATACTGTCCCGACGACGGCAGTCCCCGATCCGGCAAAAACTGAAGCTTCTTTTCCTGCAGGCGGTATCCCGCAAGAAGCAGCCGACGCGCTTTTTCCGGATCCTTAAGCGCCTGGCTGCTCACCCTATTTCCAAATTTTTCAATTACATCCATTGTTCTTTCTTCCATTCTTTTAAGTTCATTTTTCTGTCATATCGCCCTGATGCAGATGGATATGGTTCCGCGCCTTTGCAGACAAACGGGCATTCTTTATTATAGTCAGTTGGATGGGAATTGTAAATATATCGGATATGAAATGCGAAACAGCGGGGGAGAAGAACTTTACGCCTGTGACAAAATCATCTATATTCCAAAAAACTGAGCAAACAACCACCTATCATTTCCCACAAATTCTGGTGACCTTCAAGATGCGGCAGTGAAGTTTTCTATACGAAAAAAACAACCTTATGGCTTCATATGTTGAAATCATAAGGTTGTTCTTATCTTCCCAAACTTTAGATTTTAGGAAAAACACCCCCGCTTACGCGGGGAATACATCTGATCCATCGTCAACCATTCCGGTTTTTCGGGATCGCCCCCGCGCAGGATCACCCCCGCTTGCGCGGGGAATACTGGACGTCCGGACTGCCGTATACGACCAAAAAGGGATCACCCCCGCTTGCGCGGGGAATACCTATCAGGTATATGTGAAAGCTTCGATGGCCAAGGATCACCCCCGCTTGCGCGGGGAATACGTATCCGCATTGTAATTCTGAATGACACGCCTGGGATCACCCCCGCTTGCGCGGGGAATACCTAATTCTCAAAAACAAATACGAAGGTAAGACAGGATCACCCCCGCTTGCGCGGGGAATACACAGGACTGCTGCCACTACGGAGCTTTCTGTCGGGATCACCCCCGCTTGCGCGGGGAATACACTAAAAAAATCCCTTATTTACAACCTTTTCCCGATCTCCATCTCTAAATTTCATTTAGTTTCTCAAACACCTGAAATGTTGTGATGCAATCACTTAATGCCCTATGTTCCTCCTCAACTTTTATCTGGAAATAGTCTGCTAGTGCATGCAGCTTATAATCATCAATATCATCGATTCGTCTTCTCGCAAGATCTAATGTATCATTTGCCGGATTTTTTAGATTCATACGATTGGTCTTTCGACAAGCTTCCTTTAAAAAGCTGCGATCAAATGCGATGTTATGACCCACTATTGTACTTTGTCCAATAAATTCACAAAACTTCTCTATCGCTGAAGAAAGAACCATCCCCTTTTCCTCAAGAATCTCCTCTGTAATCCCCGTAAGTTCAGTAATTACTTTTGGAACACCTTTTTCTGCTTTCACTAGAATCTCCAATTGGTCTGCAATTTTGTGGTTAATGATTCTAATCGCCGCCAACTCAATAATCTCATCTGATGAACTATTTAATCCTGTTGTCTCTAAATCAATTACCACATAACCTTCATGTCGTTCTTTATATGTTTGAGATTGCTTTTTCTTAAGCAACATCTGTTGTACTTCTGCCCGACTTGAACGCGCTTTTGTTTCACATCGTCCCTGCTCTGGCCGCATAACCAATTGTATTCCATCAAAATCCACAGGTTTCCAGGATGAGTTGTGCACACAGAATTCCATTCCCTGTTCATTATTAGTACTATATACCATTGTTGCCCGTCCCTGCGACAGATTCTCACAGATTCGCGTCCAAAGCATTTCTCGAATTCTTGCGCTCACCTTTCCAACATATACTCCTGTATTGATCTCCATAAGCCACTTCGTAAGATCTCCGCGCAATTTAGGTGGGCAATCAGTCAGCGTTACAACTACCATTATTCACCTTCTTCAAGATCGTCTCCATACGAATGCCCATTCTCAACTTCCCCGACTTTGTTATCCCACAAATATACTGCATCTGAATCCTCTGCTTCTCCTTCTTTGGCAAACAAAGATTTGATATCATGCACCATTTGTTTCAGAATATTCATTTTTACCATTTTATCTCTGGTTTTTCTCCGCATTACAGACGGAATTTCTTCCTTGGAAATCGTTGCAGCCACCTCAAACGCTAACGGAATCGTGATATCTGCCTTATATAAATCTGCAATATCATATACAAATGAGTTTTCATGTCCAACATGTACAAATCCCAATCCCGGAGAGCACCCTAACGCAGCAATTACCGCATGTGCCAAGCCATAAAGACATGCATGGCCGGCAGATAATGCCTGGTTAACAGAATCTCCACTTGTAAAATCATCTGGATCGTATTCACGCCCATTCTAAGGCACATTCCACTCTTTTGATGCTTTTTTATATACGGCGCGAATTCGCGCTCCCTCCCGTCCTCTTAACTGCTGAAGTGTAAGGCGGGAAACATCTTCTTTGGGAAATCGCATGGAATACATCTGCCTCACAATATTTAAATGCATTCTTGTATTACCGACTAATTCTGCCTGTCTCTGCAATAAAGCTGCACGGTGGGTAAGTGGGCGGCCCGATGCGTAATAACGCACCCCATGTTCTCCCACCCATATCACTGTGACCCCAGCGTCTCCGATTAACTCCATTGCCCGATGAGTAATCTTTGTTCCAGGTCCCAGCATAATCACACTGATTGCTGCTGCCGGTACAAAAACGGTTCCTCTATCATCTGCGACTGTAATTGCACTATCCTGTCGATTTAGGACACATCTTTCCAGATAAAGGAACGTCAGACGATCTGCAACCTGCGGCAGCATCTGGATTTCCGGCCGTATCATTCCAGGAATATTTGTCATACTGTTCCCTTCTCCATATGTACCAATGTCATAAGACCTACTCCATATGCCTTTTCACGTCCAATACCGTCTATCAGCATTTTTCGTACTTTCTCTTCATCCACTATTTTTAAAATACCTTCATATGTTACAGACAGCATACTAACCTGATTCTTTCCAGAAGCCTTATTAAAATGGTACCATTTAGATTCCCTAATCTCAAAAGAATCTTCACTCACTGCAAAACCATGCAGTTTACCCTGTTTTATAAGCCATTTTCGCTGATTATCTGCTGTAGTATGTGCACAAATTCTACCTCTTTGATCCTTTCCCACAGCTTTCTGGTATGTTGGATTTGCCGTCAAACGAAAATGCCACCATGTATCAGCTTTGATTTTTTCCAGAAAAGGATCATACTCTTTTGTCACACATTCTTCACCTTCTGGTGCAAATTGACTTACTGCTTCGGAGAGATCCGGTTTTTCCCGGCTTAGAATAAGCAAATAATACTTACTATTAAGCCGATCGATTCTCCATAGCTTTCTATGACGAACTGCTTCTGTCATATCAAACGAAGCCTCAACGGCTCCATGAAACAGGTTTGGCGAGCTCAATGCCCGCAATGTTTTCCTTTTAGTCACATCCAATGTCATTCTGCTTAAATACAAACCAATCACCCCAATTCTGCCATTGGATCATGGCATTGAAGCGGTTCTCGCACCGCCCGATATTTCTCCGTCACTTTTCGAAACGTATATTTTCTGTGCTCTGGATTGTAGGATATCGGAAGATCCTTAACAATATTTCCGTCTTCTCCTTCTTTTGCATCCATTACTATGCGTACTGTTTCAGTTGATTCATTCCGAAATGCTTCTTCAAGCAAAGCTTCTTCCAATTCCAATTTTCTGATACCAAGGCATAATCTTCCGGTCGGCGGACACGATCTTCGTCCCAGATATAACGGAAACACTGGATTCAATAATGCATATTCGATCTTTTTCAAAAGTTCTTCATCCACACTTTCAAAACCTACCAGAAATTCTGCATCCGCAAGATAATAGCGATTTGTGACATATGGTTCTCCCTTTTTTGGTCGTACCATGTGAAAATCACGCACAAAATGCCCCTCTTTATCCACACGCACACCAAATCGCAGTGTTGCTAACTGGCTCACCATATCATCATCATCTCTCTTAATTCCAAGTGCTGCACAGATAAGTCCGATCACCCCGCTTTTACTGGGTTCCCGCCCTGTCCGACGAATATCAAACTTTGAATCAATTCCCCATGATTGAAGTGGTGCTGCCAACCGAAGCAGCAATGTACTCATTATTTCGTCACCTCTTCCAGAGCATTCAAAACCTGTTTTTCTAGTTCATCTAATAATTTTGTCAGATTCATTGTTGTCGCAAGCGACTCCAACTCTCTTCCCACTGCAAATGCCATTTCCGGCTCATTTACATAATCTTCATAAGATTCTTTTGCATAATCAACCAATGCCTTTATTGACTGCTCCACATATCCACCCTTTGTGGTAACTGGTTTTTCAAAAGCGCCTGCCATATTAACCGGCTGATCTCTGCGAACCGTCACATAAACAGCATCCGGACGTGTTCTGTTTGCAAATGTATTTTGTTTTCCTGTCGGCATACTGGTGATAAATGCCTCTGCAAAATTTTTAACCGCTTTCGGAGTATCTCCTCCCAAATAGTTTGCAAGTTCTGCCGCATTCACAGTCGCATAACGATATAAGGTAGATGAATTATACTCTACTGTACCAAGATGTCCTGCCCCGGAATTATCTTCCGATGTACAATCATCAACAGCTGTAAAGTAATCATACTCATTATGTACAGCATGTGTTGATATGGCATGGGCCACTTGTGCCGTTGCGTCGTAATTCAAGGATGGTTCATCTGCCACCATGCGGCCAAACAAAGCAAGATCAACTGACGGGTAGTTTTTTAATGCCTCCTGCAATTCCTTTTTATCCTCTTTTTCAAATTTTCCATCCGGATGAGCAATTGCCAGTTCTGCCAATTTTTCAATTTGTTTTGCACTAATAAAAAACAGAGCTCCTGTTTCTGCTTTTCCATTTTTTTCTGTTAATTTAATTCCGGCTGCTTCTAATACCTTTTTTGCCAATTTTTCAGCACTCTGAATTTCCGAATCCAACTCAGATATTTTCTTTGCAAGCAGATCTACAATTTTCTTTGTTCGAATTCCCTTTTCTTCTTCTGTATACATATCAGCAAACATAAGGCGCATTGCACGTTTCCAAGATTGACTTGAAACTCTTGCTCTGGTTACACCACCATAAATCGCTGTCTTGGGGCTGCCTGTATCATCACGATTTACGCAGCTCGGCGGAAGTGTTTGAATTACATGAAGATCAATATACAAATTTTTACTCATTTTCTTTTTCCTCCTCTTCCTGTTTTACTACTCGATAAAAATCCTGTCCCCAGCGAAGCTTAACCTTCTGGGCACCATTCTCCGTTTGAAATTGATATAGGTCATATGCTAGCTGAATATAATCCATCGGCACTCCCTTTGCCCGCAGAAGCTGCACTAATCCTCGAAGATAATACGCACATTCTTCAATATCCGCCGATGTTGCAAAAACGGTAAATCGTTTTCGAATTCGTGTCAGTTCTGATTCATCCTGCAAAGCCGCCAATTTTCTAACTGCCTTTCCTAATGGTTGCTGTTCGCTATGCATGTTTTTTTGGTGAATATCACTTCCCTGCTGATGCAGAGCATACATACATAACGAAAGAGATACCGCCCACTCAGCCCAACTAGGCTCTCCATTTCTGCTCATCAATTCTTCCGGAAATCTGTTAAATAAAAGTTCCCACATTTCTGGAACCTCTCCGGACTTTTTCCCGATTCCATGACGAAGCTGTGCCAATTCTCCTTTGACGCGTGCATCATTTGGCTCATTCTCCCATTGTTTCAGGCGCATGGCCATATACTTTCTGACCATCTGTCCCTGGTTTCCCATATAATCCCTCCTTGCTACTGCTCAAAGCATTTTTTCAATGACACCTTAAATATATTAAAAGCGCTTGAAGATGAATAATAAACTTTTCTTTCAACTCCATCCTTTTTTTCTTGTATTTCCCGCCCAACAAAAGCCTTATCTCCTGCTTGTTCAACATAGTTCATCCCAAGCTTTTCCGCTATCCGATATGCCTGAACTCTCCAGTCGTTTCGAATGTTCTCATAATATTCAGAATCACTCTCACCTATCGGATCCAATTCCTTTAACCATCTGCGGAATGGTATATCTATCTGGTAAAAGTACTCTTCTTTTCCATATTGAGTTTTTTCACCTGAACAATCTCCTGCAGCCTTCTTTAAGTCTTCTGTTAAATGATTAACTATATTTGCTGCTTTTTCACATTTTTCAATCTCTTCTCGTATGATTCTTACCAATATTTTTCCATTTGCAGTTAATAATTCTGTATGAAATTCCAGGTAATCGCCAAGAACATCTTTTACAAAAAAGTCTTTGTCCCCATATTGTACCGAGGCTGTCTTAAAGCAAATGATATTCTTTTTATCAATCATTTTCTTATCTTTCAGCCAAGCGACCCACCTAAGCACACCCGGTGTTCTGTTTTCCTGATCTGACATAACAAGGTTTGAAAAGTCGCGCCACATCTGTTTTTCTGGCAAATGCCTTCTTGGCTGATAATACGGAACGGCATTTCCTTTCGGTTCATATTTTTTCCATACAGTCATTTGTTCCATATATGCTGCTTCTTTTGGAAAAAAATCACCTCCCAACACATAATAACCACTGACCCCTTGCACCTCTTTTTTTAGAAGAATTCTTCTGGATTGTACTGTCAGTAGCTCTGCCTGATTTGATGGGACCACAATTTCGGTTCTCTCCGCACTCTTAACTGTTTCTGCTTCCCACACAGGTTTTGGACTGTCCCAACATTCTTTATCTGAAATATTGACCACTACAAGGTTCAACATCAAGGTTTCAAATAAATTGCTTCCATCTGCATAAATTAATCCCAGTTTTCCAAGCCATCCGGTTCCGGGTGATGGAAGCCCCTTTTGCTTTGGCTTTGCAGATGTATCATCATATCCATTCAGATACAACAGCCATCTAGCTGCTTCTGAATCACTTAAAAATTTCTTTTCTTTTCCTGCACGATTTGAAAATAAGCGCAGTTTATTACTGCTCTCTGAGATTTCACCATTTAGCTTTGCTGCTTTACATTCTGTTCCAATAGCAGCCTTCGGTACCTGATAAAAGGGTCTGTTACTATCGTATAGATAAAAGCGTTCCTTCCACTTTGCTAAATATTCCCGAATCGGTTTCTCCGGAAGTTTTCCTTCATTCCAAATTTCTTCCCACCGTTCATATGCATCCTCTGTTTCTACAAGTTCGTCTTCATTTCCATCTGCATCATATCGATAAACAACTGTTTGCAATACTGCCAGAAGTAATCTTAATACTGCAACATCCTGCGTTGGCAACTCTCCAGATAATCTTCGATACTGGTGTGCATGGATCAGTGCATCTATCAATGATAGTTCCTTTACTTCTCCATTTTCCTGCATAACACAAACCCATGGTTCTTCTAAAAGATTGAATTTTTTATCATCCACGTTTCTCAACCTCCCATTCTAGACCCTTCTTTTCATCGTAAAACAGCTGGATTTCATCTAAACTCACGTGATTTGTCGTATCTAAAAATAATATTAACTCACCTTCCAGCATGGGACTGTTTTTCCACTCTTCTGTATGCCGTTCCATATCTATCCGTAATTGTTCTATCACACGTCCCACGCACCATGATTGCGCAAATCTTTGAGGAAGGCGGAGTTTTTGCTCTGATATTTCTCTGGCTTCCTCTATCGATAAAGTTTCCTTGAGATTGTATTTTTTCCCCTTTGATTTCCCAGCAATTATAGATGCAAAACCAGATTCTGCTTCTTTTACAACTATCACTTCTATTGATGGATTTCCATCCCTCACTGCTGCCTGTGCTTTTATATCGTCTAAGCCAACCGACTTATCCAGAAGCCCTACTAAAGTCCCTCCACATTTTCCTATCTCTGGTTTCTCCAGACAATATGGTTTCGCATTCTGTTTCCTAAGCATGCACTTCTTCTTATAATCTTCATATGCATTCTGAAAGCGTTGATTATCATCTGTTTCGCAATAAGTCTTCTGTACCAATGAGCAGATATCCGATGGAATCATAATCTTTTCCGGAAGAAGTGCTGATGTCTGCAGCAGCAGATATTCTCCATAAACCTCTGTCGCTCCCTTTTCCAGATTGTCTAACTCTGAATTCAATACTATGCATCTGGCACTTTCAAACATTTCTGGTCTTTTCCTATCATGACGATGAAGACGACCAATTCTTTGCAATAAAAGATCCATTGGGCATAAATCTGTTATCAGTACATCAAAATCAAGATCCAATGATTGCTCCAACACCTGACTTCCAACTACAATCACCTCTCTTCTCTGCTCATTCGCCGAATGTTTTCCAACACAGTTCAAAATTTCTTTCTCATGTTCAAGTCGATCCGGAAGTATAAACTGCGAATGATCAATCAATACTTTTGCTTCCGGAAATTTATCCTGTATGAATTTTGCAATTTTCTGCACTCTTGAAACAGTATTTAATATAATTCCCATACACCCGCCATGTTTCAATACATTGCGGACTTCTTCTTCCAGTTGTTCTTCATTCTCTCTAACAATCTGAACAACCCTGTCTTTTTTATCATAAGGAATTGGTATTAATTGTACTCGTTCGTGATCTGACCATGAAATCAACGGGTATGAAGTTGTTTCCTTAATCAAGACATTTTTACATTTTTTCTTTCCGGCATATGCCTGCATCAAAGCCAATCGTTTATCCCCAGGGAGCGTAGCTGACAAAAGAATTACCGGAATATGATAAATCCCCAGCCACTGCAAAATACGTTCCAAATATGTATTCATATAAGGATCAAATGAATGGCACTCATCAATCACTGCAACTTTTCCTGCAAGCCCCAGATGACGAAGCATCACATGTTTCTGCATCAATGCTGCCATCAGAAGCTGATCGATTGTGCCAACCACAATATCGGATAACATTCTTGTTTTCTTTCCTCTAAAAAAGCTATGAACTATCAAAGCATCCTGATCATCGTCTTCTATGCAGACATCCCCATATTCCAGTTTTCTAAAATCTTCATTTAATTCCGCATTGGAATGATAAAGCTGGATCGAAACCTGATTAACATCTGACTGACCTGTTAGCCAGGAACTGATTCTTGTAAACATGGCATTTGTTGTTGCCTGTGATGGGAGAAAAAAGGCAATTCCTTTTAAATCGAAACGATTCATAAGAATCTCAGCTGCTGCCAGAGCCGCCTCCGTTTTTCCTTCTCCCATTGGTGCCTCCAGAATGATCAATCCTGGTTTTTCCATTCTGGCTGCAACACCATACATTTCCTTCTGTACTCGATTTGCAGTAAAATGGAACCTCTCTTCAAAAAAATCCTCCTGTTTCCACGCAGAACCCATCAAACATCCATCCGATAGGTTAAGATGTCTCATTGCATTCCTTGACCGATTATTATCATATGGTTCTGGATCATCTGTTACAGATAACAACGGAAAATAATAGCTGTTGCTTGCAATCCAGTCTGCCATAATCAAAAGTCCACAAAAAAGCATCTGAGCTGCTTCCGAAATACCTGAAATTTCTTCCTTTTCCGAATATCCCGCCTCTTCTAATGCCCATTTCAAGAGTTCCTCTTGCATTTTCCGCCATATAGATTTTTTATCTCCGTATTTTTTTCGCTCTAATGTTAATTCATCGATTGCGTCATCATCCATATTATTGGGTTCGGGAGATCCATGGTGTGCACCTACAATTGCTGCCACTGATTCCGGATATCCCATTGCTCGAAGAAGGACAGCCCCTGCATGTGCATGTTTAATATCCATCTGTGTTTTATTCAAGTTTGTTTCAATTCCGGCCGATTCTTGAAAACACCTGATGTCTGGAAGCTGTTCCAATATTCTTGTCTGGAATGCCGGAATACCTTTCCCTATATCATGCAGCAATGCGAGCAGTTTTGCTAATCGTATTCCCTCTTTTCTCGAGATCTCCATCTCATCATACACAGACCCCGGCAGCCATCTGCTCGCCAGGTATTCTATAACTCCAGCTGTGTCTTTTAAGTGGTCTAACAGCGGAAGCCACAAATTATCATTCTCTTTGCTGGCTTTTGCTGCAAGCAAGCGAATTTCAGGAATCATATATTCCCTCCTCACCAACATACATTTTTAAATTAACCATTCTTATTATATATTAGCACTCTGACCATCATTTATAAATCATTATTTATATTTTGCAAACTACTATTTGTTTTTCCTTTTTGCATAAATATGCTCACTTCTCTGTTCTTCACGTTCCTATCCGTTTTGCCATCTACAGATTATCAATCTTCACAGTGAGATAGTTTTTTGCAAAATCATCTGAACTTCCATAAATCAATCATATCATACTTTCCCATATATAGTAACCGCCAATCCGACAGATGTCGTATATATAGCCCACATAAAATCATCCATACAGTGATACTCTTTTCCAAAAAAGAAAAGCGGCTGCCCCCCGCTCAACCGCTTTAAATAATTCTTTTACCTATTATCTTCCTGCTTCTTCATCCCAGCTGCCGTTGACTTTTTCCATCTTTCTTCTGCATAGTAATTTTTTACAATACCAATTTTGCTATCAGCCAAACTCCGGCAATTCCCAAAAGCACCACCGAAAATGCCGCCGACAGTCCAAACACCAGTGTTCCAACTGCCAGTGAAATGATAAATCCAGCCAGGCTCAGAACAGCTCCAAGGAGTCTTCCGCAGACACTTAAAAGCAGACCGACCACCTTAAAAACGACTACTAAAAATATAATTGCAAACAAAATCGGCGTACAACCGCCTCCTACCTATTTTCTTTTTCACCTTACGTTATGCTTCACGATAAACATATGCCAGAGTGCATCTCTGACTGACGATAGTATAGCTATTTTTCTGCCATTTGTAAATCTTATTATTCTCCCGTTTTCCGAATTTTTCTCTACGACTCCCGCCCCAGATACTCCCACACAAACCGCGATACTTCCGCCTTTTTATGGTACCTCTCCCGCACCGCATATACATGCAGCCGGGTCTTTGCACGCGTCATTGCCACATAGAACAGACGTCGTTCTTCCTCCATATCCTCGTCCAGCATCGCGCGGCTGTGCGGCGTGATGCCTTCATTGGCATCGAGAATATAGACAATGGGAAATTCCAGCCCCTTGGCACTGTGCATCGTCGCGAGCGTGATCGCGTCCGTCTCCGTCCGCCGCTGCGCCGCCTGCCGGAGCAGTTCCTCCTTGTACGCCTCGATGTGTGCAAACCACTCGTCAAAGGTCTTGAAACCCGCCGCACTTTCTTTTAATTCATCGGCAGTCTCTAAAAGTTCCTCCGGCCGCATCCGCCGGAATGCCGCATACTCGATCAGATATTCGTCGTATCCCATGCCCTGGCGGATATAATTGACGGCTGCCAGAGGTGACATCCGGGCGATGGCCCGCAGATCGCCTTCCAGACTCTCGATCCGCTCGGCAATCCAGTCTTTCTCCGCATAGAATGCCTTCATCTTCTCGAACGAAACCGTCTCATCCGGCATCGCATCCCGGCTGATATACCGCTTCGGACGGTTGATGACCTGCAAAATATCTTCCCGCGCCCGGCTTCCCATGGCGATCCGGATATAGGTCAGGATATTTCGCGAAATCCAGTGTTCATAGAGGTTCGGCACCGTATCCCTTGTCCGGAAGGGAAGGTTGTATTCCATCAGCTTTTCCATCAGAAAACGAGGACCAGCATTGGTCCGGTATAAAACTGCGATATCCCCCGGCCGCACTCCCGACTGCAGATACAGCTGTATCTCCCTGGCAATGGCCAGATTTTCTTCCCCCGGATCCTGCCAGAGCTTCGTGATCACGTTCTTCCCATGACGTCCCGTTGTATGGATGGCCTTTGAAAAACGTTTCTGGTTTTCCCCGATCAAGCGCAGAGCCGGTGCCACGATCTCCTCGGTACTGCGGTAATTCACATCCAGAAGAATCCGTCCGGCACCCGGATAATCCCGCTCAAACCCCAGCATAATCTCCGGTTTGGCCCCACGAAACCGGTAAATCGACTGATCATCATCGCCCACGATAAAAAGATTATCTTCCGGCTTGGCTAACATCCGCACGATCTCATATTGAAGCCGGTTGATGTCCTGAAACTCATCAATCAGGATGTACCGATACCTCCTCTGCCAGGCAGACAGGATATCTTTTCTTTCCGTAAAAAGTTCCAGACACAGCACCATCATGTCATCGAAATCGATGAGTCCGGCCCGGCGCATTTTCTCTTCATAGCCTGCATAGAGCTGACGGAAAACTGCATCCGGACAGTTTTTGGAATAGTAATGTTCCAGTGCAATCCTCTCTCCCTTGACAGAGCTTATCTCACTTAAAATGGAGGCTGCAAACTCATTTTCATCCTCCGGCTCCAGACCTCCGGCCTGAGCCAGCTCCCGGACAAACTGCATCTGCTGCTCTTCCCGGACAATATTGTCAGCGGTATATCGGTATGCCAGCTTTAAGATCCTAAAAAAGATCGAATGAAAAGTACCGAAGGTGACTCTGGATCCGCCGCCGGTCAATGATTCATACCGCTCCAGCATCTCCTCGGCTGCTGCCCGGGTAAAGGTAATCACAAGAATATCCCCCGGATCGATTCCGTACTCCTTCGTCAGATACTGGACCCGATGGGTGATCACCGTTGTTTTCCCTGATCCCGGTCCCGCCAGAACCATCATGGGACCATCTTTATGCATGATTGCCTGTGTCTGTGCTTTACTGAATGCCATTTCCTGTTTCCTTACTCCACAATTCAAGAATATCTCGGCATATTTGCTTCGAAATTCGCATTTTGACGTGCAAGACATACTTCTGCCGCGCATCTGAAGCAAATCTGTCAAGTACAAATGTAAGAAAAGTGCGCCTTGGAATGTATTTCTCACAAAGCGCACCTTTTCACTGCTTTTCATGCATCTACGATACATGAAAAAGCAGTTGTTTATTTACTACCTACTGATTTAATCTGAGATTCAAGTCGAACGTCCGTGAGACTTGGCGCGTGATTCTGGTCAGCAAAGCTGACATATTCCTATCAGAATCACTGCGCATCCTCGCGGAGCGTTTATCTCAGTCGGAGAATGGACTCCCACTGAGACAAATTTGCTATTACTCACCACCTGAAGATGTGGGAGTCTTCTCGACTGAGATAAAAACTTGCTTCAAGTCGAACATCGACGGTTACGACAGCCTACTGCTGTGCCTCCAGAAGTTCAATCCCCTTCTTGATACGGCGGATCGACTCTTCCTTGCCAAGCACTTCCATGATCTCGGTTGCGCCTGCCGGCGTCATCTGCTTGCCGGATACAGCGGTACGGATCGGCCACATTACAAAGCCGGTCTTAACGCCCTCTTTGGATACATACTCGGACAGCGCCGCGTACAGGGCGTCGTTGGAGTAATCTTCCTGTGCTTCCAGAATCGGCAGAACATCTTTTAATACCTTTAAGGATGTCTCCAGATTGGTCTTCATCTTCTTGTGAACATACATCTGCGGATCATACTCCGGCAGTGTCTCAAAGAAATCGATGTGTCCCTCGATATCCGGGAAAATCTCGATTCTCGTCTTAACCATCGCCGCGATCTTCTTCAGATCCAGATCCTTGGTGATTACTTTCTTGATGTACGGCTCTGCCATCTCATAGAACTTATCAAAATCCATCGCCTTGATGTACTCGCCGTTCATCCATTTCAGTTTTACCATATCGAAAACAGCCGGAGATTTGCTGATATTCTTGTAGTTGAACTCTTTTACCAGCTCGTCTAAGGAGAAAATCTCCTGATTATTTTCCGGTGACCAGCCAAGCAGGGCAACGAAGTTGACAACTGCCTCGGAAATGAAGCCCTGATCGATCAGATCCTGATAGGAAGAATGACCGCTTCGCTTGCTCAGCTTCTTGTGCTCCTCGTTCGTGATGGTCGGGCAGTGCACATAAACCGGAACCTTCCATCCGAATGCGTCGTACAGACGGTTGTACTTCGGTGAAGAAGACAGGTACTCGTTACCGCGGACTACATGGGTGATCTGCTGTAAATGATCGTCCACCACATTTGCGAAGTTGTAGGTCGGGAATCCATCCGATTTGATTAAAACCATATCGTCCAGCTCGGAGTTATCTACGGAAATATCCCCATAAATCTCATCGTGGAAGGTAGTCTTTCCCTCGGTCGGGTTGTTCTGACGGATGACAAACGGCTTTCCTGCCTTTAAGTTTGCCTCTACCTCTTCCTTGGAAAGGTGCAGGCAGTGCTTATCATAGGTCATGATCTCTTCGCCGTTTACTTCTCTCTTTAAGCTGTTTAAGCGTTCCTGATCGCAGAAACAGTAATAAGCTTCGCCTTTATCGATCAGCTTCTTCGCATATTCCATGTAGATGCCCTGTTTCTGACGGTCGCTCTGTACATACGGGCCAACCGGACCGCCGATGTCCGGACCTTCGTCATGTTTCAGTCCGGTATCGCGCATCGTATTGTAAATGATCTCGGTCGCGCCTTCAACGAAACGCTCCTGATCGGTATCCTCGATTCGCAGGATAAAATCGCCGCCCTCATGTTTTGCAATCAGGTATGCGTATAATGCAGTTCTTAAGTTTCCTACATGCATTTTGCCTGTCGGGCTCGGTGCGTATCTGGTTCTGATCTTTGTCATACTTTTCACACGGCTGTCTGGAAGCTTATGTTCCAAACAGTTTTTCCTTTCCTAGAAATAATTAAAATATTGGAATTATAAAATAAAGTAACTGTTCCGTAGGTCTGCGCATTTACTGCGCTGACCGTACGAAAACATGGGCCAGCAGGCAGGTAATTTATATCACGCCTTCATATTCAGCAGATGGCACGCCAGCTGGAAATAAATCATCAGGCTGCACGCATCCACGATCGTCGTGATCATCGGCGACGCCATGATCGCCGGGTCGAGATGGATCGTCTTCGCCGCAATCGGAAGCACACATCCGATCGTCTTCGCGATGATAACCGTGCAGAACAGGCTGATAACTACCGTCAGGCAGATGAGTACCTGCCCCGGATACTGGATCATCAGGCGCACGAAATTGACAAGCGCCAGAGAAAGTCCACAGAGCATTCCCACGCGGATTTCTTTCCACATAACTTTCAGAATATCCGCCGGTTCTACCTCGCCGACCGCCATACCACGGATGATCATCGTGCTCGCCTGACTGCCGGAGTTTCCGCCCGTATCCATCAGCATCGGAATAAACGTAACCAAAAGCGGAATTACCGAAAAGGCATTCTCATATTTTAACAAAATACCGCCGGTCACCATACTGCTCAACATCAGGATCATCAGCCACGGAATACGGTTTCTCGCGAGCTGGAACACGCCCGTCTTCAGGTACGGCTTCTCACTCGGCAGCATCGCCGCCATCTTCTCGAAGTCCTCCGTCGCCTCCTGCTCCATGACATCCATGACATCATCGACCGTGATGATGCCGACCAGACGGTCTTCGCCGTCCACAACCGGTAAACTCAAGAGGTTGTACTCATTGAACGTCTCCACGACCTTTTCCTGGTCTTCCGTCGTATACGCCTTGATCACATGCGGATCCATGATATCGCCCATGAGCGCCGCATAATCATTCATCAGAAGATCCTTGACCGTCACAACGCCCTCTAAGCGGCGTTTTTCATCCATGACGTAGCAGGTGTAAATCGTCTCCTTGTCCACGCCATATTTCCGGATATAATCAAATGCCTGCTCCACCGTCATATTTTTCTTGAGTCCCACGTACTCCGCCGTCATGACGCTTCCGGCGCTGTTTTCCGGATAATTGAGGAACTGGTTGATCAGTTTTCTCGTATCCGGGCTGGAGTTCTGAAGTACGCGCCGCACGATCGTCGCCGGCAGCTCCTCCAGCATATCGACCGCATCATCGACATACAAGTCGTCAATGATGACACGCAGCTCATTATCCGTGATACTGGTAATGATGTGCTGCTGCTGTTCGACTTCCAGACAGGCAAATACCTCCGATGCCAGCTCTTTCGGCAGCATACGGAATACAACGACCGTCTTTTCTGAATCCAATTCTTCGATAAATGAGGCAATATCCACCTCATTCATCTCGACCAGCTGGCTTTTCAGCTCCCGGTACTTCTTCCCGGTCAGCAGAGCCAGCAGCTCTTCTTTCTTCTCTTCTTCTAACATTCCCGTCTCCTTCCAAAATATTGTCATTTTGGAAATCGGACAGGCTGCTCCCTTCCTGCTCCTGCACACAGGCAGAATGCCGGAAACTTATCCACAGATGCGGCAGTGTACACAAGGAATCCGCTGTTTGCAGCTGTCATTCCTGCAAATGCATGTGTACGCTGCCTTCGGTTCTGGGTAGCTGCCGTCTGATTCCGCCTTATGACTCCGGCTTTCCATTGTGTTCACTCCTCTCCTGATTTTCTCGCATGAAAACATCCGGCAGATTGATGCTCGATACCGGATGTCTCTTTTTATTATAATAATTGAATGAAAAAATAGCAATCTTTTTATCGAAGTTATCCAAAAAAACGTTGTAAAAAAGTAATTGTTCACGGGTAGACACTTTGGGTACCGAAAATGCCGCTCAGATACCACCACGGCGGCAGCAGCTTTCGCACACCCGCGGCTCCCGGCAAAAAGAGCGAAGCGTCAAAAAAGATCGGACAGAGCAGGAGGCTCGCAAGGATAAACACCGGAATCAGCGCCGCCAGAAATCCCGGCTTCCGGCAGACTGCCAGGCATCCAAAGGCATATATAGTCACGAAAACTAGATAAAAAAGCAGCTTTCCCGCCTCTAAAAGCGGCTCTGCCCCATTTCCCGATACCAGAAGCGCCGCATACGCCGAAATGGATGCTAAAAAGACAAACGCCGCGATCTCCGCCGTCTGCAGCAGCCACCGCTCCCGGCTCCGGACCGCCGCATAAAGCCCGCGCTCTGCATCCTCGCCCGCCATGACAGCTGCCGCCAGCCCCATGATAAAAAGGAAAACCGCCGTCAGCCCGCGCACCGGAAAGACCACCTTCATCGCCCCTGTCTGCAGTGCCGTTCCTCCCTGTAAGGTCTGATAATCAAAGGTAAAGGTGCTTCCGTTGCTGCGGTATTTTTCATAGAGTTCCATCAGCACGCCGCACGCCTTTTCCCGCGCCTCCGTCGTCTGGCAGCGCGCCATCACCGTCTGGAATGCCGCTCCATTTTCCCCATAGTCCGCCAGCAGTTCCCGCCCGTACACCTCGAACAGTTCAGAAAATATCTTTTCTGATATAATTTTCTCTGCCACTGTGGACGGCGACACCAGCACGCGGACCGCACGGGTATAATGCCCCTCGTCCAGCCGTTCTTTTAATCTCTCTGGAAACAGGTAGGCGCACTCCGCCCGTCCGGTCATAACCGCCTTCTTTGCCTCTTCCTCCGTCCCGCACGGATAAAAGAAAAATGAACGGCTCTCTTCCGATTCCAGCCTTTCTGCAAGCGCCTGATTCCACACATCCGTTCCCGGGCAGAGCGCCACCGCGATCCGCCCGGAATCCCGTTTTTCCACCTGATGGAGCACGCCCATTCCCAATGGAAAGATCAGAAGAAACAGGAGGAACACCGGGCGGTAAAGAGCCCGCCGCAGCGTCATTCCAAACATACAGAACCACCACGCCAGCTTCCGCATCCGTCAATCCCTCCTTTTTCCGGCGGCAAGCGCCAGTGCAAAGCATGTCAATGCCGCCGCAGCCAGTTTCCACAGCACCGGAAACGCCCCTGTCTCCCCGCCCGAAGCAATAAAGCGGATTCCATCCATCCAGAGCGCCGTCACCGTCATATTTCCGACTTTCTGAACCAGTTCCGGCAGAAAGACGGACGGGATGATGCCGCCCGCCAGAAAGAGAAATACCACATTGACCGCAAACAACGTCAAAATCGCCGCTGCCGAACTTCTGCACACCTCATAAAACAGCAGAATCCACGCCGAAACTGCCGCGCAGGTCAGCCCCCACGCCGCCAGTTCTTCCCGCCCCGCCAGCGCATATCCCTTCTGCACCGCCCAGCCATAGCCGCCCGCCGTGACTGCCATCAGAAGAAGCGTCATGCACAAGCATTTGCAGAAAAGCGGATACCACCGCCGGATCCCGATGCGCTGAAGCCCCTGTTCCAGCGCCTCCGTCTGGGGAGCCAGAAACGGTGCTGCCGGGATTCCGGTAAGAATCATCAGAAATACAATCCCCGAAATTCCATAAAAGACCACCGTCGATACATTTCCTGCAGCGCTGACCGTTTTCTTCCGGAAAAGTGCCTCGCGGTTCATCGCATATTTTAAAAAGATACGGTTCAAATCCTGTTCAGACACCGAAATCTGTTCCGGCACTCCCTGGATATTTAAACATTCATTTGCCGCGTAGATCGCCGCCTGCGAAGTGCCAAGCATCGAACTGCCCGACTCTGCCAGTTCCCGGAAAACGGCGCCTTCCAGCCCGCTCTCATCCGGAAACCAGATCGTGGCTGGCTGGTTCGTACCGTCCAAAATGCCGCGCGCCATGACGGACGGCACCTCGAAAACCGCTTGAAGCTCCCCGCTTTTCATCTTTTGGAACGCTTCATCGTGTTCCAGATACGAAAAGTCGCAGAGACTTTCCACGCTGTCCAGCGAGGCAATCATTTTGGTTATCTTTTCCGAAAGCGCATCGTCCTCCGGAAGCACCACGCCCACCTCGATTTTCTTTAAAGATGTTTCCCCATATAAAACCTTAGACGCCGAAAATGCCGCCATGCCGACGAGCAGCACCATCACCGCCAGCCCTGCCAGAAAATACGGCAGCTGGCGGAGCAGGCGCTTTCCGGTCAGCAGCAGATATATCATATATGTTCGCATTTTCCGCCGCCTATGACATGACTTTCAGGAGGATCGCGAACAGGTTGCCTGTTATTTCCGTTGTGACCTGGTTATAATCCTCCTCGGAGGAAGCCAGCACATCAAATGGAACGCCGTCCGGCTGCACGATCTCATCCTCCAGCGGGTTGACATAATAGGAACCGGCAAATTCAACATAAGAACTGCTTCCATTTAACAATGTAGTTTCCAGACGCAGGGAATCCATATCGATATGGACGCTCTCGCCCTTCGAAAGCTCGCTGACCGCGCCATTCGCCGTGAGCGACGCCTGAGACGCATCGTTACTCTGCAGATCCAGCTTTACCTCATAGCTGCCGTCCGCGATCTGATAATCGCCATCCAGGATAAACTGGTATTTCTCTTCGTCGCCTTCCAGGGTCGCCATTACCTGACCACTCCAGCTATTTCCAGCCTCGTAAGCGCCTGTTTTATCCAGGGAAACCGTGATAATCTGACCGTCCGAATCCTCAATATTTAACGCCCCATTCACATTCGACAGCATGTTGTAACCGCCGCCAAAGGAAACATCGCCGTAAAAACGGACATTTTCTTCCTCAACCGTTGCATCCGTCTCATAGGAAAACCCAGCCATTTTGCCATCTTTTCTCACATAGACATCCATCGTCACATCCCCGATGGTATTTTCCATTTCCTCTACCAGATTGTCCAGCACCGCTTCCGCCTGCGCCCAGAGTTCCTTCTGCTGTTCCTCCGGATCCACGCTCTCTCCGTCCCCGTCCGCTGCATAGATGCTGCTTGCGTCGCCTGCCAGTTCCAGATAGCGCACCACATCCTGTTTGAGTGTCTCATCATTCAGGAAAAACTCTCTCGTCGTCTTTGCAAAGCGAATCAGCGCATCCTTCGGCAGAGTCACATGGTAACCGCGGCAGTTCTCGCTCTGTCCGTCGATCGTAAACTCTTTTTTGTCATTCTTAGTGACAGTCATAGCCGTTTTGAGGTCATCAATCGCCTTGCTTCCCTCTTTGTAGCGGTTCCAGAGTGCTTTCAGATCCATCATCGGCTCCTCGTCCGAAAGCGCTTCCTTGTACTGTCCCAGATAATTTGCCAGCCCCTCAATATCAATCCCCTGCTCTTCGAGCTTCTGCGCCGCATACGGAGAATTAATGAGCTGTCCTTCCAGATCATTGACATAATCAAGGGTAAATATACGGCTGGAAAGTGCCGGAATCGCCGCCATGATCTGTGTATCATCCATGTAAAGCTGTGCGTCCGCCAATTCTCCGCCGCCATACTGCAAGGAAAGATTTAGCAGCTGCCGTCCGCTGTCCACATCGCGCTTCACATCCAGACCGATGCCCGCACCGCTCATCTGGTTCAGGGATTCATCGGAAATACCTGTCATGCTTAACTCCATCCCCGTCTGCGCGGATCCCTTCTGTAAAAGTTTTTCCAGGTCTTTCGTCCCAAAGATCTCCTCAGACGGATTTAACTGCCCTTCCGCCGTGATGCTCTTGAACGCATCGATCACTGTGTCCTTCGGGTCTGCCTGATGGCTGAGCATCACACCGCCGCCGACCACGACCACCGCTGCGGCTGCTCCGGCTGAAATGAGCCATTTCTTCCTGCCAGAACCATTTCCGCCCGTTCTGCCACCGTCACTGCCGCCTGCAGCATTTCCACCGATTCCGCCGCCAGCACCAGCGGATCCGCCTGCACTGGTTCCATCCGCTGTGTCAGATGCGGCCGTAAGCGCCTGCGCCGCTGCCTCTGCCGGGTTTAGCGGGGTTGAATTGCTTGACATGTTTGCATTGTTTGTATTGTTTGCATTATTTCCCTCTTCCATCTTGTACCTCCTCCTGTTTTCTCACTCCTAAAACGTTACTGTTCACGCATACGTGCCCAGTAACCTTAAAACCTCTGTATCAGCTCCCGCGCCGAAAGCCCTGCCTCCGTCGGAACCAGCACACCGTTCTTTAATACATAAAGGGTTGTACACGCCCCTATCTCTCCCATCTCATGGGACGTTAAAAGAACTGTTCCCCCTGCTTTCACATAGCTCCTGATATAAGTCAGGATCTGCTCCTTTGCCTCCAGGTCAAGCGCTGCCCCCGGTTCATCGAGAATCAGGATATCCGCGCGTCCGGAAAGTGCCGCCGCGATGCTCAGCCTCTTTTTCTCTCCGCCTGAAAGCCGTCCCGCCTGCGTTTTCAAGAATCGGTCCACACCCAGCACATGACCGACGCCGCATTCCAGATCCCGCTCCATCTCCCGCCGTTTTCCCCGGAACCAGAGACGGTAATTATCAAATGCCGTCAGCTCCGGGATCAATGGATTTTCCTGAGGCACATAGGCGATTTTTTCTTCTAATAGACGATGTCTTCCAAGCGCCTCCTGCCCGTCAATCCGAATACTCCCCCGATCCGGCTTGCGGATCCCCGCGAGGATCGAGAGCAGCGTCGTCTTGCCGCATCCATTTCCGCCGACAATCCCGATGCATTCCCCTGGATTTGCCCGAAAAGAGACATCTTTTAGGATCGTCCTTCCGCGGTACCGTTTTTCTATCCCTGTTACCTCTAACATATTTTTCCTCTTTGTAAAGTAAAAAGGAACACCGCAAAGCAGAAGCGAACCGCTTCTCTGCCTTGCAGCATTCCTTACTTTATCTGGTCTGCGCCGCAGTGATGCAGGCACATTGATTTTATGATGGATGATTGCAGCACATCGTGTGCATTTGCAATCTATTTATTATTTATTTTCAGCCAGATCGCCTGGTTTCATGCTCAGGTTGATACGACCCATCTTATCGACCTCGATTACCTTTACAGTAACTTCATCGCCGATGTTGACAACATCCTCTACCTTCGCTACGCGCTTGTCCGAAAGCTTAGAAATATGAACCATACCATCTTTGTTCGGAGCCAGCTCTACGAATGCACCAAAATTCATGATACGGACAACGGTACCTGTCAGAATCTGACCCGGCTCGATGTCGGTCACGATGCCCTTGATGATGGAAACTGCCTTGTCGATCATTGCCTGATCGGTGCCGCATACAGCTACGCTGCCATCGTCCTCGATATCGATCTTAACGCCGGTCTGCTCGATGATCTTGTTGATTACCTTGCCCTGTTTGCCGACTACATCGCCGATCTTCTGCGGATCGATGGAGATCTGAACAATCTTCGGAGCATACTGGCTGACGGTCTTTCTCGGCTCGGAGATAACCGGCGCCATAACTTCATCCAGGATGTAGAGTCTTGCCTCTCTCGTCTTAGCGATTGCCTCCTCGATGATCGGGCGGGTCAGACCGTGGATCTTGATATCCATCTGGATGGAAGTAATACCCTTGTGAGTGCCGCCTACCTTGAAGTCCATATCGCCGAAGAAGTCTTCCAGACCCTGGATATCGGTCAGAACGATGTAATCATCATCGGTGTCGCCTGTTACCAGACCGCAGGAAATACCAGCTACCGGAGCTTTGATCGGTACACCTGCTGCCATCAGGGACAGAGTGGATGCACAGATACTTGCCTGGGAGGTAGAACCATTGGATTCCATCGTCTCAGATACGGTACGGATTGCATACGGGAACTCTTCCGCAGTCGGAAGTACCGGCACAAGCGCACGCTCCGCCAACGCACCATGACCGATCTCACGGCGTCCCGGTCCTCTGGACGGTTTGGTTTCGCCTACGGAGTAGGACGGGAAGTTGTAATGGTGCATATATCTCTTGGATGTCTCGTTCTCATCCAGTCCGTCGATCTTCTGTGCCTCGGACAGCGGAGCCAGTGTACAGATATTTAAAATCTGTGTCTGTCCACGGGTGAACATACCGGAACCGTGTACACGCGGCAGAATGTCGATCTCTGCTGCCAGCGGACGGATCTCGGTGATACCGCGGCCATCCGGACGCTTGTGATCTTTGAGGATCATCTTGCGGACAGTCTTCTTCTGGTACTGATATACAGCCTCACCCAGAACAGCCAGCCACTCCTCGTTATCAGCGAATGCCTCTTCCAGGCGCTCGGTGATTGCGCGGATATTCTCTTCTCTCTTCTGTTTCTCGTCTGTAAATACAGCCTCTTCCATCTCTTCCTGCGGAACCAGCTCACGAATCGCTGCAAACAGCTCTTCCGGAACTGCACAGCTCTCGTAGGAATGTTTCGGCTTGCCGCACTCTGCTACGATGGTGTCGATGAATTTGATGATCTCCTGGTTTACTTCGTGTGCCTTGAAGATCGCGTCGATCATGATGTTCTCCGGAACTTCCTTTGCGCCAGCCTCGATCATGATAACCTTCTCGCGGGTGGAAGCAACGGTCAGAGCCATATCAGATACTTTCTTCTGTGCGTTGGTCGGGTTTACGATAAACTCGCCGTCGATCATGCCGATCTGGGTGGTCGCACACGGACCATCAAACGGGATATCGGAAATGCAGGTTGCGATTGCAGAACCTAACATCGCGGTATACTCCGGGCTGCAGTCCTGGTCAACGGATAATACGAGGTTATTTAAGGTAACATCGTTGCGGTAATCCTTCGGGAACAGCGGACGCATCGGACGGTCGATAACACGTGCAGTCAGAACTGCGTTCTCAGATGCCTTTCCCTCTCTCTTGTTAAATCCGCCCGGAATCTTTCCGACCGAATACATCTTCTCCTCAAACTCAACGCTTAACGGGAAGAAATCAATACCGTCACGCGGCTTGTCAGACGCTGTCGCGGTTGATAATACGGTTGTATCTCCATAATGCATAAATGCAGCACCATTTGCCTGAGCTGCTACACGACCAACATCCACTGTTAAAGTTCTGCCAGCCAGTTCCATCGAAAAACTCTTGTACATCTCATATCTCCTTTCATCTTGTTTTGCAGAAGAACCTTCACATTCTCATACGCCGCTTTCGGTTCCAAAAGTGCCTTTCTGTGAAAAGTAATACCGAAACTACTGCTCTGCCCGCAAATATGTTTTTCTGCTTTACGGGTACAGCAGCGGTCTCGGACTTTTCTTCTACATAAACAACTAGGGTGGATTGCTCCACCCTATACGTTTTAATCTTAATTACTTTCTGATGCCTAACTTCTCGATCAGTGCACGGTATCCTTCCAGATCGGATTTCTTTAAGTAATCCAGAAGACCACGTCTCTGTCCTACCATCTTCAGAAGTCCGCGGCGGGAATGATGATCCTTCTGATTGGATTTTAAATGCTCTGTAAGCTCAGCGATTCTAGCGGTCAGAATTGCGATCTGAACCTCCGGTGAACCTGTATCGCCTGCTTTTCTTCCGTACTGTTCGATAATAGCTGCTTTCTTTTCCTTTGAAATCATTGTGATTTCCTCCTTAAAATTATTCTTACCGTATGCTAAGTTTATGTCGGAGTCGTCAAAAAACTGAGCACCGGCGGACTCATACGTATTTAGTATAACACAATATGTTTTCGGTGTAAATCATTTTATGCAGGTTTTTTCTCGATTTTTATTCCCAATTCAAAGAAACGGGCACTGGAACTCTGTGCCAAAGGCTTTTCCCTTATCCAGTTGTACGCATCTTGAACACATCTGTCCGAATGTGGCGGACCGTGGTTCGTCACAGGCGAACAGATGTTGTGAAAGCAAGCGAACAACGATAAGGGAAGAAGCCGGAGGTGCAGAGTTCCAGTGCCCGTTTCTTCCTATGCTCCTGGTCCCACTGCAGTATTTCTGCTATTATCCCCCGAAGGACCTCCCGGTCCTGCCTGGGTCGGTGCCGCAGTCTCCGGCGCTTTCGTCTCCGCCTGCGTCGGCGCTGTGGTCGGTGCCGGACCCGGTGCCTGTGTTTCTGCCGGTGCTGGCGCCTGCGTCTCTGGCGGAGCTGCTGTTTCTGCTGGCGCCTGCGTCTCTGCCGGCTTCGTCTCCGCCGGTTTTGCCGTACCGCTCGTCGTACTCTTCTCCGTACCAGGCAGATTGTAGCAGATCACCGGAGTTCCTGCCGAAATATTGTCAAAGATCGTCTTTGCAACACTCGGCGGCAGGTTGATACAGCCGTGGGAACCGCCCGTCTTGTAAATCGTACCGCCAAAACTGCTTCTCCACTTCGCATCATGCATACCGATACCATTATTGAACGGCATCCAGTAATTAACCGGCGTCCGATAATTCTCACCCTTCAGGACCGCATTTTTCTGCTTATATGCCAGCGGATACGAGCCTGCCGGGGTTCCCCAGCCTTTCGCCAGGTTTCCAGATACGAAATCCGACTCTACCACCAGCTTTCCTTCTTTATAGAAGAAAAGGTGCTGTCCGGTCAGGTTGATCTCCACGTAAGTATCGCCGTAGTCATTTGCCCCATGGCTCGCCGCCTTCTGGGAATACTCCGGCTCACGCGTCGTACTCTCGCCGGAGGCAATTATCGCTGCCAGCGCTTCCGTCTCTGCCGCCTGGTTGATCTTCCAGCCATACGTTCCGCCACTTACCTGAATCGTGGAACCATACGATGTTTTCAATGTTTTCGCTTTGTTTGAAGTATTGTGTGCTTTCGCCATCTCAGACACGTACTCCGACACCTTAGAGGAATCTACCGAAACACTTCCGTCTGCATTGGCAATCAGCCACCCATGAATCTGATCTCCATTTAAGGTCTCCGTCGAATCGCCAAACTGGTATGTCACACTCATTTTCGCGTATTTATTCATCTTATCCAGCTGTTCTGCCAGAGATACATCGTCTTTCAATACCGTCGGCTTCTTATAGACATCTGCTTCCTCCAGCGATAAATGATCCTGCAGATTCTCGATCGCACCCGTTACCGCCTGTGTCAGCTTCTCCGCCTCGACTGCCGTTCCTTCCTGTTCGGGCTCAATCGAATATCCCTGTCCGGACACATACTCAGAAATCTTTGCATTGACCGGTTCTACCGCTTTCTCCGGGTCTAAACACGATAAATTCCGGATCTGGCTTTCCAGCGCCGCATCATCATACGCCACCATGGTTCCGATCGTATATTCTTCCTGTTTCACATGCCCCAGCCATGCGAACGGGTTCTGCGCCGCTACCATCTTTTCCAGGCTGCCGTCAAACTCCGCATGCAGCTTGATATCGGTTCCGGCAATGGTTTCTGTCTGATTATTTCTCTCGGTGATCGTCAGTGTGTAACCATTCACACCTTCCGCAATCAGTTCCTGCACCTCTGCCGCTGTCTTTCCGGACGCGTCAACACCGTTGATCTGCGTATTCGGAAAGAAACGAGTCTTATATTTCTGGGACATTCCCACATAGACGCCTCCGGCTGCCACGAGCAGAATGCCCGCCGTACAGGCAGCGATCCACGCCGCCTTTTTACCGTTTTTTCTATGCTCAGCTTTCAGAGCTGCCTTTTCCGGGGTGGCTTCCGTCCAGGATGCCGTCTTTCCGGAATCCTGTCCCCGCTGCGGCGCCGCATGGGCTGCCTCCCGCCCTGTGCCCGCGCTCTGATTTCCACGGGCGCGGCTGCGCTTTCGACTGGCTGTCTCCTCCGGCTCTTTCTCCGGCAGGCGTTCCGGCTCTTCCCACCGGTTCTGATCCTGACGCTCTGGCTGGTGTATGTTTTCCATGTCCAGCTCCGCTTCTCTCAGGATCCGTTCTTCCATATCCCGGTCGAAATAATCATCATCCAAATAGTCCTCATCCAGATAATCTTCATCTTCCAGCACAATCTCCCGGCTGTTCATCGCCGTATTTCGTCTCACCGGCTCCCGCCCGTCTTCGCGGCTGCCGGAACGTGAATTTTTATTCAAATTCCCGTTTCTATCTGTCATCTTCCTATTCTCCCTTTAAAAATCCAATACGGGTTCCTATTCCCGGAAGGACCTGCCATTCAAGTAATGGTTTTATCATTTGGCATATTTTTCTGACAAAAATCCATGCTATCTGTGTTGCTGATCCTCCATCGTCCTATTGTATATAAGTTTTAAACGGAAGTCAACTTACAAAACTCTGTCATTTTCTGGTATATTCTGTTACGTTTCTGTTCACGGGTAGGCACTTTTGGAACCGAAAGTGCCGTAAGAAAACGTGGTGGCAGCAGGAATTTGCCGTATTTAAATGCGAAGCCACGGCAAATTCCGTTACTGGGCACGTATGCGTGAACAGTAACTGTATTCTGTTACAGAACGCGTAATGGGACGTAATTTTCTATGAAACAGAAACAAAGAGCTGCCGCGCCGCATTTTTATGTCAGCCCGACAGCTCTTTTCTATTTTTGTCCTGTCCGTATTCTATTTCTCCAGCTTTCCGAACAGTCCTTTCTTCTTATGTTTCTCGCCCTCCGGTGCAATTCCGTTCATGGCATCGTCAAACTTGCGAAGCGCTTCCTTCTGTGCCTCGGTCATTCGCTCCGGAACCTGCACCACCAGCGTCACGAAATGGTCGCCGCGCACGTTGCGGTTACGCAGAGACGGAACACCTTTTCCTTTCAGACGGACTCTCGTATCTGTCTGGGTTCCCGGTTTGACCTCATACTCTACCTCGCCGTCCACCGTCTTGATGCGGATCGGACCGCCGAGTGCTGCTTTCACGAAGGAGATCGGCACGGTTGAGTAGATCGTTGTATCCTGACGCTTGAAGATCGGGTGCTGGGATACCACTACTTCTACCAGCAGATCTCCGCGCGGACCGCCGTTGGTACCTGGTTCGCCGTTGCCGCGGTCACGCAGCATCTGACCGTTGTCGATACCTGCCGGGATCGTCACTTTGATCTTCTTTCTCTTCGCTACATAGCCGGTTCCGTAGCAATCCGGGCATTTATCCTTGATGATCTTTCCGGTTCCGTTGCAATCCGGACAGGTCTGTACATTCTGAATCTGACCAAAGAACGACTGCTGCGTGTACATGATCTTGCCTTTACCGTTACATTTCGGACAGGTCTGCGGCTGGGTTCCCGGTTTTGCACCCGTTCCATGACATTTCTCACAGGTTTCCTTTAAGTTTAACTCCAGCTCTTTTTCACAGCCGAAGATCGCTTCTTCAAAAGTAATCCGCACACTGGTACGCACATCCGCGCCGCGCATCGGTCCGTTGCTTCTGCCGCCGCGGCTGCGTCCGCCGCCAAAAATATCTCCGAAGATATCTCCGAAAATGTCTCCCATATCGCCGCCGTTGAAATCAAAACCACCGAATCCGCCAGCGCCGCCTGCACCGCCGTCAAAAGCCGCATGGCCGAACTGATCATACTGACGTCTCTTCTCCGGATCACTCAGTACGCTGTACGCCTCCGATGCTTCCTTAAATTTATCGGCTGCCGCCTGATCGCCCGGATTTGCATCCGGATGATACTTTTTGGCCAGGGTTCTGTATGCTTTTTTGAGTGTCGCATCGTCCGCATCCTTCGGGACGCCTAAGACCTCATAGTAATCTCTCTTACTCTCTGCCATTTCAGCTCTTCCTTCCCAAAATCCGCCGGTACATTTGACCGCATCCGGCAGAGTTTCTATCGTATCTATTTATCTTCCCACAACGTAACTGTTCAGTACCTTCACAGTCACGCGCAAAAATCCATTAAAAATTGCCTACGGCAATGGGATTTTTGCCTGCTGGCCCATGTTTTCGTACGGTCAGCGCAGTAAATGCGCAGACCTACTGAACAGTTACCCCAAAACCTACAAATGGGGGTCTGCCGCAGATTCCTGCGACAGCCCCTCACTGCGTTTTTCTATTGATACCCCGATGCCCCGGATTGCTCCGCACTACCTGCTCCCGCAATCCTCAAAAGCATTCGTAATCCGCTCATTTTTCTTTGAAAAATGGCTGCCTATTATATTATACCTCTTTAAAGTCGCCGTCAACTACATTATCGTCGTGCGGTGCACTTCCTGCATCAGCTGCACCCTGAGCACCGCCCTGTGCTCCTGCTGCGCCAGCTGCCTGTGCCTGCTCGTAAACCTTGCTGAAGAGTGCCTGTGCACTGTTCATCAGTTTCTCCTTGCCAGCCTTGATTTCATCAATCTGTGCATCGGTCATCTGGTCGATCGGAGCTTTGTTGATAGCTTCTTTCAGTGCATTTAAGTCAGCTTCTACGGCTGCTTTATCGTTTGCATCGATCTTATCGCCTACATCCTGCAGAGCCTTCTCGGTCTGGAATACCATGGAGTCAGCTTCATTTCTTGCATCGATGCCCTCTTTTCTCTTCTTATCCTGTGCCTCGTACTCAGCTGCCTCTTTGACTGCCTTGTCGATATCGGAATCGGACATATTGGAACCAGAGGTAATCGTGATGTGCTGCTCTTTACCTGTACCAAGGTCTTTTGCAGATACATTTACGATACCATTTGCATCAATATCGAAGGTAACCTCAATCTGCGGAACACCTCTTCTTGCCGGAAGAATGCCATCCAGACGGAAGGTTCCCAGTGTCTTGTTGTCCTTTGCGAACTGTCTCTCGCCCTGTACAACGTGGATATCAACAGCGGTCTGGTTATCAGCTGCGGTAGAGAAGATCTGGCTCTTCTTGGTCGGGATTGTGGTATTTCTCTCAATCAGTCTGGTTGCTACACCACCCATAGTCTCGATGGACAGGGACAGCGGAGTTACATCCAGAAGAAGGATATCACCGGCACCAGCATCGCCAGCCAGCTTACCACCCTGGATAGCTGCACCGATTGCTACGCACTCATCCGGGTTTAAGGATTTGCTCGGCTCTTTACCAGTCAGACGTTTTACTTCTTCCTGTGCTGCCAGCATACGTGTGGAACCACCTACCAGAAGTACTTTGCTTAACTCAGAAGCAGTGATACCAGCATCTTTCAGTGCGTTCTGTACCGGAATTGCGGTTCTCTCGATTAAGTCTCTGGTCAGTTCATCAAATTTAGCTCTGGTCAGGTTCATATCCAGATGCTTCGGTCCCTCGCTGGTTGCAGTGATGAACGGAAGGTTGATATTGGTTGTAGTTGCGGAAGAAAGCTCTTTTTTCGCTTTTTCAGCTGCTTCTTTCAGTCTCTGAAGCGCCATCTTATCAGCGGAAAGGTCTACACCCTCTGCTTTCTTGAACTCGTCGATCATCCACTGGGTAATACGGTTATCGAAATCATCGCCGCCCAGATGTGTATCGCCGTTGGTTGCCAGAACCTCGATAACGCCGTCACCGATCTCGATGATGGAAACATCGAATGTACCGCCACCTAAGTCATATACCATGATCTTCTGCTCTTTCTCATTATCAAGGCCATACGCAAGCGCTGCTGCCGTCGGCTCGTTGATAATTCTCTTTACATCCAGACCAGCGATCTTACCTGCATCCTTGGTTGCCTGACGCTGTGCGTCGTTGAAGTAAGCCGGAACAGTAATAACTGCCTCGTTTACCTTCTCGCCCAAGTAGCTCTCTGCATCTGCTTTCAGCTTCTGAAGAATCATCGCTGAAATCTCCTGCGGCGTATATTTCTTGTCATCAATGGTTACTTTGTAGTCGCTGCCCATGTGTCTCTTGATAGAAGAAATGGTCTTCTCAGCGTTGGTAACTGCCTGACGCTTTGCCGGCTCGCCGACCAGTCTCTCGCCTGTCTTTGTAAATGCCACAACGGACGGTGTGGTACGGATACCTTCTGTATTTGCGATAACAACCGGTTTACCACCTTCCATAACGGCTACACAACTGTTTGTTGTACCTAAGTCAATACCGATAATCTTGCTCATAGTTATTTCCTCCTGAAATTATCTTTTTCTGGCAGTTCTCTTTCTCCTCATGGGAGCTAAATTCTGCCGCCTGTCTGTCTATATTATATCAAATCAACCACCAGCACCGAATTCTGGGTGCCAGCTGTCTACGTGTTACCTATTTTAATTTGCCACTTTTACCATGCTGTGGCGAACCACGCTGTCACGGTATACATAGCCTTTCTGGAACTCCTCGGCTACCACATTCTCACCCAGGTTTTCATCCTCAATATGCATCACTGCATTGTGGAAGTTCGGATCAAATGGCTGACCAACCGCTTCGATTGGCTTTACACCTGCATCACCCAGTGTTTTTACGAGCTGCTTGTAAACCTTATCCATGCCCTCGGCGAAAGCACTTTTTTCTTCGCCCTCCGGGATGGTCGCCAGACCACGCTCGAAATTGTCCACCACCGGGAGAATCTTCTCGATGATGTCCTTTGCGCCAATCTCATACATCGCTGATTTTTCTTTCTCCGTTCGTTTTCGGAAATTGTCAAATTCAGCCATCGTGCGCTTCAGGCGATCCGTCAGCTCCTCGATCTGCTCATCTTTCTTATCCTTCTTTTTGGAGAAAAATCCTTTTTTCTCTTTTTCTCCCTCCGGCGCTTGTGCGTCTTCCGAAGAAGCTTCCTTTTCCTTCACTGCCTCAGCTTCTGCCTGGGTTTCTGTTTCTTTTACCTGCTCCTCATTTGCTGCCTCGGCTGCTTTGGAATCTATCTCTGTCTTTGCCATGTCTCTCACCTCTTTATTTTGCACATCCGTGCTACTCGGTATCTTTATGATTGAATGTCTGATCGAGCTGGCTCTTTAATGAGCGCAGGGTCGATACAACTTTGTCATAATCCATTCGTTTCGGTCCAACGATTCCTATCGTTCCCCGAAGTCCGTCCCCCAATTCATAATTGGCAGTAACGATACTGCAGTCCTTCATCGACTGCACCTGTGTCTCACTTCCGATGTAGACCTGAATCTCATTTTTCTTATCGCTGTCCGCATCGTCCTCGGTAAGAATCTCTCTCCAGAGGTCTTTCTGCTCCAGTGTCCCGATGAGCTGGCTGGCTTTCGCACCATCGCTCAGTTCCGGATATTTGAAAATGTTCGTCGTACCTTCGGTGTAAATCTGTAAATCTTCCTCGCCGGAACGAATCGCCTCGGCCACCTCGCTTAGTACCACATCCACGATGTGGCTGCGCTCGCCTGCCTGCCCTTTCATCCGGGTAATGACATCCAGATTAATCTGCTCCATCGTCAATCCGTTGAGACCGCTATTTAAAAGAATATTCAGATTCAGGATGTCCTCATCAGTCAGCTCCGCATCGAGTGCCACAATCGAGTTCTTGATAATGTTGCCTTCTAAAACAGTGACAATCAGGAGTTTCCCGGCTTCCACTCTGGAAAGCTGTATAAACTTGATCTTCGTCTGGTGATACTGCGGTCCGCTGATCAGCGTCGCATAATTCGTATTGCTCGCCAAAAGCTTTGCCATCTGCTTTAACAGAAGCTCCACCCGATCCACTCTCTGGATGACCATATCACGCACCTGCGTGACCTCCGTCTCTTTCTCATGAATCAACTGATCCACATAGAAACGATATCCTTTATCTGAAGGAATCCGGCCTGCCGATGTGTGCGGCTGAATGATATATCCCAGTTCTTCCAGATCCGACATCTCATTTCGAATCGTCGCCGAACTGAGTTTCAAATCGGAATACTTGGAGATCGTTCTGGAACCAACCGGCTCTCCGGTCTCCAGATAGTTCTGGATAATCGCTTTCAAAATCTTTTCTTTTCTCTCATCCAGTTCCATCCAATCTCTCCTTCCGTGCATCCGCTTCCGCCGGTCTCTTAAACCCGCTCTGGAAGTTTTTTGTTAGCACTCAATCTATCAGAGTGCTAATATCTACAGTTCATACTATATTACTTACGCAAGTATTTGTCAATGATTTTTTTCGGTTTTTAAAAAAAATTTTTTCTTCTTTTTTCGAATAAAATTTTTCATTCTGCATACCCTGTTTTTAGGCACGCTGATTTTCACATTTTCTATAGGTAGAAACTCCCTTACCCGCTTTCCTGTTTGCGTTCGAACAAGTTTTCGACTTGTCGAACCTCCGACCGCTCCCAGAGCCCTATTTCCGGCTCTCCGGCTTGACATTTAACATTTTTGTAATATAATAGTAACAAATTATAACATTTGTAAACGCATTGCAATATTTGTGAGATACACAATCGTTGCGGTGAGACAAATGAATCTAAATTGAAATGAGAGGTTTTTATTTGATGAATATGATGAACACCATGCGGCGCGGACTTGCCACAACGGCAATGAGCCTGGTCTGTCTCATGGCAGGCACCATGAATACACTGGCAGCCACAGATGCTGGAACCGAGCTTGTCTCCCAAATAGATGCGGCAGCCGGTGAAGAAACAAACGGCACTTCCACCGAAGCAGCCCAGACACCATCTGGTCCGGCTTCCGATCCGGAGCTGATTAGAAAGCAGACAAACGCTGCTGCGGAAGAAGCGGCTGACACGAACGCTTCCGAGGCAGAAGTCGCTGCATTTTCAAATGAGTCTGCACAGGTGGAGGCAGAGAACGCTGACGAAGCTGCAATGACTGAAAATACTGACACAAATGCTGCTGCCGAGGCACAGGAAGCAGAGGCACCTGCTGAAATCTACGCCGGACGTTTTACGACAACTGCTTACTGCAGCTGCCGCAGATGCTGCCGTGGTGGAAAGAACCGCACTAAATCCGGCACCATTCCGCAGGCAGGACATACCATTTCCGCCGACTTGCGCGTATTCCCGCTCGGAACTAAACTCCGCATCAACGGCGTTGTCTATACCGTTGAGGACAGCGGCAGCGGCATCCGCGGAAACAAACTGGACATCTTCTTCAATTCCCACAGTCAGGCACTGCAGTATGGAAAGAGAAGCGCCGATGTCTATATTGTCCGATAATTACATTGATTTTAAGCAAAAAAGGGTCTTGCAGATAGAAAATCTTTCACCTGCAAGACCCTTTTTTTATAATTCTTATTTGTAACTGTTCAGTACCTTCACAGTCACGCGCAAAAATCCATTAAAAATTGCCTACGGCAATGGGATTTTTGCCTGCTAGCCCATGTTTTCGTACGGTCAGCGCAGTAAATGCACAGACCTACTGAACAGTTACCCTTATTTTACTTAATCCGTCAGCGCCTTATGATATTTCGTTTTCCGGTAAATTTTCCAAATAATGATACCCGGAATGCTCACGGTACATACGACGGTACTCACGCCTCCGATCACTCCATATATTCCAAATAAGATGGCTGCGATGATGTTCATACTTAATTCCTCCTGACTCATTCATTTTTCAATGCAAGCTCACTATGCTTTGTTCCCCATTTTATTCTTTTTATCCAAAATGAAAAGAGTTTCGGCGCATCCTTAGCAAGACTTTAATCATCCTTTCGCTTTCTTACGTTATTCATAATAATTTCGAAATATAAGTTAAAAGCGTGAAAATATTGATTTTAAAGGGTTTTTTCAATTTTTTAAAACTTTTTCAATTTTTTTCAAAAAAACGCTTGCATTTTTTTTGAAGGCGTGATAGTATATAGGAGTCGCTGATGAGCACCGCTTCAAAAGCGAGAAAATCATATCGAGGCGTGGCTCAGTTTGGTAGAGCGCTGCGTTCGGGACGCAGAGGTCGCGTGTTCGAATCACGTCGCCTCGATTGAAGATTTAAGGCCTGTTGGTCAAGCGGTCAAGACGACGCCCTCTCACGGCGTAAACCCGGGTTCGATTCCCGGACAGGTCACTGGAAAGAGATTCGAGATTCGAGTCTCTTTTTTATTTTCTTCATTCTTGACCTTTCACAAAATCATGTAAACTATAACTGAATTTTGCCGATGCTCCGCATTCCAGATCGGCAAAATACACTTTTCTACAGTATCGAACAGGATTTTCAGTCCAGAAAATTCCTGCCTGCAAATAGTAACTCTCCTTTTTTCTTCTTCATATACTGCAATATAGCCAATATGAAAAGAGGTATCTTTTTATGGAAACATACAACTACGATGCAGCAGCAGTGCCTGAGGGGGATGCTGACACGACTCCGGCGGCGGCACCGGAGACGGATGCGGCAGCAGCTGGAACCAGTGATACGGCACAGTCTGGATTTAGTTCTCAGCCTCCTGTTATCTTAACATATCCGGACAGCTCATCCAATGATCTTCAGGTATCTCCGGGCTTCGGACCATACGGGGATGTGATGCCCACCCTGCCGTCCAATAATCATGGCAGCCCGAACACCGGTGGCTGCATAAACTGCGGCGGTTCCAACTGGAAGCCATCTCCAAATGGCGCGCTCTGGACCTGGGGCATTCTCTCGCCGTTCTTTTCCACCTCATCGGAGATCGCGCACCTGCGTTTCTACAATGCCGCCTCCATCCGCGAACCCATCGATATATACCTGAACGGACGTCTGGTCGTATCCGATCTGGATTACATGAATTATACGCGCTACATGCACATCATCCCCGGCATCTACCAGCTGACCGTCTACCGCCGGACCAATCCGGGATTCGCCATCGTCAACACAAATATCCGGCTTCGCAGCGGTTACAGCTACACACTGGCGGTTCTGGGTACTTTTAATGATTTTTCGGTACAGATGCTCAACGCCTGATCGCTTTTATTTGAGAAAAGCTTCTTCACGCGAGTGCAAATCCCGCGAAGCGTTTTTTTGTTTCATAGGACGTAATTTCCTATGAAAAAAGAGACCGCCACGTTCACGCGTGCGGTCTCTCTTCCGTGTCCTCTGCAATTATAAATTTATGATGAGAATATAACTGTCCGAATCTTAAACAGCCATCTATTTTTCCGGCTCATCTGTCCGGTTTGCTTTCTCGAGCTTTGCCAGATGCGCGGCTGCAAATTCTTTGATTGCCTCAAAACTCTGCGGGCTGATCACATGTTCAATGCGGCAGGCATCTTCCACTGCCACCTCTCTTGGCACATCCAACGCTACCAAAAGCTTTGTCAGTAATGTATGACGCTCATAAATCATCTCCGCGATCTTCCGTCCCGACGGCTCCAGAGTGATATATCCCTCATGATCCATCGAAATATAACCGTTTTCACGAAGATTCTTCATCGCAACGCTGACGCTTGGTTTTGAATACCCCAGCTCATTGACTACATCGATCGAACGGATCATCGGCTTGCGATAGCTTAACATAAGAATCGTTTCCAGATAATCCTCTGCTGACTGCTGTATTTTCAAAGTGATTCCCTCCAAACTTCTAACACATAACCGGCCTGGCTTCGTGCCTTCCCGTCTCCCGCAGAATAGTCTTCCCAAACTGCCGACCAGTTACCATAATACTATATACTAGAATACCATATTTGGAAGAATATTTCAAACCATATCGAAATCAATCTATCGTTTCCAGAAACCGACGGAGTTACTGTTCACGCATACGTGCCCAGTAACGGAATTTGCCGTGGCTTCGCCTTTAAATACGTCAGCAAGCTGCACAGTGTTCCTGCAAAATTTCTTCCAACGCGGTTTTGCTGCTGGTGTGGCAGCGGACAACTTCTGTCCGGCTTCCCTTTGCACCATCAACCGCCGTCCGAATCATTTTATGGGAAACGGTGCTTGTAAAGAGTACAAGCAGATCCGGCGCTCCGATCTGTTTGCCGAAATCCGCCGTCATCTGTGTAAATACCTTTGCCTTACAGTTAAATGATTTGCAGATTTTCACGTACTGGCTGACCATGCGGTCATGACCACCTACAATTACAACACTCATATTTTATCCTCCGAAAGTTAGCTCTGTCTAACTGCTGATGAAGTTAGTATACACTAACTCATCTTATTTGTCCAGAGGAAAATTGAAATTCATAGAAAATTCATAGAAATAAACGTACCGTGCAAGACTATTTTTCACCAACCAACCTTATCTTACACGGTACGCATTTTCCCATTATCCATTTTTATCCAATACTAATTTTTATCGTATTTTACGCTTTTAACACCTCCTCTGTTACTCCCGTTTTTCCTATTCCAGCTTTATACACCTCCAATCCCGATATCGCTATATCAAATGTCCAATCCGTTTCGCACAGAAATTCCATTTTCTGATACACATCCCAACGACTCATCGACGTATGTTCTTCTAACTGATATTTTCTCCCCAGCTGCCGGTATGCATGAAGCCCCAGTCTATGATATGGCAGAAATTCCAATTCCTGACAATTTTTAAGTTCCTGGCATAACTGCGCCGTTTTCCGAATATTTTCCACATCATCATTGACTCCTTCTACCAGCGGCACACGGACATGAATCGAATGCGGCGCGCAGATCGCATCGGATTTGCGGATATTTTCCAGAATACAGGCATTGTCCTGCCCCGTCCATTTCTTATGCTTTTCCGGATCCATGGTTTTCACATCCACATAAAACATCTGCAGATGCGGCACGATCCGTTTGACATTTTCAAACGAAGTAAACATATCTAACTCTGCCGCCGCATTGATACAGGCATCATCACAGGCCTCCAGCAGTGCTTCCGCAAAATCCGTCTGACAGAACAGATCACCTCCTGAAAGTGTCACGCCACCACCAGAATAGAAGAAAAACATCTCATCCTTCTGGATCTCGCGCATTACCTCTTTTACGGTCATCTCCTTGCCATAGATCTGCTGTGCCCGGTAATTGCAGGCATCCACACACTGAAAGCACTGTTTACAGCGGCTGTAATCCCTCACGATCTCTCCCGTTTTTTCGCTCCGGCGAAGTGCCTGTTCCGGACAGACCTGGATGCAGGCACCGCATCCGGTGCAGCGCTCTTTCATATAGTAGACTTCCCGCTGCCCCGACTGTGACTCCGGTGTCGAACACCAGGCACAGCGCAGGGGACAGCCCTTAAAAAATACAACCGTCCGCATTCCCTTCCCATCGGAGAGGGATAACCGCTCAATCCGAAGAATATTTGCTTTTAATTCCATACGCTGTTCCTCCTGTCAAGTACACCTTGCCTGCTGCCCGCCACCGCGCATGATGCACATCCCCGGTAGCTGATTTGCCGTATTTTTTATGAAACACGGCAGATTTCACTCTTTTTCCTAGCAGATATTGGAATGTGAAGTTCTGGAAATGATATCGTCCTGTACTTCTTTTCCAAGCTCTGTAAAATATGCTGTATAACCAGCTACACGTACCAGCAGTCCGTTGTAATCCTCCGGATGCTTCTGTGCTTCTTTTAAGGTCTCCGTATCGATGACATTGAACTGTGTGTGGAATACGCCCAGGGAGCAGAGACTCCGCAGGTAGTTCATCAGTTCTTTTGTCGAGTTCGGGCTGTCGCGGAATACCGTATCCATCTTTACATTCAGCAGGGTTCCCTGATTGAAACGGCCATGCGGAATGTGGGAAATGGATTTCAATACAGCGCCCATGCCCTCGGTATCGGTTCCCTGGTTCGGAGATACGCCGTCTGCTAACGGTTTCCAAGCCAGACGTCCGGACGGAAGTGCACCGACCTCCAGACCAAACGGAGTATTTCCAGATACCGGAAGAATACCTGGCGTCATCTTGCCGAATTTACTGTGGAACGACTCGATATAGTCCGCGATAAAACAGAACATATCACCGGTCAGCTCGTTTACTTCGTCGTCATCATTGCCGTACTTCGGAGCTTCATCACACATCTTCTTGACATCCTCATAACCCACAAAGTTTGCATCCAGTGCATCCAGAAGACGCTGCATCGTTACTTTTTTCTCATCAAATACAAGTTTCTTTACTGCAATCAGGCTGTTGATCAGGTCTGCTACGCCGATCGCATCAATACCATTTCCAAGGTTATATTTCGCACCGCCCCACGCGTAATCTTTCGCATTCTCTACGCACTCATAGAAGGAAAGGGAAAGTGCCGGAACGACCCTCTGGAAGCCAATGTCATCGCATACATGGCTGGAAGCCACGGTTCCGCGAAGTTCATAGCGGATCTGCTCTTTGACTGCCTCTTCAAACTCTTCGTAGGTATTAAAGGCAGTCGGATCGCCGGTCGTCTCAGATGCCTGAATGCCATATTTACGGCTCTTGCCGTTTAACAGGGCAAATTCAACCGCAGAACCTAAGTTAAAGTCTGCATATGCGGTGTAGCATCTCTGTTTTCCTTCCAGGTTCGTCTCTACACAGCCGCATGGATTCCAGTTATATGCTTCTTTTAACGGGATTCCCTTATTCAGGAGCATCTCGATACCAACTTCATCGTTGTGGAATGCCGGGAAACCAGTTCCAAGTTTGATAACCTCTGCAATCTTCTTTAAGAAGCTGCTCGGATTCTTCGCCATATTGTAGCGGACAGACAGGGATGGCTGATATAACTGTACTTCTGCGGTTGCCTGCAAAATCAGGTACGACACGTCATTGACTGCGTCCATGCCGCGCTCATCCACACCGCCGCAGCATACATTCTGGAACATTGGGTAACCGGCGGAAAACTGTGCGGTTACCTGATCCTGGAACAGGCACTGCTCAGAGAATTTAACCCATAAGCAGTCCAAAAGTTCCTGCGCCTCTTCCTCTGTCAAACGGCCAGCCTCGATATCTGCCTTATAAAATGGGTAAAGATACTGATCCATACGTCCCGGGTTGTAGCTTGCTGCATTCTGCTCCATGAAAATACAGGTCTGGTAAATATACATCGACTGAATCGCCTCGCGGAAGGTACGCGCCGGTTTTTCCGGAACCTGATCGCAGGTCCCTGCAATCTGTAACAGTTCTTTTCTGCGCTTCTCATCCGGCTCTGCCTCTGCCAGCTTTCTCGCCTCTGCCGCATAGCGGTGTCCCAATGCGGAGATACCGTCAGCTGCCAGCTCCATCGCTTTCAGGTATTCAATCTTCTCATAGTCACCCGGACGGGTAATATCAAGTGTATCAAGCACTTTATGGATATGCGCCTTGATTCCCTCCATGCCTTCTTTAATGACTCTGGAATAACCCGCAGTCGTCTCGCCCCAGCCACGAACCGATTTACGGTTGATGTAAAGAGCGCCGCAGTCACGTAAGGTTGCCGCAAAATCTGGGCATTGTACCAGCCACTGCTCATACGTGGAACGTCCCTTCCAGTACGGGCGGATGATCTCCTCAAATGCCTTCCGATCCTCTGGGCGCAGATAGAATGGGTCATATGGACGGGTACTGATGGTATCCAGCTCCTCATCCAGAACCGACCAGCAGGTATCGACACTTAAAATACCGCCGCGCTGCTTGCTTCCGGCATTGCCGACAATCAGCTCATCCCCCCAGATTTTTACAGTTTTCTCCAGGCACTGTTTCTTAAATGCATATGCTTTCCGGATGCACAGCGGCTGTCCCTCTGATTCCTGGAAGCCCTTTGTCAGGATAATTGCATTTTCCAGATCCATCTCTGGCTTGGTCTTTAATACTCTCTGTTTTAATCGGTCAATCCGATCCATGTATGGTTTTCTTTCGATTGCTGCCATCTGATTTCCTCCTATTTTTTACTCACATTCCCATTCTGTGGGATTTATTTTTTTAGCACCTGCTATAAATCTCTTTTCGTTTAAAAGTATAGCAATTCTTATGTGGAAATGGTACAATATCAATAACTAAAAATACCAAAATCTTAACATAATGAATTTTTACAGAAAGAAGGGATCCTTTGAAATCTACTTCCCAGTTACAGGAAATCAACCACTATCAAGATCAAGATTTTCCGGTCAATGTCTACTATTCTGATATTCATTCTATGCAGCCGCCGGGACGCTGGCTGCGCGACTTCCACTGGCATGATGAGCTGCAGTTTACCCTCGTACTAAGCGGAACATTGACAATGCAGGTAGATAATCTTTCTCTGCCCGGACAGGCTGGAGATCTGATTTTCGTCAACACCTCCCTGATTCATGCCGTCACACAGATGTCGGAAGACGGCTCCTATGCGAGCCTCAATTTTCCTTACCGCCTTCTTGCCTTTTTTCCTGGAAGCCGCATGGATCAGGACTACGTCCTGCCCTATACCGCCGGCGGGAAATTCTCCGCTTTCTCTATTCACCCGGAATCCGAATGGCAGAAAGAGTTGATCGGACTGCACAAAAAAATAACCGATTTATTTCTTTCCAATCAGGTTAAAGGCAATGAATATTCTATCTGCATTAAGATTGCCTCGATGTGGAATCTGCTGATTTCCAATTTTCACAGCAGTGGGAATTCTACCTCTATTAACCTCCTGCGCCAGCAGCGCCTGCAATCCATTCTCCTGTTCATCTATGCACATTACGCAGATGATTTACAGCTCTCAGACCTGGCTGCATCAGCCAATATCAGCGTCGGAGAATGCTGCCGGATTTTTCAAAATATTCTTCACACAACTCCCTATGGATATTTAACTAATTACCGCATCCAGACCAGTGTTTCCCTCCTTCACCGCGATCTGCCCATCTCACAGATTGCCGGACTGGTCGGATACAACCAAGTCAGCAATTACATCGCCACATTCAAACGGATCATTGGCTGCACACCGGCACAGTACCGGAAACAGCACTTATCAAAACCAGATATTCCAAGCAGTTAATGGGAAACCGGCCGGCTTCTCTTCATCAGGGAAACCGACCGGCTGCTAAGGTGGTATAAAAATATAAAGGGGGGCTTTTTCAGGATGATGCAACGATTATTTTAATTTTCCAATTTCATCAAATCGTTTATAAGCATCGACAACCGCATTGATCACGCTGCTGCGGAACCCACGGTCTTCCAGTGTCTTCACACCGATCATCGCCGGACCAGCCGGAGAACACACATCATCTTTTAAATTCTCAAGATGCTTTTCGCTCTGTAAAAACAGCTGCACGGTTCCAAGGATTCCTTCCAGTGCATATCTTCTCGCCTGATAACGTAAAAGACCATTGTAAACGCCGCCGTCTGCCAGAGAATTAGCAAACATTGCGATAAACGCCGGGGATGTAGATGTTAATACTGTGCCTGCCACAAACTGGGAGGCCGGAAGGCTGTCAAATCCACCGGCTTCACGTAGAATATACCGGAATTCGTCCTCCTGTTCCTTCGTGTAGCTGTCGCCCTGTTCGATCAGGATAAAACCTTTTCCAATCAAGCAGGCTGTATTCGGGAGAATACGGATAACCGGAACATTCTTTCCTTCTAACTCTAATTCTTTCATATAGGTTGAAACCTCAACACCCGCTACAATCGAAACGATAATTTTTTCCTGCCCTTCTTCTGCACATGCCGCAAAGACCGGTTTCACCTCTTCCAGAACACTCTTTAAAAACTGCGGTTTTACACAGAACACAACATAATGAGCTGCCTTGATCGCTTCTCCATTGGTCTCAACAAAGTTGCATCCCAGCTCGTCCGCTAATTTCTGTCCTTTTTCTGTAACCACATCTGTAATCACAACTTCCGATGGATCAATTCCCTTGCAGGCTGCCGTTGCAAGAGCTGTACCCATAGTTCCACTTCCAATAAAAGCAATTTTTTTCATAGCTGGTCTCCTTTCAACTTAAAGTCCGAGTTAGTAATATACTTCAAATATATCTTATGTGGCTTATATTTCCCTTCGCCTTTCAGCGAAGGGAAGTTCCCGCTCTCAGCGGATAAATTTTTCTTTAAATGCCTGAACATGCGCTTTCTGAACCGATATCAATTTATCTACATCTCTCTCCTGAAGACAACGATAAATTTCCTCATGATGTCCAATATCCATATCATCAATCGAAGATAAATTAATCCGGTTTAAAAACAGAAGACGAATACTCAAATCCTGGTAATTATTCATCTCCCGCTCAAGAAACGGATTCCTAGTCATAGAAGAAATAATTCTATGAAATGCTCGATCCAAAAGAACTCTTTCTTCCGCATCTGTCTCCTCTCTCAGGACTTCCAGGCTGTCTTTCAGCCGCTTTAAATCTTCTTCCGTCCGATTCATAGCAGCAAGCTCTGATTCAAGTGGAGACAGAGCAAATCTCATCTGATAAATCGATTCCACTTCATATAAGGAAATCTCATTTACCATAATACATTGTCTCGGGACAATTTTCACAAAGTTTTCCCATGCCAGTCGATTCAGTGCCTCACGGATGGGAGTTCGTCCCATCCCCAGCTCTTCCATCAATTCAGCCTCTACTAATGTCTGTCCGGGGCGAAGTCTGGCTGTAATAATCATCATCTTAATCTTCTCGTATGCCACATCACTAACTCGCATTGTTTCCCTCATCTTTCTTGTAGAACAAATCTGTGATTTGCATCCAACTTCTTTTAGTCTACAGGAATGCTTATTTTTATAATAGCGCAAATAAGGATCAAATTCAATTAGACTTTTGTATATACCCCGTTTCTGATATAGTTACTGTTCACGCATACATGCCCAGTAACCTGATATGCCCTATTTTTTTTATAATTTTTCGACGCATCGCTTGTAATTTTCTTCCGCGTTGCCGCCCTTATGCCAGATATCCGCGATCGCTTCCGCGATTGGAAGCGGATCCGATTCATTGTACATAACATTTCGTCCCAGCAAGATTCCGCGGATATTGCTGCTGATTCCGATCTCTTTCGTGTACTCTTCTACAACCTCAATCGGCTCACTCTTTACCTCGTCTGGAACTACCAGCACCGGACAGGTGGTCGCCGCCGTCGGAACTGCATATTCATGATTCAGCGGAACTTCAATCCATTTGCCGGATGCACGGCAGCCAAGAGCGCCTACCACGCCGACTACCTTACACAGACTCTCTGAATCCGTCTTCATCGTAAACCCCGTTTCCGTCGTTTCTACATACAGCGCCTCGATAAAAATTGGAAGACCAGCTGACTCTGCTGCATTGACAGCTTCTGCACAGTACCGAACCGTATATTTGCTTCGCTCATCCATCGGATTCAGACGGATCATAAACTTTACACCGTCCATCCGAAGTTTCACTAGGCGATCGACTGTATAACAGGACGGCATATCGTCCATCTCCCATACCGTATTTTTCAAACCGCCCCGGTTCACAGTGCCAACCAGCATCTTCCCATCCAGAAACGCCTTTTCTCCACGTTCCCGCTGCAACTTATTGAGGATAAATAAATCTTCAATAATATCCGGTGTCGCCTCGATTCCATCAATCTGATCACTCTGCAGCATCCGCACCAGGCGGGATAAATACTCCCGCCTATTACTTAAACCAATCGGATTTCCTTTGTACTCATTGATCATTCTGGCATTGTGATCCGCTGCCGCAAATACCAGCTTATCATGCGGAAATCCCGGTTTTTTTCGCGCCGCCGCTTCCTGCTCAATAACCTCCGGAGAAAAGGCTTTTATCTTGTTTAATTCTTCAAAAATCTTGTCATTCAAAAAACTTTGATAATCAAATCCCATATACACCTTTGCCTTTCTCCGTCACTGAACACATTTTATTTTCCAAAATTAACGATTGCGTCAATTTTATCTCTTCCGCCTACTTTATCGCCCCACTGATCATATACGCTCTGGGCTGCCTCGATAAATGGTTCGCGATCCGGCTCTGTGATTTCGATGCCCTCTCCCTTTAACAGTTCCAAGCACTCATCCTCAGATGCTGTATAAAGTTCTCTCTCTTTATCGATCATTTCTTTGGTGCACTCATCAATAATCTGTTTGTGCTCGTCCGAAAGAGAATCATAGAAATTCTTAGCAACTACGCAGATACCTAAGTCGTTGGTCCATCCAACCATTGCCCAGTGCGGCGCTGCCTCATAAAACTTCTTGGAATAATAGTTTGTATTGGCCGCTTCTGCACCGTCAATAATGTTCTGCTGCAGCGCTGTGTATAATTCGCCGTATGCCATCGGCAGCGGGCTTGCGCCGAATGCGGTAAAGGAATCCAGCTGTACCTGATTTTCCATGGTCCGGATCTTGAGATTCTTTAAATCCTCGATACTGTTGATCGTCTTCTGCGTTGTCATGATATGTCTGGTTCCCAAATCCAGGAAGCCCATCAGATGGAAGCCTTTCTCCTCACAGTCACCGCTATAGGACATTCCAATCTCGTCAGAGTCCAGAACGGAATACATATGTTCCTTATCTCTCCAGAGGAACGGAAGGCAGAATATATTAACAGATGGAACAAAGCTGGAGAACGGCGCTACCGACGTCATCGCCATCTCTACGGTGCCAAGCTGCATACCCTCAATGACATCTCGCTCATTGCCAAGCTGGTTATCCGGATATATTTCTACTTTAATTTCGCCATTGGAGCGCTCTTCCACAATCTCTTTAAAATATTCCGCTGCTTTTACCGGAGGTTCGGTTGCTGCCTGTGATAAGGAAACCTTTACGGTCACCGCACCACCGGATGAACCGCCTGTATTAGCCGCTGCCTTTGCGGACTCTCCTGTGGAAGCGCTGCCGCCTCCTCCACATCCTGCCAGAGAGCCAGCTGCCACCAGCATCGCCATCGTCATGCTTACAAACCGTTTCACATTTTTCTTCATATCAATAAATCCTCCTTTCATTTCATCTTCTTATCCCATTAACTGCGGCAGCCATAAATAGGTCTGCGGGAGATATGTAACAATAATCAGTACAACTAACATTGCAAGAATCGTAGGAATTACAAACGGGAATACCTCTCTTACACTCTTGCCGGTCAATCCACAGGCAACGAATAAAGTTGCTCCATAAGGCGGTGTTACGTATCCAATCGCCAGGTTGATGCAGACAATAACACCAAAGTGAATCGGGTCGATTCCATAAGCGGTTGCTACCGGGAATAAGATCGGCATTAAAACGATAATTGCAGAGAAACTTTCCATAAACATTCCAACTAAGAACAGCGCAATATTTAAGAAAATAAGGAATGCAGTCTTACTTGTGATGAATGTATTCATAACCTGGATTAAGAGCTGCGGCAGCTGTTTTGCTGTGATAAACCATGCAAAGATATAAGCGCAGCCTGTGATAATCATGATGCCAGCCGCTGTCTGCGCGGACTTAACAAAAATACCAGGTAAATCTTTCAATGTAATTTCTTTGTAAATAAACATACCTACCAGGAAGCCATAGACAACCGCCACAGCCGCTGCTTCAGTTGCAGAAAAGATACCGCTGATGATACCACCGATAATGATAATCGGAAGTCCTAAACCAGGAAGTGCAGAAAACATCGTTCTCCGTACTTCTTTCGGATCAAACTTGGTTGTCTGGATATATGCATCTCCGCCCCTGGAAGCGTGAATATAGGAGTAGACCATCAGTGCCACACCAATCATAACTCCAGGAATAGCGCCTCCGAGGAATAACTGACCAACAGATGCACCTGTGGAATATCCAATCAGAACCATTAAGATACTTGGCGGAATAATCGGTCCGATACTTCCTGCTGCTGAGAGCAGAACCGTTACGAAACTCATGTTATAGCCTTTTTCTTTAAATGCAGGCGTCATGATCGAACCGATTGCTGCTGTTCCAGCCGTTGCTGAACCGGAAATTGCCGCGAAAATCATGGATGCCAGTACGGCTACCATCGCCAGACTTCCTTTTACAAAGCCGATCGACGCACTTGCAAAATCTACAATCCGTTTGGACATACCGCCCTGATCCATCAGATTTCCTGCCAGCATGAACATCGGAATCGCCATGATCGGCCAGCTGTCAAGACCCGCAAACATTCTCTGCGGTACCAGAACCAATGGGAAATTTCCCTCAAGCATAATCGAAAGTGTCGTTCCCATTCCGAGTGCAACAAAAATAGGGGCTCCGATTAGAAACAGACACAAAATACAGATAAATAAAAATCCTAACATATCGCAGCCTCCTTTACTAATCTATAAATTCTCTCGGTTCTTCCGGTGCATTCTTGTTTTTTAAGCGTTCGATAAAGGTAAGGAGCTGTTCCATAATCATCAAAACTCCACCGGTTGGGAATGCCGCGTAAATCAAAGCCATCGGAATCTGCATCGCCGGAGACGTCTGAGCCGTCGTAGACTGTACTACTTTGAACCCGAAATATGTCATAATACATAAGAAAACAATCGTTAAAAGATCTACAATCGCGGTCAAAATGCGTTTCGGCTTTTGCGGAAGTGCAGATGTCAGAACATCTACCTGAAGGTGAGAACGATTTCTCATCGCAATCGCCGATGCCATCAATACCAGCCATATCATCAGATATCTCGCTAATTCTTCGGTCCATCTAAGAGGACTCTGTATTACAAAACGAAAAAAAACCTGAATAATAACCGTAATTGTCATCGCAAGAAAAAGAACAACTACTACCGCATCATTTACATTTCGAATTATCTGGAGAAGTGGGTTCCCCTTTTCTTTCATAACGTATCCCCCTTTCCTGGATAGTTTTTACAAAGGCGGCAGCCTGTGAAACTGCCGCCGGTTTTTCATTAGATCTTTCTCTCCAAGCCGCGTTTCTCATAATAAGAATCCGGGATATCTTTCGGATCTTTGTACATAACCATCACGCACTTACCGTCGCTGCCGATAGTCGGCACATCCATGATGAATAATGGCCATCCAAACCATTTGTACCAACCAAACTCCCACATGGTTGTACAGTTCAGGCAGTAGCACTGGAATCCTTCCTTATTATAAGCTCTTGGATCCGGTTTATCTAAAGTCTGTACCTTGTCTGGACATTCGGTTACCAGCCAGCCGCCGCTGTTACAACGCGGAAGTGTAAAGGTAATCTTCTCCTCATCCTCTTCCCAAATCTGATCGCCGTTATCATGAAGAGCAGACCATAATACTGCACGGTTCTCCAGGAAATCTTCCATTGGGAAATCTTTATATGTAGCCTGACCCGCTTTATATTTCTCCATCCAGTCCTGCAGACATGGCGGATAGCACCATAATGCATAGTCTTCCATACATTCAAAGATCGCCTCATCCGGTGCCCATTTCTTGAAATTGCGTAATGTCTGATTTACCCAGCGGACTGCGAAATGGTGAAATCCTGTCTTTTTCTCTACATTTAATTTGTGCAGCTCCAGCGCTTTTTCCATATCACCGGCTTTGATCGCTGCCTCTAATTTATCAATATTGCGAACCGCATAATCATTGCGAACCTTTTCCAACGTCTCTGTATACATCTTCTTTTCCATAATCTATACCTCCTTATTACCAAGCTGTCTTCTTTCCGTATTTTTCATCTTCCTGGATCGGGAAATGCACTTCTTTACCAAGGTCGCTCGACTGATAAATCGCACGGATAAATTCAAGTGTTCTTCTTCCCTCTACGCCGTCTACCATCGGCTCACGATCTTCTTTGATCGCATGGATGAAATCAGTAAGCTGTCTTCTGTGATTTTCGGTTGCCACATAGCCAGCACCCGTTGCTGTATCACCAGAGTCAACTTTTACCTTGGTCAGGTAATCATCCTCGTTCATGCCTTCTACTTTCCATTCTACGATCTCTTCTTCCACAATCTTGATCGTACCTTTTTCACCATGGATTTCGATGTGACGCGGATAACCCGGACGGACTGCACTACTACTTACCAGGCTTCCCAACGCCCCATTCTTAAATTTGAATATTGCGTTGGCTACGTCATCTACTTCAATATCCGGATGCAGGGTTGTCATATAATTACCAGTCAGTCTCTCTACATCGCCGACTAAATAAAGCATTAAGTCAATAAAATGAACGGTCTGGCTAATCAGGGAACCGCCGCCCTCACCTTTCCATGTACCTCTCCATGCACCGGAAGCATAGTATTCATCGCTTCGGAAGCATTTTCCAGAACAATCAACCGAAAGAAGTTTACCAAGCTTGCCTTCATCCAGCGCTTTCTTGATCAGCTGAGCCTGATCCATGAAACGGTACATAAAGATAACACCAAATTTAACGCCCGCTTCTTTACATGCTGCAATCATCCTGTCAGCTGCATTACAATCGACAGAAATTGGTTTCTCACACATTACGTGTTTGCCAGCCTTCGCACAGTCCACAACCATCTGCTCATGCAGGAATGGAGGTGTTACTACACAGACAGCATCGATATCATCTCGTTTCAGCATCTCTTTATAATCCGTGTAATAAGACGGAATATTGTACTCTTTGCTGAATTCCTTTGCCACATCCTCTTTCACGTCACAGAATGCAACAACCTCTGCTTCCGGGATATCCCGAAGTGCTCCTGCATTTAACGGACCTGCCATACCGCCGCCGATAATACCAAATCTGATTTTGTCGCCCATACTCTTTTTCCTTCCTTTCTTTTTTAATCTTTTATTAGTACATGCACTTTGTTTTCTTTAATATATCTCAGATATCTTACTGATATATTAGCACTTTATTTTTTTATTTTCAAGTCGTTTTCTGATTTTATTTGACGAACTTTAAATCGTATTGATCTTTTATCATGTTTTATTTCATTGTATTGTACATTTCCAATCCATTTTCCCCCATATTTCCCTTATTGCATAAACAATCGGTCAATTTTATTCTCATTCAAATATTCTTCCGCCATTGATTCCACATAAATCTTGAACAGATTTCATAGAACAATTCTTTTCTACAAAACAAAGAAGAGCCATTTAATGTCTCTGCATCAAATGACTCTTCTCATTTTCAATTCTTTACTGCCCAATCTCCGCCGCCGGACCCACTGCCGGTTCCTGCGCCGGACCGTGTCCTGGTCCGATGTCGCTGCCCGGTCCTGCCGGCACGATCGTCGTGCTAGATTCTGCCGGATCTTCAACTGTCTCGGCAGTTGTTTCCGGCACCACCGCCGGGGCTGAATACCGTTTTCCTGCCGTACCCGTCTTGTAGATCCGCTGCATCCGCTCTTTGATGGATTCGCTCTTGATCTGCTCGATCTTGGCGCTGGCGTCTTCTTTTAACTCCTTGCTGCTGCGACCGGAATCGCCGCTCTTTGCAGACTCCAGAAGCTTCGCCGCCTCATCCGAGAGCAAATGATCCCTTCTGAAATTCGCCGCGGTATATCCGCTGGTTGTGATTTCAAATGCATCCGGATGACCTGCCAGATAGGTTCCTTCTCCGCGTCCATTGTCCGTCTCCGGGGTATCAAAGGACGCCGCCGGAAGCCCCTCTACCATCTTTTCCATCGCATTTTTCCAGATCTTCGCCGGATACGTGCCGCCGTACAGGCTGGAAAGTGTCTTCTGCTGGTCGTAGCCAACCCAGACCGTCATCGTATAATATGGCGTCATGCCGCAGAACCAGCCGTCACGGCTGCCGTTGGTCGTACCGGTCTTTCCGGCCGCCTCTATATTGCCGCTCCACCCCATCGATGCCGCCGTACCTTTTGTGACAACTCCCTTTAAAATATCGGTCATCATCACGGCGCTGCTCTCCTGGTAAACCTGAACCGATTCATAATCTTCAAAAATATCTTCGCCCTGGTTATTGATCATCTTGATAATACAGGTCGGTTCGCGGTACTGTCCCCGGTCTGACAGCGCTGCATAAGCGCCCGCCATCTCCTCGGTCGTCATACCGGTGGTAAAGCCGCCCAGGGAGGTCGCCGGATAATAGTCCGCCGCCTGCACGCTCGCGAAGCGCATCTGGGTTAAATATGCCATGCCGACATCCGGTGTGATATCATCATAGATATACCATGCCACACCATTTTTACTTCGCTCGACCGCATTTCGAAGCTCCAGCCTCTCGCCGGAAAGGGACTTCACATCCACGCCCTTCTGCTTCGCCGCGTCAATATCGATATTCGGAATCTTTGTTTCCGATGTGTAACCATTTTCCAGTGCCGGTGTATACACGATCAACGGTTTGATAGAACTTCCCGGCTGTCTCGGGCTCTGGAACGCACGGTTTAATGTGTAGGTATCCGTCTCTTGACTACGTCCACCCACAATCGCCACGACGCGGTTCGTCTTGTTGTCAATAACGGTGGACGCGCCTTGCAGCTTGTAAACGCCGTTTTCGGATGTATTGCCATCAAAGGACAAAACTCCATCTAATGCATCCTGCAGGATCGTCTGCTTGTCCGGATCCAACGAGGTATAAAGGTTATAGCCGCCCGTGTAGAGCGCATCGCGCTCCTGGTTGTACACCTCGTTGTAATTGGCATTGTACTCTTTGTAAGCCTCGTCGCTGCGGAATCCATACTGGAATTCAAAGCCGTCACGGCGCATCAGATAGCGAATCGCACAGTCGATCGCATACGTCGTCTCATAGTTGTGCAGCGGCACTCTCTGGCGGTTGACCGTGATCTCCTCCGCCTTTGCCTCTTTGCACGCTTTCTCCGTAATAAATCCCATACTCAGCATATCTTCCAGAATCTTATCGCGGCGTGTCAGCGCATTTTCCGGATGACGGTACGGGTTGTAATACGTCGGCGAGTTCGGAATCGCACACAAATATGCCGTCTGGCTCAAGGACAGTTCATCCGCATCCTTGCCAAAATAACCTCTTGCAGCAGCCTGAAGCCCGTAGTACGTGTTCGCGAAGCTGATATCATTGATATAGAACTCCATAATCTGCTCTTTGGTGTATTTCTTCGTCAGATCTAAGGAAATCAGCATCTCCTTGATCTTCCGCTCCATCGACACCTCGCGGGTCAGAAAACGGTTTCTCGCTAACTGCTGGGTGATCGTACTCGCGCCGTGCTTTTCTGCTCCCTCAGTCAAAAAGTAATTGACTGCGACACGGAAAATACCTTTTATATCAATGCCTGGATTTTCCCAGAACGTCCGATCCTCGATCGCCACAAATGCGTTGACCGCATTCTGCGGTATCTGGTCATACGTCAAATAACTGGAATCCTCGTCTCCCGTCAGCTTCGCCAGCACATTACCGTTGGAATCATAAATATAACTTGCCTCCTGCAAACGGAACGTATCCAGCGTACTGTTTTCCACCACTCCCTCTATCTGGCTTTTATAGTCCTCATAGAGCGGAATCAGCTTATATGCGCCAAATCCGGCACCGCCAATCACCAGCAGTACCAGACACACCAGAAGCGTCTTGAACATGGTTCCAAAGATCCTTGCCATCGCATGGAACACGATCTGCCCACCGCTCCGGCTGTTATTTTTGCCCGCTTTCTTTTGCTTGCCGACATCAATTTTCCCGCTTTTCTTTGCGGTGCCCCGCCTGCCCGAAGATCGTGCGGATGAAGCTGCCGGCTTCTTTCGAACGCCGGAGGCGTCCTCTCTCGTCTGTTTCTCCCTCATCTCTTCCCTCATCTTCCTATGTATCTATGGTTGCTTCCATTCTATTTTCATGCGGCACCTTAGACTTCAAAAATGCCTGTCTGCGGACAGCAACTTTTTATACTTTTCTGACAAAATCAGCTTGGACTCCCTTTTATTATAAGTTTTTTTGTCCAAAAGAACAAGCCTGTTTTCGAAATCTGCTCAATCTCCTGCCGCGTGTTACTGTTCGCGCATACGTGCCCAGTAACGGAATTTGCCGTGGCTTCGCATTTAAATACGGCAAATTCCTGCTGCCACCACGTTTTCTTACGGCACTTTCGGTTCCAAAAGTGCCTACCCGGAAACAGTAACGGGATTTTGCCAATGCATTCAGCTTCAAAAACACTTGTCTGTAAACTGCATTTTCGCTGTATCAACGCCGTTTCCGAAAAAAAAATGCTAGAAGTTCATGCACTAACAGCGGCGTGGCGGATAACAGGAGAAGCGCCAGCCACTCTGCCGGGTGCAGCCGCACCGTGTGAAGGAGTTTCATCAAAAAAGGAATCTCCGTCACCGCAACCTGCATCAGAATCCCCACAAGGACTGCCGCAAGCATCAGCGGATTTTTCCCAAGACTGCGTGAAAATGCCGAGCCCGTAAGCGAGCGCATGCCGACCGCATGAAAGAGCTCCGACAGCCCCAGAACGGTAAATGCATACGTCTGTGCCCGCAAAAGCTCCTGTCTGCTGAAAAATGCCCCCAGCGTGACTGCTGCAATCAGAGACCCGTAAAATACCATGCAGAACCACCCGCCTCCGGCAAACAGCGACTCGCCCGTCCGGCGCGGCGGCTGACGCATCAAGTTCTCCCGGTCGTTTCCATCCATGCCGAGTGCCAGCGCCGGAAGCGAGTCCGTAATCAGATTGATCCAAAGGATGTGCCCGGCTCCCAGCGGCGCCGGTATTCCGATAGCAACGGCGGCAAACATGGTTAAAATCTCCCCCAGATTGGAGGAAAGCAGAAACAGTATAGATTTTCGTATATTTTCATAGATGCCGCGCCCTTCCTCAATTGCCCTCTCGATCGTCGCAAAATTATCATCCGTCAAAATCATATCCGCCGCCTGCCGCGCCACATCGGTGCCGCCTTTTCCCATCGCGATCCCGATATCGGCTGATTTAAGCGCCGGCGCATCATTTACGCCATCCCCGGTCATCGCCGTCACGCACCCGGCGCGTTTTAAAGCCCGCACAATCCGGACTTTATGTTCCGGCGACACCCGTGCAAAGACTGATACAGAACCGATTCGTTCCTCCAGAGCTCCCTCATCCAGCGTTTCCAGCTGCGCCCCCGTCATGCATTCTTCCCGCCGTTTGGCAATCCCCAGCTGCCTGGCGATCGCAAGCGCCGTGTCTGCATGATCTCCAGTGATCATGACCGTCCGCACAGATGCCCTGCGAAATGCCTCAACTGCCCCGGCTGCTGCCTCCCTCGGCGGATCCATCATGCCTGCCAGACCCAGAAATATCAGGTTCTGCTCCAGCTGTCCCACCTGTTTCTCCCGCTTTCCCTCCGGCATTTTTCCTGTTTGAAGCTCCCTATACGCCCCCGCGAGTACTCGCAGGGCACGCGCGGACATACGCGTGATCTCCGCCTCAATCTCTGTCCGCCTCTCCCTGGTCAGCGGCACAATTTTGTCCTCTTCCATCTCATAACGACACCTTTTAAGAATCACATCCGGTGCCCCTTTTACACAAGAAATCCAGTTTTCTCCCTGCTCATGCACCGTCGTCATTCTCTTCCGAGCCGAATCAAAGGGAATCTCCCCTTTCCGCGGATATCTCCGACGCAGATGCTCCGGAGAAACACCACAGTTTTCACAAAATCCGTACAGCGCCCGCTCGGTGGCATCCCCCACCGTCTCCCCGGCATCGCTGCACAGCGCAAATACCTCCAGAAGCCGTTTTCCCACTTCTCCTTCCTTAGAGCGCGCCAATTCCTGTTCCGTATACTCCTGTCGATTTACATAACATGTCGTCACCGTCATCTCATTTTTCGTCAGCGTCCCCGTTTTATCTGAGCAGACCACGCTGACTGCCCCCAGTGTTTCCACGGACGGAAGACGGCGCACGATCGTGCCAGCCCGCGCCATTTTCGTCACTCCCAGCGCCAGCACAATCGTCACCGTCGTCGGAAGCCCCTCCGGCACGGCAGCTACCGCCAGGGAAATCGCGGTGAGCAGCATTTCCATCACGTCGCGCTTCTGCCAGACGGCGAGGGTAAATAATAAAACGCACAGCCCGATCGTAAGAATACTCAATAGTTTCCCCAGATCCGACAGCCTTTTTTGCAACGGTGTCTCTTCCTCCGGCGCCTCGCGGATCAGAGAGGCAATCCTCCCTACCTCCGTATTCATGCCGGTGGCGATGACAATTCCCTTTCCCCGCCCTGCCGTCACGTAAGAAGTCATAAATGTCTCATTTTTACGCTCTGCCACCGGAAGCGCACCGGCGGCTAAAAAATGGCTGTTTTTCTCAACCGCCCGCGATTCGCCGGTCAGCGCTGATTCTTCTGCCCGCATTTCAGCTGTCTCGGTAAGACGCAGGTCGGCTGGAACCTGCCTCCCGGCATCGAGCACGACCAGATCCCCCGGCACCAGCTCCCGCGCGGCAATCTCCCGCTCTTTTCCTTCCCGGATCACAACCGCCTCCAGCTGCGTCATCCGTTTTAAGGATTCGAGCGCTTTCTCCGCCTTCCCCTCCTGAATCACGCCCACCGTGGCATTTAATACGACAACCGCCAGAATTACCCCCGCATCGCCGTACTCGCCCAAAAGCAGGGAGATCCCGGCTGCCGCAAACAACACAAAAATCAGGGAGTCGCAAAGCTGTGCCCCGATGCGCACAATCAGACTCCGCGGTGGTGCTTCCCGCAGCTCATTTTCCCCATAATGGCGCTGCCGCACCTCCACTTCCGCTGCCGATAAGCCTGTCCGCAAATCGACCGAAAACTCCCTGCACACCTCTTCCACCGTCCGGTTCTCATACATGCGCATTTCCCCCTTTTTCTGTCCCTGTTCTGTACTTTTCACAGACTGCATTTATTCATATGCGGAAAATAGGGGGGATTAGAACTGAATGGTTGGAATAAAGAAATGGAAAACATAGTCCTGTTTGACGCTCAAATGGCATCGGAACTCTTATTGTTTCGATGCCATTCTATAAATTCTGTGATTTAATTTTATCGTTCTGTTTCTGTCACATACCTTACACCTGTGGTTCCGGCTCCTGCGTCTGCGCGGCCGGTTTGCGCTCCATCGGCATATAACCTTCTTTCTTCCGCTGTATCGGCTGTACAGTCACCGTTGCTGCCGTATCCCGGAACGCCGGGAGGCTGCCTGTCTCCATGTAAGCGCGGAACGGAAGTTCGCCCTGCACCGGGTCTTTCACGACCTCATTTTTCTCCACTTCTGGCCGTTCTCCTCTGCGCGGTGGACGGCGCTCAAACCGCTCCCGCCTTCCAGAAGCCGGGCGGTCTTCCCGTTTCTCATTTTCCGGCACCGCGCGGTTTCCGCTACGTCTGTCCGCTGCTCTCTCGGCTCCTGAAACACGCGCTGCCCTCTCTCTCTCTGAGCAAGCTTTCTCTCTGCCCTGCGTGCGCTCGGTATTCCCCTCAGCAGCACGATCCGCTGTACGGTTCCGATAACTTCTCTCCGATCGTTCCGGTCTGTCACTGCCAGACGGACGTTCTTGTGCGCTGCGCTCTTGTTCCGGCTTTTCGGCTTTTTCCGGTGTTTCCAGACGTGCTCCCCTATTCGGACCACTTACGCCTCTTGGCGCCTGTGTCCGCTCCGAAAGAGGTCGAACCTGCATCTTATTTTTCTTTTCCTTCTCCCGGAAGCTTTTAAGTACGATCGCCGCCGAATACTGGTACGCATAGATACAGCTTTTCATCAGTTCCTGCTCTTCCTCCGTCTTGCAGGAACTCAAGAGCATCTCTTCCTCTTCTTTTTCCAGATATGCCTCTCCGTTCGTATCGCGTTCCTTTACCGGCTTGTAGATCCGGTATTTCTTGTAATACGGCGGACATGGAAACTGCTTATTCTTAACCGGTTCCGGTACAATCCGCAGTTTGTAGGTATCGGACATGCGCGCCAGAACATTATGTATTTTCTCACAATTCTCTCTCGTATTTGTCTCCCGCGCCGGGATACAAAGTAAATAATCCATCTATTTTCCCTCACATCTATCAAACGATCATTTTCAAAAGCGTCAAAATCGTTTTCTTCTCAAATTTTCTACATTTACGCCAATCTTTATTGTATCATGTCAGAGAAAAACGGGCAAGTAAAAAAAGGCTGCCACACGAATGCCAAACGAACGTTTTCCGTCCGGGGCCTTCTGTTTGTGACAGCCTGTTTTCCTTTATCTAACGCAGCCATATTTACCTGCGTGTTACTGTGAACAGTAACACCTGCGTTCCTCAGTCTCTTACACCATCCAGTCTTTCAGCACGCCGTGATCGCGCAGCAGCTTTCCAATCACCGTCTTGTCAATCTTCCGGAGAATCGGCTTTTTGAGTGCTTCAAACGGCATCGGCAGCTTCATTTCCAGCGGCGATCTGCCGTCCATCAGCTTGACCGTGCTGTCCAGAAGCTCGCGGATATCGTAGACACTTCCCCATACCTCCGGTACGCCGCGGTCTACGCCGCACAAGCCATACACCGCTTCCATCGCGGTGCGGACGGAATACTCGGTCGTGAAAATAGTATCACGCGGGGTCTCCGCAAACTGCCCCAGAAATGCCGCATTGACACATCCATCCGGGATAACGTCCGGGCGGTCTCCGGCACGCCGCGGCATAAAGAATGCTGTAATATACGGCATCATCGTCGGCGTACAGTTCGCATGGTTCTCAGCCAGTTCCTCGATCTGATCCTCCGGGATTCCGAGATGGTACAGCCATTCTTCTGTGATCTCCTTGCCCGTGCAGGCGCGCATCGGCTTCTTCACATAATCGCCCGGTACATCCGTAAATAAACTGTATACCCAGACGCAGATCTCGTCCTTATCCTGCGCTTTGAACTGTCCCTGACGGTTGATCGTCCAGCTGAGCAGCCAGCTTGAATCACGGCAGCTCACGATACCGCCTGTTACGACGCGTCCACTTCTCGGATCCCTGCGGCAAATCTTGCGGATCTGGGAAATGATTGTCTCATCCGAAGTCGTGACCGTCGCAGACTCCCAGTTCGTCTTCTGGATATCCGAGCAGAATTTCTCCGGATGTCCAAATGCCGGATCCTGCGCAGCAATCTGACGCCACAGACTCCAGCAGCCGCTGGTACGCACTTCCGCACCTTCTACCGGTGCCTGATTCTGGTCACCGTAGATCGTTCCCTCAGTACAGCTTCCGTTCGTAATAAAGACAAAATCATCCTCAGTCAACGCGATTTCCTTCTTCTCGCCGCCCTTCACGTACTCGATCGCCTTCGCAACCTTTTTCTCACCCTGGATGTCAAACCGCACATTCGTAACCTCGGTGCCAAACTGGATCTGGACGCCTGCCGTCTCCAGATATTTCTGCATCGGCAGAATCAGCGACTCATACTGGTTGTAACGCGTAAATTTAAGTGCCGAGAAATCCGGAAGTCCGCCAATGTGGTGGATAAAACGCTGAAAATAGCGTTTCATCTCTAATGCACTGTGCCAATTTTCAAACGCAAACATTGTTCTCCAGTACAGCCAGAAATCCGAATCAAACACCTCATTATCAAACACATCCTCAATGGATTTGTCATACAGATCCTCATCCTTCGTGAAGAACAGCTTCATGATCTCCATGCTGCCTTTCTGGCTCAAGCGGAATTTGCCGTCCGTGTGTGCATCCTCGCCTCGGTTGACCGTCGCACGGCAGAGCGAGTAGTTCGGATCGTGTTTATTCAGCCAGTAATATTCATCGAGAACTGATGCCCCCGGCACCTCCAGGGACGGGATGCTGCGGAACAGATCCCACAGGCACTCAAAATGATCCTCCATCTCGCGGCCGCCGCGCATCACATATCCACGGGTCGGATCCTGAATACCGTCACATGCACCACCTGCTACCTCCATCGCCTCCAGAATATGGATATTTTCTCCCGGCATCTGTGCGTCTCTCACTAGAAAACACGCCGCCGCCAGAGAAGCCAATCCACTTCCGACGATATAAGCCGATTTGCCCTCGATTCCCGCCGGTTTCTCCGGACGTGCAAATGCCTCATAATTTCCCTTTGAATAATAAATTCCCTTGCTGTTTTTCTCCTGGCTGCCGCGTTCCGTATTCCGGTAATCCGAAGCCGACTTAACCACTTTTCCTGCCTTTTTCCGCTTCGACGCCGCTGCCGCCAGCCCCGCTCCAACTGCCAGTGCCGATACCGCACCCGCTTTCCATGCTTTCTTATTCATGTCCTGATCGCCCCTGCCTTTCTTCAACTTTCAAACCACTTCTTTTTTACATTACCCCGATATCTAGTTTTTAATACTATCTAATAATGATTTGATAGTAAAACTTTTTTGAAGAAAAGTCAAGGGCATCATCTTCTGGCACTTCCCGCTTGCCTTTGGTCATTCCATTTTCTTACTACCTTTTGTACTGACTTTTCATGAGCTTTGGCTTTATACTTCTTGGCTTTGAATTGATTGTAAAAAAGCTTTCATTTATTATTTTTTTGCCTTGCAAAAATAAAAAGCACGATTAATAAAATAACCGGGAACAATAGCCCAACTCCCATACCTGCACGAATATTGTCTCCTGCACTTTGTGTAACACGTCCAACAATCCCCGGACCTATGCTTCCACCCAGGTCCCCCGCCATAGCAAGCAAAGCAAACATAGCCGTTCCACCTGCCGGAAATCTTTCTGATGAAATACTGATTGTGCCGGGCCACATAATCCCAACAGAAAAGCCACAGATAATACATCCAATCAAACCTGATATCGGATTCAACGATACAGAAGCAAGCAGGTAGCATATCACACATAAAATTCCAGATCCGATCATAAATTTCATCAGATCCATTTTATCACCATATTTTCCGAAAATTATACGACTGATCCCCATTGTAACAGCAAACATGCAGGGACCGGCCAGGTCACCAACTGTCTTTGACAGCCCCAGAGCAGCTTCCGCATAAGCAGATGCCCATTGTGCCATAGCCAGTTCTGATGCACCGGAGCAAATCATCAAGCATATGGAAAGCCAGAAAAGAGGTTTTCGAAACAGTTCTTTTATTCCCATTCCTTCCCCCTCATCTACCAAATGCTCGATCGGACAGGTTGCAAAATTATAGATATTTATGGCCGGAACAAGCGCCCATAAGACAGCCAGCCATTTCCAGCTGTCCATGCCAAACACCGCAAAAAACAGTGTAGAGATCACAATCGTTCCCACTGCTCCCCAACAATAAAAAGAGTGAAGCAGACTCATCGTTGCCTCTTTGTTATCAAATGGACACGCCTCCACGATCGGGCTGCAAAGCACTTCAATCAGACCACTTCCGACTGCATATACAATCACACTCAGGATAATTCCAACAAGCGGTTCCGGCAAAAGCTCTGGCAAAAAAGCCAGACCAACCAATCCTGCTGCGGAACATACCTCAGAAGTAACAATACAGATGCGATACCCTATTTTGTCCACAAACTTTGCACAAAACAGGTCTACCAACAACTGTGTAAGGAAAAAGCAGGTAGAAATCAATGCGATTTTTCCAAGTGCAATCTGATAATCATTATGAAATTTCAAAAATAACAATGGGGCAAAATTAGCTGCAATTGCCTGTGTAATAAATCCCATATAACAGGCTATTTTTGTTTTCCGGTAATTTGGCATGGTCATCACTCCTCGTTTTTTATTGAATTATATAACATAACATCTTTATTTTCATTGATTTATTTCCGAAATTTATTGTATAATATCGTAAAGTATGTTTCAAAGAGTGGGGTTTCTATGAATATAAATACAACCTATACCAAAATCATTACAGGTGAAGATTTGATGGAGACAGCTCAGCACGGAAGCACTCTCTATCCTTTCCAGTTTTATTATGAAGATCTGTCCGTTTTCGATTTCAACTGTATCGAATGGCACTGGCATACTGAATTGGAGTTTATTTATATTGAATCCGGAACCGTTACTTTGTGGATTGGAGAAGACCAATTTCATTTAACCGAAGGAAATGGCGTATTCATTAATACAAAGGTACTCCATCGCCTTTATTCTCCCTCAAAAGCCCTCATTCCCAATTTTGTATTTATGCCTTCTTTTATTGCCCCTTGCGACAGCCTGATTTATCAGAAATATATTCTGCCGATCATTTCTTCCTCATTGCCATTTCTCGTATTTCATAAAAAAGTATGCTGGCAAGCAAAGGTTTTATCTATCATGCGGCAAATTATTTCTGCACAGGATTCCGTTTTATCCAAAGAACTCCTTACCAGTTCTCTCCTTCAGAATCTCTGGCTGGAAATATTTGAAAACACAGACATTTCATATCAGGAAGAACACAAGGATCATTCAACCGCTTCTCAAGCCCGGTTACAGCTCATGCTGCAATTTATCCATCTAAATTACTCACGGAGTATCTCATTGGATGACATTGCAGAACAGGCAATGGTCAGTAAAAGTACCGCTTTGAATCTGTTTCGGAAATATTTACATATAACGCCGGTTAACTATCTCATTAACTACCGTTTAAAACAGGCCGGTCAGTTGCTTTCAAAAACCGAGAAAAAAGTCAGTCTCATTTCTTCTGAGACAGGATTTCATAACGTTGACTATTTTTGCAGATTATTCAAAAAACGCTACCAATTAACCCCAACGGAATACCGGAAACAGAAAAACCGCTGATTGGGACGGCGCTGCATTTCCGGCTGCCATCCGCGGGATTCTGGTCAATGCCTCCCACAACGCGGTGAGGAAGATAGGGTTTCAAGTGCGTGTTTGACCACTTTCTCTGTTTCATCCAGCGTCCAGTCGTGCATGGTCCCTGCCTTGCCGAAACTCATGCAGCCGGCACACAGCTTGGAGATTTGAATATCCGTATTTCCTAAAGTTGTATATTCCATTGCAAAACCTCCTTCAGAACTATTCCTGTGCCGGAGTCTAAAGACTCATCGAAAGGTTCTCCAGCCACAACATCTGGCATCCACATAATCTCCTCTGCACCAAAAATGGCGATTTCCATATTTATATTTGAGATTCTGATAAGCATTACAGCGGCTTTTAAAAAATCTGTATTGATTTTTCTGAGCGAGGTGTTATAATCGGTATATACCGAAAATAAAAGGAGGAACGCATCCATGCCAAGACCGCCACGGTGCCGTCGGATTTGTGGCGCACCACAAGTTGATACCTTCTGCCCCAATGGGTGCGAGAATACCAAGCCGATCCTGCTGACGCTAGACGAATACGAGGTCATTCGTCTGGTTGACTTGGAGCAGCAAACCCACGAACAGTGTGCCGCGCAAATGGACATTTCACGCTCTACCGTGCAGGAGATTTACGAAGTCGCACGGCGCAAGATCGCAGCGTGTCTTGTCCACGGGAAACCACTGCACATCACCGGGGGAAACTACCGCATCTGCGGAGGACAGGAGGCAGCCCACTGCGACCGTTGGTGCCGGATGCAGAGAGCCAACACAGAAAAATCCAACAAAAAATGCAAAGGAGATTCCATTATGAAAATTGCAGTTACCTATGAAAACGGTCAAATTTTTCAGCATTTCGGCCATACCGAACAGTTCAAGCTTTACGAAGCTGCAGACGGCAAAATCACTCAGGCGGAAGTTGTTGATACCAACGGCAGCGGTCACGGCGCACTGGCAGGCTTCCTGATGCAGAACGGCGTGGACACTTTGATTTGCGGGGGCATCGGCGGCGGTGCCCAGGCAGCTCTGGCCGAAGCGGGCATCAAGCTCTACGGCGGTGTCAGTGGGGACGCTGACGCAGCAGTGAGCGCATTGCTCAGCGGAAATCTGGGCTACGATCCCAATGTTCACTGTGACCACCATGACCATGAGCACGGCGAGGCTGGTCACACCTGCGGTAATCACGGCTGCGGTAAGCATAGCTGCCATTGATATGGAACGCACACTGACACAACTTCCGTTCTGGTCATCCTTGACCGAACACGAAATGGAAACGCTTTTCTGATGTGATGTGGGCGATGCAGCAGATCATGTTCAAGGGATTGGATCGGCGGCTGGCAGAGTTTCTCCTTGCCGAAGCGGAGCGTACTGACTCCGACACGATACGCATGACCCATGAGCAGATCGCCCAGCACATCAGCTCGGCGCGGGAGGCGGTGGCGCGGATGCTCAAAAGCTTCTCGGAGGACGGGCTCGTAGAACTAAGACGAGGCGCGATCACGTTGCGGGATAAGAACAGACTAAATCGTTTGAAATAGATGTGACTTTGTCACAGAGTGAAATCATAATTCTAATATAATGAAAGCAGAAAACCGAAAGGAGAATCGATCATGAAAGAAACGAAATACGCAGGTACTCAAACCGAAAAAAACCTGATGGCTGCCTTTGCCGGTGAGTCCGAGGCACGCAACAAGTACACCTATTTTGCATCCAAGGCCAAGAAGGAAGGCTTCGAGCAGATCGCGGCGCTGTTCCTCAAAACCGCTGATAATGAGAAGGAACACGCCAAGCTGTGGTTCAAAGAACTGAACGGCATTGGCGACACCGCCGAAAACCTTCTCTCCGCCGCTGAGGGCGAGAACTACGAGTGGACGGATATGTACGACGGCTTTGCCAAAACCGCCGATGAAGAAGGCTTTCATGAACTGGCGCAGCGCTTCCGTCTGGTTGCCGCTATTGAAAAGCACCATGAGGAGCGCTACCGTGCCCTGCTGCACAATGTGGAGATGGCGGAGGTCTTTGCAAAGAGTGAGGTCAAGGTATGGGAGTGCCGCAACTGCGGCCACATTGTGATCGGTGAGAAAGCGCCGGAAGTCTGCCCTGCCTGCAATCATCCCCAGAGCTATTTTGAGATCCACGCGGAAAATTATTAAAGAAAGAAAAGGAGAATCATCATGGAGCAGAAGTTTTACATTTGCAAGCATTGCGGTAACATCATTGCCAAGGTCAAGGACACGGGCGTTCCCGTCATCTGCTGCGGCGAGCCGATGAGCGAGATCGTTCCCGGCACCACCGACGCCGCCGTGGAGAAGCATGTTCCCGTCTGGACGGTAGAAAACGGCATCGTCCATGTCAAGGTCGGCTCCTTGGAGCATCCTATGCTGCCGGAGCACTACATCGAATGGGTATCTCTCCAGACCAAGCAAGGCAATCAGCGCAAGGAACTGCATCCCGGCGAAAAGCCGGAGGTCTGCTTCGCTCTCTGCGAGGGCGATGAAGTCGAAGCGGTCTACGCCTATTGTAACCTCCATAGTCTGTGGAAAGCGTGATTCATCTTTCAAAAACCCGGTGCTTTTTGAGCACCGGATTTTTTTATCAATGTGACTTCGTCACAGAAAAATGCTTTGCCCTGCGGTATGATAAAGCCACAATCATGAAACAAGAAAGAGGTGGTGAACATGAAAATCAAGTTCAATCCCGATCCGGAGATTGTCAATACCATCAAAGAAGGACTCAAGCGCACCGACGGATACTGTCCCTGCCGCAGGGAGCGCACAGAGGCAACCAAGTGTATGTGCCAGGAGTTTAAGGATCAAATTGCAGATCCCGGCTTCGAGGGATTTTGCCACTGTATGCTCTATTACAAATCCTTGCAGGATTAAGGGAGGAACGCTATGCTGTCAAAGAAACTGACTGCCGTAGATAAGACGCGGTGCGTCGCCTGCGGTGTGTGTGAAAATACCTGTCCACTGGGGGCTGTCAGGGTGCGCCGCGGCTGCTACGCCGCCGTGGAGGCGGAACGATGCGTAGGCTGCGGCAAGTGTGTATTCATCCTACTTGTCACGCTGGCGAATGCGGCAGGCGCTTTGCTGATCCCTACCATCACCGCCGACAAGATCAACATTGCCGTGGAGGGCAGACACATGGATTGCGATCCTCGGCGGTGGGATGCTTATGAAAGGCAGCCTGACCCCCGGCACGTTCCAGGCCTTTTTCCAGTACATGAACATGTCCAGCGAACCGATCACAGAGCTTTCCTATATGACAAACTCTCTGCAATCGGCGCTGGCCTCCATGGAGCGGGTATATGAGCTGCTGGATGAGCCGGAGATGGAAGCAGAGCCGGAAGCACCGAAGCGAATCGGCCATGCGCTGGGAGCGGTGGAGTTTTCCCACGTTCGCTTTGGCCAATTATTGGTGAATCGACATTTTGTTTCCTTTATCCACTCATTTTTATGATGTTCCAAGCACTTGATTCAAGGCAGAAAGTCATGTCGCATTACTTAATACTACAGCCCCTTCTTTATTTCTTCAATTGTCATCTCATATACTTCTGTTACTTTTTCCATTGCTTCCGATATCCCCGGCTGCTCTCCGGTTCCATCTCTCAAAAGTTCTATCAACTCATGACTAACCTCATACAGACGGTCAAAAGAAAGATTCTGACACACCCCTTTCAGTGTGTGTGCACCGCGGAAAGCATCTTCATAATTTTTATTTTCCAATGCCTGTTTTAACTGTATATAACTCTGATCTTCAAGGAACTTTAATGCAAATCTCCGAATCAGTGCTTCGCTGTGAAGGCGTCCCAAGACAGCTTCATAGTTTCCTCCAATAGCTTCGTAACACTCTTGCATTGTCATATTTTAGTCCTCCTGTCAATTGTATTCCACTAATTCATGAACCTCTGCGAATCAATTATATACATACCTTAAAATCGTTTTTATAACTTCATCAATCACAATCGGCTTTGACAAATGTGCGTTCATTCCTGCATCCAGTGATGCCTGAACATCTTCTGCAAATGAATTAGCTGTCATTGCTATAATAGGAATGTTTTTTCCATCCGGTCTGTCATTCATTGCCCTGATGGCTTTTGTCGCTTCATAACCATTCATTTCAGGCATCATGACATCCATCAGGATCACATCAAATGTGCCTTTCGGATGATTTCTGAAAATCTCAACAGCATTCTTTCCATCCACAGCTCTTTCTACATTCATCCCGAACTCTTCCAACTGCACGGTAGCAATCTCTGCATTCAGTTCATTATCCTCTACAAGAAGGACATTCACACCTGTAAGATTTACCTTTTCAGAAAAACCTGTGTCTGACTTATTACATTCCTTATCTGTAATTTCCAAAGGAATATCCACAGTAAATGTGGTTCCCTCATGCTTTTTACTCTGCACGGAAATAGTTCCACCCATCATATCTACATACTTCTTTACGATAGCCATCCCCAGTCCAACTCCATGGTACTGCGTTCTCACATCGGAATCTTCCTGCGCAAATTCCTCAAAAACTTCTTTTGTAAATTCCTCACTCATGCCAATACCAGTATCCGAAATGCGATAACGCATATTTATATATCCATCCCCGCCCTTTTCCTGACACCGGGCTTCAAATGTAATCGTCCCTCCATCCGGAGTGAATTTTACGGCATTGCTCAGAATATTGACCAGCACATCACGCAGGCGTGCAGGATCCGCAAGCACATTTGGAATCTTTGCTTCTTCACGCCGAATCTTAAAGTTGATATCCCTGTTCGTAAGAAAACCTTTTGTAATATCCAATGCAGAATCTGTAATGTTTTTCACATCCGCCGGTACCGGATTGTAATTCACTTTTCCACTTTCGATGCGGGTCAGATCTAATATATCATTGATCAGCGACAGTAAATGCTCTGAGCTTTCGTCAATCTTTTCCAGACAATTTTTCACTTCGTCTGACGGATTATTTTTCATTGCAATACCGGTAAATCCTATGATTGCATTCATCGGTGTCCTCATATCATGGGACATATGTGACAGAAATGCTGTTTTTGCCTTGTTTGCAGCCTG
>PVML01017012.1_pt1 | contig 209014 bp, 209 predicted proteins | sample 1853371 | NCBI WGS metagenome assembly PVML01 (sample SAMN08533508, study PRJNA380276) | Human gut metagenome, whole genome shotgun sequencing project. | isolation source: participant 1, chromium library | host: Homo sapiens | collected 2017
CTGGACAAAACAGCTTGGCCTTAACACTAATTTCTGTCAAGGTCATCTCTTTGTGTTGGTTGTCAAACAATTTTAAAATTCGCAGTGCACGTTGGACAGATGCAATAGTATAGTCATTTTTCTTTTCCATAGTTTTGTTGTAAAAAACTCTTTTTCTTTTTGTGTTATTCTACACCTTGCTTGATTTTCTGTCAATATAGAATCTTTTTTTCGACTATATGAACAGATTTCCTACCTACTTTTTGTTTCCTTTAACAGCGGCTGTACCCAAATATACAGATACGGACTCTGTATATTATTAGGAATGTCTTCGCTCCTCTGTTTAACCAGAGAGAACGACTACATTCAGTCGTTGGGGCCAATAGGCCTATCTCGATACATTTCCCAAAGATGTTGCCAAAGACAAACACGACTGCTTCATCCTCAACTCAGAAGGTGAAGCCTTGACAGGTGTATTCACTCCAAACAACGCAGAGGGCTTCGACAGCCTGCTACAAGCCATTCGTCGCTGTATCCGTCCAGCAGACAAAATAAAATGCGGACTTAAGGCTGCTGGACACTACAGCTATAACATTCTCGGATTTCTGCTGGGCAAAGGTCTGCCAACCTATGTCATCAATCCGCTGCACACCAACCTTTAGTGAAAAAACCTGAGTTTCCGCAAAACCAAGACTGATCGGGTCGATGCATGAACCATTACAACTATGCTCATGTCTGATGTGGACCTCAAACCCTACACAGACAGAGCATACCACAACGACGAGCTAAAATCACTCTCAAGATACAGATTTGACAAGGTTAGGGAATGGGCAAACCTGAAGTAATCGGTCTCACGTCTTGTCACCATTCTGTTCTCCGAACTGGAAAAGCTGGTTCCAGCTCTCCACACAGCTTCTGTCTATGCTCTTCTCAGTGAGTTTCCTGGTGCCAAGCAGATTGCCGGAGCTCATCTCACCCATCTGAAGTCTCCTCTTCTAAACAATGCTCCCAGAGGCCGCTACAGACAAGATGTGACAACGGAACTTCAAATGTTGACAGACGCTCTGTTGGCTTTGTAATACCCACTAAATCCCTTGCATTGCAGCACACAATCCACCTGATCCGAGAATATTGAAGACATTGAAACCGCCATCCAGGCTATGATGGAAGAAATCCAACCTCCCAGGAAAACCATTCCGGGCATTGGCGTCTGCATGGGCGCTATGATTTTGGCCGAAATTGGAGATTTCTCTTGTTTTGATTCACCAAACAAGTTTCTTTCATGTCGCCCTGCACTTACCAGTCCGGGCAACTCTTCTTAACCGGTACATACTCGCACATGGACAAGCGAGGCTCCAGGCACTTGCGCGCAGCCATATTTTCGACGCTTGACTTTTAATAGTTAGTCGCTCGTGATTCTATCATGTTGAATCATACAACAAAAAGAGATGTCGGTTGAGAAACCATAACCAAGATTGTTCCAGGCTTAACTGCAATCAAGCGGTGACGCTTTTCAATTTGGTCATACCAAATGGCCACGTCGAAAATTGTTTCCCCACGGATGCTCCCATTTTTGCGTAGGCAATGATATTCCAGAGTTAGATTGAACTTGGTTTCTATGATGGTTTCAATTGGGACTGCTTGGGGAGGGCCGTCCAACAAAGTGGGATCATACTCAAATGCCAGCGGCCTTTCCTTGATACAGCAGGACACATTGAAAAAGTCATTGTTCAGATCGATGTAAATATCCAGACGGCTCTTCTTTGGCTTCAAGCCCAAAACAACAGCACCGCTACCTCCGAACGACTCCAAATACCTTTACATTGGGCGGGATCATCTTCTGGATAAATGGCAGCAGTTTTACTTTATTGCCCATCCACGGGAAGATGGGCTTAGCCATTCGTATCACCTCCCTTCATGCTGATCTCATGGAGGGATTCCTCCAACCTGCGGATCTTGGCCTAAAGTCCAGCATCGATGCGCTGCAAGAAGCGGATCGTTTCATAGACCTCTCCGGCGGTAGAGGCGTAGAAATATCCGTAGCTGTCGCTGGCAATGGGGATGCGCTCCTTCCTCAGTCGGTTGACGAGTTCACGGAGCTGAGTTCCGATCAGTCCCAAGGTGTGTTCCAGTTCCTGGCTGATCTTTCTGTGAGCACGACCCTTGCATGCTGCCTTTAGGTAATTCTTCAGATAATCTTTTCGCATAGTTGCTTCCTTTTTCGTTGGGGGTTTTCCGAAAAAGGGCATAAAAAGCCTGTGCATGAAGCACAGGCCTGGAATCCTTGTATTAGGTGTCCGTCCTCGTAGATTTTTGCAATCGTTCGATAATATAGCAAAAGACTCACATAGATGACTATGTGAGCCTTTTGCTTGGTGGAGATAAGCGGGATCGAACCGCTGACCTCTTGAATGCCATTCAAGCGCTCTCCCGAACCATCGGGTATGCACCCCCTGATGGCTTGGGAAAGGGCTTGAATATCCCGCCCCGGCAATTGATGAGAGACAAGTTGCAGTATAGCATAGAAGGTATATGTTGTCAACTGGACATACCTTTACGATATGTACCCCTCGCCGTGGTCGTGGCGAGGGTGAGAGCTTATTGCGCCATGGGCAGTTCATAGGTAGCGCATTCGTCGATGCTGTCGATACCATTCAGGAACTGCTCCACATTAATGTTGAATTCAATCTTGACCCTATAGTCCCGGAACACCGAAACCTTCTTGATGATGTAGCCGCAGATCATTTTCTTGACCTCCATCGGGCTTTCATCAAAAATCTTGGACCAGGACACGATCCGGTTGAACTCGGCCTTCATCTCCTCGATCTTAGAGTTTCCATCATTCAGTTCTGCGGTAAGGGTCGTGATTCGTTCACTGGTGGACAGTACCTTCTGTCGGGTATCCTCCAGCATTTCAGTCAGCACATCTTGCGGCAGGGCGCTTTTCCCTTGGATCGCCTTCAGCACCTCGGACTTGAGGGATTCATATTCCTTATTGGCCTTGGTGTTTTCGGCTCTGGCCCGCTGCAATTCCGAGCGTATCATTGCCATCTGCTTTTGAACCGCACTTCCCACAATCATGTCGTTGGAAGCTCCCTGCATCTTGTCGAAGACCTGATGCAGCACCTCAGTGACGATCCCGTCCAGAATGTGCATTGTGTATCCAGTCTGTCCTGTACATTCCTGACGGCGCCGGGTCTTGTTGTAGCATACATAGCGAATACGCTTTTTATGGACCGGCGTCCCATCCGCAAGGCGGGTGGTTGTCCCGTTGGTAGTGAGCACCAGCCGGCCTCCGCAGTGGCCGCAGAAGATGTTCCCGGAAAGCAGGGATTGGCCTGCGGTATTCAGCGGTACTGTGCGCCGCTCTTTCCGCTCATTGGTCCGCTCCAGCATCAGTTTCTGCGCCAGGTCGAATTGGTCTGGGGCGATGATCTGGAGGGCCTCAAAGGGGCCGGCATAGGTTTCTCCGCTCCGAAGGATTCCCTTGTAGAGCGGGTTGTGCAGGATGCCCCCCACACTGGCGTCGTGCCAGTTTTGTCCCTTCCGGTTTTTGATCCCGTGGTCGTTGAGGAAGTTGGCAAGGCGCCATCTGCCGTAACCGGACGAAATGCAGAGGTCAAACATCATCCGGACGACTCTGGCCTCGTCCTCATCAATGACCAGCATGTACACCTCATGTTTGCGCTTGTTGAGGATGCCGCTCTTTTCCAGCCGGTACCCGTATGGTGCGTTTCCACCGCGGAACCGGCCTTCCTCTACCATCTGGCCAAGGGCCGTTTTGGTGCGCATCGAAGTTTTCTGGCTCTCTCCATCGGCCTGCCAGAAACGGATATAGTTGGTCAGGCGGTCCGTGTGGGACTCAAACCGCTGCTCTCCTTCCTGTACGCTCCAGACGCGGACGCCCTTTTTAGTAAACCACTCCACAACGAAGGGTGTTTCATCTGACTTGCGGCCCAGTCGGTCGAACATGAAGACAAGCAGAATATCGAACTTGCCCTGCTCTGCATACTTCTTGATGAGCTGCAGTTTATCACGGTCATCGGCGCTGACTTTATAACCGGATACGCCAGTTTCCTGCTCCTCGCCCACGATGACCCAGCCCATTTTCGCCGCAAAATCGTGGCAGGCTTTTCTCTGCATAGGGATGTCTGCCTGGTTGTTTTCATCGTGATCGACCTGCTTGTTGGTGGAAACTCTGTATAAACAATAAACTCTTTCAGCCATTGATATCCGTCCTCTCATGTTTTTTGTGTGAGAGGGCGGACACCCAATTCATTCTATTCGATTATCAAGGTTCCCGGCTTTTGCCATACCCATTATCTCACACTACGGCCAGAATAGCCAGGGGAATTGATAATCTTTTTATAAACAAATCTGCAGTAAATGGGCTGGTGTGTTGGGTTATCCTGTACTTTGCTCAAAGTTTTTGGGCCTCATCAGTCTGCCAAAAGCGAATGTAGTCAAGCATGCGTTCTGCATCAACGCCGTCTATGATCTCTCCCTCATAGACGCTCCAAACATGGATGCCCTTCTTGGTAAACCACTCTGCGATGAATGGGGTTTCGTTGAGATTGCGTCCCAGCCGGTCATACATAAAGACCAGCAGGATATCAAACTCACCCTGCTCAGCAGCCTTTCTAATGCGCTTTAACTTAACAAGGTCATCAGTGCTGACTTTATAGCCGGACACGCCGATCTCCTGCTCCTCGCCAACAATGTTCCAGCCTTTTTTCTCTGCAAAATCGTGGCAGGCGTTCTTCTGCATGAGAATGCTTTCCTGATCCTTACCTCTGTATAAGCAATAGACTCTTTCAGCCATTTTACTGACCATCCCTTCATCAAATCTTCTGAATGCAAGACCTTCAGCAAGTCGTTCTATTTCTGGGGCATTGCATAGGCGCTCAGGAGAGCCTGCTTTACTAATACAGCAACTTCAGGATTTTCTTTTTCTGCAAAGCAGAGAGTGACCTTATAGCCCTGAACCGAGATATGCATTTCAGGCTTTTCTTCGTCGATTCTGAGTACCCTGTTCATAGTAATCCTCCTAAAAATAAAGCATCGGCTATCCTAAAAAGATAGCCGATGCTTTTCAATTTCTAATTGTAACTGCTTAGTGGCGATAGTCCTTTTACAGAGTAGGTTCGATTGACTGCATACCGATTTCCTGTACTTGGACGATATCCAATGTTGGCAGAGCCTTCAGATAATTCTCTACATTCCAGTATTGGACCCCATTTTCCATCTGCGCATCTTCGCCGCGGTACAGGATATAGCGCCCATGGATGGGACCAAACCGCCGTTCCGTCCTCTGGCATTTATCCTCATCGACGAGGTGCCGGTATTGAAAGGGAACCTGTTTGCTGCTGTGTTTGATTTCAAAGATCTCACAGGAGTTTTCTTTCTGGTCATAGATGACCATGTCAAACTCGCCAGCCTCAAACTGCAGTTTGAAAACACGGTGATCCTTGTCGGCCGCCTTCATGGTTTCCAGCAGCACAATATCTTCCATCATCCGGCCACGGACTTCTTCAAGGATGCGGCCCGTGATCTGCGTTTTATCATATTCGCTGAGCGCCGAGAACTGCTCATCCTTTAACAAGGAATGGATAAGGGCCTGGGCCTGACAATATCGCATTCCAGGCTGTGTGAAGAGAATATGTTCCACTGGTTCAATTCCGGGGTCCGCCGATTCAATGGGACAATCCACAATCAACTCCAACGCGGTAAGATATTGCTTAATCTCTATGATGTGAGCAGTTGTGATACCGATGGACTGCTCCTCCTTGTTCCGGATATCCAGCAGTTCCATCAAACGCTGGGTGACCGCCTCTGTATCAATGGCATCCAGCGCCTCTGTGCGCTTTTCGGGGTCACGCTCTTTCCGCAGATTTGCGGCAGTGAGCCGCAGGTCATGGGAGAGAAAATCATCGGTCAGCACTGAGATCAGGAATCGGTGGTTCATATCCTCTATGATCCGGTTGATGGCGCTGGTCAGCTCTCCAGCTTCATACAGAGAGTACAGGTGGCGGAAATGCCCGCCCGACTCGTAGCAGGCCAGGGAGTGCTGGATGTTCTTGCAGATTGCCGTGTCGATGTATCTTCGGGTGGACTCGTCATCCCGGAAGGATGCATCCTGAGCATTCACATCTTCATCGTCAAAGGCCAGCTCTCCGGCGCGTAGTGTGCCGCCATATCGGATGTACTCATCAATGCTGTCGATCCCGAGCAGACGGCTATACTCCCGATATGGGATGAAGGTCGTGTGGATGGACTTGGCCCGGTCATACAATTCTTCATCCATTGCCAGCCAGAAGCCCAGGGAGTCCGTACCAGACAGGACGATCTTCATTCCCATGGTGGCGAACACATCGGAAAAGAGGGCAGCCGAGTCAATAAAGTCTTCCATCAGCGTGACCTCGTCGATGAACACATATCGGAATCCCGCGTTAAACAACTTCTTGAGATCCCGGTTCATCATCGCCATATTGTCAGTCCTGCGGGCTTTGATGTATGCGATACGGCTCAAGTCCTCCTTTGTCATTCTGCCAATGGCCTGACGGAGCATGGTGTTTTTTCCAGTCTGGAGCAGGCCAAAGAGCAGACACACGCGGTCATGACTTCTGCCGTGGAGGTACATCTCCAGTTGCTCAAAGCAGTCGCGTGAGGCCAGTGCCTTTGATTTCTGCGCAACGGCAGCCAGTTCTTTGCCGATGGTTATATCGGTTTCGACACCTGATATTGATATGCTTTTCGGGCTGCTTCCACTCACTTATGCGTCACCTCCTCGCCAATCACGCCCTGATATGTTACCGCTTTCTCAATTCCATTCTTCCGCCAGAAGGAAGTCACGGATATTCCGGTGCTTGATCCCGTTCCTGCTCATGTCAAACTCGTCGAGGGATACGACATACTTGGGGAAATTGTCCTGGATGCCATCGTATGCACCGAACTCCCGTTTCACCGTATCTTCAGAGGCCAGCAGGTATGTTACCTGCACATAGAGTTTTTCTCCTCTTTTTTCGCATACAAAGTCAATTTCTTTTTCTCCTGCTCTGCCTACTGTGACAACATAACCCCGTCGCAGCAGTTCCATGTAGACAATGTTTTCGAGGATCAGGTTGATGTCCTTCATGTTCCCGCCGAACACAGCCTCCCGAATACCGTGATCCGCAATATAATACTTTTCGTTGGAGGCCAGTATCTGCTTGCCCTGCAGGTCCTGGCGCTTTACCTGATAGAAGAGATATGCGTCACAGCAGTACCGCACATAGTTCAGGATGGTTTCTGCCGCGACAGTCCGCTGCTCATTTTTGAAAAACTTAGCCAGAGAGGACGCTGAGAAAACTGTTCCGACATTTGCGGTCATATACGCAATGATGCGCTCCAGCAAATCAATATCCCGAATCTTGTTCCGTTTTACGATATCTTTGAGCTGCACAGAATTGAATAGATCTGTGAGATACTGCCGGGAGGGTTCTTCCTCATACCGGAGGTTGGCCAGATAGGGCATTCCTCCGGCCAGCAGATATTTTTGAAAGCATTGCTGGATCGAATCGCTTGGTGCAATTGTGTGGTACAGTTCCAGGAATTCAGCGAAGGAGAATGGGTAAATCACAAACTCCACATACCGTCCGCCAATATAAGTGGCCAGTTCACCGGACAGCAGTTTTGCGTTGGAGCCCGTAATGTAGATATCGCAGTCCAGCGCCACTCGCAAAGAATTGACGCACTTTTCCCAGCCCTCTACTTCCTGGATCTCGTCAAAAAACAGATACGCTTTTCCCTCGATGCCCTCTGCCCGTTTTATGATCTCATCGTGCAGAGCCGTTGCGGTCTGCAGATGGGAGTACCGCATATCTTCAAAATTGATTGAGATCATCTGAGACGGGGCAACACCAGCCTCCGCCAGTTCCTCTTTGATCAGTTCCAGCATCACCGACTTACCGGAGCGGCGAATGCCGGTCATTACCTTAATCAGTTCGCCCCCAATGAAGGGACGGATGCGGTTCATATACAGTTCTCGTTTGATCATGATTGGAACGCCTCCTTTCTATCGTTGACCTCAGTATATCCCATTTACAACTGAAAATCAACTGATATAATCTAATTTTATCAGTTATAACTTATAAAATTAGTCGTATGTTGGCGCAAACACTGTACACAGCTTTTCAATTTCTCTCAAAGAAGCCCCCGAATGCACTCACTTTCCAGTTCAACGATGTCGCCTATCGGTATCCTTAAGCCATCAACCAGAATCAATACCTGATCCGCCTCATGGATTCTTTTCAGCCTCCCGGTTGATACGATATACCGGCCGCCGTCTTTCTTTGCGTCGGGCTGGAACCAGGTCACCGTGATTTCCGGCCGCTCTTTGATCCGCTCCAACAGCAGTTGCTGTTTTGAGTCCAAGGCAGCCCTGGCATCCTCGTCCAGTTCCATGCGCTGGTCGGTCAGCCGGGCCGTTTCCACAAGGGCGGCGCTGTGGCCGGACAGGGCCGCAAAGGGTGCGAACTGGGCCGCACGGTCTGAGAGCGGCATCCTCGGGTGCTTGGCTGAGGTAGGATGCGGCAAGTTGATGATATCATCGTATGGTCCGGTCATGCTTTGTGACCTCCGATTTGGTTGTTTCTCTCCCTGGCTGTGGCGCCGTCCTCCAGATTCAGTCCTTTGAGGATGGCATTCTTGCCAAAACGCTTTTTGATGTCCAGCATGGTTTCCTGGAGTTTTCTCTCCCGTGCATGGGCAGTGTCAGCCTCTTTTTTCTGCTTTTCCTTTGCCGAGTAGTCCGTAAACAGGTCAATCTGCTCCGGCAAATCCTCCGGCACAGAAGACTCGTCCAGCAGGTGATTGGCGCAGAGGGTCAGCCGGCGGGCCAGCAGGGTTTTATCTACGATCCGGTCATACAGGCTGGTGGCTGCCTTGAGCAGCTCCTCGCCGGAGGAAGTATATCCGTCCAGATTGACTGTACCATGAGCATGCTTGGGAATTTTGCGCCCATAGCGGTCCGTGGTGACCTCTCCGGTGTAGACTGTACCCTTGAGGTTTTCGATGTCATAGCCTACTGTGAGGACCAGTTGGTTGGTCGCAAGCCGCTTATCTACCAATTCCAGCGCCAGTGCATCGGCCATCTCCTGGATGACCAGCCTTGCCTTTTCAAATGGGTATGGGTACTGCAGAATCTGCCCGGAGACGATGCTCTTGTTTTCTGGTTTGTATGCCTTAATGTCCGCAATGGTGCAGGGTTCCCAGCCCCAGGCATGGTCGATGAGCAGTTCTGCGTTGACACCAAACAGTTTATAGAGCAGTTCCTCGTTGTGATAATCTGTAGGCTGCCCGATAGAACACCGGGCAATATCTCCCATGGTGTACAGGCCGTTGGCTTCCAGCTTGGCGGCATAGCCTTTTCCCACCCTCCAGAAGTCGGTGAGCGGACGGTGGGTCCAGAAGGAGCGGCGATAGCCCATCTCATCCAGTTCTGCGATGCGGACGCCGTATTCATCGGCGGGGACATGCTTCGCGCCAATGTCCATGGCGACCTTGGCCAGATACAGATTCGTCCCAATGCCCGCCGCAGCGGTGATACCGGTCGTCTGCAGAATGTCGAGGATGATTTTCCGGGCAAATTCACGGGCCGACAGATGGTAGGTCTGCAGGTAGCTGGTGGCGTCGATGAACACCTCATCGATGCTGTATGGGTAGATGTCCTCCGGCGCCACATGCTTGAGGTAAACACTGTAGACGCGGGTGCTCCAGTCAATATAGTGGGCCATCCGGGGTGGAGCCACGATATAGTCGAGGGCCAGGGAAGGATTTCGCCGTACCTCCGGGTCGTGAGAGGAAGCGCTGGTGAACTGCCGGCCAGGGGTATTCCGCTGCCGTTGGGCATTGACCTCCTTGACCCGTTGGATCACCTCAAACAGCCTGGCTCGACCGGAAATGCCATAAGACTTCAGGGAAGGTGTGACCGCCAGACAGATGGTCTTTTCAGTGCGGCTCAGGTCCGCCACCACGAGGTTGGTGTCCAGTGGATTCAGCCCACGCTCGATGCACTCCACACTTGCGTAAAACGATTTTAGATCACAGCAAATGTAGGTTCGCTCCTTCATGCTTCGGTCACCCCTTCCTCTTTATCTTCCGACGCATTTTCAAAGCCATTATAGCACATTTGTTCTGGTTGTTCTATTGTGAAAAAACACCATCTTGTACCCATTGGAAAACCAGCACAGAATGCTGTGATTTCTAAAGCGATATGCCTCCATCTTTCTGCCGCAACTGTAAAAGAGAGCCGCCAGTCTGGAAACCGGCGGCTCTCTTTTGTCAGTCATTTTTTCTCTCTGCTTGTTCCTCCAGGGCAAGGAAATGGTCGAAGTCGCTTTCAAACATGCGATCCTGCACAATCCGGTATTTTTCAAACTCGCTCTCTGCGAAGGCTTTGGCGATCTCATGCGTCACCCGGCCGGTGTCGTGGAGGATCTCATGCTCATTGAATTCCAGGAAGCGATTCAGCCGCTGTGACCAGTCCTGCATGGTCATAGGGATATGGCGGCCTGCCTGGTATTCCGCATAGTCCAGGTACATGGTCACAATGCGTTCCAGCGCCTGCAGTTCCTCTCTGGAAAGATAGTTCTTAGCAATGGACACATCATACTTCTGTATTTTTCCGTTTGGATACTGCTCCCAGGAAGTTAAGCCCATGTGAGGTTTTTCAGCGTTGGCTCGCTCCACAATCAACTCCGCCGCAGTATGACGGTGGATCGCCCAGTGGAGTTTGTTCTGTACCTCGGAAAAAAACAGGCGTGTGGTTTTGGCTGATTTATCATAATCCAGAGCCGTGGCGTAGATGTCGGTGATCTTTTGGTAGAACTTGCGTTCAGACATCCGAATCTCCCGGATCTGCTCCAGAAGGTGGTCGAAGTATTCCTTGGTAAGTACACTACCCCCGTTTTTCAACCGGTCACTGTCCATGGCCCAGCCCTGAATGGTGTAGTCCTTAACGATGGTATTGGCCCACTTGCGGAACTGGACCGCCCGGTCATTGTTGACCTTGAATCCAACCGCAATGATCATCTGCAGATTGTAGTGCTTCACCTGGCGGCTAACCTGACGGGAGCCCTCAGTTTGAACTATCCGGAAATTCCGGATAGTTGCCTCCTCTGTCAGCTCACCATCCTCATAGATCTTCTGGATGTGCTCATTGATTGTCCGAACATCCACATCATAGAGAGCCGACATCATCTTCTGGGTCAGCCAGATATTCTCATCCTCATAGCGCATTTCCATGCTCTCTGTACTGTCACCGGTAGCGGCCACAAAGGTCAGGTATTCCGCTGCGCTGGATCGGATCGCCTGTTCTTGTTTATCGTTCCGCACTGCAACGCCTTCTTTCTTCTGTATCAATTCCATATTGGGCCAGCAGTTTCCGAGCTTCGGCTTCTCCCTCCGGTGTGATGAGGGCGGGATAGGTTCGCCCGGCAGCGTTGATCAGCCCTTCCTCTGAAAGTTTGTTCAGCAGGTCGTGATCATAGCCCTTCCAGCATCGGCGGACAAGGGGATACTTTTCCAGTTCCTTTTTCTTGACCGCCCGCATTTCCGGTGTATCCCGTTCCTCCCAGGAGGTCAGGTACATCAGCATGAGGGTCAATTCCCGAATGGTTTTCTTCTGTTTTTCCGGCATTAGCCTGTCCTCCAATCTTTTTGACTTACTACCATCATATCACAGGACGGGCTGTTCGTCTATTCCACAATCATTCCGGGATATACATCGGACCACTCCGTATGCGTCATTACTCCGCTGCTGGGAGCGCAGTGGGCGAGAACGCAGTCCGCTGTCCAGTTGACCCATTCCGAGTTCACCAGAGCCTCTTGGTATTCCTCAGTCCAGCCACGGACTGTATTATGGACTTATTACATCATCATTCCTGTACATATTTCTTCGCCTGTTTCATCTTCCGCACCCATCATTCCTATAAAAGAGGACTCCATATACTCGTCATAAGCCCGTGCGTATCTCTCGTACTTCTCACCGCCGGTTTCTTTCAGAACGGTTTCATCAAATGTCCATAAAGGGTAGGAGCAGAACCCACTTTCTTTGTAGAGCCCAGTATCTTTAGCAAATCCACGATTGAGCAGCTGCGGCGCAAAGGGACAGTTGTTTATATCGACATATGCACTGTTTTTCAAGCCAATAAATTCTTCAAAAGATTTTGTAAGAATAGCGAACTGTTCTTTCTCATCTGCTCCTTGGATAGGCATATCAAGAACAATCGCAAGGCCAGGCAGTTCTTTGCCCATAAAATCATAAACCGTGTACAATTCCACCCTCGGCTCCAATATAACGGGCGTCTCAAAATAATCTTTAATTTCAAATGTCATTTTTTCCTCCTGATAACAAAATATCACCTATGCTCTACCATATATGTAAAATCGCTTTTTCCCTTTGTGTAGCCTATCTCTTTGCTCATTTGGCGTCTTCCACTCCGTTCAGAATAAAAGACCAGGGAATGCTGGTTACCCACTCCCTGATCCATTGCGATTAAAAACCCAGTTCAGATATCTTTTCCCACTGGAGGATGTATTTCTGATCTATGATTCGATTCTCATGGTAATGGCCGAAAAACCAGTAGGCGAATTTACACCGCTGGCTGACCATTTCAAGAAAGTCCGTCAGTTCATCCGTTCCATAGGATGGATTGATCTCCTGCACCACACCGCTGGGAGCGCAGTGGGTGAGAACACAGTCTACCGTCCAGTTGACCCGTTCCAAGTTTGCCAGGGCTTCTTGGTACTCCTCCAAGCTGGGCATCTCCTCCTCCCACCAGCTCACGCCTTTGACCCGGAACATGGACCGCATCCGGCGCATCAGCCAATACTGGCGCTCGAAGTCCGGAGCGGCGGGATCAAGGATTCCATCCTGAATATCATGGGAGGCCGCACCGCCCATTGTGAACCAGGCGAGGCCGCCGAAGTCGAAGACCTGTCCCCGCATAAGGTGCAGGACATGCTCCCGCACAACATGGACCCGTCCGCCATTCCATTCTTTTTCTGGTAGAGTGTTCAGCAAGTCAAAATTCTCATGGTTCCCATCCACGAACAGGGTGGTGAAGGGCTTCTTGTTCAGCCAGTCCAACCAATATTGATCTTTCTGGCTTCCATCCCACAGTCCTCCAAAATCACCCGCGATGACCACATAGTCCCCCCGGCTCATCTCCTTCTGCTGTGGGAAGTATTTGCTCCCAAAGCGTTGGAAGTCGCCGTGAGTATCACCCGTAATATAAATTGCCATTCCATCGCACCTCGATTTACAGGGTCATTTGCTGCTGCCCTGGCAGTGGGGAGCTAATTTCTGCATCGGTTGCCGTGCGGACACCAGGACCGTTCCTGGTTTTCGTTGTCACCAGCAGGCCATCTTGAACAAGCTGCTCCATCAGTTCGCCCACGAAGCGGTTGGCAAGATTATGCTTGCCTTCTTTATCACAGAGCCTGTGTACAGAGAACTTTTGAGCGACATTTAAAGCAACCGGGCCTGTGATATACAGGTTTTTCCGTTTTGTCCGGCACCGTTCCAGAATTTCATGTGTGATCTCCTCGCGCTTGGTCTCCAACTGTGCCAGATATTCCTCATCGGTAATATCCCAATACCTCTCGTAGCAGTCGAAGCCATAGCAGCAGAACGATTTCGCATCCTTCAGTAGTTCTTGGATGGCTGGGATCTCGTCCATCTCTATAATACCACTAAAGTTCATCGGATGCAGTATAACTCCTGCCAGCCTTTCGTAACGGTATCAGATGTGCTGTCCCCACCGGGCTGTAGATCCCAGCCCGCACTCTGGAACAGGCTGCGGCTTTCTTCATGAAATTTGGCGGCGTCAGTCTCAGCCGGCCAGCCGGAATCGAACTGATAGCGGCTGCGAATCCGGAAGTAAACTTTTCGGTACTCCACTCTTGCTTCACCTCGTTTTCCTATTCCCAAGTGCTTTTTCAAACAATACCACAAGTAAGGCGGCAACATCTATTCACCAATACCAACAGAATAAATGTTCATAAATTGACCTATTCTACCGATATCCTTCCACCAGACCGACGCTGACCCCAAGCGCCCAGTCAATCTGTTTCATCTCGGAGGTGTCCAATGCTCCAACGCGCTCTCTGAGCCTGGACTTATCAATAGTGCGAAGTTGCTCCAAGAGGATAACGGAACCACAGCTCAATCCATTCGCTTGCCTATTCAAACAAACATGTGTAGGCAGCCGCGGTTTTCCCATCTTGCTGGTGATGGGGGCTGCGATCACTGTGGGGCTGTGGCGGTTGCCTACATTGTTCTGCAGAATGAGTACCGGACGGATACCACCTTGCTCAGACCCGATGACTGGCCGCAGGTCAGCATAGTAAATGTCACCACGGCTGATTTCCTGTCTGCAATATGTTTTCACAGAATACACCTCCTCAGCATATTGGGCTTAATATCACAAAAATAGGGACCGCCTCCGCATCTCCCGCATCTGGTTGGAATGGCTGCTCATACGGCATGTTCCGGTCAGTAAACGGGTTTTGGACAGAAGCGATCCCCATAGCTTCTGATATTAAGACTTCACATTTGTGTTGTCTTTCTTTGGCGCTTGTATTCGACACTACTTCCCCAAGCGCAGGAGCCTGTGCCATTGGCATCAGCTCCATAGGGCGACCATCTGAACCGCGGCTGGCTTCACCGCGTCATGGGACTCTCACCCCCGGCAGGATCTCTGTCGGCCGCCCTCATTGCTTGATCCCCATTTCGGTGGGGGCTGTGACTGGACGGAAGTATCATTATCCCTGGCGGAGTCATTGCGATACAGCTTGCCACAGGCTGTTTTTTGGACGGATGGACCCGCTTAGCACCTTATTTGGCCGTCGTTGATAGAGGGGAAATCCGTCAGGCTGTCATAACCGAACAAAAATGTATAGGTGACTTCGTTTGCAGCCTGTACCAGAACCTCTACAGATGGTTTTCGCGCATCCTCCAGCGTCGCTTGCCCCTGTTCAGCAGGGGCCCCGTCAGGAAAGTATTCAGACAATCGGATATTCGGTTTTCAAGGAACAAGTGAGAAGCATTTCCTTCTCGCTTGTATAGGGGAAGGTGTCGGCATTTTAATAACCCTCCAATTTCAATTTTCTAAAAGTTTTTTCAAAGACTTGAGAATACGGACTTTCCGTTTATGCACTGCAGGCTGTGAAACGCCAATCTCTCTTGCATAGTCAAGTTCACTTTGTCCCTTAAAAAACAACCCCTGTACCAATGCCTGATCCGCAGCAGGCAACGCTGAGATCGCTTGGTACAGGGCCTCTTTCTTTATTTGTTCAAGGATGATGTGTTCCGGAGTGTTGATGGCGTCAATAAACTCCCGGAAATTTTCATAGGCGCCATCCTGACTTCCGATCATCCCACTCGTCTGGATCTCATGGTCAAAAAAGCTCTGATCATTGTCCTTGATATTCCACCGGGTTCTGCAGTAAGTGCGATAGACCTCCTCTGTCACTATGACTTCCTCATATTCCTGAGTGCAGGTGTTAAAAACAATAAGGGTAAACTTCCCGTTGGATTCCATGTGCCTTTCCTCCAAATTTCAAGATTTTGATGGCGAATCAAAATCTTGAAATCAGGGGTACTTGGCGATATAAGCCTCCCAGCCCATGCCGGCCCTCCCAGTGCCGGGCAGAAAAATAGCCGGGGACGCATTTCTGCATCCCCGGCCGATCCCCGCCGCCATATTGCGGCAGGAATACAGAGGGCCGGGACACTTTACAGCGTCCCGGCCCTTGTCAGCTGGTCCTATTCATTTTTGCGCATACCTGCCACTGTACTGAGTATAGCAGAGGCAAAGTCGGAAGGGAGTAGGGATTTCGTCGGTTTTTCATCGGGAATCAGTCGGGATAAAGTCGGGGCATCTCCAATTCTTCCTGAAGTTCCGGCACAGCATAACCAAAAAGGCAGAGGGACAATAAGAAGATCGCCTCGCGCTTTCGGTCATAGAATACGCTTCGCTCCATATTCAGCTCATCCAGCAGTTCCTTTTCTGTGCTGTTGAAACGGTGGATAAATTGTTTGGTCAGGATCTCATAGTAAAGTTCACCCCGGTCAGGGTATCGTTTCAAGCGGAGAAGGGCACGGTCGATCACATCCACCAGCATCCGGTTTTCCATCACACAGCAGACCCGTTCCTCAAACTCCTGCAGATCCATATCCGGGGCGAAACTTTGCAGATAGATAAGCCCGGTATCAGCGTCCTGAGCGCCCAGCTCCCAGGCGTACTCATGCAGTTCCTCCACCCGCTCACTGAGGACCCACACCACATCCCGGTAGATTTTCAAAATCAGCTTTACCCGGTGATAGGCCAGCTGGCTGTCAAATCCAAGGGTCGCCATCTGCCTTTTACATTTCTGCAAAGTGGAACTTTCTTTTCTCATGCCATTCTCCTCCTCCCATGTTCGCTAAACTGCGAACAAAATGCATATAACAAAGCCTGTGAACATTGGTGCGGCTGCGCCCCTCTCTCAGGAGGGGGGCTTGCCGTACCAAACTTATATGAGATTGCGTGTTTCCAACCGAATACGCATGGCCTGCTTGGAGACTTGGAAGATCTGAGCCATTTCCGCAACCAACTGCTCATTGCTCCTGCCTGCACGCAAACGGTAAAAACTTCTTTTGATTTGCGGCAGGGGCATGAGGAGAGCAGTAGCCAAAGCATCCGCCTGCCATTCGACCAGACCGTGGCTTTCATCCAAAGATGTTTTTCCTTCATAGGCAGCCACATCGCCTGTGCCGGAGTACAGCTTCTGGTGCAGGACCCAGTGCCCCAATTCGTGAGCACAGGTGAACCGCAGCCTGCCGAGGAGCCTGTCCACACAAAGCCGCTCCTCCACCAGGATTGTTCCGGCCTTGACTGCAATCAAACGGTAGCGTTTTTCATCTTGGTCGTATAAAATAGCCGCTCCTTCATCAAAAATCGTTTCCCCAAGGATGCTCCCGTTTTTGCGTAGGCAATGATATTCCAGAGTTAGATCAAACTTGGTCTCTATGATAGTTTCAATGGGAACTGCCTGGGGAGGCCCGTCCAACAAAGCGGGATCATACTCTTGCAGGATCTTCCGTCCAATGGTTTCAATTGCGTCCAATCGATACTTTGGTACAGACAAGAAAATCCCCCCTTAGTTCTGGCGGTTCTGTAGCATTTCCATAAATGCCTTCCATTCCTCATCGGTAGCATCTACTTCCTTTGCCACTCTCAATGCTGCGCGGACGATGTCATGCTGGCGGATATAGTCAGGCAGATCGGCCGGAACCGTCTGCCTGGAATCTGCGGCCAGATCCAGCAGCATTTCATGCTCCTGCTTATCCAATTCCAGAAAAGAAGAGATCCGCTCTACAAATGCTCCCTCTGGCGCTGGCCGGCGACCCTGCTCAATATCACACAGGTACCCATTGGAGATACCGAGGTGTTTCGCGGTATCCCGGAGATTTAATTTGGCCTCTTTGCGCCGTGTGCTGATGAAAGCTCCAAAGGTCACTGGTCTCCCTCCTTCATAGAGTTTCGCTGGTTTGCGAACATCTTGTTTATATTATAACTGGCACATCTGTTCGACACAAGGGCAAAAAAGAAAGCAGAGGCCAGGTGTTAAAATTCCATAACACCTGGTCCCTGTTTTAGAGAAACCTGTGGGCGATCCGCTTCATTTCTTCCACACACTCATGAGGTGCTATGATCTGAATCCCGCCCATAAATTTGAATACCCATCCGTAAAAGGTGCCGCTTGGGTCGACTTCAATGTTTGCCGTAAAGTGTTCCTCGTCATATGTGCGGGTTGGTACAGCTTCTCCATAATGGTCTATGATGGTTTTCATCAGCTTGTTCTCACAGAGCAGTTCAACAGAAACTGTGCGGTCAGCAGCAAACATATCAACGATCTTGTTGGTGTAGCCCGCCACATCAAAGTCTTCATCGGGGGTAAAGCCGGAGGGAAGTATCTTGATCCCCGACAGACGGTCTACTCGAAAGTGGGCCATCCGCTGGTGTTTGTGAGAAAAGCCAATCAGGTAATAGTGGTCATTCTTCCATTCCAAAGCGTAAGGGTCCAGTTGATAGAGATAACCGCCATGTTTGAGAACTCGTTTTTTCTCGGGCGTATATTCATAATACTGGAACTGTATCTGCCGCTTTTCCAAGATTGCCGTTTGGATGGCATCAATGATGTAATAGACTTGCTCATTGTCCGGTTTCACCCGGCTGGACAGGCTGGCGAGCTGCCGAAGCTGCTCTGCCTGATGTGTGCTGGTCAGACGGCATAATTTCTGTACCAGTTCCTCGGATTTCCTGGCAGAAATGATCTTCGAGGATGCTACTGCGTCTGTCAGCATTTTCAGTTCTGGATACTCAAACAGGCGGTTTCCCATAAAATATTGGTTTTGGGTACTCTTAACCACCACAATATCAATCCCCGCATCGATCAGCGCATTGGTATCTGCGTAAACAGTCTGCCGCACTGCCTGAATTCCTTTTCCATTCAGATGGGCAATGATGTCAGATACTGTGGCGGGATGGTTTTCATCGGTCCGCTCATAGAGAAACCGGAGTAATTCCAGTATCCGCATATTTGTTGAATTCTGCATACTTCACCTCCTCGATTCTTAAAATGGTCTATTTTGTATGGTGTCCAGTCCCAAAGACCAGGAACAGGGCAACCACACAGAGAAGCAGGCCCATCCAATTCCGGTCTATGATCAGCTTGATTACCGCCGCAAGCAGCAGACCGCCCACCAGGAGCACAACGCCGTTCATTCAGCGTCCTCCCGAGGCATATTTCCCCATGTGGATGTCCAGCACTTCTCTGGGCGGCTGGATCAGCGCGTCCTCATACTGGCACTTCCACTGAATCTCCCGGCTCATCTGGCCATCCGCCACGCCGTCTATGGTTTCCCCATCCTGAATGGGGTTATCATGCTCCAATATGTACGATGCCACATTGTAGGCGTGGTTTACCACCCAGTTGGGGTCCATGTTGTGGAAGTGGTACTGGAGGTCGGGCAGGAACAGGGTGCTCATGCCCACCGTGTCGATGAGCATATCCTCGGTGCCCTCAATGTTGAAGAAACGGACATTGACGCCAAAGCGGATGAACCGATCCGGCCCCTCAATCTGATGGGAGCGCACATCCTCTGCCAGAAACAGCTTGCCGCAGTTCTGGAAATAGAATGCCTCACAGGTGGGGTACAGCTCCGCCAGAGCCTCCAGAAAGTCGGCATCCAGGTTGGCACGCTCCAGCGCCGGAAGCGCCGCAGCCAGCATATCGGTGGCTACCACCTGATATTTGCACTCCCGGAAGATCCGCTCCCGGTCCTCCTGGCAGTCCCACATCTGGCTCATCAGGAAGGCATCAAAGCCTTTGCCCTTGAACTTGTCGCATTTCATCACCATCAGCTGCACCGGGCATTTTCCGTCCTTGAACTCTGCAATATGCTCCTGTGCGGCAAAGCCGGCCATTTTCTTATCATAACAGAAGCACTCTGTTGATCCGATGTGCTTCTCCATTATGGCAGTCATTTTTTCTTTATCCGGCATTTCTACCGGCTCTTTGAACAGCATCTGAATGAGATAGGGACCTCCGGGCTGGGGGCCTTTTTTGTCGTCCAGATTTTGCTGGAAAGCTTTATTGCTCATTTGGTTTCCTCCTTCTTTTCTGGGAACAGTTTCCACCGAAACTCCAGCTCTTTCTGGACAAACTCTTTCGGCAGGCCGCGGGGGTTGGCGATGAGATACCATACCCGAAAGGTGCGCTTCTTCGGATCTGTTTCCTGCTGGTAGAGCTGATAGCCCGCCTCATCCTCCTGCGTCCACTGTCCTGTCTGCCGCTTGGCCTGCACAAAGGGTTCCACCACCTGGTCCAGTTCCTCTCTGGTGCGGCTTGAGGCCCAGGCTTGATCCACATCATTGGCGTGGGAGAGGTGGAACAACATCGAACCCATCCAGTTCTTTGCCTTGTGTCCAGGCGTTCCGCGCAATTCCGCCTGACGGCGGTACTCCTCCATCTGCTCCGCCGTTCCGTACCGTTCCACCATCTGCTCCCGCACATAGATGAACCAGCTGTAGTCCTCCGCCTCGGTGAAGGCTTCCACCGGAACTCCCACTCTTTCTGGACAAACTCTTTCGGCAGGCCCCGGGGATTGGCAATGAGATACCATACCCGAAAGGTGCGTTTCTTCGGATCTGTTTCCTGCTGGTAGAGCTGATAACCCGCCTCATCCTCCTGAGTCCACTGTCCTGTCTGCCGCTTGGCCTGCACAAAGGGTTCCACCACCTGGTCCAGTTCCTCTTTGGTGAGGCTTGAGGCCCAGGCATGATCCACATCATTGGCGTGGGAGAGGTGGAACAACATCGAACCCATCCAGTTCTTTGCCTTGTGCTCCGGCGTTCCGAGCAATTCCGCCTGACGGCGGTACTCCTCCAGCTGTTCCGCTGTTCCGTACCGTTCCACCATCTGTTCCCGCACATGGATGCACCAGCTGTAATCCCCCGGCTGGATAAAGGGGGCACAGACCGGCTGGAGCGCCTCTGCTGGGTCCACCTCAAAGCGGTCGATAAAGTCGAGGTAGTGAGCTTTGATCAGGGGCAGAAAGGTGTCCAGCAACCTGGTGTTCAGCCGCAGGTCCTCTGTCAGCATCCGAAAGAATGAACCGCCTGTTGTCGGTTCTATTTTGAAAGAGTAGAGCCGATCATCTCCCTGCTTAATGATACAGCTGAAGCCCACCTCCACATTTCCATAGCCGATTTCGTAGTCTATGTAGTTGTAGCGGCTCCGGTCAAACCAGACCTGATAGGTCAGGCCGTTTTTCATTTTCTTTTTGAAGTCGCCTTTTTTCAGCCGCTTCCAGCCCTTTTCCTCCAGCCCCAGGCCGTTCCATAGGTAGTCCAGAAACTCCTGAAATATATCTGCCGGGCGTTTTTGCTCCACGGTCTCCACCTCCTGACGAATCCTCCTTAATAATCAAGCAGGATGGGCACCTGCTGTTCCTCGGCAAACCGCATGGCCCGCCAGAACATGGAGAAGGCGAACTTGGCAAGAGATTGGGTGTCATACTGGGTGTGTTCCGGGATGTCTGCCTTGCTATACTGTCCATCTGAGTCTACGGTTCCGTCTACCGGGTATCCCTCCGTGTCTGCCCAGCCAAGGATGGTATCCTCATCGGCCTGCCATGCCAGCTGGTTCAGCCTTTCCAGCTCCTTCCGCAGTCCGCCCAAGGTGGCGCTAGCGACGGTGTCATCGGTGGGCAGAGCGCCTTGGAACAGAAAGCTGTCGGTGAGGGGAAGCCACCAAGTCACGCCCCGAAACAGGGACCACACCCGCTCCTCGTCCGATGCAAGGCGGGCAATCAAGGGATGCTCCCCGAAGATCCAGTCCTTCTCCACGGTGGGAGGCACCGGTTCCTCGTATGTACGACAGGCGGCCACCAGCAGCATAGCGCCGAAGGCATCCCAATCCGGCTTGTCCGTGTAATAGGGCTTCTCATTATTCTCCGGCCAGGGGGCGTAGGGGGGCTGGTCCGGCTGAGAAATGGCGGCCAGAATCTGATCCCGCCAGTTCTCCACCGCCGCCTGAACATCGGTCGGGGACAATTCCTCGTCGTCGGCGGGTTCCCCATCCGGGGTGATGCGGTTGAAGGAATATCCGTTTTCCTCCGCCCACTGCTGAACAACGGTTTTCCAGTTGTGAGAATAGTACCGGGTCAGCGTCCCGGCGTAGATGTCAAGTCCCATAGTGTTTGCCTCCTTTTCTGCTTGGTCAAAGCCGTTCCAGGGTACAGTCGTGCCCGGAATGGTCTGTATCCAAAATGATTTCCACAATGGTGTCCATCGTCTCTTTTCCGAGATTACGGACGCTTTTTTCATAGGCCAGCCACTGGATGTGGATGGGTTGTCCATACTCATGCCGCCCAAAACCGCCCCGAAGAATATCGTTGAAAGCGTTCAGGTTCCGACCGATCTTCCAATCCAAGCCACAGATGAACACCTGCTCCACCTCGTCATAAAAACCGGCCATGTTAGAAAAGCGGCGACCGTCAATGGTGAACTGTCGCAGACGGCCTGTTCTGTCGTGAAATAGACGGGCTGTTTTGTCGGTCATCGCCGGACATCATTGTCCGGCGCCGGTGCGTTTTGTCGCATAAGAGAAGGGGATGGCTCCAGCCATCCCCTTCTTTCCGGTATTCAAGAAACCTCGCCCTCCAGGACGAGTTGTACCATCCGGTCATCAATAATGGCCCGGCGGTTTTGGTATGCGTAGACAAGAGACTGGGTACAGGCCCGGTTAATCAGTCTCGGGATGCCGGATGAGAAAGAGTGGACTGCTTTCATGGCGTCCTCAGAGAAGATTGCGTTGGGGTGTCCAGCATAGGTCAGTTGCTTCTCAATATAGGCTTTCGTCTGAGCGTATTCGTAAGGCATCAGAAAGCACTGAATATCAACCCTGTGGAGGATCGCTCTGTACGCTTGCAGCCGTAGTTTCTCCCATAGCTCCGTCTGGCCAGCCAAAATGAGTGCGAGGGGATTTTCAGAATCCATTTTGTAGTTGAGTAAGAAGCGGATTTCCTCCAGCATTTCCTTAGAGAGTAGATGCCCTTCATCCACAATCACAACCAGTTTTCGGTGTCCAACTCCACGCATAATTTCAATTTCGTGGTGCAGTAGATTCCTTGCGTCACCTCGGTAGAACCGTGTTTCACACCCCAGCTGCTCCAGAAGACCGTTGTAGAAGTGTCTCGGGGTAAGTTTAGATTCAGAAAGGTAGAGTACGGTGTAATCTTGCCCATCTAAGACGCTTTTCAGGCGGCGCAGAGCCGTTGTCTTCCCCGTGCCCGCATCCCCAACCACAAGAGCAAAAAGCTGGCGGCTGGCAGCATAGAGCAGACGGTTATAGACTTCTTCGGTATCCTGGTCTTCATAGAGATTGTCAACAGGAATGCCCCGTACAAAAGGGGTATGTGTCATTTCAAAAAATTCCTCGTACATGCTTGTCACCCCTTTTCAATTTCTGTGGTGTAGGAAATCGCCCTCCTGCGCTGCTTGTCTTGGTATGGTTCCGTTATGGCATCCAATAGACGGGAATGGTCAACGGGAATACGCTCAATCTCTTTTCGTTTTGGCTTCGGTGCAACTTTTTCGCCAACTACAATCTGCCGCACTTGAAACGGCTCATGGTCTGGTGTCTCAATCGTAAGGATCTCTGTACAGATTGGGTCATAGACTACATCAACCTGCTTGCCGGCAAAAGCAATGCCAAGGTCATATCGTTTTCCGCCAAAACTAATTACACCACTCTTGTCGGCCTTACGGGATTCACAATGCAAAAATGCTCGTGCCATCAGAGCCTTGTCCACAAATCGTGGAGGCATGGAATCGGACTTAAATGCAATTTCTGGCGTTGTGCCAAGAGCACTATGCGGTTTGGAGTGGTAACATTCATGTAGCCATGCTTGGAATTTTGTGTTCAATTCTTGCAGGCTCTCTGGTGGATGTAGACTTACCTCTGCTAAAAAAGCATCCATCGTTTGGTTAAATCGCTCCTGTTTGCCTTTGCCCTGTGGATTTCTGGGCTTTGCATAGATCAGCCGGATACCAAGCAAATCGCAGGCGCGCTTCATCCAGCGTGTTCGGTACTGCGTCCCATTGTCAAAATAGAGTCTCCGTGGAAGCCCAAATTTCAGCATGGCTTTTTGCAGGGTGTCTTCTACAATACCTTGCTCCATCGTCCCGTAAAACTCACCGTGGAGAATGTATCTGGTAGCATCGTCAATCAGGCAGGAGAAGTAGGTCTGTGTCTGTACACCGCCAAGATTGAGCACAAGTCCATATTTAATATCTCCTTGCCACAGGTCATGCCGGTGCAGCCGTTGAAATCGTTGGGAAGCGTACCCTTTGTCATTGTAAAGCTTCATCATTGCGGTGGAATACCCTGCACGGCTCAAAGCATCCTGCAATGTGGTTCGCTTCAGAAATCCGGGAGGAGCCTTCTTCTCCAACTCCAGGATTTTAATAATTGTAGGGATGCTCCTGCTGGGAAGTTCCCTGCGTAGCTGGATTGCCTCATCCAGTAGCTCTTGTGGAATTTTGTAGTTACTTTGGCTGCTCCTGCTCTGCGGTTTCAGTGCTTCAAAACCTCCATTCAAATATGCGCAGAGATACCGTTCCAGAGTTCGTTGGGAAATCTGGTTTCGTTCGCATATCTCCTGTCGTAGCTGTTCCACCCGTCTGCTATCCATGTTTTGGGACAGCAGCGGTGCAATCATAGACATTCGCTCCTCTGCAATCTCTGCGGCGAGCTTCCTGTTTTTCATTTCCATGCTGGAATCGCCTCCTGTTTTATTGGCATGACACCAGTATAGCCGGAGGAAAATCCATTGTCATGGCGGAACGGTGCTGTATCCAATTTCCGCTGTTTGCTACCAGCCGGACAAAATGCACCGTCTGCTGGCGCAGAGTGTAGCCGGGGTGAAATGTCATCGGAAGGAGGTTGGCTGCAATCAATCCGGTTGCAATATTTTGGGCATAACAGATGAACCACGCAAGCCAGGATCGGATGCGCAGCCAGGTAGATGTTTCACAGGTATGTCGGGCTTCTGTAGATTCGGCAATCTCACAGAATGCTTCCACTCCATATCGCTTATATGGAATGAGGCTATCCGGTAACTCTCTGTGTGTTTTTCCACAGCACTGGCACTTTAATACTCTGAGATGGTATTTGTGTATGCAGTCTCCATATCGGACTTTCCGCGTACAGGTTCCATGAACTTTAAGTGCTCCTCCACAGATTGGACATAGGCTGCTCTCTTTGCTTAAAATTTTGGTAGTGTCCCCGTTGCAGGACAATTCATACTGTGCTATACTAATCATGGTTTGTGAGAGGGAGCATTGAGTCGTTGTAATTATTGGAAATGTGCTTGTTTCCAGTGATTGGACTCATTGCTTCCTCTTGCCTCATTTTTTGAGCTGTCATAATAATAGCATATCCAACTAAAAACAAGAAGCAAAACCGAAAAAATATATGCAAAACACAAAATTTAGGTTGCCATATACGAAATTATTCAGTATAATGAAGATGGTAGCTACCTAACAAGTATCAACGGTTCCAAGAAAAGGAGGAAAGTACCATGAAGAAAGTCCTGTCGGCTGTGTTAGCTCTCGCAATGGTGTTCTCTTTGTCCTGCACGGCTTTTGCTGTTGAAGAAGTCCCGTATGAACCGGTAGCCACGGAGGAAACCAATATCGTGCCGAAGTCGAGCCTGTCTCTTTCGTTCACCTCTTTGGGTTCCGGTTCCAGAAAGACTTCCAGCGAAACATACTACATTTCTGGTGAAGATGCTGTACTTACTATCAACTCCTGCACATGGAGTCCCTCTTCTCAGGATGTAAAAATCGGCTGGTATAATGTGGACACCCGGGTAACATACACTGTTACCTATGAAGGTGGAGATATTAACAGCAAGAGAGTCAACTCCAGTGGTGTTCCAGATGGAGATTATAAGGTTTGCATTGTGAATGGCGGAAGTAAGAGCATCACCGGAGCTATGCAGTACGAGGTAAAATAACCATGAAAAAGGGAATTCATCGAGGATTAGGGCTATTGTTAGCAATCGTGGTGGTTGCCATGTTAGCTGCTTGTTCTACTAAGGATTCTGTATCGGAGGTTCCAGACAAGGATGACAGCGATGCCATCGTTCCTCCGGCTTCTGTTCTTCCATTTGCTGATGTGGTGGATTTAAGTGAATACTTTGTAGATGAGCCTGTGGAATTCTCTGAGAGTACGCCAAAAGGAGAACTTGTGTGCGTCAATATTGATGAATCTCAATATTCAAAAGCAGACGATACCATTCTGTTGCCCAATGAAAAAACAAAGGCAATGGCCGTTCATTGCACTTGGGCCTCTGCTTCCAGAACAATCTATATTGGATTTATCGATGAGGTGTCTGAAGAGGTGTATACCCTATCTGCCGTTGGTGGTGCTCTTACAGGAACGCTCGATCTGAGTTCCCTTCCAGAAGGTGAATATCGTCCCATCATGTACAGCAGCGACAACCAAAATATCAATGCTGTTATGCTGTATCAATTCCAATAGTCTCAAGTTGAAGAGAGGTGCCGTTCTACCAAGAACGGCACCTCTCTTTTCCCTTTTATGATATAGCGATGCCAAAACAGACCGGCTTCAACGACAGATTAGCTCGGCTGTCGTGACAAAACAATCCGGCTATGCGACAAAACAGACCGGCTATTTCTGGACAAAACAGCTTGGCCTTAACACCTCATTTCTTTTTTATCTGTTGGGACGACAACAAAAAAGCGGAGATTCTATCATCGAATCTCCGCTTCAATAACTATATTGGTTTTTCTCCGGGGGAAGGGAATCAGGTGTCCGTCCTCTTTGTGTTTTCGTATGGATAGAACAATGACTCACACATTTGGTCTGTGTGAGTCATTGTTTTTGGTGGAGATAAGCGGGATCGAACCGCTGACCTCTTGAATGCCATTCAAGCGCTCTCCCAGCTGAGCTATACCCCCATGTTGCCAGAAACCCTTGATTTTGCTGGATTTCTGAGCTATTCAATTTTTTGACTTTACTCTCCGTTGCGGGGGAGCACACCCGGTTGCTTGCGCTCCCAGCTGAGCTATACCCCCGAATATTTTGTGCGCTTTTCTATCTCGCCTCAGCGCAAGATATATATTACCAGACAGATCGCGATTTGTCAACAAGAAAATTAAATTTTTTCACTTCCTTTCCGCCGTCCCGATTGGCAGAAAAGTATGGTCGGGACGGGAGTCACCAAAAACAGACAGGGCCACAGTTTGGACCGAACAGAGCACAGAAAACGCCGCAGCACATCAGTGCTGCGGCGATTCATGGGCTTAGTAATACTTTTTGCGGTTCTTGCGAGCGGCCTCGGACTTTTTACGGCGCTTGACGCTGGGGCTCTCGTAGTGCTCACGCTTGCGAACCTCGGCCAGCACACCAGACTTGGCACAGCTGCGCTTGAAACGCTTCAGAGCGCTCTCCAAAGACTCGTTTTCTCTGACACGGACTTCCGACATTTATATTTCCCTCCCTCCGGCGCGGCGGGGCGTCCCCTGCTGCGAAAGGGCCATTTATATGGCTTTAACAGAACCATTATATTTGAAATCAAGTCAAATGTCAAGTTCTTCTTTGGTCGAAAAATTTGAATTTTTTGTGACCGTGGAGCGGGCAGGCTTATGCCTTGGGCTTGAAGATCAGGCTGACCAGCTTACCCTTGACCACGATGGACTTCACCAACTCCTTGCCCTCGGCCAGCTTGGCCACCTTGGGGTCGGCCAGCGCAGCGGAGACGATCGCCTCGTCGCTGGCGTCGGTGGGAACCACGATGTTGGCCTTCACCTTGCCGGACACCTGGACAGCCATCTGGGTCGTGGCGGCCACAGTTTTGCTCTCGTCATACTCAGGCCAGGCCTGGAGACATACCTGACCACTGTAGCCGGCCATCTCCCACAGCTCCTCACACATATGGGGGGCGAAGGGGGAGAGCATCAGCAGCAGGGCCTTCATGTCGCCCCGGCTGGCGCCATTGGCGTAGAAGTCGTTGACCAGGGACATCAGGGCAGCGATAGCGGTGTTGAACTTCATGGCCTCGATGTCCTCGGACACCTTCTTGATGGCCTTGTGGACGGCAGCTTCATTGGCCTCGGAGTACGCCTCGCCGGTGTGCTCCTGCTCGGCGGCCAGGTTCCACACCCGGTCCAGGAAGCGCTTGCAGCCCCGGACGGAGTCATCGGACCAGACGGCGGTCTTTTCAAAGTCGCCAATGAACATGATATACAGGCGCATGGTGTCCGCGCCGTAATCCCGAATCACGTCGTCAGGGTTGACCACATTGCCCAGGGACTTAGACATCTTGACGGAGGGACGCAGGGCCTGATTGCCGTACTTTTCAATGAGAGCCTGCTTCTCCTCCTCGGTCTCCACGTTGCCCACATAGTGAGGGTTCTTGCCCAGGATCATGCCATGGCTGGTGCGCTTGGCATAGGGCTCAGCACAGGGGATGACGCCAATGTCGTGGAGGAAGTTGTTCCAGAAGCGGGAGTAAAGCAGATGGAGGGTGGTGTGCTCCATGCCGCCGTTGTACCAGTCCACCTGGCCCCAGTACTCCAGGGCCTCTTTGGAGGCCAGGGCCTTATCGTTGTGGGGATCCATATACCGCAGATAGTACCAGCTGGAACCGGCCCACTGGGGCATGGTGTCGGTCTCGCGCTTGGCCGGGCCGCCGCAGCAGGGGCAGGTGGTGTTCACCCAGTCGGTCATCTTGGAGATGGGGGACTCGCCGTCGTCGGTGGGCTCATAGCTCTCCACCTCGGGCAGCAGCAGGGGCAGCTGATCCTCCGGTACGGGCTGCCAGCCGCACTTTTCGCACCAGATCATGGGGATGGGCTCGCCCCAGTAGCGCTGGCGTGAGAACACCCAGTCCCGCAGCTTATAGTTCACCTTGGCCTCGCCGATGCCCTTCTCCTCCAGCCACTTGGTGATGACGGGAATGGCGTCCTTCACCGTCAGGCCGTTGAGGAAGTCGGAGTTGACCATGATGCCAGTGTCATCCTTGGCGGTGAAGGCGGCCTTCTGCACATCCTCGCCGCCGGAGACTACCTCGATGATCTCACAGCCGAACTTCTTGGCAAACTCCCAGTCGCGGTCGTCGTGGGCGGGGACGGCCATGATGGCGCCGGTGCCGTAGGTGGACAGGACGTAGTCGGAGATAAAGATGGGGATCGCCTTGCCGTTGACCGGGTTGACGCCCCGGACGCCGTCCAGCTCCACGCCGGTCTTTTCCTTGTTCAGCTCGGTGCGCTCCAGGTCAGACTTGGAAGCCGCCGCCTTCTGATAGGACACGACCTCGTCCACGTTCTTCAGCTTGCCGCTCTCCAGCCAGCCCCTCACCAGGGCGTGCTCCGGGGAGAGGACCATGTAAGTCGCACCGAACAGGGTGTCGGGCCGGGTGGTAAAGACCTTGATGTCCTCGCCGGTGGTGGCCTTGAATACCACCTCGGCGCCGGTGGAGCGGCCGATCCAGTTGCGCTGCTGGGTCTTGACCCGGTCGATGAAGTCCACGGTGTCCAGGCCGTCGATGAGCTTCTGGGCGTACTCGGTGATTTTCAGCATCCACTGGCTCTTTTCCTTCCGGATGACGGGGGCGCCGCAGCGCTCGCACACGCCCTCCACCACCTCCTCGTTGGCCAGCACGCACTTACAGGAGGTGCACCAGTTCACCGGCATGGTGGTCTTATAGGCCAGGCCGTGCTTGTACAGCTGGAGGAAGATCCACTGGGTCCACTTGTAGTAGCCGGGGTCGGTGGTGTCCACCACCCGGTCCCAGTCGAAGGAGTAGCCCAGCATGTGGAGCTGGCGGGTGAAGTTGGCGATGTTGTCCTTGGTCACCTTGGCGGGGTGAATGTGGTTCTTGATGGCGAAGTTCTCAGTGGGCAGGCCGAAGGCGTCATAGCCGATGGGGAACAGCACGTTGTAGCCGTCCATCCGCTTTTTCCGGGCGATCACATCCATGGCAGTGTAGGGCCGGGGATGGCCCACGTGCAGGCCGGCAGCGGAGGGGTAGGGGAATTCCACCAGGCCGTAGAACTTAGGCTTGGTGGTGTCGCCGTTCTGACAGGCGAAGGTCTTTTCCTCCGCCCAGCGGGTCTGCCATTTCTTTTCAATGGCGGTGAAATCGTACTTCAAAGTTATCACGCTCTCTTGTTATTGTTGCCGCTTCCGCAGAAAATTTCTATAAGCTGTAATATTATACCTAAGTTTCCCCTGAATTGCAAGGGCTTGACCGGGGAAAAGCGGCAGGGAAACGTGCCGGCGGGCGCACACATGGATGGGGCAGGTTTTGGCCCCTTGGATCAGAGGCGCGGGGCACAGCCGAAAAGTCAAAGCTGATTTTACCTGAACTTTACAAAAAAAGTATGTTCCCACAGCGCGGACCGTGCTATACTAAGCTATAAAACCTCCGTACAGCCGGAGGACACCGAAGAGAAAGCAGGGGGAGCGTATGCCGAAGATGGTGGATACCCGCTATACCCAGGACCGGGAGCTGTCCTGGCTCCGCTTTGACGAGCGGGTCCTGGAGGAGGCCAGGGACGAGGACGTCCCGCTGATGGAGCGGCTGAAGTTCGCCGCCATCTTCACCAGCAACCTGGACGAGTTTTTCATGGTCCGGGTGGGTTCACTCTATGACATGACACTGGTGAAGGAGCCCCACATCGACAGCCGCACCGGGCAGACGCCGGAGCAGCAGCTCCAGGCCATTTTCAAGGCGGCGGGCCCCCTGTACAAGCAGCGGGACAAGGTGGTGGAGCAGCTGGAGAGCCGGCTGCGGGCCTGCAACATCTGCCGGCTGTCGGTGGAGGAGATGGACACCAAGGAGCGCAAGCAGGTGGAGAACTGGTTCCGGGACGAGGTGCAGCCCATCCTCTCCCCCCAGGTGGTGGACGCCCGCCACCCCTTCCCCCACCTGTCCAATAAGACCCTGAATGTGATGCTCCGATTGGAGGGGGACGGGCAGGAGGCCCTGGGCCTGATTCCCGTCCCTCAGAGCCTGCCCCCCTACTTCGTCCTGCGGGAGCGGGGCCTGCGGTATATCCTGACGGAGGATGTGCTGCTGGCCCACGCAGATCGGATGTTCCCGGCCTTTTCCATCCGGAGCCGGGCGGTGATCTCCGTGACCCGGAATGCGGACATCAGCCCGGAGGACGAGGCGTATGAGGTGGACGAGGACTACCGTCAGCACATGAGGAAGATCGTCAAAAAGCGCAACCGCCTGGCCCCGGTCCGCCTGGAGGTCCAGGGCAGCCGGGACGAAAAGGGGATCGACTCCCTGTGCCGGCGGCTGAGCCTGAGCCGGGAGCAGGTGTTTTTCTCCAAAGCGCCGCTGCGGATGGGCTATGTCTTTGCCCTGGAGGGGCAGCTGCCCCCAGAGAGCCGCGCCGCCCTGTGCTTCCCGCCCTACACCCCCCGGCCCACCGCGGCCCTCCGGCCGGAGGAAAAAGTGCTGCCCCAGGTGCTGCGTCATGACGTACTGCTCTTTTACCCCTTCCAGTCCATGGACCCCTTCCTCCATCTGGTGCGGGAGGCGGCCTCCGACCCCTGTGTGCTGTCCATCAAGATCACCATTTACCGCCTGGCCGCCAAGGCCAAGCTGGCGGAGTATCTATGCGCAGCCGCCGAAAATGGAAAGGAAGTCACCGTCCTGATGGAACTGAGGGCCCGCTTTGACGAGCAGAACAACATCCAGTGGGCCGAGCGGATGGAGGAGGCGGGATGCACCATCCTCTACGGCGCGGAGGACATCAAGGTCCACTCCAAGATCTGCCTGATCACCCGGCGGGAGCGGGGGCGGCTCCAGCACATCACCCAGGTGGGGACGGGCAACTACAACGAAAAGACCGCCCGGCAGTACACCGACCTGTGCCTGATGACCGCCCGGCCGGAGCTGGGGGCGGACGCCGCCGCCCTGTTTCAGAACCTGGCCACAGCCAACCTGGATGGAACATACGAGCGGCTGCTGGTCTCCCCCTATCAGCTGCGGGACCGTTGCATCCAGCTCATCGACCGGGAGATCGCCAAGGGGGACCAGGGGTATCTCTTCCTGAAGCTGAACTCCATCACCGACCGGAAGCTCATCGACAAGCTGGCCCAGGCCTCCCAGGCCGGAGTGGAGGTGGTGATGAACGTGCGGGGGATCTGCTGCCTGCGCCCCGGGATCCCAGGCCTGACCGACCGCATCACCGTGTTCTCCATTGTGGGCCGCTATCTGGAGCACACCCGGATCTACCGCTTCGGCCGTGGGGAGGACGCAGACCTATTCCTCTCCTCCGCCGACTTTATGACCCGGAACACAGAGCGGCGGGTAGAGGTGGCCTGCCCCATCCTGGACCCGGAGCTTCGGCGCAAGGTGTTCCACATCACCGACGTGCTGATCTCGGACAACGTCAAGGCCCGCCAGCTGGGCCCGGACGGGCTGTGGCACCCCCGGCGGAACGGAGCCCTGCCCTGCTCCAGCCAGGAGGTGTTCCAGCAGGAGGCGGTGGCGGAGGCCGAACAGATCCCCCAGCATACCACGCACTCCGGCCGGAAGGAGAGCCCTTGGCGCCGCCTGATGGAGCGGCTGGGCCGCGCCTGACAACAGAAGCACCTTATCAGCAGGACACCCCCGCCGCATCAAAAAAAATGCGGCGGGGGTGTCTGAGTTCTGAATTTTAGGCTCCCTGTTCTGAGGACTGGAGCGGGTGCCCCGCGCCGTACCACAGGGCGGCGGCCTTCAGGGCCAGAAGGAGCAGGCCCAGTGGGCCGAAGCCGTGGCGGAACAGAAGGGTGCAGACCCCCAGGCTGTACAGGGCTTGGGGGAGGTGGACCAGCAGGAACCGGCGCTCCCACGGGACGGCGGCAGCCCCGCCGCCAAGGAGGAACCGGCGCTCTCCCCAGAGGCAAATAATATGGATGATGGGGAAGAAGCCGAGCGCCAGCAGGTCCCCCAGCAGGGGCGTCCAGCGGACTGTGAGATAGAGGACGAAGAGGGAAAGAAATTCTAAGTCAAAGATGGCGTGGACGGGGATCAGAGGGCGGAAACGGGACAGAGGACAACTTCGTTCCATTCTGATGACACTCCTTTCCATGCTGAAACTGGATCACATTCCTATAAGTATCACAGTTTTGCGGAAAATGCAATTCCAATATCACACAAAAATAAGCGAATAAATTGGTGTGATCGACCCACTCACAGGAAGAGAATGGAAGCAGCTCAGTGTGAGGAAGGAGCAGAGTCTGACGAAGGACCGGGGACCGCCAGTGCGGCGATCAGGGGGCGGACGGTCCGGCGGTAGAGGAGGAGGGTCGCCACACAGGTGATCGTCTCCGCGATCAGGAAGGACAGCCAGACGCCGTCAGGGACCAGCCAAAGGAACAGGGCGGCGATGGGGAGCAGGAGCAGGATCTGCCGCAGCAGGGCGATCAGCAGAGAGCTCCCGCTGTGCCCGAGGGACTGAAAGGCGGCGGACAGGATGATGCTCACCGCGGCGATGGGGAAGGAGAGGGCGGCCATGCGCAGAGCGGGCACCCCCATGGCGGCGGCCGCTCCACCGGCATGGAAGCAGTACCGCAGCAGGGGGCCGGCGGCCAGGGCCAGCAGGACAGCCCCCGCAGCGGCGGCAGACAGAGCCAGCTGCACCCCGAAGCGCACCGCCTGGGAGAGGCGGGGGGCGGACTTTGCCCCGTAATTATAGCTGAGAATGGGGATCAGGCCGCTGTTGACCCCGAAGATGGGCATGAACACAAAGGACTGGATCTTAAAATAGACCCCCAGCACAAAGACGGCGGTGTCCGACCAGCGGGTGAGCAGCTGGTTGAGGCCCAGGGACATGAAGCTGGACAGGGACTGCATCACCACGGCGGGGGCGGCGATGCGGAGCAGCTCTGCGGAGAGGGCCTGGTCCGGCCGGAAGCCCTGGAAGGAGACAGAAAACTCCCCCCGGATGCGCCACAGCAGGAAAAAGCCGATGCAGGCCCCGGAGATCTGTCCGATGACGGTGGCCGCGGCAGCCCCAACCACCCCCATATCCAGTCCAAAGATGAACACTGGGTCCAGAATGATGTTGAGAATGGCCCCGGAGCCCTGGACGATCATGAAGCCGGCGGGGTGGCCGGTGGTTTGGAGCAGGCGCTCGGTGAGGAACTGCATACACATCCCGATGGACAGGCCGCAGCAGATGACCAGATAGGAGGTCCCCGCCGCCGCCACCGCCGCGTTATCGGTGGACAGGCGGAAAAAGAGGGGCGCACCCAGCAGGGCGAAGGCCAGGAACAGCAGCCAGCACAGCCCATAGAACAAAAAGCCGTGACAGGCCACCCGGTTGGCCTCCTCCTTCTGCCCGGCCCCCAGGCGCTGGGCAAACAGGGCGTTGAAGCCCACCCCGGTTCCGGCGCAGAAGGCCACCATCATCAGCTGGACCGGATAGGCATAGGAGAGGGCCAGAAAGTCCAGCTCGCTCACCTGGGCCACATAGATGCTGTCCACCAGATTATAGATGGCGCTCATCAGCATGGAGAGCATGATTGGGGCGGACATGGTCCACACCAGCTTGGGGACCGGAAGGGACCCCAGAATATTGTGGGCAGGCCTGCTCATCCGGCATCCCCCTCTCCGAAGTGTGGTCCGCTGGAGCGCCCCCGGTCAAGTGTCAGCATCATGTCTGCGGCCCCCTTTGATCTCGGTTCAGAATGATCGGTTCAAACAAATTCTGCTGCATCCAGTGTAATGGATTTTCTTCGGAGATGCAAGCCCCTTTCCCACCGGATCGGCCCCGGTCCGGCACAAGCGGTCACAAAATAAGAAGCGGGCCCCGTTCCTCTGGTTCAGAGGATCGGGGCCCGCTGTTCTCTCAGCTCACAGAGCGGAGTCAGCTGACCAAATTGGTGAAGATCGTCAGGATGGTGGAGTTGGTAAAGTCGATGAACATACCGCCCACCAGTGGGACCACGAAGAACGCCTTGGGCGCGGGGCCGTACTGGTTCTTGATGGTCAGCATGTTGGCCATGGCGTTGGGGGTGGCGCCCATGCCGAAACCGCAGAAGGCGGCGGTCATCACGGCGGCCTCATAGTCGGCGCCCATGACACGGAATACCACAAACGAGGCAAACAGGTACATCAGCAGGGTCTGGACTGCCAGGATCACCACGATAGGCAGAGCCAGCTCAGCCAACTGCCACAGCTTCAGGGTCATCAGGGCGATGCCCAGGAAAATGTTCAGGCTGGTGTTGCCCGCCACATCGATGGCCTTCAGGGGCAGCTCTCTGCCCATAGCGTCGGCCACGTTGCGGATGATCAGGGCCACGATCATGCCGCCAATATACACAGGCAGAGTGATATCGATCTTGGCAAAGGCGTTGGTGATGTAGGTGCCGATGCCAGTGGCGATGATGATCAAAACGAAGGAGTCCAGGAAGGTGTTGCTGTCCAGCTTCTCCGACTTGGTGAGATAGACAGTCTCGGGCTCGCCCAGGTTCTCATCCTCCGCAGCCACATGAGGCTTCAGGTTGTACTTTTTGATCTTCCATCTGCCCAGAGGGCCGCCCATGAGGGAGCCGGCCACCAGGCCGTAGGTGGCGCAGGCGACAGCCACCGTCAGAGCGCCGTCCACACCAGCCTTTTCAAAGAGCTGGCCGAAGGAGGCGGAGGTGCCGTGGCCGCCCACCAGGGGCACGGAGCCCATGCACAGGCCCATGCGGCCGTCCAGCCCGAAGACACCGGCCATACCCACACCCACCAGGTCCTGTATGGTGACCATGATGGTGGCCAGCAGCAGGAAGATCAGTACAGGCAGCGCACCCTTCTTCAACAACTTGATACTGGCACCGAAGCCCACGCTGGTGAAGAAGAAGTCCATAAAGGCATCCTTCAAGGTCTCGTTGAACTCCAAAGTCAGGATCCCGGTCTGATAGGTGACCAGGTGCAGGATGGCAAAAATCAGTCCACCCACCACCGGGGCAGGGATGCAGCAACGATTCAGAAAGTCAACGTGATTGACAATGAAACGTCCCAGGAGGAACAGCAGCATCGCCAGGGCCGCTGTCTGCAGCATATCCATTTGGATCGTCAGCATAAGTTTTCTCTCTCCTCTTCTCTTGTTTTCAGCCGTTCCGCGGCTGTGTCATATTGCGTACTTCATTTTATGCATCGACTTCAATTTCCTTCAAATTTCTACAACGCAAATTTCATTTCCCACACTTTCCACAATTCCAGACATTCATTTTTGAACATTTTAACGACGCTTCTAATAAAAGCTCTTTTCCTCGCGATTTTCTATCTCTTTATGAAGAAAGGGCAGGATTTTTAGCCAAAATTTACAGCGTCTTAATGGGACCGGAGAGCGGAAAAGAGGAGCGGCGGGAGGGCATTCCGGTCCGGCTCTGTTTCCGGCTTTGACCTGCCGCCCTTGAGATCGGAACGAAAAAATATTCCGTCCCCGGAATAATCTTCCCAGGATGGATCCATACTAGATGGCGAGGTGATATCCATTGCAGTACCGCGATCTGTACGCCCTGTTCCGCCGGGAGCCGGAGGCCAAGCGCTATTTTGACGCCCTCCCCACTCATGTGCAGGACCGGCTCCGTACCCGCCCCAATGGGATCAACTCCATGGCTGATCTGAAGGACCACGCCGCCGCGTTGCTGCGCGGCGGCAGCGAAACGGAGGGATTTGAATGGCAAAGAAAGGCATGAAGCGCCCGGAGAGCACCGCCTCCGCAGCCCAGAACCGGAGCCAGTCCGGCGCCCAGAACATGGCTGGCGGGTCTAAGGGCAAGTCCGAGCCCACCCAGCAGTCCTGAGCACATCCCCGCCTCCGGCTTCGGAGGCGGGGATGTTTTGTAAAAAAGACTGTCCTCCGGGGCATACTAGGCCGGGGGTGATGGGAACCATGGAGCCAAGGAAACGAGAGGCGCCCCGCAGTACTCTGGGCGAGGATCTGCGCCTCAATCCCCAGCTGCGCCTCTGCGCCCGGTTCGACGATGTCAGCATCGCCGAATTTCCCGTGGCCGCGCCGGGGGAGATGGGCGTCCGCGTGGTGGACAACTGCGCAGAGGAGAATATCCAATAAAGAGGCCCGGGGCCCGGACGAATTTCGTCCGGGCCCCGGGTGGCTTCCAGTCACTCCACGGTGACGCTTTTTGCCAGATTTCTGGGCTTGTCGATGTCGCACCCGCGCATCAGCGCTACATAGTAGGCAAACAGCTGCATGGGGATGACCTCCAGAGAGGGCAGGAACATGGGATGGATGTCCGGGATGGTCATGGCGCTGTCCACCAGGGCATCCAGCTGCTCCCTGTGGCTGGCGGTAGAGATGCCAATGACGTCCGCGCCCCGGGCCTTGACCTCCTTCACGTTGCTCATCAGCTTGTCAAACAGGGTATGCCAGCTGGCCAGAGCCACCACCAGGGTGCCGTCCTCAATGAGGGAGATGGTCCCGTGCTTCAACTCGCCGGCGGCGTACGCCTCCGAGTGGATGTAGGAGATCTCCTTCAGCTTGAGTGAACCTTCCAGGCCCACGGCGTAGTCGATGTTCCGCCCGATGAAAAAGACGGAGTCGTGGTTGAAGTAGATGGAGGCGTAGTACTGGATCTCCTGGGTATGGGCGAGGATCTCCTCCGCCTTGGAGGGGAGCAGCCGCAGCTGGGCCACCAGCTCCTGATACTCCTGCGCCCCGATCCGGCCCAGCAGCTCGGCAAAGTAGAGGCCCACCAGATAGATCACTGCCAGCTGGGTGGAGTAGGCCTTGGTGGTGGCCACGGCGATCTCCGGCCCCGCCCAGGTGTACAGCACGTCATCCGACTCCCGGGCGATGGTGGAGCCCACCACATTGACGATGGACAGCAGGCGCGCGCCCAGGCGCTTGGCCTCCCGCATGGCGGCCAGCGTGTCGATGGTCTCTCCAGACTGGCTGATCACCAGGGCCAGGGTCCGGTCGGTGACGATGGGGTCACAGTACCGGAACTCTGAGGCCAGGGTCACCTCCACCGGGATGCGCAGCAGCCGCTCCAGAATGTACTTGGCCGCCACCCCCACATGGTAGGAGGAGCCGCAGGCGATGATGTACAGGCGGTCCATCCGCTCCAGCTCCTCCCGGGTGATGGTCAGGTCGTCCAGCACCACCCGGTCCCCCCGCAGGCGGGGGAAAATGGTGTCCCGCAGGGCCTTGGGCTGCTCCATGATCTCCTTGAACATGAAGTGCTCATAGCCGCCCTTCTCCGCCGCGGAGATCTCCCAGTCCACATGGGAGCGCTCCTTCTTCACCGGCCGGAGCAGGGAGTTGTACACCTGGACCGAGCCGGGGGTGAGCACGGCCACCTCTCCATCATCCAGATAGCACACCTCCCGGGTGTGCTTGATGACGGCGGTGACGTCGGAGGCCAGCAGGTTGAAGCCCTCCCCATATCCCAGCACCAGGGGGGAGTCCTTCCGCACCGCCACCAGCTTATCCGGCTCATCAGCGCATACGATCCCCAGGGCGTACGCCCCCTCAATGCGGTGGAGCACCTTGGAGACCGCGTCCAGCAGGTCGCCGTCATAGTAATACTCCAGCAGCTGGGCCACCACCTCGGTGTCTGTCTCGGAGGCAAAGGTGACCCCCTTGGACTCCAAAAACTCCTTTAGCTTGGCGTAGTTCTCGATGATCCCGTTGTGGACCACGGCGATCCGGCCGGACTGGCCCACCTGGGGGTGGGAGTTCACGTCGTTCGGCGCGCCGTGGGTGGCCCAGCGGGTATGCCCCACACCCATGACGCCGGGGACCAGCGCACCTCCGTCAGTCAGGTCATACAGGACCTGGAGGCGGCCCTTGGCCTTCACCACCTGGAGTCCCTTCTCCTGGTCGTAGACCGCCAATCCTGCGGAGTCGTACCCCCGGTACTCCAGACGGGAGAGGCCCTCCAGCAGGATGGGCGCGGCCTGCTCCGTCCCAATAAAGCCAACAATACCACACATAAAACAATATTCCTCCTAATATTCAGCTTTGGGAGGACAAACTCGCAGACATTTGTACCCTCGTCTCCCGGTCACAGCCCCTCTGTTTTGCGGTCACCCGCATATTTGCTGACTGTGTACGCACCCGGGTGGTGCGGAAGGGCATCCGCCGAATTTTCAGACCGCGGCTCGGCCGCCGTCCTCTCGATACTCCCTTCTCCTCGTCGTCCTGCCCGCCGGGCAGGCTCTGGCGCTTTTGATGCACATTCCGGCGGCGGTTCCGCCGGACAGGCATGGTCCTCCTTTCTCTCTGCGAAGCGTCCAACAAATGGTTACGGCTCCTCCGTGCCGCCGGGATGGATGGGGCGCAGCACCCGGCAGGGACTGCCAGCCGCCACCACGTTGGGCGGGACGTCCCGGCTGACCACGCTCCCCGCGCCAATGACCGCGCCGGAGCCGATGGTGACCCCGGGCAGGACGGCCACATTGCCGCCGAACCAGACGTTGTCCCCCACGGTGATGGGCCGGGCAAACTCCAGCCCAGCGTTCCGGGGGGCGGCGTCCAGGGGGTGTCCCGCCGTGTAGAAGCCGCAGTTGGGTCCGATGAACACATGGTCCCCAAAGGCCACCGGGGCGCAGTCCAGAATGACGCAGTTGTGGTTGATCTCGATCTGGGAGCCCATGCGGATGTTGCAACCGTAGTCGCACCAGAACATGGGCTGGATGGAGATGTCATCCCCCGCCTCGCCCAGCAGCTCCCGCAGCAGCCGCGCTCCGGCCTCCGGGTCCTGCACAGCCTCCTGATTGAACCGGCTGCACAACTCCTTGGCCCGCCGTCTGGCCTGGACCAACTCCGGTGCGCCCGCCCGGTACAGCGCTCCGGACAGCATTTTCTCCCGTTCCGTCATGGCTTTCCATCCTCTCCGGCAGCCCGCATCCGGTCCGCCGCCTGTTGAACAGACAACATTATAGTCGATGGAAAAACCGGAGTAAAGCACATCGGGGCGAAAAATCTCCTCCTTTTCTGAATTTTGTAAGAATTTTTAAAATACCACTTTACAACGCGGGGAAAGCCTGCTATAATAATGAGGCTTTATGAAAGAAGCGCCCGTAGTTCAATGGATAGAGCGTCAGATTCCGGTTCTGAATGTTGGGGGTTCGAGTCCCTTCGGGCGTACCACGTCGGAGCAAAGTTCGCTTTGCTCCGACGTTCTTTTATTCCTGCGGAACAAAATGCCCACTCCCTTGCTCCTCCTTTCCAAACCCAACCCGCTGCCACTGGGCTTCGGTTTGGGGCCGCTCTGCGGGCGGCTGTTTTTTATTTCTGACAGACATATCGATTTCGACAGGTCTTTACAAAAAGAAAACCACTCGCCCAGCGAGTGGTTTTCTTTTTGGTATTTCGGCGGCCTCTGGCCACCTCCCATCCTCGGTATTTCAATGCTTGGGCGAGCTGAATCCTCCTGTGCCAAGGTTTTGGATGTGAAATCCAAAATCGTGTCAATGTGCTGACTGAATGCGAAGGATACCCCTGGCAGCCTTTCTCTGCTGTTTATTTTATATGGAAAGGCTCCAAAAACTGATCTGCGGTTTCTGGAGCCTTTGCGTTTTGACCGGATGGATCAGCCCCACAGGCCGGACAGCATAGGAATGATCTGCTTCTTCCGGGACATGATCTTGGGCAGGAAGGCGCAGTTCTCCTCCTCGCTGTGAATGTCAAAGGCCTGGCGAATGGTGTTCTCATCCCCCACATAGAGCAGCTGCGTACCGTCCAGCAGTACGTCGGTGATCATCAACAGCACTGTGTCCATCTTCTGCTTCTGACGGATGGCCTGCATGGCCTGTAAAAACTCGTCTCTGCGTTTGAGCAGGCGGTCGGAGTCCATGCAGGTGATCTGGCTGACCGCCAGATTGTGCCCCGCGATGTGGAACTCCTTATAATCTGTGTTCAGCATGGCCTCCACCGTCTTGTCATCCCCGCAGCCAGCGGAAAAGATGGCCTTCCCCAGCTCATCCAAAGAGACGTTGGCGATGCGGGCCATACGGTTGGCCAAATCGATGTCCCGCTGGGTACAGGTGGGAGACTTGAACATCACAGTGTCCGATACAATGGCTGCCGCCATCAGCCCCGCCATCTTAGCGGAGGGCATCAGCCCCTTCTCCTGGTACATCCCGGCCACGATGGTTGCCGTGCTGCCCACTGGCTCATTGCGGACATAGATGGGGTTTTTTGTCTCGATGTCAGCCAGGCGGTGGTGGTCCACGATCTCCAGGATCTCCGCCTGCTCCAGCCCCGCCACGGACTGGGCCCGCTCATTGTGGTCCATCAGCACCACCCGCTTGCGCCGGGGCCGCAACAGGTGGAAGCGGGACAGCATCCCCACCACCCGCTCATTCTCATCCAGAATGGGGTAGGCGCGGAAGCGGCTCTCCAGCACCCGGTTCTGCACATCGTCGATATAGTCGTTCAGATGGAAATAGACTAAGTCGTGATTTTTGCAGACGTGGCTGACCGGCATGGCATGACAAATCAGCCGCACTACCTGGTAGGCGTCAAAGGGGGTAGAGATCACACAGGTATCCGTCTTCTGTTCCAGCAGCTCCTGGTCTACCTCAGCCTGACAGACGATGACGCAGCTGACGTTCATCTCGATGGCCCGGCGGACCATGTCCGGCTGCTTGCCGCAGATGACGATGCTGTCCGGCTGTGAAAACATCAGGTTCTCCCGGTCCGTGGGCAGGGCGATGGACACCGCGCCGGAGATGGTGTCCTTGACCTCGCCGCAGCGGTTGAGCACATGGCCCTCCAGCACGGACAGCAGATTGTATACCGGAATATCTTGGATCACAGGATTGCGGACCGAGGCCACATCGTTGTTGGCCACATCGCCCGCGGAGATCATCCCGTACAGCTTCCCGTCCTCATTGGCGATGGGGAGGACAGAAAGCTTGTCCTTCTGCATCATCTGCCAAGCGCGGCTGACGGTGACGCCCGGGGAGAGGATGGGTGGCGTGTCATAGTCCAGGTCCTGGACCTGGGTGCGCAGGTTAGTGATCAGCATGGGGGGCTGCGCGCCGAAGCGGTTCAGGACCGCCTGAGTTTCGTCGCTGATCTGTCCCAGGCGGGCCGCCTGGTACTGCCGGTCGCCCAGAGCGTTTTTCAGCGCGGCGTAGGCCATGGCCGACACAATGGAGTCTGTGTCCGGGTTCCGGTGTCCGGTAATATAGATCGTATCCACTCGGATACCTCCTTTTTCGTAGCATAGTCTGGAAAAGGAGCCTGTTTTAAAGGACAGGCTCTCCGATTATCGGTGGAATCACGTCTATTTTAGCGTGAACCGCCGGCGATTGCAATAAAATTTTCTACCGGGGCAGCGGCCAGCTTTTCCACCCCCAGAAATCCCTGTCCACTGCTTTTCCTACTTTCTTTTTTGTAAAAACTATGGTAAACTAATGGCTGTTACCAAAGCAGCATGAGAGGAATGGGACTGTGAGCAACATCACACTGATTGGGATGCCAGGCTCCGGAAAGAGCACTGTGGGCGTCCTGCTGGCCAAGGCGCTGGGCCGCGGCTTTCTTGACACCGACCTGGTCATCCAGCAGCAGGAGAACGCCCTGCTCCAGGACATCCTGGACCGCCGGGGCGTAACCTATTTTCTGGACGCGGAGGAGCGCGCGGTGCGCTCGGTCCGCTGTGACCACTACGTCATCGCCCCCGGCGGCAGCGTGGTCTGCCGGGAAGGCGCGATCAATCATCTGAAGTCCATGGGGCCCGTGATCTATCTCCGGGTGCCCCTGGATGAGCTGAAGTCCCGCATCCACAACCTGGACTCCCGGGGGATCGCCCTGGAGCCCGGCCAGACGCTGGAGGACATCCTCACCCTCCGCGCCCCCCTGTATGAGCAGTACGCCGACGGAGTGGTGGACGCCCTGCCGGGACAGGAGCTGGCTCAGACTGTCTCTCATGTACTGGCCCTTCTGGAGAAGGGCCTCCCCTGACCCCAGCCCGCGGGGCTCCGGCTCCAGGCCGGAAAACGCGGGCCGCCCTGGGATCCCCCACGGGCCGGAACAAAAAGAAGGAAGAACAACATGACATTTCAATCCCTGGGGCTGTGCGCCCCCATTTTAGCTGCTCTAAAGGAGCAGGGCTATGAGGCCCCCTCCCCCATTCAGGAGCAGGCCATCCCCCCTGCCCTGGCGGGACGGGACGTACTGGGCTGCGCCCAGACAGGCACTGGAAAGACCTGTGCCTTTGCCTCCCCCATCCTCCAGCGGCTGAGCGCGGCCCGGACGCCGGACCACCGGCTCCGCGCCCTGATCCTCACACCCACCCGGGAGCTGGCCATCCAGATCGGCGAGAGTTTCGCCGCCTACGGAGCACACCTGTCCCTGCGCCACACCGTCATTTTCGGCGGAGTGGGGCAGAACCCTCAGGTGGAAGCCCTGGGCCGCGGTGTGGATATTCTGGTGGCCACGCCAGGCCGTCTGATGGACCTGTATCAGCAGGGCTTCGTCCGGCTGGAGGATCTGGAGATCTTCGTTCTGGATGAGGCCGACCGGATGCTGGACATGGGCTTTATCCACGACGTGAAAAAGATCCTGAAGTGGCTGCCCGCCAAAAAGCAGACTATGCTCTTCTCTGCCACCATGCCCCCAGAGATCGCCGCTCTGGTCAACTCCCTGCTGCACGACCCGGCCCGGGTGGCGGTGGATCCGGTGTCCTCCCCGGTGGAGGCCATCCAACAGTCCGTCTATTTTGTGGATAAGGGCAATAAGACCAAGCTGCTGGCCCTTCTGATTGGACAGCTGGATGTGAAAAATGCCCTGGTATTTACCCGCACCAAGCACGGAGCCAACAAAGTAGCCCGGGATCTGAGCAAAGAGGGGATCACTGCTGCCGCCATCCACGGCAACAAGAGCCAAACCGCCCGCCAGCAGGCCCTGTCCGATTTCAAGGCCGGACGGATCCGCTGCCTGGTTGCCACCGACATCGCCGCCCGCGGCCTGGACATTGAGGAACTCTCCCACGTATTCAATTACAACCTCCCCGAGGTACCTGAGACATATGTCCACCGCATTGGCCGCACCGGCCGCGCAGGCCGGGAGGGCGTAGCCGTCTCCTTCTGTGACTTTGGGGAGAAGCCCCTGCTGAAGGACATTGAAAAACTGATCGGCCGGACCGTCCTAGTTGTGGAGGACCACCCCTTCCCCATGGTGGTGCTGGAGGCCCCTAAGCGGGACTCCCGCGGCCGCATCGTCAACGAGGAGGACGCGGAGGCCCGGGCCGCCGCCAAGGAGCAGCGCCGCCAGCGGGACGCAGCCAACAAGGCCGCCGCGGAGGAGCGCAAGCGCCAGGCGGCCCAGGCCCTGCTGGAGGCGCAAGCCGCGCCGGACAGGGCCGAGGAGAAGCCAGCCCGAAAACGCCGCCGCCGCAGAGGGAAGAGCGCTTCACAGGAGGTACAGGAGGTCCAGCCGCCTCAGGTTCCCACTCAGGAACCTGGCCACCGTAGCAAGCTAACTCGTCCCGGTGCCCGGATGGAGACCGGCTCTGCCATGCCCCGCACAGAATTTGACCGCCCTGACCCCCTGTCAGGGGACCATATTATGGACGCCACCGCCCGTCTGTTGGCCCCCCGCAAGCCCGTTTCGGCCCAGGAGAGCCATCGGGAGGGCAGCCGCCGCTCCGCCCCCCGGAGCCGTAAGCACAGCAGCCGGGATGCCGGCTCCCGTCAGACACCCGTCAAGGCCGAAGACCCTCGGAAAACCAGAAGCGGCCACAGCGCCCATCCGGACCGAAAGGCCGCGCCCGCACCTGGAGGCTCCCACCGCCCGGACCGCCGCCACACTCACGCAGGGCCCCGGGGGCCCATCGAGCCCATGAAGTCCAGCCGGACCAAAGACTCCACCGAGCAGCACAGCCTGATGAAGCCCTACTATTTAGACAACTAACTGCAATTATATAATTTTATAAAACGGAGGGTATAAAAATGGACTATCAAGCTATGTACCAGCAGAAGCTGACCACCGCCCAGGAGGCTGTCAAGGTGGTCAAATCCGGCGACTGGGTGGACTACACCTGGTGCACCAACCACCCCGTGGCCCTGGACAAGGCCCTGGCCGAGCGCAAGGACGAGCTCACTGATGTGAAGATCCGCGGCGGCGTCACCATGTGGATGCCCGAGATCGCCAAGGCCGAGGACGCCGGTGACCACTTCACCTGGCACTCCTGGCACTGCAGCGGCATCGACCGCAAGATCATCACCAAGGGTATGGGCTATTTCTCCCCCATGCGCTACTCTGAACTGCCCCGCTTCTATCGGGAGAACCTCTCTCCTGTGGATGTGGTGATGCTCCAGACCACTCCCATGGACGCTCACGGCAACTTCAACTTCGGCCTGGCCGCCTCCCACATCGCCGATATTATGTCCCGCGCCAAGTGCATCATCGTGGAGGTCAACGAGAATATGCCCTGGGTGTACGGCCTGACCGGCACCGAGATCAATATTCAGGACGTGACCTATGTGGTGGAGGGGGACAATCCCCCCGTGGCCCAGCTGGGCGCCGGCGGCGAGCCCACCGACGTGGACCGCGCCGTGGCCAACCTGGTGGTGCCTGAGATCCCCAACGGCGCCTGCCTGCAGCTGGGCATCGGCGGGATGCCCAACACCATCGGCGCCATGATCGCCCAGTCTGATCTGAAGGACCTGTCCGTCCACACCGAGATGTACGTAGACGGCTTTGTGGACATGGCCGCCGCCGGCAAGATCACCGGCCGGAACAAGGCCCTGGACAAGGGCCGCCAGGTGTTCGCCTTTGCCGCCGGCACCAAGAAGCTGTACGACTATGTGGACCGCAACCCCGATGTGATGGGCGCTCCGGTGGACTACACCAATGACGTCCGGGTCATCGCTCAGATCGACAACTTCATCTCCATCAACAACGCCATTGACATGGATCTGTTCGGCCAGATCAACGCCGAGTCCGCCGGCATCAAGCACATCTCCGGCACCGGCGGCCAGCTGGACTTCGCCATGGGCGCTTACCTGTCCAAGGGCGGCAAGAGTTTCATCTGTATGTCCTCCACCGTCACTGGCAAGGACGGCACTGTCAAGAGCCGCATCGTCCCCACCCTGACCCAGGGCTCCATCTGCACCGATCCCCGCTCCTGCGGCCACTATGTGGTCACGGAGTACGGCATGGTCAACCTGAAGGGCCTGTCCACCTGGGAGCGAGCTGAGGCCCTCATCGGCATCGCCCACCCCGACTTCCGGGAGCAGCTGATCCAGGACGCAGAGAAAATGCATATCTGGAGACGCTCCAACAAGTAATTTCCAATCCCAGCCATACGATCCGTATTAAAAAGCTGGCAGATGCGCAAGCATCTGCCAGCTTTTTTACAGCTCTAACAGCTCCCACTGGAAATTCTCCAGCTTCAGCCTGCTGCCCACCGTGGTCCCCTCCGGCAGCAGAAACATGGTAATGGAGTGCTCCTGGCCCTCGTCGGTCACCAGCTCCGCATAGTCCCCATTGATCCTCCGGACGGTGTAAAAAATCGGTCCCATTCCTCTCACCCCCTCTGATCTCAGCCTGACGCCCCGCCGTTCTGTCCGCATCGCCCACCGCAATCCATGCGCCGCTGTCATTAAAAGTCCGGTTTAATGGACTTTTATTCCGCTATACTGGACCCAACATCAAGGAAGGGAGCGTCAGCTCATGGAATACAGCATGGTATGGGTACGGGGACACATTGAGGTATATGACGGGGCCGGGCGCTTCTGTTTTTCGGCCGACAACGAGCGGGAGGCCTGGGAGGAGCTGGAGGGCGCGGCCTGACGTCCTCCCCAGTCCCGCTTCTGACGCAGTTTCGCTGGAGCGGCCTCTCCTTCACCGCTCTATCCCGGTCCGTGCGCACACCCCCCGGTCAAAGGGGTGCCGGACCTTCCTCATCTCCGTGAGATAGTCCGCCCGGTCCCGGAGCTCCGGGGCCGGGTCCCGGCCGGTGAGGACCACCTCGCAGGAGAGGGAATCCAGGCAGTCCAGCACATCCTCCAGCGGCAGCAGCCCGGTGTTCACCGCGGCGCACACCTCATCCAGCACCAGCAGGTCACAGGATGGGGCCGCCTTCCGGGCCAGGGCCAGCAGGCGGGTATTCCGGGTCCGCTCTGCCTCCCGCTCCGCCGGAGTGAGCTGGAAGGAGAACTTGACCCGCTCCGGCACCTCCAGCAGCCGCACCCCCGGCACCTGGGCCAGGGCCAGCCGCTCGCCGCTGTCCGCCCCCTTCAGGAACTGGGCGATCACCACCGCCCTGCCACGGCCCGCCATCCGCAGGGCCAGTCCCATAGCGGCGGTGGTCTTTCCCTTTCCTTCTCCACAATACAGGTGAACCATGTGGAAAACCTCCTCAGCGGGCCAAGCCCGCAACTTGAAAAAGGCCGCCTTGGGGCGGCCTTCTTCTCTCTTTTTTACACTGTCCGGCTCACAGTGCGGTCAGACACAGCTCCTCCCCGTTGGCGGAGGCGTGCAGCTGGGTCACGGGGTGCTCCCAGCTGTCGATGATCCGTGCGGCAATGGCGTCCTCCAGCTCCTTCTGGACCAACCGGCGCAGGTTTCGGGCGCCGTAGACCGCGGAGTAGGACTTTTTCACCAGATAGTCCAGCAGACTGTCCTCCCAGGAGAGGGTGAGCCCCTTCTCCGCCAGGGAGTCACGCAGCTCGCCCAGCATCAGGGCGGCGATGGCCCGGAAGTTCTCCTCCGTCAGCTGGTGGAAGTAGACCACCTCGTCCACCCGGTTGAGGAACTCCGGCCGCAGGAACTCCTGGAGGGCCTTCATGGCCCGCTCCTTCCCCTGCTCGTCGGCGGTGCGGTTGAAGCCCACAGAGCCCACCTTGCTGTTGCTGCCGGCGTTTGAGGTCATCACGATGACGGTATTTTCAAAGTTCACCTTCCGTCCATGGGCGTCGGTGATATGGCCGTCGTCCAGGATCTGGAGGAGGATATTGAGCACATCGGGGTGGGCCTTCTCGATCTCGTCAAAGAGGACCACAGAGTAGGGCTTGCGGCGGATCTTCTCGGTCAGCTGCCCCGCCTCGTCATAGCCCACATAGCCGGGAGGGGAACCGATGATCCGGGAGACGGCATACTTCTCCATAAACTCCGACATATCCAGCCGGATCAGGGACTCCGGCACATTGAACAGGTCCTGGGCCAGCTGTTTGACCAGTTCGGTCTTGCCCACGCCGGTGGAGCCCACAAAGATGAAGGACACCGGCTTGTGCTTGGGGCTGATGCCCACCCGGCCCCGGCGGATGGCGGCGGACACCGCCCGCACCGCCTCGTCCTGGCCGATGATGTGGGCCTTCAGCCGGTCCTCCAGCTGGGAGAGGCGCTGATACTCCTGCTCCTGGATCTGGCTGGCCGGGATGTTGGTCCACAGTTCGATCACATTGGCCAGATGCTCCGCCGTCAGGGCGGGAACACACTGGCCCTCCAGCTGCTGCTGTTCAGCGGCCAGGCGCAGCTCCTGGCTGCGGATGTTGGCCAGACGGGCGTACGCCTCCTCGGTGTCGGCGGCCATCATGACCTCCTTCTCCTTGGCCAGGTCGGCCAGCTCCTTGTCGATCTCCGCCCGCCGGGCCAGGGTCCGGTTTTTCAGGTTCACGTTGGAGCAGGCCTCATCCAACAGGTCGATGGCCTTGTCCGGCAGATAGCGGTCGGTGATGTACCGCTCGCTCATGGTCACCGCCAGCCGGCACATCTCCGGGGAGACGGACACCTGGTGGTACGCCTCATAGTAGGGCGCAATCCCCTCCATGATCTTCACACTGTCCTCAATGGAGGGCTCCTCCACCACTACGGGCTGGAAGCGCCGCTCCAGGGCGGTGTCCTTTTCGATGTGCTTGCGGTACTCGTTGAGGGTGGTGGCGCCGATCACCTGGAGTTCTCCCCGGCTCAGGGCGGGCTTGAGGATATTGGCTGCGTTCATGGAGCCCTCGGCGTCGCCGGCGCCCACGATATTGTGCACCTCGTCGATGACCAGAATGATATTGCCCAGCTTGCGGATCTCCTCGATCAGGCCCTTCATCCGGCTCTCAAACTGGCCGCGGAACTGGGTGCCAGCCACCAGGGCAGTGAGATCCAGCAGATAGACCTCCTTGTCCTGAAGCTTATAGGGGACGTCACCCTTGGCGATCTTCATGGCAAGCCCCTCGGCGATGGCCGTCTTGCCCACGCCGGGCTCACCAATGAGACAGGGGTTGTTCTTCTGCCGGCGGTTGAGGATCTGAATGACCCGCTCCAGCTCCCGGTCCCGGCCAATGAGCCGGTCCAGCTGTCCCGCCTGGGCCTTTTTGGTCAGGGAGATGCAGTAGTTCTCCAAAAATTTCCGCTTGGGCGGGCGCTCCCCCTTCCCGTTGGCGGCGTTCTTCTCCCCCTTGGGGGGCTCCCCCGACGGGCCGCTGCCGCCGCCGAACAGCTGGCTCAGAAAGGGGAAGGTGGCGGTGCGTCCATCGTCCTGCTCATCGTCCCCGCCATCCGGCTGGGCCATCAGGCCCTCCATCCCCTCCGCGCCGCCAAAGGCGGACATCATCTCACTGGTGAGGTTATCCAGGTCATCATCCGAGATGCCCATTTTCTTCATCATGTCATCGATGGGCTTGATGCCAAGCTCCCTGGCACACTTGAGGCAGAGGCCCTCGTTCTTGGTCTCGCCTCCCTCCAGCTTGCTGATAAAGATCACCGCTACATTCTTGTGGCAGCGGCTGCACAGTGTTGGCTGCATACTATGTTCCAACTCCTTTCAGGAGAAACCTTCTGATTCCCAGGCGCAGCTCCCGCCGGGAGCGCACCTGTACCCCTCGAGGGTACACTATAATTATGAACTGGTGATGAATCTTTTAAAAAAACGCGCCGGGAAGGGCCAGCGGGCCGGCTCCGCAGAAGAACCGGAGCAGGACAGACTGCTCCACCGCCTCCGCGGGAAACAGTCCCCGGAACAGCCAGCAGGCGATGAACAGCAGGACACAGCCCTTCCCCAGCCCCACCGCCGCGCCGCTCCAGTGGTTCAGGGTGGACAGGACCGGCAGGCGGAAGGCCAGGTCCAGCACCCGGCTGAGCATGGTCCACCCCACCAGCACCAGCGCAAAGCAGATCAGAAAGAGGGCCATCCGGGCCACCTCCCGGGCCAGGTAGCCCGCCACCGCCTGGGCCGCGCTGGTGGTCACCTCCAAAAGCCCCTGGCTGACGGCGCTGTGCAAAGCGCCGGAGAAACTCTGAAAGAGTTTGCTCTCCTGGATCAGCTCCAGCACCTGCTCCAGGGAGAACTGATCCTCCGGGGCAGGGGTCTGGGAGCCGTCCTCCGGCTGCTCCCCCTCTCCGTCGGACCACCCCTGCTCCTCCAGGCTCTTCTGCATCGCCTGCTCCAGGCGCTCCTCCACCACGGGACGGATGGCCTCCGCCACCGGCCCGGCCAGGGCATTGGACAGGACGCTGGCCCCGAAAAATGCCACGAACACAGCGAGAAAGCCGCACAGCGTCAGGACAAAGCCCTTTCGATAGCCCTGGACCGCCGCCAGGACCAGCACGATCCCCAGGACCGCGTCAAAAATCAACCAACTCATGGAACACTCCTTTACATCGATCGGCCGCCGGGCCGTCAGGACGGAAGGTACAGCCAGGCCCGCTGGGCGTTGGCCAGCAGCGCCGCGCCGGAGTCAGACAGCGAGAGGTGCCGCGCGTTCTGGGTGTGCTCCAGACTGCTGTACGGCGTCATGTCCGAGGTATACACCTCCAGCCGCTCTCCGCTCAGCAGGGCCAGATACCGCCCCGCCGCATCCAGATCCAGCACATTGGCCGGAAGGGTCAGGGACGCGGTCTCCGTCCCATCCGGTCCCACCACCACGGCCTGGCCCGCGGAGCCCGCCCGGTAGCGGCTGAGCAGCAGCACGGCAAAGCCGTTGCCGCCGAAGCTGCACCCTTTCAGGTAGTTCCGGCCCAGGGAGTAGGAGCCGGTCACGGAGCCGTCCTCCGACACCGCGGATACCCGGTCCTCCCCCAGCACCCAGAGCCGTCCATCCTCGTAGTCCAGATCCATCACCACCATATTGCCCAGCGAAACCGTGGCGGAGGGCTCCTTCTGATCGACAGGGTAGAAGCGGATCTGGCTCTGGAAGGAGCCGTTCTCCTGCCCCATGGTGACGATGGCTACGGTCCGGCAGTCGGGAGAGACCGCGGCGTCTACAATAAATGTGGACAAATTGATCTTGATGATCTCCTTGGTATAGGTCCCGTCATATACGGTGACCGACCCCTTGTGGCCGCCCCCCTGATAGGTAACCGCCAGCCAGCCCGCATCGTTCAGCCGGGCGGACAGAAGCTCTCCTCCGCTCCCCAGGTCCAGTTGGAAGGCCTCCTCCACCCCGCGGAACACAAACAGGTCCTCTCCGCCGGCGTCGTACACCACCCCCGCCTCCTTCGAGGCGGACAGCACCGGGTGCTCCAGATTCCGGACCTCCTCCGCATACAGCTCGCCGGAGAAGGAGTAGTACCGCGCCCCGGTGGCGGAGGCCATGAGCACTCCGTTTTTCAGATAGGCAAAGGACGCCTGCTCCCCACCTGCATGGGTAAATGGCTCGGCTTCACCTGTCTCGCTGGTCTCCAGCTCCCGGTACTCAAACCACCGCCGCAGGGCGTCCAGGTTGAATCGGTCCCGATAGACCACCAGCGTCAGCGCCCCCAGCAGCAGGGCCGCCGTCGCCGCCAGAGCGGTCAGCCGGACCAGGAAGCCCGATTTTTGGGGCTTTGCCCCCTCTTCTTTTTCCTTCATGGTATCGCCCCTTATCCTCTGTGCCTGCACCGGGGGACCACCCTCACAGCACGTCCTCCTCATACCACAGCTTGGTCATATACAGCCCTCCCGGCGGAACTGTGGGCCCCGCCAGGGTCCGGTTCCCGGAGGCCAGGATCGCCGGGATGTCCTCCGGAGCCAGCTTCCCCTCTGCCGCGTATACGATGGTCCCCGCCATGGCCCGCACCATATTATAGAGGAAGCCGTTGGCGCACACCCGGCACTCGATCAGGTCGCCGGTGCGGGACACATCGAAGTAGTACACCGTGCGCACCGTGGTCCGGGTCTCCGTCCCCACCGAGCGCACCGCCCGGAAGTCGTGAGTGCCCACAAACTGGTCCGCCGCCCGCTGCATGACCGCCTCATCCAGGTGCTTGGGATAGAACCAGGCCCGGTCCACAAAAAAGGGGTTGCCCAGGCGGGAGTTGTAGATGCGGTAGGTGTACTCCTTCCGCAAACAGGAGCCGATGGCGTTGAAGCTGTCTGGCACCTGGGTGGCCTTCACCACCACGATGTCCCGGGGCAGGCGGGTGTTCACCGCCAGCGGGATCCGGTCGCAGGGGATGGAGGAGGTGGTGCGGAAGTTGGCGATGTAGGTCTCCGCATGGACGCCGGCGTCAGTCCGCCCCGCCCCGGTACACTTGACCGGGTGGCACACCACGGTGCTCAGGGCCTTCTCCAGAGTCTCGGCCACAGTGACCGCGTTTTTCTGCACCTGCCATCCGTGGTAGGCCGTTCCATTGTACATCAGCTTCAGCGCGATATTGCGTCCTTCCATGTCATCACCATTCCAAACCGTGCTCATTCCGTGGCCGGGCCGCCGAAAAAGAAACCGGGGCACCCCGCGCGCCCCGGTTGCTATCGGGATTATAACATAGTATAATCAGTTGGGCAAGCGCCCGCCGCCCCCCGCGGCGGCACATTTAATGGGTTTTTAAGAAATGGTAAAGTACGGTTCAAGGCCGGTATGGTATCCTGAGCATGACCGGGACCGGAGGGTCCCGCCCATCCCGGCACGAAAGGAGCTGTTATCATGGAGATCACGCTGGAGCAGGTGGAGCGCCTGCGGGAAAAGGCCGCCGTATCCTATGGTCAGGCCAAGGCCGCCCTGGAGTACAGCGGTGGCAATCTGCTGGACGCCCTGATCTATCTGGAGGAGCGCGGGGTGATCCCCCGGCCGGAGGACGCCTACTACTCCACCAAGGGGGAGGCGCCGCCGCCCCCGCCCACCCAGGATCTGCCCCTCCCGGTGGAGCCCGCCGCCGGGAAGAAGCGCCGCCGGAGCAGGCTGCGCCGGCTGATGCGCCGCCTGCGGAGCATCCTGCTGGACAATGAGCTGGAGATCTGGCGCAGGGAGCAGCCCATCACTGCCATCCCCATGCTGCTGCTGACCGTCATTCTGATCTTTTTCTTTTGGATCGCCCTGCCGCTCATGCTTCTGGGGCTGTTCTTCGGCTTCCGGTATCAGGTCACCGGCCCCGACCTGGAGGACGACGCCCTGAACGGCGTCATGGGCTCGGTGGCGGACACCGCCGCCGATGTGGGCCGGCAGGTGATGGATGAGCTGAGATCCCAGCACGAGAAATCCGGCGGACGAAAAAAGTGAGCGGCGCGGCCGGGAGCCGCCCGCAGAGATCCCGGCGGAGTCTGCGCTCCGCCCTTGAATGAGGTGAATGTACTGTGGCTGAAACGATCCTTCTGGTGGAGGACGAGGAAAAGCTGGCCCGCATGGTGGAGCTGGAGCTTCGGTATGAGGGCTACGAGGTAGAAAAGGCCTTTGACGGCCGCACCGGCCTGGAGCGGGCCCTGTCCGGCAGTTTCGACCTGGTGCTGCTGGACATCATGCTGCCCCAGCTGTCCGGCATGGAGGTGCTCCGCCGCCTGCGGCGGGAGCGCTCCACCCCCGTCATCATGCTCACCGCCCGGGACAGCGTCATCGATAAGGTCTCCGGTCTGGACTCAGGGGCGGATGACTATATCACAAAGCCCTTCGCCATCGAGGAGCTGCTGGCCCGGATCCGGGCCGCCCTGCGGAAGCGGACCACCGCCCCGGAGGAGACCCTGCTCACCGCCGGCCCCCTGACCATGAATGTGGACAAGCATCAGGTCACCATGAAGGACCAGCCGGTGGAGCTGACCAAGAAGGAGTTCGACCTGCTGCGCCACCTGCTGGAAAACAAGGGGCACGTTCTCTCCCGGGAGACCCTGCTGGACAGCGTCTGGGGCTTTGACTTCGTGGGGGAGACCAACTCGGTGGATGTGTATATCCGCTTCCTCCGCAGCAAGCTGGACGAGGCCTTCGGCTTCAAGCTGATCCACACGGTGCGGGGCGTGGGCTACGTCATCCGGGAGAACTGACCCCTGCGCCCCAGACGTCCCCGCCCAGAAAGGAGGCCCGCCATGCCAAAACGCCGCCACCGCTTCCAGGCCCCGCCCGCCCAGGACCCCCTGCATGGAGCACGGTCCTCCCTGGTATTCCGCCTGAATTTCGGTTTTTTCTTCCGCCAGCTGGGCATCTTTTTTGTGATGGACCTGCTGCTGGTCATCATGGCCACCACCGGCCTTTTCCTTTGGGCAGAGAACCGCTGCGCCGACGTGGTGGCCCTGGTGGACGTCAGAGGGGTGCCCACCGCAGACGCCATCCCCTGGATGGAGGCCAGCGATTACCGCATCACCTCCCTGGACCGGGAGCCCCAGGGTGTCCCGGTCCCCTTCGACTGGCTGCGGATCCGCCGGGAGACCGCGGACGCCCTGCACCAGTACGACCTGATGCAGTACTACTCTGTGGAGCTGAAAAGCGCCGGGCAGCCCTATGCAGTCACGGTGGATCTCACCGGCGTCTCCGGCGCCCTGTGCTGGGCCGGGGCGGTGCTGCTCATCTGCCAGGGGCTGTCCCTGCTGACCAATCTGTTCCGGAACAACCGCTCCATCCACAAGGTCCTGAAACCCATCCAGGACCTTGCGGCCACCGCCGCCCGCCTGAACTCCATGACCCACATGTCCCGGCAGCAGCTGGAGGCCCTGGCCGGGGAGCTGGAGAAGATCAACGCCAAGCACCTGGACAGCCGCATCGACCTGCCCGCCACCCAGAAGGAGCTGCGCGCCCTGGCCCAGGCCATCAACGCCATGCTGGACCGGATCAACAAGGCGTACAGCGCCCAGATGCGCTTCGTCTCCGACGCCAGCCACGAGCTGCGCACCCCCATCGCCGTCATCCAGGGCTACGCCGCCCTTCTGGACCGCTGGGGCAAGGACGATCCCGAGGCCCTTCAGGAGTCCATCCACGCCATCCGCTCCGAGGCCAAGGCCATGGAGGAGCTGGTGGAGCAGCTCCTCTTCCTGGCCCGGGGGGACAACGACACCCAGCCGGTCAAGCCCGTGGCCTTCGACCTCACCGTCCTGGCCGGCGAGGTCCTGCGTGAGGAGGAGATGATCCACCAGGACCGGGTGTTCCTCCCCCGCTTGGGAGAGGCCCCCATCCCGGTCCGGGCCGACCAGGGCCTCATCAAGCAGGTCATGCGCATCCTGATGGACAACAGCGTCAAATACAGCCCGCCGGATGGACGGGTCTATCTCCGGGTCACCGCCCAGGAGGGCTACGCCCGGGTCACCGTCCAGGACGAGGGCATGGGCATCGCCCCCCAGGGCATCCCCCACATCTTCGACCGCTTCTACCGCACCGACCAGTCCCGGGACCGCAGGACGGGGGGCACCGGCCTGGGCCTGTCCATCGCCAAGTGGATCGTGGACCGGCACGGCGGCTGGTTCGAGGTGGTCTCCCGGGAGGGCGTGGGCACCCGGATCTCCTTCCTCCTCCCCTCCGCGCCGGCTTCCACGGAAGAGGAGGCGGTCTGATGTACTTCGTCTATCTCCTCCGCTGTGCCGACGGCACCCTCTATACCGGCTGCACCAACGACCTGGACCGCCGCCTGGCCGCCCACAACGCCGGAAAAGGGGCCAAATACACCCGCAGCCGCCGGCCGGTGGTCCTGGTCTACCGTGAGCAGGCGGCGGACCGCTCCGCCGCCCTCCGGCGGGAACGGGCCATCAAGCGGCTCACCCGGAAACAGAAGCTGGAGCTGATCCAAAACAGCCCCGTTTTCGTCCCGGAACCGCCAGTTTTTTTGCAATAATTTCGCAAAAGTCAAGAGTAAAAGCAGAAAAAACTAAAATATTTTTTCAGAAAGCTTCAAGCGGCTTCGGCGACGTATCTTTCAAAGAGCGATCCGGACGTTTCAAAGCCTAAAATCTCGCGCGGGTAATTGTTGATCCACGTTTCGACGCGCTGAATATATGCGGCGGTTACTTTCCGGAAGTCTGTTCCTTTCGGCAAGAACCGCCGTATCATTTTGTTTATGTTCTCATTCGTGCCGCGTTCGTATGCGCTGTACGGGTGGCAATAGTAAACCTTCGTGCGCTTCCGGTCTTTGCCGTAGACGGATTTTTCAATTCCGGCGCAATCCATGAATTCCGATCCGTTGTCAAACGTAATGCTTTTGAATATCTGTGAAAACTTCTTCCCGAAGCGTCGTTCTAACTTGTTCAGCGCCGCCACGACGCTGGCGGCGGTCTGATCCGGCATTTTGATAATAATTTCGTTCCGCGTCAAGCGCTCCGAAAGAACGAACAAGGTTTCCTTCGTCCGCTTCTTCCCGCATACGCAATCGCCTTCCCAATGTCCGAAGGTCTGCCGATCGTTGATTTCCTGCGGGCGTTCTTCTATGCTTTCGCCCTGCGGCGCGCGGGCGGCTTTCTTCCTCTCCACCTTGTCATACTTCCGCTTCCGCTCCCCGTGTTCCGGCAAGCTCTCGCGGCTGATCCCGTAGAATATACCCTTGTCGATGTAATTATAGATCGTCTTTTCGCTGATCTCCGTTTTGAAGGTCAGCCCCAGCCGCTTGATTTCTCCGACGACGGCGGCGGGGGAATAGCCTTCTTCGCCGATCTTCTTTTCGATGAAGGCGGATAATTCGTAATCGTTGCCGATCTTCAATTCGCCGCCTTTGGCTTTTAGGTTCTCTTCATAGCGCTGTTGCGCGATTTCCGGCGAATAGCGTTCTTCGGTCGTCAAGTCGGAATTCAAATGCGTATAGCGTCCGCGCTTCAACTCCCTGTATATCGTTGTATTGTGGACGTGCAGACGGTCGGCAATCGCGCAAGGCTTCAAGCCCTCTTTCAAGCCTTTTTCGATTTTTAGGCGGTCTGTCCAAGTCAAGTGTTTGTGCATTCTTCCTTCCTCCAGCTTCCGAATATGACAAAAGGGCGGCATTTCTGCCGCCCTTCGCCCTCTCTGATTATCTGCTTGTGATATGCAATTCGCTTTTAAGCGCCGCTTGCAGGACGGCGGAAAAATTCACGCCAGCCCGCTCCGCTTCAAAGTTAAGCCATGAAGGAATGGTGCAATTCTTCTTCACGACGCGCATATCGTTCTTTCTGCGGTACTCCGCGAAATCAACGTCAACCAGCGAAACGATCGCGCCGGACGGCGCTTCGGCTTGTGCGCTTGCAATGCTCGACGCTTCCGGCAACGCTTCGCCGTCGTCCTGCATATCAATTCCCATAAGCCCGATTGCGTCCCGCGCCATCTCGATCGCGTCCGGAACGTCCTTGCCCTGCGTATTGATATTGAAATCGGGGACAAATACCACGATGAACTCTTTTCCTTGCGTCATAACGATAGGATATGCGTTTTTCATTCTGAATACCTCCTTCAAATCTCCGCGTATTTTGCTTTTGCGTCTTTAAGGCGCGGCAATGTGTCGATCACGCTTCCGGCTTCGTCTGTTACCTCGAACACGTTTTTCAAAGTCCCGTTGACGCGGCGATCAACACTTGTAATCGTGAACTTTCCATCTTCGCGGACATACTTTGAAAAGAACGCGACATTCGCTTGCTTTTTGAATTTCATTGTCCGTACCTCCTATATTGTTGTCAAGTGGCGGCGGGCTTATTTCAGCCCGCGCCGCTTGATGATTGCTTTTGCTAACTCTTCGTCGGTTTCTCTGTGCCTTACGACGCTTTCCCTTTGACCGTCCTTCACGTATATGTCGTGGTTCGCGCCGTGCCGCTTGAACTTCCAGCCGTTTCGTTCTAAAAGCTCGATAAGGTCTTTTGTTTTCATCTGCTGTCCTCCTTACATTTACTATTATACGCCTTCAATGCGTATATGTCAATAGGTTTTGAGAAAAAATACGTATTTTATGCGCCTATAAAAGATAAGCGGCGACGGGATCACCCCGCCGCCGTTATTCGTCTATACCTAAAAGCCAATTTACCGAAACGCCCAGCACTTCCGCAAATATCTTTAATTCAAAGTCGGATACGAAGCGCGTACCGATTTCAATTCGGCTTATGCTGTCCCGCTCCATGTTGATCCCTTTCAACTGTATTTGTGCGGCTAAATCCTCTTGACGTAGCCGCCGGACGACGCGCGCTTCGCGCAATCGGTCGCCGCAAATGTTCTTCTTGCCGTTGTAATCATATATCTTCATTGCCGCCGCGATCCCTCTTCATTCTGATTATTTGCAAACGGTGTGTAAATATTCCGCTTTATTCTTGATTTTAGCGCATGACGGGCGTATAATTGTGTTAAAGGTCAGAATGGGCGAATTCTGCCTTGAAAATTTACATTTAAGAAGGGGGATTTGCTCTAATGTTCGTCAGCTTTACAAAGACATTGAAGAAGATGTCCGGTTTCCGGCTTGGCTTCGGTGTGCGTGTGAATAAGCGAAACGCGCCGTTGTGGTGCTTCGCTATGCTCTTCGCCGGAATGTTCTATTTGATGTGGTATATGATTATCGGCGCGGGCTGGTGTCTGTACTTCTTCTTGTGGGCGTTTTACAAGATTTATTACTATCTATTCAAGGGAATTGCGGTCGGCTGTAAGAAGCTGTATCAACTCATTAAAGGGAAAACCGCCGCGCCGTCGGAAGCGTCGGTCGAACCGCCGAAGGAATGAACCAAACAAAAAAAATCCCCCGTGCAAGGCTCGAAAGCCCGCACGGGGGATTGTTCTTTATGCGGCGGAAGGCTGAAAGGGGAAGCGCGATCCGCCGCGCGGTCAATTACTCTTTGTTGCTGTCGGTATCCGCCGGAATGCCGGAAATAGTGAAGTAGTCCGGAAGATTAAAGACGGCGGCTTCGATCAGTTTATCCAGCGTTTCCGCGTCGATCTTGAAGCCCTTGCTATTCAGAAATTCAACAACGTATGCTTTCTTCTCTGCGCCCCTGCCGCTTCCGGTGTAAAGCTGTTCGGCGGCTTCGACGGCAACCGTTACCCACATTTTGATTTTCTCAAACTGTGCGGCGGTCGTCTTGCTTCTGATCCACGGGATCACGAAGGCGGTAATAATAGCCGCGATAAGAGCGATCACGGCGTTTGCAATGCTGGTAAGATCAATAGTCATTGTTTGTATCCTCGCTTTCTGTTATGTCGATTTTTTCTTTTTTCTTGATCCTGCCGACGATTACTTCGGCAAGACGCTTCATCATCATTGCGCCGCATTCGATCACGACGGCGCGGAAATACCATTCGATCAGAACGGTTTGTTCCTGCCGCGTGATAAGGAATGAAACGTACTGCGCGACGATGAAAGCCGCCGTTATAATTGCGATCACAATAACGGCTTTCGTTGCGAAGCGTTCGTCAGCCTTGAAGAAGCGGCGCTTCGCCACCCGCTTCCCGCTCGAAGGTTTGTTTTTCATTGCGTCCCCTTTCATAGCGCAATTAACGCACGGCGCGCGTTGTGTAACGCATACCGTGCGTTGTGCGTGTGTTAAACAAGCGTTAGATCATCGACGTTCACCGCCGCGACAACCGTTCCGCCGTAGGTAATCACGGCGCGCTTTCCGGAAAGCTCTTTGACGATGTGATCGCGGGAATAGACGAAGGAAGCAAGGCTTCCGCCGGAATAGGTTTTCGCGCCCGCTTTCACGCGCACTTTGCTTCCCGTTGTGATCTTCCGCGCCGATGTCCCGCCGGACGTGCCGGAATAGGTAATGAAAGCGTCGTCGTGTCCCGCCTTCTTCAACTTCTCCAGCATAGCTTCCGCGTTCTTCTTGACGCTGAACGCGCCCACTTGAACCTTGTAATACTTGCCGATCTGCACGATATAGGTATCGAAGCCTTCCTTTTTCAGCTTCGCCGCGAACGCCGTTGCGTTGTCCTTCTTCTCAAATGCGCCAAGCTGGACGCGGTAAAGGCTCTTCGCTTCGTCCTGCGGCTTCTGCTCCGGCTTCTGATCCTCTGCCGGAACGCCCAGCCGCCTGTTTACCTCCGCCGCGATCTCGCCGTGTCTGTTATACAGATAATCGCCGGGGCAAGCCTTGTTCGCGTAATCCCTGTGAACGGTCATATTGCACCCGTTCTTGTGGTTTACGCGGTCGTCCTTGCTTGTACTCCATACCAGCTTTTTGATCCCGTTCCGGCGGCAAATATCTTCGACAAGATCAAGAAGCGCCGCGTATGCTTTATCATTCACGGCGTATGGGTGCTTTGTGTCGCTTGCAACCTCGATCGTGATTGCGCGGTTATCGTTCGCCGCCGAAGAACTGCACCACGAGCGATCGGCTTCATCGACGTAAAGCCCGATCCGCCCGTCGTAGCCGATCCCGTAGTTTGAACTTGCCTGTCGCGAAGTCGGCTTGAAGATTTCGCCGATCCTCTCGGCGGAACATTGCCCGACGACGCAATGAATTGTGATCGTGTCGATCTTGTGATTTCGTGGGCTGTTCTTGTTCGGTGAAATCAGCGTACACGAAATAAGTTTGCTATTGCTCATTGCTGAACCCTCCTTTGCAATGAAGAAGCGGCGGGGAAGCCCCCGCCGTCGCTGGTGTTACTCTGCTTGATCCATTCGTTTTTCGATGTGGTCAAGCCGCTTGTGTGCCTGTTTCGCCGACGCTTCAACGTCGGTCAAGCGCGTTACGAACTCCGTATTCGTCTTTCGCTGTTCCTTCTGCTCCGCCTTGATTTCGTCCGTGTTCGCCTTGATGTATCCGATCTCGGTTAAAACGGTCGCGTCGTGCTTCACATTGCTTTCCTTGTCCTTGTCCCTGTTACGAACAAAAGCGATATAGCCGAACACGATAGCGCATACGGTAGAAAAGACGGAAAGAACCGTTGTGAAAGTGTCCATCGTTGATCCTCCTTCCCGTTAGGTTACTTTTTCCCATTGCCACAAGCCCGCCGTGTCCGGCGGATAAACGCAATTCGGCATATCTGCTTTTGCAAGGTATACCGCGCCTTTGTAGCTGTAATACAAGCCGGAAACGACATTAACGACGATCCCCGCCGTTTCCGGATACGGGATCGGATCGTCAAGCGTTCCGGTCGCGGAAAGCTCGATCAAGCGATAGTACGCGAAGGTGGTTTCAACGGGATAAGCCGCCGCGTTCGACGTGTGCGCCGCTTTGATCTCGTAATACCGCCCGTTGTGCTTGATGATTTCGCCGACGGTGTTGTAAGCGTGATTGTCGGCGTATTCGTCGTATTCGATCACTTCCGCCGATTGCAGGATCGCCGCGTCGGAAATGACGTTCGTTCCGGCGGCGCGATCCTGCACGATCTGCGCTTTGAAGGATAGGGCAAGCAAAGCGGCGGTTTGCTCTCCCGCCGCTTTGACTTCCCGAACCTCTTTTTCAATTTCGGTGGAAGCTCCGCCGTTGCTCTTCTTGTGAATTACGCTCATTCAAAATTCCCCCCGATCCCCGATACCCAGCAAGCGGTCAGCGCGTCGCCGCGCTGGACGGTTACGCGGATATTCATTCCGTACTGTGCCGCCGTGTTGATCTTATTTGTGAAAACGTGTGCAACGCCTTGAACAACCGCGTTCGTGCAATCCTCCCAAACGGGGGAAGCGTCAAACGGATTATTCGTAACTTCAACCTTGAACGTGCCGCCCGCCGGAATGTCGCGCGTTACCTTGACATTTGCGCGTGTCGGCTGGCTGTCGGCTTCCAGCGGCGCGGAAAGCGTGATAACGAAGCCCGCAATCGACTTCGTGAACGTCAGCGTCCGGACGGCGCTATTCCCCGCGCTGTCGGTCGCCGTAATCGTGATCGTGTGCTTTGCGTTCGTAAGCGCCGTGAAGGTATTTCCGGAAACGGAAAGCGTCTGCGTCGCGCCCAGCGCGATCGCGTTCTTCGTCGCGATTGTCTTTCCGTCGATCTTTTCAACAACGTTCACCGTGTCGCCGTCCGGATCGGTTACGCTGTATTGATAGGTGAAATCGGCGCGCTTGATCCCAAGATCGGCATTACTGCCGGAAATCACGGGCGGCTGGTTATGGATTACGGCAATATCTCCGCTTGTGGTGTACGCGGAATAATTGCCGTAGCTGTCCTTTGCGCGGACGCGGTATTTTAACGTGTTCCACGCGGTCGATACCGCTTCCGTGAACGTCCTGCTTGCGGACGCTTGAACCTGTGTCCACGCGCCGCTGTTGTATGAGCGCTCGAAACAATAGGTCAGCGCGTCGCCGTCCGGATCAGTCGCCGCCGCGCAAGAAATGTTGATGTTCTGCCCGCTGTAACACGTTGCTGGCGCGGTAATGCTGGGCGGCGCGGAAGGCGCGGAATTGTAGATTACCGTATAATTTCCGTCGCTGTTCGGGCTGTCAGATACCAAGATAGAAGATTTAAGATTACAAAGCGGGCGAACGCCAAGGAAGCCGTAGTACGCGATGCTGTAGTACAAAGAGCCGTCCGAAAGGACGCAGCGGACGTAGCTGGCGTACGACGAATGAGGCGTTCGAAGCCACCAATACCAGCCCTTTGACGTGCTGAAATTGGCGTTCGTGTACTCCGAATTGCTCACGCATTGCGCCGTAGGATAAGCGACGCGGGAAGCGTCGTTGCTGAATAGCGCAAGAAGCGTTCCTTCTGCGATATTGTTTTCATTCGCAAGCCCCACTTCGGTGGTGGACGGAAGGAACATTTTTGATGTTACCGTTTCATAGCTTCCGCCGTCGGTAACGGTATTTCTTGCGACGGTCTGCGTTGTTGTCAGAAGCTCCGCAACGAACTTCGGATCAAGCATGGCAAGGAAGCCCGCCCACGCGTCGTACTCGTTGTAATTGTTCCATACGTTCGCGTTTGTGGGCGGCGCGTCTGTGCTGTGCTTTGCGCTGTACCATGCGCCCGCCGCCGCGTTACTGTTCAGCCATTGCAGAATGTTTGAATATTGATAGCGGTTATTGCCGTATTGTTTCCGATCGCTGTTGCTGTTGCTTGCTTCCTTTGCGTCGAAGCACATTAACTGAATGATTTTTTCCGTAATCAGCGTTACGGAATTCGACGGGTAGCCGCTGTGGTTCTTGTCGGCGATCTTGAAAACGATCTTCGATCCGAAGCGCGATTGATACGCCGAAAGAACCGGAACTTCAATCTTCGCGCCCACCGACAAACTGCCTAATGTTTTTGACATTGTGCCGCCTCCTTTGATTTCATTAAGCTGTTGTAATACTGATCCGTCCGCCGGATCAAGTGATAACTGTTTCCCTTTTCGGCGTGTCCTCTCCAGCTTTGATAGGATTGTTCAACGGTCTTTGCGTCGATCCGTCCCGCCGCGTGAAGGGCGGCTAATTTCTTCAACTTCCGCTTCATATTGTTCTTGCTCCGGCGGCGCACCTTGCGGATCACCGCGCCGCTTTCGGTCAAGTATGTATGAAAGCCCAAGAAATCAACGCCGTGTTTTAAGGGAAAGATATTTGTTTTCGCATTCAGCGAAAGCCCGCGCGCCTGTACGAACGCTTCAATCTGCTTCCGGCACTCCTGCAAATATGCTTTGTCGTGATGGATCAAAAAGAAGTCGTCCATATAGCGCCCGTAATATTTGATACCCAGCTTTTCCTTTACGAAGTGATCCAGCCCGTCAAGGTAGAGAAGGGCGAAAAGCTGTGAAGTTTGATTGCCGATCGGTATTCCGACGTTGCCTTCGGTGCTGTCGATGATAAGATCAATCAGCCACAAAACGTCCGGATCGGTTATCTTCTCGCGGATTAAGGTTTTCAAAACGTCGTGCCGGATCGAATAGAAATACTTTGAAATATCGCCTTTCAGTATCCAGCCGTCAATTCCGTTCTTTCTGTAAAACCTCCGCATGAACTCTTGAAGCCTGTCTAACCCGTAATGCGTACCTTTCCCCACCTGCGACGCGTAGTTATCGCGAATGAACGATCGTGTCAAAATCGGTTCAAGCACGTTATCGCAAAGCGAATGTTGAACAACCTTGTCTTTGTAGCTGTTCGACATAACCACGCGGCGCTTCGGTTCGTATACCTCGAACGTGTTATACGGGGACATGGTATAGCGCTTCGTTCTGATCTGCGCGCTTAATAGGTTCAGCGCTTCAAGAAGATTAACTTCAAACTTTGCCGCCGCTCCTTTCCACCTCTTGCCTTGCCGCGCCTTTCGGTAGGCATTGTATAGGCTTTCAAAACTGTGTATCTTTTCAAAGTCTGTCATAATAAAAAATCCTCGCTGTTTATAACCTTTGCCAGCCGCCGGAAGGCGGTATGCTCCGGTATCGGCGATCCTGTATTCGTCCCCGCCGTGGATAGCGGCGACGGGATACACCTTCCTTTGATGGTGGTATTCTGCTTTCGGCTGTGCCTACTCGTTCACATAGTCCACCGAAGCGGGCGAACGCCATTGTTGCCGTTGTACGCGTTGTTGTTGTTCAAAGAGCCGTCCGAATTGACGTTGCGGACGTTGTTGGCGTTCGACGAATTAGGCGTATCAAGATGTACCCCGAACGTTTTTCAAGCTCTCGTTTTGTCCCGCTTCTTCCACGCGGTCGTCATGTACTTCACTTCAAGCGCAAGTTTTGACCAATATTCGCAACTGCTCATAGAAATAAAGCCCATTTCCTGCGAAAGCTCTATGAAGAATAGAAGCTCCTTGCAATAGGTCAGCGCCTTTGCTTGTAGCTTCTGCCGTTGTCTGTATTCCTGTGCGTCCCGAAGGTCTAATTCGTTCGCTTCAAGGACGCATTCGTAAATGTCCACCGCTTTATCCTGTATCCTGTTTACAAGCGTGAAGCGGTATTTCTTCGGGTAGCGCTCCGTCGAATTCGTGATCGTGAAGGTGTGCTTTACAAGGTCTTTCGCTTTCACAATCACGTTGAATTCCGTCGGTTCTTTCCGCTCCCGCTCCGGTCTTTGCATATATGCACCGTCCTTTCCGCATTCTCTCGATCATAGCGGTATCGTCGGCGCACCCGTCGAAATCGAAGCCCGCTTCGGTAACGGTCAGCGTTGCCGCGTTCCCTGTAACCGTTGTTCCTGTGATCTGTAATACCTCCGCGGCGCAAGCCGCGCATGGCGGGGAAAGCTCCGCGAAGATGTTTCCGATCACGCACGACAATTCCGCCGCCGTGCAAGCGTACCGCGTCAGCATTCGATCCTCTGCAAACTCTCGTTCCAAATGCCCGTAGACGTTACGCCGTCGAGATCATCGAAGAGGATCAAGAACGGATTTGTCGTAATGTCATTGAAAAGCACCGCTTCCAGCATATCCACGCGCGCGTCAAGCGCGTTCGTGATATTCAGAAGATTTGTTGCCGCGTTATCGTCAAGGACGTTTTGCAAGCCGTTAAACCATGCGTTGAAGTCCGCCGCCGCCTGTGTTTCAAAATCCGCCATGTGTTGCTCGAACGCTTCGTACTGCGTGTTACCCTGCAATTTCAGCGAATTCATATACGAAACAAGCGTGTTGTACTCCGCCGCCGAAAGGGATTGATATTCAGCGAACCACGCTTGAAGCTGTGCGTTAAAAGCCGCCGTGTCGATCTGCTGAACGACGGCGGCAACAACGCCGCAAAGCGACGTGTTCAAGCGTTGATCCGTGATCTTGCTTTGCGTGATAGCTGTTACGCCCGCGCCCACGTAGATGTCCGCCAGCGCAAGCTCGTAAACGTCCGCGTCCCTCTGCAATGCGGGCGCGGTAGGGGACGCGCTGAACGAAGAAGATTTGACCTTCACCGACATAACGCGGTTTGTCAAATCCCAGCGCACGACAACGCGATCAATGCGGTTCAACTGTCCGTCCGCCGTGTCAAGCTCGACGGAAAGATCGCCCGTGTTGAAGTAGAAGTAACCGTTGATCCACGCTTTGCCCGTTTTAACGTTCAGCTTCATTCCGTCGTTTGCAACGACTTGAAGCCCCGTCGAAGGGACGGGGAAAACGCCGTTCCCGATGAACGAAGCGAAGTATTCCGCCCAATCCTCCGCCTTGTACGTGCGATCGTGCGAAACGCTGTTGAAGAAACTTGATTTTTCCATGCTGTGAAGCCCTCCTTTATTTCGTAATCTGCCGAATTTGTGTCAGAAGCGCGGGCAAGCTCTCGCCGAAGGTAATATCTATTTCTTCGCCGCTGGTTTCGTAGGTTTCCGCGATCTCCGTTATGCGAACGTCAATGCGGACGTTCCAGCGCTTATTGATACACGTTACCCGATCGCCCAAATCGTAGTCCGTGCCGTACTTCAAATTCGCGTTCGTGTTGATCTTCGATCCGAAAGCAAGCGTTTCCGCGTATTGCTCCAGCTCTTCAACGCCGCGCGCGGAAAGAAGCGCTAAATATTGCGCGTCGGTAAGCGTTACGGTCTGCCCGCTCTCGTTTTCGTATTCCTGCACGATGTCCGTTGCATTGATGAAAACTTCGTCGCGGGAAAGCCCCGTCGAACTGCCGCCGACTTCGGCAACCTTCCGCGTTACGCCTTCTTTTTCTTCTCCGCCGACGTAAGCCGTTGTTTTAAGGTTTTCAACGCTGTTCGTGTATTCCTGTTCCACGATGTTGTCGAACTCCTGCGAAAAGATACAAGGCGCGTTCCCTGCGGTATTGCCCGCCGTAAGATCGCGCCCTTCGTAAACGGAAAAGGTATGCTTGCCCGTGCGGGCATTTGTCAGAACCCGAATACCCAGCTTCGCCGCCTTCGCCGCCGTTTCCGCCGCAAGCTGGGCGTTCGCGTACTGCTCCGAAGTATAGTCGATCTGCCCGCTTCCGGTGTCTGCGTCGGTCGTGGATATGCTGAAATTCGGGATATTGCGCGCCGCTCCTGCGTTCGTGCAAGTCTGCTTCACAATGGCGTATAGAATGTTCTGTGTTGTGTCCTTCGTGATGATCTGCGTTGTCAAAATGCGCTTGCCGATCCACGAAAGAAGGAACTTGCCTTGAACCTCTATTTCCTCCATGCCTTGTGAATTCTTCGTGATGTGAATATAGCGGATTTCCGCCGCTTCGTTGCCGCCGCGCTTGATGATGATATTTTCCTTCACCAGCAAGCGGGCGTGTTCCTCCGTGAAGGGAACAAGCAACTTGAATTCGCCGCAACTCCAATAACGCCGCGTCCATATCAAGGACGAAATCTTTTCGACGATCCCTTGAAGTGTCATATCGCGGCTATAAACGTATAATTCCACCGCGCTACACCCCCAAATACAAGTTATTGTGATAGATCGAAACTTCGAGATTTTCGGCGTTCGCGTCCGCTGAATAACGGAAGAGATTGTCGCCCACGGCGATCTGCAAATACGAACTATCAACGTCGAGATAGCGGAACGCGTCTGTAATCGTGCCGCCACGGTTCAGCTTCACGGCTTTTTCACCGTAGCCCGTGGAAACGGTTAAAACGTCGCCCGCTACAAGCGAAATATTCAGCTTGATAAACTCCCGTGTATCGACGTTCAGCAATACGGGATTTGTAACCGCGCCGATCGCGCGGAACTCGATCCGGATACCGCTTTTCACGTCGCCGGAATTGTAGACGTTCACAATTAGCGACGGCTGGCGATAGCCGATTTCCCAGCCGTCGTAAAGCTCCAGCCCGTCCGGAACGGGGAATTCAAAGCCGCCGATCCACGTTGCTATGTCCTCGCGTGTTTCCGTTTCCTCTCTCCAAAACGGATTAAGGCAAGACAGGCTAACCGTGAATTGCTCGAAGATCGGCTTTCGCTTGAAGATCGGCGCGTCGTCGATCTTGCACCCGATCACCCGCCGGAAGTCGCCGAAAACATACGTCAACGTTGCTTCGTACTGCGGATTTAATATGCGGTTCAGCTTCCGGCGTAGGTTCTGCGCCGCTTGCTTGTCCCGCTCCTTGATGTATCCCACGATGTCAATATCGCGGCTTTCGATCCGATACCCCAAGTATGTGTCGCCGTCCTGCCCCATGCTGTTAGTGCTGTAAATAGCGTTCCGCACGTCGGAAAGTCCGGTAACGTCCTTGAAGTTTACGTGATACGAAGAAGCGGGGGAAAACTCTATGCTTTCCCCGCGCTCGTTCGTGTAGATCAATTTTTCTTGTGTCCTCATGCCATAACCTCCCGCGCAATCTGCCGGAACTGCCGCGCCGCCTGTCTTTGCTGTTCGGCGTAGCTCGTTTCGTTCGCATAGATGTTTTGCACGACTTCAACGGAAGGCGTACCGCCGCCGCGCGTGTCGCGTCCCTCTCCGGAACGGAATTCCGGAACGGCGTTCGACGTTTCGCGCCGGATCGAACTTTCAACGTCGCGCATTTCGCGGGCGAAGCCTTCGCCCAAGCCCTGCGCCATGTACGAACCGATACGGGCAAAAACCTTCGACGGGGAATTGATGTCCATTTCCTCTTCAACCGCCGCCACAATATCCCTCATCATAGAGCGGACACGGCTTTCAAGCCAGCCGGACATATTTTGAAAGCCCTGCCAAATGCCGCGCACCATCTCTTCGCCCGCCGCCGTGAACTGCGATACGTAAGAGCGAAGCGCGGTAATAATAGGCTGAATAATTTGTGCAACCTTGCCCGTGATCTGTGGGATACCCGCGATCATTCCTTGCGCTATGCTCTTGTCGATGTTCGTTCCTTCGGTTACGAACTTTTGATGTTGTGCCGTGAATGCGGTAATAATGCTTTGCGCGATCTGCGGTACTTTCTGCGTGATCTGCACGATACCCGCCACCATGCCGGAAGCTATGTTCTTGTCGAAGTCCTGTCCGGCTTGATTGAAACGTTGAGCTTGCGCCGTCAGTCCGGTAATAACCCGCTCGACGATCGCGTTCACCGCTCCGGACAAGCCTTCAATATTCGCAATAATGCCGTTGTTCACGGCGTTTACTGCTTCCGCCGCCGTCAGCGCGCCCGCTCCGCCCATTGCGGCGGTCATATCGCCTTCAACGCCGCCCATGTTGTCGGTGAAGCCTACGCCCACGCCGTCCGCCATGTTGCCGCCGATTTCAGCGAATACCGTTGACGGGGAATGTATGCCGAAGAAGTCCTTGATACCCGAAACAAGGGACGAAGCCCAGCCGGATACCTTTTCCCACAACCACGAAGCCGCGCCGCTGATACCTTCCCACAAGCCGTGAAGAAGGTTCGCGCCCGCGTTTATCATTTCGCCGCCCAGCGACGCGAACGCTTGCACAATGCCGGAAACAATCTGCGGAACTGCCTTCACAATTTCAGCTATGATCGTCGGCAAATTCTGAATGAGCGCCACGAAAAGCTGAACGCCCGCCATAATGATTTGGTCGATGTTGCCGATCAGCGCGTTTACAATGCCGCTTATGATTTGTGGGATCGCTTGAACGATCGTCGTTATAATCTGTGGCAATGCCTGTATGAGCGCGACAAGAAGATCAATGCCCGCTTGAATGATAAGCGGTATGTTCTCCATAAGCGCCGTGATAATGCCTTCAATGATCTGCGGGATCGCTTCAACAATCGTTGTGATGATCTCCGGAAGGGCGGTAATTAACGCCGTCAGAAGGTCGATACCCGCTTGAATGATCTGCGGGATTGCGGAAAGCAAACCGTCGATCAAGCTGGTTATCAACTGCGGAAGCGCCGCAACAAGAACGGGGATCGCGTTTATAATGCCTTCCGCCAGCCCTGTTACAAGCTGTAAAGCCGCGTCGATCAGCAACGGGATATTGTCGATCAGAACTTGCACGATGTCCGTTACAAGCTGAACCAGCGAAGGAACAAGCGTCGGCAACGATTGAGCTATGCCCGTAGCGATATTCGCGATCATCTTCACCGCGAATTCAAGGAAGGTCGGTAACATTTCCGTTAGCTTTTCGATCGCGAACGTAACCATACCCAGCAAGCCGTCTGTGAAGTCCTCCGCCGCGCTCTCTGCACCGGAAAGCGCACCCGTCAAGCCTTTTCCGATAAGCTCGACGAACGGCGTTATTTCCTGCAAAAGCTCCGCCGCAAGCTGTTTCAGCTTTGTAATGATCGGTTCAGCAATCGCGCCCAGCGCCGCCATAGCGCTGTTCAGATTTGCTGTTGCCTTCTGCGCGTCGATAATGTCGCCGTTTACCTCTCTGTACTTGTCCGCCGCTTCGGAATAAAGCCCGTTCAACGTGGACGTGATAAGGGCTTGCCGCTCCTGCTCCGATGTGCAAGCGTCAAGGCTGGCTTGAAAATCATCTTCGGAAACGCCCGCCCAATTCAGCGCGTCGGCAAGATTGCCCGTGATTGATCCCGTCTTTGCCGTTTCGTTCGCGGCTTCGGTCAAGCCTTCAATCGGCAAGCTGTCGCCGAATGTCGCGTAAACACCCGTGCAAATGTTTGTCCAGTCCGAAAGCTCTTTTTCGTTCGTAGTCAGCTTCGCAAGGTGGGCGGCGGCTTCTGTTGCCTGCCCGTCGTCGCCAAGAACGCCGTACAACTCCGTATAGGTGTTTTTCGCGTCCTCTGCCGAATGTCCCGCCGTCGTGAAGCTGGTTTCAAGTTTACCCATGTTTTCGCGGGCTTCGCGTGTTTCTTCGGCAAGCCCGAAGAATGCCGCACCCGCCGCCGCAATCGCCGCACCCATAGCCGCGCAAGCTGCGCCGATCGCCTTTCCTGCTTTGCCGACGGTTTCGCCGACGCTCTCCCAATCCACCTTTGAGCTTTTCAGCTTTTTAGAAGTGTCGTCGATTTCCTTTTGAATTTTCACCATGTCGGCTTTGGTGTTGTTCAGATTTGTTTGCATTTTCTGATATGCGGGATTTGTCGGTTCGATACCGTTATCGCGCATTTTCTTCAATGCCTTTTCCGCCGCTTCTGCCTTCTTCGCCTGTTCGTCGAACTGCTTTTGTAATAGCTTCTGTTTCGCGGTCAGCGCTTCCACGCTGTCTGCGTTGTCGGCGAATTCCGCCGTCGTCAGCTTCATTTCCGATCCGATTTCGCGAAGGGAAGAATTTATGTTAGTGCAAGCGGCGCGATACTCTTTTTCGCCTGTAAGGTCGATTGATGTTTTGATCTGCTCTTCTTTCGCCATTTATATCCCTCCCAGCACGTCGTCAATATCAACTTCTTTCGGAACGGGCTTGAAACGATCCGGATTGAATTCACGATGAATTTTGAAAAGCGTCAAAATTTTATACGGTGTCATGCGCCATACTTCGGCTTCGCTCCAGCGAAGAAGCGTTACGCCGATATAAAGAAGGCGGGCAAGGTCGATTATTCCTTGCCCGCTGTTGCGTTTTTTTCGATGTCCTCTTCGTCGTCCTCTTCCTCTTCGTCCCGTTCGGGCGGTTCGGGCGTTCCGTTGTTGCCCATAGAAAAGGATTTGAAGATCGCCGCTTTCACGTCGGCAAAATTGCCCGTATGAATGAGCTTGCCCACCTGTTTTTCGGTAAGCGGTTCTTCGTCGTCCGCCGCGCCCTCATTCAAAAGCACGGTCAGAAGCCAGCGAAGATTTTTAATGCTGTCCTTGCCGGAAAGCACGGTATCAAGGCGATCGAAGCCGCCGAATTTGTCCTGCATTTCGTCGATCGCGTTCAGACTGAAAAGAAGGTGTCTTTCCTTGTCCAGCATGATCGGGAAACGTCCGTCTTTAATTGCGCTCATAGCAGAATAAGGCGGGAAGCCTTTTCAGACTTCCCGCCGTTCCTCCTTTCGATATTCGATTAACCGCCCACGTTGTTAGGCTCACGAACGGAAGTGAACCAAGCCGTCGCCACGCTGTTCGTAGGCTCTGCGACGTGTTCAGCCTTCCACAATCCGTCGGAACGCTTGATAAACTGTCCGACGATCTCCGGCGTAGTAAATTCGATACTGTCGCCCTTCGTGGTGTAGTTTTCATCGGGGATCGCGAATTTGACCTTGTAAAGCCAAATGTACTTGTACGTTCCGCCCGCCTTCTTCGCGCGGAAGCCGATTGCGGTATAGGGCGCTTCGTCGCTGTCAGAACCGTAAACAACCTTGTCCGTGTCCTGCTTCTGTCCAAGCAGGGCGGCAAGATCAGCCGGAAGAAGATCGTTCACGTTCAGCGTGATTTCTCCGGATACGAATTCTTTTACAACTTCGTCCGCGCCGTCGTCGGCGTAAAGGATCGCTTCGGCGACTTCAACGGAAAGCTCCGCCGAAATAGCTTTCGCCATACGCACGGGCGTTCCGTATTCCTCCGCGCCGGACGTGCCGATCGTGATGGGTGCGCGGTAAAGATCGCGCAAACCGATTGTTGCCATGTGTCATACCTCCATATACTTGATTTCAACGGGAACGTGGTAATATCCCGTGTCCTGTTCGTATGTTTCCGCGTCTATCGTGATCGCGTAGAACCCCGCCGCCTTCAATGCTGTTTTCAAGCGTTGAAGAATGTCGATGTAATCCGTTTTTGAATAGACGTGTACTTGATACGTGAATTCCTGCGCGCCCTCTTCATCGTCTGAAAAGAACGTGTCGCGCCCCACGACAAGCTGATAGACGATAAAGCAAGCCGCCTTCCCGCCGTATTTAAGGCGTTCGACGGGAACGCCCAGCTTTTCAAGCTCCGCTTTTAACAAGCTGTCAACGTTCTTCATTTTGCTTTTCCTCCCATACGCGGCGCATTTCCGAAACAACGTCGTCCGCCGCCTTTTCATTCGCCGCCGTGAACCACGGGCGCGCGGGCATATTTGAACGCCCGTAATTAAGGACGAAGCCTTTTTCCGCGTTGCGTACTCCGTGCTTGTCCTTTCCGTTCGGATAGATTTCAACCCGTTTTCCGCCGTCAATCTCTTTCACGGCGGATACTTTGATGGACGCAAGAAGCGCCCCCGTGCTTCGTCTGCTGTTGAACCTTGTCTTGATCTCTTCTTGCTGTGCCTTCTGCATTACTGCGCCACCCGCTTTGAGCATTTCCGGCACGGCTTCTTCAACGATCGCGTCTTGCCGAAGCATTGCTTCTTGTACGTCGTCCAGCCCGACAACGTTAAACTTCGCCATTGTTGCCGCCCCCTTCCGCTTCCGGAAGATTAACCAGCGTCAACTCTGTAAATTCTCCGTTCCCGTGCGTGTACGTCCGAAGGACGCGATACCGTTTCCCGCTCGAAACGGGATATTCCACGATCTGCTGTTCCTCATACTCGAAGGAATGCACGTCGAATTTTAATTCCGTCGTATAGCCCGCCTGTTGTGCCTTGTAGAACTCCGAAAAGCCCACGGATTTCTTGTCAGCGAAAACCGTTGTCGCGGTTTCTGTGCGGGCGACGGGGAAGCCGTGTTCGTTCGTGCGCGGCGAAGGTTCAGACAAGGCAACCAATGTTATTTGTTCGCCCCATCTCATTTATTCGCCCTCGCTTTCTTCGGTGTAATCAGCGGTCAGCGACAAGGCGCACTTCAAATAATCGTATGCGTTGCGGTAACGCTCCGCGTCGTCATTGAAGCCGAATTCCGCCTTTGCATAAAGCACAACCGCCCGATCAAGAAGGGGATCGCCCAGCGTTTTACTGGACGATCCCGCTTCCGCCGGAATGTTGATACCGACAAGGCGAAGATCAGCGATCGCCGCGTTTATGAGATCGGAAACTTCGCCGTCAAGCGCCGTCCCGCTCAACCGCAACGCCAGCTTTACCTTGTCAAGCATTTGTCAGCCCTCCCGCTTTAGGCGGTCGCCTTGACCAGCTTCACGATGGCTTCGCCGATAGCGGGCGCGCAATCAAAGATCGCGATACCGCTATATTTGTAGCTGTTCGTGTCGATGTCGTAGGCGCTCTTCACGCCGATATTTTCGGCAAGGTTCGCGCAAACCTTCTTGAAGTCGCCCAAGAAGGCTTCGTGATCCGCGACGTAATCGGACAGAAGAACGGGATAGCCGTACACGAAGTACGCGTTGTTCTGAACGGTTACAATGTGGTTCTTGCTGTTGTCCTGCAACGGCATAAAGTCGGTGAACAAGGTTTTCTTGTTCATAACGAACTTGCCGTTACGGTCATAGCCGGAAGGCAGAAGCCCGATCAACGTCTGCACGTTTGCGGCGGTAAGCGCGCCCGTCTTTGCAACGGTAACGCTGTTGGTCGCGCCCCAAGTGTTCGCGTTTTCAATGCCCTTCGGCTGGGAAGAACCCGTGCCGTTGATAAGCAAATCTTCGACTTTGCGGGCGATAGCTTCCGCCAGCATATTGACGATCCAGCTTTCAAACGCGGTAATGCTCATGGTCATTACAGTATCGGAAATCTGAACCAGCTTGACGATCTCATAACCGGAAAGGGAAACGGTTGTCAGCGTGTCAGCGGCGGCGGTAATGCTTGCGTTCTCGGTGTGGATCGCGGCGGCGTTGTTCGTGCCTTCGATCGCGAACTTTACAGCGCCCTTGACGTGCAGAAGGGTAACTTCATTCAGCATAGGCGCAAGCGTCTTTACCTTGCTGATGATCTCGTTCGCGGTCTGTGTCGGGATAACCTCCGCGCCCGCGCCGCTGGCGTTGCTGAATGCGCGCTTCTCTGCGTCGTTCAGCGGAAGGCGGCGAATGTTTTTCAGCCACGCGGAACGATATTCGGGCGTACCGAAGGGATCGTCGGGCGCGGTGTTGTCGTCGCCGTTGTTCTGCTGGAAGGAACGGGAAACAATGCCCGCGCCCTTCGCGATATTGTCAAGAATGCCGTTGCGCTTCTCGGCGGCGGCAATCAGTCCGGCGCGCTCTTCGGTAAGCTGTGTGGTTTCCTGCTCCAGCGCGTCAATCTCTGCGGCGGTCATAGCGTCGCCGCGCTGTTCGATCTCCTGCTTGATAGCCGCAAGGCGGGCTTCGATTTCTTTAATTCTCATTGTGTTAAACCTCCGTCATTAGTTTGATTTTCAAAAGTTTCTTCCGGCGTTCCAGCCGCTCCTGCTGTTCCCTTTCGATCACTCCGTCGAAATAGGATCGTGCCGAAATATCGGTATCGGCGTTCGCCGGAATGGATACCGCCGAAACGTCGTAAACCTTCGCAATTTTCAAGATCGTGCGTGTGCGTGTGTCGCGGTCGTAGCTATCTTCCGATACGCGGAAAGCCCACGACATTTTCGTAACAAGTCCGTTCTTGATTTCCTCGAACATATCTTGTGCCGCGCGCGATTTCGACAAGTCCGCGAACGTGAAAAGCCCGTTATCGTTAGCTTCAACGCCCAGCGTCCCGTTGGAAAGGCGGGCAAGCACCTTTCCTTCGTGGTTATACTGCATGATTACGTCGGACATATCCGCACCCGCAAGGGCGTTCCGGTCAATCCGTTCGTAATATTTGTTCCCGTCCCACTCATACAGCAAATAGGGCTTGTCGAACGTTGTTGCGTAGCCCTCCACGTAGAAATCCGTATCAATTCGCTTCTCCGCCGCCGTCGGGATCAATAGCGGCTGGATCATTGTTCGGTACTCCCGATCCGTCTTTTTTGGCATTTGGTGTAACCTCCTTTCCCAATTCTGAAACTTCCGCGTATTCCTTGCGGATATAATATTTCTCGCCGCCCTCAACGTGCGCCATGTTCCAAACGTCCATAACGCCGTTGCGGTTCAGCAAGCCGCGGTCAAATAACTGTGTGCTGATATTCAGCTTCGTTTGATTGCTTGCGTATTGTAAGCGGTTCGCGGTAAACGTGATCGCGTTCCCGAAGGACAATTCCCGCGCCGTGTACGTCATATTCGACATAACAAGCGAAAGCTGGATCGCGAAAGGCTCGATCTTGCCTTCGTAATACGCGTTCCATTCGTCCTCCGTGTATTTGTTTTGCAGAATGCCCGCATTCGTGCCGAAGTAGTTAAACACGTTTTCGTTGATCTGCGCCATCTGCGCGGCGTTGACCGTGAACGGCTTGCTTTCGATCGGCTTCACGTCAGCAAACTTCGCGTCGTAGATCACCATTCCCGACTGATTTTCCGCCGAAAGGTTATCCGCCGTGAAGCGCTTGCGCTCCTTTGTGATGTCCTCCGGCTTCAACATATTTGCAACCTTCGCCAAGAAGCGAATAGAAGCCGAATTTTTAACGCCGTTGATAATTCCTTGATTTTGTGTATGGATCAACTGCATTGTAGGACGAAGCGCGGCGTTACTCTCGCCGAAGAAATCGTCGGTATATTGAAACTGCGTCATTACGCCGACGCGTTCAAACTCGATCGCGGCTTTCTGCCCGCTCCCGAACGTATAACGCAAAAACGGCGCGCCGTTGTACTCGACAACTTCGCACCGTTGAGGAAGCAGGGGATAATACCCGATCAGCCCGCCGAATTCATCTTCGATCGGAACAATAAAGCAAGTATTATTCACCGAAAGGATCGTCGCGATCCTGTAAATGAACTTCGATGTATCCATGAACGGATTAGGCTTGAACTGCAACGCCCGTTCAAGGTTCTTTTGCGCCGTGCCGCTGATCTCCGGTTTCAGCTTTGAAGCGAAGGACGCGAACGAATGTATCGCCGCGCGCGTAAGCTCCATTTCGTAAATACTTTCCGGCGCGTTGCTGAAAACGGGCGTGTACCCGTTTAGCATTTTGAAATAGCCTTCCGCCTTCAAGTCGGCTTTCGGCTTCCGGAAGATAGTTTCAAAAACTCCCATGTTTTTATCACCCCGCATTTTTGAGCATTTCGCCGATTTCGTTATAATATTTCTGTCGCACGGTCAGCGCGTCGATCACGGAAACAAAGCCGTCAATTCTCGCCCGCTGTTCGATCTTCACGGGACGGAACTTCCGCGTTTCCATGTTGTGCTTCAATGCGACGTTGAGGAAGTGTGCCTTCAACAAGTTATTGTCGGCAATTTTGAAATTGCCGTCCTTGATAACGCCTTCAAACTCGCGGATCACGGGCGCAAGGTTTTCACCCTGCCATACGTCGTCCGTCTGCCAGCCCGCGTTCTTCAAGTCGTCGATCAGATATTGCGCGGAATAGCGGTCGTATCCGATCTTCAAGATATATATTCCGTACTGATCCCGAAGCATAGAAAACCATTCGTAAACGTCGCGGTAATCGACGTGGTTTTCGCCGGATAGCTTGACGATCCCTTGCTTTACGAATATGTCATACGGTACGCCGTCGATCGCTTGTGCTGTTTCAAGTCGGTTCGCTGGCATAAAGAATTGTGCGAAGGCATATAGAACGCCGTCCCGCTCGATCACGACGGAAGCGGCGGTCAAGTCCGTTGTTTGCGAAAGGTCTATGCCGCCCACGGCGTAACTGTCCTTGAAATCCTCCAGCTTCGCGTGAATTCCTGCGCCGTCAACAACGACGTAATCAAGCCACGCGACGGAAGAATTCTGCTTGATATTGCAATACTTCGTAAGGAATTCAGCCCGCTTCGACATACTCATTTCGGCGACGGCGATTTCCTCTTTGAAGAAGTCCGGCGAAACGGAAACGCCCATATTCGGATTTGCTTTTTTAAGCTCTTCAAGGTCGTTCCATTTCTCCACGTCGTCGATCATGTAAAGCAGGGGAAGAAGGCGGCGTTCCTTGCTTCCTCCCTTCAAAAACGCGGTCGATCTCTTCATCAATTCGTCGAAGATACCGTCGTTTTCGTAACCCGCCGTCGAGATCGAAAGGATCATCGGCTGGCGGCGCGCGCCAAGCGCGGATTTCATAACTTCGTACTGCTTCAAGCCGCCGTCGCCGCGCCACGACGCGACTTCATCGTTCACGACTAAATGCGGATTGAAGCCGTCGGATTTCTTCGCGTTGAACGCAAGCGGCTTGATCGCGGTATTGCTTTCTTCGATGTAAATATCGGAACGGCGCTTCTTCGATAGGTCGGAAAGCTCCGGTTCTTTTTTAATCATCTGATAGAAGTTATCGTAAACGATGTTTGCTTGCTCCAGCTTCGGCGCAAGGCAATATATTTTCGCGCCGTATTCTCCGTCAAGATACGCCATGTACGCAATGACGGCGGACGCAAAAAGCGTTTTGCCGTTCTTGCGCCCGATCACAATAAACACTTCGCGAAAGACGCGCGTTCCGTCCTCTTCGACGATCCCGAACATAACGGAAACGGCGGCTTTCTGCCACAACTCCAGCTTCAAAAGGTCTGTGCGCCCTTCGCAATGATGGCAAAAGTTTTCGATAAACCGAATTGCCTTGTTTGCCTTCTTCGCGTTGAAGGTGAAAAGCCCTTCTTGAAGCCCCTTCACGATGTATTCATACAGAAGGCGAACCCACTTGCCGACGGTTATATTTCCGGAAGAAATGCCGTCGTAATACTCGTAAATGTAATTTGAAAAGGGCATTTTTATTCGTCCCGTAACGCCTGTAAACGGCTTTCCTTTTTCTTCTCCGGCGGTACAAGATCGCAAAGCTGTTTGATAATTGCGGCGTGATTTTTTGTCATGGCGATATGTGTTTTCACCGCGTCGCTTTGCTTCGTCCCGCTCTGATTTGCGCCGTTTTGGTATTCGACGGTGTAGCCCTCTTCGTTGATGATCTCTTGCAATTCTTCAAGGGATACCGCCATGAACGCCGCGTTCTTGATAAGGCTTTCGACGGTCTGCAACTTGTTTTTATCCAAGTCTTTGAAAATGCGCTTCAATCGGGAAAACTCCCGCTTGATCTTTTCTTCTTTCGTCAAGTCCTTCTTTGTCGCCATAAATATCACCCCCTTTTCCGGTCAACCCACACCCCCTTAAACGCGTACACCCGTTATGCGCGCGCCTGCGGAGTATTTTTAATCTCCCGCCCTCGGTGTCGAACCCTCCCTAAATTTTGAGCGAATAGGGGGGGATATGAGGTTTCCCGCTTCGTCGAATGCGTACCGTTTTTTCTTGTCGTTCCGGTGGTGTTCTTTGTTGTGGCAATCTTGGCAAAGCGCTTCGAGATTATCCCACGAAAGCGCTATGTATGGATCGTTGATATTCTGCTTCGTCAAGTATGTTTTGTGATGTGCGATCTTCGCGGTTACTGGATCGTCCGGCGTTGAACAGCGTTCGCACAAGTAGCCCTTCGACTTCAAGAAGCTGTCGCGGCATGAACGCCAAGCGTCCGAATTGTAGAACCTTTCCGCCCACGGCTTCATGCGGTTATCCTCCTTCCTGTGGAAAAGTCTGTGCAAAAGAGCAAAAGAAAAAGCCTTCCGCGTATCACGCAAAAGGCTTTATCCCGCGCTATTCAATTCGCAATAATTCAGCGTAATTATTATATCACGCGTAAGCGTCGCGGACAAGGTGCATTGTTTGGTCGCGTTTTGGTCATTTGTCAACGGCTTTCCGGTATGTCGCCGCTGATACCGCCGCCGGAATGCCGAATACGCATACCGCCATATCATTGACGATCTTGTTCCGCCAGCGGCGCGCCGTCTTTATCTCTTTGAGAATGCCCGCGTCTGAAAGCTCTTCCGCGATCTCTTCCCACGTCGCCGTTCCGCCCTCTCGCGGATTGCCGTTGATGTCCTCGCCGAAATAGTAAAGCCGGATCACAACGAATTCTTTATGCCCCTCGAAAAGAGAAATAGCGCGTGTCAAGCTGTCAAAGCCGGATTTCGTTTCTTTGAACTGCTTTTGTTTTTCCTCTCGCATTTCCTCGACGATCTCCGCTTCCGTCTTGCGCTGAATAAAGCCCTTCGCCTGTGGTGTCGTTGAAAACGTCTTTCGTCCCGCGTGATACTCAACTTCGCAATACGCTTCTTCATCGGCTACAAGTGCCGCCAGCTTCTTGTAGTTATACAGCAACGTTTCCATTGCCTTGAAGTAATTTACGTACCCCGTGTTCTGTGTGTATGCTTCCGCCGCCCCTGCGCGCGCGGCTTCAAATACGGCTTCCCGCAACTCTTCGGAAAGCTCTGTTTGCTTTTTAGTCATGTGTGCCACCTCCGGTTAGATATTCGATAATTGTTCCCGCCGCCTGTTCCCAGCCGTAGCAAAGCGCGGCTTTGTAGCCCTGCGCCGAAAGAGCGTCCAGCCACTCCGATTGATGATCGCTTGTCCTACCGCCGCGTTGCCGTTTAAGCTCTATGTAAAGCCCGTGATATTGCCCGCGCGCGACGGGCAAGCATAGATCGGGAACGCCCGCTTTCACGCCCTCCGCCCGAAGCCGTCCCGCTTCCGCCTTGTGTCTGCTCCCGCCGTTCGGGACGTGATAAAGCAAATTCAATTCGGGATATTTCCCGCTTTGCATAGCCGCCCACGAAAACAGCGTCATTTGCTCTTGCGCTTCCGTCGGAACGGGCATTTTATTTTTCTGCATTCCGCGATCCCTCCCGTTCCCAATCAGCGAAGAAGAAAAACGGCTTGTTCTGCGCCATTGCTTCGCCGAATTCATATTTCGCGCCTTTGCTCTCTTTCCAGTCCGGAAGAAAACAGACTTCGGCGCACTCTGCAAGCATAGCGCCGGACATACGCATATAGGCTTCCCACGTGAAGCCCTCCGCCGGAAGAAGCGCCGGATTTACGACGATGAAGCCGCCTTCCTCCAGCTTCTTTTGCGCGTTGTAAAACTTCGTGAAATAATACGGATCGCCCGTGATCTTTCCGGCAAGATATAGCGTCCTTTTTTCCTGCATTGTGTTTCCTCCCTTCATTTCGTAAAAAGCGTTGCTTGCGCTTTCCGTTCTTCCCGCTCCAAGAGATCAAAGAGCCGGATTTGTGCTTGTTCCTGTTCCAGCCGTTCATTTGCCGCGCGGCAATAATCTTCGTCGATCTCAAAGCCGACGAAATCAAGCCCGCCTTGACGATAGCAAGCGATCAAGGAACTTCCGCTTCCGGCGTGTGTGTCCAATATCTTCATACCTTTTCGGGCGAAGAGGGAAAGAACCCACGAATACAGCTTCACGGGCTTTTGTGTCGGGTGAATTGTCCCGTCGTTCAGCAATTCAACGCGATTGCAGACAAAAACGCGCGTCGGCGTGTCGAAGCTGGTATATGCTAATTCGCAATCGCTCATTGTCAAGCCGTGTTGCCCCTTGTCCCATACAAGCCAGCCTTTATGCCCTTGTTCAAGATACGGAACGAAGTAATTTCCGCCCCATATCACTTGCGCTTTTGAAACGCGTTCCAATTCGCGGAAGTATTCGGGCGGTGGAATAGTCTTGTCCCAGCTTTTCCGGATATGCTCTTTCCGGTTATGCTTCGGATTGCCGCATACGCGCTTCTTCTGTCCGTCTATGCCGATACCGTAAGGCGGATCAACGATCGCAAGATCGAAGAAGCCGTCCGGAAACTCTTTCATTCCCTGCATACAGTCCATGTTATACAGCTTGTTCAATTCAAGCATACGTTGTTCACCTTCTTTCTTTTTCTCCCCCCTCCGCCCCCCGCTGGGGGGAACGGGCTTAAAGGAATAAATCTATCGGCGATCCGGCGGGCTTCCTCGATCCGTGTTCTGAACCGATCCTTCACGATCGATTTTATATCCCCGCCGCCTTCCCGCTTTTATCACTCCCGCGCTTTCATTATCAAGGGCAAGCGGCTTCGCCGTGCTTCGCACCCTTGACAATGCGCGCGTTCGTGATCTCTGAAAAGCGGGCGACGGGGAATAAATAAAATCAATCTTCCGGAAGGAAAAGCGCTGGTCGTAAAACTTTACACATTTACAAGGCTTTTTATTGCGCCCCTTCGGGCGTTCCCGCTATTCGCGTTTCTTCCGGCGTTTCGGTTTCTCCGGTTCGCGTACATATTTATAATATATGTAGCCCCACTTCGTCGCGCGGGCTTCCACCAGCTTGTAACCCTTCGGCGCGATCGGTGCTTTCTTTTCCGTATACGTCCGAAGCGCAAGCGTCGGCGCTTCCTTCTCCGGCTGGCGAAGATTGCGCGTCGCCTTCCAACGGTGTCCGCCCTGTTCCGGTGTCCAATGGTTGAAGAGGTAATCCGCAAGCCCTGTGTAATCCTGCCCGTAGTCAACGCCGTTATAATAATTGTGTTCGCGCAAGTGCCGAATATGGATTACTGATCCGTCGTTCCACTTGCCGCTGATCGTTTCTTCCGGTATGCCGTCCGAAATCATGTGAAAATGAATTCGGTTCGTAGACTTGCCGCGCCCCATGTAAATAATGATCTTCGCGTCTGGACAAGCCCTTTGAAGCCGCCGGAAGTAATTGTCGCGTATTCTGCGCGCTTCGCTGAATGTATGAACTTCGCTGTCGTCGTCGAACGTCAGCGTACTATATAAGGAAAGCGGCGAAAAGTTTTCATTAACCAGCCGCTGGTGTTTCCGCTTTGATATGCCGATCCGGTGTTGCGCTCGCTCTTCGTCGTCCTTGAAGCGCGGTCGCGGTTCAGCTTTTTTGATGTTCGCTCGATCGGATACGGTGTAAACCTCTTGTTCACATACAACGCCCGAAAAAATACGTCTTTTAACCCTCTGCATAATCCCGCCGCCCTTCCTTGACAAAAGCGCCGTAAAATGCTATAATTTCAATATTGAATAGCTCCTTTTACAGCTATGTAAGAGGAAAAGAGAACGTCCGGAACGTCGCAACCGGACGTTCTCTTTTTTTGTTTTGTCAGCCGTTATTAAATCCTGCGCCCTGCTCGAAGTCGGCGCACCGTTCTTCTTCGCAAGGCTTGAAGCGCATTCCGTCCGCGCACCCGACGCAAGGGAACGGGCGTACCCCGTCCGGAAGCGCGCCTTCGCGCAAGTGAACGCATTGTTCCAGCTTCGCGCATTGATCGCACCAGCACTTCCGGCAATCGCCGATCAGCGTTTTTTCAACCGGACGTTTCAAGCCTTCTTCGGCTTCCTGCGCGTCGTGTTCTTCCTGCATTTCCCGCGCCGCCTGTTCGATCGTGTAATCTTCAACGCCGTTCATAATACCCCGAAAGAAGGGCGCGAACGCGTAGCCGATCCCAAGCCCCGCGCGCAAAAGCATTTCTTCGTCGATCTTAATATCTGCCATTGTTTCCGCCGCCCCTCCGAAGCGCTCTGAAAAGCACGTTCAAAACGATGTAGACGATCACAACGGAAGCGGCGACGCAAGCAACGCCGCAAAGCATATAAAAGGCGTTCACCATGAATTGATACATTGTCATTCGTCAGCCCTCCCGAAAACCTCTTCCGCGTCGATGTCCCACGCGGCGGCAATATGCTTCATCATATCGACGGCTTCGGCGCGCTTCTTCTGTTCCTCTGCGTTCTCGCCGTTTAAGTACGATACCAAGATTTCAGATTTGAGATTGCAAAGCGGGCGAACGCCATTGTTGCCGTTGTACGCGTAGTTGTTGTTCAAAGAGCCGTCCGAATTGACGTAGCGGACGAAAGAATTTATCGGGCTGTCCGGTGTAGCTGTCCACCACCAGCGATCCGGAAGCGCCGGAATGTTGCCGCGCAAAAGGCGGTATTCCTCGCAAGTGATAAGCCCGATCCGGACGCGATCGCCGCCGTAATTCTTCAAGCCGTCGTCGGCGGTCAAGTCGATGTTGAAATACTCGAACATTTCTTCCGGCGCGCCCGCCTTAATCAGACGGCGCAAGAATTCGCCGTTCAGATAGGCGCGAAGGGAAGAAGCGGCAAAGTCGTTCTTGTTCTCTTCATCGAAGGCGCGTTCCTCGACGCAATCGGAAGCAATGCACTTCACCCAATCCGCGCCCGTCTGAATGACCGTCCAAGCGATCCCGCCCATCGTGAATTCCTGTTTCGGCTCGAAGCCGTGTTTGTTCTCTTTCATATTGAATAGCTCCTTTCCTGCGGCGCTGTCTGCGCCCGCTCGTTGAATAAGTCTGTTGATATACCAAACCGCCTTTTGCAAGTCCTCTTCACCGTTTTTCATCTTCCAGCGCCACAAATACTTGATCGCGTTCGCTGTGCAAAAGGCTTCGATACCTTGAAGCCCGCTTGTTGCGGCTTCCAGCGCGTCGATACACTCAATCCCGCCCGCGTTGTAATGCGGCGGGTGGTTCACCCGCTCCGCCATGATTAACACTTCTTGCCGCCGTGTCGATACGGGCGGCTTTTGTTGTATTCGTGCTTTACCTCCAGCACGTTTTCAATGTCAATTCCGGCATACGCGCAATAATCAAGAACGCGAATAATCACGTCGGCAAGCTCCGCCGCGATCCCTTCGGGCTTTTTGCTCTGCGCGGAACAACGGGCGTTCGGATTTTCCGGATCGTAAGGGCGGCTTCCGCAATGCGCGCTTCCGTCCTCTTCGCAACAAACGCCGCCAGCGTTGCAGGGGAAATAAAGAAGCGGTTTCCCATCGCGGTATTCCTCCAGCGCTTCGGATACCTCCGAATGAATAAGCGCCACGATCTCCGGAAACGTTCTTTCGCCTTCCCACCATCCGTGGTCAACGGCGTTCTTGTGAACCTCTGCCGCGAACTCGTTAATTGTCATTGTCCTTTGTCCTCTCTTTCAATTCTTTTTCGGCGTTGCCGTCGGCTTCCGCCGCGCGGCAATCGCATTTTTCGCCGCTGTCAAGATGTGCGCCGCAATGCGGGCATTCTTTGTATGGTGTCGCCATGTCGTTCTCCTTCTTGATAATCAGCCGCCGGAAGCCGTCGGCGCATAGCGTCAAGCCGTGTTCCTTCACGTACTCCCGCCGCCGTGCGGCTTCTTCCGCTTCCCAGCCGCAAGAAGCGCATTCCGAAGGCTTGCATTTCTGCGTTTTCTCCGGATCAATGCCCAGCAAGCACTTCAAGGGCGGCTTTTCCTGTCGGTTATTCATTCTTCACCCGCTTTCCGCACGAAGGGCAATAATTGAGCGGGTAGCCCTTGCCGTCCTTCATGTAGTCCGTTGTCCTTCCGCATTTGCGCCCGTTTACTACTGCATAGGAAACAAGCGCGGCGGATAAAGCCATTCCGAACCCTGCGGGCTTGCTGTGGTGTTCTTCGATGAACCGTTGAAGCGCGATCGCTTCGCAAAACGGACATTTCTTTTTATCGCTCATTCCTTCACCCGCTCCCCGTTATAGATAACTACCATTGAAGGGAAGGGCGCAGGATCGGCGGCGTTCCCGTCGTCGTCCGTGAACCGTAGCCGCCCGCGCACGAAGCGGATTTCCGCTTTCCCGTAAATGTAATCGTGAAAATATGCCGTATCCGTCCGCGCTGGGATAAGTAAAACAATCGGATACCCCCCCCCCGCGCTTCCTCGAAAGCCTTTTGAACCCACTTGCCGATCTCGCGTCCGTAAGGCGGATTGCAGAATACCGCGCCGCCGCGATCCCAGCTTTGCGAAAGCCCGTCCGTTTCCGGCGTGTAATACAAAGAGCATTTCGCCGTCTTGTCGGTCGCCGCCGGATCAAGCACGAAGCCGAATTCGGCGTTCAGCTTGTCGAAGAAGTCTTGCGGCGTACACCAGCACATATTTTTAGAGGATAGAAGCGCCGCGTTCATTCGTCCGCCACCTCGCTTTCCTCGACAACCTCGCCCGTGTCCGGATCAACGTTCAAGGAACATTGTTCCGGTTCTGTGAATGTGAAGCGGTCGCGGGCTTCGCGCTCCCTGCGTTCCTTTTCGGAAAGGGAAAATTCGCATTCCCGCGTTAAGTCCTGCAAGCTCTCCACGAACTGCTGATTGATAACGTCATACGGCATAATCACCGCTTGAAGCAGGAAGCCCGCCTTCGCGACGATGTAGGGCGCTCCCTCCGCCGTGCGGCGTTCGTAAAGCTCCAGCACGTCCAGCACGTCAGCGACGGGCGAAAGATAGCGGCTTTCGATGAATACCAGCCCGCGCGTTGTGCGGATCGGCTTCAAGGTTCGTCCGGAATAGATGATCGAAATTCCTTCCCGCTCGACGTGCCTTTCTGTTTCGTCGGTATCCTCGAAACTGATACCCGCCGGAACACCCAGCGTTTTCACGAAGTAATTGTCGCGGTCTTTCTCCGGAACGTCGAAGATCGTCAAAAGGCTTTCTTTGTCAAGCTGGGGAAGCCCGACAACCGGATAAACCGCCGATCCGTCGCCGATGTACTGCGTTAATATGTCGCCGTCGTCGCTGTACCGCTCGAAGATCGCAATATTCTTGTTCTTTTTGCATATAGCGGCGATACTTTTAATCTTCATCTTCGCCGCCCTCCGTTTCCTCTGCGTCCGCGTCGTGCCGTTCTACAATAGCCGGAAAGTCAATGCGCGGCGCGCGGATCGCCAGCGCGATTTGGCAACCGCAAACCGGACAATCAACCGCCGAAAAGCGCGTCGGCGCTTTCGTCAGCATATCCGCCATAGAACGCGGTTCTTCCGCCGTGTAGATGTTTTCCCGCTCCGGTGTGAAGCGATAGCCGCAAACGCGGCATTCGGTCTTTTTCTTGCTGAACATAATTGAATAGCTCCTTTCGTGTGTTTTAATATTTACCGTAGACGCGGACGGCGGTTTTCCCGCCATGCGTCGCCGCCGATACGATAGCCGAAGGCATAAAGGAAACGCGCAAGAAGTCCCGCGCGGCGCGCTTTGCAAGCCGCCATGTAATCAACTTCGCGTTCGGCTCTTCCGCCGCTGTGTCGTCGATCGGATATTCGCAAATAAGCACGGTGTTTCCGAACGGGCGACGCGCCGGACGCTCCTTCATAAACTCTTTGTTGCCTTCCTTGCACTTGATAATTTCAAGCGCCTTCGGGAACTGCCAGCCGCTTTTGTTGTCCTTCATGTGTGCCGCTCCTTTCAATCTGTGTACGGGCTTTCAAGCGTCCAGCCGAAGCAATCCGTACTTTTCCATTCCGTCGTGAAGTGATTGCGCCGCCCGTCGCCCGTGAAGAAGCAGTATTCCGCCGGAAGCACCCGCCCGACGTTTTCTTCGCCGTCTCGCTCCGCGCGGTATCGTGTCAGCACGTCCGCCGCAAGAAGGGCGAATTCCTCTTTCACGGGATATTCGGGATCGTAGCCGCTGAACTGATAGGGCGCTTCGATAACCTCCAGCACCGTGTCGGGGAAGCGCGGATCGTCAACGCGGTTCAGAACGCACCATACAACCGCCGCTTGCTCCGTCGTAGAAGGAACGATCCCCGCTTCGCCGTAGATCAGCTTTGCAAGGGCTTCAACCTCCGCCGCGTTCGGCACATATTCCGCCACCGTCCCGCTCGAAGGAAGAAGAACGGCGGTCGGCTGGTGTACCTCTTCAAGCGTTCCGGCTGTCGTGTCCTTCGGCTTGTCCGCCGCACCGCTCCCGCTCCACGGCATAAGCGCCGCAAGAAGGGCGGCAACGGTCAGCAATGCAACCGTAAGGGCGACGCGACGGCGAAGCATTGCCCGCCGCCGTCGTTGTGCCTGTATCCGCCGGGGCTTGTGTGCGCGGGCTTTCTGCTCGACTATGTAACCGCAAGGCACTTCGCAAATAAACTTCCCGTCCGCGTCTTGCAGGACGGCAAGCGCTCCGCGCGCCCGATCCGCCGTCATTGTTCCACCTCCGCCGCCGGAAGGGAAAGCCACCATTCCGGATTGTTCCGGAACTGCTCATTCGCGCAAGCGTCGCAATTCTCCGCCGTGCAGGAAGAGCAATAACGCTTCTGAAAAGCCGCGTCCCACGGCGCTTCAATGCAAGGAAGGGAACGAAGGAAGCCCGCCAGCGTGGGCTTGTCCTTCGTGATAGCGTCAAACGCTGTTCTTCTGTCGCTCATGGTGAATAGCTCCTTTCCCGCGTCAAAATGCGACGCGTATAATCTGCTTGCGGTCTGCTGTGCGATCAAGCGGGAAAAGCCCCCACGTCCCGTCGTCCCGCTTCTTGCAGTTTTCGGGGATATGTCCGCGAAAGCCGCCTTGCGTACCCAGCACGTTTCCGGAAGTCGTTACAATCCGGAATGCGCCCGAAACGCTGTCTTGAACCCACTTCGCCGCAATGCGCGTTCCGTCAAAAAGGCGAACGGCGCAAACGCTGTATAACTGCGTGTCGGTTTCGCTGCGGCGGAAAAGCGCCTTGAATGCGTTTTCGGCGTGAACCTCGACTTTTCCGGAAAGCTCATAATCTCTGAAATAGCTATCGAAGATCACATACTGAACGCGCGCGTCCCACGTTGCGCATTTCATCGGAAGCGGAAGCGCTCTGTATTCTTCCGCCGTCATTGCAGGATAGAAGCCCCGCTTTCCCTCGAAGCGCGCGTCGCCTGCTTCCGGCAAGAACCCCGCGTAAAGCTCGTTGTTAAACTGTGTCATATTGAATAGCTCCTTTCGTATTTCAGCAATTCGCGCCGCGTCGGTTTCCTCTGCGTCGGAAATTCTCTTGCACCGTCGCTTGTGCAAGATCGGCGCTGTACTTCGGGCGGGCGTAGCCGTCAAACTCTCCCGTATAGCCGCGTTTCAACTCTTCGTAGATAGCGGCGGCGCTCCTTTTCAGACGGGCGGCAATGTCAACAACGCGTTCACCCTCTGCATACATTCTTTCGATCTCGCGGCGCTGTTCCAGCGTCAAATAACTGTATCCGTTCAATGTTTTAACCTCCTTCCGCCTGCCTTCGGATAAAAAAATAATGCAGGAAAAACCGTAACGGTTTCTTCTGCATTTAATGATACTCTCAACATTTTTGCAATAATTTGCAAAAAGCTATTGACATTGATTTTTCCTACTGATATAATTTTGTAGCCGCTTTGAGCGGGGTGAAAAGTGGAAGCTCCCCTTCCCTCCCGTAAGAGCGAGCCCGTAATGAAGGAGTTGAATATCATGCAGGCAATCATTGTGACCGGCGGCAAGCAGTACAAGGTGGCGGAGGGCGACACTCTGTTCATCGAGAAGCTGGAGGCCGAGGCCGGCCAGGAGATCGTGTTCGATCAGGTTCTGGCCATCCTGGACGGCGACAAGGCTACCTTCGGCGCTCCCGCCGTGGAGGGCGCTTCCGTGGCCGCCACCGTCGTGAAGAACGGCAAGGGCAAGAAGGTCCGCGTCTTCAAGTACACCCCCAAGAAGGGCTACCGGAAGCGTCAGGGCCACCGTCAGCCCTACACCAAGGTGCAGATCGGCGCCATCAAGGCCTGATTTATGACCACCGCCACATTCCACACCGAAGGCCGCCGCATCACCGGCTTCACTGTCCAGGGACACAGCGGCTATGCCTCGGAGGGAGAGGACATCGTCTGTGCCGCGGTGACCAGCGCCGTGCGCCTGGCGGAGTGCGCCGTCAATGACGTACTCGGCCTGGAGGCTCCGGTGAAGGTGCGGCAGAAGGACGCGTCCATTACACTGAAGCTCCCCGCCCAGCTGGGACCGGCCAACGAGGATACCTGTCAGGTCCTCCTGACCGCCCTCATGGTCCATCTGGTCCAGCTGGCGGAGGAATATCCCGACCATATTACCGTTTTGGAGGTGTAACACTATGCTGAATATCGGTCTGCAGTTTTTCGCCCATAAAAAGGGCGTTGGCTCCACCCGGAACGGCCGCGACTCTGAGTCCAAGCGTCTGGGCGTGAAGCGCGGCGACGGTCAGTTCGTGCTGGCCGGCAACATTCTGGTCCGGCAGCGCGGCACCCACATCCACCCCGGCGTGAACGTGGGCAAGGGCAGCGACGACACCCTGTTCGCCATGAAGTCCGGCAAGGTGAAGTTCGAGCGCCTGGGCAAGGACCGCAAGCAGGTCTCCATCATCGAGATCGCGCAGTAATCAAGCCACAAAGCCGCAAACGATCACCGTTTGCGGCTCTTTTTATCCGGAAAAGAGGTTTTCTTGTATGGAATATCGCAAGTTTGCCCAGGGGTATGTCCTGCGCCTGGACCCCGGCGAGGAGATCGCCGGCTCCCTCACCCGCCTGGTGGAGGAGGAGGGCGTCCAGCTGGCCTCCGTCTCCGCCCTGGGGGCGGCCAACGACGTGACCATTGGTATTTTCAACACGGTGGAGAAGCAATACTACTCCCACCGGTATCAGGGGGATTATGAGATCTCCGCTCTGGTGGGCAATGTGACCCAGAAGGACGGGGAGCCCTATCTCCATCTCCACATCACCATCGGAAACCCTGTGACCGGAGAGGTCCACGCGGGCCATCTCTCCTCCGCCACCATCAGCGCCACCCTGGAGCTCTTCCTCCAGGTCTGGGACGGGCAGGTGGGACGGAAGTTCAGCGATGCCGTGGGGCTCAATCTGCTGGAATTTTGAACCTGAACATCACACTGTAAGGAGGCGTTCTGTATGGCAGCACCCTTTGTAGACACCGCAAAGATCACCGTCCGCTCCGGCAACGGCGGCAATGGCGTGGTCTCCTTCCACCGGGAAAAATATGTGGCCGCCGGCGGACCGGACGGCGGCGACGGCGGCCGGGGCGGCAACGTGGTGGTCACGGTGGACGACCACATGTCCACCCTGATGGACTTCCGCTATAAGCGCAAATACACCGCCGCCAACGGCACAGACGGCGGCGGCAAGCGCTGCACCGGCAGAAACGGCGCGGACCTGGTCCTGCGGGTCCCCCGGGGCACCATCATCCGGGACGCCGCCACCCAGGAGATCATCCACGATATGTCGGATGACGCCCCCTTCATCCTCTGCCGGGGCGGCCGGGGCGGCTGGGGCAACCAGCACTTCGCCACCCCCACCAGGCAGGTCCCCCGCTTTGCCAAGGCGGGTTACCCCGGCGAGAGCCGCGAGGTGGTTCTGGAACTGAAGCTGCTGGCTGATGTGGGACTGGTAGGCTTCCCCAACGTGGGCAAGTCCACGCTGCTCAGCGTGGTCAGCCGGGCCCAGCCCAAAATCGCCAACTACCATTTCACCACCCTCTTCCCCAACCTGGGCGTGGTGTATGTGGAGGAGGGCGTCTCCTTTGTCATGGCGGATATCCCCGGCATCATTGAGGGCGCTGCTGACGGCGCCGGCCTGGGGCATGACTTTCTGCGCCACATCGACCGCTGCCGCCTGCTCATCCATGTGGTGGACGTCTCCGGCAGCGAGGGCCGGGACCCAGTGGAGGACTTCGAGGCCATCAACGCCGAACTGAAGCAGTACTCCCCTGAGCTGGCCTCCCGCAAGATGATTGTGGCCGCCAACAAGACGGACATCATGGCCGATCCCGCCCTGCTGGACAAGTTCCGCGCCCACGTGGAGGGCCTTGGGCTGGAACTGTTTGAGATCTCCGCCGCGGCCCATCAGGGCACCCGGGAGCTGGTCAAAAAGGCCGCCCAGGAGCTGGCCCAGCTTCCCCCTGTGGCGGTGTATGAGCCCACCTATGTGGAGCGCCCCCCCGAGGTGGACACCTCCGGCGAGGTCTCCATTGAGAAATATGACGACACCTGGGTGGTGGAGGCCCCCTGGCTCCAGCACCTGATGGCCAACGTCAACTTCGGCGACTTTGAGAGCCGCAACTGGTTCGACCGCAAGCTGCGGGAGTCCGGCCTGTTCGACAAGCTGGAGTCCATGGGCATCCAGGACGGGGACATCGTCTCCCTGTACGACCTGGAGTTCGAGTACCAGCGCTGAGACGGTCTGTTTCCTTTCAGCTGCCGCAAAAAATATGGCATCCAAACTGAGTTTGGATGCCATATTTTTATTGATCTATCTTGCCGCGCTTTCCCACTCAGATCGAGCTGTGGAAGGTGCGCTGGATGACCTCCAGTTGCTGCTCCCGGGACAGGCGGCTGAAATTCACCGCATAGCCGGACACCCGGATGGTCAGGCTGGGGTACTGCTCGGGGTGCTCCATGGCGTCGATCAGGGTCTCACGCCGGAGGACGTTCACATTCAGGTGGTGGGCCCCCTGGCTGAAGTAGCCGTCCAGGATGGAAACCAGATTGCTCTCCCGCTGCGCCTCGTCCTTGCCCAGGGCCTCGGGGACGATGGAGAAGGTGTTGGAGACTCCGTCCTGACACACATCCCGATAGGGGATCTTGGCTACGGAATTCAGGCTGGCCAGGGCTCCGTTCACGTCCCGGCCATGCATGGGGTTGGCGCCGGGGGCCAGGGGCTCGCCCAGCTTGCGGCCGTCCGGGGTGGAGCCGGTCTTTTTCCCGTACATCACATTGGAGGTGATGGTCAGGGCGGACAGGGTGTGCTTGGCCCCCCGGTACAGGGGGTGCTTTTTCAGCTCCCGGGAGAAGGTGCGTACCACATAGACCGCCTCGTCGTCCGCCCGGTCATCGTCGTTTCCGTACTTGGGGAAGCAGCCCTCGGTGACAAAGTCCACCGCGATCCCCTGCTCATTGCGGATGGGACGCACCCTGGCGTACCGGATGGCGGAGAGGGAGTCGGCGGCCACAGACAGGCCGGCGATGCCGAAGGCGGTGAGGCGCTCCACCTTGGTGTCATGGAGGGCCATCTGGCTGGCCTCATAGGCGTACTTGTCGTGCATATAGTGGATGATGTTCACCGTGTCGGCGTACAGCTCGGCTGCGTAGGCCAGCACCCTGTTGTAATTCTCCCGGACCTTCTCATAGTCCAGCACCTCGTCGGTGATGGGCTGGATGCCGGGGACGATCCGGGCGCCGGACCGCTCATCCACTCCGCCGTTGATGGCGTACAGAAGGCACTTGGCGATGTTGCACCGGGCCCCGAAGAACTGCATCTGCTTGCCCACCGCCATGGCGGACACACAGCAGGCGATGGCGTAGTCATCGCCATATACAGGACGCATCACATCATCATTTTCATACTGAATGGAATCAGTCGCAATGGACATTTTGGCGCAGTAGCGTTTAAAGCCCTCGGGCAGATGCTCGGACCAGAGAACAGTGAGGTTAGGCTCAGGCGCGCTGCCCAGGTTGGTGAGGGTGTGGAGATAGCGGAAGGAGGTGCGGGTGACCAGGGTCTTTCCCCCAATGCTCATGCCGCCGATGGACTCGGTGACCCAGGTGGGGTCGCCGCCAAAGAGCTCGTTGTACTCCGGGGTGCGCAGATGGCGCACCAGGCGCAGCTTGATGATGAACTGGTCCACCAGCTCCTGGGCCTCCTCCTCAGTGATGACCCCGTTCTCCAGGTCCCGCTGGAGATAGATGTCCACAAAGGTGGAGGTGCGGCCCAGGGAGGTGGCGGCCCCATTGTTCTCCTTGATACCCGCCAGATAGGCCATGTACAGGGCCTGGATGGCGTCATGGGCGTTGGCGGCGGGCCTGGACAGGTCCACCCCATAGCGGGAGGCCATATCCTTCATCTTCCCCAGGGCGCGGATCTGCTCGGAGACCTCCTCCCGCAGGCGGATGCGCTCCTCTCCCATGGGGCCGTCCAGCTCCTCCAGGTCCCGCTTTTTCCACTCGATCAGGCGGTCCACGCCGTACAGGGCCACCCGGCGGTAGTCGCCGATGATGCGGCCCCGTCCGTAGGCGTCAGGCAGGCCGGTGAGCAGGCCCGCGTGACGGGCGGCCCGGGTGCGCTCCGGGTAGGCGTCAAAAACGCCCTCGTTGTGGGTCTTGCGGTACTCGGTGAAGTGGGCCTCGATCTCCGGGTCCAGCTGATAGCCGTACTGCTCCAGGGCGGACTTGGCCATACGGGTCCCGCCGTACAGGTTGACGATGCGCTTCAGAGGAGCATCCGTCTGAAGGCCCACGATGACCTCGTTCTCCCTGTCGATATAGCCGGGGGCGTAGTTATCGATGCCGGACACCCGGTGGGTGTCCACATCCAGGATCCCGTCCTTCAGCTCCCGGAGCAGCAGCTCCTCGCACCGCTTCCACACCGCCTTCGTGCGCTGGGTGGGGCCGGCCAGAAAGGCGTCGTCCCCCAGATAGGGGGTCCAGTTCTTTTGGATAAAGGAACGTACATCAATGGAGCGCTGCCACTCGCCGGCGGCAAAACCGTTCCACGCCTGATCCTGCATCACCATGATAAAATCCTCCTCTACATATATCTATATCATTCAATTTCAGTTGGTATCGATTTTACCCGTTCAAATCTGAAAACCAGCGTTCCTGCAACTGCCGGCACAGCTCCGGGTCCATGGCGGGGACCTCCGCCAGGGGATCCGCGCGGCCCAGTCCCCGGTATTTCTCCGCCCCCAGCTTGTGGAAGGGAAGCAGTTCCACCTTTTGCACCTTGGGGAGGGTATCCACATACTTCCGCAGGGCAGCCAGGTGCTCCTCCTGGTCAGTGAGCCCAGGAACCACCACATGGCGCACCCACATGGGCGTCCCCGCCCGGCGCACAGCCTCCACAAAGTCCAGTGTCCGCTCCATGGACCGTCCCGTCACCCTCTGATAAGCCTCCGGGACCTCGTGCTTCACATCATAGAGGAGCAGATCTGTGCAGCTCAGGATGTCCTCATACGCCCCCAGCCCCGCCCCGGAGGTGTCCAGGCAGGTGTGGATCCCGGCCTTGCGGAGCCGTGCCAGGCACTCCGCCAGGAACTCCGGCTGGAACAGCGGCTCCCCGCCGGAAAAGGTCACCCCGCCGCCGGAGCGGTCGAAGTAGGGCCGGAAGCGCAGCAGCCGGCGAACCAGAGCCTCCGGCTCCACCGCCTCGCCACCCTCCGCCGTTTGAGTATCCGGATTGTGGCAGTAGAGGCACCGGAGGGGGCAGCCCTGAAGAAATACCACGCAGCGCACGCCGGGACCGTCCACCAGGCCCATGCTTTCCATGGAATGGATATATCCGGTCAAAAAGGATCCCTCCTGTTCTGAAAAACGGGGATTTGGCTCAAAAAGGGCGCAAAAAAGCCGCCCCTCCGGGCCCTCCTCGGCGCCCAGACGGTCGGCATACATGACGATCATACTCCCCGTGGTTCCACCACTTCCGTCAGTCATATGATCCGCGCTCAGAATACAACAGCGCTCCGTCCCTTGTCAAGGGGCGGAGCGCTGTTTCAGCATTTTTGACAAAGAACTGCCTGGAGCAGGCGGGCGCTTTCCGGTCAGAACGCCCGGTCCGGTCACTCCTTCTTTCCGGCCGCCTTCTTCCGGTCGGCCACCCGTACCACAATGTTGGACAGGGCAAACAGGGCGATGGCGTTGGGGATGACCATCAGGTTGTTGAACATATCGGTCAGCTCCCACACCAGATCGTTGGACATCACAGTACCCAGGAAAATGAAGACCAGGGCAATGACTGAGTAGACAGGGACCGCCTTTTTCCCAAACAGATAAACCGCGTTGATCTTGCCGAACAGGTTCCAGCTGAGCACGGTGGAGAAGGCGAAGAAGAACAGGCAGACCGCCACAAACATGGCTCCAGCCTCCGCCCCAAAGACCACACCGAAGGCAGTCTGGGCCAGATTGGTCTTGCTCAGCGTCTCTGTGACCGCGCCGGTATAGCCGTTGGCCAGAGGGCCGCCCTCGGTATACAGGGTGGAGATGACCACCAGTGCGTTGAGGGTGAGCACCACAAAGGTATCGATGAACACACTGACCATCGCCACCACGGCCTGGTCATGGGGATCGGTCACGTTCGCCTGGGCGTGGGCGTGGGGGGTGGAGCCCATGCCGGCCTCGTTGGAAAACAGTCCGCGCTTGGCGCCCTGGCTGATGGCCTCCTTCAGCGCATAGCCGAAGCCGCCGCCAATGATGGCCTGGGGCTGGAAGGCATACTGAAAGATCATGGCAAAGGTATCAGGGATGTACTGGGCCCGCATCACCAGTACCACCAGGGCCCCGCCCAGGAAAATGGCTGCCATGACGGGGACGATCTTCTCGGTGACAGAGGCCAGACGCTGCACGCCTCCCACAAAGATGAAGCCACAGATCACCACCAGCACGATGCCCACGATCCAGGAGGGCACGCCGAAGGCGGTCTGGAAGGTGGAGCCGATGGAGTTGGACTGCACCATGCAGCCCATGAAGCCCAGGGCCAGGATGATGGCCACGGCAAAGAAGCCGGCCAGGAATTTGCCGAAGCCGCCCTTGAACGCGGTGGTAATGTAGTACACCGGGCCGCCGCGGTAGGAGCCGTCAGGGTCCTTCTGGCGGGTCTCAATGGCCAGGGTAGCCTCCGCATAGATGGTCGCCATGCCAAAGAAGGCGATGACCCACATCCAGAAGATGGCGCCGGGGCCGCCGGCCAGGATCGCGCCCGATCCGCCCACGATGTTGCCGGTGCCCACCTGGGCGGCAATGGCGGTGGCCAGGGCCTGGAAGGAGCTCATCCCGTGCTCCTGCTTCCCGCCCCGGAGGGTCAGGTTGCCGAACACCTTCCGCATCCCCTCGCCGAAGCAGCGCACCTGCACAAAGCGGGTGCGGATGCTGTAAAACAGGCCCACGCCGATGAGCAGAAAGACCAGAATATAGCTGGACAAATAGGTATTGATGTTGACTACAATGGGGTACAGTGCTGCTTCCAAAGACTCTAACATGATGGATCCCTCTCCTTTTCTGAACAAAAAACAGACCGTGGAGTACGCTCCACGGTCCGAAAACATTGCGGAAAAAACACCCGCCGGCCGGGCCCATTGGGCACAGCAGGGGCGCTTTCTTCGTCTCTGTCCTTTTGCCTGAGAGATTTACGGGGGCTGAGCCGGTCCCGCATTGCACCTTCGGCACTCGTTCGTCGAGCTTCTCCAGAGTCACATCCACGTACAGTCCTCATCCCAGCCCAGTGGGCCGGACACCTGAGAGTGTTACTCCTTCGGTAGGCGGGAACCCGCACTTTTCCTGCACGCTTCGTTTGTCCTGTTCACTTGTACTGCATACGTTACCACAAAGCCTCAGGAATGTCAACCCCAGGCGCACATTTATACACCTGCGGCGGAAATTCAAAAATTCCACCGGGAAAATTGGTCAGATTGTGGTACGAAGTTTACAATTTGCTCTTTTTTCCGGCGTGTAAATATGGTATACTAAAACATAATGCGCCCAGGTATACCTACCCACAGGCACTCCTTCCCCATAAGAAGTACGGCGCTGGAAATAGATCCTGAGAGAAGAGCAACAACATCGAGGTGTGTTTATGAACGTATTTAAAAAGATTTTCGGGACCAGCTCCCAGCGGGAGGTCAAGGCAATCCTCCCCCTTGTAAATAAGATCGAGGGGCTGGAGGAGGAGTACAAGGCGCTGACCGACGCCCAGCTCCAGGCCAAGACCCCCGAGTTCAAGCAGCGTTTGGCAGACGGCGAGACGCTGGACGACATCCTGCCCGAGGCCTTCGCCGCCTGCCGGGAGGCCGCCTGGCGTGTTCTTGGAATGCGCCCCTACCGGGTGCAGCTCATCGGCGGCATCATCCTGCACCAGGGCCGTATCGCGGAGATGCGCACCGGCGAGGGCAAGACCCTGGTGGCCACCCTCCCCGCCTATCTGAACGCCCTGTCGGGCAAGGGAGTCCACATCATCACCGTCAACGACTATCTTGCCAAGCGCGACTCCGAGTGGATGGGCAAGGTGTACCGCTTCATGGGCCTCACCGTGGGTCTGGTGATCCACGGCGTCATGGGACAGGCCAAGAAGGACGCATACGCCGCCGACATCACCTACGGCACCAACAACGAGTTCGGCTTTGACTACCTCCGGGACAACATGGCCATCTACTCCAGCGAGCTGGTGCAGCGGGGCCACAACTTCGCCGTGGTGGACGAGGTGGACTCCATCCTTATCGACGAGGCCCGCACCCCCCTGATCATCTCCGGACAGGGCGAGAAGTCCACCCAGCTGTACACCATCGTGGACCAGTTCGTCTCCCGCCTGAAGTGCCAGCGCATCGCCAAGGTGGACACCAAGGAGGAGGAGGACGTCAACATCGACGCCGACTATATCGTCGATGAAAAGGCGCGCACCGCCACCCTCACCGCCCGGGGCATCCAGAAGGCCGAGCAGGCCTTCCAGATCGAAAACCTGGCCGATCCGGAGAACACCACCCTCTCCCACCATATCAACCAGGCCATCAAGGCCCACGGCGTGATGAAGCGGGACATCGACTATGTGGTCAAAGAGGGCCAGGTCATCATCGTGGACGAGTTCACCGGCCGCCTGATGTTCGGCCGCCGCTATAACGAGGGCCTCCACCAGGCCATCGAGGCCAAGGAGCACGTGGAGGTCGCTAACGAGTCCAAGACCCTGGCCACCATCACCTTCCAGAACTACTTCCGCCTGTATGACAAGCTCTCTGGCATGACAGGCACCGCCATGACCGAGGAGGAGGAGTTCGGCACCATCTATGAGCTGGACATTGTGGAGATCCCCACCAACCGCCCCGTCCAGCGCATCGACCACCACGATGTGGTGTATAAGAATGAGACAGGCAAGCTCCGTGCCATCGTCCGGCAGATCGAGGAGTGCCACGAGAAGGGACAGCCCGTTCTGGTGGGTACCGTCTCCATCGAAAAGTCGGAGCAGCTGTCTGATATGCTCCAGCGCAAGGGCATCAAGCACAATGTGCTCAACGCCAAGAACCATGAGAAGGAAGCCGAGATCGTCGCCCAGGCCGGTAAGCTGGGGGCGGTCACCGTGGCCACCAACATGGCCGGCCGCGGCACCGACATCATGCTGGGCGGCAACGCGGAGTACCTGGCCAAGGCCGACCTGCGCAAGTCCGGCATGAGCGACGGGCTCATCGCCGAGGCCACCGGCTACGCCGAGACCGACGACCAGGAGATCCTGAATGCCCGCCAGCAGTACGCCCAGGCGGAGGCCAAGTACAAGGACGAGATCCGCGCCGAGGCGGACAAGGTCCGTGAGGTGGGCGGCCTGTTCATCCTGGGCACTGAGCGCCATGAGTCCCGGCGCATCGACAACCAGCTCCGCGGCCGCGCCGGCCGCCAGGGTGACCCCGGTGAGAGCCGCTTCTATCTCTCCCTGGAGGATGACATCATGCGCCTGTTCGGCTCTGAGCGGGTGATGGGCATGATGGAGAAGCTGGGTGTGGACGAGGACACCCCCATCGAGCAGAAGATGCTCACCAACGCCATCGAGAACGCCCAGCGCCAGGTGGAATCCCGGAACTTCCAGACCCGTAAGAACGTCCTTCAGTACGACGACGTGATGAACACCCAGCGCAAGGTCATCTACGAGGAGCGCCGGAAGGTGCTGGACGGCGAGGACCTGCACGAGGCCATTCAGGCCATGCTCCACAACACGGTGGAAAACGCCATCCAGGGACACATCGGCGAGCAGAATCACATGAGCGCCGAGGATTTCCGCGAGGCCACCGCCGTGTTCCATACTATGTTCCTCCACCCCGGCGAGCTGGCCCTCACTGACGAGGAGCTTCAGCAGTATACCACAGAGCAGCTGGTGGAGCTGGTGGAAGGCAAGGCCAAGGAGGTCTATGCCGCCCGGGAGAATGAGTTCGGCGAGCAGCTCATGCGTGAGCTGGAGCGGGTGCTGATGCTCCGGGTGGTGGATGAATACTGGATGGATCAGATCGACGCCATGAACGACCTGAAGCAGGGCATCGGGCTGCGGGCCTATGCCCAGACTGACCCCGTAGTCGCCTATAAGAAGGAAGGCTACGAGATGTTTGAGCAGATGATCGCCGCCATCCAGGAGGAGACCCTCCGCCGCCTGTTCCTGGTCCGTCTGCGTCAGAACCAGGAGGTACGCCGGGAGCGGGTGGCCAAGGTCACCGGCGAGTCCGGCGCCAGCGACGGTACCGTCCAGAAGCAGCCCCAGCGCAAGGTCATCAAGATCGGCCGCAACGACCCCTGCCCCTGCGGCAGCGGCCTGAAGTGGAAGAAGTGCACCTGTAAGCAGTTCCACCCGGAGGTCAAATAATCCCTTCCTGCACAAAGACGCAGGCGTTTTCTGAAAACGCCTGCGTCTTGGGCATACGCCTGTTTTCCCCCGCACTCACAGCAGCAAAGGTCGGAAAGGAGCGATTTTATGGATTTTGAAGCATTGCAGCGGCAGCGGAAGAGCTGCCGGGCCTTTGCGCCCAAGCCGGTCCCCCGCGAGCTGCTCACCCGGCTGGTGGACACCGCCCGGCTCTCCCCCAGCGCCTGCAACTCCCAGCCCTGGCACTTCATCGTGGTGGACGGGGCGGAGGCCAAGGCCAACATGGTGGACGCTCTGGTGGATGACGGCCTCACCGGCTGTCCCTGGGGGGACAAGGTCCCCGCCTTCATCCTGATCTGCGAGGAGAAGGCCCAGCTCAAGCCCGCTGTGGGGGATCGTTACGGCAGCCAGTATTTCTCCCAGATGGACATCGGCATGGCGGCGATGGGCCTGTGTTATGCGGCCACCGCCCTGGGGCTGGGCACCTGCATGATCGGCGTGATGAGCCAGGAGAAGATGCACCGGGCCTTCCACATTCCGGAGGACCGCACCGCCCGTCTGGCCATCGCCGTGGGCTATCCCGCCCAGGATGTCCCCACCCAGCGGAAGGACCGCAAGCCCCTGGAGGAGATCCTGGGATATAACCAGTGGTGAACCCACTCTGCCTGTTGACAAACCAACGCCGGCCGCGCTTTTTTGAAAGCGCGGCCGGCGTTCTGGCTTCTGCGGCCCGAAGCCCACAAACTCAGGCCCTCTTAGCGGAAATTGTCCCTGGCGTACCGGGCCAGCTCCTCCCGGAAATCCGGGTGGGCGATGGAGGCCATGGCGGCGGCGCGCTCCCCCAGGGAGAGGCCGGCCAGGTGAGCCACTCCGTACTCCGTGGCCACACACTCGATCATGGTGCGGGGAACGGAAATGGTGCTGCCCCCGGGGATGGTGGGCACAATGTTGGACCTCAGCGTTCCCTCCTTGTCCCGCCTGGAGGAATTCAGGCAGATATATCCCCGTCCTCCCTTGGAGCGGAAGGCCCCCTCCAAAAAGTCCATCTGACCGCCGATGCCGGACAGCTGCCTGCTGCCCACTGACTCCGCGTTCTCCTGCCCCATGAGATCCAGCTGCACCCCGCCGTTGATGCTGATGAAGCTGCTCAGCTGCCCCATGCGCTCCGGAGAGTGGACATGGTCCACATCTCCGGGATAGAACCGCTCCGGCTCATCCTCCAGCCAGTCGTACAGCTCCTGAGAACCCATGGCAAGGTTCCATGTGGAATACCCCGTGTCCACTTCCTTCCGGGCGTTGGTCAGCTTCCCCGCCCTGTGGATCGCCAAAAAGGCGTCGCTGATGGTACCCGTCCAGCAGCCCAGGTCCTTCCGGTCCGACTCCGCCAGCATTTTGGCCACCGTGAAGGGGACTCCGCCCACACCCAGGCCCAGCACCGCGCCATCCGGGATCTCCGCCACCACATTCCGGGCGATCTGGATGTCCACCGGGGAGGGCTCTTTATAGGTGCGCAGGGGCAGGGGCTCATGGACGCCCTCCACGATGTAGTCGGCCTCCGACAGATGTACCCGGTGGGAGCCATTCACCCCCTGGAGCCTGGGCAGATGCTCGTTGATCTCAAAGATCACCGTGCGGGCATTCTCAAAAATGGTGCGCCAGGCATAGTTGGAGATACCCAGGCCGCAGTACCCCTCCCCGTCCGGCCGGGAGACGGGCACAAATGCCACATCCACCTGGATATAGCTGCGGTACAGCTCCGGCAGGGCCCGGAGCATCATGGGCAGGAACTTCACCAGCCCCCTGCTCTGCAGCTTGCGCTCATAGTCCCCGATGTGCCAGCTGTAATAGGTGAAGGCGGACTGCTCCGGGTCGCACTCCACCACCTCGATCCGGGGCCGGATCACCAGTCCGCCGCGGATCTTCACGTCCTTCAGCTCCTCCTTCCGGGCGGCAAGCGCCCGGTCCATCAGCTCCGGGAAGCCCGCGCCAAAGCCGTAGTCCACCCAGTCGCCGGAACGGACCGCCTGGGCGGCCGCCTCCGGAGTCACAAATCTGTTCCTGTAATCGTGCATCCTGTTCTCCTCGCCTTTCTGTTTCAAATCTGCCATTGTGGACATCATATCACAAACCGCCTGGAGCTGTCTATCGCTTGATTGCGGATTGTTCGCGCCCGATTGCGGATCTTCCGTATCCGCCCCTGTTCATTCCATAAAAAATATCACGGCCACGCTTCCCAAGAAGCGTGGCCGTAGCCGTTTCTTTGATCCCAATCTGCTCAGCGTCCGAAGCCGCCACCCCGGGAACCGCCGCCAAAGCCGCCCCCTCGGGAGAAGCCCCCGCCCCGGGAGCCGCCGGAGAATCCGCCGCCGCGGCTCCCTCCGCTGAAACCTCCTCCGAAGCCCCCGCCCCGGGAGAAGCCCCCGCCCCGGGAGCCACTGGAAAATCCACCGGAGCCGGAGCCCCCTCTGGGCCCCTGGAAACCGTTGAAGCCGCCACCCGAACCGCCGAAGCCTCCAGGCCCTCTTGGAGGTCTGGGGGGCGGGGGAGGCGGTCTGCGCCAGCGGCGCCGGTACCAGCCATAGGCGGGCCCGTGCCAGAACAGGATGGGCCGGAACAGATAGGGAGGATTGGGCACCCCATAGTACCGCTGCCGGTAGGAGGTATACCGCAGATGATCGACCACGCTGGCAATGACCACCAGGATGACCAGCAGCACCACCAGAGACATGACCGCCTCGCCGGTGCTCCGGCCGCCATAGGCGTTCTGACTCGTCTCCAGATAGCCCAGACCGTAATTTTCTACATAGAACTGATTGATCCCGTCAAACAGGCTCAGCACTCCCGTGCCGAACTGTCCGGCCATGGCGTTCTCATACAGGTAGCGGTCCAAATGGGAGGTCACCTGCTCATCCGTCATGGGATAGTCGGGCCCCACTGCCAGATAGCAGTTGTTGGTCCCGGTATCCACCACCAGGATGCCGTCCGCCGCTCCCAGCTGGATCTACTCTCCCAGTGCATAGGCGTAGTCGGCAATATCGCCGGACACCTCCCGCACAGTAGCCACGGCGATGAGGCTGTCATACCGGGCCACCCAGTTGGCGTTATAGAGACAGATCTGTTGCTCCTCCTGGTCAGAGAGCACCTCGGCCTCGTCGCTGATCCAGGTGGCGTAGCTGCTTGTGGACAGCGACTTGTCAAGCCCAGCAGCCTGAGGGACCGCCGGAGCGCTGCTCCCCCGCACCTGGCCGATCCCGATGGCCGCGGCGATCATCACCACGGTCAGCGCCACTGCCACCGATGTCTTTTGAAATAGTTTCATAGGCTCTCCTCAATGTTCTGCCCCGGACAGGCATCCGGGAACTTCCACCATACAACCGTTCCGGGCGGTCAGCCTCTCAACTCCAGAAGCTTTTGCTTCAGCTCGCCCTCGATCCGCCCAAGCTCGGCCTCGGCCTCGCGGCGCTTCTGGCTGCCCTCTGTCTGGATCTTCATCACCTCGTCCAGGGTGGAGATCAGCTGCTCATTGGTATGCTGGAGGGTCTTGACGTCCACAATGGAGCGCTCCGCCTCCCGGGCGGCCTCCACCGTCCCCATCTTCAGCATATCCGCATTCTTTTGCAGCAGCTGGTTGGTCATCTCGGTGACCGCGGACTGGGCCTGGGTGGCCTGGCGGGAGTGCTCCAGACCCAGGGCCAGCACCATCTGACTCTTCCACAGGGGGATGGTATTCACCAGGGAGGACTGGATCTTCTCCAGCATCAGGGTGTCGTTATTTTGCAGCAGGCGGGTCTGGGGCCCCATCTGAATGGAGATCATCCGGGTCAACTCCAGGTCGTGGAGCTTCTTCTCAAACCGGCTGCACAGGTTGGCAAAATCATTATAGGCCTGGGCGTCCTCCTGGGTCCCGCTGGCGGCGGCCTTCTGCCGCAGCTGCTCCAGGTCGTGGGTCCGCAGGTACTCCAGCCGCTTCTTGCCGGCAATGATATACATGGTGAGCTCTTTGTAGTACTTGGTATTCAGCTCATACATCTGGTCCAGCATGGCGATGTCCTTCATCAGTACCACCTGGTGGTCCTCCAGCACCCGGACGATCTTATCCACATTGACCTCTGCCTTGGCATAGCTGGCCTTCATGGCCTCCAGCTCGTTGCGCTTCTTCTGGAAGAAGCCGAACAGGCCGCCCTTCTTCTCCTCATCCTTGCCAAAATTTTTCAGCTCCACCACCAGGTTGGACAGGGCCTCGCCCACCTCGCCCAGGTCCTTGGTCTTGACGCTGTTCAGGGCGTTTTCCGAGAAGGAGGCAATGTTCTTCTGGGCCGCGGAGCCGTACTGGAGCACCACATTGGAGTCGGTGACGTCGATCTTCTGGGCAAAGTCATCCACCATTTTCCGCTCCGCCTCACTGAGCATGGACTCGTCCACCTTGACGGCGTTGGCGTCCCGCTCCTTCTGGCGCTCTGCCTCTGTGGCGGAAGCCTGCTGGACGGCCGCCTCAGGCGCCGTGTCCAGGGTCAGGGCCGGAGCCTCCGGCGCGGCGGGGGCCGCGGCTGCGGCCGCATCGGCCTCCGGAGTCAGAGTCAGCTGGGGGGCCATATTCAAATCGTCGCTCATAGTCAGTTCCTCCTTATTGTCTTTGCATTGATTTTGGTATGATTTCCGACCGTTCCAGCGTCCCCGCTCTCTGCCGGGAGACGCGCCCAGTCACAGCTCCAGAGTAGTCCCGCCGTCCGGTGAGGCGGTCTTGTCCTTCCCGGACAGGCCCTCCTGGGCCAACAGATTTTCCATCACGGTAATGTCGGTGGAGATGTCCATAGCCTCCGCCCCAAAGAGGGCGTCCAGCTGCTTGTCAAAGGCCTGGACGATGGTGCCCATCATATTTTCCACCTTGGCCTTGGTGGTGCTGATGTTGTCCCCCGCGATCCCGGCGGAGTCCATCCGGTCATAGGCATTGAGTATCTTTAAGGTGGTGGGCAGGAAGTAGTTCAAAAAGCGGCGGATCTGAGGCAGCTTCTTGGGCTGCTTGACCACCTCGCCGATGATCTTCCGGGTGACCTCCTCCAGATGGTCGATCTGGGCGGAGATGGTCTCGTCCTCGATGCTGTCATTGAGGCGGCGCATCTCCGACACCGCCCGGTCCCGCTCCTGGATCAGCTTATCCAGCTCCGGGTCGCCGGTGGTCTCCTGCTTCTTCTCCTCCTGCTTCTTCTCCTGCTTTGGCTCCTCCCGGCGGGGCTGCTCCGCCTTCTTCTCCGGCTGTTCCACCTGCTCTCCGGGCATCTGATAGACCCGGTCCGGGAATACCGCCTTACCCACGACAAACACTGCCGCCGAGACCACAGCGCACAGCGCGTAGTCGGCCAGGGTGTGCAGCGAGAAAAACAGCGCGAATACCAGCCAGACCCCCCCGATCAGATAGATGGGGATCAGGGAACGCTTGATGTGCTTCGCCATCGCTCCTACCTCCTATGGCACGCTCTGCGGACCAGCCGCATTCTTTTATGCTCATTGTACCTTTCCCAGAGGGGGGTGTCAAGAAAATTCCCGCCCTATCCGGTGCAGAGCACGCCGGATAGGGCGGGAATTGTTGGGCATGGGACCAGCAGTCTCAGGATGCGGCCAGGGCGGCTCCGAGGGCACGGCACCGGTCCAGTCCGCTCTCATCAGGGGTCTCATGAAGGATCAGTCCTTCCCCCTGGCAGACCGTGCCCCCGGCGCGGTCCGTCCGCTCCTCCCAGTCTCGCATCCACTGCCCGTCTCCCCAGCCGTAGGAGCCGAAGAGGGCCACAGACTTTCCGCTCAGGCGGCCCTCCAGCTGGGAGAAGAAGGGCTCAAACTCAGACTCCTCCAGAACCTCAGCCCCCATAGCGGGGCAGCCCAGGGCCAGCTGATCGTACTCCAGTACCTGGTCCACCCCGACCTGGTCCACAGAGAATACGTCCACCTGGGCGCCGGCCTCCCGCGCCCCCTGGGCGATGGCTTCGGCCATGGCCTGGGTATTGCCTGTCATGCTCCAATAGATCACTGCAATGCTGCTCATTTGGGATAACCTCCAAACTCAAAATGTAAAAATGTAGATCATAAACGTGGATCCCCTGGATGAGACCCATCTGCAAACGCCCAGAGGGCGGTCACATACATCATTCCGCCTGCGGACACCGTCCAACGGCCCGGTCAGGCGGCTCGAAACATCTGCGGCAGGGACCCGCCCGCCCGCACCCGCCGGCACAGGGCCGCGCGGCACCGGTCGTACCGGCGGAAGCACTGCCTCGCCCCCTCCACGTCGGAGTACACCTTCCAGCACCCGCACAGCTTATAGTCCCGCCCCCGGTGCAGGCGAAAGCCCTCCACATCCTCCGGGGGATAGCCCAGAAACAGACCGATCTCGTGGGGGAAGGCGCCGCAGGTCAGACGGAGCTGGAGGGCGTCCAGCATCTCCTCCAGGCCCCGGTCCACCGGGTAGCCCTCCCGGGCCAGCAGCGCCCGCACCTGGGGACGGGCCAGCTGGGCGGCCAGACGCTCCGGACGGTACACCAGGATCAGGCACCGGGGCCGGCAGGAGCAGAGCAGGCGCAGCTGGATACCGCACCGGGAGAGCTGGCGGCGGTAATCCTCCAGCAGTGTGCCCATACACACCTGGGGACTGCCCCAGGCGACCAGATCCGCTGGTTTGATCCCGGCCAGTGCGGGGGCTCCGTGAAAGGCCAAGGTGTATTCCAAATCCCGCAGTGTGTCTTCCATCGTCTCTGACCCCCGCCACAAATTAGCGTAAGCTAACTATATCCCAAGAGAAGAACGGCTCGCGCCGCACAGGTTAGTTATAGCTAACTTCTGGTTCAGAATACCACAACCTTCCTCCCTTGTCAACCCCAAGTTCAGAGCAGGGAACCGTCCCCCTCCGACTATTTTCCAGCTTTCCATTGACTTTCCATGCTCCGGTGCGGTATGATTTCACATATCGGCGTTTGGCGCTCAGTCCGGCTCCACTGGACCGCCCTGACAGCCCCGCCATGGAACAAAGGAGTCCGATATGCTCACCCTGGAACAGTTCAAAGCCGCCCGTGCAACGCTGCAGGGCGTGATCCGCACCACCAGCCTGATCCACTCCCCCGCCCTGTCCAAGGCGTGTGGAAATCAGGTCTATCTCAAGCCGGAAAATATGCAGGTCACCGGCGCCTATAAGATCCGCGGGGCCTACTATAAGATCAGCACCCTCAGCGAGGAGGAGAAAGCCCGGGGCCTCATCACCGCCTCCGCCGGCAACCACGCCCAGGGGCTGGCCTATGCCGCTCAGGCGGCGGGGGTCCCCGCCACCATCGTGATGCCCACCACCACCCCCCTGGTGAAGGTCAACAACACCAAGGACTACGGCGCACGGGTCATTCTCCACGGCGAGGTGTTCGACGAGGCCGCCGAGAAGGCCGCCCAGCTGGCTGAGGAGGAGGGGCTGACCTATGTCCACCCCTTCAACGATCTTGGGGTAGCCACCGGCCAGGGCACCATCGCATACGAGATCTTTCAGGACCTCCCCGACGTGGATGTGATCCTGGTCCCCATCGGCGGCGGCGGCCTGGCCGCTGGCGTGTCCACCCTGGCCAAGCTGCTCAACCCCAACGTCACGGTCATCGGCGTGGAGCCGGAGGGCGCCGCCTCCATGAAGGCCAGCCTGGAGGCCGGCCATGTGGTCACCCTCCCCACCGCCAACACCATCGCCGACGGCGTGGCGGTCAAGACCCCCGGCGACCTGGTGTTCCCCTATGTACAAAAAAATGTAGACCGCGTCCTGTCCATTCCGGATGCGGAACTGGTGGACGCCTTTCTGGATGTGATGGAGAAGCATAAGATGGTGGTGGAAAACGCCGGCCTGCTCACTGTGGCCGCCCTGAAGCACCTGGATATGGAGGGCAAGAACGTGGTCTCCGTCCTCTCCGGGGGCAACATGGATGTGATCACCATGGCCTCTCTGGTCCAGCACGGCCTGATCAACCGGGGCCGGATCTTCACCTTCTCCGTGCTGCTCCCCGACCGGCCCGGCGAACTGATGCGGGTGTCCGGCCTGCTGGCCCGGAACAGCGGCAACATCATCAAGCTGGAGCACAACCAGTTTGTCAACATCAACCGGCAGAACGGCGTGGAGCTGAAGGTCACCCTGGAGGCCTTCGGCCAGGACCACAAGCGCCAGATCCTGGACGAGCTGCGGCAGAACGGCTATTCCGTCCAGGAGGTCATGACCGCAGACTTCTACCACTGACGCGCCCACTGCCTCCGTCCGCCGGAGATGCGCGCTCCGGCGGACGGACGGCTATTGAAAAGCGGCGGGCTTCGGGCTGCCGCAGGCGGCAGTAGGGCCGTGGGTCCGGCCTGGAGCGCCCCTGCGGCCCGGAAGCTCACGGCGGAGGGCCGGCCCTCCGCTCTCTCCGCCCAGTATCCTATGCGCCCGCCCCGCCCCGGGTTCCCCGGGCGCGGACGGTCCCTCCCCCACCCCGGCAGAGGCCAAACAAATTCAGGCTTGGAAAGCGAGGACGTCATTATGATCAAAATTGCCCCTTCGATCCTCTCCGCTGACTTCGTCAACCTGGAGCGGGACATCAAAAAGGTCGCCAGCGCCGACTACCTCCATGTGGATGTCATGGACGGCTGCTTCGTGCCCAACCTGACCATTGGGATCCCCGTGGTCAAGTCTATCCGCAAGTGTACCGATATGTTCCTGGACGTCCATCTGATGATCGACAAGCCGGTGCGCTACATCGAGGACTTCGCCAAAGCCGGGGCCGATCTGCTGTCCGTCCATCTGGAGGCCGACCACCCCACCCGGATCGCCGAGGCCCTGAAGGTCATGGGGGAGTGCGGCGTGAAAAAGGCGGTGGCCCTGCGGCCCATCACCTCGGCCAACGCCATTCTGCCCTATATCGAGGAGCTGGACATGGTGCTGGTGATGACGGTGGAGCCCGGCTTCGGGGGCCAGGCTTTTATGGAGTCCCAGTTGGACACCATCCGCCAGGTGCGGGCCATCATCGACCGGTACAACCCCGCCTGTGAGCTGGAGGTGGACGGCGGCGTTGCCCCCAAGACCGCCCCCCTGGTGGTGGAAGCGGGCGCCAACGTACTGGTGGCCGGCTCTGCCGTCTACGGCAAGGAGGACATCCCCGCCGCCATCGCCGCCCTGCGGGTGTAACGGCAATGAAGAAGTACAAGGCCCTAATTCCTAACTCCTAGTTTTCAATTCTTAATTTCCAACTTCCCCGGAGGTCCAAAACCATGCAGTACTTTCCCCCTGCGCTGGAAAATTTAGTGGAGCAGTTCGCCAAGCTGCCCGGCGTGGGCGTCAAATCAGCCCAGCGGCTGGCCTTCTATGTCCTGTCCATGCCGGATGATGAGGCCAACGCCTTTGCCCAGGCAGTCATCAGCGCCAAGACGACCATCCACTGCTGCCCTGTCTGTCAGAACCTGACAGACGGAGACGGCCCCTGCTCCATCTGTGCCAGCCCCAAGCGGGACCAGTCCACCATCTGCGTGGTGGCCGACCCCAAGGATGTGGCCGCTATGGAGCGCTCCCGGGAGTACCAGGGACTGTACCATGTGCTCCACGGGGTGATCTCCCCCATGAGCCATGTGGGTCCCGATGACCTGCACATCAAATCTCTGGTGGAGCGGGTGGCCGCCGGAGGCATCGAGGAGGTCATCATGGCCACCAACCCGGACACGGAGGGGGAGGCCACCGCCATGTACCTCTCCCGCCTGCTCCGCCCCTTCTCCGTCAAGGTCACCCGTCTGGCCTATGGCATCCCGGTGGGCAGCCACCTGGAGTACGCCGACGATGCCACCCTCATGCGCGCCCTGGAGGGCCGCCGCGAGATCTGACCCACTCCCGCTCCGCCCCCGGTCCTCTGGGGGCGGAGCTTTTTTCCGCCCTTGCGCTCCGCCCTTAAATGGGATATAATACACTGAAACTTTTTGAACGATCTTTCTCGAGGTGCGCTTCCATGGGGGACAAGCTTGGTATCTACATCCACATTCCATTCTGCCGCAGCAAGTGCGACTACTGTGATTTTTACTCCCTGTCCGGGCGTGAGGGCCGGATGGACCACTATCAGAAGGCCCTGCTGGCCCATCTGCGGGAGACGGCTCCCCTGGCCCAGGGCATCCCGGTGGACAGCGTCTACTTCGGCGGCGGCACCCCCAGCTTTTACGGAGCCAAGCGGCTGAAGGAGCTGCTGGCCACCCTCCACAAGCTGTTTCAAATCGAGAAGGACGCGGAGATCACCGTGGAGTGCAACCCGGACAGCGTGGACCTGCGCGCCCTGCGCACCCTGCGGAAGGCGGGCGTCAACCGCCTGTCCCTTGGGATGCAGTCCGCCCAGGCGGAGGAGCTGGCCGCCATCCACCGCATCCACACCCCGCAGCAGACCGACCAGGCCGCCGGGCTGGCCCGGAAGGCTAAATTCAACAACCTGTCCCTGGACCTGATCTACGGCCTGCCCGGCCAGACCATGGACAGCTGGAAGGCCACGGTGGAACACGCCCTGTCCCTTATCCCCCAGCATCTGTCCTGCTACGGCCTGAAGGTGGAGGAGGGCACCCCCCTGGCCCGCCGGGTGGCCGAGGGGGAGGGCCTGCCGGACGACGACCAGCAGGCCGACCTGTATCTGTGGACGGTGGGCCGCCTGGCCCGGGCCGGCTACCCCCAGTATGAGATCTCCAACTTCGCCAAGCCCGGCTTTGAGTCCCGGCACAATCTCCGCTACTGGTTCACCCGGCCCTATATCGGCTTCGGCCCCGGGGCCCACTCCGATTTCGGCGGCCGGCGCTACTCCTTCGTCCGGGATCTGGACGCCTACATCGACGGAGTCCTTCACGGGGGCAATGTCATCGACAGCTCTGAGCTTATCCCCCAGCGGGAGCGGTGCGGCGAGTACCTCATGCTCCGCCTGCGCACCGCCCAGGGCATCGACGGCGTGGAGTACCGCCGGAACTATTTCATGGACTTCGCCCCGCTGGAGGCCCGTCTGGAGCAGTTCGCCGCCCAGGGGTGGGCGGAGCGCAGCCCGGAGGGCCGCTGGCACTTCACTCCCAAGGGCTTCCTGGTGTCCAACCAGCTGATCGGCGACCTTCTGGACCGGCAGGAGCAGGCCAGCTGGGAGGACCTGATCGTCCGCCCGGAGCGGGGGCCGCGCCCGTGATCCATCCGGGCTTTTCCCCCGGCCCCAGCACATCCGAACGCTCCGGCATCTCGCCAAAGCCTTTCCCTGTTTTTTACTTTGTTCTTACTTTTTTCACAATTTTATGTCTACTTTGTAAATTTCATTGCCTTTTGGGCATACTGATGCTATAATATATTTGTATTATCGTGCGCAGCCCTTCCGGCGGCGCAGTTCCAACTGAATTCAAGGGCGATTTCCGCCATTTCTTTTCATACAAACCCCAATCTATAAATCAGATCGAGAGGGTGCCGATTTTGACAAAGTATCACATTCAGGGCGGAAAGCCGCTCTCCGGGACCATCACCATCAGCGGCGCCAAAAACGCCGCTGTCGCTATCATCCCCGCCGCGCTGTTGGTGGACGGGGTGTGCCGCATTGAGAATATCCCCCAAATCAGCGACGTGACGCTGATCCTCCAGATCCTTCAGGAGCTGGGTGCGGACGTCCGCACCATCAACCGCACCACGGTGGACATCGACTGTTCCCACATCCGCAACCGTCAGGTCCCGTACGAGCTGGCCCGCCGCATCCGCGCCAGCTACTATCTGGTGGGCGCTCTGTTGGGCCGCTTCGGCTGGGCGGAGGTCCCCCTCCCCGGCGGCTGTGACCTGGGCGGACGGCCCATCGACCAGCACATCAAGGGTTTCGTCTCCATGGGGGCGGATGTGGATGTGCGCAACGGCCTGATCTGCGCCAAGGTGGCCGGCGGCCGTCTGGCCGGCGGTCAGATCTATCTGGACATGGTCTCTGTGGGGGCCACCATGAACATCATGCTGGCCGGCGTGCTGGCCGATGGCATGACCATCATTGAAAACGCCGCCAAGGAGCCCCACATCGTGGACCTGGCCAACTTCCTCAACTCTATGGGGGCCAATATCATGGGGGCCGGCACCGATGTGATCAAGATCCGCGGCGTCAAGCAGCTGCGGGGCGGCGCCTACTCCATCATCCCCGACCAGATCGAGGCGGGCACCTATATGGCCGCCGTGGCCGCCGCCGGGGGCGATGTGCTCATTCAGAACGTCATCCCCAAGCACCTGGACTGCATCACCGCCAAGCTGGTGGAGATGGGCGTGGATGTGGAGGAGCTGGACGACGCCGTCCGGGTCCGCCGCAGCGGCCCCATCAGCCGCACCAATGTCAAGACCATGCCCTATCCGGGCTTCCCCACCGATATGCAGCCCCAGATTGCCGCCGTCCTCTGCCTGGCTACCGGTACCAGCGTCCTGACCGAGGGTGTGTGGGACAGCCGCTACCGCTATGTGGATGAGTTCCGCCGCATGGGCGCCCACATCCAGGTGGATGGCAAGGTAGCCGTCATCGAGGGGGTCCCCGGCCTCACCGGCGCGCCGGTCCACGCCTGTGACCTGCGGGCGGGCGCGGCCATGGTCATCGCCGGTCTGGCCGCCCAGGGCATCACCGAGGTGGACGGGATCTACCACATTGAGCGTGGCTATGAGGATCTGGTGGGCAAGCTGGCCGGGGTCGGCGCCGAAATCCAGGTCGTCACCGTCCCCGACGAGGAGAGCCAGTCCCAGGCTGTCTGAAGCCATGTTATCCATCATCCAAACGATCAGAAATTGGGATCTCCAGGCCGGCGGCTCACCCCTCCGGCCATCCCCAGTTTCTGATCTTATTTTTTAGGGAGCGATCAAATTGTTGACCTTTACCACCCTGGCCAGCGGCTCCGGCGGCAACGCCGCCCTGGTCTCCTGCGGGGACACCCATCTTCTGCTGGACGCGGGGATCTCAGCCAAGCAGATCACCGCCGGCCTGGCCGCTCTGGGCGTCGCGCCCAGGGATCTGACCGCCATTCTCATCACCCATGAGCACAGCGACCATGTCTCCGGCCTGCGGGTGCTCAGCAAGCGGGCCGCCGCCCCCATCTACGCCACCGGCCCCACCTGCCGCTGCCTGTATGACCGGAACACCGGCAGCGAGGCCGCCGACCTGCTTCGGGTCATGGAGGCCGGGACCGGGGTGCAGCTGGGCGGCCTGTGGGTCCAGTCCTTTCCCACCCCCCACGACGCGGCGGGGAGCGTGGGCTACATCCTCTCCGGAGAGGGGGGCCGGATCGTCCTGGCCACCGACCTGGGCTACATCACCCCGGCGGTAAAGACCGCCGTCCAGGACTGCGGCCTGCTGATCTGCGAGGCCAACCACGACGAGGACTGGGTCCGCTCCGGGCCATACCCCTACTACTTAAAGCAGCGTATCCTGGGGGACCGGGGCCACCTGTCCAACGAGGCGGGGGCGGAGCTGGCCGCCCTGGCGGCGGAGAGCGGGACCCGTGCCGTGGTCCTGGCCCACCTCTCCCGGGAGAACAACACCCCGGCCCGCGCATGGGAGACGGCCGCCCGCCGCCTCCGAAGCATGGGCTGTGAGCCGAACCTGGATCTCTCCCTGACCGTGGCCCCCCGCAGCGGGCTGGGCCCCACCTATCATCTGGAGAGCGGGCGGGTCCTCCAGGCGTCCCCCTCTGGAGAGGAGGCCGCCCTGTGCTGAGCGTCTATCTCATCTGCGTGGGTAAGCTGAAGGAAAAATTCTATCAGGAGGCCTGCGCCGAGTACGTCAAGCGGCTGTCCGCCTATTGCAGGCTCACCCTGGTGGAGCTGCCTGAGGAAAAACTGCCCCAAGCTCCCTCTCAGGGCCAGATCGACCAGGCCCTGGCCCGGGAGGCCGCGGCCATCCGGGCCAAGCTGCCCCCCAGCGCCGTGCTGGCCGCCCTGTGCGTAGAGGGCCGGATGCGCTCCAGCGAGGAGCTGGCCCAGCTGGTTGGGACCTGGGAGCAGAGCTCCGCCAAGCACCTGGTCTTTCTCATCGGCGGCTCCTACGGCCTGCACCCCTCCATCAAGGCGGAGGCCCAGGTCAAGCTGTCCATGTCCCCCATGACCTTCCCCCACCACCTGGCCCGGGTCATGCTGCTGGAGCAGATCTACCGGGCCTTCAAGATCCGGGAGGGCTCCAGCTACCACAAGTAGTCCCCGAGCCTGTCAAACAGACGGCGCAGCCACTTGTTTGAGGCGTTGAGCCCCGACCCGATCCTGAAAATCGAATTGTTCCGCTGGAAATTTCCGCCCGACTGTGGTACACTTACCACAATGGTAATTTCCAGCGGATTTTTCATACACAGGAGGTCTTGCAGATATGTCTTACCGGGAAAATTATGAGAACTGGCTGAACAGTCCCGCCCTCTCTCAGGAAGAAAAAGCGGAGCTGGAGGCCATACGCGTGGACGAAAAGGAGATCGAGTCCCGCTTTTTTGACCAGCTGGCCTTCGGCACCGCCGGTCTGCGCGGCACCATGGGCGTAGGTCTATACCGCATGAACGTCCATGTGATCCGCCATGCCACCCAGGCCTTCGCCCAGGTGATCCTGGAGGAGGGGCCGGAGGCCGCCGCCCGGGGCGTGGCTGTCTGCTTCGACTGCCGCAACAACTCCGGCCTTTTTGCCCGGGAGGCCGCCTGCGTCATGGCGGGCAACGGCATCCCCGTGCGCCTGTTCCAGGCCCTGCGCCCCACGCCGGAGCTGTCCTTCGCCGTACGGGAGTATGGCTGCATCGCCGGCATCAACGTCACCGCCAGCCACAACCCCAAGGAGTACAACGGCTATAAGGTCTACTGGGAGGACGGAGCACAGCTGCCCCCCAGACACGCCGACGAGGTAGCCCGGAAGATGCGGGAGCTGGATGTGTTCGCCAGCGTCAAGACCATGGACTATGACCAGGCGGTATCTCAGGGAAAGATCACCCTTCTGGGAGCGGAGACCGACGAGCGCTTCCTGTCCAACGTCATGGAACAGGTGAACGACAAGGCCGTGGTGGAGCAGATGGCAGACACCTTCAAGATGGTGTACACCCCCTTCCACGGCACCGGCTATCAGCTCATCCCTGAGGCGCTGAAGCGGCTGGGCATGAAGCACGTCATCTGCGTGCCCGAGCAGATGGTCATTGACGGCAACTTCCCCACCGTGGCCTCCCCCAACCCGGAGAACCCGGAGGGCTTCTATCTGGCGGTGGATCTGGCCAAGGCCAACGACGCCGACTTCATTCTGGGCTCTGACCCCGACGCCGACCGCGTGGGCATCATGGTGCGTACCAAGGACGACGACTTCGTAGTCATCTCAGGCAACCAGACGGGCGTGCTGCTGCTGGACTACCTGATCGGCGCCAAGAGGCGCACCGGCAAGATGCCTGAAAATCCCGTGGCCCTCAAGACCATCGTCACCACCGAGATGGCCCGGAAGGTGGCCGAGGTCAACGGCCTGAAGTGCTATGACACCTTCACCGGCTTCAAGTTCCTGGCGGAGAAGAAGGACAAGCTGGAGAGCTCCGGCGAGGGGAAGGTCATCTTCTCCTATGAGGAGTCCTATGGCTATATGCTGGGCGACTATGTCCGGGACAAGGACGCCGTTTCCGCCAGCGTGGAACTCACTGAGATGGCCGCCTGGTACGCCAGCCAGGGCATGACCCTGTATGACGCGCTCCAGGCCCTGTTCGAGAAGTACGGCTACTACGGCGAAAAGACCCTGAACCTGGTCATGCCCGGCCTGGACGGCCTGAAAAAGATGGCCGACCTGATGGCCGGCCTGCGGGCGAAGCCCCCGGTGGAGATCGCCGGCGTGGCCGTCCGGGAGCAGAAGGACTATCAGGACGGCAGCGTGGTCCGGGTATCCGACGGCGTCCGAAGTGCTATGGAGCTGTCTGGCTCCAACGTGCTGCGCTATGAGATGGCCGATGGCACCAGCCTCATCGTCCGTCCCTCCGGCACTGAGCCTAAAGTGAAGGTCTATATCCTGGCCAACGGCGAAAATAAAGCCGTTTGTGATGAAAAGGTGGCCAAGTATGCCGCCTGGGCGGAGACCCTCAAGGGCTGAGCAGCCCCGCTCCCCGTCCAGCCCGGAGCATTGCGCTCCGGCTCCATCCCCCTTTCTGCATAAGACCGGCCCCGCTTCTTCTGAAGCGGGGCCGGTTTTCCTTGCGTTTCAGTTGGGCCGCGGGATCACTCCAGCATGATCTTAATGATCTCCTTGTCGGTCTCCTTCATGCCCTCGCGGGCCAGGCGGCCCACATTCCGGATGGTATTTTCCACGCCCTTGGAGACGATTCCGTCCCCGCCAAAGAACTGGTTTCCGTCCCGGTACATCCAGTAGCCCAGGATACCGGCGTCCACCGCGGCGGCGATCTTGGCCGCACAGGAGGCCTTGGCGCCGTCGCACACCACGCCGGAGACCACCGCCAGGGCGTTCACCACCGTGTGGGCGATCTCCTCATAGCCGCCCCCGTACAGATAGGCGATCCCCGCCCCCGCTCCACAGCCGGCGCTGATGGCCCCGCAGTAGGCGGACAAACGGCCGATCCCGGACTTCTGATGAATGGTGATGAGGTCGGACAGCACCACCGCCCGCAGCATCTTCTCCTCAGAGGCCCCCAGCTCCTTGGCATAGACCACCACCGGGACGGAGGCGGTGATCCCCTGGTTCCCACTGCCTGAGACGATGACCACCGGCAGCTCACAGCCGTTCATCCTGGCGTCGGAGCCCGCCGCGGCATAGGCCTTGGCCCGGACCTTCACATCGTCCCCGTCGTGCTTCAGCAGCACTGAGCCGATGTTCGCCCCATAGTTTCCCCGGAGTCCCTCCTGGGCGATGGCATAGTTGTAGTCGATCTGACGCTGGACCAAGGCCCGGACATCGTCCAGCTCCACCGTGTCTGCGAACTCCAGGGCCCCCTCGATGCTCAGCAGGCTCTTCTCGTCGCAGGGGCTCTCCCGCTCCGCCGCCTCCTCCCGCTGGAGGAGGGTCTGCCCGTTCTTCCGCTTCCGGATCACATTGGTGTGGAAACCCGAGATGGCCGCCTCGCTGCTGGAGCCGTCCCCGCCGAAGGCCAGCACTTCAATATAGAAGATCTGGGATGTGGCGGCCAGCCCCACCTGGATGGGACAGCGCTCCAGGAAAGTGCGGATCTCCCCCACCTGCTCCGAAGTGACCTGGGCGATGACCTCCAGCTCCCGCTCCGCCTGTCCCACCGCCGCGCCGGCGGCTGCGGCGGCCTGGATCCCCCGAAGCCCGCCGGTATTGGGCACCACCACACTTTTGACGTTTTTCAGGATATTTCCGCTGACATTGACCTCCATCCGCACCGGCATACTGCCCAGCAGATCCCGCGCCATCGCCGCGGCATAGGCCACCGCGATGGGCTCTGTGCACCCCATGGCGGGCAGCAGCTCTTCCTCCAAGATCTTCAGGTAAGTCTGATACCGAATGTCCGTTTTCCGCATAGGACTCACTCCTTCCTGCCCGCCCCTCTCCGGGCGGCGCGTTCCGCTCTCTATTTTATCACAGATATGACTCTTCACACAAGAGCGACCGCCCGGAGCCAGACAGGCCCCGGGCGGTCGTTTTAACCTGCGAGAGGGCTCACACCGCCGCCTGGGCGCGCTGTCTCTCCGCGAATTTTTTGATGGGCCCCAGCCCGGTGATCTTCTCCGGCTGGTCCCCTCCCTCCAGTACCAAAGTGGGGGCCTGACGGACGCCATACCGGGTGGTCAACTCCGGGGACTCCTCCGCCACCACCTTGCGGTAGGGGATGTCCGCCTTTTGCAGCAGGCTCTCCGCCTGGCGGCAGTTGGGGCAGGTGCGGGTGGTAAAGAGCATCAGCTCCGTCCCCTCCGCCGCCCCGGACGGCTCCGCCGGCGCGGTGACCTGGGCCCCCGCCCGCCCGGCTCTCCGCAGTTGGGAGGCGGAGATGTCGTACACCTTCCGGTCCTTGAACTCCTGGGTCTTGCCGTCGTTCCAGTTCTGCACCGGGCGGTAGTAGCCGGTGATCCGGCTGTACACCTCGGTGGTACGGCCGCAGATGGGGCAGGTGTACTGCTCCCCGGACAGATAGCCGTGGTCGGCGCACACGGAGTAGGTGGGGGACATGGTGTAATAGGGCAGCTTGTAGTTCTCGGCGATCTTCCGCACCAGGGCGGCCGCCGCCTGCCAGGAGGGCAGCTTCTCCCCCAGGAAGGCGTGGAACACCGTGCCGGAGGTATACAGAGTCTGAAGCTCGTCCTGCACATCCAGCGCTGAGAAGATGTCCTCTGTGTACCCCACCGGCAGATGGGAGGAGTTGGTGTAGTAGGGGGTGCCGTTCTCATTGGCGGTGATGATGCCGGGGAACTCCGCTTTGTCGTGCTTGGCAAAGCGGTAGGTGGTGGACTCAGCGGGGGTGGCCTCCAGGTTATAGAGGTCTCCGTACTGCTCCTGATAGTCGCTCAGCCGCTCTCTCATGTGGTTGAGCACATCCTTGGCGAAGGCCTGGGTCTTCTCCTGGGTCAGGTCGGCCCGGAGCCAGGCGGCGTTGAGCCCCACCTCGTTCATGCCGATGAGGCCGATGGTGGAAAAGTGGTTATCAAAGTTCCCGAGATAACGCTTTGTATAGGGATACAGTCCCGCATCCAGCAGCTTGGTGATCACGGTGCGCTTGGTCTTGAGGGACCGGGCGGAGATGTCCATCAGCTTGTCCAGACGCTGATAGAAGTCGGCCTCATCCTTGGCCAGATAGGCGATGCGGGGCAGGTTGATGGTGACCACGCCCACACTCCCAGTGGACTCGCCGGAGCCGAAGAAGCCGCCGGACTTTTTCCGCAGCTCCCGCAGGTCTAGGCGCAGGCGGCAGCACATGGAGCGCACGTCGGAGGGCTCCATGTCGGAGTTGATGTAGTTGGAGAAATAGGGGGTGCCGTACTTGGCGGTCATCTCAAAGAGGAGTTTATTGTTCTCCGTCTCGGACCAGTCGAAGTCCCGGGTGATGGAGTAGGTGGGAATGGGGTACTGGAAACCACGCCCGTTGGCGTCGCCCTCGATCATGATCTCGATGAAGGCCTTGTTCACCATATCCATCTCCTGTTTACAGTCCCCGTAGGTGAAGTCCATCTCCTTGCCGCCTACAATGGCTGGCAGGTCTTTCAGGTCCTTGGGCACCGTCCAGTCCAGGGTGATATTGGAGAAAGGGGCCTGTGTGCCCCAGCGGCTGGGGGTGTTCACCCCATAGACGAAGGACTGGATACACTGCTTGACCTCCTTCTGGCTCAAGTGGTCAACCTTGACGAAGGGGGCCAGATAGGTGTCGAAGGAGGAGAATGCCTGCGCCCCCGCCCACTCATTCTGCATGATGCCCAGGAAGTTGACCATTTGGTTGCACAGGGTGGACAGGTGGCTGGCCGGAGCAGAGGTAATCTTCCCCGGAATGCCCCCCAGCCCCTCCTGAATGAGCTGCTTCAGGGACCAGCCCGCGCAGTAGCCGGTGAGCATGGACAGGTCATGGATGTGGATCTCCGCGTTGCGGTGGGCGTTGGCCACCTCCTGGTCATAGATCTCGCTGAGCCAGTAGTTGGCTGTAATTGCCCCGGAGTTGGACAGGATCAGGCCGCCCACGGAGTAGGTGACGGTGGAGTTCTCTTTCACTCGCCAGTCGTTGATTTGGAGGTAGTCATCCACCAGATCCTTATAGTTCAGCAGCGTGGAGTTGACGTTACGCACCTTCTCCCGCTGCTTGCGGTACAGGATATAGGCCTTGGCCACGTCGGCGTACCCTGCCTCGGACAGCACGGTCTCCACGCTGTCCTGGATGTCCTCCACCGCAATGCGGCCGTCCCGGATCTTGGGCTCAAAATCTGCGGTCACCCGCAGGGCCAGCAGGTCGATGACGCTGGGATGAAACTGCTTATCCAGGGCCTGGAACGCCTTGGTGATGGCGGCGCTGATCTTTCCGATCTCAAAACGGGCGGCGGTGCCGTCCCGCTTCGTCACTTGATACATGGATCTCTTCCTCTCATCCTGATGTAACCGCGCCGGCGGACAGCTCTCTGCTTGCCACCGTGCGCGGTATGGTCCCACTATACCACGCCCCCCGGGCTCAGTCAATATATAGATGTAGCCAAAAATTCTTATACAATATCTAGCGTTATCTCCGAACCATTTGGGCCCCAGGGGTTTGGAGCCTCTCTCACCTTCCTGGGCGCGGCGGATTTCCCGGCCGGCAGCCCTTCCGCTCCAGAGCAGCGCCCCAGCTCCGTCATCGCTGGGACGCGCAGCGCCACACCATATCGGGAACAAAATTTCAGGCCCCCACCCGATGGGTGGGGGCCTGTTGTCCATTCAGAAAATGGGATCAGCCGCGGGGGTTCTTGATGGCGGCCTGAGCGGCAGCCAGACGGGCGATGGGCACACGGAAGGGAGAGCAGGAGACGTAGTCCAGTCCCACATTGTGGCAGAACTCCACGGAGGAGGGGTCGCCGCCGTGCTCGCCGCAGATGCCCAGGTGCAGGTCAGCGCGGGTCTCACGGCCCAGCTGAGCGGCCATCTTCACCAGCTTGCCCACGCCAGTCTGGTCCAGCTTGGCGAAGGGATCGCTCTCGTAGATCTTCTTGTCGTAGTAAGCGCCCAGGAACTTGCCTGCATCGTCGCGGGAGAAGCCGAAGGTCATCTGGGTCAGGTCGTTGGTGCCGAAGGAGAAGAACTCGGCCTCCTTGGCGATCTCGTCGGCGGTCAGAGCCGCGCGGGGGATCTCGATCATGGTACCGACCTTGTACTTCATGTCGGAGTTGGCGGCCTTGATGATCTCATCCGCAGTGCTGACAACCACATTCTTGACGTACTTCAGCTCCTTGACCTCGCCCACCAGGGGGATCATGATCTCGGGGACCATGGTCCACTCGGGGTGACGGGCCTGGACAGCCAGAGCAGCCTTGATGACGGCACGGGTCTGCATGGCGGCGATCTCAGGATAGGTAACGGCCAGACGGCAGCCACGGTGACCCATCATGGGGTTAAACTCATGCAGGCCGGCGATGATGGCCTTGATGTCGGCCACGCTCTTGCCCAGGTCCTCGGCCAGCAGCTTGATGTCGGCCTCCTCGGTGGGCACAAACTCATGCAGGGGGGGATCCAGGAAGCGGATGGTGACAGGGCAGCCCTCCATAGCCTCGTAGATGCCCTCGAAGTCGCCCTGCTGCATGGGCTCCAGGACAGCCAGAGCGCTCTCACGCTGCTCCACGGTGTCAGAGCAGATCATGCGGCGGATGGCGCGGATGCGCTCGCCCTCGAAGAACATGTGCTCGGTGCGGCACAGGCCGATGCCCTGAGCGCCGAACTTGCGGGCCTGAGCGGCGTCGTGGGGGGTGTCGGCGTTGGTGCGGACCTGCAGGCTGCGGTACTGGTCACACCAGCCCATGACACGGCCGAACTCGCCGCCGATGGTGGCGTCGGTGGTGGGCACAGCGCCGTCATAGATGTCACCGGTGGAGCCGTTCAGGGAGATCCAGTCGCCCTCCACATAGGTCTTGCCGGCCAGCTCAAACTTCTTGTTGGCCTCGTCCATCTTGATCTCACCACAGCCGGAGACGCAGCACTTGCCCATGCCGCGGGCCACGACGGCGGCGTGGGAGGTCATGCCGCCGCGAACGGTCAGGATGCCCTGGGCGGCCTTCATGCCCTCGATGTCCTCGGGAGAGGTCTCCAGGCGGACCAGAACGACCTTCTCGCCGCGCTCGGCCCAGGCCTTGGCGTCCTCAGCGGTAAAGACGACCTTACCGGAGGCGGCGCCGGGGGAGGCGCCCAGAGCCTTGCCCATGACGGCGGCCTTCTTCAGAGCCACAGCGTCGAACTGGGGGTGCAGCAGGGTGTCCAGAGAGCGGGGCTCGATCATGGCCACAGCCTTCTTCTCATCGATCATGCCCTCGTCCACCAGGTCGCAGGCGATCTTCAGAGCGGCGGCGGGGGTGCGCTTGCCGTTACGGGTCTGCAGCATGAAGAGCTTGCCGTGCTCCACGGTGAACTCCATGTCCTGCATGTCCCGGTAGTGGTCCTCCAGGGTCTTGCAGACGCCCTCGAACTGGGCAAAGGCCTCGGGGAACTTCTCAGCCATCTCAGCGATGGGCATGGGGGTACGCACGCCGGCCACCACGTCCTCGCCCTGAGCGTTGGTCAGGAACTCGCCGAACAGCTTCTTCTCGCCGGTGGCGGGGTTACGGGTGAAGGCAACGCCGGTGCCGCAGTCGTCGCCCATGTTGCCGAAAGCCATGGACTGCACGTTGACGGCGGTGCCCCAGGAGTAGGGGATGTCGTTGTCGCGGCGGTACACGTTGGCGCGGGGGTTGTCCCAGGAGCGGAACACGGCCTTGATGGCGCCCATCAGCTGCTCCTTGGGGTCGGAGGGGAAGTCCTGGCCGATCTTGGACTTGTACTCGGCCTTGAACTGGCCGGCCAGCTCCTTCAGATCCTCAGCGGTCAGCTCCACGTCCTGGGTGACGCCCTTCTTCTCCTTCATCTCGTCGATGAGCTGCTCGAAGTACTTCTTGCCCACCTCCATGACGACGTCGGAGTACATCTGGATGAAGCGGCGATAGCAGTCCCAGGCCCAGCGGGGGTTATTGGACTTCTTGGCCATAACCTCTACAACTTCCTCGTTCAGGCCCAGGTTCAGGATGGTGTCCATCATGCCGGGCATGGAGGCACGGGCGCCGGAGCGGACGGAGACCAGCAGGGGGTTCTCCAGATCGCCGAACTTCTTGCCGGTGATCTCCTCCATCTTGACGATGTACTCCATGATCTGAGCCTGGATCTCGTCGTTGATCTTCTGTCCGTCCTCATAGTACTGAGTACAGGCCTCGGTGGTGATAGTGAAGCCCTGGGGAACGGGCAGGCCGATGTTGGTCATCTCGGCCAGGTTGGCGCCCTTTCCGCCCAGCAGCTCACGCATGTTGGCGTTGCCCTCAGAGAAGAGGTACACAAACTTCTTTGCCAATTTACTTCATTCCTTTCTGTATACTCGCATAGCGGGTCCGTGGGAGGCGCAGCCTGCCTTCTCACGCAGGGGCTCTGCACCGCTCCGGCCCGCTTTTATGCCAGTGGTGCGGCAGGCAGAATCTGCCGCAAAAATATTATACCTATTTGAAGGAAATATTGCAACCGCTTCTCCATTGTTTTTCCCTCTTTTTCTAAGTTCCAAACCGCTTTTCCGCTTTCTTATGAAAACCGCCCTTGGATCCGGGCGGCTGCGGCCGCGGCCTGCCCGATGATTCGGAAAAAAATGGAGACCGTGCGGACATTTTTATGTCCGCACGGCCTCCAAAGGCTCAGCTGAACTGCTCCGCCCCTCCTTCCAGGGGATGGAACTGGAGCGCGTCCTGGACCGTCAGGAATACCCCTGCCCGGTTCCATGCGCTGGTCATCCGCTTCTCCATGGCGGTCACCACAGGGTACTGGAGCCAGCTGCTCTGGTGGGTGTAATTCACCCAGCTGCTGATGAGATAGCCGTCCTGGAGCTCCGCCACGGGATAGGCGAGATAGCCCCGCTGCCGTTCCCCATCCGCCGGAAAGGAGAATGTGGCAAAGATGGCCGTACTCTGCTGCTCCCCCCAGAAGATGCTGTCTGAGGTAAAGGTCTGCTCGCCCAGGGAGAAGTACGGCGCGGCATACTCCCTTCCATCCCGGCTGTACAGCACCCGTCCGGTCACCTCCCCGGCCTCGGCCCAGCCCTCCGGTCTGTCCTGGTATACAGGCCAGAGCTGGATGGACTCCGTCCCATAGAAGCCAGGGTCCTCCGTCCAGAGGAAATGGTGGAAGATGATCCACCGCTCCCGCTCACCCGCCAGCCTCACCCCGACGCCGGTGACCCGCATCTCCTCCTGCCCCCTGCCGTTCTCAGAGAAGGTCTCGCTGGTGACATCCACCACCACCTCGACCCCATCCCGGCAGGACGCAAGGTCCTCCGGAGTCAAATCGTTCAGCACCTCCTCCGGAAAGCCCAGTGCCAGCAGCTTGGCTCTTACATCCTCCAGGCCGTCCTGAGCTGCCTCCTCCACCGGATGCCAGTCCATAGGATAGCTGTGGCCGAACAGGTAGCCGCAGGCCCCGCCGATCAGAACCAGCAGGACCAGCCCCTTGACCACCCATCCATCCGGGATCCGGACCGGGGCGGACTGGATCCCGTACCCCGCCTCGTCCAGCTCCCGGGAGCAGCGGAACAGGCTGCGAAAGATCAGGACGTACACAGCCAGCAGAGCGGCAACCAAAATCAGCCCACTATACTCCACCATACCCAAGACACACATCAGGAGATACCAGAATATCAGCCATCCCGCGGCCTTGGCCTGCGGTGGGAGCCCCGCCTTTTCCCGCACCGCCCGCAGCCCCTGCCAGAAGCACACATACTCCGCCAGCAGAAGCAGCAAACCGGCCCATTCCAGCGGGACCAAGAGAGCAGAGAGGGTGCCAGCGCTGACCCATATTGTAGTATTCAGGATCAAAAGCAGGAAAAAGTGGACCGCCCGGAGCAGCGTCAAGACAAAGCAGCTCCCGAACCACCGGTTCTCAAACCGCAGGCTGCGGAAGCCCAGCAGCATAAGCACCACCCCAATGGCGGGCAGGATCGTATCCAGAAGCCAGAAATTCAGTGTGACGGTGGAGAGTGCCATCCCAGCCAGCACCCGGTTCATGGCCCTTTTCCAGGGCGTCACCTCCTCCACGACCTCCTCCGGCGGGAGGTCCTGCAGGCCGGCCCCCAGCAAGGCGTCAAACTCCCCCTCGCTCAGATCGCCCCATTTCCGGTCATCCATCCTGTTCACCTCCCAACAGCTTCCGCAGCCGCCGTTTCAGCCTGTACAGCTTCCCCTCCACCGCCCGCTCCGTCATACCCATCTCCGCGGCGATCTGGGCGGTGGATTGCAGATAGTAGTACTTCCGGTAAAACAGCAGCCGCTCCTCCGGCAGCAGATGGCCCAGAGCCTCCAGAAGCTCCTGCTCCCGTTCCCGCTGGATCACTTCTTCCTCCGGTGTGGGCCCCGGGGCCGCTGTATGCTCTGTCAGCTCCTCCACCTCTCCGTGGCGTGCATTTTTTCTTGCATGATTCAGAGCGGTATTCCGGGCCACCGCCGTCAGCCATGCGTTCCAGCTCCCCCGCTGCCGGCTGAACTGGCCGATATGCTTCCACACCTGCATGGCCGTCTCAGAGAGGCACTCCTCCCGGTCCCGGGGATCCTGTAAAATACCGCCGATGACATACCGCATCAGCGGCCCATAGTGGCGCAGCAGCACATCCATGCCCTCTTCTTTGTGGTCCGCCAGCAGCGCTGTGATCTCCTGCTCCCGCACACCGCCGCCCCCTTTCCAAACTTCTCTATCCTATCATACACGCCTCAGCCCAAAATCCCACGGATTTTTTGCATTTGCACCACAACAGCTATGATAAAAAGAAGAAAACCCCCGCCGGATGGCGGGGGTTCTCCAGAGAGCAGAAATTACTCCTCGATGTCGATGACAACACCGGAACCAACGGTACGGCCGCCCTCGCGGATAGCGAAGCGCAGGCCCTTCTCGATGGCGATGGGGGTGATCAGCTCGACCTTCATGTCCACGTTGTCGCCGGGCATGCACATCTCAGTGCCCTCGGGCAGAGTGATGATGCCGGTCACGTCGGTGGTACGGAAGTAGAACTGAGGACGATAGTTGTTGAAGAAGGGGGTGTGACGGCCACCCTCGTCCTTGGACAGGACGTACACCTGGCCGGTGAACTTGGTGTGGGGGTGGATGGAGCCGGGCTTACACAGAACCTGGCCACGCTCGATGTCGGTCTTGGCAACACCGCGGAGCAGAGCGCCCACGTTATCGCCAGCCTCAGCGTAATCCAGAGTCTTACGGAACATCTCCAGGCCGGTGACGACGGTGGACTTCTTCTCGTCGGACAGGCCAACGATCTCCACGGTCTCGCCGGTCTTGATCAGGCCACGCTCCACACGGCCGGTGGCCACGGTGCCACGGCCAGAGATGGTGAACACGTCCTCGACGGGCATCAGGAAGGGCAGGTCGTCGTTACGGGCGGGAGTGGGGATATAGCTGTCAACAGCGTCCATCAGCTCCTTGATGCAGGCATACTCGGGAGCGTTGGGATCGTTGGACTCGGAGGTCAGGGCGTTCAGAGCGGAGCCCTTGATGATGGGGATGTCGTCGCCGGGGAACTCGTAGTTGGACAGGGTCTCACGGACCTCCATCTCGACCAGCTCCAGCAGCTCCTCGTCATCGACCTGATCGCACTTGTTCAGGAACACGACGATGGCGGGCACGCCGACCTGACGGGCCAGCAGGATGTGCTCCTTGGTCTGAGCCATGGGGCCGTCGGTGGCGGCGATGACCAGGATGGCGCCGTCCATCTGGGCAGCACCGGTGATCATGTTCTTGATATAGTCGGCGTGGCCCGGGCAGTCAACGTGGGCATAGTGCCGGTTGGCAGTCTCATACTCCACGTGAGAGGTGTTGATGGTGATGCCGCGCTCGCGCTCCTCGGGAGCCTTGTCGATGGAGCTGTAATCGGTGTAGTCGGCGCCGCCCTGCATAGCCAGGTACTTGGTGATGGCGGCGGTCAGAGTGGTCTTGCCGTGGTCAACGTGGCCGATGGTGCCGATGTTGACATGGGGCTTGGTACGCTCGAATTTCTGCTTAGCCATTGAGAATTTCCTCCTTATATTACAGTTGATGTCGAGAAAAAGATAGGTATCGCATATCAGGGTTATTTTATCCTATTCCGCCCATAAATGCAAGCCTATTTTCTAACTCAGGTGCAGCCCGGATTTCCTTACTCCTGGCTGCGGCCGCGCTCGGCAATGATCTTGTCCGCGATGCTCTTGGGGATCTCCACGTAGCTGTGGGGCTCCATGGAGTACTGGCCGCGGCCCTGAGTGGAAGAACGCAGGTCGGTGGCATAGCCAAACATATTGGCCAGCGGGACCAGCGCGTCGATCTGCATGGCGCCGGGACGGCTCTCCTGACCCTGGATCTGACCGCGGCGGCTGTTCAGGTCGCCGATGACATTGCCCAGGTACTCGTCGGGGACGATGACGGAGACCTTCATCATGGGCTCCAGCAGGCAGGGCGTCGCCTTGCGGCAGGCCTCCTTGAAGGCCATGGAGCCGGCGATCTTAAAGGCCATCTCAGAGGAGTCGACCTCATGGTAGGAGCCGAAGGTCAGGTGGACCTTCACGTCCACCACAGGGTAGCCAGCCAGCACACCGGCCTGCATGGCGCCCTGGATACCGGCATCGACCGCGGGGATATACTCCTTGGGGATCACGCCGCCGGTGATCTCGTTGAGGAACTCGTAACCCTTGCCGGGCTCGTTGGGCTCAACGGTGATGCGGACGTGGCCGTACTGGCCCTTACCGCCGGACTGACGGGCGTACTTGGTATCCTGCTCCACGGACTTCTTGATGGTCTCCTTATAGGCGACCTGGGGAGCGCCGACATTGGCCTCCACCTTGAACTCACGGAGCAGACGGTCCACGATGATCTCCAGGTGCAGCTCGCCCATGCCGGCGATGATGGTCTGACCAGTCTCCTCATCGGTGTAGGTCTTAAAGGTGGGGTCCTCCTCAGCCAGCTTCACCAGAGCCAGACCCATCTTCTCCTGACCGGCCTTGGTCTTGGGCTCGATGGCCACGCGGATAACAGGCTCGGGGAACTCCATGGACTCCAGAATGATGGGGTGCTTCTCATCGCAGAGGGTGTCACCAGTGGTGGAGTTCTTCAGGCCGACCACAGCGGCGATGTCGCCGGCGTAGCAGCACTCAATGTCCTCACGGTGATTGGCGTGCATCTGGAGGATGCGGCCAATGCGCTCCTTCTGCTTCTTGGTGGAGTTGAGCACGGTGGTACCGGTGTTCAGCACGCCGGAGTATACACGCACAAAGGACAGACGGCCCACGAAGGAATCGGTGGCGATCTTAAAGGCCAGGGCGGAGAAGGGGGCGTTGTCATCGGCATGACGCTCATCCTCTTCCTCGGTATCGGGATCAATACCCTTGATGGCAGGAATGTCCACGGGAGAGGGCATATAGTCCACGATGGCGTCCAGCAGCTTCTGAACACCCTTGTTGCGGTAAGAGGTACCGCAGACCACAGGAACCATGACGTTGTCAATGGTGCCCTTACGGATGGCCCGGCGGATCATGTCCTGAGGAACTTCCTGCTCCTCCAGAACCAGCATCATGATCTCCTCGTCGATGTCGGCACAGGCGTCCAGCAGCTTGGTGCGGTACTCCTGGGCCAGCTCCATCATATCCTCGGGGATGGGCTCCACGCGCATATCCTTACCCAGCTCGTCGTAATAGACGTCGGCGTCCATCTCCACCAGATCAATGATGCCCTTGAAGGTGTCCTCAGCGCCGATGGGCAGCTGGATGGGCACCGCATTGCACTTCAGACGGTCGTGGATCATGTTCAGCACGTTGAAGAAATCGGCGCCCATGATGTCCATCTTGTTGACGTAGATCATGCGGGGAACGCGGTAGTTGTCGGCCTGACGCCACACAGTCTCAGACTGGGGCTCCACGCCGCCCTTGGCGCACATGACGGTAACAGAGCCGTCCAGTACACGCAGGGAGCGCTCCACCTCCACGGTGAAGTCCACGTGACCCGGGGTATCGATGATGTTCAGACGGGTCTGGGGGAACTGGTTCTTGGTGCCCTGCCAGTAGCAGGTGGTAGCGGCGGAGGTGATGGTGATACCACGCTCCTGCTCCTGCGCCATCCAGTCCATGGTGGCGGTACCCTCGTGGGTCTCGCCGATCTTGTAGTTCACGCCGGTGTAGTACAGAATACGCTCGGTAGTGGTGGTCTTGCCCGCATCGATGTGGGCCATGATGCCGATGTTACGGGTATTCTCCAAAGAAACTTTTCTAGACATACTTCGTCTCCTTTTGGATTACCAGCGGTAGTGGGCGAAGGCCTTGTTGGACTCGGCCATCTTGTGGGTGTCCTCGCGCTTCTTCACAGCGCCGCCCAAGTTGTTGGCAGCGTCCATGATCTCGCCGGCCAGACGCTCCTTCATGGTCTTCTCGCCGCGGTTGCGGGCATAAGCGGTCAGCCAGCGCAGACCCAGGGTCTGGCGGCGCTCAGGGCGGACCTCGATGGGCACCTGGTAGGTGGCGCCGCCCACACGGCGGGCCTTGACCTCCAGGGAAGGCATGATGTTCTCCAGGGCCTGGGTGTAGACCTCCATCGGCTCCTTGCCGGTCTTGTCCTTGATGATCTCGAAGGCGCCGTAGACCACCTTCTGAGCCACGCCCTTCTTACCGTCCAGCATAATGCTGTTGGTCAGCTTGGTAACCAAAACAGAGTTATACAGCGGATCGGGCAGAACCTCCCGCTTGGGTACATTTCCTCTTCTGGGCACTTTGCTTCCCTCCTTCATATAGAATTCAATGAAATCATAGGTACTCGTCATACATTGGTATGGCGTGTAATGCCTGTCCGAGGTCTGCCCATACTTAATATATAGGTAAACGCTCGGCAAGGCGGGGTTGCCTTGCGCAAACGCACAATGCAATTCAAGTAGAAATAACTTTACAGGGTAAAATTACTTCTTGCCGGCCTTGGGCCGCTTGGCGCCGTACTTGGAACGGGCCTGCATCCGGCCGTTGACGCCCTGGGTGTCCAGGCTGCCGCGGATGATGTGGTAACGCACACCGGGGAGGTCCTTGACACGGCCGCCGCGGATCATCACCACGGAGTGCTCCTGAAGGTTGTGGCCGACGCCGGGGATATAGGCGGTGACCTCATAGCCGTTGGTCAGACGCACACGGGCGATCTTACGCAGAGCGGAGTTCGGCTTCTTAGGAGTGGAAGTACGAACGGCGGTGCACACACCTCTCTTCTGAGGAGAAGGCAGATCGGTCTCGCGGTTCTTCAGGGTGTTCAGGCCATGCTGAAGGGCGGGAGAAGTGGACTTGTAGGTCACCTGCTCACGGCCCTTGCGGACCAGCTGATTAAAAGTAGGCATGATTTTCCTCCTTTCCAAAAGTCTGCCCCAGATGGGGCATGGTATTTATTTTAACAAAATAAGGGGGACCTTATTCTGCTAAAAACAAAAAAGTTTGGGACTTATACCACGGCGGCAATGGCGGCTCCCACGGCGATGCCGCAGGCCTCGCCCAGCAGCTTCATGTTCTCCGCCTGCTCCACCCGCACGCCCGCGCGGACGGCCTCCTGGACCAGAGGCTGCAGGATACGGGGATCTGCGTCCCGGGCGATATAGATCTTCTTCGCCCTTCCGTCCCTCAGGGCGCGGCGGGCCTGCTTGCTCCCCACGACCTTTTGGGCCTGTTTGAGTTCTTCCAGCATCTCGGTGCCCTCCTCCTCGCCGTCACAAGCGCCCAGGCACTGCTCCGGCTCTCCAGTCCCCCCCGCTCGATCGGGTCCGGGTCTGGGTTCTTTCAGGTTTTCATCGGGTAAAAGGGCGCAAAGTCCCTTACCACCGCAATTTTGAATTATAACATCATGTCAAGGCCCCGTCAAGATAAATTTTCCCGGAAATTTGCAGTTCTGCCGCCTCTTTCTGGCCGCTTTGTCCAAAAGCCGGTCCTGCGCCTGGGAACCTTTTATCCCTCCGCATCGTCTAAATTTTAATAAGAGGATTGTTCCCGTCCCGCGCCCTGGTACAATATCCATAAGGAATCATCGAAAGGAGGCCCCCACTATGAAACGCGCCCTCGCCCTGCTTCTGGTCAGCGCCCTGTCCCTCTCCCTGCTGTCCGGCTGCTCCACCGGACCCGCCGCGGAGCAGCTTTCCGCAGAACCCATTTCCCTGACCGCACAGGAGCTGGCCGCCCACGGCCCGGACGTTCAGGACGCCTGCGACGCCCTCTCCTCCTTCGGCCTGGAACTGCTGCAAAACACAGAACAGTCCGGTGAGAGCACCCTCCTCTCCCCGCTCTCCGTGATCCTGGCCCTGTCCATGGTAGCCAACGGGGCGGAGGGCGAGACGCTGGCTCAGTTCCAGGAGGCGCTGGGCGGCGTCTCTCTGGAGGCCCTCAACGCCGCCTGTCAGTCTCTCCTGTCTGATTACCGGCAGCTGGGCGGCTCAACCCGGGCCAGCATCGCCAACAGCCTGTGGGTGGATCCGGAGGGGCAGATCTCTGAGGAGTTCATCGGCCGCTGCATGGGGATCTACGGCGCCGAGGTCTTTCAGGGGGAGCTGTCCGCCCCCGCTGTCGTGGATAACGTGAACCGCTGGGTGTCGAAGCAGACGGAGGGACTCATTCCGAAACTGGTCCAGCAGCCCTTCCCCGAGGACACCGCCGCCCTGCTGATCAACGCCCTCTATCTGAACAACACCTGGGAGCTGGCGTTCGATCCCAACAGCACCTATCCCCGGGAATTTACCCACAGCGGCGGCCAGGTGGAACAGATGGACTTTCTCCACCATTCCTTCACTGACCTGCTCTACCTCCAGGGCGAGGGCGCTCAGGGGGTGGTGCTGCCCTACGATGACGGTCGGCTGGCCTTTGCGGCCATCCTGCCCAACTCCCCCGACCTGAGCGGATGGCTGGACTCCCTGGACGGAAACGCCCTGTCCCGGCTGGTACAGGGGGCGGAGGAGCAGCGGTTCTTCTGTCTGGCTCTGCCCAAATTTGAGACGGAGTGGAGCGGCTCGCTTCAGAAGATCTTAAAGGACATGGGACTGGAGGACGCCTTCACCCCCGGTCAAGCCGATTTTTCCCGGATGGGCGATCATCCCAACGGCTATTACCTGAGCGAGGTCCTCCACGCCGCCAAGCTCCAGGTGAACGAGAAGGGCACTGAGGCGGCCGCCGCCACACTGGTCGCACCCGGCAGCGGCGCTCCCCCACCGGAGCAGGGCGTCGAGCTGCTGCTGGACCGCCCCTTCCTGTACGGCATCTTTGACCGGCAGAACGGCGTCCCCCTGTTTCTGGGAACCTTTGAATGAATGAGGAATTGATCCAAACGATCCAACAAATCCAGTCCCCTATCCGGCCCACCCTCCAATTCCTAACTCCTAACTCCTAACTCCTAATTCCTAATTCCTAACTCCGTGCATATCCCGCCTCCCTCCGGGCATCCTAGCCCGGAAAGGAGGGAATGTGATGAACGTCCACGTCAATGAAAACTGTATTGGCTGCGGCCTGTGCGTCAATATGTGCGGCAGCGTCTTTCTGATGACCGAGGAGGGGGTCGCCGCCGCCCGGGACGAGATCTTCCCGGAACAGGAGGGTCAGGTCCAGGAGGCCGCCGAGAGCTGCCCCGTCAATGCCATCGAGATCCTCCACCATTGATGCGTCCGAAACCAAAGCAGGCGGGGCCGTCCCACGGGACGGCCCCGCCTGCTGATTGCCGCCAGACAGAGCAATGCCCCCGCCCGTTCGCTCCAGAAAGGAACCGCCGGCCCAGGGGCACCAACATATTTTAAAAGGTTGGAAGGTTGCTCAGGCGTGATGCTTCGTCCAGGTGTGAGTATAGGACCACATGATCCCCACCACAGCGGCCAGCAGGGCGGCCACAGTCACGATCTCATTCAGCATGATAACTCAACTCCTTTCCTGTTCTGTCATTATCTTACTCCTCCTCCCTCCGTCCTGTCAATGGACGCTCCGCCGATTCTTCTCCCGGCTCTTCCCAGCCCCGTTGTGCATTTTTTCGTCTTTTCCACAAACTCAAAAACGGATACTATTTTGCCTCATTTCATGTTAATTTTCCGTTAAGAATATGGATTCATTCATTTAATTTTATACATTCCGTTTTGTAATGGGCCAATGTTCCTCCATTCTCCAGGAAAACGACGGACCGCCACATGCCCGCCGGTCTTTCCCAATTTTCCCCGCGGCTCCTCTCCCTTCAAATTGTTCTATCTTGACCTTTTTATGTTCCATCTCTCCAGACGTCATCCGAAGTACACCCGCCCAGACGGCCCCCGCTCAAGCGAAACGGCCCCGCCGCGGAACGATATGTTCCGCGGCGGGGCCGCAAAGGGAGGCAGCGTCCGGCGGGACATGGATCACCAGAGGAAGCCGCCGAAGGGCCAGCCGGTGGAGGGCTGCTGCTGGACCTGCTGGTTGGACTCCTGCTGAGGTTGGTTGGCCGCCTCAGTCTGCTCATTCTTCTCGTCAAAGGTGATGGTCAGTTCCATTTTGTCCTCGCCCCGCAGCACGGTCAGCTTGGCGGTATCCCCCGCCTTATAGCCGGAGGACAGGGCAGCGGTGAGGGCCGTGCTGGAGTCGATAGCAGTATCATCGATGGCAATGATGATGTCATCGGCCTGCAAGCCCGCCTTCTGGGCACAGGACCCATCCGCCACGCTCTCCACATAAGCTCCGGCACTGACGCCATAGTGCTGGGCATAGTCGGGAACCGAGGTCACCTGCACCCCCATATAGGGCTTGCCGGTAACATAGCCGTTTTCAATCAGATCGGTGATGATCTCCTTCACATCGTTGATGGGGAGGGCGAAGCCCAGGCCCTCAGCGGAGACGCCGGAGCTGCTCTGGGTATACTTGGCGGTCACGATGCCCACCACATTTCCATAGCTGTCAAACAGAGGGCCGCCGGAGTTGCCAGGATTGATGTCACAGTTGGTCTGAAGGACATTCAGCGTGGTGGTCTCCGCAGCGCCGGTGCTGGGGTTGGTGCTGGTGGTGGTGATCAGCCGGTCCAGAGCGGATACCAGGCCGTCCGTCAGGGAGTAGGTCAGCTCACCCAGGGGGTTGCCGATGGTATAGACGCCCTCGCCCACCACAAGCTGGTCGCTGTCCCCCAGCTTTACCGGGGTCAGGTCGGAAGCCTCGATCTTCAGCACGGCCACGTCGTTATCCTGCTCTCCCCCTACCAGCTTGGCGGTATATTGCTTGCCGTCCGCGAAGGAGACCTCGATGGACACCGAGCTGTCCTTGGCCGCATCCTCAATCACGTGGTAGTTGGTGACGATATAGCCGTCCTGGGTCAGCACAAAGCCGGACCCGCTGGCGGCGGAGGTGGTAGTCTGTCCAAAGATATTCACCGACGTGGTGGACACCGTGATGCCCACACAGGAGGCCAGGTTGCTGGCATAGAGCTGCTCTGGAGTCATGGGCTCCCCTCCATTGCTGTTGGCTACCGTGTCCACCTCCACAGTGGGCCGCTCGCTCTCATAGATCACGGTGTCCCCCCGGTCCATCTGCCGGTACAGGGCGGCTCCGCCTACACCGGCTCCGCCGCCCACCACGGCGCAGGCCAGCAGAAGAGCAACCGCCTTGGTAGGAAAGCCATGGTGCTTCCGGGGCTGCTCCGGTCCACCAGGTGCGCCGGGGCCCGCGGGAATGGGATCGGTGTAGTCTCCGAAGCCGCCGCGGTATCCGTCGTTCTCACTATTATAAAAGTTGAAATCATTGGTCCCCATATTGATCCACTCCTTAAGTTCTTTGTTCTGGAGGTCTATCCTTTTGACATTGCCCAGTATACGGGAAAAATATGAAAAAACCATGAAGAAAAATCGCGGCTTTTTTTAATTTTTCCCGTCAGTCCCCAGTTTCATCTCTCCCTCCCTCCCAAGAAAACAGCGTGTTCCCACCCCAAAATGGGGCAGGAACACGGCTTTGATACACAGGATACAGGCGTTCAATTCTCGGGGCGCTCCCGCAGCAGGGCCATGATGTCCTCGGCCGCCGCAGCCAGATCCAGGCGCAGTCCCTCAAACAGCCCCAGCTTCACCAAGTTCAGGGCAATGAGGGCCACCGTGGGGCCAAGCACCATTCCCAGTACACCCCCCAGGCGCATCCCTACATAAATGCTCACCAGGGAGAGGATGGGGGACAGCCCCGTCTGATCGCCCACAACCTTCGGCTCGCCCACCCGGCGGAACATGGCAATCACGCCCCAGATCAGCATGATCTGGATGGCCTGAGCGTAATCGTGGGTGAACAGGGCCAGAAAGGCCCAGGGCACCATGATCGTCCCTGCCCCCACGATGGGGATGAAGTCCAGCATGGCCAGCCCCAGAGCCAGCAGCAGGCCGTAGGACTGTCCGATCAGGAAAAAGCCCACCAGCAGGATGAAAAACACCCCCACCGACAGCAGAAGCTCCGCCCGCAGATAGCCTCCGAAGGCGGCCAGGGCGATATTCCGCACCTGGACCACAAAGCGGAGGAGCCGCTCGTGGGTGTGCTGGGCCGCCCGGGCCCGGAGCTCCGGATAGTCCACTGTCAGCATATAGGCCGCCATCACATAGATGATGAGCGCCAGGCCAAAGGACGGCACTCGCTTGGCCTTCTCTGTGGTAAAGGCCACCGCATTCTGCAATATGTTGGGCACTGCCGTGTTCAGCCAGTCCATCAGCCCGTCGGCCACCGACTGCACCGACTCTGTCAGCTCCGGCGGCACCAGGGTCCACAGCTGGAAGGAGATCAGCTCCAGCTGATCCAGCACGGTGCGCAGTCCCTCCAGTAGTCCCTCCCAGTTCTGGACCAGAGAGACCAGCTCGGCCCCCGCCGCATAGCCCAGATAGCCGATCCCGCCCCCCATCAAGCCAAACAGGAGCAGCAGGATCAGCAGGGAGGACAGCTTTCTGGGCCAGTGCAGCCGTTTTTGGAGCCACTGCACCGGCGGATGGAGCAGGGCCGCGGTGATCAGCGCCGCCACAAAGGGGGCGCACAGGGACAGCAGGGGCAGCCCCACCGCCCGCAGCAGCCACAGCGCCAGCAGGGCCAGCACCAGCCTCAGGCCCAGCCGAAGCCACAGCCGCCCCCGCTGGGGCCAGGTCAGCTTCTTATCCTTCATAGAGACCGACTTCCTTTCCCAGAGCCGGACACACGGCCCGGCCCGCCGCTTCCGCGTCAGACGGCGCGGCCCCGGCCCGGAGTACCCGGGCCGGGGCCGCTGCTGCGCTCACTTCTCCCGGTAGATCATGCCGACCAGATTGGGGCCGGCATTGATGGCGATGACGCCGCCGATCTCATAGATCAGGTCGGCAGGCTGGCCCAGGGTCTGTGCGCAGGCGTCGATCATGCGCTCCGCCTGCTCCGGGTTGCCGGCCCGGATAACCAGGTAGGGGGTGTTTGGCTCCCGGGTCTTTTGGCACATCTCCAGCAGGGTCGGGATCACATTCTTCTCTCCCCGCACCTTGGTCAGCACCTTGGAATCCCCGCCCTCAAAGGTCATCACAGGCTTCAGCCCCAGCGCCTCGCCCATAAAGGCGGCGGCGGCGGAGACCCGTCCGGACTTTTTGGCAAACCGCAGGTCCAGCGGGGCAAACAGCACCCGGGCATGGTCGATCCAGTCCTGAATATAGGCCAGGATCTCCTGGACGGGCTTCTCCTCCCGGGCCATCCGCGCCCCCTGCACCACCGCCCAGCCGTATGCCATGGTATAGAGGCGGGAGTCCAGGATGTGGATGCGGAAGGTCTCCTCCGCCTCCGGCCGGTCCTCATAGAACTCCTCCCGGGCCTGGAGCGCGTTCTGGTGGGTGGCAGAGCCCTTGGAGTTGATGGAAGTGTAGATCAGGTCGGTATACCCCTGTCGGAACGCTTCCTCAAAGCACTGGCTGAACACAAAGGGAGTCAGCTGGGCATGGGTAGGGATCTGCGGCGCGGCCAGCAGCATATCATAAAATTCCGTGGCGGTAAAATCAACACCGTCCTGATATTCCCGGGCTCCCATCGCAATGGGGAAGGGGAGCACCAGGATGTCCAGCTCCTCCCGCAGGGACCGAGGGATGTCTGAGGCGGAGTCGGTAACAAATTTTATCTTCTGTGCCATAGCGGCCTCCTGTTTTCTCTTGATACAAGCTTTACAACCTTGCTATTATCCCAGATGTCCGGTCAGATGTCAACAAAACGGGCTCAATCTTTCCTCTTTTTCATTTGGATCCGGCTCCCGTCCGGCCGCTGAATGTAAGTGTTGTTCAGCTGGGCCTCCAGATTGCCCCGGACGGCGTCCAGGTACTCCCGCCGCAGCAGGGCCTGCTCCTCTTTTTCCTCCGGCGTCAGGCCCTGGGCCGTCTTTGCCTTTTTTGCCAGCTCATTGATCCGCTGGATCTTCTTCTCATCCATATCGCTGCTCCTCCTATGGCGGCGCGCCGTCCGCCCTGAACTGATCAAATATACCGCTCCAGCACCAGCATGGTACGCCCCTTTTTGGACTGTCCCAGCACTTCCCGGACCACGCATTTCCCCAGCCCGCGGCAGGTGAGGACGTCCCCCGCCTCTACCACCCGGTCCGGCTTGGCGCACTCCCGGTGGTTCACCGACACCCGGCCGGCGCTGACCAGCTCCGCCGCCTTGGACCGGGAGGTGGAAAAGCCGGAGGCCAGCACCGCATCCAGCCGCATGGCTGCCACAGTGTCCCGGATGGTCTTGACCTCCGGCGGGCTGGGAGAAAGCTCTGACACAGGGATCTCCCGCACCTTCAGCTTCCAGCGTCCGGCCCCCTCCCACTGGCTGAGGAGGATGGGCAGGGTCTCCCGCAGGACCACCACCTGACAGCGGCCGTCCTCCATCAGGATGTCCCCCAGCTTCTCCCGGGTCAGTCCCAGCCCCATCAGCCCACCCAGAATGTCCCGGTGAGACAGGGAGGAGTCCCGGGGAAACAGAGCCTCCAGGGCCGCCAGCGGCCCCTCCGGGTCAGCCAGAGCGTCCTCCGGCTCCTGCCAGTCGGGGAGAAAGCGGCACACCTGCCGTTCCGCCCCCTCGTATCCCCCGGTCCAGACACAGCGCGGGTGCCCCCACGCATTCAGCAGATCCTGCACCGACGCCTGCTCCCCCGGGGAGAGAAAGGGTGTGTGGGCCGGAATGCCCCGGTTTTGGGACAGCTCCAGCTTGTCCAGCACCCTGGCCAGCAGGACCCGCTCCTCTCCGTCCCTAGCACAGCGGTCCAGCAGCTCCCTTTTATTCATCTACCCGTCCTCCTGTCTTGTCCATCGTCCGCCCGGCGGGCTTCTGCTGACAGTATAGCAGAAAGCCGCTCCGCACTCAAGGGACTTTCACCATCTGTCTCTCCCCTTTTTCTGATCCCTACCGCTCCATTTTGCTGAACGCCATGCTCCTGTGCCAAAGCTTCTGCATCTTCCCCCCTTTCTTTTGTATAATCTACAAGTGTATATTATCTTGACAGCTGTCGTGCAATGCGCTATCATATCCTCGATCAAACCGGATGGAGTGTGAAGCATGGATCAAAAAAACGAGGAACATCTGGACCTGCGCCAGCGCAAGACCCGCGCCCTGCTGGTCAAGGCCCTGGCCGAGCTGATGGAGGAGCGGCCCTTCTCTGAGCTGTCTGTGGTGGATATATGCAGCCGGGCCATGGTCCACCGCACCACATTTTATGCCCATTTCAACGACAAGCGGGAGCTGCTCAGCTATCTGCTCTCCCAGCTGGAGCAGGAGTGTGTGGAGACCTGCCTGCCCAAGGAGGAGATGACCTCCCCAAAGGACTATTTCCTCACGGCGGCAAAAAATACCCTGGAGTTCTTTCAAAACCGCCGCTCTTTGTATCTGGCCTGTTTGAACAGCGGGATGGAGGCGGAGGTCCATGTCCTGTCCGACCGCGCAGCCCAGGAGCTGTGTCTCCAGCTGTCCAGGCCCGCTTTCCGGGACGCCGCCCCCGAGGTGGATCCACAGATCGCCGCCCGCTTCTATATCGGGGCGGTGCTGGCCCTGATCCGGTGGTGGCTGACCAGCGACGCCCCAGTCTCACAGGAGACCCTGCTCTCCAATCTGTCTCACTTTATCCTGATCAACTGAAAACGGGGGTCTTTTATGGAACGTGAAAAGAAAACGGAAAGCCCCATGCTCAAGCTGGCGCGCTTCATTGTGGATAAACGGAAGGCCTTCTATCTGATCTTTCTGGCCTCCTTTCTCTTCTGCGCGGTCTCCATCAGCAAGGTGCACGTCAATGATGACATCACCACCTACCTCCCAGCCCACACGGAGACCAGGCGCGGTCTGACCCTGATGGATGAGGAGTTCATCACTCTGGGCAGCGCGAACATCATGGTATCCAATATCACCTACGACGCCGCCTACGCCCTCTCTTTAAAAATTGAGAAGCTCCCCGGCGTCTCCTCTGTGGAGTTTGACGATACCCAGGAGCACTACCACGATTCCGCAGCCCTGTTCACCGTTTCCTTCGACGGTGAGGAGGATGACCCGGACACCGCCGCTGTCCTTCTCCAGGTGGAGCAGCTTCTGGACGGCTACGACTACTATCCCTCCACCACCGTTGGCCGGGACGAGTCGGCCAGCCTCCAGCAGGAGATGACCGTGATCCTGGCTATCGCCGCGGTGGTCATCGTGGTCGTTCTGCTGTTCACCTCCAAAAGCTACATGGAGGTCCCCGTCTACCTCATCGTCTTTTCCACCGCTGCAGTCCTGAACATGGGGACCAACTTCATCTTCGGGACCATCTCCTTCATCACCAACTCCATCGCCATCGTCCTTCAGCTGGCCATGGCCATCGACTACGCCATCATCTTCTGCCACCGGTACATGGAGGAGCGGGACAACGGCCTGGACGCCCGGGAGGCTGACATCGCCGCCCTGAGCAAGGCCATCATCGAGATCTCCTCCTCCAGCCTCACCACCATCTCCGGACTGGTGGCCCTGATGATGATGCAGCTGCGCATCGGCTTTGATATGGGCATCGTGCTGACCAAGGGCATCATCTTCAGTATGCTGTGCGTCTTTCTGCTGATGCCCGGCCTGCTGATGCTGTTCAGCGGCCCCATCGAAAGGACCCGCCACCGCAATCTGGTCCCCCACATCAACTGGTTCGGAAAGGGGGTCATCCACCTCCGCTACATTCTCCCTCCCATCTTTCTGGTGGTGCTGGTGGTCTGCGCCGTGCTGTCCAACCGCTGCGACTATGTCTTCGACACCAACGACGCTGATTTCGGCAACAAGCCCGACTGGCAGCTGGCCGAGGAGAAGGTCAACCGCACCTTCGGCCAGAAAAATACCATCGCCGTCCTGGTCCCCCGGGGCAGCTATGAAAACGAGGGGAAGATCCTCCGGGAGGTGGCTGATCTGGAGCCCGTCACAACGGCCACCGGCCTTGCCAACATCGAGGTGGAGGATGGTCAAATGCTCACCGACGAGATGACGCCCCGGCAGTTTGCGGAGCTGGCCGGCGTAGATCTGGAGCTGGCCCGGCTGCTCTATCAGGCCTACGGTCTGAGCGTAGAGGAATACGGCGCCATCTTCCAGAATCCGGATGACTACGCCGTTCCCCTGATCGACGTGTTTGAATTCCTTCTGGAGCAGCGGGACAAGGGCGTGGTCAACCTGACTGGAGAACAGGCGGACAAGGTGGACGACCTGGAGGAACAGCTGGACATCGGTCTGGAACAGCTGCGTGGTGAAAACTGGACCCGCATGGTCTTTGTGGCCGACGTACCCACGGAGGGGGCAGAGACCCAGGCCCTTCTCAGCCAGATCCGCTCCATCGCCCAGAAATATTATGGGGAGGATGTGCTTCTGGTGGGCAACTCCACCAACGCCCTGGATCTGTCCAACTCCTTCACCCAGGACAATATGAAGATCAGTATTCTCACCGTGCTGTTCGTCATGGTCATTCTGCTGTTCACCTTCAAATCCGCCGGACTGCCCATCCTGCTGGTCCTCACCATCCAGGGCTCCATCTGGATCAACTTCACCGTCCCCGTTCTGACCCACACCAACCTCTATTTTCTCAGCTATCTGGTAGTCAGCTCCATTCAGATGGGCGCCACCATTGACTACGCCATCGTCATCACCAACCGCTATCTGGATCTTAAGACCCAGATGGACCACCGGAAGGCTGCGGTGGAGGCCCTGGACCAGAGCTTTTCTACCATTCTGACCTCCGGAACCATCATGTCGGTGGCCGGCTTTCTCATCGGCGGCATCTCCACCAACGCCACCATCGGCTCAGTGGGCCTCACCCTGGGCCGCGGCACTGTCACCTCCATCGTGCTGGTCATGACGGTGCTTCCCCAGCTGCTCATGCTGGGCGATGTGCTCATTGAGCGCACCGCCATCACCCTCAACCGAGAGCGGAAGCAGCGCTTCAACCAGGGCACCATGCGTCTGGACGGCCACATCCGGGGCCATGTGTCCGGCTTCGTGGACGGAGAGTTCAAGGGTGTGCTCCATGGCAGCGTGGACGCGCTGATCGAGAGCAAATATCAACAGCTGGATCTGCCTGACACAGAGAAGGAGGAACCCCATGAAACTGTATAAACGGGCCGCGGCGCTGGTCCTGACGGCCGCAACGCTCCTCTCTCTGATCCCCGCCGTCCATGCGGAGGGCGACCACATCACCGTATCCAGCGTCAAAGACTTTTACGCCCTGGTCCAAAGCTGCACCCGGGATGTCTGGTCCCAGGGGGTCACCGTAGAGCTCACCGCCGACCTGGACCTGAGCGGCTCTGATTTTCAGCCCATCCCCATTTTCCAGGGGACCTTCCACGGCAACGGCCACACCATCCGCGGCATCACCTATGACCACAAGGGCTCCACCCTGGGCCTGTTCCGCACCCTGACGGAGAGCGCCGTGGTGGAGGGACTGTGCGTGGAGGGCCTGCTGGAGCCCCAGGGCTCCGCCAGCCAGCTGGGCCTGCTTGCCGGCGAAAATTACGGTGCCATCCGCTCCTGCTCCGCCAAAGGGACCGTCTCCGGCCAGGAGGACGTGGGCGGCTTGGTGGGAGTCAATGGAGAGACCGGCCGCATCGAAGGCTCCTCCAGCCAGGTCCAGATCTCCGGTGTGACCAATGTGGGCGGCATTGCCGGCCAGAATCTCGGCACGCTGGACCGGTGCATCAACACCGGGGCGCTGAACTCCGATCCCGACCAGGAGATCCCCACCAGCGTGGGTGGTGTTGCCGGACTGTCCCGGGGCACCATCCAAAGCTGCTCCAACAGCGGCGAGATCGGGTACCAGCACCTGGGCTATAACGTGGGCGGCATCGTGGGCCTTCAGTCCGGGAGCGTTCTCCAGTGCTCCAACACCGGACAGGTGTGGGGCCGCAAGGACGTGGGCGGCATCGTGGGGCAGTTCGAGCCCAACGCCGAAGTGACCTATGGCGACTCCCCCATGGACCGGCTGAACGACAGCCTGGCCGCCCTGTTCGATGAGATGGAGGTCTTTGCCAATCAAGTCAATGAGATCGCCGGCCGGGGCGTGGAGGACGCTCAGGTGATCCATGACGCCCTCTCCTCCATCCAGGACCGGACCTATGACGCCGGCAAGGAGGGGAAGGATGACTTCCAGGCCATGTCCGACGACCTCTACCAGTACACCAACGACATCAGCGATGCGCTGGACAGCCTGCGGGACCATGTGGACCGCTTCAGCGACGACGCCTTTGATGACCTCAACGAGCTTTTAGACCAGGCCGACCGCCTCAGCCGGCGGCTCAACGATCTGCTGGACCACCTGGACGGCGGCCTTGGCGACGCAGTGCGGGCTCTGGACCGCACAGTGACTGGCATTCGGGATCAGGCCCGGGCCATTCAGACCCACATCACGCAGATGAAACAGGAGCTGGAGGCCCTGAAGCAGTACATTCTGGAGGTCGCGAAGCTGATCGCGGAAAAGGACTATGAAGGCGCGCTTCAGCTGCCCTTTCCCTCCCTGAATCCCAAGGAGCACATCCAGGGCATCCGCACCGCGCTGGACAAGATCTCTTCTCTGCTGCTCCAGCTGCCCAGCCAGTGGCGTGAGGTCTTTGAGCAGCTCTCCGACGACCTGGGCGATGACCGGGACCGGATCCAGCGGGCCCTGGACGCACTGAATGACGCCGCCTCCCATCTGGTGGACGCCGGTGACCGGCTCATGGACCAGGTCTCCGGCGATCTGGACGGGGTGGATCTGGGGGCCGATCAGATCCGGGAGCTGTTGAAGGACTACACCGACCAGCTGGGGGATAAGGCACAGGCCGCCGTGGACGACATCGACGCCCAGCTGGATGTGATCCAGGACCGGGTGGACCAGATGACCCAGTACGCCGGTCAGGACACCCAGGAGCTGCACACCACCACCCTGAGCATGATCCAGCATCTTGATGTGGTCCGGCAGGCCATCTATGACCTGGGCAAAGAGCCGGAGATCACCATTACCGACCTCACTGATATTACCCAGGGCCCCGGCCTCATCTCCGGGTGCGCCGCCTCCTGCACCGTCAACGGCGACGCCAATGTGGGCGGCATTGCGGGCAATGTCTCCCCAGAGCTGGGAGACGACCCGGAGGAGACCCTGGAGCTGGACGATCTGAAGCTGCTGGCCGATGTGTACGCCACCATGCGCGCCGTCATCCGCAGCTGCCGCTTCAACGGCGATGTGGTGGTCAAAAACGACTGCGGCGGCGGCATCGCCGGCCGGTGTGAAATGGGCGCTATTCTGGACAGCGCCGCCCGCGGCACAGTGGAGACCGGCACCGACTACTGCGGCGGCATCGCCGGCCGGACCAAAGGCTCTCTCATCCGCTGCTCCAGCCTGGTAGACCTCACCGGAGAGAGCTGGCTGGGCGGCGTGGCCGGTCTGGGCGAGGACCTTCTGGACTGCCGCGCCATGGTCCGTGCCCAGGGAGACGGGGAGTACTGGGGCGCCATCGCCGGACAGGCGGAGGGCGACCTGGCCGGAAACCGCTATCTGATGGAGGATCTGGCCGGTCTGGACGGCGTGGACTACGCCGAGCTGGCCCAGGGCCTTGATTTCGATGCCTTCCGCCAGCTGGACTACCTCCCTGAGGACTTCCTTACCTTCTCCTACCGCTTCACCGTCAACGGCTCCCTCCTGGCGGAGGTGCCCTTCGACTACGGAGGGGACCTGGACCCGGAGCAGATCCCCGCTCCCCCGGAGCAGAACGGGCAGTACGGCCAGTGGCCCTTCTTCCCGACCAAGGATCTCCGCCGCTCCATGGTGCTGGAGGCGGAATTTGAGGATCCCACCTCCACCCTGTCCAGCGGCGAGGACATCCCCACCCTGCTGGCCCAGGGGATCTTCTCCCCGGACGCCAAGCTGACCATCCGCGCCCAGTCCGTGGAGGAGGACACGGTGGAGGGCTGTGCCAGCGTGGGCGCGTGGACCTACTCCGTAACGGGCAGCAAGGAGGACACCGTGACCCTCCGCCTGCGGACGGAGGGGGCGGAGCACCCGGACGCCGCACTCTATCAGGACGGGCGCTGGTCCCGTGTGGAGGGAGAGCTGGACGGCAGCTATCTGGTCTTTCAGGCCCCGGTCCAGGGGCAGGTCATGCTGCTGGATCAGAGAGCGCTGCCTGTGCTGGCTGTCGCCCTGTGCGGCGGCGGCGTCCTCGCCCTACTGCTGGCCCTGTTTCTCATCCGCCGCCGGCGGCAGAGAAAGTCGCTGGCAGCTGCTCCCCAGTCAGAGGACCTCTCCCAGCCCGTGGGCTGATTTGTACACAGCGCCCAACAGAAAACAGGAGGACTGCCGCCATGGCAGTCCTCCTGTGTCATTCACTCCACGATCTCAAGCAGCTGGGAGACTTCCTTCCGGGGAGGGGCGTTCTTGGCTCCCTCCAGCGGATAGCCCAGCGCTATCAGATTGGTGACCCGCTCATTGTTCGGCAGGGTGAGATATTGGCGGATCTTGTTCTCATCAAATACGCCCAGGATCACGCTCCCGACCCCCTTGCTGTGGGCCGCCAAACAGAACGTCTGATTTGCGATCCCAGCGTCAAACATCTCCCAGCGGTCCTCCTGCGTGGTCGAATAGCTGCCGTCCGGTTCATAGCCGCTGACCTTCGTCACCACAGAGACGATCACCAGCGCGTTGCAGCGCACGATCGTCTTGGCATTGAAGTCAAAGCCCAGCACACAGTTCTGCGCGATCTTCTCCTTGAGGTCCGCGTTTTTGACCACATGATACCGCACCACCTGGGTATTTTTCCAGGATGGGGAAAACCGGGCCAGGTCCACGATCTCCCGCAGCGTATCTCCGCTGATGTCCTGATCGGAATACTTTCGGACGCTTCTTCTGGTTTGAATACATACATCGACCTGCATCAGGATCCCTCCGTAGCGTTTTGGATTTGAGCCATTCTATCACAGGGTCCATTTTATGTCAAATTATTCTCCCGCGGCGGGAGCCGCCCGTTTCATATCCCGGGCGTCTTCCCGCCTCTACCAATAGTGGTATCGCTTATGCAGCAACACCAGCGCGGACACCGCCGCCACAGCCCCCAGCCCCTCGGCGGCGATCACCGCGGACCAGATCCCGTCCAGCCCAAACAGCAGGGGCATCAGCAACACCATCCCGCCCCGGAGCAGCAGAGAGCGCAGGAAGGAGAGCAGGGCCGACACCACCCCGTTGCACAGGGCGGTAAAGAAGGAGGAGGCATAAATATTGATACCGCAGAACAGATAGCCCAGCGCAAACAGGCGGAAGCCCTGCACGGTCATCTCCAGCAGCTCCGGGTGGTATCCCACAAAGGCAAAGGACAGGGGATAGCTCAAAGCCTCCGAGACCACCACCATCGCAGCCGAGGTCACCCCGACGACCCACAGGCTCTTGCGGAACACGCTTTTCAGCTCGCTCTGATTGTCCGCGCCGTAGTGGTAGCTGACAATGGGCGCGCTGCCGATGGAAAAGCCCAAAAATGCGGCCACAAAGACAAAATCCACATACATCATCACCGAGTAGGCCGCCACGCCCAGCTCACCTACCATGCGCATCAGCTGGAGATTATACAAAATGCTGATCACCGAGGAGGAGATGTTGCTCATCAGTTCGGATGAGCCGTTGCTGCACGCCTGAAGCAGCTGCCTGGGATAGAGCTGGCTCCTGGTCAGCCGCAGGCCGGAACGCTCCCCCGTGGCAAAATAGAACAGCGGAATGATGCCGCCCACAACATACCCCAGCACGGTAGCGATGGCCGCCCCTGCGATCCCCAGATGGAACACCGCGATGAGCACATAGTCCAGCACCATATTGGTCACACCCGCCGCGATAGAGTACGCCAGCCCCAGCTGGGGCCGCTCCGCCACCACAAAAAAGCTTTGAAAGCAGACCTGGAGCATGAACGGAACGCTTCCCAGCAGAAGGATCCGCCCATATACCACGCAGTCCCGGATCAGCGCGTCGCTGGCCCCCGCCAGCCGGGCAATGGGCTCGGTGAGCCAGACGCTCACCACAGTCAGCACGCCCCCCAGCAGGATCACGGCGTAAATAATCATGGAGAAGTACCGCTGAGCCAGCTCCCGGCGGCCCTCTCCCAGTGTGCGGGCCACGATCGCGCTGCCCCCCGTCCCCAGCATGAAGCCGAAGGCCCCGATGATCATAGCCACGGGGAAGATGATATTGACGGCCGAGAGAGCCATATCTCCCACCAGATTGGAGACGAACAGGCCGTCCACCACGCTGTAAATCGAGGCGATCACCATCATCACCACCGACGGCAGGGTGAACCGCAGCAGCCGCCCGTATGTAAAATGGTCTGACAGCTTGATCTTCATACTTCCTCCCACTCCTCCGGGGCAGGCTGGGCCAGCAGGGGCTCCGCCTCCTCCCGAATGGCGTTCAAATATCGATGGCTCAGGTCCAAAAAGGTCCGCCGCTCCTCCGGCGTCAGGCGCAGAAAGGCCCGCTCCTCCATGGACAGCGTGGGCTCCACCGCCAGGCGCAGCAGCTCCTCCCCACGGGCCGTCAGGGACAGCAGCTTGTTGCGCCGGTCGCCGGACATACTCTCCATCCGCAGATACCCCCGGCTCTCCAGCTTTTTCAGTGCGGAGTTCACCGTCTGCTTGCTGAGGAACAGCGCACTGCACAGCTTGGTCTGAGTCATGGGCCCCCGGGCCTCCCCCAGCAGATACAGCACCCAGAACACACTGTCCGACAGGCGGTAGTGCCGGGCCAGACGGTGGTAAATGATATTCATTTCCTTATCCGCCTCATTGAACTCCCGGATGAACCGGGAAAAAGTCAGTTCTTCCATCACAGCCTCCACATTGTCCGATTTCGGACCATATTATAGTCCGAAATCAGACGGTTGTCAACTCCCCGCTTTACAGTCACCTTTGAACGTGATATAGTTCATTACACAAGTGACAAACCAACGAACGAGGAGGGGATCACATGGGAACGCCCCCGGGGGACAGCCCCTGATCTATCTCCAGATCGCCCGGATGCTGGAGACGACATCCTCCGGGGCATCTATCAGGAGGAGCAGGTCCCCAGCACCAATGAGCTGGTCTGGCAGTTCCCGTAACTCCACAGACAGAAAATGGCCCGCACACCTGACGGTGCGTGGGCCATTCTGTATATTTCAGCGATTTCCTTATGCCATCAAGGAGCACACCAGCTGGGCGTACTCCGCCGGATCTTCCAGCGGCAGGTCAGCCAGCAGCAGGGCCTGACCGTAGAGCAGCTTGGCATACTTCTCCACGGTGTCCTGATCTCCGGCATCCACCGCCTTCTTCAGGGCGGCATAGGGGGCGGAGTCGGCATTAAGCTCCAGCACCCGCTCGGCCTTCATGTGCTCGCCGCCCTCCATCTTCCGCATATAGCGCTCCATCTCCAGGGAGACAGGGCCGTCGGCGGACAGGCAGCAGGCGCCGGACTTCAGGATCTTGGACAGGCGAACCTCCTTGACCTGATCTCCCAGGGCGGCCTTCACGGCCTCCAGGACGGGCTTGCCCTCCTCAGCCTTCTCCTCGGCCGCCTTCTTCTCCTCCTCCGTCTGGGGCAGAGCGTCCTCGGCGGTGGCAGACTTGAACTTTTTGCCGTCGATCTCACCCAGGGCCTGCATGACAAAGTCATCCACATCCTCGGTGCAGTAAAGGATCTCATACCCCTTGTCCAGGATGCGCTCCACCTGGGGCAGCTTGGCGATCTTGTCCACGCTCTCGCCGCAGGCGTAATAGTAGTAGGGCTGCTCCTCCGCCATCCGGCCCTGATAGGCCTCCAGCGTGGTGTTCTTCCCCTCCTTGGAGGACCAGAACAGCAGCAGGTCCTTCAGATTGTCCTTGTGGGCGCCGTAGTCCGCCACCACGCCATACTTGATCTGGCTGCCGAAGGCGGTCCAGAACTGCTCGTACTTCTCCGGATCCTCCTTTTGCAGCTTGACCAGCTCACCCTTGATTTTCTTCTCCAGGGCGGAGGCGATCACCTTCAGCTGCCGGTCGTGCTGGAGGACCTCACGGCTGATGTTCAGCGAGAAGTCGGGGGAGTCCACCACGCCCTTGACAAAGCGGAAGTAGTCGGGCAGCAGGTCGGCACACTTGTCCATGATGAGCACACCGGAGGAGTAGAGCTGCAATCCCTTCTGGTACTCCCGGGTATAGAAGTCATAGGGCGCCTTCTGGGGGATATACAGCATGGCCTTATAGGTCACCGCGCCCTCGGCGCTGGTGTGGACCACCGCCAGGGGGTCCTGCCAGTCCATGAACTTCTCCTTATAGAAGGCGTTGTACTCCTCGGCGGTCACCTTGGACTTCTGCCGCTGCCACAGGGGGACCATGGAGTTGATGGTCTTCCACTCCTTCACCGTCTCCCACTCGGGCTTGTAGTCGTCCCCCGCGTCGGCGGGCTTCTCCTTCTGGCGGTAGTCCTCCACCTCCATCACGATGGGGTAGCGGATGTAATCGGAGTACTTTTTGATCAGTTCCTGGAGCTTATAGGTCTTCAGATACTGGTCATAATTCTCCTCATCGGCGTTTGCCTTGAGGTGCATGATCACATCGCTGCCGGGGGCGTCCTTCTCGCACTGGGTGACCGTATAGCCGTCCGCCCCGTCCGACTGCCACATCCAGGCCTCGTCGCTGCCATAGGCCCGGGAGACCACCGTCACATGGTCGGCCACCATAAAGGCGGAGTAGAAGCCCACGCCGAACTGACCGATGACGTCGATGTCCTCCCCCTTCTCCTCCTTAGCCAGGTCCTGCTTGAACTGGAAGGAGCCGCTCTTGGCGATGGTGCCCAGGTTGTTTTCCAGTTCCTCCCTGGTCATGCCCACGCCGTTGTCGGACACGGTCAGGGTACGCATCTCCTTGTCGGGCACAATGGTGATCTTCAGGTCCTTCCGGTCCACCGGCACCTGATCGTCGGTGAGGGCCTTGTAGGCCAGCTTGTCCTCCGCGTCACTGGCGTTGGAGATCAGCTCCCGGAGGAAGATCTCCTTGTGGGTGTAGATCGAGTTGATCATCAGGTCCAGCAGACGCTTGGATTCCGCCTTAAACTGCTTCTTTGCCATAGCATTTGATTCCTCCATGTATAGAAATATAATAAATCAACAAATCGGAGCGCTATCATTAGCACTTATTCTCTTCAAGTGCTAATGATAGCGCTCTTTACGGAAAAATTCAAGGGGGTTCACAGTTTTTTTACAGTTTTCCCGCACTGAAAATTTTCCTGTCAAGGGGCTTGACAATCTCCCCCATTTCCGTTATTGTATTGTTGTACTAATCATCTAATACAATGATACAGATAAGGAGGCACGTCTATGGACTGGAGGTTCACCGACGACCGGCCCATCTGGCTCCAGCTGACGGAGCAGCTCACCCGGCGGATCATCACCGGGGTCTATCCCCCGGGGAGCCGCCTGCCCCCGGTGCGGGAGCTGGCCGCTCAGGCGGGGGTCAACCCCAACACCATGCAGCGGGCCCTGGCCCAGCTGGAGCAGGACGGCCTGGCCTTCGCCGACCGAACCGCCGGCCGGCTGGTGACGGAGGACACCTCTGTGCTGGACGCCGTCCGGCGGGCCCAGGCCAGGGTCCTCATCGAACACTACTATGACGCTATGGCCGAGCTGGGCTATTCCCGGACTGAGGCCGCGGAGCTTTTGAAGGAGGAGCATCTATGAGCGACAATCTGATCGTCTGCCAGGGTCTGACCAAGTCCTACGGACACAAGGCGGCCCTGACCGGCATTGATCTGGAGGTGGGACGGGGCCGGATCGTGGGCCTGCTGGGCCCCAACGGCAGCGGAAAGACCACCCTGATCAAGCTGCTGTGCGGGCTGCTCCAGCCCACCGCCGGGAACCTCGCTGTGGCGGGGCTGCCCGTCGGGCCTGAGACGAAGGCCCTGGTGAGCTATCTGCCCGACCGGATGTACTTCGCCAGCTGGATGCGGGCGGTGGATCTGTTTGATCTGTTCCGGGATTTTTATCAGGACTTTGATTATGACAAGGCCCTTGCTATGTGCAGGAGCCTGGGTGTGGAGCCGAAGGACCGGCTGAAATCCATGTCCAAGGGCACGAAGGAGAAGGTCCAACTGGTGCTGGTCATGGCCCGGAAGGCCCAGCTGTATCTGCTGGATGAACCCATGGCCGGAGTAGACCCGGCGGCCCGGGATTTTATCCTCCGCACCATTTTGACCAACTACAATGAGGAGGGCACTGTGCTCATCTCCACCCACCTGATCGCGGACATCGAAAAGGTGCTGGACGAGGTGATCCTGCTCAAGGACGGCGCGCTTATGCTCCATGAATCCGTGGACCGCATCCGGGAGGAGCGGGGCAAGAGCGTGGACGCCCTGTTCCGCGAGATCTTTTGCGCCATGCCCATGGAAGGAGGCGAGTTCTGATGCTGGGAAAGCTGTTAAAATATGACTTCCGCTCCATGTGGAAGCAGTTCTCCGTGATCTGGCCGGCGGCGCTGATCCTGGCCTTCCTCAACCGGTTCACCATGTTTGGAATGGACAACCCCGGAGGCAGTGCCTTTGGCGAGTGGATGGGTGTGATCTCCATGGGTCTGTTCGGCGGCGTGTGCTTCACCATGGTCATCCTGTCCGCCGTGTTCGTACTCACCCGGTTTTATAAGGGTCTGCTGGGGGACGAGGGCTATCTGATGCACACCCTGCCCGTCCGGTCCTGGCAGCTGGTGCTATCCAAGCTGATCTGCGCCCTGGCCACCACGGTGGTCAACGGCATCGTGGGCATCCTAGCCATGTTCCTGATGATGCCTCTGGATTGGGACGAGATCTTCGACACCCAGTTGTGGCAGGCGGTCTTTCACAACCTGGCACAGCAGCCCGATACCGTTCTCTACTTCCTGGAGTTCCTCCTCCTGCTGCTGGTCATGTGCGCCGCCATGTTTATGAACTTCTATCTGGCTATGTCCATCGGCCACCTGTTCTCCAGACGGCGGATCCTGATGAGTGTCGTGGCATTTTTCGGCCTCAATATCCTGGACAGCGTCATCACCAGCACTCTGCACAACATGGATATGATGAATTGGCTCTACGGGATGGATCTGAGCGATCACGCGGGCTATTGGCTGGGCATTCTCCTGCTTCTCATCCCCACCGTCATCATGTTCCTCCTCACCAGCTGGATCCTGAAGCACAAGCTGAATCTGGAGTGACCCCCTGCCGCTGAAAGGAGCATACCGCTGTGAATTCCTGGTCTGTACTTTTTATCGCCCTGGCCGCTGTGGTGCTCCAGGCGTGGGTCAGCCGCAGGGGAGCCCCCGGCTGGTACATGGGCTGCATCATCCCCCTGCTCTATGGGGCGGCGGTGGCCTGGATGTTCATTGGTCAGGACTTCCTCCGCGCCCTGCGGGTCATCCTCCTTGGAACTGCCCTCCCTATTACCCTTCTGGTCTCCCTGGGCGGGCACGAGCCCCCGCCCCAGGATCCCCCCGCTCCCCCGCCGGAATCCGGCGCGGCATAACAAAACCGGTCCCTGAATTCAGGGGCCGGTCTGCGTTTCACTTCTGTTCCTCCATCACTCTAGGATCAGGAAGATCGATATAGATGGGGGGATGTCCCACTCCCTCCACATAGCGCAGCAGATCCTCCCGCGTCAGACGTACCGTGGAGGTGGAGATCCCTGGGTGTCCGCTGAGGAAGGCATCCGCCAGTAACTCCCGGTCGATGACCAGCTGCACCCGGCCCTCCTTGTCAAACAGAAGTTCCAGGGCGGAGACCGATCCGGGAATGGTGTTCAGACAGTCCGCCATGTGGCCGTCATCGGCGAAGGACAGCCGGGAACAGCCCAACTGGGCGGACAGATATTTGGTCTTAAAGGGTTTTTCGCCCGGCATCATCAGAAGATAAAATTCAGTCTGCTGCCGGTTGCACAAAAACAGGTTTTTGCAGATCTTTGCGTCCAGCACCTCCTCGATCTTCCGGCAGTCCTCCATAGTGTCGGCGTGGTCGTGGTCCACCCGTTCAAAGGAAATGCCCTGCCGCTCCAGCTCGTCATAAATGGCCATTTCCTGAGGGATGCGGTCATCTGTGGGACGTCCGGAGTGGCGGACGGGGTCGATATACATGGTCGTTCACCTTTTCTCCGCAGATGCGGTTTTTTCACAGCATACCACAGCTCAGTGGAAATGTACACCCCTGCTCCGGTCCGAGTTGCAGACCGGGGTGGGATCTGATATAATATGCCCCTGCACCTGCCGCCCGCTCCGGGTTGCGGGGAACACGATTTTGATTGGAGGGATGTCACATGGTCCGCGAGATCATCCCAGAGCACTCTAGGCGCGCCGATGCCTTCGCCCTGTGGAACCGGGCCCCCATGCCTATGGTGACGCTGATGAAAACTCTGGATGTTACCCACTTGGTCCGGTTCAGCCGCAGACACAGGTATAAGATCAATATGCTTCTCTGCTGGTGCGTTGGCCGGGCAGCAGCCCGGATGGAGGACTTTTATCTCCTTCCAGTGGGGGACAAGCTGATGGAGTACGACTGCCTGGCAGTCAACACGGTAGTCATGACCCAGAATGGAGACATCCAAACCTGTGACCTTCCGCTCTCTTCCAATCTGGAGCAGTTCAACCGAACCTATCTTGAGCTCACTGGACAGGTCGCCCAGACCGGCCAGCCCTATGACCTGAGCGGGGAAGCCATGGTCATCGGCACCTCTGCCCTGGCCAGATATGACATTGATGGGGCAGTGAACCTCTACGCTGGTTGCTACAACAATCCGTTCCTAATCTGGGGCAGATACCGCAGGCGCTGGTTTCGGGCCCTTCTGCCCATCTCCTTCCAGTTCCATCACGCCCAGCTGGACGGCATTCCGGCCGCACAATTTTTGGAATATCTTCAGCAGGAGATCCACTCCCTGGGCACATGATCCTCCATTCCATCAAATCCACTTCACATCCCGCCTCACTTTCTGGTATTCGGAAAATTTATTTGCTTTTTATGAGTGGCTATGATATAGTGTATTACTAATCTGGTCCCTTGAACGGTATGGGACACAGAAATTTTTTTAAAGAAAGTGGAGTTGATCCGTCCGTTATGGACAGTACCAGTATCGCAATGCTCGTCGCCCTAGTGGCCTTGGTGGCCATGTCCGGGTATTTTTCCGCAACCGAAACCGCATTTACCTCTCTCAACCGTATCCGACTGAAAAACAAAGCGGACAACGGCGACCGCCGGGCCGCCCGCACACTGGAGCTGGCGGAGGACTATGACCGCCTGCTTTCCACCATCCTGATCGGCAACAACATCGTCAACAACGTGGCCACCACCATCGGCGCGGTACTGTTTATCAAGCTGATCGACGATGTCCGCGGTCCCACCGTCTCCGCCATTGTCCTGACCGTGGTCATTCTGATCTTCGGCGAGGTCTCCCCCAAGAGCCTGGCCAAGGAAAACCCAGAGGGCTGGGCCATGATCGCCACCCCCCTGCTTCGCCTGCTGGTGGTCATCCTGACTCCGGCTAATTTCTTGTTCACACAGTGGAAGCGGCTGCTCTCCAAGGTGTTCCGCACCGCGCAGGGCGACGGCATCACCGAGGAGGAGCTGGTGGGCATGGTGGATCAAGCGGAAAACGAGGGCGGCCTAGACCAGCATGAGAGCGATCTGATTCGCAACGCCATCGAGTTCAACGACCTGGAGGTGTCCGAGATCCTCACCCCCCGCGTGGATCTGGTGGCTGTACCTGACACCGCCACCATGGAGCAGGCGGCCTCTCTCTTTGTGGAGAGCGGCTACTCCCGCCTCCCCATCTACCATGACAGCATCGACAACATCGTAGGCGTCATCCATGAAAAAGACTTCAATGCCGCCCGCTACCACGGCGAAACCAAGCTGGCCGACCTAAAAGCGCCGGTTCTGTACACCACTGGCAATACCAAGATTTCTGAGCTGCTGCGCATCCTCCAGAAAAACAAGGCCCACATGGCCGTGGTGGTGGATGAGTACGGCGGCACTGAAGGCGTCGCCACCATGGAGGACATCGTGGAAGAGCTGGTGGGAGAGATCTGGGATGAGCACGATGAGGTGATCGAGATCTTCCGCAAGCAGCCGGACGGCAGCTACCTCATCGCCTGCTCCGCCGATTTGGACGATATGTATGACCTCTTCCAGGTCAAAGGGACCTGTGACGCAGCCACCGTCTCCGGCTGGGTCATGGAGGAGGTGGGCAAGGTCCCGGAGGTGGGCGATCACTTCCAGTCTGAGGGGCTGGATGTCACTGTCACCAAGGTGGAACACCGCCGGGTGCTGGAGATCCAGGTCCGGGTCCTCCCCCATGAGGAGGAGCCAAAACCCCGCGAGTGGGAGCTTCGCGGCCGGGAAAAGGACGCCGGCCGTTCCAAGCGCGCCCCTCAGAAGCCGGAACCCTGATAGAAGATACAACACCCCATGCCGTTGGAGCCGATCCAGACGGCATGGGGTACTCTATTCTTCTGGAGGCTGTCCCAGGCAGAACACGAAAAACCCTCCGGATATGCGGATGAACCGCCTCTCCGGAGGGTTTTTTTCGTGGTTTGGATCGCTTACAGCTCGATCTTGCCGGTGCTCTCGCCATTGACCACATAGTACACGGCGTTGTCCTCAGGCTTGACGTACAGCGCCAGGGTCTTGATGTCCGCGCCGGTCCACTGGGCCTTAACGGCCTCCACCATGGCCTCCTGAGTCAATTCCTTGCCCAGATACTGCAGGGTGAGGGATATCTTGGGGGCGTCAGTCTTCTTCGCCGCGGGGGCCTTCTTCGCAGAAGCCTTCCGGGTGGTCTTGGAGGCGGGCTTCTCCTCCTTCACGGCGGCAGGGGCCTGCTCCACTGCCGCAGACTTCACAGCAGCCTCGGCCACGGCCACAGCCTGCTCGGCCTTGGCAGTCTTTTTGAGAATCGCCATTGAATACACGCTCCTTTATTTGACGGCCGGGGCCATCGATTTCATAGGCACTCTTATATTGTATCAGGATTCCCGTGAAGGAAAAGAGCAAAAACGACGATTCTTCTTCCCTTTCTTCTTCCTATCCCTGCCAATTTGTACATTTTCAAGGAATGAGCCGCTGTTTCCGGCCCACTTTCGCAAAAAAATCAGGGCCCCTCCCGATTGGGAGGAGCCCTGTAAGGGACGTACTCTGCCTGAGGGGGTCTTCGATTAGAAGATACCCTGAGCCATCATGGCGTCGGCGACCTTCTGGAAGCCAACGATGTTGGCACCAGCAACCAGGTCGTAGCCCAGGCCATAGCGCTCGGCGACCTCGACGGAGGAATGATAGATGTTCTTCATGATGCCCTTCAGCTTGGCATCGACTTCCTCGGCAGTCCAGTACAGGCGCTCAGCGTTCTGAGCCATCTCCAGCTCGGAGACGGACACGCCGCCGGCGTTAACAGCCTTGGAGGGAGCCACGACCATGTGCTTCTGCTCCTTCAGGAACTCCAGAGCATCGTTGGTGGTGGGCATATTGGCGACCTCGATGTAGTACTTCACGCCGGACTCAGCGATCTTCTTGGCCCAGTCCATGTTGACGTCGTTCTGAGTGGCAGCGGGCATATAGATGTCCACGTCCTTGACGCCCCAGCACTTGGTGTTGGGCACGAACTCGCAGTCAAAGCGCTCAGCATAGGGCTGGCAGTGCATGGGATCCTTGGCGCGCATCTCGAGGATGTAGTTCAGCTTCTCGTCGGTGCTCACGCCGTCGGGATCGTGGATGTAGCCGTCGGGGCCGGCAAAGTAGGTGACCTTGGCGCCCAGCTCAGCGGCCTTCTTCATGATGCCCCAGCCCACGTTGCCGTAGCCGGACATGGCGATGCGCTTACCCTCGATGGACTCGCCGTCGTGGGCCAGAGCCTCAACCAGATAGTACACGGCGCCGAAGCCAGTGGCCTCAGGACGCATGATGGAGCCGCCGGTGGTAACAGCCTTGCCGGACAGAGCGCCGAACTCGGCAGCGCCCACGATGCGGCGGTACTGGCCGTACATATAGCCGATCTCACGGCCGCCGCAGCCCAGGTCGCCGGCGGGGCAGTCGATGTCCTGACCAATGTGACGATACAGCTCGGTGATGAAGGCCTGGCAGAAACGCATGACCTCGGCGTCGCTCTTGCCGCGAGGATCGAAGTCAGAGCCGCCCTTGGCGCCGCCGATGGGCAGACCAGTCATGGCGTCCTTAAAGACCTGCTCAAAGCCCAGGAACTTGACGATGGAGAGGTTCACGGAAGGATCAAAGCGGATGCCTCCCTTATAGGGGCCGAGGGCCGCGTTGTACTGAACGCGGTAGCCGCGGTTGACGTGCCAAACATGGTTGTCGTCCTCCCAAGTGACGCGGAACTCGATCACGCGCTCGGGCTCGACCATACGCTCCAGAAGAGCGGCCTTCTCATACTCAGGATGGGCGGCGATCACGGGCTCCAGAGAGCTCAGGACCTCCTCGACAGTCTGCAGGAACTCAGGCTCGTTGGCATTCTTGGCCTTGGTCTCAGCCAGAACTCTCTCGATGTACTGATTCATGATGACATTCCTCCTACGTTATATTTTTGTGGCGATTTGTTGAAAAACTGACAGAACTCCTTCACTTTTCGCCTTTGGACAGGTGTTTCGGAGAAAAAAGGAACTCTATCGCTCGTCCCTATGTACAAGTATACCATAAAGGCTTCGGATGTAAAGCAAATTTTTTGTGGGTGTTACCACAACGAAATAACTGTGGGTTCTTTTCAATTTTGGTTTTTTTCATAGAAAATCCGCTCTTCTCCTGTCTAAACGGCCAAAAAATGGCTGGATTCCAAAAGAGAAATCCAGCCATTCACAATTATTATGCAGGAATGATGTCGGTCTTCAGTCAAATGCGAGCCCCAGATAGGCGGTGGAGTCCCAGTCCCAGGCCCGCTCCATCTCCGGGTCAAGCCACTTGAGCATCCCGAAGGGGTGCACTCCCCCGGGGGTGCGCCAGGCAAAGGACCACCGGGGCAGCAGGCCGGGGAGGCGCTCTACCACCCAATCCAGATCCTCCGGCGGACACAGCAGCTCCTTCACCAGCAGCTCACCACATTCCATCCCCTCGGCGCAGAGGGCGGCCCATCCGTGGGGCGTCCGCAGGGCATACAATCCGCCGCCGGGGGCCAGCGCGCAGGCCCCCGCCTGATAGGCCAGGGCCTCCTGGGGCAGGTCGATGTGGGCCGTCCCGGCCAGGAGCCCCTCCCGCAGGTCCCGGTACTCCTCTGGCGTCAAACGCTTCAGGACCGCAGACACCGTGCGTATGCCATGGCCTTCCCGGGGGGCAGAAAACTGTCCGTCCACAAAGCACTCCCGGAACCCATTCCGCCCAAAAAAGCGGTGGAGGGAGGGCTCCGCCGGGACGGTGGTCACCGCCGGAATGTCCCACTCCCGGAAGATGCGGTCCGCGCCGGCCAGCAGCTGCCCTGCCAGCCCCCGGCCCCGGGCCTCCGGGTGGGTGGCCACCGCGTACAGGTAGGCGGCCCGGTACCTCCCCTGCCCCGGTACCGCAAAGGTGGTTTCAAACCAGGCAGTCATGGCCTGGACCACGCCGTCCTCCTCCAGCAGGAGCACCCGCTCCGGTTGATAATAGGCGTTGTAGAAGTTGTCCACATAGGCCCCGTCATCCCCGAATGCCAACTGCCACAGCTCCCGCTGCCGGGGTATGTCCTCCGGCCGGGATATTCTGATCTGGATCATCGCTTAGTCCCCCTCTCTCCCTGGATCTCATAGGAAATGACAGGACAAAAGGCGGCTAGGCCGCCTTTTGTCCTGCCCGTTCGAAGCATCTTCCGCGGTCTCAGCAGCCGGGATACACGCTGCTTTTTGTTGGGATCACGACCGCTGCGATAATATAGAGGATCAGGCCGCCAAAGAGGGCGCTGAACAGGCTGAGGGCCGCCCAGCCCAAACGGACCAGGGTGGGATCGATGTCAAAATATTCCGCGATCCCGCCGCACACACCGCAGACCATCTTAAACTGGCCCTCCGTTCGGTACAGTCTCTTTTTGTCCATAGCTGACACACTCCTTTTCCCAGCCTTTCCGCTGGGCAAACTATTTGAACAGAATCATCATAGCGCAAAGGGAGTAAAAAAATCATAGGAAAAGAATTAAAAGTTTCTAAAATTTCTCCTGTCGTTCCCCAGCTGTGAGCCAGATCCGCCGGGTCAGCAGGGCTGCCGTAATGGTGAAGAACACCTCCAGTGCAGAGGACACCATCCCCGCCAGCAGGAACAGCAGGCCGGAGCCCCCCGCAATCAGCCCCCAGCGGACCAGCAGGGGGCGTCGCTCCGGCCCCCGCCGGTACAGGAACAGCAGCACCAGCAGCAGGGCCAGCATCAGCAGCACGCAGGCTCCGGCCGCCAGCACCACATGGAGAGAGGCAAACCCCGGAAAATCGTCCGGCAGATAGGGGATCGCCAGGGCATAGCCCAGGGCCAGACAGGCCAGCAGGGTCAACAGGCAGACCACAATACGCTGCCACAGCCGGGGCAGGATCAGCGCCAGTTTGGTGAGCATCACGGCAAAATATCCCCCCGCCATCATCCCCCAGTAGACGAAGCCCCAGTAGTGGTCCTTTCCGGTGACGGCGATCACCGAGAAGTTGGTGCCGAACCACTCCACACTCCCGGCAAACAGCAGGGTGTAGGCGGGGATCAAAAAGCAGGCGAACAGATCCAGCCAGAAGCTCCGCCGCCGGAGAACGCGGGCGGGCCTCACTGCTTCTCCGCGCCGGTCAGCTCCCCATGCTCATCCAGCTGCACGGTGCGGATCTCGTTGCCCGTGTTTTTCCGGATGTCGTCCAGCCGGATGCCCTCAGTGATGCTGGACACTAGGGAGTAGGCCACCCCGTGGCGGCGGGCCCGGCCGGTGCGGCCGATGCGGTGGATATAATACTCGTTTTCGTCCGGAACATCATAGTTGAACACCGCGTCCACATCGTCGATGTCCAGCCCGCGGGCGGCCACGTCGGTGGCAGCCAGCACCCGCAGCTTGCCCTCCCGGAACTTCTGGAGGGTCTTTTCCCGCACCCGCTGCTGGATGTCGCCGTGGATGGCCTCGCAGGAGATGTTCCGCATCCGCAGCAGGCCGGAGAGGCGGTCGGTCATGTTTTTTGTGTTGCAGAAGGCGATCACCCGGTCATAGCCCCCGATCTCCATCAGCCGGACCATAGTGTCCACCTTCTCATTCCGGTCCACATCCAGTCTGTACTGGGTGATGTCCGGCTTGTTCTGCTCATCGGCCCGGACGGTGATCTCCACTGGGTCCCGCTGATACACCCAGGAGATGTCCATGACCTCCCGGGAGATTGTGGCGGAAAACAGGCCCAGGTTGCGCCGCTGGGGCATCAGGTCCAGGATCCGGGTCACGTCCCGGATAAAGCCCATATCCAGCATCCGGTCGGCCTCATCCAGCACCACCGTCTCCACCTTGTCCAGGCGGAGGGTGCGGCGCTTCACATGGTCCATCAGCCGCCCCGGTGTGGCCACCACGATCTGGGGCCGCTTCTTCAGCTGGGTGATCTGCTTGTCAATGGGCTGTCCCCCGTACAGGCAGACGGAGCGCACCCCCTCTTTAAAGGCGCACAGGTCCCGCAGCTCGTCCCGGATCTGGATGGCCAGTTCCCGGGTGGGGGCCAGCACCAGCCCCAGCACATCGGTGGACTCCGGATCGATGTGCTCCACCATGGGGATGCCGAAGGCAAAGGTCTTTCCCGTCCCGGTGGGCGCCTTGGCGATCACGTCCCGGTACTCCATAAAATATGGGATCGCGCCCCCCTGGACCGGGGTCGCCTGGACGTACCCCTTCTTCTGAACGGCCTGCATCAGGGCCTGGGACAGGCCCAGGTCCGCATACCGCACCTCTTCGTTGACAAGCTCGCCGTTGATCTCCATCGATGTTCTTCCTTTCTTTCTGTTCTGCATCCGGCGTGATCCAAGGCCTTCCCAACCGACACAGAGATGTGAAGAACGCCGTTTCCCCGGCGCGGCCCCGAATCCGGCGGAGGCCTTCCGGTCCCCGCACGCTGCCTCCGCGCCTCCCTGCTCCGGGCGGCGTGGGGCTGCATATTCATATAGATTGCATTATACTGGCTTTTCCCGCCTATGTCCACCATATTTTCCACAGTTTCGTTCCCATTTGTGGAAAACCGCTGCCTGCTTAAAGTTTTTCCAGCCGCCTCTGAAAAAATAAGTTGCTAATTTTAAGGAAGTATAGTAAAATATATGCCAGTCTTGTTCCGGCTTCGGCGGGAAGCAAGGCCGCACTAGTTGGGGAGATAGCGGTGCCCTGTACCTGCAACCCGCTAAAGCAGGGATGAATCCCGGTCCCCGGACGTGCGATGTGTCGTCTGACCTGAATAAGCAGTGATGATAGGCCGGTCCCGCGCAACGCGGCTCCGTGAACCGTGTCAGGCGGGGAACCGAGCAGCACTAAGCGGCCCGCCGCGTGTGCCGCGGGGTTACTGTCCTTGAGCCGGCTGTTCAGGTAACGGGCATACCGCGCGCTTCAAAGGCCGGTGTGCGGCCTTGCCTTCCGCCGAAGCCCGTTTCTTTGTCCCGGTCCCTTCCCCGCCCGGCGGAGCGCCGGAGGGGGCCGGGAGCTTTCTTTCGAGGTGAACGTGTCCATGTATCAGGCCCTATACCGCAAGTGGCGGCCCCGCACCTTTGACGATGTGGTGGGGCAGAGCCATATTACCGACACCCTCAAGCAGCAGGTGGCGGGAGACCGCCTCTCCCACGCCTATCTCTTCACCGGCACCCGGGGCACCGGCAAGACCACCTGCGCCAAGATCCTGTCCCGGGCGGTGAACTGTCAGGCTCCTGTGGACGGCAACCCCTGCAACCAGTGCCCCGCCTGCCTGGGCATTGAAAACGGCTCCATTCTGGATGTACTGGAACTGGACGCCGCCTCCAACAACGGCGTGGACCAGGTCCGCGCCCTGCGGGACGAGGCGGTGTACACCCCCGCCGCCGTGCGGAAGCGGGTGTACATCGTGGACGAGGTCCATATGCTGTCCACCCCTGCCTTCAACGCCCTGCTGAAGATCCTGGAGGAGCCCCCCGCCCACCTGATGTTCATTTTGGCCACCACCGAGCTGCACAAGGTCCCGGCCACCATCAAATCCCGGTGCCAGCAGTTTTCCTTCAAGCGGATCCTCCCTGGACAGATCGCCCAGCGCCTGGGCTATGTGGCCCAGCAGGAGGGGATCGACCTGACCCGTGAGGGCGCCGCCCTGCTGGCCCGCCTGGCCGACGGCGGCCTGCGGGACGCCCTCTCCCTTCTGGACCAGTGCGCCGGGGGAGGCAAGCGGGTGGATGAGCAGGACATTCTGGACACGCTGGGCCTGGCCGGTAATTTGGAGACCGCCAAGCTGATGGGTCTGATCGCCGGGCACGACACGGCGGGGGCCCTGGATACCCTGGCCCGCCTGTACGGGAACGGCAAGGATGTGGGCTCGGTGCTGGAGGAGTTATCCTCCCTGGCCCGGGACCTGCTGCTCCGCAAGACCGCGCCCCAGGGCGGGGCCGCCCTGCTCACCGGCGGCTATGACGAGGCGACCATGCGGGCTCTGGGGGAACAGCTCACCGCCCCCCGGCTCCTCCAGATGCTGAAGCTCCTCCAAAACGCCCTCCCTGATCTGGCCCGGAGCACCAACCGCCGCACCGACGCGGAGCTGTGCCTGATCCGCCTCAGCGATGAGCGTCTGGACGATTCCTTTGCCGGGCTGGCCGCCCGGGTCGCCCGGCTGGAGGAACAGCTGGCCGGAGGCGCGCCCGTTCCAGCTCCCGTCCCGGCCCGAACCGCACCAGCCCCGGCGGCTCCCGCGCCCCAGGCCGTCTCTGTGTCTGACGCCCCGCCCTGGGAAGAGGAGCGTCCCCCCCTGCCCCCTGAGCCGGAGGAGGAACCCTCCTGGACAGCCCCGCAGCCGGAGCGCCCCGCGCCTCCGCCTGCCCCGGCCGCTCCCCGCCCCGCTCCGGCGGAGGCGGCGGAAAGCTCCGCCTTCTGGCCCTCCTTTGTGGCCGGACTGCGGGGCAAGGTGCCGCCCTCTGTCCTCCCCTATCTGAACAACTCCGCCAAGGTGGCGGGGGTGTGGAAGAACGGAGCCCTCACCCTCTGGGTGGACACGGAGTTCACCCGGGCTATGCTCAACAAGCCCGCTATCCTCCAGGCGCTGTCCCAGGCGGCCTCCACCTGTTTCGGCGTGCCGGAGGCCCGCGTGTCCGTAGTAGTGGGGCAGCCCCCCGCCTCCCAGAGCACTGCCCAGGAACCTGCGGCCCAGCCTCAGGCTGGCGTGAAGGATGCGCTGGACGAGCTGCTGGCCTTTGGCGCGCAGTTTGACAACATTAAAATTCAATAAGATCCCCCAAGGATCGGAAGGAGAATCGACTATGGCAAAAGGATTCGGAAGCCGCGGTATGGGCGGCATGGGCGGCGGCATGAATATGAACATGATCAAGCAGGCCCAGAAAATGCAGCAGGACATGATGCGGATGCAGCAGGAGCTGGAGGAAAAGACCTATGAGGCCAGTGCCGGCGGCGGCGTGGTCACCGCCACAGTCTCCGGCAAGCGGGAACTGAAGGCCCTGGAGATCGACCCCGACGCGGTGGACCCCGACGATGTGGAGATGCTGGAGGATCTCATCGTGGCCGCCGTCAACGAGGCCATGCGCGCCGCCGAGGGCGACGCCGCCTCCACCATGCAGAAGCTCACCGGCGGCCTTGGTCTCCCCTTCTGACCTACTTTTTCTTGAAAGAAAAAGTAGGCAAAAAGAACTTTATATTGCTGGTTCCGAAGGCCGCGGCGCTCGCATGGCCTTCTGCGGCTCCGGAACTTTTCTGCCGCCCAGGGCCCTCATCCTTGGGCGGCTTTTTCTCGCGCCCCAGGCAAAAGAACCCGACGCCGCCGGTTTCGGAGGCTGCGGTGGTCACATAGCCATCTCCGGTCCCGGAACTTTTCCGCCGCTCTGGTATTCTCTGATACCGGGGCGGATTTTTCTGTCTGATGCGGAACACAAACATTAAGAAATGATAAAAATTTTGGTTCTGTTTTGACTTTTGTCACAAAGCAAGGTACAATTAAACATACTCCAGCTGGCAGGGCTTCTCTGGCTTCTGTCAGCCCGGTCCATCATCATCTGTGTTCATAAAAGGAGGAGATTTTAATATGAAATCAGGCTTGCGGCGCTCGCTCGCGCTGGCCCTCGGCTTGTGTACCCTGACGGTCGGAGCTTCCGCCGCCTCTGTCACCTTCCGGGATGTTCCTTCAAGCTACTGGGGATATTCCCACATCACCAAGGCCGCCTCCAACGGGCTGGTCTCTGGCCTGGGAGACGGGCGGTACGGCCCTGAGGAAAAGCTGTCCAACGCCCACTTTGTCACCATGATCTGCGGGATGTTCTATGAGGACGAGGTATCCGCCCAGGGCAGCTCCTCGGACTGGTGGCGGCCCTATCTCAACGCGGCCTATTCCGCCGGCATCCTGAAGGGCACTCAGGCCGCCCAGCAGCGGGCTTCCGCCGGAGATTGGAGCGCCTCCGTTGCCGAGGCCCAGATCAGCCGCTATGATATGGCCCAGATCATGTATCATGTGGCTGTGGACCAGGGCTTTGAGGATCCCTCCGCCGCATCCCTGGCTTACGCCAGCGCCCGGATCCAGGATTTCTCCTCCATTCCCTCCAATTACCAGTATGCGGTGCTCTACTCCTATGCCAAGGGCTTCCTCAGCGGCGATGACCAAGGCCGCTTCAACGGCGGAAACAGCCCCAACCGCGCGGAGGCTGCGGTGGTCCTCTGCTCCCTGTTCGAGGAGCAGGAGTCCCTCCTGTCCCCCACCTACAACAACTCCAACCGCCTGACGGACAACTCCGCCGTCACGGAGGAGAACGTCTCCGATCTGCTGCGGGAGCTGGAGGCCGAATACCCCTCCTTTGACCAGTGGAACACCGACCGGGTCTATACCTCCAAGGTCCTGGGCCGCGGCTCCGGTGAGGCAGGCTTCGCCTATATGCTCAGCGACCGGGTATTCGGCGCCATCTCCTCCTATGAGCTGGACGACCCCGAGGACCTGCGGGTGGGCGACCTGCTGAAGCTGGACGGCGGCAGCACCTACGGTGTGGTGGTCTCCCGGGACGGGGATCGCTTTACCTATGCCTCCTGTGACGAGGACGGCTGGATCTCCTGGAGCCGCGCCAAATCTCTGGATGATCTGGACCGCTCGGACACCGTGTACTCCCGCTATCTCACCAAGCCCTCCGGCGGCAAGCTGTCCAACGGCGATGCCGCCACGGAACGAAACGTCTCCAATCTGCTGGACGACCTCATGGAGGACTACGAGCAGGGCGACTCCTGGGATGAGGATGACAAGTACACCTCCGACGTCCTGGGCTCCGGCTATGAGGACAAGGCCTTCACCTATTTCCTCAGTGACAAGATCTTCGATGATCTGGAGGACTCCTCCGTCCGGGAGGCCGAGGACCTGCGGGTGGGCGACCTGATCTACGATGACTATGAGGAGAAGTATGGCTTGGTCCTGTCTGTGGACACCCGGAATGAGACGGTGGACTATGCCACGGTAGACGATGACAACGAGATTGACTGGGATGGCTGGTGTGACTTTGATGACCTCTCTGATATGACCACCCGCTACCCCGATGAGGACGAGGATAACGACCAGGGGGATGAAGAGCTGACCAACGGCAAGCCCACTACAGAGCGCAACGTCTCCAATCTGCTGGACGACCTCATGGAGGACTACGAACAGGGCGACTCCTGGGACGAGGATGACAAGTACACCTCCGACGTCCTGGGCTCCGGCTATGGGGACGAGGCCTTCGCCTACTTTATCAGCGACGAGATCTTCGGTGATCTGGACGACTCCTCCGTCCGGGAGCCTGAGGACCTGAAGGCGGGCGACGTGGTCTATGACGACAATATGGAGCGCTATGGCGTAGTCCTTCAGGTCGATACCAGTGACGACACTGTGCAGTACGCCACCGTGGAGGACGAGGAGATCAACTGGAGCTATTGGTGTGACTTTGATGACATCACCGACATGACTACCCGTTATCCCGATGATGATGGAGACGATGAGGAGGACGAGTTGGCCAACGGCAAGCCCGCCACCGAGCGCAACGTCTCCAATCTGCTGGATGACCTCATGGAGGACTACGAGCAGGGCGACTCCTGGGATGAGGATGACAAGTACACCTCCGACGTCCTGGGCTCCGGCTATGGGGACGAGGCCTTCGCCTACTTTATCAGCGACGAGATCTTCGGTGATCTGGACGACTCCTCCGTCCGGGAGCCTGAGGACCTGAAGGCGGGCGACGTGGTCTATGACGACAATATGGAGCGCTATGGCGTAGTCCTTCAGGTCGATACCAGCGACGACACTGTGCAGTACGCCACCGTGGAGGACGAGGAGATCAACTGGAGCTATTGGTGCGACTTTGACGATCTCTCTGACATGACCACCCGCTACCCCTGATGGGAACACAGATAAGGGCCGGGCGGACCGCAAAATGCGGTCCGCCCGGCCCTTATCTTATTTTACAGGAACAGCGCGATCAGAGAGGTGAAGATCCCGCACACGCAGATGGCGATGGAGCTCATGGCGCCCTGGAGCTCACCGATCTCCAGGGCCTTAGTGGTCCCCAGGGCGTGACTGCACGCGCCGATGGCCAGCCCCTCCGCCACCGGGTCGGTGATGTGGAACCACTTGGCAAACAGGGGAGCGCATACCGCGCCGGTGATACCGGCCACTGCCACAGCGGCGGCGGCGATCCCCTGGACGCCGCCGCGGCTCTCCGCGATGCCCACCGCGATGGCGGTGGTGACGCTTTTGGGCAGCAGGGAGGCGGTCAGCAGGTCCTCCATTTGGAACACCTGGCACAGGGCCAGCACGCTGAGCAGGCTGACCACACTTCCCGCCAGACAGCCTGCCAGCACAGGAAGAAAGTGCTCCCGCAGGATCTCCCTCTGGCGGTAGATATTCAGGGCCAGCACCGCCGTCACCGGGCCCAGCATCAGCTTGATCAGATCGCCCCCGATGTTGTACTTCTCCAACGGGATGTCGAAGACGGCCAGCAGGGCAATAATCAGCAGTCCGGCGATCAGCAGCGGGTTGCACAGCACCCACCCGGTCCTTTTTTGAAGCCACACACCGACGCACCAGGCCGCCGCCGAGAGACCCAGCCCAAAAAACGGAGAATTCAGAAGTCCGTCCAACCATTCAGCCATGGCGCTTCGCCCCCTTTCCGCGGAGCAGCCGCGTCATCAGCTGCACCGTCCAGCCGGCAGCGAGATAGACCACCGGCGTGGTCAGCCCCACAATGACCAGAATGGGCACCGCCTGACTTTTCAGCATCGCCCCGTGCTCCATGGTGCCCACCAGGGACGGGATGAAAAAGAAGGCCATGTTGGCAATCAGGAAGTGTGAGACCGACTGGATCTGCCGCTCCTTGAGCACTCCGGTCAGCAGAAGGACCATCAGCAGGACCATACTGATCACACTGGCCGGAAAGGACATCGGGAGCAGCGCCGCCACGCCCTCTCCCACCAAGCTGATCCCAAAGATCAGGGCCAGCTCTCCCATAACATTCATTGATCCGCTTCCCTTCCTGTCAAATCGCCCAGTCCCTCTGACTCCCAGATCGCTGTGGCGAAATAGTCTTCCGGCGTTGCCCGGAAATGGACCCGTCCATTCCCGGGGACCCGTTTTTTCATTGCTCGGCGGAACTGAATTCCGCCTCCGCCAAGGTTTTGCCTTCGGCAAAACGCTTGTACGGCACTTACGCGCCGCCCCATCTGCGATGGGGTCGCCGCCGAAACGTCGGGGAACTGCCTGCTCAGACTGCCCTGGTCCCTCTTACTCCCAAATCGCCGTGGCGAAGTAATCCTCTGGCGTTTCGGCGCGCCGGATCAGGCGGGCGGAGCCGTCCTCCTGGAGCAGCACCTCCGCCGAGCGCAGGCGGCCGTTGTACTGATAGCCCATGGCGTGGCCGTGGGCCCCGGTGTCGTGAATGACCAGCAGATCGCCGATCTCCACCTCCGGGAGCATCCGGTCGATGGCAAACTTGTCGCTGTTCTCACACAGGGAGCCGGTCACATCGTACTTGTGGTTGCAGGGGGCGTCCTCCTTCCCCATGACCGTAATGTGGTGATAGGCCCCATAGATGGCCGGCCGCATCAGGTTGGAGGCGCAGGCATCCACCCCCACATACTCCTTGTAGGTGTGCTTCTGGTGGAGCACCCGGGTCACCAAGTGCCCGTATGGGGCCAGCATGAAGCGCCCCAGCTCGGTACACAGGGACACGTCCCCCATGCCCGCGGGGACCAGGATCTCCTCGTAGGCCTTCCGCACCCCCGCCCCGATGGCGGCGATGTCGTTGGCCGGCTGCTCCGGGCGGTAGGGCACCCCCACGCCGCCGGACAGGTTGATGAAGGTGATGTGGCAGCCGGTCTCCTCCTTCAGCTCCGCCGCCAGCTGGAACAGCACCCGGGCCAGGGCCGGATAGTACTCGTTGGACAGGGTGTTGGAGGCCAGGAAGGCGTGGATGCCGAACTCCTCCGCCCCCAGCTCCTTCAGCCGGCGGAAGGCCTGGGCGATCTGGGGCCGGGTCATGCCGTACTTGGCCTCCCCCGGGTTGTCCATGACCTGAAAGCCCTCTTCGCTCTCTCCGACCTGGAATACTCCACCTGGATTATACCGGCAGGAGATCTTTTTGGGGATATAACCCAGGGTGCTCTTCAGAAATTCCACATGGGTGATGTCATCCAGATTGATGGTCGCCCCCAGCTTCTCCGCCAGGACGAACTCCTCCGCCGGGGTATCGTTGGAGGAGAACATGATCTCCCCGCCCCGGAAGCCGCAGCGGTCGGACATCATCAGCTCGCACAGGGAGGAGCAGTCCACCCCGCAGCCCTCCTCCCGCAGGATCTTCAGGATCTGGGGATTGGGGGTGGCCTTCACCGCGAAGTACTCCGTATAGCCGGGGTTCCATGCAAAGGCCGCTTTCAGCGCCCGGGCGTTCTCCCGGATGCCCCGCTCATCATACAGGTGGAAAGGGGTAGGGTATTGACGGGTGATATCCTGGAGCTGTTCCAGGGTGACAAACGGTTTTTTCACATCCATCGCTCCTTGTCTCTCTTTACAGTCTGGTCCGCGCCCCCTGCCGGGGCGGAGAAAAAATCAAATTTAGTTTATCCATTTTTACGGTCAAAGTCAACCATTACGAGTGCCAAGGTCTGCACCGGCCGCCCCCTCTCTTTTGCCGTTTCAGAAAAAAGGGGAAAAAGCCCGATTTTCCTCTTGCGCTTTTCCCCTCTGTCTGATACAATGGTTCGAGATTTAGAGCAAAGGATGGTGCCTGTCATGGAAAACCGGCTGTTTGTCACCCATGCCCCTTTGCTTCCTCTCTGTGTGTGGACAATCACCTGTTGATTGTCTTTTTTTCTGCGCAAAATACCACCAAAAGCTGAGAAGGGAGAACGAAAGAATGAATCCAAACCAAGGCATCTATGATGCCCGCCAGCTGGGCCGCCCCAAAATGCTGATCTTGGGCGTCCAGCACATGTTCGCCATGTTCGGAGCCACCGTGCTGGTCCCCGCCCTCACCGGGCTGTCCGTGTCCGCCACCCTGCTCTTCGCCGGGCTGGGCACTCTGCTGTTCCACTTTCTGACCAAGGGGATGGTCCCCGCCTTCCTGGGCTCCTCCTTCGCCTTCATCGGCGGCTATCAGGCCATCGCCCCCATGCTCACCGACAGCAATGGCAACGCAGTCGCCAACACGGAGATGCTGCCCTACGCCTGCTTCGGCGTCATGCTGGCCGGATTGATGTATGTCCTGCTTTCCGCCCTGTTCCGCATCTTTGGCACCAAAAGGGTCATGCGTTACTTCCCTCCCATCGTCACCGGCCCCATCATCATCTGTATCGGCCTGACCCTCAGCTCCACCGCCATCTCCAACTGCCGAACCAACTGGGCCATCGCCCTCATCGCCATCGCCATTGTGGTGGGCTGCAACATCTGGGGCAAGGGAATGATCAAAATCATCCCCATCCTGCTGGGCGTGGTGGGTTCCTACGCAGTGGCCGCCATCTGCCAGATCAACGGGATGCAGGTCATGGACCCGGTCAAGGTCCAGGCGCTGATCGACGCTCCCTGGATCGGGCTCCCCTTCCAGTTCCAGGATACGCTGTTCGGTCTGTTCAGCCGCTCTGACCTGGACAGCGGGATGCTCCTCACCGCGGCGGTGACCATCATGCCCCTGGCCCTGGCCACCATGGTGGAGCACATCGGCGATATGTGCGCCATCTCCTCCACCTGTGAGCGCAACTACCTGGAAAACCCCGGCTTCCACCGCACCCTCCTGGGCGACGGCCTGGCCACCTCTCTGGCCTCCCTGTTCGGCGCCCCGGCCAACACCACCTACGGCGAGAACACCGGTGTGCTGGCCCTCTCCAAGGTCTATGACCCCCGGGTGATCCGCATTGCCGCCAGCCTGGCCATCCTGCTCTCCTTCTCCCCTAAGTTCGCGGCCCTGGTGTCCGCCATGCCCACCGCCACCATGGGCGGTGTGTCCATGGTGCTGTACGGCATGATCTCCGCCGTGGGTGTGCGCAACGTGGTGGAAAACCAGGTGGACTTCACCAACAGCCGCAACGTCATCGTGGCCGCCATCATCATGGTGCTGGCCATCGGTGTGAACTACTCCGGCGCCGTCACCTTCACTGTGGGCACTGCCACCATCAGCCTGTCCGGTCTGGCCGTGGCCGCCATCACCGGCATCGCCCTCAACGCCATCCTCCCCGGCAAGGACTACGAGTTCGGCCACGACCAGAAGGGTGACACCGCCGTCAACTTCAAGGTCTGATGCACGGGATCCGGCCCGCTCCTCCCGCCGCCCCGCCCGGGCGGCGGGAGCTTTTTATCCCCCTGTGCCTTACTGCTCTGAGAGAAAGATGAAGGTTCTATGGAAGAAATTTAAAAAAACCATTAAATCCACCCCAAAGTCCTTGCGCCCACCAGAAAAATCGGTTAGAATGGAGCCAGTCCAGAGGAAACTGTATCAATCAGGAGGTACCTATTATGGGGTTTTTGGATAATCTGACTGAAATCGCCACCGATCTGGCTCAGAGCGGCGCCGCCGCCTCCAAGCATCTGGCAGAGACCAGCATCGCCACGTCCAAGCGCCTGGCGGAGATCGCCAAGCTGAAAACATCCAATCTGGCTGAGGAGGGCAGTATCAAGAAGGCCTACGCGGAGCTGGGCCGTCTCTACTACGCCGAGCACGGGAACACCCCCGAGGGTGCCTACGCCGCCGCCTGTGAGCGGATCACCGTCTCCAGGGAACTGATCCAGGCCAACAACGACCGCATCGCTGAGCTGAAATCCGCCGCCGAGGCAGAGGGCGAGGTCATCGTGGACGCAGACTTCCAGGATGTTCCCGAGGAGGCCGCTCCCGCTGAGGAAGCCGCCCCTGTCGAAGAGGCCGCCCCCGTCGTGGAGGCCGCTTCCGCTGAGGAGACGGATCCCGCTGAGGAGACCAAGCCCGAGGCTTAATCCAATCAGATACAGAGACGGACGGAGTTATGATGGCTCCGTCCGCTTTTTTGTATGCTTTTCCCTCTCTCCGTCCAAACTGAGGGCGGAGGTGTTTGATTTGAAGCAGTATTTCCGCCTGCCCCAGGATGTGGTGGGGCACGACGCCCAGCTGCTCTCCTATTGGGACACCCTCCCGCCCAGTGTACAGCTCCGCCTGCTGGAGAGCACTATCTCCGTGTCCACGCTGGGCGAGCTGAAGCTGCTGGAGGAGGGGTTCCGCCGGGAACCGCCGTCCCCCACATAGGGAAAGGCCCGCCGCGGATGCGGTGGGTCACAGCCTGTCGAGAAACCCGGTCTACCTTTCATGTGTAGACCGGGTCTCTGGCGTATATAGGCCAAAGCAGGATCAGGATGAACGGAGCAAGCTTCTCCATCCATATCCAAATGGCCAGTTTTTTCAGATTCATAGCAGCAAATTTAAGCTTCACCCGTTGGATACCCGGGCCAGGCCTCTGTACAGTCTTTGCGCAGTCTTTGGAATGAGTGCACAGATGGCGGGTGGGACAGTTGGCACAAATCTTGGGATCACTTTTATATTCCCGGTATCCGTCCCGGTTGGTGGTATGATAGGTTAATAGCTGGTACTCCGGACAGATCACACAGTCGTAGTATTGGAAGAAGTGGTATCACGAATCCAGGCAGGAGAAAGCCAGCGTGCATTGTGCCGGGAGTATGGAATCAGTCGGTGGGCCATTCAGTGCCGGCTAAAGGAACCGTTTTTTCCAAAGACACGAGGGCGTAAACCTGCAGAAGCACCGGCAGAGTACAAGTATGAGAATCTGCTCAACAGGGAGTTCCATGCGGAAAGGCCCAACAGCAAATGGGTAACGGATATTTCTTACATCCACATGAAGCAAGGCGTACTATATCTGTCCATAATTCGTGATCTTCATGATAGCAGCATCGTTGCCTCCAAGACTGGCACAAAGCAGACCGTCAACCTAGTGTTGGACACCATTCGCCTGGCCATGCGTTAAAGAGAAAAAGAGGGCTGCCGCGGAGTTGCAGCTCCACAGCGACCAAGGGTTCCAGTATACCTAACAAGCATACTTTGACCTGACAAAATCTCAAGAAAAGCGTCCCCTCCCTCCTTAAACTGTTCACAAACTAAGGATAACAGTCTTTCAAACCAATCCGCATTCAACGCTTAGTCGAAATGACTAAAATTCACCAACAAAAACATATATATCTAACGAAAAAATGAAATCTTAACAAGTTTTAAGGTTTATAACGAAGTGAGTTAAGGTTCATCCCCTATACTGGCGCCAGAAACACCGGCGTCCGAACCGCTGCTGCGGGTCGGAGAAAAAGGAAAGGGGAAAAATGTATGTACCTTGCTCTGCTTGGCTTTGGTATGATCGTGGTCTTTATGGCTCTGATCATGGCCAAAAAACTTAGTCCATTCACCTCGCTGATTTTGATTCCGATTCTATTTGGCTTGCTGGCCGGATATGGCTGGGACACCCTGAGTTATGCTATGGACGGCATTAAAGACGTAGCCAGCACCTTTGCCATGATGACCTTCGCCATCCTCTACTTCGGCATCATGCTCACTGCGGGCATGTTCGATCCCATGGTGGACAAGGTGGTGTCCTGGTGCAAGGGCGATCCGCTGAAGGTGCTGGTGGGCACCGCCGTGCTGGCCGCCTTCGTCTCGCTGGACGGGGACGGAACCACTACAGTCATGATCTGCTGCACCGCCATGCTCCCCATCTATGAGCGGCTGCATATCAAGAAGATCTATCTGGCCACTCTCATCATCCTGCAGAACTGCATCATGAACCTGATCCCCTGGGGCGGTCCCACCGCCCGGGTCATGTCGGTGATGCAGCTGGACGCCGGCGAGATCCTGGCTCCTCTGGTCCCCGGCATGGTACTGGGCGCTCTCTACTCGGTAGGCGTCAGCTACTATCTGGGCCTGAAAGAGCGCAAGCGCCTGGGCGTCACCAAGTGCGTGGAGAATATTGTGTCCAAGGTGGAGCTCTCTGAGGAGGAGGCCGCCTGGAAGCGCCCCAAGCTGATCTTCTTTAACCTCATCCTCACCGCCGCCATTATCGTGGCCCTGGTGATGGGCCTGGCCTCCTCCGCCATTCTCTTTGGCGTGGGCACCGCCATCGCCCTGCTGGTCAACTACCCCAATCAGAAGACCCAGCGGCAGGTCATCAGCTCGGTGGCCCCCGACATGATCAACGTGGTCATGATGGTGCTGGGCGCCGGCGTGCTCATGGGCGTGCTCAACGGCCCGGAGGGTGCGGGCATGTCCAACGCCATCGCAGAGCTGCTGGTCTCTATCATTCCCGAGTCCCTGGGCAGCTACTTCGCCGTTATCATCGCCTTCATCAGCGCCCCCGGCACCTACCTGCTCAACAACGACGCGTTCTACTACGGGGTGCTGCCGCCCCTGGCCGCCACGGCTCAGGCCTACGGGTTTACCAACCTGCAGATTGGCTTTGCCGCCCTTATGGGCCAGGCCTTCCATTTCCTGAGCCCCCTGGTTCCCTTCATCTACCTGCTGATGGACAAGACCGAGATCACTCTGGCTCAGTATCAGGGCTACATCTTCAAATGGTGCATCGGCATCTTCGTGATCTTCATGGCCATGGGCTTTGTCACTGGAAGCTTGGCGATTCTATAACATGACAACCTCCTTCCACACTCTCCTATATCCCTGACCGAGCAGCCGGCGGGAGGCACCGTCCTTCCGCCGGCTGCTTATAGAGGAGAAGCCATCCATCAATCCAGCAGGTCAAGACGAGTTTCAACACAACATATCGCAGGAACAACGACAGGAGGAATATATATGGAGATCCAAAAAGCTGCCGTGGCGGGCACTCTGGAATCCAGCGACGCCCAGGTGATGGTAGAGCCTGGGGCCGGCGGGATCCAGCTGGAGCTGAGCAGCAGCGTGATGAACCAGTACGGCCGCCAGATCCGGGCCACGGTGCTGGAGACGCTGGAGCGGCTGGGCGTCACCGACGCCCAGGTGACCGTAGTGGACAAGGGGGCCCTGGACTGCACCCTGAAGGCCCGTGTGGAGTGCGCGGTGTTCCGCTCCTGCGGGCAGTCCGCCCAAAATATTCCCTGGGGAGGTGTGGTGCGATGATCCCTCGTCCCAGACCGGAGCGGTTCCGGCTGCGCCGGACCATGATGTTTATGAACGCCCAGAAGCCGGGCCTGATCAAGGACGCCTATATCTACGGCTGCGACTCCATTATGCTGGACCTGGAGGACGCGGTGGCGGAGAACCAGAAGGACGCCGCCCGCTTCTCCCTGTACCACGCTCTGAAGACCATCGACTACGGCGATACCGAGGTCATCGTCCGCATCAACGGCCTGGACACCCCCCACTGGCAGGAGGACGTCCGGGTGTGCGTGGCCGGCGGAGCCGACGGCATCCGCATCGCCAAGTGCGAGAGCGCCCAGGACGTGCTGACCGTGGAGCGCGCCGTGGAGGCCGCCGAGGAGGAGTTCGGCGTGGAGAAGGGCCGCACCCTGCTCATGGCCGCCCTGGAGAGCCCCAAGGGCATTTTGAACGCCTATGAGATCTGCGCGGCCTCGGACCGGATGTTCGGCGTAGCCATCTCCGGCGGCGACTTCCGCAAGTGTATGCAGACCGTGCCCCAGCCCGACGGCGTGGATATGCTGGCCGCCCGGGGACAGATGCTGCTGGCCGCCCGTGCCGCCGGGATCCAGTGCTTTGACACGGTGTTCACCAACCTGGACGATGAGGAGGGCTTCCGGGCCGAGGTCCTGCAAAACAAGGCCATGGGCTTTGACGGCAAGAGCCTCATCAACCCCAAGCAGATCCGCTTCGTCCACCAGGTATTCGCCCCCACGGAGAAGGAGGTCCGCCAGGCGGAGAAGATCATCCGGGCCTACCGGGAGCAGTCCGCCGCCGGTGTGGGCGTGTTCACCGTGGACGGCAAGATGATCGACATCGCATTCATTCCCGGGGCGGAGCGCACCCTGAAGCTGGCCCGGGCCTGCGGTATGTACGAGGGGGATTTGGTATGAAAAACGCAGTAGGACGTGAGATCCCGGATTACCTCCTGACCGAAGGCCGGGAGGTCTATCAGGGCAAAAACTATATGGACGGCAAATATATTCAGAAGGCCTCTCCCCGCACCCGGCGGTATGAAAAGCCCCAGGAGAGCAAGCTGGTGGACAGTCTGGCGCAGGCCCTGCGCCAGTGCGGCGCCCGGAGCGGCATGACCTTCTCCTTCCACCACCACCTGCGCGACGGGGACTATGTGGTCAACCTGGTGATGGCCGCCGCCATCGAGGAGCTGGGCCTGAAAGATTTGACCATCGCGGCCACCAGCCTGGGCTCCGCCCACGATCCCATCGCCGGCTACATCGAGCAGGGCAAGGTGGTCGGCATCCAGACCTCGGGCATCCGGGGCAGAATAGGCGAGGTGGTGTCCGCGGGCAAGCTCAAGACCCCCGCCGTCATCCGCAGCCACGGCGGACGCCCCCGGGCCATTGAGGCCGGAGAGGTCCACATCGACATTGCTTTCGTGGCCGCCCCCACCAGCGACTGCGTGGGCAACTGCCGGGGCGTGGGCGGCAAGAGCGACTGCGGCTCCCTGGGCTACGCCATGACCGACGCCAAGTACGCCGACCATGTGGTGGTGGTCACCGACTGCCTGGTGGACTTCCCCAACTTCCCGGCCAGCGTAGAGGCCATCGACGTGGACGCCGTGGTGGTGGTGGACTCCATCGGCAATCCCAAGAAGATCGCATCCGCCGCCGCCCGCATCTCCCAGAATCCCCGGGATCTGATGATGGCGGAGAACGTGGCTAAGGTCATCGCCTCCACCCCCTATTTCAAGGACGGCTTCTCCTTCCAGACCGGCGTGGGAGGCCCCTCCCTGGCCGCCAACCTGTTCCTGGAGCAGTATATGGATGAGCGGAACATCAAAATGGGCTGGGCCATCGGCGGCATCTGCGGCCCCATGGTGGAACTGCTGAAAAAGGGCAAGGTGGGCAAGGTCATCGATGTGCAGGACTTTGACCTGGACGCGGTGAACTCCATCCACCAGACCCCCAACCACTTTGAAATGAGCGCCAGCCAGTACGCCAATCCCGCCAACAAGGGGGCGTTTGTCAACAAGCTGGACTTTGTGGTGCTGGCCGCCCTGGAGGTGGACACGGACTTCAATGTCAACGTGCTCACCGGCTCGGACGGCGTCCTGCGGGGCGCGCCCGGCGGACACCCGGACACGGCGGCGGGCAGCAAGTGCTGCATCATCGTCACCCCCCTGACCCGCGGCCGGATGGCCACCGTGTGCGAGCACGTGGTCACCGTCACCACCCCCGGCGACTGCGTGGATGTGCTGGTCACTGACTACGGCATCGCGGTCAATCCCCTGCGTCCTGACCTGATCGCCTGCCTGGATCAGGCCGGCATCCCCCATGTGCCCATCGAGACACTGAAGGAGAAGGCCTACTCCCTGGTGGGCCGCCCGGAGGATTTGCAGTGGGAGGACCAGGTGGTCGCCGTGCTGGAGGCCCGGGACGGCACCATCCTGGACGTGGTGCGAAAAATCAAGCCCTACGATCCGGAAAACAGCTGATTTTGTTTCCTATTTGCTCTCATCTGTGATACCATAGCGTCAACGGGGCCGCCGCGGCTGCGGCGGCCCCTGACTGTATTTTGGAGGTACCCCCATGTCCTACACCCTGTCTGAGATCCATCCGGACGACCACCACGGTATGGCCCAAGTCCGCAACCTGCTGGAGCAGGAGGGCATCCGCCGGGACGGGAACCTGGACTATACCTGCGGCATCTTTAACGATGACTGGGAGTTGGCCGCCACTGGGAGCTGCTTCGGCAATACCATCCGCTGTCTGGCCGTCTCCGGCCGCCACCGGGGGGAGGGGCTGCTCAATCAGATCGTCAGCCACCTGGTGGAGGTGCAGCTGGCCCGGGGCAGCGCCCACCTGTTCCTCTATACCAAGCCGGACAGCGCCCAATACCTGTCCGACCTGGGCTTTTATGAGATCGTCCGCGTGCCCGGCTCCCTGGTGTTCATGGAGAACCGGCGGGGCGGCTTTGACCGGTACTGCGCATCCCTGTCCCCAAAGCCCCAGGAGGGGCAGTCCACCGCCGGCGTGGTGATGAACGCCAACCCCTTCACCCTGGGGCACCGGCATCTGGTGGAGCGGGCGGCCCGTGAAAACGACGTTATCCACCTCTTCGTTCTCTCCGAGGAGGCCGGTCCCATCCCCTCCGCCGTCCGGCGTGAGCTGGTGGAACAGGGCGTTCGGGACCTGCCCAACGTGTTCTGCCACGCCACCGGCCCCTACCTCATCAGCTCCGCCACCTTCCCCAGCTACTTTCTGAAGGACTCCGATATGGTCATTCGGACCCAGGCGGAGCTGGACCTGCGGATCTTCTGTCAGATCGCCCGGCGGCTGGGGATCCAAAGGCGCTATGTGGGGCAGGAGCGCAGCAGCCATGTCACCCGTCTCTATAACGAGGTCATGTGCCAAAAGCTGCCTGAAGCGGGGATCCAGTGCGTCGAGATCCCCCGCCTGACCCGGGACGGGGCCGCCGTCAGCGCCAGCGCGGTGCGCCAGGCCATCCACGACGGCCAGCCGGAGCGCATCCGGGACTGGGTGCCCGCAAGCACCTATGACTTCTTCACCGGCCCCCGGGGCGCGTCCGTCTGCGCCGCCATCCAGCGGGAGGCAGAGGTGATCCACTATTGAAACGGAGGTGCTTCCCGCCATGGAGCAGGAGGTCACGTTGATGGAGATGCTGGAGGCCCGGGAGGCCAGAGCCCGCCGCCAGCGGGAGCTGCTGGACAGCCTGAGCTGTCCAGTGGTCTCCTTCACCATGAATATCCCGGGCCCGGTGAAAAACGGACCGGTGATCCGGCGCGCCTTCCAGGAGGGACTGCTCCGCCTGGACGCCGCCCTGGACGCCCCCGGCCTGGGCGTCGTCTCCCGGGAAGAGATCGACCTCCCCACGGGCTGCGAAGCCCTGTGGGCCGTCCGGGGCCCCGGGCGTCAGATCAAGGAGCTGTGCGCCGCCATCGAGGACCGGGATCCCCTTGGGCGGCTGTTCGACCTGGATGTGCTGGACCCGGAGCGGGGCGGGTGGAGCCGGGAGGACCTGGGCCTGTCTCCCCGGCGCTGCCTGGTCTGCGGCAGGGAGGGAAAAGGCTGCGCCTCCCGGCGGCTCCACTCGGTGGAGGAGCTCCAGGAGAAGACCCGTGAGATTTTAACGGGCTTCTTTGCCCGGCAGGACCGGGAGGCCCTGGCCGGACAGGCCGCCCGCGCCCTGATGTACGAGGTGTGCACCACCCCCAAGCCCGGGCTGGTGGACCGGCACAACAACGGCAGCCACAGGGATATGGACCTGTTCACCTTCCTGGACAGCACCGCTGCCCTGCTCCCCTATTGGCATCAGGCGGTCTCCATCGGCCAGGAGACCGCCGGCCTCCTCCCGGAGGAAACCTTTGCCCGCCTCCGGGAGGCCGGGCTGGCGGCGGAGCGGGCCATGTTCCGTGCCACCGGCGGGGTAAACACCCACAAGGGGGCCGTTTTCTCTCTGGGCTGCGTCCTGGGGGCCGCCGGGCGGCTGTGGACCCCGGAGGGGCCCTGCCGGGACGCCGCGCGCCTGCTGGCGGAGTGCGCCCTGATGTCCGCCAGTGCAGCAGAGGAGGCCTTCTCCGCCCTCACCCCGGAAACCGCCCGCACCTTCGGGGCCCGGCTGTATCTGGAAACCGGACTGCGGGGGATCCGGGGCGAGGTGGCCGGCGGCTTCCCCTCCGTCCTGGAAACCGGTCTGCCCACCCTCCGCGCCCTGCTGCGGGAGGGCGTCAGCCTGGAGCGGGCCGGTATCTCCGTCCTCCTGGCCCTGATGGCCCGGACGTCGGATACCAACCTCATCGCCCGGGGCGGGCCGGAGGGACAGCGCTGGGCCGCGGCACAGGCGGCGGAGCTGCTGGCCCAGAGCCCCCTCCCCGCTCTGGAGGCGGTGGAGGCCCTGGACCGGGAGATGATCCGAAGGAACCTCTCCCCCGGCGGATGCGCCGACCTGCTGGCTGTCACCTATTTTCTCCATTTCTTATCCCAAAACAGTGCTATGTGAACGGTAACACCCAAACGACGATAAAACTCCTGGCAACTGCGACCCAAAGCTCAATGGTCACACTGCCAGGAGTTCTTGCATCTGAAACAGGTAAAACTGGGCAGAACTATTTTATCAGAAATCGATCCCTTAAATGACAAACTGATACCCCACTCCGCGAATCGTCCTCAAATAATTCGGTCGTGTGGCGTCCGCTTCGATTTTGACCCGCAGGTGCCGAATATGTACCATAATCGTGTTGTCGTCCACCACATCGTTTCCCCATACATTGCGATAAATTTGTTCTTTACTCAAGATCTTGTTGGGGTTGTTGAAAAAATACTTGATGAGCAGGCTCTCTTTGCTGGACAGGGGGATCTCCGTGCCGTCTCGGAACAGCCGCATTTCGTCGCAGACGTAGCGGAACGGCCCCAGCGAGAGAATACTCTCTCTCTGCCGGCTGGACAACCCCATACGCCGCAGGCAGGCCTTTACCTTGGCGCACAGCACTGTGGTGGAAAAAGGCTTTGTGATGTAGTCGTCGGCGCCGATGCCAAGCGCCAGGATCTTGTCGTTATCCGCCTGCCGCCCGCTGAGCACAAAGACGGGCAGCAGAATCCCCAGGTCACGGAGAGTCCGAATAACCTGGAACCCGTCCATGCCATCCATGACGATGTCCAGAAGCATCAGGTCGAAGGACTGTTCCTGGGCCATACGAAGGGCGTCCGGACCGTTTGACGCTTCAAAGGTAGCAAATCCCTCGCTGGACAAGACCCTGGAAATCGTCCTGCGCACAAATTTTTCATCATCCACAATCAATATTTTCGCTGCGTCCAAAGTGGTCGCCTCCGTCAGATGTTAAGGCCAAGCTGTTTTGTCCAGAAATAGCCGGTCTGTTTTGTCGCATAGCCGGATTGTTTTGTCACGACAGCCGAGCTAATCTGTCGTTGAAGCCGGTCTGTTTTGGCATCGCTATATCATAAAAGGGAAAAGAGAGGTGCCGTTCTTGGTAGAACGGCACCTCTCTTCAACTTGAGACTATTGGAATTGATACAGCATAACAGCATTGATATTTTGGTTGTCGCTGCTGTACATGATGGGACGATATTCACCTTCTGGAAGGGAACTCAGATCGAGCGTTCCTGTAAGAGCACCACCAACGGCAGATAGGGTATACACCTCTTCAGACACCTCATCGATAAATCCAATATAGATTGTTCTGGAAGCAGAGGCCCAAGTGCAATGAACGGCCATTGCCTTTGTTTTTTCATTGGGCAACAGAATGGTATCGTCTGCTTTTGAATATTGAGATTCATCAATATTGACGCACACAAGTTCTCCTTTTGGCGTACTCTCAGAGAATTCCACAGGCTCATCTACAAAGTATTCACTTAAATCCACCACATCAGCAAATGGAAGAACAGAAGCCGGAGGAACGATGGCATCGCTGTCATCCTTGTCTGGAACCTCCGATACAGAATCCTTAGTAGAACAAGCAGCTAACATGGCAACCACCACGATTGCTAACAATAGCCCTAATCCTCGATGAATTCCCTTTTTCATGGTTATTTTACCTCGTACTGCATAGCTCCGGTGATGCTCTTACTTCCGCCATTCACAATGCAAACCTTATAATCTCCATCTGGAACACCACTGGAGTTGACTCTCTTGCTGTTAATATCTCCACCTTCATAGGTAACAGTGTATGTTACCCGGGTGTCCACATTATACCAGCCGATTTTTACATCCTGAGAAGAGGGACTCCATGTGCAGGAGTTGATAGTAAGTACAGCATCTTCACCAGAAATGTAGTATGTTTCGCTGGAAGTCTTTCTGGAACCGGAACCCAAAGAGGTGAACGAAAGAGACAGGCTCGACTTCGGCACGATATTGGTTTCCTCCGTGGCTACCGGTTCATACGGGACTTCTTCAACAGCAAAAGCCGTGCAGGACAAAGAGAACACCATTGCGAGAGCTAACACAGCCGACAGGACTTTCTTCATGGTACTTTCCTCCTTTTCTTGGAACCGTTGATACTTGTTAGGTAGCTACCATCTTCATTATACTGAATAATTTCGTATATGGCAACCTAAATTTTGTGTTTTGCATATATTTTTTCGGTTTTGCTTCTTGTTTTTAGTTGGATATGCTATTATTATGACAGCTCAAAAAATGAGGCAAGAGGAAGCAATGAGTCCAATCACTGGAAACAAGCACATTTCCAATAATTACAACGACTCAATGCTCCCTCTCACAAACCATGATTAGTATAGCACAGTATGAATTGTCCTGCAACGGGGACACTACCAAAATTTTAAGCAAAGAGAGCAGCCTATGTCCAATCTGTGGAGGAGCACTTAAAGTTCATGGAACCTGTACGCGGAAAGTCCGATATGGAGACTGCATACACAAATACCATCTCAGAGTATTAAAGTGCCAGTGCTGTGGAAAAACACACAGAGAGTTACCGGATAGCCTCATTCCATATAAGCGATATGGAGTGGAAGCATTCTGTGAGATTGCCGAATCTACAGAAGCCCGACATACCTGTGAAACATCTACCTGGCTGCGCATCCGATCCTGGCTTGCGTGGTTCATCTGTTATGCCCAAAATATTGCAACCGGATTGATTGCAGCCAACCTCCTTCCGATGACATTTCACCCCGGCTACACTCTGCGCCAGCAGACGGTGCATTTTGTCCGGCTGGTAGCAAACAGCGGAAATTGGATACAGCACCGTTCCGCCATGACAATGGATTTTCCTCCGGCTATACTGGTGTCATGCCAATAAAACAGGAGGCGATTCCAGCATGGAAATGAAAAACAGGAAGCTCGCCGCAGAGATTGCAGAGGAGCGAATGTCTATGATTGCACCGCTGCTGTCCCAAAACATGGATAGCAGACGGGTGGAACAGCTACGACAGGAGATATGCGAACGAAACCAGATTTCCCAACGAACTCTGGAACGGTATCTCTGCGCATATTTGAATGGAGGTTTTGAAGCACTGAAACCGCAGAGCAGGAGCAGCCAAAGTAACTACAAAATTCCACAAGAGCTACTGGATGAGGCAATCCAGCTACGCAGGGAACTTCCCAGCAGGAGCATCCCTACAATTATTAAAATCCTGGAGTTGGAGAAGAAGGCTCCTCCCGGATTTCTGAAGCGAACCACATTGCAGGATGCTTTGAGCCGTGCAGGGTATTCCACCGCAATGATGAAGCTTTACAATGACAAAGGGTACGCTTCCCAACGATTTCAACGGCTGCACCGGCATGACCTGTGGCAAGGAGATATTAAATATGGACTTGTGCTCAATCTTGGCGGTGTACAGACACAGACCTACTTCTCCTGCCTGATTGACGATGCTACCAGATACATTCTCCACGGTGAGTTTTACGGGACGATGGAGCAAGGTATTGTAGAAGACACCCTGCAAAAAGCCATGCTGAAATTTGGGCTTCCACGGAGACTCTATTTTGACAATGGGACGCAGTACCGAACACGCTGGATGAAGCGCGCCTGCGATTTGCTTGGTATCCGGCTGATCTATGCAAAGCCCAGAAATCCACAGGGCAAAGGCAAACAGGAGCGATTTAACCAAACGATGGATGCTTTTTTAGCAGAGGTAAGTCTACATCCACCAGAGAGCCTGCAAGAATTGAACACAAAATTCCAAGCATGGCTACATGAATGTTACCACTCCAAACCGCATAGTGCTCTTGGCACAACGCCAGAAATTGCATTTAAGTCCGATTCCATGCCTCCACGATTTGTGGACAAGGCTCTGATGGCACGAGCATTTTTGCATTGTGAATCCCGTAAGGCCGACAAGAGTGGTGTAATTAGTTTTGGCGGAAAACGATATGACCTTGGCATTGCTTTTGCCGGCAAGCAGGTTGATGTAGTCTATGACCCAATCTGTACAGAGATCCTTACGATTGAGACACCAGACCATGAGCCGTTTCAAGTGCGGCAGATTGTAGTTGGCGAAAAAGTTGCACCGAAGCCAAAACGAAAAGAGATTGAGCGTATTCCCGTTGACCATTCCCGTCTATTGGATGCCATAACGGAACCATACCAAGACAAGCAGCGCAGGAGGGCGATTTCCTACACCACAGAAATTGAAAAGGGGTGACAAGCATGTACGAGGAATTTTTTGAAATGACACATACCCCTTTTGTACGGGGCATTCCTGTTGACAATCTCTATGAAGACCAGGATACCGAAGAAGTCTATAACCGTCTGCTCTATGCTGCCAGCCGCCAGCTTTTTGCTCTTGTGGTTGGGGATGCGGGCACGGGGAAGACAACGGCTCTGCGCCGCCTGAAAAGCGTCTTAGATGGGCAAGATTACACCGTACTCTACCTTTCTGAATCTAAACTTACCCCGAGACACTTCTACAACGGTCTTCTGGAGCAGCTGGGGTGTGAAACACGGTTCTACCGAGGTGACGCAAGGAATCTACTGCACCACGAAATTGAAATTATGCGTGGAGTTGGACACCGAAAACTGGTTGTGATTGTGGATGAAGGGCATCTACTCTCTAAGGAAATGCTGGAGGAAATCCGCTTCTTACTCAACTACAAAATGGATTCTGAAAATCCCCTCGCACTCATTTTGGCTGGCCAGACGGAGCTATGGGAGAAACTACGGCTGCAAGCGTACAGAGCGATCCTCCACAGGGTTGATATTCAGTGCTTTCTGATGCCTTACGAATACGCTCAGACGAAAGCCTATATTGAGAAGCAACTGACCTATGCTGGACACCCCAACGCAATCTTCTCTGAGGACGCCATGAAAGCAGTCCACTCTTTCTCATCCGGCATCCCGAGACTGATTAACCGGGCCTGTACCCAGTCTCTTGTCTACGCATACCAAAACCGCCGGGCCATTATTGATGACCGGATGGTACAACTCGTCCTGGAGGGCGAGGTTTCTTGAATACCGGAAAGAAGGGGATGGCTGGAGCCATCCCCTTCTCTTATGCGACAAAACGCACCGGCGCCGGACAATGATGTCCGGCGATGACCGACAAAACAGCCCGTCTATTTCACGACAGAACAGGCCGTCTGCGACATTATAAATGAAATCTATTCGGATGGGTACGAAAGATTTGCAATAATAGAAGATATTGGGAAACATATAAAAATAAATGTGCATTTTCTTGAGTATGATGAATATTTGGAAAGTAGTGAAAATTCTCAAAAAAGAACAAATGGAGATATATTGGATGGGGACTTATCAATTCAACTGATAACCTTTAGTCGAAAAGTAGATGTAAAGGAAACTCTTATCCATTTTCAAAAAATACAAAACTCTCCACATATCGAAGCAGTTATAGAAGCGACTCAAATAATTGATGAATATTCCATGTATGCGCTTTCAACTGTATCAGATAGTAACATTTTGGTTGAGTTTGAAAATACAGTCAGCTATAAAGTAGGAGACAGAGTTTTGGTTATTGGATCTTTAGAATTGAACGAAACATCTTAACAAAAATAGTGTGCCAAGCGAAATATTTGCGTTGCCCCACCTCTGGACACTTTGTCCAGCCAGAAACGGAAAATCAAACACCATCCACCAAGGCGCGGCAGACAGGCCGCGCCTTTCCCATGACCAAAACTGAACCCCACCGATTTCCCCTCGCAGAGCTGGCCGTGGCGCTGGGGCACAGTACACAGACCTGCAAGCGGTCCTTTCGGGAATTGGAGGACGACGGACTGATCCTGCGGGTGCGCTGGGAGATCGGAGCGCCGAACAGGATTTATGTGCTGGTGCCGAAGAAGCGGGATTGAAGAAAATCCTGCGGAACGGTATAATGGAACGTAAGAAATCAGCGCCGCCATACAGCGAAGAACGTCGGGAAGCGGCGAGGAAGTTTGCGAGGGAACGCAATAGCGTTGAGAGATTGAAAAGTTAGGCTGAAGGCTGAAGGAGGAATACAATGTCAACGGCAAAAGAATATTTAGAAACACTGTACCAGCAAGAACCTCAACTGTTTTCAGAACCATTGAAAATGTCAATATTGGTAGAACCCGATTTGCAATTTATAGAACAGCAGATAGGTCATCGGCTTCCAAAACAATTTGTAGAGTTCTTAACAACTTATCAACTTCCACAAATGACAATGTTTATTACTTTTTGTGGTGATTTAGCATCTGCCTTATACAAAACTTTTTCAAGAGAGAAAAACGGATATGTTTTGAGTAAATCAGAAGAGTTTGTAGTGGTCGACTTCACATGGAACGGCATGAATGGGAATTGCGGAGTTGACTATCTTAAAAACTTTGAACGGTATGAATTGTCAGAAGCATGGTTAAAGGCCGGTTTTATAGACATCGGAAGTTTCTATATGGAATCCTACCTTGTCTTTTATGACCTTGTGACGGAAAAAGTTTGCTTTATCCATAATGAAGATATAATGGAGGCTTCTGTCGATTGGGATAACATAACGAATATCAGAACTTTTATGTTAGAAAATTCTCGTTTATTGGGCAACAGTTTTAATGACTTTTTGCGTACTGTTTGCACTGGGGAACCGTATGATGACGAAATCATATTTTTGGGAGAAAAATCCCTTTAGGAACTAAGTCCAGCTCATAAAAATCAAGAGAAAAGCAGAAACAGGTTGGCGGCCTATGCCCGCCGCTGGCCGGAGTGTTGCCGAAAGGTGGACGATGACGGCTGGGGTTGCAAGACCTTTGAGATCGACAAGGGCCGCTTCTGTTTCCGGCTGACCACGCCATACAGCGAGGAACACTGGAAGGCGGCAAGGAAGTTTGCGAGGGAACACAATAGCGCCGGGAGGTTAAAGAATTGATGATATATCGTGGGGGATAATAAAATGGAATATGGCTATGATACATTTTCAACCGTACTGCCAGGTGATATTTTTGAATTGTTACTTGAATTAGGCAACGAAATGGGAATTGATCCTTTTTCAAGTATTGAAAGCGAAAACTATTTTCGTGAATTGTTGAAAACTTATTCTGGTAATAAAAATGAGGTAAAAAGATACTTTGAGGACACAATCAAAAGAGATTTCCAAGTGATGAAGGAAAAACCTCGATGGATACAGGGGGACGAGTGGCAATTTCATAGGGGCAAGCCAATGATTTTCGTAGGGCAGCTTGATACTTCCATAAAACGCGATGGAGTATCATACGGAATTTCGTTTTTTGTCTTTTGGGACTATAAGGATGGTGTCACGAAAACAGTCACGCAAAGTGATTAAAAAGCTATGCGCTCACAAAATCCTTTTAGGAACTAAAGGCGCACTTCTATACATAGCCTGACGGCCATGTATTCGTGCGCTCTGCGAGGCGGAACGGCGGATTGCAGATTAAAGCAACCCGCCGTTTTTGCGTCGCTGCGCTCCGTCCAAGGGGCTGGTCTCGCCTGCCAGCTCGGTCGGCGCTTCAAGGCGTTTCACGCCTTGAGGTCGCCACCGGCGACCCGCGCCCCCTTGCGCGTCTTACGCCGCTTACCCCGCGTACCCGCTGAACCGATACACCCGTTTGCGCGGCTATATCGGTTCGGCGGGTCTGAAAACCAAAACCGACACCCTGACCGCTCACCGGGAACATCCCGGAGGACGGTCATTTTTTCACCCATTTTCAGTAAGGGAAGGCAACACCTTTTACATGGCCCGCCGCAGACAGGAGCAGACCCACACCCAGCGCCGGGACAGGGATATGGAGTGGTGAGGGACTTCCCATTTCCTGCCGCCAGTGGTAAAATGAAATCAGCTTTACGGGCCACGCCCCCGCTGGGACAAAGTGTCCCAAAGCCGGGGGCACGACCGCCCCGCCCAACTTCTGGACACTTTCCAGCCAGCAGGCGGCGGAAGGAGACGAAGTATTGAGCAGGAGAGAAATATACCGAAGGACAAAAGGCTATTCCATTTACGGAGTAGTAAATGTCAAAATATTTTCCGCCGCAGGGATTTTGATGGTTGTCGCCCTTGGTCTGAAAAATCCTCAACTTATATTGGACAGTGATATATTATGTGTGTCTGCATTGTGTGGCGCTGTTGCACTGTTTTGGATTTTACGCTATTGGAAACACTGGCTTGACATTTTCAAAAAAGACCTTATTCTTTTTGAAGGCGAAGTTTTTTCAGAAGGCGCGGTGCCGGGATCAAATGCGGAAAGCTCTTGGGAAAATTGGCGGCTTACAGAAAAGGGAACGGACGCGCCGCGGCATTTTGTTATTTGTTTACGGCAGATGAAAAAGCAATATCAAAACAATGCTTTGATCCCGGATATGTGCCGTGGGCCGGTTTCGTTTTTCTATCTAAAGCGGACGAAATGTATTGTAGATATTGTGAGTATTTCCACGCCTGAACAAGATCACCGAAGTAGACACGCGCAGAAAAAAGCAAGGCGAAAAGCCCAACATCAGTAAGCTCCTCGCCTCTGGACACTTTGCCCAGCCAGCGGAAGGTGAACAGGAGGAAGAACTTATATGGGATTTTTTGATAAGTTAAAAGGTAGGCAGGTAAGAGATCAGATTAAAAATGAAGCATATTTTAGAAAGTATATTCAACAGCAGGAAAAGCGGATCGACCGTTTTTCCGATATGATAAAGCAAGAACAAGTACCGAAAGAAAGAATTTGCCTGGTTGAAGCGTTTATAGCCGAACTGAAATCTTCGGTACTCACAGCAAAATATAGTATGGGTGCCGAACTGAATGATTTGAGTAAGGAATGGCCTGAAGTTCTTTGCACGATGGCAAAAAATTGGGACACTACCATCGGTCAGGCAGATCTTATAAATACAGTAGCTCTTGCGGTGCTGTATGAGGTGGATGGCACAACATGGGACATTGTTTCAAAAGCTGCCTGTCAATACGGGCGAAAAGATTGGCTGGTTGGATTTCTGCTTTCATCGAGAGAGGGAGGGCCGGACTATCAGACATGGAAAGTTGCTATGAAAAATCCCCACCAAACCTTACGCAATATCATTGAAAACAGCCCCCAAAAAGCCAAGGACATCAAAACATATTTAGAAAAGAAATGGTATAAAGGTCATTATGGTGTTGCATGGTATGATACTCATAAGTCCGACCAAATGACTTATTATGGATATTGGAGCAACGAAACTGCGGCGGCGGTTAAAATATTGGGAATAGACGATAGCTGCCTGAAAAACCAGCAATATTATCCGTATGATCTGGCTCACTTCAAAAAATAATTTTGTGTCTAAATCAAAAATAGCAACATCACACCAAGGCGCGGCAGACAGGCCGCGCCTTTCCCATACCCAAAACTGAACCCCGCCAATTTCCCGTTGTGGAGCTGGCCGTGGCGCCGGGGCGCAGTACGCAGACCTGCAAGCGGGCCTTGCGGGAGCTGGAGGACGCCGGACTGATCCTGCGGGTGCGTCAGGGAATTGGAGCGCCGAACAGGATTTATGTGCTGGTGCCGAAGAAGCGGGATTGAAGAAAATCCTGCGGGACGGTATAATGGAACGTAAGAAATCAGCGCCGCCATACAGCGAAGAACACCGGGAGGCTGCGAGGGAACACAATCTCATAGAAAGGATGAAGAAATAATGGAGAGTTGTTCTTGCGGTAAATATCAATATGGAGATGAAGCAAAACTTCCAGACCCTGCTTGGCAATATGTGAAAGAGGGATTTATGGGTACAGTTTACAAATGTTGCAAATGTGGGTGTTTATGGTTTAAGACTATAAGTAGCGGTATAATTGGAATGCCCATATATATTAAATCAAAACCTGATGCAGACTTTGGAAAGCCAAGTCCAGCTTCAGATGTCAGACTTGAAGATTTACTTGTAAAAAAGTAACGGGATATATAAGAGTGGCAAATATAAGATTCCTTTAGGAACTAAGCCCAGTTAATAAATCAAGAGAACAGAAGAAGCAGGCTGGTGGCCTATGCCCGCCGCTGGCCGGAGCATTGCCGAACGAGGGAACACAATATTGCCGAGAGGTTAATTTATATATAAAGGTGGGAGGTATATTGCTGTGACTTCATATCACATGGTTTTTAAGAATGGTTATTTCGGGAGTATTAACAAATGCGGTGGACTTCCAACACATCTTCCAGAGATATGGCCGCAAATAGACGGAGCAGACTTAGCCTTTCTATTTCAACTTTATTGTGATGGAGAAAAGTTGAACATACCAAACACTCTTTGTATACAAGGGTATCAGTTGTTTGAAAAAGGAGATTACAATTCGGACATTGTAGTGATCCAACTTCCGCTCGATGCAAAAGAAAATATCCAGCAGGTAGGTCTTTCGTGCCCGGTTTCCCCGGACTATGCAGGCGGAGATATTGAATTTGAAGTGGTAGAAGAACAAGACAACTACGACTTGGACGATTTAAATGTTGATGACTTTTATCGATGGACAAAAATGGGAGTACCATGTAGCAAACTGCTGGGCTGGTGTGAAAAAGAAATCATCCCATCGAATTGTGCGTTTTTAGGGTGGTTAGCAGATGAAGATCCTTTTGTCATTGGCAACGGATATAACCTGTGCTTTTTCTTAACACCAGAGGGAAAGGTCATTGCCAGCTATCGTGCGCCCTGTTAATATCCAGTCCAGCTCATAAAAATCAAGAGAACGGCAGAAACAGACTGGGAGCCTACGCCCGCCGCTGGCCGGAGTGCTGCCGGGAGGCAGCGAGGGAGTTTTCGAGGGAACATAGTAGCGCTGAGAGGTTATCCGTGATTAAGAGAGGATAAGTTATAGGAGAAGGTATTTATGTGTAGCGTTGATTTAATCTATCAATACCTAAAAGAGTACTCCAAAGAAACTGTGGAGCAGTTTGATGATTTAATGGACCAGGTAATGGATCAGGCAAAACAGGGAAACGTTTTTGCAGAAGAAGATATAGACGATTTGTGCAATCTATTGTTTACGGTTGAAAGAGATTTGGAGGATGAGTCGTCATATAATATTGACTGGACGATCAAAGACCGTATTATGGAAACAATCATTATCCTCATATGGAACAGCGGACAGCCTACTTGCTTTGAAATAATAGCAAAAGCGATAGGCAAATATTCTACTCTTTCGCGCCCCTATCTGAAATATGTCATTGAAACATTTTTGACCGTTTTCTTATTAGGAGCTCCGAGCCAGAGTGAGGATGAAATTGTACGAAATCGAGCCATTTTTTTGGGTGCAATGAAAGGATATACTCAAAAGGAAATTGTAAAAAAATTTTGTGAATTAAAGTGTACCCAAAGTCAAGGACACAATGAAATACCAAAAACATGAGAGTTGTTATGTGACCATAGATCTGGTCAGAAGCTATTTTCCATGCACAGGCGGTTTGCTTTGCAGCGGATAAACGCCTGAAGTGATGTACGTGTAAAATTCATTTGGAGATAATTTTGCAAGCTGCCACTGGTAACGGTCATTGTTGTAATAGTCGATCCAATCGTCAAGAATCGCTCTGACCTGCTCAAATGCGGTACAGCCAGATAAATCAATCTCATCTTTCATGTGCCCGAAAAAGCTTTCCTGCGGCGCGTTGTCCCAGCAATTTCCCCGGCGAGACATGGATTGGCGCAGAGCATGATCCTTCAGAAGTTGGATGAACCGATAGCTGGTGTAATGAAAGCCCTGATCGCTGTGAATCAGCGTTTTTGCGTTGAGTGAAACGCCATGCTTTTCAACCAGCAGATTTATGCATTCCAGCACGAAATCCAATTCAAGGGAAGCGCTGACCGCATAGGATAAAACCTGTTTCGTGTATGCATCCAAAATCGTCGAAAGGTAGCAAAACGTTCCGTTATAAGGAATGTATGTGATATCTGTGAGAAGCACGCTTCTGGCCCCATGCGCCGTAAACTCCCGATTCAGGAGATTCCCAGCCACATTGTTGGTTTTCAGTGCCTTTGCCATCCGGCGGTAAGGATTGGCTTTGCGGATTGGACAGGACAGGCCATATTTCCGCATGAGACGCTGGATTTTCTTGACGTTCATTTGTACAGGCTGCGGCAAATGGAGCAGGCGCATATGGATTCCACGGATGCCCTTATCATAGCCACGAAACCGATATGCCTGCAAAATCAGCTCAAAATCCGCGCGATCCTGTGATTCCCGCTTTATCCGCACCGGCTCGGCATTCAGCCAGCGATAGTATCCGGAACGGGAAACCCCGGCAAACTCACATAGTTCGGATATATTCAAAACATTATCACCGGCAAGCAGCGTTTCGTGAATCAGCTCAAATTTCCGGCTTGGCGTCATGGTCATTGCCGGCTCCGCTTTCCCCCATTGCCCGCATCTGTAATTTTTTTTAGAAACTCCACATGCTGGCGAAGATGTGTGATCTCATGCTGCATTTCCTCTGCTTGTTGTTCCGAACGGCTCTTATGCCAACCGCTTTCCGAAGATTTCTTACCACGCCCCGAATACCCATCTGTAAATGGGCGGCCTGCCTCAACCACTTTTCTCAGGTTCTGCGGAACGCTGTGCATACGGGTGTACCCGACAACCAGCGGATCGTATCCCATGCTTTCAAAAATTTGCTGCACGTCTCCGCCGCGCTCGTACTGCTCCCAAAAACGGCGCTTAAACTCCGCAGTAAACAGGAGCTGCCTTGCACGAACCCTGTAGGTGTATGGATTTCGTGCCAGCAATTCCATTTCGTATGCGCTGAACAGCCTTCGATTCCGTTTCATGTTTTGATTCCTCCCAGTCCTTGCTTTTTTATCTTACCACAACTCTCGGGGGAAATGAAACGCATGTCCATTTCACTGGTTTGATTGGAAGTTCACCCTGTCTACTTTCATGGGACCGCAGTCGTTTCTGTGTGTCCACAACATGGGATCTCTGCTGCTCTGCGTGTCCACTTTATAGGGTACATTTTAAATCGAATTTGAAGCAAATAAAGGAGAAAGAAAAAAATGAAGAACTTCCACTCAAAACCCAAGAATTGAAATCGTCTTTATTAGACATATATAAGTTTGCTTGTGAATGACCGCGCCATACAGCGAGGAACGCTGGGAGGCCGCGAGGAAGTTTGCGAGGGAACATAATAGCGTTGTGAAGTTATTTAAAAGAATAGGGAGCAATGTATGAAAAGAAAAATCTTATGGGGAGTTATGGCCTCTTTTATGATCATAGCGATAGCCTTGATGACGATCATGCTTATCCGAATGGCCCAAATGACCGTTCCTGGAGCATCGTGTGTGTCCCCGTCGGGGCCATATTACGATGGCCTGTATATTGATCTGGTACAGGAAGCGGATTATCAGAGCTATTTAGACAATAGAGACAGCGCAGCGGACAGCCACATTATAAAGATTTCCAATGATACAGGATATCTGGCCTGTGCCTTGGCTTCCTCCGGCGATTTAGAGATTGTGTATCCGAAGTTTGTTCATGAGGGGTCTCCTGTCGAACTGCGTTTTGAGAACCGTGTGCTGACCGGCTACCGACTGACTTATGAGGGAGAAACACAGAGTATGCTCGGAGCCCGTGAGCAGGCAGCACTCACAGAAGATGATCAGACTACCATTGAAGATGTGGCGTTTGAGCTGGCTTGGAGTGACGAAACTTGGGTGACTGATCAGCCGTCACTGGAAGCAGTTCTGGCGGACTATATGGAACAGGTGGATGCTTTTGTAGCTGAAAATGGGCCGCACACTGATGTCACCCTATAAATCCCGCAGGATGAAAGCCATTAGTAGAGTGGAAGGAGCGATTGCTGCCAGTAGTGTCCATGGCCCCACCAGACAGAGGAGCGTTTTTGATGGATGTTTTGTGCAGAGGGAATTATAGACTTATGTGATTTAGGATGCCTTTTCATTGATGAGCACGGAGACATTTGTTGACAGAACATAATAGGACCAGATAATTTTAGGCCGGCTTTCATGCAGAAAGTCGGCTTTTATATCTCCGATATTGCGGGTGCACCGTCTCATTATGTGCTAGGATATATTGAATGACCGTACCTCACCTCGTCATGTGACTTTTATGTAGACAAAGAAAACCTACACCACATAGTTGAGTGGTGTAGGTGTATGTTCGTTTGAATCAAGGCAACAGTCTGGTAATATTTTGAACACACAGTATGTTCGTCAGTTAAGTAAAGTTCCCCACGATAGATTCTCGAATTATATAGAAAATGCTTAGGTAAGCGAAGAACGTAAATGTCCCGGCAGACTGCCAATCACTACATGAGAAGTTTTGTCATCCCAAAAGAAATAAATTCGCAGACAGTAGAGCGCATTGTGGCTGACGCCCTTTTTCAAGTGCCGCTCCAGCAGCCGCCGTTTTCCCCCATAGGTGATGTAATATTCATCTCCCTGCTCCAGGATATCGCTGCCCTCCCCAAAGCCGCACTCGCTTAGGCCAGGGTCAACCGCGTTGCAACGCTGTAAAAAGGCGTCCCGGTTGATCCGGCCCTTCCGGTAATCATAGTAGTCCTCCGCCAGCAGGATCAGGCAACGATAGACCATGGATGGGTTTTGATAGACGGCAGATTTCAGGGCACGGACTGCCCTCGGATGCAAATAGAGACGGTCCGGATAATACTGCTCCACCCATTTTGCCATTTGCTCATAGGTCAAATCGACCGGAGGCCGTTCTGTTTTCCCGTGCTTTAACCGGGCGATTTCCCGTCTCTGACGGTCCATCATTTCCGCCATAGCCGTCATCTGCTTTTGAAGCGCCTGACTGTCCTCCCGACAAGCTGCCATATCGGCGTAGTATGTCTCGGCCAACGCCTTATATTCTTCCTTGGATTCATATACCCGGCGCAACTGCTCCCGACACTGTGCCAGCAATTCCTCCGTGCTTTCCTCCGTACTGGCGGAGAGCATACGGATCTGCTCCGCTTCTATGTAAAACCGAACGCCAAACCCGTTCCAATCAATGACCTGCGCGACGCTTTGCAGGTGAATCGCTTTTTCCAGCTCCTTTTCAAATTCGCCGGGGTAAAAATTCCTTTTAATGGTTTGAGCTGTGTAGAGCGGATGTTTGTAGGGGTCATCTGATTCAAAATCAATCGAACTGGGCCAGTAGATACGGACGGCGCCACCAAAGCAGGACCACTCGTCCTCAACGATCCGGCTAAGCTCATAGGTTGCATCCCAGTCTATAACCATTACATGGGCGCTGTCAACCAGAGCTGCGGCCAGTTTCCATCCGTCCACTAAATATCCGTTCTGACCAAGCGCAGGATTTTTGGCTTGAGAAATCAGGACAACGGGCAGCCGTCGGTCCTCGGCACACAAGAGGCCAATCAGTTTACTGACTTTGTGCGTTGAAATATGCTGGGGCTCTGTCGAGAGCCGGAGGCCATCATTCAGGCCAACCTCGTCTATCAGCTGGCGCACAAATACCGGCGACCTGGGCACAGGCTTTACCTTGGAGCCAGGCTCGCGGAGAAAAGCGGTTTCCCGGACCGCAAGGAGCAGACTGTGACGATATGGCTTGATCTCAGCCTCAACAGTGTCCCGGATGCCGCTTTCAAATACAGAGGAACGAAGGGTGAAAAAGTGTTCCTCCGGCTGGTAAATCACCGCAACAGACCGTCCTTTTTTCGTTGACCCGCTCACAGTCGCCGGAAACTCCGGGAGCGGAATGCAGTCGATGACTTCCCTGCGCATCCAAGCATAGAGGATCCACGCCGCAGCCATAAATTTTTCGTCATTGATTCCGTCTATTTCGGAGCCAATCCATGCCGCAAACTGATAGATGTTTTTCATTGTCGTTTTCTCCCTAATGGTAACAACCGACCTGTACGTCATTCCCCTCGCTTGCTATTATTTTACTACACATGGTCTCAAAATCATAGGTATTTGTTAAAAAATCCCGGCTACTCAACGCAAAACCTCGACAAGACGCTCCAATCTGGCTGCGAAATAGGTTGCTGCCTTATTCCCGATTCTCATTCAAGAAATCCCGGAATATTTTGTTATAATGCTCCCTGTCTTGCAGCTTGTTAATCAGTGGGATAACACGACGGCACAGTTCCGCCTCCTCTGCTGGGCACATGGCGGTTGTCATGTGTTCCTCCACGATTTTTAGGTCCCGCACATCATGATATATTTCATCAATCAGGCAGTAAAAGAGACTATCAGCGTCCGCAAAGTATTCATAGTTTCCATCTATGTCTGGCCGAACTACTCCAAATTTTGAGGACACCAGAATATCAAAATAATAATGCCCATGAATATACGAACCAAATGCCCGTAAAACATCATCGATTTTTTCCATCTCTGCCGCCTCAACAAAGACTTTTCTCGGCTTCATTTCATCTTCACGGGCTGTTGATGCAAGCAATCCCAAAATCAGTTCTTCTCTCGACAAATTTTTATATAGGTCTATCCCCAACAGTGTCTCTTTCGTATTTTTGTCCATTGTGTTACACCTTTCTAAATCGGAGATTTTATTCAGATGTGCCCAGTGAGTTTGGAAGAAAACTCATTACGGCATTTTAGACTTTGCTAGAAAGTTGTAGAAGTCAATCCCTGCACCCGGCGTTGACTGTATCTGATCTCCTGCATCAAATTGAGGGCTGTGTTCTCCGTCTCCTGAACCATAATTGGGGAAGAACTTCAGGACTGCATTTTCCAGTGCGGCACGGTTGATCCTCGGCCCCCATGAATTTCCATCATAATCAATCATCTCATAAATAGGGAGACAACTCACTTTATAAGTAAAAAAACGGTAGCCGCAGGTGTTGTCGATACCATTTTCTTGGTCATACTTGTTTAGTGATGCAAGTTCCAATGTTTCAGGCCAAATCCCGCTACAGAGGGGATAGGCGATTGCCAGTATCCATCCGACCTCCGCAGTTTCCAGCCAATATAGGCCATTGAAAAGGCGGTCGTGCCGCAGAACTGGTCCCCATGGAGTTTCTTCCGGAATGGGAAACTCGCCAAAATATTCCGGACAAACTTCCATTCCAAATGACTTGTCACTTTCCAAAGAGTAGCCTTTCGGCAAAGGCAGCCCATGTTCAGCAAGGTATTTATGGGCCTCATATTCTACAACATGCCGCCCCTTACAGTCATAATCGTTATCATATAAATATACCCTCGGGATGATTGGTAGTTGTACGCCATAGGCCCGCGCTTCCGAAGAGATTGCAGGGGAGTCCTCTGTTACCGCAATATATTCCGTTAAAAAATGAGGACTGATTTTATTGCCTTTAGTTCCAATATAGTACACGCCCGGACAAATGGTTTCCGCAAAATGGATTGTGCCGTACTGATTTTCAACGGTATGAAAATCAAACGGAAGTTCTGATACCGGTATCTGCTTTTCGCTGGAATCCCCTTTTACGACCACTGGCACAGGAATGTGCCTTTGAGATTCGGGCGGAACCAGTGCGGCGATTTCTGGCGGTAGTTCCCGCAGCCTTGTCCCGCACTCAGAACAAAAGAATGCTGTATCACACATTTGTTTCTTGCAGTTTGGGCATCGTAACATTGTAAATTTCCTCCATTAAGCCTGACACTTTGACTTATTTAGATTGGAAGTATGGGTTACTTGATGGAGCGTATCCACCAACAGGCGTTTGATATGATCACATGATAACTGAACCGTCTTTCTTTATGGGATTCGACTCCCTATATCTCTGATCTCTGTATCTCCATGTATGTCGATAGTGTTTTTCTGCGAATAAATTATACTTCCTAGAGCACTATAAGTCAACGATATAACGAAGTATAATGTTCGTATCAACGAAGGAGTGCGGACGGCAGAATTATGAAAAATGTACTTGCGGAAATTACAAGATTACGATTAGAACGTGGTTGGAATGAATACGAGTTAGCAAAACACTGTGGGCTATCGCAGTCAACAATATCAACGTGGTACAGAAAAAATCAGACACCTACAATCCAAACTCTGGATAAAGTCTGCAAAGGACTGGGCATCTCATTATCTCAGTTTTTTGCAGAGGGGAGTGATGCAGTATCACTTACCCCAGAACAAAAGGATATGTTAGATAACTGGTCAGCGTTAAATATACAGCAAAAACAAATTATTAGGGATCTGCTTAAAAATATGCGTTAAGCGTTATCACGTTAAAAAGATACGGGAAGGCCAACTGACCATTTGTTTTTTGTCGTATTATAATATTCGTAGAATAACACTAAATATGGGGTGATTAAGATTATAAATATCCTTGACAGAATCACCCAACTTCGTTTAGAACGAAAATGGTCTGAATATGAATTAGCGAAGTATTCTAACATTACACAATCCACAATATCTACATGGTATCGTGAAAACCAACTCCCCACAATCAAGTCGCTTGATAAAATCTGTTCAGGGTGTGGCATCACGTTATCTCAATTTTTTGCTGAAAATGGTGATGCGATTTCGCTTACCCCAAAGCAAAGAGAGATGTTAGATAATTGGTCATCGCTGACAGAAATTCAGCAAGAGCTGTTCCTGAAGTTATTTAAATCAATTCCATAGCAGAGACTAAATGATGTGTAGGGCTGCGATTGATCAACACGGAAAAGCTAAAAGCCCCTGCAAGAAAATTGAATCTTCCAAAACTGTCCATTGTTTTCAAACTGTGGCTTATTCTTCGTACTTTAAACTGGTTCCAATGTCAAGGACAATTTTTTGACAGTAACAGATACAAAATAACCACCGTTACTGGTGAAAAAAGCGTAAGCACAGCATGGCCGCCATATTAATGCCGGCCATGCTGTGCTTATAATAGGGGGTGTTTTTTTTTGCAGATTTACTAAGTCTGTTGCGGCAACGGGGTTACTGGGTTCACTCTATCGCATTGATAAGTATCACAAAGGCGAATAGAGAAAGTACCTTAAAAAAGTTCACGCATTTTGTAAATATAAGCGAGTTCTGGATGGGCTCCCCAGTTTTCTCCATTGTATAGCTGCAAAATCAGGTCAGCTGATGCGGTCATCAAATAGGCCCTTGCTTTTTGGGATAGTTCAAGAATTTCTCTCAGATGGGATATCTGTTGAAGCGCAAGTTCTTTGGAGCGGGTCCACTTCGCTATTTCGCGGCGCAAGATGCGTTGATCCCTTGCTATGACGAATTCTGGGTCCTTTTTCTTTCCTTGAGCCATAGCGCGTTTCTTTGCGCTGGCCTCTCTGTACTTTTTGGCCTTCTCCTCTGCCGCGCGGCGACGGGCGGCTATCAACGCCTGGATTGGCATAAGTTCTGTCGCCTTGATGCCGTAGTAGTTGTCCACCGGGTAGATACCAGTGGTAACATAGGTGTAGTATTCAGATGGAGTTAGCCCCGCCAGCGCATATTGGTAATGTCGATGGTTATAGGCATCAATATAGCCGCTGATCATCCGGCTTACAGTTGACGCGTCTGGACATAGCGCCACGAGGTCAAGCAATTCACATTTCAGCCGTCCGAAAAATGATTCCATGGGGGCATTGTCCTGAGAATTGCCCCTATCGGAAACAGACTGGAGAAAACCGTCATCTGACAGCAGCCTCTGGAATGTGGTCGAGAGGTACTGAGAACCTTGGTCGCTATGGATCACACATGCAGCACCTCGCAGTTCGTGTCCATGGTTCTCCATCATAACGTCATAGGCGGACTTGACAAGCGAGACTGTCATGCGGGAGGACACGCAATGCCCCAAGATCTCTTTTGTATAAGCATCCTTAAAAGCGCAAAGATAAATCGGTGTACGCACAGGGCCATAATACAAATAAGTGATATCTGTCAAAATAACTCTGCGGGGACCAACGGAGAAATTCTGTTTCACCGCGTTTTTCGGGGAGGAATATTCGTGATTGTGTGTGGCCTGATTCTTATAAGCGTCCTTCCTGGGTCTGTTGGCCACGAGATTCATTTCTTTCATAACCTTTCGACAGCGTTTTATACTGATACTGATATTGAACTCGCGCCATAGATGGGTCTGAAAGGTCCTTTTTCCCGGAACATATCCAAGTTTTCTCACGATTTTCCTAAACTTTTCTTTCAATTGCTCCTGTTGTTCTTTCTTTGCGGCACAGGAGCTGTCTATATCTTTTTTACGCCTGACCCACGAATAGTAGCCGGATCTGGACACTCCAAATATGTGAAGGCATTGCACGATAGACAGACCGTCCGCTCTATCCGCTTGTCTACGGATAAAGGAATCTACCATATAGAAACGGTCGGCGCTTACACCTTCGGATTCAATGATATAGTTGTGTCCTCCAATGCGGAACGGAGTTTTTTTGAGCTGCAACCAGCTCCTCCAAATAGGCATTTCTGGCTTTCAGATAGGCCAGTTCTTCCAGAGGGGACATGGCCCCCATAGCCTCTCTGGGTACAGAGCCATCATAGCTGGAGGGATCTGCGGTGAACAAACGACCCTCCCGGCCCAACTGCATCGCCCGCTTTCCTGCGGAATTCGCGCGGTCCTCTCCGAGTACAGCGGTGGAAAACCCAAGGCTGTTATACGCTGCCACATAGGTCATATGCTCCTCGGAGATCTTCTTATACATGGCAACATAAAAGTCCTTCGTGTAAATAATATCCCGCCCACGAAAATCCTTTAGGAACGGATTATCCAGAAACGGCTGAATCTCCTCTGGCGGCTGCCTGGTCATTCTGTTTTGTTTCATATTCCCTCATCCGCCCACCTTTCTCATACTCCTAAATTTTTTGCCCGTTCAATGGCTCGTTGGGCAGCTTTTTCTTTCATCTGCTGATACTTTTCTTCTTCCTTTGCGATGTAGAGCGAGAATTCAGCTTCGTTCATGGCCAGAAGATACTGCTCGTACTCGACTGGCGTCATGCGGCCCTTATCCCACATGCGGCGTTCATAATTGTAATACTCTGCATATCGCGCGACAAGTTCCCTCAACTCCTCGATATCTTTGCATTCCGAATACGGACACTCATCTTTAAAATGTCCAAAGAAAGACTCTTGTGGGGCGTTGTCCTGGCAATTTCCTCGTTTGGACATCGATTGTGTGTAACCTCTTTTGCTTACTTCCTGCTGGAATGCGCCAGACAGATAAACTGTCCCCTGGTCAGAATGATAAAGTCCACCGCTGACACATGGGTGAAGATCTGATTGACGCAGTGTGGCAAGCGCCAGTTCCAAGTCATTGTGTTCGCTGACTAAAAACGCAACTAACTTGCTGGTGACGGGATCGAGCAGTGCTGAGCCATATGCCTTGCATCCGTCGCCATAGAGAAGATGTGTAACGTCTGTCAGCCGTACTTCATTGGGCCGGTAAAGGCGGAATCTGCGCTGCAGCAAATTAGGTCTCACATTCTTTTTCAGTGCCGCTCCACCCATGCGCTTGGAAGGCGCTGCCTTCCGAATCGACGATGTGAGGTTGTACGTTTTCATAATACGGCGTATCTTTTTCAGCCCCATACGCTTTCCCGTCAGAGCTGGCATCATCATATAGATCTGCCTTGAGCCTTTGGCAAACCCCTTGTATTCCATAACGGTTCGAATCAGTTCGGCATCCTGCTCGTCTTGTGCGTTTCTCTGTACTACCGACTGTCCATAGGTGCCATTCTTCAGTATGGCATAATATGACGCACGAGAAATCTTCATGAGAGAGAGTATTTTTCTAACGCTATACTTTCTTCCTGGGTCTGGCGGAAGATCCCGGAGCCACAGGCAGAGCGATTTCTTCTGCAGAACATTCAGAGAAGAAACAATATCTCCAATTTGAAGAAACCCTTTTTCTACAATACTGTCCAATGCCCGCATCCTATTTCTAAGGATTTTCCGTGTGGGAGAGGCGTTTATTGTCTCTCCGTCAGCCGGTGTAGCCCATGCAGCCAAAACTCGGCTCATGCGATATCGCTCCGTTACTGAAAATATCTCCGGGTCAATATCAAACACACGGAGGATGTCGTCGAATGCCAGTACTGCAATAGGTGCGGCAGCCTCAAAGAATGCCTTATTCAACTCTATTTTTTCACGGGTGGCTGTTTGGACATAAGGATGTTTACGATACTGCTCTACCGTGGCGGCAGTATAATAAGCTGTACGGCCCCTTGTAGCACTGCGGTTTGTGTCCTGCCCAGATGAATGTTCAAATTTTTCTTGCAGCCAGTATATTTTGTGGTAGCCCATGTCTGCTGGCGAAATCCCAGCGGACAGCAAACCATCTTCTATGGACTGTTGGGGATAGTTTCGGTATAGCTCCGCCTCAAAATCCGGATGTAAAATCAGTCTGTTGACATCCCAAACAAATTTTCCGCTTTCAACCAATTCCTCCGCAGTCATGGTTGGCATATATATTGTTTTGGCCCAGTTTGCCTGGGTTTCCGGCGATGCCTTTGAAAACTTCGGACGCCCACCCCGTTTAAAAACAGATTCCACTGACTTTGTGAAGTTTAGGCCAAGGCGCTGGGTATCAAATCCGTTTGCCTCCAGCATCCTTCTGACAGTTGACCGCTCTGGCCTCCGTATCCACGCCTCATAGACCTGCTGTCTGAACTCTATTGTCAGCAGCAAACGGTTTTCCCGCACCTCCAGCACATTTGGATTCTTTTTCAGGGCTTCTATTTCTTCAGGCGAATACCGTTTGGGAACAAATTTAACAGCCATTTTCCACCCATAGCCTCTGTCCTATTTTGCACGATGATCTTGACCTCTGTCAAGGCAGTGTCTACAGCGTTTACTCTTTTGTCAAACTACTGTCTATTTTCTGTGTACCACTGTCAATCTCTGGTCTGTCTTTCGTGCTTTTTTGTCAGAGTACTGTCCTTTCTATAGGTACCATTTTACTTTCTTTCTCTGTTCTAAACGCTTCTTAGAGTGGGTCATTCTGGTTGGTTCACCACGAACCTACCCTCGGTCCACCGTCAGGGCAAAATCTCCCCCTGGCGGTGGACCTTTCTATTTTGAATTCAAACCAGCCGGTATAGATTGGAGCTGAGGCTTCCGTTCTCCCGCCAGCGCGGCTCACTTGTGACCAGCCCCGCACGATATAGGTCCTCCAGGGCCCGCTTGACTGTGGAACGGGAGAGGCCCAGTTCGGCGGCTATGGTTCGGATTCCCGGCCAGCATCGCCCTTCACTGTCGGCGTGATCTTTGAGATACATATAGACAGCTCTGGCCCTGTGGCTCAGGCTGGAGCGGTAGATGTTTTGAAAATAAGCCATGCACAATCTCCTCATGGACGCAGGCTTTTCTGCCCATCTGGTGGCTCCTGGTCGGAATGATTGTCTGGGCGTGCGTCTTGTTTCCCCTTCCCGGCAGCCGCCTTGTCAGATGCCGGGGGCGGTGCGCTCCCAACTATTTTCCGCGTGTGGTGGCGGCGCAGGATCTCCAGTTCCAGCTCCTGCTTGCTGGCATAGGCAACAGGACGGGCCGCTTTTTCCGGGATGCTGTACGGTTCCCTGAAGGTAATCCCCCATTCCAGAAACAGACGCAGACGGGTCCGCATGGGGTGGGTGCCGGTCTTCATGACGATGAAGTGACCTTTTGGGATGGACTTGAGTTCATCAGGAGTCATGAGAGGCCGCTCCATCATCTGGATTGTCTGGCTCGGGTCGCTTTTCCCTTTGCTGATGTACCCGCTCATGACGGTGCGGCTGCCCAGCGCCTTGGACAGCACCTCGGCGGTCTGGGAGTTAGGGGCGAAGCCGCCGAAAATCGTATCCTGCACATTGTCCTGAATAATCTCCGCTCCTTCACGGCCATAGTTTTTTTCCAGCTGCGCGAGGGACTGGATGATTGGGACCAGGGTCAGTTTTCGGGATCGTCCCGCAGAGAACAGGGGCAGAATATCAAAAGCGGGCATGGTGCCCAGCTCATCACAGAAGAGGACCACCCGGTTTTTCAGCTTCCCACCGTTCTCGTCCGCCACAGCGAACAGCTCACGGGAGAGCGTTTGAATCATGAGGCCGGCCATAAAGTTCTTGCTGGGATCCTCCTCCGGGAGTATGAGAAAGATGGCGGACTTCTTCGAGGCAAAATCCTCGGCGTTGATGGCGCTGTCGAAGCAGAGGACCTGCTCGAGCTCTGAATCCAGAAAGGCATTGAGGCGGGAGAGAACCGTAGACATGACAGAGTTCATGGACTGCTCTGCCGTATTCAGAGCCGCTCCGGCAAACCACCGGGCCTTATGGGTGTCCGGCAGTTTATCCATGAGAATATGAAAGCTTGTTTTCCCCTTAGTCTTGCTGGGGGCCAGCAGATCCTGCACCAGTTTGAACACGCTGACGATGTGCCGTCGTTCCCGCGGGTCCTTTTCTGTTGGCGGCAGGTACTCCGCCAGCAGAAGGATGACAGCGGTAAGCAGGCCCTCCGCCGCGTCATAAAAAAATGCGTTCTGCCCGTAGTTGGATGCGTCCCCCTCCGGGTTGACAATGGTCTTGGCCAGGATCTTGGCGTACTTCTCCGCCTTGGCGCGGGCGGCCAGGTTCTTCTCATCCTCACGGCAGACATCCATGTAGTGGTTGATGAGGGTCAGCAGGTTGTAGCCGTCCGAGCGGGTGGGGTTGCGCAGGTCGATGACCGCCACCTGATAGCCGTAGCATTGGGAGGCAATGGTCCCGTAGTTGCGGGCCAAATCCCCTTTGGTGTCAAGGGCTAAATAGCTCATCCCACTGGCACAGGCATATTCGAGATTGGGGTAGAGAAAGAAGGCCGTCTTGCCCACACCGGAGGCGCCGATCATAAGGCAATGGATGTCATCGACATCCACGATGGCACGGAGCGGTTTTGCTGTAGGTTTCTGCTTTGACTTCTTCTTTCTCGGAGCTTCTTTCCCTCTCCAGGGGGAACGACCCTTTTCCGCCAGTTTTCCATGTTTTTTCAGACCTCGGCCTCCCAAGCAGCCCAGAACCAGTCCCTGGGCAGTAGGCAGATCCTCGCCCCTGCGCCACAGATCCGGCCGAAAAGGGATATGCTGGTAAGTCTTCTGGATCTCTTGCTTCGTTGCCCAGCGGGCGGTGCCGTGCTGGCCGTCGCCCACGGTCTTGGACTTGATATTGTTCAGAGAGCCCATTCCTGTGAAGTGTACTGCCACGCCGATGAGCAGGAACGCTCCGCCGCCCAGCAGGATCAGAGGGAGCAGTTCTGTCATCGTCATAGAGTCACCCCCAGTTCCATGTTCAGGGTTGACTGTGCTTCCCGTTGCTTCATCTGCTCCGCCTCATATTGGATAGGGACGCCCGCAAATGCGGCGGCCAGATCCAGCCATCTGCCCGCCAGAGTTTTCTTCTCCTCTTGGGTTCGGAGCCCTGCGGCATCTTCCAAGGCGAGGACACTTTGGAACTGTGGTGCGAGCACTCTGTAGCGGTTTTTCAAACTCCCCCGGTTCCGATGGGGGCGGATCCGTTCGCACAGCGCCCCGGCCACTTCCTCCTCTGTGGCCGCCATCCCCAGCTGCCGCAGCTCACGGCGGCAGGCCGCAGCGGCCAGCGCCGACGCCTGTTCCATGCAGTCCATGGCCTGGTCGAACCGGCCCCAGTGCAGATGGGAACGGTACTGTTCGATCAGCTGCGGGACTTCATTGTTCAGCCGGTCCAGCTTCACCGTTGTGCTCATGGCACAGACCCGTTTACAGACCTCCGGCGCCGCCATAAGTTGGGGGTGCTCCTCCGCACTCTGCGCCTCCAGTCCGCATCGGGCTTTCACATCCTCATTCCAATCCTTATGGATGGACTGGAGGACCGCCGTTTCAGAATAGCCCCGTTCCCTCAGGATCTCCTTCAGGCGGCCCGTGGCCTCGATGCCCGCCGCGTCATGGTCCAGGCAGAGGATGGGACGCCGGATCCCCGGCGCCTGCTCCAGCATCCACAGCATCGCCTGTTCTCCCACGCCGCACAAAGCCACATAGCTGTGCCGCTGCCAGTTCTTTGGGTACAGTGTCAAAAAGGAGAGCAGGTCGATGGGCGCCTCGAATACATAGAGCCGGTCGCTGGTCCCGTTCCAGTGGAAACTGTACCGGGGATCGCTGCCCTCCACATTGATGCGGAAGGTCTTGCCCATGCCGCTGGTGCTCCGCTTGTGGGCATGACGGACAACGCCGTGCTCATCTTTCCCAATGAACACGGCGTTGTGATATTTCTCGTCCTCATAGACCAGTCCGGCCCGGACAAAGGTGCTCAGCACCTCCCGGTCGATGAGGCGCCTTTTCAGGAGGTAGGCGTACAGCCTCCGCATCTCCCGGCCCACTGGCGGCTGAATGAATTCCTTTTTCGGTTCCTCCTTCTTCCTGGACGCCGGTTCATAGATCCGGCCCTGCTCACCGTCCAACAAGCGGGTGACCGCCTCCGGGTAGCTGAGTCCAAAATAATTCTGCACAAAGGAGATGGGACCGCCGCCCTCCTTGGAGGCGTGGTCGTACCATTCGTTACTCCGGACGGTGACGCTGCGGTCGCTGGCCATGCGGTACTCCGGCCCGGATCGGATGAGCTTCTCGCCCTGCCGCCGCAGGAACTCCACCAGGTCTACACAGCTGGCACGATATTTTTGTTCCTCGGTGAAATGGATATAGGTCATATAGTTGGTCATCTCCCAATATTTTCAAGGTTTGGATAAGGAGGCATCACCTCATACTGATCTCGGCATCCTCATGGTCATCGGGCTTGTGCCCCATGGCCATTTTCTTTTCCCGGATCCGCTGTCTGAGCTTGCGGTCCGTGAGCGTGACTGTCCTGACAGGGCCTCTTGAAGCCTGTTCCTGAAATATCCCGCTCAGGTGGTGCAGGAGCCGGGTGGCGCAGGAGAGTATGGATGGCCCCTCGTCCATGTAGGCCAAAACATATTGGGCGTATTCATTCCCCTGTGCCGCTGAGAGCGTGAACCAGCGAACAGCAGCCTTCGGGTCCCGCGGCACTTCCTTTCCTATTAGATAGAGTTTACCGAGAGCGTACTGTGCGTACTGGTTTCCCTGCTCCGCGGAGACGGTCAGCCAACGGACCGCTTCTTCGATCTCTCTGGGGACTTCCTCACCCTGAAGCAGAAGCCTGCCCAGCCGGTACTGGGCATACTGGTTCCCCCCCTCCGCCGAGCGCCTCAGCCAACTCACAGTTGCGGAGACATCCTTCGCCAGCCCTTCGCCGCCAGTCAGAAGCAGGACACCCAGCGCATAGGCGGCTGCGTCGCTGTCCTGTTCCGCCGCCCTGGTGAGCCATGCCGCCGCCAGCAGCGCGTCTTTCTCCACGCTCCGGCCATCCCGATAGATTTTTCCCAGTTCATATTGAGCATGGACCTGCCCCGCCTCCGCCGCCTCCGTCAGCCACTCCAGCGCGGTCCTGAACTGCTCTGGCTCCGCGGCAGGATCCGCGAGTATGATTTTCGCCAACTGATACCGGGCGTATGGGTTGCTTGGCCTGCCTCTGTGATTCCGTGTCCCTTCCGGCCCTATGTGTTCCATATCCACAAACAGCTCAGGCTCTTTGGGTGCTTCTCCGTCAGCTTCCGGTATGTCCCGTTCAAGCGGCGCTTCCTCTGGCGCTGTTGGATCAAACACAGTGGACGCATATCCCAGCCGCAGCGCCTCCTCGATCACCATGTTCCGGATCCGCTTGAACTCCTTCTGGCGGGAAAGGGGGAGCCGGAGAGGGAGGTCCTCCTTATAGGTCCTGAGCACTTCTTCCCGGAGCTCGTACCACAATTCGTATGCCCGCGCCACGCGCTCATCCTTTGCCAGCTCCTCCACAATCTCATCCACCACCGATTTCAGCGGCGCTTTCAGGTAGCCGTACTGCTTTTTACCGGATAGGTTCTTCAGCTTTCTGGCCAGATGCTCCATGAGCTGTTCGATCCTTGGGTTATCCAGCGCGCCCTCCCGCATCTGCTGGACCAGTTCAGCCATGACTGCCCCGGCCTCCTGGGTGAGCTCATCCCGCCGCTGAGTCTGCCGCTCATAGAGTTCGTGGAGCTCCTGATGGAAGATCCGCTTGGCCAGATCAGATTTGATTTGGGCGATCCCTTCTCTGGTAAGAAAGCCGGACCTGCCGTCCGCGCTGTAACAGACCATGTGGACGTGAGGGTGATGGCCCTGGTCGTGAAACGCCGCGTACCACCTGAACTGCTCCCACGGTATCTTCGTGGCCTCCGCCATCTCCATGGCATAGCTGGTGAGAAGCCCCTTCCATTGTCCCGCGTCATCGTAGCCGAGCCTCGCCGCGTCCTCCCGTCGCAGGGAGATGATGGGGAGCCACACATTGCCGGGGTGATGGGCCACCTCGTCCGCAACATTGGACAGCACCAGCGGATCATCCGACCCGGTGAACAGGGCGTGCGCTCCGGCGCGCTGTGCGCGGGGGCGGCTGGCAATGTAGCTGACGTAGTTGTCCCGCTTGGCGATCTGGTCGTAGTTGTCCTCCAGTGCGCGGGTGATGAACTCGGAGGCATTGCCGCGGGTAGGAGCGGTCTGGTAGTCCTCATACTCAAACATTCCACGGCTCAGCGGGAAATCCCGAAGGAGCCGCGCCACCATCTCCCGCTGTTTCTCCGTGGCGGGGAGCTGTTCATGCCCTATCGCCATGCGCTGGGCGCCCTCTCGGGTGTCCATGTAGCGGACGTAGTTTTGCAGATGGGAGGCGGCGCGCTTCGATCCGCCCTTGAGATAGGGGCACTTGAATATGACGCGGGGCATGGAGCGTCACCTTCTTCCTCTCAGCCCATGGTGGGTCCGCTCATTCCTATCGACATCTCGGACTCCTCGGGGTTCCCATAGCTGCGGATTGCTCTGTCGAACGACTCTCTGGGGTCATACTTCAGCTCACTCATCCAGCGCCGGCACACCGCTTCCAGCGGCTTTTTCTCCCGCAGAAGCGGCTCCAGCTCCTCCGCGGAATACGAGCTGAGGTTACCCACCAACTGGTTATAGCACAGATGCATGGCGGCGATCTCATTCGCCCGGTCATAGACCTCGTTGCCAGATCGTCTCCACATGCTCTGAGCGTAGGCATCCATCTCCCGGTTGATCTTTTTGAAGAGATCCTCATGGGTCACAGTCCAGGCCATTTCAGTCCCCGCCGTTCTGATACTCCACGGCGTCATCCAGAGAGATCATGCCGTGGGTCTTCTTCACCTCCTGGACGCACCGGCCCCGCAGTTCTCTCAGCTGCTCCTCCGGGATCTCCATAGCCGCAGCCAGGACGTTCATCATCATGTCCATCTCCACCGCCAGTTTGAACAGCAGGCGGCAGATGTGGCTCTCGCTGTTCTGTACGGTCGCACGGATCGCCGCAACGAGCATGGGCGGCAGAACGGAGAAGCAGTCCTGGGAGGCTGCGTAGTCACAGTAGAACTGCAGCGCCTTTTCTACGAACTCGTTCTGACTCCGGCAGTTGGCCAGCGGCATGGCCGCCTTGATCTTCCGGTCTGTATCCGGATCGATCCGCATCAGGAATTTTATTTTTTCATCTGTCATTCAAAAAACCTCCATTTCGCAAAATTGGGCGTGATAACACATTTGAAACCGTGGAAACCGCTGGGACTGCGGCATTTCCCACCCGGCTGATATCAGATTTGATAACACTGCCATAAAAGTGATAGCATCGCTCCCTCCAAAAAGATACGGAAAAGCGGTTGAAATCCTTTCAAAACCGCATCCCCGGCCCGCGTTGCGGGACGGTGTGGAACAGGGTGATTACACCCTTTTATCCCGCACACTTTTCGTCCCCTCGGTCCACCCGCCCATTTGGGCCTCCAGCCGTTGCGGGCACTTGCGGCACACAGCCTCAACGCTGGCTCTTCCTTCGCATGTGTGGCAGGGGGCCACCCCGCCCGTTGAAGCGGCACACGGAGCCGTACAGAGCGCACGGCGCTGGTATTCCTGTTCTCCGCGCGAATGAGAAAGGCCGGAGCGTCCGCTCCGGCCTCCGTGAGTGTGAGATCAGCGGGGGACAGCGTCCTGCTCTGACGCCTCCAGTGCTCCGGCCACAGCCTCCAGCTCAGAGCGCAGTTCCTCCCAGGTCAGAAGCTGCTTGCCGTCCTCCACCTCTGCCTCCGGGTCCAGGCATCCGCACAGCTCATCCATCTGGATGTCCGCCTCCTCCAGCAGAGCTTGGCGGCGCTCCGCGTGTTCCGCCGACACCGCTCCCCGGAAGAGCTCCCATACCTGCTCCATCCTGTGGACCGCCTCGTCACCGTTGGCCGTCAGGGCATCCTCCATGCCGCACAGATCTGTGACGGTCCTGGCCAGCTCCAGCAGGGCGGTGCGGCTCTCCACAGACTCCAGCTGCGCGGTGGTGTGGAGCAGTTCCCGCACCGCTTCGATCTGCATGGGGAGTCCGGCTGTGCGGACAAGCTGTTCATCCCCAATCAGCAGGATGAGCTCCTGCCCAGCGGCTGTCTGCCTGATACGCTGGATCTCGTCATCGATCCAGTTCAGATGGCGCGCGGTCTCCTCCTCCAGCTGATGGGCGGCGACATACAGCGCGAGGCCGTCGCGCATCCACTGGGCCGGTGGGACCGCATCCTCATCGAGAACCGAGAGGAGCGAGACGGTTTCGTGGGCGATGAGGTCGCACACATGGATGGGGGTGATCGTTTTCGTATTCATATTTTCTTCCTTTCCATTCCGTGTTTGGTGGTGTGTGCTGCTGTCAAACACGATGCTCCTTTGCGGCCGGAAAAGCTATTCAGCAAACCCACCGAACTTTTCGCTGTGGTTTCGGTCATGATCAACAGTTTCCAATGTGCAGAGGTCGGCTGTGTTCAGCCGACCCCTGCTCAAATTATCTTGGCATATCACTTTGTGGTTTTCGCTTTTCGCCTCAGCCCACTCCCGTGGCGGGATGGTGCCGCGCGGCTTTGCGGATGACTGCCAGAACAGAAAAGAGGACCGCGCCTCAGCGCGGCCCCCTCACGACTCTGCGGTCAATACAGGTATTTTGCTCTCAGGTAGTCCGCCTGCTCCAGTGTGATGGCATTGCTCCACTGGTTGGAGTTGATGGCTCCGTACAGCTCTCCCCACAGGCAGTCCATATAGGACACATGGTTTTTCTCTCCCTGGATATATTTGTCCAGGGCTTTTTGCAGGCTGGCCGGCAGATCTTTTTCCAGATAGGAGTGGTCCTTGGGCTTCCCATCCGGGGCCAGTCTTTGCTCCACCGTCATGGTCAGGAGTTCCTCCATGGGGATGTCCAGCGCGGCGGAGAGCTTACCCAGCGTCCCGGCTCCACACCTCGTCAGCGATGTTTTGCCCGAGCAGATGTCCGCCAGCGTGGCCCAGGGGATTCCGCTGCGCTTGGAAAGCTGATAGCGGGATAGACTCTTTTCCCGCAGGACTTGTTGGATCGTCATATGCATCACCTGTTTCTGTTTATATCGGTATCCCGATAATCAGTCAAGGGGTGGATTGGGCGCGGCCAGGGCAGAGGG